>Ga0137306_100005_pt1 | contig 385582 bp, 325 predicted proteins | sample Inofroosms_March_FD_97187 | JGI IMG/M metagenome (GOLD analysis project Ga0137306, IMG submission 97187) | Mouse cecal microbial communities from Vienna, Austria - N-Acetylneuraminic and N-Acetylglucosamine D2O microcosms_March | ecosystem: Host-associated > Mammals > Digestive system > Large... | reverse complement strand
GACGAAAGATACTCTGTTCGAGATAATGGTGCTGTTTACCGGCATCCTCGTGATGGCAGGCGACCTCGTAAATATGATAATTTTTGGACTTTCGGTAAGCCCAATGATAAACATGGATACATGGAGATTGCGTCCGTTCGAGTCCATATTATTGTGGCTACGGCCTTTCATGGCCCGAAACTGACGAAAGAATATGTGGTTGATCATATAGACACGAATCGCCGTAACAATCGCCCGGATAATCTTCGATGGGTTACCCGATTAGAGAACGCACTCGAAAATCCGATTACCCGAAAACGGATCATTATGCGTTGTGGTAGTATCGAAGCGTTTTTGGCCAATCCGGCTTTGTTGCGAGAAAACGATGTTACTCCCGATTTCAGCTGGATGAGAACCGTTACGGATGCCGAAGCTCAAGTCAGCAAAGAGCGATTATTGGCATGGGCTGAAAGCGACAAGCAAACATCCGGCGGTGCTTTGGGCGAATGGGTATATGGTCGGCAACCGATTTCGCAAAATGACGGTCTGTTGTCGAGAGCAGACGAAATAGATAAGCTGCAATCCGATTCTCTAAATAGTTGGGGGCAAATTCCAACTTTTGCAAATGAACGTCCCGTTGAGCCGGAACGGAGAAAGCGGAATGTTATGCTCTCGTTAACACCCGGAGCGGCTCAAGAAATCTGTTTTTATGATGATAAGCCCAATGAATACCCATGTACCCCGCAGGAATACAACGGTGATCCTTTGATGGCTTATGCCGCCAATCTGACCGAAAATGCTGTTTATTGGCGGAACAACAATGGAGATCGGGAGTATGTAGTGGATAAGTATGGATTTTCGGAAGATCGAAACTCTTTATATGTAATGACCAAATCCGCATACGTGTGGCGAGATCAAGATGACGGAGACTCGATTGCTGTCCCCATAGCAAACCTCAATGAAGACGAGTTCAGCGAGGATGAATTGAACTATCAGCTCGGAGAGGTTGTGTACGAAGATAATTTATTCGTACATAAAAGGGTAAAAACCGGCTTTATGCCCAAAGAGTATTTGGAGGAGTTGTTTGACGAGTGTATTAGCACAAAGAATAAAAAGATTGACAAGAATTAAAATATTTCGGACGGCTCAATTTTATCCGTAATTTTGTTGCTATTTTGTTACCCGACACGAGAAAGCAATTATTTTACTTGCTAATATTCAGATAAATACAAACGCAAGTAAATAATATGTGGCAGAACTTCGTGAATAGCTACCAGCTCTACAGGAAGGAGCGGAGTTAGCGCTACTTTTCGGGGCTGAAAAATTGGAGGGAACCGATAAAAGAGATAACTTTGTATCGGAAACGCGCGTTGCGCCTGCATTGCTGCGGCCGGTGGTTGTCCCGCATGTCGGGCCGGGCGCCGGTAGGGCAGGCGGAGCGTCCGGCACGGACGCCGGGGTGCGGATTCCCCTGCAAACAACCCGCAAACAAGAAGAAACGGAAAATGAAGATACTCGTAACGGGAGCGGCCGGATTCATCGGTCATCATCTGACGCGCGCACTGCTCGCAAAGGGAGCGGAGGTCGTCGGAATCGATTCGCTCAACGATTATTATGACGTGCGGCTCAAACTCGCCCGTCTGGCCGACCTGGGAATCGCCGGCGGGGCCTCCGGCGACGAATGCCGGAGCACGTCGTTTCCGCAGCTGCGGTTCCGCCGGATGCACCTCGAGGACCGCGAAGGAATGGCCCGGCTCTTCGACGCCGAAAAGTTCGACATCGTCGTCAATCTGGCCGCCCAGGCCGGCGTGCGCTATTCGTTGGAAAATCCCTATGCCTATGTCGACAGCAATCTGATGGGTTTCGTCAACCTGCTGGAGTGCTGCCGCCGCCATCCCGTACGGCATCTGATCTACGCTTCGTCGAGCTCGGTCTACGGCGGCAATACCAAGGTGCCGTTTTCCGAATCGGACGCCGTAAACGAGCCCGTGTCGCTCTATGCGGCCACCAAGCGCTCCAACGAACTCATCGCACAGGTCTACGCCCGGCTCTACGGCGTGCCTTCCACGGGGCTGCGTTTCTTCACGGTCTACGGTCCCTGGGGGCGCCCCGATATGGCGCCGATGCTCTTCACCGAGGCGATTCTGGCCGGCCGGCCCATCCGGGTCTTCAACCGCGGCGACATGGCCCGCGACTTCACCTACGTCGACGACATCGTGGAGGGCATCGTCCGTCTGTTGGACAAGGCTCCCGCAGGCGATATTCCCACCGACCTCTACAACATCGGCTGCGGCAGCCCCATGCAGTTGATGGACTTCATCCGTACGCTGGAAAGCGCGCTCGGCCGCAAGGCGGAGCTCGACCTGCAGCCCATGCAGCCGGGCGACGTGCATCTTACCTATGCCGATACGCAGAAACTGCGGCAGGCCGTGGACTACAGCCCGCGGACCACGCTCCGCGAGGGCATCGGACGTTTCGTCGCATGGTACCTGTCGCCCGAAAATCCCTTACGAAATACGACCTGCTGAGTCATGTCACGAGCCAAACATCTGTTGATTCTGTTGCTGGTGTCGGTCGCGGCCTTCATCGTCCATAACCGGACGATCCTGCCCGACATCATGGAGTGCCGCAACCTGGTGACCGCCCGCGAGATCGTCGAGAGCGGCGACTGGTTCGTTCCCACGCTCAACGGCGAGCTGCGCCTGGAGAAGCCGCCCCTGCCTACGTGGATCGCCGCGGGCATCGAGGCGCTTTCGCCCGACAGCCTCGGTCTGCAGCGCACGGCGGCCGGCATCGCCGCCATGATGCTCGTCTTTTTCTTCTACCTTTGCGGGGAGTTGCTGACGCGCGACCGGCGTCTGGCTTTCTATTCGTCGCTCGTTCTGTGCACTTCCTACAGCCTTATTCTGATGGGTCGCACGGCCACCTGGGACATCTATTGCCATGCTTTCATGATGGGAGCCATCTGGTTCCTGTTGCGGGGACTGCTCCGCGACGGCCGGAACTGGGGCGCATTCCTCGCGGCGGGACTCTTCATGGGGCTGTCGTTTCTGAGCAAGGGTCCCGTGGCGTTCTTCGCCCTGCTTCTGCCGTTCTTGCTTGCAGCGGGGCTTTTCCAGATCGGGTCGCTGCGGGGCAGGGTCGGACCTCTTGTCGCCATGACGGTGCTCTGCCTGTTGGTCGGCGGTTTCTGGCATGCCGGTCTCCGGCTCTTTTTCCCCGAGCAGCTCGAAGCCGTGATCCGCAAGGAGTCGGGCGCCTGGGTCAGCTACAACACCCGTCCGTGGTGGTATTACTGGGGCTTCTTCTGGGAGACAGGCGTGTGGGCCCTGACGCTTCTGTCGGCTCTCGCCGTCGGTTATTGGCGCCGCAAGTCGGCCGCTTCCCGCCTGGAGTATCTTTTCCCGCTCGCGTGGATGGCGATCATGCTGTTCCTCCTCTCCTGCGTGCCGGAGAAGAAACCCCGTTATCTGCTTCCGATCCTTATTCCCGCGGCTTATACCGTCGGTTATCTTTTCCGGTGTTGGGAGCGCATGCGCGAGGAAGGGCGCTTCACTCCGACCGACAAACGGATTTTCCGGCTCGACACGATGCTGATCGCCGCCGTGGTGACCGTCATTCCGGCGGGCGTCTTCTTGTTCCTCTATCGTCCCGGCTTCATTTCGGTGGCGGCCTTGATCGGGCTTTCGTTCTTGTTGTTCGCCGTGGCCGCCTGGTTGTGGCATGCTGCCGTGCGCTGCCTGCCGCAGCATTTCCTCTACGGGGTCGTCGCCCTTTTCGTCGTGGCCGAGACTGCCGTAATGCCCTATGTCGGACTCATCGCCAACAACCGCGAACGGCAGAGCATCCGGGCCGTGCGCGAGATGCCCGTCTTGGAGGGGGTTCCTTTCCGCTACGATGCCGCTGACGATGCTCCGCGCGTGGAGATCGTCTACGAAGCCGGCCGGAAGATACGCCCCGTCGCACTGACCGACTCCGCCGCCGTGGCCGGAGCATTGCCTTTCGTGCTGCTGCTCCACGATCCGGCCGACTTGCAGCGGCTGCCGGCCACCGGCGCGAAAGTCACCTTCGTGGGCCGTTTCGACGACAACCAGCGGCAGAAGTCGGCCAAACGTTACAACGAGCGATTCATATACAACCTTTATCTGTTGCAAAAAGATGAATAGAACTTCCGAATACGACTTCACCGTCGTCGTCCCCATCTATAACGAGTCCGCCAACATGGAGAAGCTCGAAACCGCTTTCCGCGACTACCTCGCGGCGGCTTCGCGCCCCACGTGCGTGTTGTTCGTCAACGACGGTTCGTCGGACGACAGCCTGCAGGGCATCCGCACCCTCTGCGAGCGCGTGGCGCACTGCTACTACATTTCGTTCGCCCGCAACGCCGGGCTGAGCGCCGCCATCAAGGCCGGCATCGACTGCGTCGGGTCGCCGCTCGTGGGGTATATCGACGCCGACTTGCAGACCACGCCCGAGGATTTCGAACTCCTGCTGCCTTATACGGCCGATTTCGCCCTCGTCACGGGCGTGAGGGCCAACCGCAAGGACACCGGATTCAAACGCTTCCAGTCGCGTTTCGCCAACGGATTCCGCCGGATGATGACCCACGACGACGCCACCGATACGGGGTGCCCGCTCAAAGTGCTGCATGCCGATGCCGCCCGCCGCATTCCGTTCTTCAAGGGCATGCACCGCTTCCTGCCCGCGCTGATCCGCCTGCAGGAAGGGTGCGATTATAAGGAGATCGCCGTGCGGCACTTCCCGCGTACGGCCGGCGTTTCGAAGTTCAGCATGTGGAACCGTCTGATCGGACCGCTGGTCGACTGCTTCGCCTATCGCTGGATGAAGAAGCGCTACATCAACTACACCGTTGCCGAGCGCAGCCTATGACGGCCTGGTGGATTTATGCCGTCGGGTTTCTCGCCCAGGCGTTTTTCTCGGCTCGGATTCTCGTGCAGTGGATCCTTTCGGAGCGGGCCCGCGAGGTCGTTTCGCCGTCGGCCTACTGGATATGCAGCGTGGCCGGGTCGTGGTTGCTGTTCTTCTACGGTTGGCTGCGCGACGACTTCGCCATCATCCTCGGGCAGTTCGTCTCCTACTACATCTATCTCTGGAATCTCAATGCCAAGGATTTGTGGCGTTCCCTGCCGCTTCTCTTCCGGGTCGTGCTGTTGTTGACTCCCGTGGCCGCCCTGGGCGCCATCGGGCACAATGCGCCGCTCTTTTTCCGTACGTTCCTGCAGAACGACGAAGTGCCGTTCGGGTTGTTGTTGTTCGGTTCGTGCGGACAGTTGATTTTTTCGTTGCGGTTCGTCTACCAGTGGTATTGTTCCGTGCGGCTTCGCCGGTCGGTCCTGCCCGCCGGGTTCTGGGCCATGTCGTTGCTGGGTTCGGGCATGATCGTGCTCTACGGCTTCGTCCGGCACGATCCCGTGCTCATTCTCGGTCAGTCGTTCGGCTTCGTCGCCTACGTCCGCAACCTCTTCATCGGTAAAAAGCATCGGTCATGAGCAAGTCGCTGCGCTGGCTTTTCTGTTTCTTCTTCGCGGCGTTGCTGCCCGCGATGATTCTGCGCGATTTCACGCCGTCCAACGAGTTGCGCTATCTCAGCATCGCCGACGAGGCGATCCGCGACGGGCATCTCTTCGCTTTCACCTCCCACGGTGCGCCTTACGCCGACAAACCGCCCCTCTACCTGTGGATCGTCATGGCCGGCAAGCTGCTTTTCGGGTCCCATTGCATGGGTTTCCTGGCGCTCTTTTCGTTCTTCCCCGCTCTGGTCATTCTCCGCACCATGGACCGTTGGGTGCGTTCGGTGCTCGACGAGCGGGCGCGCATCGCCGGGGTCACGATGACGATGACCTCCGGGCTTTTCCTCGGACTGGCCGTCTTCCTCAGGATGGACATGCTCATGTGTATGTTCATCGTCTTGTCGCTCCATGCCTTCTGGCGTCTCTACTCGGGCGAGGGGAGTTCCCGCCGCGCCGCGATCCTCTTTCCGCTCTATGCGTTCCTTGCTCTTTTCACCAAGGGGCCCGTGGGGTTGCTTGTTCCGTTGTCGTCGACCGTCGTTTTCCTCGTCGTGCAGCGGCAGTGGCGGCAGATCGGCCGTTATTGGGGTTGGCGGACATGGGGGATTTTGCTGGCAGGGTGTGCCGTGTGGTTCACAGCCGTGTGGGCCGAGGGCGGTACGGAGTACCTCGACAACTTGCTTTTCCACCAGACGCTCGACCGCGCCGTCGATGCGTTCCACCACAAGGCTCCGTTCTATTTCTATGGTGTCTCGGTGTGGTATTCCCTGGCTCCGTGGTCGTTGTTTCTGGCTGTTGTCTTCGCGGCGGCCTGGCGTCAGCACGTGCGGTTGGGTGAGTTGGAGCGGTTTTTCCTTTCGGTGGCCCTCTCCACCTTCGTCATGCTCTCGCTTTTCAGTTCCAAGTTGGCGGTCTATCTCGCGCCGGCGTTTCCGTTCGTCGTCTATGCGGGGGGGCTGTTGTTCGCCCGCGTTCGGATGAACGGGTGGATGCAGGCCGCGCTCGCGCTTCCCGCCGTCATCTGGACGCTTGCCTTGCCGGCCGTTGCCGTGGCAGCTTCGATGCCCGCAACGGCTTTCGTCGCCAACGGGTGGTGTTTCGCGGCCGGTGCTCTGCTTTCGGCCGGCGGTGTCGCTACGCTGTGGTTCCTTTTCCGGCGCCGGGACATTTATCGCTCAGTGCAGGCTTTGGCCGGCGGATTGTTGTGCGCGCTTTTCGTCGGCGGATTCGCCTTGCCGCGCTTCAACGGCATGCTGGGTTACGGCAAGTTGTGCCGCGTGGCCATGGAAGTTGCCGCAGAACAGCCCGATTTCACCGGTTATTATGTCTGGAAAGTGCGCCGGCCCGAGAATATGGACGTCTACCTGGGAGAGCCCATTACCGAAATTTCGGTCGACGAAGCCATGGCCGGGCAGGCAGCGGGCGGAGTGCTTCTCTTGTCCGAGCGCAAGTTGCGGCACGACGAGACCATGCAGCGCTTCGTCGCCGGGCTTGCTTTCACCCGTTCGGTAGACGGTTATCTTGTTTGTGCGTTGCCCGCGGTCGCTGAGACGGCCGATTTTTCGCAGGAGACCGTGCCGGCGTGTCCCTGATCGTCGGGGACGATCGGGCCGGGCGGCTTCGGAGTGTTATCGGGCGGAATGCGTGCTGAAAAGACCGGAATTACTTCCGGAAGATGAAGTAGACGGCCAGCACCAGGCAGGCGAAGCCGGCGAGGTGGTTCCACCGGAGCGAATCGGACTTCATGAAGAGGAGGGCGAAGAGGGTGAAGACCGTGAGCGAAACGACTTCCTGGATGACCTTGAGCTCCCAGATGGAGAACGGCCCGCCGAACTGGGCCGAACCGATGCGGTTGGCAGGAACCTGGAAACAATACTCGAACAGGGCGATGCCCCAGCTCAGCAGAACGACGGCCGTCAGCCCGAACCTTTCGAGCCGCGACTTGAACGCGATGTGCCCGTACCAGGCCAGTGTCATGAAGGCGTTCGAGACGACGAGCAGCCCCACAGCAATCAATCCCCGCATCTTTTTATTGCAAAATAGTGCCGAGGTCCGCGATTTCGGCGAAGTTGTCTATAATCATGTCCGCTGAGGTTTCCGCTGCCAGCACTTCGCGCGGCAGGGTGGTGGTGAGTGCCACGATACGGCCGGCTCCGGCCCGGCGGGCGGCTTCGATGCCCGCCTTGGCATCTTCGAAGACGACGCATTCGGCCGGTGTCAGTTCCAGCGCAGCAGCAGCCGTGAGGTAGATTTCCGGGTCGGGCTTGCAGTGCGTCACCCGGTCGCCCGACACGATGGCGTCGAAACAACCCTCGATGCCGCACTTTTCCAGCACGAAATCGACGTTCTTGCGGCATCCCGACGACCCCACGGCGCAGCGGATGCCTGCTGCCCGCAGCCGTCCGAGCAGGTCGGCCAGCCCTTCGACGGAGCGGATGACCGGGGCGTAGATTTCGCGGTAAACGGCCTCCTTTTCGTCGGCCAGCGCCGCCAGCCCCTTTGCACGGATGACCTCCTCGGGCATGATGCGGCGCATGATGTCGTCGTTGCCCATGCCGAATGCCTGCGAAAGTTTTTCGCGCCAGTCGCGCACGCCGTAGCGGGCGCAGAATATCTCGAATGCTTGGATGTGCACGGCGCTGTTGTCCACCAGCGTGCCGTCCATGTCGAACAGGGCTCCTCGAATCATTGTCCGGAAAGTTTTACGGGGTGCAAAGTTAGTCGAATTTACAAATTTGGCGTAACTTTGCCGCCGAAAAAAGGCGTATACATATGAAAATCGAAAAGACCAATGCCGCACGCCTGCTCGACCGGGCCGGCATCGGCTACGAACTGGTTCCCTATACGGTCGACGAGGAGCATCTGGCGGCCACGCATGTCGCTGAGCAGCTGGGCGAACCCATCGAGTGCGTATTCAAGACGCTGGTGCTGCGCGGCGACCGCACCGGGCTTTTCGTCTGTGTCGTGCCGGGCGACCACGAGGTCGATCTCAAGGCGGCGGCCCGCGTTTCGGGCAACAAGAAAGCCGACCTCATTCCCATGAAAGAGTTGCTGACCTCGACCGGCTATGTCCGCGGCGGCTGTTCGCCCGTGGGCATGAAGAAACTCTTGCCCACATTTTTCCACTCCACGGTGGCAGACCATCCCTTCATCTATGTCAGCGCCGGTGTCCGGGGCCTTCAGCTCAAGGTTGCGCCGCAGGCGCTGGTCGCTTTCGTGGGCGGCGCGCTTGCCGAACTGAGCCGTCCGCAATAGCCTATTTGCCGTACATCTGACAGTAATATTCGCGGTATTCGCCCGACGTGACGTTGTCCATCCACTCCTGGTTGTCCAAGTACCACCGCACCGTCTTTTCGATGCCTTCTTCGAATTGCAGGCTCGGGCGCCAGCCCAGTTCGCGTTCGAGCTTCGAGCTGTCGATGGCATAGCGCAGGTCGTGGCCGGCCCGGTCGGCCACGAACGTGATGAGTTCTTCCGAACACCCCTCCGGGTTGCCCAGCAGGCGGTCGACGGTGCGCACGAGCAGGCGCACCAGGTCGATGTTGCGCCATTCGTTGAATCCTCCGATGTTGTAGGTATCGGCCGTGCGGCCGCGGTGGAAGACGGCGTCGAGGGCCAGCGCGTGGTCTTCGACGTAGAGCCAGTCGCGCACGTTGCAGCCCGTGCCGTAGACCGGCAGAGGCCGGCGCTGACGTATGTTGTTGATGAACAGTGGAATGAGTTTCTCGGGGAACTGATAGGGACCGTAGTTGTTGGAGCAGTTGGTGACGACGGTCGGCAGGCCGTAGGTGTCGTGGAACGCCCTCACGAAGTGGTCCGACGAGGCTTTCGAGGCGCTGTAGGGGCTGTGGGGCGCGTAGGGGGTCGTCTCGGTGAAACAGCCGCCGTCGGCTTCCAGTGCGCCGTACACCTCGTCGGTGGAGACATGATGGAAGCGCTTGCCTTCGTAGCGTTCGGGGCGCGATTCCCACTCCGTGCGGGCCGCTTCGAGCAGCGACAGGGTACCCAGGACGTTGGTGCGCGCGAAAGTGAAAGGATCGCGGATCGACCGGTCGACGTGGCTTTCGGCCGCAAGGTGGATCACGCCGTCGACGGCATATTTGCGGAAGATGGCCTTCATGGCTTCGAAGTCGCAGATGTCGGCCCGTTCGAAGACGTAGTTGGGACGCTGTTCCACGTCGCGCAGGTTCTCCAGATTGCCGGCATAGGTCAGCTTGTCGAGACAGACTATTCGATAATCGGGGTATTTTTCGACGAAAAGGCGTACTACGTGGCTCCCGATGAAGCCTGCGCCGCCCGTGATCAGGATATTGCGTTTCATGCTTCCTTGGCGTTTGTTTTCATACGTTGCAGGCAGTAGAGCATCGATTCGCGCCAATGGGGGATTTCGATGCCGAACCGCTTGCGGATTTTCGATTTGTCGAGCACCGACCAGGCGGGTCGTGCGGCCTTGGCAGGGTAGTCCTCGGTGCGGCAGGGGCGGATGCGGCAGCGGTCGTTGCCGGCTGCGGCGGCGATCTCGACGGCGAAGTCGTACCACGAGCACACACCCTCGTCGGTGAAGTGGTAGATGCCTTCGTTGCCGGTGTGCAGGCCGTTTTCCACGATCGAGAAGATCGCCAGCGCCAGGTCGCCCGCATAGGTCGGCGTACCCACCTGGTCGCATACGACGTCGAGCGTCTCGCGCTCGGCCGTCAGGCGGAGCATCGTGCGCAGGAAATTCTTTCCCGTTTCGGAGTAGAGCCACGCCGTGCGCAGGATCAGATAGCGGCATCCCGAGGCCACGACGGCTTCTTCACCCGCCCGTTTCGTGCGGCCGTAGGCGTTCTGCGGTGCCGTTGGGTCTTCTTCGCAATAGGGCGTGCAGCTCTTGCCGTCGAATACGTAGTCGGTCGAAACGTGGACCAGCAGGGCGTCGTGCCGTGCGGCGGCCGCCGCCAGATTGGCTGCGGCTTCACGGTTGAGCCGGTCGGCCGCCGCTTCGTCCTCTTCGGCCCGTTCCACATCGGTGTAGGCCGCGCAGTTGATGATGACGTCGATCTTTTGTTCCGCCACGGTTTTCTCAACGGCTTCGCGGTCGGTGATGTCGAGTTCGGCGGCGTCGGTGGCCAGGTAGTTGTTCGGCGAGACGGCCGCCAGCCGGCACAGCGCCTGCCCCAGCTGTCCGCCGGCGCCTGTTATCAGTACGTTAAGCATAGTAGTCCGTATGGTAGTCGAACAGCTCGGTCGCTTCCGTCAGCCGCGGGTGGCGGGCGTCTTTTTCCGAGAGGATGATTTCGTGCGGCGACAGCCCCCAGTCGATCGCCAGCGCGGGGTCGTCCCATGCGATGGCGCCCTCCGATTCGGGAGCGTAGTAGGCGTCGCATTTGTATTGGAAGAGCGCTTCGTCGCTCAGCACGGCGAATCCGTGGGCGAATCCGCGCGGAATGAACAGCTGGCGGTGGTTTTCGCCCGTCAGTTCCACGGCCACGTGCCGGCCGAAAGTCGGCGAGCCGCGGCGGATGTCCACCGCCACGTCGAGCACGCGGCCCGCGATTACGCGCACGAGTTTCGACTGCGCATGGGGCGGCAGCTGGAAGTGGAGCCCGCGCACCACCCCGTAGCGCGAGCGCGACTCGTTGTCCTGTACGAATTCCGCCGGCCGTACCAGCCGGTCGAACGTCCGTTGCGTGTAGCTCTCCATGAAGTAGCCCCGGGCATCGCCGTAGCGTGCGGGTTCGAGGATCACCACCCCTTCGATGGCTGTCTGGATAACTTTCATCGCTGCGGTTCGTCGAGCAGTTTCAGCAAGTACCGGCCGTATTGGTTGCGGCGCATCGGCTCGGCCAGCGCGCGCAGCCGTTCGCGCGTAATCCAGCCGTGGTTGTAGGCGATCTCTTCCAGACAGGCGATTTTCAGCCCCTGGCGCTTCTCGATCACCTCCACGAAGATCGACGCTTCGGCCAGCGAATCGTGGGTGCCCGTGTCGAGCCATGCGAAACCGCGGTCCAGGGTCTGGACCTTGAGTTCTCCCGCTTGCAGGAAGGCCTGGTTCACCGTCGTGATTTCGAGTTCGCCACGTGCCGAAGGGCGGATGCCCGCCGCGATGCCGACCACCTTGTTCGGGTAGAAATAGAGGCCTACCACCGCGTGGTTCGACTTGGGATTCTCGGGTTTTTCCTCGATGGAAAGGCAGTTGCCCGCTGCGTCGAATTCCGCCACGCCGTAGCGTTCCGGGTCGTCGACCCGGTAGCCGAACACCGTGGCCTTGCCTTCGTTTTCGGCCGTGGCGACTGCGTTCTGCAGCATTTCGGTGAATCCTGCGCCGTGGAAGATGTTGTCGCCCAGCACCAGACACACCGCGTCGCTGCCGATGAAGTCGCGGCCTATGATAAAGGCCTGCGCCAGTCCGTCGGGCGAGGGTTGTTCGGCGTAGGCGAAGCGCACCCCGTAGTCGCTGCCGTCGCCCAGCAGACGCCGGAAGGCCGGCAGGTCGTCGGGCGTCGAGATGACGAGTATCTCCCGGATTCCGGCCTGCATGAGCACCGAAACAGGGTAGTAGACCATCGGCTTGTCATAAATCGGCAGGAGCTGTTTGCTGACTCCCTTGGTGATGGGGTAGAGCCGCGTTCCCGTGCCTCCCGCCAGAACGATTCCTTTCATCGGAAAAATAGGTTTATCCCTACAAAGATAAACATAAGCCGGTCGCAAAACAAATGAAAATCGATTTTGCCCGAACGAAATGTTCGCGGCGATGTTCGAGCAAGGGCTTTTCAGGTTGTATCCTGCGTCGGCCGAGCTGCCGGGGTGTCAGATGCCGGGACCGTTGGCTGCGAGAATCCAGCCGTTCAGGTAGGTGGCATAGAGAATCCAGGCCAGATAGGGGGCGAACATCCATGCGGCGTCGCGGCGTATGCGGTAGCTGCGGGCTATGTAAACCATTGCCAGCGCATCGAGCACCACGATGCCGATCAGACCCAGCAGCGGACTGCGGCAGACGAAGAAAAGAATGCTCCACAGGAAGTTGACGCCCAGCTGGATGCCCCACAGCGTCATGGCGCCGTAATGGGGGCCTCCCGGAGCTGTCAGGATACGGCCGGCCGAAATTCCCATCAGCAGGTAGATGACGCCCCAGACGATCGGGAACACAAGGTTGGGCGGCGTGCCGGCCGGTTTGAGCAGGGCGGGATACCATTCGGTCAGCGAATCGCGCTGGAGCCATCCGGCCAGCCCGCCCAATGCCAGGCAGAGCACCACCGGAAGCACATAGGCCGCGATCCGATAGAACGTGCTGTGTTGCGCCGGTGCTGCAGCGGGTGCCGGTCGGCGGTCGCGGCGACGATCGAGAATGAGCGGCAGCACGACCGGCAGGCTTTTGATGCCGGTCCGCACCACGCGGCTCGTATTCTTGCGGCAGAGCAGGTAGATCGATACCGAGGCGATGCTGATGCCGGCCATCAGGCTCAGGGCTGCACGCAGGGTGAAAGGTCGCCGGGGCTCGTTCGGAGTCGTGTCCGGCAGATTGGTGGTCGTCATTTTCGGAGTTTTTGCCTTTCGCGTGGCAAATTCGGTGCCGGGACGCCGGGAAATCCGCGATTTCCGGCCCGGAACTCGTGATCCGGAGTGCTGCGCAAGACATTTTTAGCAGTGAATCGGCTGTTATCAGTCATGAATTGCCTATCTTTGCCTTTCGGAATGCAAACCTCCATGAAACCTACACTCATAGCCATCGTCGGCACCAACGCCTCGGGCAAAAGCTCCGTGGGGCTCGAACTCGCGCGGCGTTACGGCGGAGAGATCGTCTCGGCCGATTCGCGGCAGATCCTGCGCGGCTACGACCTCTGTTCGGGCAAGGTCACGGCCGAGGAGCGGCAGGCGGTCCCGCACCACTTGCTGGATATTACCGATGCCGGCGACTACTTCTCGCTGGCCGACTACCAGTCGCACGCCTATGCCGCCATCGACGACATAACGAATCGCGGGCGCATGCCTTTCCTCGTGGGAGGTACGGGGCTCTATGTCAATGCCGTGGCCGACGGTTACGATCTGGTCGGCGCCGGACCCGACGAAGCGCTGCGCGAACGGCTCGAAGCCATGGATGCCGCGGAGCTGGTGCGGCTCTTGCAGGAGAAAGCCGGCGAACTGCCTGCATTTCTCGACGTCAACAACAAGCGCCGTTTGGTGCGCGCCTGCGAAGTGGCGCTCTCGGGTCGGTCGCTGGCCGAGACGCGCGTCTGCTCGCCGCGCTACGATGTGCTGAAGATCGGCGTCACGTGGGAGCGTCCCGTGCTGCGGCAGCGCATCGACGAGCGGCTGAGCCGGCGTCTGGAGCAGGGGATGATCGACGAGGTGGAGCGCGGGCTCGCGGAGGGCGTGAGCTACGAATCGTTTTACAACCTCGGTCTCGAATATCGTTTCATCGCCCAGTATCTCAACGGCGAGTTCGCCGGGTTCGAAGAGTTCTACGAAAAGCTCCATACGGCTATCTGCCGCTTCGCCAAGCGACAGATGACCTGGTTCCGCCGCGACGCTTCGATCCGTTGGATCGACATGAGCGACGATCCCGTCGCCCGGGCTTCGGAGCTGATCGACGGGTTCCTGGCGAAGTGATCCGGCGTGTCAGAACTTCTTTCCGAAGACGATCGAGCAGAAGGTGTTGAACAGAATCTTGCAATCGAACCACCAGGAGCGATGCCCGAGATAGTACAGGTCGTATTCCAGGCGCCGCAGCATTTTTTCCATTGTGTCGGTATAACCGTTGTACAGCGTGGCGTACGATGTCACGCCGGGGCGGATCTGGTACAGATAGACGTAGCGCGGGTCGTGCTCGACGATCTGGTCGATGTAGTACTTGCGCTCGGGACGGGGACCGATGAAGGCCATGTCGCCGCACAGCACGTTCCACAGCTGGGGCAGTTCGTCGAGATGGTGCGCCCGCAGGAAGCGCCCGACTTTCGTCAGCCGAGGGTCGTTGTCTCCTTTGCTGTGGCTGAGCTGCGCCCCGGAACTTTCGGCATCGAGGTGCATCGAACGGAACTTGTAGATGTTGAACGGGCGGCCGAAGCGTCCGATGCGTTCTTGTTTGAAGATGGCCGCACCTCCGTCTTCCCGCTTTATGGCAAGGTGGCATAGCAGAAACAGCGGTGAGAACAGCACCAGTGCAAGAAGTGCCAGCAGGCAGTCGCCGATGCGTTTGACGTTGCGTGCGAAAGCCGACATGCCGTCCGGGATGAACTTGTCGCGGGGAACGCGCGCGCCGATCGGCGCATCGCTCCGAATTTCGGCGGTTTTTCCGATTCGGTGTCTGAGACCGGCCGTCCATTCGACATAGGCTTCCGGTTCGAACCCCTCCGTTGTCCGTACAGCATAGCATGTGTCGGAAAGAAGCGGGGCAGGGAGTTTCTGCCCGGTCATGAATTCTGCGATTTCGTTTCCGACCGTTGCGCACGGCATCTGCATCGTTCGGGAGAATCCGGTCAGATCAGCGTATCCGTTGGCTTTCGCGAACCGATGAAGCGCATAGGCGGAGTATCCGTATGCCGTCCATGCGGCAATATCCTCGTTGGGGTATAAATAGATGTGCGAGCCGTCGTTGCGGCACTCTTTCAGTGCGATTGCGTCGATGTTCATAGCGGTATGCGTTGCGCGGCTTGCGACCTTTCGGGGAAAGGCTCGGGCTTGTTTCCCGTCTCTTCTCCAAAGAATCGCCGGCCGCAGAATTCGTCCGTTCGTGCGGTTTCTATGCAAGAAACCGCACGTCGGCAGCAACTCGCTGATCGACAATATGATGTTTGTCGGTTGACCGGGATTTTGTATTGTCCGTCGTCGGAACGATGCAATATGCAGGAAGGGATTGGCAGCCCGACGGACCAAACGCTATAGCCTCGGGGTAGTTTTTGCCGGCCGGCAACCGGTTGACAATCAATCGGAAATTATCCGGTGCTTCTGTTTTTGGGAGAAAATATCCTCCTGCGATTGTAGGTTGAGCCGATTTTGATTACCTTTGTATTGGTTTCTTGCATAGAAACTGCCTATCTGATCGAGGCCGTAATCAGCCGATTGGCCGAGTCTATCACCGAATTGTCCAGCATTGTCAGATAAATCTGCGTCGTTCGCTCCGACGAATGGCCCATGCCTGCGCTGATGACGGAGATCGGTATGTTGCGATTGCGCGCGGCCACCGCTCAGCTGTGGCGGGCCGTATAGGATGAAAGTCCGCTTTCGAGATGCAGCATGCCGGCGAGTCTTTTCAGCTGCCGGTTGTGATAGTTCAGCGCTGTCTGGTATTGCGAATAGGCCTTCGCCGCATCTTCGGTTTTCAATATCGGGAATACGTAGGGAGACGGATTGCCGGCATATTTGTCGATGATCCGTCGGATGTTCGGTTCTATGCGGACGCATAGTTGCCGTTGTGTTTTTCGGCGCGCATAATATATGTTCCCGTTGCGGAGGTCCGTTTTTCGCAGATAGGCCATGTCGACGAACGCCATTCCGCGCGTGCAGTAGCTGAAAACGAACAGGTCGCGGGTCAGCGCCAGCGCCGGCGAGTGCCGCAGGTCGAGTCGGAAAAGCTGCAGTACGATCTTTTCGTCGACGGCCTTCTTTCGCGTGCGGTCGATTCCGGTGTAGACGTTCTGGAACGGGTAGCATTGTTCTACGAGGCGTTGTTTTACGGCGCGGTTGTAAACGGCCCGCAGGATACGCATGTAAAACGATATGGAGTTGCGGACCAGGCCCTGCCGGATCAGAAACCCGTTGTATCCGTCGATGACCCGTTCGGTCAGCGCTGCGAGCGGCAGCTCCGTTTCTTCGAGGTACTTGGCGAAACTGTTCATGGTCCGTTCGTAGTTGCGGGCCGTCCCTAGTCTGCGGGCATCTCTCAGCTGCATGATCCGTTCCTGCATGAAATCCACGACCGAAATGTCGCGGGCCGAAGAGCGGTATCTGTCTGCTATGTCGTCCGCAGAGTAGGTTTTCCGGCTGTCTTCCAGCTGTCTGACAATGTGTTTCAGTTTCCGGAATTCGCGGTCGATTTTAGCTCGTGTCGCGGAGGTGCGGGCGTTCTGGCAGACGACACACTCCGTTTCTTCGTTCCATTCCTCCGGATGCAGGCGGATGGAGGTCTTTATGCGTCTGATTTTCCGCAGATGGGTTATCCGATAGACGACCGTTCCCGCCCGGCCCTCGACTTTCGATGGGCGCAGTTCAATTTTGATTGTTGCCATGATTTTTCGTTCTTGGTTGCGCGAAAATAACATGGAACGGAGTTCTGCCGGCCGGAAACCGGGGCAGGGCGGGGGGCCGGCGTTTTATGCCGCAGTGAGGGGCTCTTTGTTGTTCCGGTACGGGCTCCCGGAGCCGCACGGGCCGCAGCCCCTCCCCGATGCAGGTCCGCAACTATCCGATTGAATGTCGGGCGTGCGGTCCGAAAGCAGTCGCAAAACCCGTTGAACAATAAAAAGAGCGACCCTTGATGGATCGCTCTTTGTTCGGTTGCGGGTCTTGTCCGCTAATATTCCTCCTCATTGAAGAAGAAGTCGTCTTTGGAGGGGTAGTCGGGCCAGATGTCTTCGATCGATTCGTAGATTTCGCCCTCGTCCTCGATCTCCTGCAGGTTCTCGAGCACCTCCAGCGGTGCTCCCGAGCGCACGGCATAATCGATCAGTTCCTCCTTGGTCGCGGGCCAGGGAGCGTCTTCGAGTTTCGATGCCAGTTCAAGCGTCCAGTACATAGTTATGCGTTTTAGAATTCGTTCAATCGTTCGCTCGTCTCCGGCCGCAGGTTGCCGTCCGGGCCGGGGTCGGTTTGCAAAAGTATAAAAAAATCGAGAAATACAAATCTTTTTCGCAAAACATCGGTCTGCCGCCGGCACCGACCCTCGCGGGCGGCGTTACGGAATCCACAACGTTTCTTCCGCTCCGAAGCGTGCCGCCACCGTACGGCCCAGGAGATAGAAGTAGTCCGACAGCCGGTTGAGCCAGACGAGCGCCGTGGCGTCTACGCCGTGTTCCTGGTCGGCACGCAGGGCTGCGCGTTCGGCCCTGCGGCATATCGTCCGGCAGACATGACACAGCGAAACGGCTTCGTGACCGCCCGGGAGCGTGAATTTGTCGATCGCCGGCAGGGCCTCCTGCATTGCGTCGATGCGTTGTTCCAGCCACCCGGTGCATTCCGGCGAAAGCGGTGCCACCTTGTCGCTGCCCGCTTCGCCTGCGGCAAGGAGCGCTTCGACCGTCATCAGGCGGGACTGTATCCGGTTCAGATCGTCCGTCAGTTCGCCCGTGCCGGCTTCCTTGCGCAGCCGGTCCGTCAGCAGCGCCATGAATGCGGAGAGTTCGTCGACCGTTCCGTAGGCTTCCACGCGGCTGTCGGTCTTGAAAACCCGTTCGCCGCCGATGAGCGAGGTCATGCCCTTGTCTCCGGTTTTGGTGTATACTTTCATGGATGGTTGTGTTTTTCGGTCTCCGTTGTCTTGCGGAGTATCTGTCTTTCGGTCGGCACGCCGGAATGAACCGGGCTCCGGACCTGCCCCCGAAACTATAATACGAAGTGTTGTTTCGGCAGCCCGTTGTTGAATAGCAGCAGGTAGGCGCGGTTGTCCACCGAGGTCGAATCGTGCTGCGCCACCAGTGCCCGGCAGAGAGCTGCCCGGTCGTTTTTCGCGCAGGGCGTCATGATCGCCACGGTTGCCCCCGTTCGTTTCGCTTCTTCCGCCAGCTTCAGCAGTTCTTCTTGCGGCAGTCCGGGCAGCGCTACGACCAACGCGCCATCCGCACGATTCAGGCCAAAAGTGGCGTAACCGGCATGGATCGCCAGATTTTGCAGCTGCACGGCCCGCCGTTCGGCCACTCCCGCGCCCCGCAGGGCGTCGTAAAGCGCGCGGTCGCCGGGCAGAAGCCCGTTCCGCATGAATACTTCCCGGACCAGCGCATAGACGAACGGCGAGTGCACCCCGTGCCCCCGGAAATGGCGGGCACGGACCAGCCGGCTGCCCACGGCCGCCATGCCGCGTGCCACTCCTTCTTTCAGCCGATGCCCTGCCTGCTTCATCTCCGGTTATTTTTTCAGCATGCCTGCCAGACGACCCGTCGAGAATGCGATCTGCAGGTTGTAGCCGCCCGTGTTGGCGTCGATGTCGAGCACTTCGCCCGCCAGATAGAGCCCGCGGACTTTGCGCGACTCCATCGTGTAGGGATTCACTTCGTCGCAGCATACGCCGCCGGCCGTGGTCACCGCGCATTCGAACGGGGCATAGTCCGTAACGGGGAAAGTCAGCCCCTTGAGCGTGCGGATCAGCCGGTCGATCTCGGCGTCGGTGACTTTCGAGACGTAGTTTTTCGAGTGGATGTCCAGCTCCTGCGCCAGCGGCATCACCAGTGCCTTGGGCACCAGCTTGCGGAGCAGTTCGCCGAAGAATTCGGTGGGCGCCATCTCCGCCCGTTCGCGGGCGATGCGTTCGCGCAGCATCTCTTCGGTCAGCGCGGGTTTGAGGTCCAGTACGATCTTCACCTTCTGCCCGTCGATCAGTGCGTCCACCGCGTCGCGGCTCATGCGCAGAGCCACGGCTCCTTCGATGCCGCGCTCCGAGAAGCCTATTTCGCCGAACTCCTCGCGTATGGGTTCGTTGTCGATGTAAAGCACGGCTTTCACGTTGCGCAGCAGCAGTCCGTGCAGGTATTTCATCTGCGGATGCGGCGTCACCAGCGGCGTCAGCGACGGTCGCAGCGGTTCGACCGTGTGGCCCAGGTCGGCGGCGAAGGCGTAGCCGTCGCCCGTCGAACCGGTGGCGGGGTAGGAGACCCCGCCCGTCGCCACGATCACGCGGTCGCACTCCTCCTTGCGTTCGAAGCCCCGCTTGTTGACATAGCGCACGCCGAATACGCGGTCGCCCAGCGTCATGATCTCCGTCACGCGCGTTTCATAGCGGATCTTCACGCCGTTGTCCACGCAGTAGTCCAGCAGAGCGTTGGCAATGTCCCAGGCCTTGCCGCTTTTCGGGAAGACGCGTTCGCCGCGTTCGATGTCGAGTTTCACGCCTTGGCGTTCGAAGAAGCGGATCGTCGCCCGGTTGTTGAATTCCGCGAATGCCGGAGCGAAGAAAGCGGCGTTGGTGCGTACTTGCTCGGCGAACTCCTCCGCCGGCCGGGCGTTGGTCACGTTGCAGCGGCCTTTGCCCGTTATGCGTACCTTGCGGCCCGATTTCTCCATTTTTTCCAGCAGCAGGACCCGTTTGCCGCTCCGCGCCGCCGTGCCTGCCGCCATCATGCCCGCCGCGCCCGCACCCACGACAACAACGTCGTAGGGCAGCCGTTCGGCCGGTTGTGTTGTTTCCGTTTGTTCCATACGGGTGCAAAGGTAGTGAAATTAAAGATTAAGAACGGGAATCGGGGAATTAAAAATTGTCCGGTGCTTCTTTTCGGGGAGTCGTCCGGCCTGAACGGCCCGCTCGGGTCGGCTGCCGCCGCAGCGAAATATTTCCGCCGCGGCATTTCCGATTGTTGATTTTTAATTGTACTTTTGCGGCCGTTCAAAACGTTCTTGCATCTATGTTGAGCAGAAGATTACTCCGTATCAAGGTCGCCAAGGCGCTGTTCGCCCATCTCAAGTCCGATGCCGACAACATGATCGCTTCCGAGAAGACGCTCATGGCTTCCATCGACAAGGCTTACGATCTCTATTTTCTGATGCTGGCCCTTCCCGTCGAGTTGGCGCGGTATGCCGGGCAGCGCATCGAGATCGCCAAAGCCAAGAAGCTGCCTACGTTCGAGGATCTTCACCCCAACACCAAGTTCGTCGACAACGCGGTCATCCGCACCATCGCCAACAGCGATGCCGTCAACGACCACCTCGCCGCCCGCAAACTGGGTTGGGCGCAGCATCCCGACTTCATCCGTACGCTTTACGGACAGCTGTGCGAAAGCGAATATTTCCAGGACTACATGGCGCGCGGGGAGCGCTCGTTCGACGATGACCGGCGCCTGGTCGAAGATTTCTTCAAGGAGATGCAGACATGCGATGCGCTGGACGATCTGTTGGAAGAGATCTCCATCCTTTGGAACGACGACCTGCCCTATGTGCTGGTGCTCGTTTTGCGGACCCTTTCGATGCTGAAGCCGTCGCATTCCGAGTTGAAGATCGCTCCCAAGTTCAAGTCCGACGACGATCCCGTCTTCGTCAAAACGCTTTTCGAGAAGTCGCTGGTCAACTACGACAAGTACCAGGACTACATCGAGAAGTTCACCTCCAACTGGGACGTCGAGCGTATCGTCTTCATGGACAACCTCATCATCGGCACCGCCATGGCCGAGCTCACCGAGTTCCCCTCCATTCCCGTGAAGGTCACGCTCGACGAGTGGATCGAGATTTCGAAGTTCTACTCCACCCCCGGCAGCAGCACCTTCATCAACGGTGTGCTCGACAAGATCGTCGAGTCGCTCACGGCCGAGGGGCGTATCAGAAAATCGGGCCGCGGTTTGATCTGACAGTCCCTATGTTCCGCGTTGCGCTTCTTCTCGTGGCGGCCGTTTTTTGCGGTGCCTGCGGTTCTCCGTCCGCTTCGGTCAGGCCCAAGGGGCGCGTCATCGTTCTGACCGATTCGCTGCTTGCTGCCGGTGGCTGCGATACCGTGCGGCTGGGGCGTTTGCGTTCCGGCGAAATCGCCGTTTCGCGTCTGTGGTTCGAAAACCGTTCTTCCCGCCCGCTTGTCATCGTCGGTTACGAGCGGAGTTGCGGATGCACTTCCCTTGCGTTCGGTTCCGAGCCTTTCGTGCCCGGTGCCGCCCATGCCGTCGAACTCACTTTCGATTCGCGCGGCGAACGGGGCTGGCAGTTCAAACCCGTCGATCTGCGCTTCTCGCCCGACGGCCGCTTCCGGCTCTTCGTCGAGGTGGAGGTGGAGTAGTTCTTGCTTGGGAACCGCCCTCCGGACAGGGCTTTTGTATCCGTTCAAATTCAAACGTAGCATGAAGTTGCGCAAACAGATTTTCGACCTGGTCGACCGCGACCGGAAAGGCATGCGGTGGAGTCGCATTTATGATTGGTATATGCTTGCAATGATCGTTGCAAGCATCGTCCCGTTGATGTTCGTCGATGATTATCCGATATTCCGGATTCTTGAGACGGTCAGCGTCATTGCATTCGTGCTGGATTATGCGGGGCGCTGGTTTACCTCCGACATGCTGCTGGGGAAAGGACGGCTTTCCTTCTTGATTTATCCGTTCACGCCCATGGCCGTCATCGACTTGCTCTCGATCTTGCCCGGGCTGAATCTGATAAGTTCCCAATTCAAGCTGCTGCGCTTGACGAGGTTGCTGAAAATCGTGCGCGTCCTCAAAATCTTCCGTTATTCCGATAAGGTGGCTGTTTTTATGAAGGTCATGCACCGGGAGCGTCATGTTCTGCTTTCCGTATTGATGGTCGCGCTTTTCTATATTTTCATTACGGCGCTGGTGATGTTCAATGCCGAACCTCATGTGAACCCCGAAACCGGCGTCGCGACTTTCCGTTCGTTTTTTGATGCGCTCTATTGGTCGACGGTCACTCTGACTACGGTCGGTTACGGCGATCTCTGCCCCGTTACCGATGTCGGACGGGTCGTGTCTATGCTATCGTCTCTGTTCGGTGTCGCCATCATCGCCTTGCCTTCGGGTGTCATCACTGCCGGATATATGGACGAGCTGCGTCGTCGGAAAGAGAGCGGGGAAGATCCGAACCGGGAATAGTTCGGGCGGAAGTGCGTCCGCCGTGGGCCGGCCGGATGTTTCGGTCGAACCTCACCGACGCGCCGCTGCTGTCGCCCGTAGGGCGGTGCAGGGTTTCGGCAAGGAGGTAACCGCAGGTGAGAGCCCCGTATCCCGGCTTCATGAAAGCAAAAAACCGTCCTCCTAAGAGAACGGTTTGAATTTTGGTGAACCCGCTGGGTGGTCGAACGTCGACCTCTCGGTCGAACCTCACCGACGCGCCGCTGCCGTCGCCCGCAGGGCGGTGCAGGGTTTCGGCAAGGAGGTAACCGCAGGTGAGAGCCCTGTATCCCGGCTTCATGAAAGCAAAAAACCGTCCTCCTAAGAGAACGGTTTGAATTTTGGTGAACCCGCTGGGGCTCGAACCCAGGACCCCAACATTAAAAGTGTTGTGCTCTACCTGCTGAGCTACGGATTCTCCGTACGCCAATCGGAGCAAGGCTCCTTTCGGGTGGTGCAAATGTAGAGAATATTTTTGTTTTACCAAAATAAAACGATATTTTTGTAGGGTTCAAATGTTTTTTGATCGCATAAATCATATTATCTATGTGTAAAGCCCTAATCATCGGTGCGGGCGGTGTCGGCACGGTCGTCACGCAGAAGATCGCCGCCGATCCCGTATTTTCGGAGGTCATGCTCGCCAGCCGTACCAAGTCCAAGTGCGACGCCATCGCCGCTGCCATCGGCGGCAACCGGGTCAAGACGGCCCAGGTCGATGCCGACAGCGTGCCCGAGTTGTGTGCGTTGTTCCGCGCTTTCCAGCCCGACATCGTCGTCAACGTCGCCCTGCCGTACCAGGACCTCACCATCATGGATGCCTGCCTCGAGTGCGGGTGCAACTACCTCGATACGGCCAACTACGAGCCTAAGGACGAGGCGCATTTCGAGTATTCGTGGCAGTGGGCCTATCAGGATCGTTTCAAGGCCGCCGGTCTCACGGCCATCCTCGGCTGCGGTTTCGACCCGGGCGTCACGGCCATCTTCACGGCCTATGCCGCCAAGCACCATTTCGACGAGATACATTACCTCGACATCGTCGACTGCAACGCCGGCAACCACGGCATGGCTTTCGCCACCAATTTCAATCCCGAAATCAATATCCGCGAGGTCACCCAGAAGGGTCGTTACTACGAGAACGGCAAGTGGGTCGTCACCGAGCCCCACGAGATACACCGGCCGCTGAACTATCCCGGCATCGGCGAGCGCGAATCCTACGTCATCTACCATGAGGAGCTGGAGTCGCTCGTCAAGAACTATCCCACCATCCGGCGCGCCCGTTTCTGGATGACTTTCGGCCAGGAGTACCTCACGCACCTGCGCGTCATTCAGAACATCGGCATGGCCCGCATCGACCCGATCATCTACAACGGCGTCGAGATCGTCCCCATCCAGTTCCTCAAGGCCGTGTTGCCCGATCCCAAGTCGTTGGGCGCCAATTACCACGGTCAGACCTCCATCGGCTGCCGCATCCGCGGCGTCAAGGACGGCAAGGAGCGCACCTACTATATCTATAACAATTGCGACCACGAGACCGCTTTCAAGGAGACCGGTACGCAGGCCGTCAGCTTCACCACCGGCGTCCCCGCCGCTCTGGGTGCCTCGATGTGGGCCAAGGGGCTTTGGCGCGGTGCCGGCGTCTTCAACGTCGAGGAGTTCGATCCCGATCCTTTCCTCGCCGAGCTCGGACCTCAGGGGCTTCCCTGGCACGAGTTGTTCGACGTCGACATCGAGGTCTGAGGAGCTTGCCGGCCGTTTTGCAGCCCGCGGAATTTCTGCGGGCTGTTTTGTTGTGGCTGGGCCTCGGCGGAACCATCCGCCGCAATCGAATTGCGGAATGCAGGTTGCGGCGGAACCCGATGTCGAACGTCGATAGCGGATAGCTCTTGCTTTTTTGCCCGGAAATGGCTATATTGCGGTTGAACTTCAAAACGAACGGATTATGGATGGTCGATTCTATCTGATGATGTCGCTGGCGGCAGTGTTGCTCGTCCTGGCGGCAGTCATTTTCTGCGGCAGGGGCGACTGGCTGATTGCGGGCTACAACACGGCGGGCCGAAAGGAAAAGGAGCAGTATCACATCGGCCGCCTGCGGTTGTTGGTGGGCCTGCTTTGTCTGTTCGTGACAGCCGTGCTGCTGCTCGACGGGGTGTACGGTCTGTCCGGGTTTTTCACCATCATTCTCTTGCCCGTCGTGTTGGCGGTCGTTGTGCTGGCCAATACCTGGGCAAAGAAGAGATGATCGTGTGCGGCGGCCGTAGTCCCGGTTGGCCGGGCTTCTGTTGATCCGACCGCGCCGGCGTTCGGCTTGTAGTCCCGGAACCCGATGCGTCGGCTTCGTCAGTTGTTCAGCGTCGGTGCTTGCAAAGCGTCGCTTCGGAGGAGGGTAGGCGCCGGCGGTTGCGGCCGGTACGTCCGAGGTGCGGTCTGTTCCCGGCAGCGGGGCGGAGCCGCATCCCCTTTTTGCGGTAGCGCAGAGATGGGTATAAAAACTTATTTTCCGGCGTTTTTCTCTCCGGAGAGTCGTTTTTGTCGCTGTTTTTGTTAATTTTGCATGACTTTTTCCAAAATCCGAAAGACAGCATGATCGATTTCGCCAAGTTGCCCGCACCGTGTTACGTGCTCGACGAAACTTTGCTCGACCGCAACCTTGCCATCATCGACCGCGTGCGCCGCGAGTCGGGTGCCGAGATCATCGTGGCCCTCAAGGCGTGCGCCATGTGGTCGGTGTTTCCCGAGCTGGCGGCCCATTCCGACGGCGCCACGGCTTCGTCGGCCGCCGAGGCGCGGCTGGTCTTCGAGGAGTTCGGCCGGCCGGCCCATACCTACGCTCCCGTTTACAGCGACCGCGATTTCGACGAAATCATGCGTTGCAGCGATCATATCACTTTCAACTCCGTCGCTCAGTTCGAGCGTTTCGGCCAGCGGGCCCTTATCAACGGCATCTCCTGCGGGCTGCGGGTCAATCCCGGTTATTCGCCCGTCGGGACCGATCTCTATAATCCCTGCGTCGCCGGTTCGCGTTTGGGCATCGTGCCCGAGCAGCTGCCCGAGCTTCCCGCCGGGGTCGACGGGCTGCACTTCCATGTCCTCTGCGAGTCGGGTCCCGAGCACCTGGCCAAGGCGCTCGATGCCGTGGAGAAGCATTTCGGCCGTTTCCTCGACCGGATCGAGTGGCTCAACATGGGCGGCGGTCATCTGATGACGCGCGCCGGTTACGATACGGACGAGCTCATCCGCATCCTGAAGGAGTTCAAGGCCCGCCATCCCCGTTTGCGGCTCATTCTCGAACCGGGCAGCGCTTTCACATGGCGCACCGGTTATCTGGTCGCAACCGTCGAGGACGTCGTGCGGAACGGCGGCGTCAACACCGCCATGCTCGATGTGTCGTTCGCCTGCCACATGCCCGACTGCCTCGAAATGCCCTATAAACCCGCCATCGTCGGGGCCCGCGAGCCGGCCGACGGCGATAAGCGGTGGCGCATGGGCGGCGCCAGCTGCCTGGCCGGCGATTTCTGCGGCGACTGGGCTTTCGACCGCGACCCCGAGCCGGGCGACCGCATCGTCTTCGAAGACATGATCCACTACACCATGGTCAAGACCACCATGTTCAACGGCGTACACCATCCTTCGATCGTCATCGTCCGCCGCGACGGCCGCATCGACACGATCCGTACGTTCGGCTACGAGGATTTCAAGAACCGCATGTCCTAAACCAAACTTCACAGATAAATGGAAAAGTTCACTCCCACTTCCTATACGCTCGAGTGCGTCGCATCCGGGCGGGAATTCGAGGACGAGGGCTGGGTGCTCGAAGACCGCACCTGCAAGACGCCTTCGCTCGTGCGCGCCCGATATGCCAAGAAGCAGCTGGAGCTCCGCTCCGACAAGTTCGGCCTCTACAAGTTCGCCGACTGGCTGCCCGTGCGCCGCATGCTCCAGGGTTCGTCCGCTCCCGTCACTTTCAAGAGCAAGGGGCTCGGCAAGCATCTCGGGCTCGAAAACCTCTGGATCACCTTCAACGGTTATTATCCCGCCGTCGGCGCTTCGATGACCACCTGTTCGTTCAAGGAGACCGAGGCCTATTCGGTCTGCGCCCGCGCTGCCGAGGACGAAAGCCGCGTGTTGGTCGTCGCTTCGGCCGGCAATACGGCCCGCGCTTTCGCCAAGGTCTGCTCCGACAACAACATCAGGTTGTTGTTGGCCGTACCCCATGACAACATCGGTGCGCTGTGGTTCGCCGAGCCGTTGAATCCCTGCGTCAAGCTTATTTCGTGCGAGAAGGGCGGCGATTATTTCGATGCAATCCACCTCTCCAACCTCGCGCTCAAGGCCAACGGGTTCTATGCCGAGGGCGGCGCCAAGAACATTGCCCGCCGCGACGGTATGGCCACGACGGTCCTTTCGGCCGTCACGACCATCGGCCGCATTCCCGACTACTATTTCCAGGCCGTCGGTTCCGGTACCGGCGCCATCGCCGCCTGGGAGGCCAACATGCGTCTGATCGAGGACGGACGCTTCGGTTCCAACACCATGAAGCTCATGGTTTCGCAGAATGCGCCGTTCGTGCCCATGTACGACGCTTGGCGGGCCGATTCGCGGCAGATGCTGCCTTACGACGACGACAAGGCGCGCCGCGATGCCGAGATCATCGATGCCAAGGTGCTTTCCAACCGCCGGCCGCCCTACGGTCTTGCCGGAGGACTTTACGACGCGCTGAAAGCTACGGGCGGCGATGTCTTCGTCGCCACCAACGCCCAAGCCCGCAAGGCCGGCAAGCTCTTCCGCGAGCTGGAGGGTGCCGACATCTATTCGGCCGCCGCTGTCGCCACGGCGTCGCTCATCAAGGCCGTAGCCGACGGCAAGGTGGAGAAGGACGCCACCGTCATGCTCAATATCACGGGCGGCGGCGAGGAGCTTTTCAAGCAGGACAAGGAGTTGTGGTATCTCAAGCCGAGCCTTGTTTTCCCGCTCGATCCGTCGGTCGACGAGGTGGTCGCCAAGGTCGAAGACCTCTTCAAGTGATGCTTCGTTCAACCGTGCGCAAGCTGCTCGTTGCCATTCTGTTCCTGTTGGCCGTTTCTCCGATTCGGGCGCAGGAGACCGCCGGCTTCGACTTCCGGGTCAACCGGTGGTTGCGCGCAGGCAAGGGGGCAGGTTATCCGCGTTATGCGCCCGAGCAGTTCCGCGAGATCGCCGACAACATCCTGGCCTATCAGAATGCCGACGGCGGTTGGCCCAAGAACGTGGATATGATGGCGCGGCTCGATCCCGATTCGGTCGTGCAGTCGCTCGCGCCGCGTTATCGCACCAGCACGATCGACAACTTCTCGGTCTATACGCAGGTCGCCTATCTGGCCGAGACCTATCGCGTTACCGGCGAAGCGCGCTATCGCGACGGTGCGCAGCGGGGCATCGAATATCTTCTGGCCGCTCAGTATCCCAACGGCGGGTGGCGCGGCTGGGACGTCGATGCCGTGACGTTCAACGACAATGTCATGGAGGGCGTGCTGTCGCTCTGGCTCGACATAATCTACGGCCATCCGCGCTATGCGTGGATCGGCGGGCAGCTCCGCGAGCGCATCCGCCGTTCGTGGGAAGCCGGTCTCGACCTGGTGCTTCGGTGCCAGTGGGTGCGCGACGGCGTACGGACCGTGTGGCCGCAGCAATGCGACCATGAAACCTTGCAGCCCGTCAAGGCGCGGTCCTACGAGTTGCCGAGCCTTTCGGCCGGCGAGAGCGCCGACATCGTGCTGCTTCTGATGCGCATCGCCGATCCGTCGCCCGAGGTCGTCGACGCCGTGAAAGCGGCCGTCGCATGGTACGACAAGACCAAGATCACGGGCAAGCGCATCGTGTGGCTCGACGTGCCCGAGGGTTTGCCCGAGGACCGTTCGGTCAAAAACGACCGGCTGATGGTCGACGATCCCGATGCCGGGCCCCTCTGGGCGCGCTTCTACGAGTTGGACGACGATACGTGGTTCCTTTGCACCCGGGCCGGCGTCAAGGTCTGTTCGCTCCGGGAGATGCCCGCCGAGCGCCGCGTGGGCTATCTGTGGTTCAGCGACTGGGGCACCGAGGTCCTCGACGCCTATCCCGCCTGGCTCGAAAGGGTAGGGCAGGGGAAAACTTGCGTGCGTTGAATTTTTTCGGGCATTCTTATTTCGGCGATTCGTGACGAGGCTCGCAGCCGGACCTCTGTCCGATCGCCGTTTTTTTGTCCTTCGTCGGGTCGAAGTATAGCTTCCGACGGAGGCGTTCAACTAACTTTCAATCAAACTTTAAGCAATGGAAAAATCTCTTCCGAAGCCCGCTTCCTGCTGGCGGCGGTGGAATCGCAAAGGCTGGTCGGCTTTTGCGAGTCTGCACCGCAATGTAAGAATCGGAGTGCTCTCGGTGGGGATGTCGATCCTTCTGCTCGCGACGCAGGGCGCATCTGCACAGCATGCCGACACGAGCGCGGTTCTTCGGGAACTGCGCATCCGCGAGGTCGGCATCTCGGGGAGCCGTCAGACTCCCGTGCGCACCGTCATGTCGCAAACCCCGCTTTTCGACCGGAAAGCGCAGGCCGCAGCGCCTTGTCAGACCCTCGAGGCCGCGCTGCGCAACGCTCCTTCGGTCGACATTCGCGAACGCGGGGGCAAGGGTACGCAGGCCGACATCTCCGTCCGCGGGGGCTCTTTCGACCAGACCATGGTACTTCTCAACGGCATCGACTTCACCGATGCCCGCACCGGACACCAGTCCCATTCGCTGCCCGTCGACATCGAGTGCATCTCGGGCGTCGAGCTCCTGGAGGGCATCCCGGGCGTGGGCGCCTACGCCGGTGCCGTCAATATCCGCACGGCGCCGCTCCTGCCGCAATATCTGCGTGTCGAGGGCGTCGGGGGCCAGTACGGCTATGCCTACGGCAGCCTTTCGGGTGCCGTGGCCAAGGAGCGCTTCTCCCTGCTGGGGGCCGCCTCCTACCGGCGCAGCGACGGCTACCGGCACAACACCGATTTCGATACCTACAATGTCTTCGTGCGGAGTTCCTGCGAGGCTCCGCGCGCCGGGTTCTTCGACTTCCAGGCCGGTTATCAGAACCGCGCTTTCGGTTCGAACGGATTCTATGGCGCCTACAACCCCGAGCAGTGGGAGCATACATCCACGGCCCTGGCTTCGTTGAGATGGCAGCATTCCGCCGGGCGTTTCGCGTGGGGTGCCTATGTCAGCTATCGCAAGAATTTCGACCGCTACGACTGGACCCGCGGCACGGTTCTGAACCGCCACAATACCGACAACGCCGGTGCCAAGGCATGGGTCGATTGCGACTGGGCCGGCGGTACCACGACGCTGGGCGGCGACTATGCGTTCAGCCACATCTACAGCACCAACCTGGGCGAATTGCTGGCGACACCCCACGGCGACTACCTCCGCGGCAAGTCGCGCCACACCGGCAACGTCTATCTGCGCCATTCCAAGCACTGGCGGCGCTTCGACGCGGCAGCTTCGGCCGGGGCAAGCCTCACGCCTTACGGTACGGCCCTGCTGTGGAGTCTGGACGGAGGTTGCCAGCCCGCCGAGGGCCTGCGCGTCAGCGTCGGGGCTTCGCAGTCGATGCGGCTGCCTACGTTCACCGATCTCTACTATTCGTCGCCCGCACAGATCAACAATCTCGATCTCGTGCCCGAGAAGGCCGTCACCGTCCGTGCCGGCGCCCGTTATGCCAAGGGGCGCTGGAGCGCTTCGGCAACGGGTTACTATCGCGCCGGCCGCGACATCATCGACTGGGTGTGGCATCCCGACGACGACCCTGTGCCCGAGTGGCGCGGCAAATGGCACTCCGAGCAGACGAGCGAGCTGGACACCTACGGCGTCGAACTTACGGGCGGCTATGCTTCGTCCGAGGGTTTTCTGCGCCGTGCGACCTTGTCCTATGCCTGGATCACCACGGACCGCAGTTCCGAGCTCATCGCCAAAAGCGCCATGGACTTTCTGCGCCATAAGGCGGCGTTGGCCGTCGAGGTGCGCTTCCTGCGCCGCATGTCGCTGGCGCTCACGGCCTCCGTCGCCCATCGCAACGGCAGCTATACCCACTATCCCGTGTCCGGCGACGCGTCGGTGACCGAAACGCGCGATTTCAAGCCCTATTTTCTGCTCGACGCGCGGCTGGCCTGGGAAAAGGGCATCTGCCGGCTCTATGTCGACGGGATGAACGTCACCGACACCCGCTACTGCGACATGGGCGGTATTCCGCTGCCCGGGGCGTGGGTCACGGGAGGCGTGGTGCTGACCATCGGCAAACGTTGATCTTCCGCGGGCGCTTCGTTCGTCCGTTTCCGGCTGCATTCCGCCCGGTGCCACAAGGCATCGGGCTTTTTTTTGCGAGGGGACGGTTGGCATTCCGGGCGCAGCGAAGAATCTTTTTTCTCCCGCAAAGCTCTCCTCTTTCCAAGCACCGCCGCATGGATGGCGGCGTTTCGCTCTGTCAGCCTGCCTGGTTGTTATTTCTCTAACGATTTGTTGTCCGTCTGCCGAAAAATCCCTACATTTGTATAGGAACAGAAAAATCAACAACACAATCATAATCATGGAACAGAGAATCGTAGAGTGCGTCCCCAATTTCAGCGAAGGACGCGACCGGGAGGTGATCCGGCGCATCACTTCGGCCATCGAGCGGTCGGGCGGCGTCCGCCTGCTCGACGTCGACCCCGGCGAAGCCACCAACCGCACCGTCGTCACCTTCGTCGGCAGCCCCGAAGCGGTCGTCGAAGCCGCTTTCCAGGGAGTGAAGCAGGCCGCCGAACTCATCGACATGCGCAAGCACAAGGGAGCCCATCCGCGCATGGGCGCCACCGACGTGCTGCCGTTGATCCCCATATCGGGCATCACGTTGGAGGAGTGCGCCGCCTTGTCGCGCGACCTGGCCAAGCGCATTGCCGAGGAGCTGCGCATTCCGACCTATTGCTACGAGGCCGCTGCTTTCAAGCCCGAACGCAAGAACCTGGCCGTCTGCCGGGCGGGCGAGTACGAGGCGCTGCCCGAGAAGCTGTCGCACGCCGATTCGGCACCCGATTTCGGGGCCCGGCCCTACGACGACGGGGTGGCCCGCACGGGCGCTACGACCGTCGGGGCCCGCGATTTTCTGATCGCCGTCAATTTCAACCTCAATACCACCTCCACTCGCCGGGCCAACGCCATTGCGTTCGACGTGCGTGAAAAGGGCCGCCCCGTCCGCGAGGGCAATCCCATTACGGGCAAGATCGTGAAGGACGCCGCCGGCAATCCCGTCATGCAGCCCGGCACGCTCAGGGCGACCAAGGCCATCGGATGGTTCATCGAGGAGTACGGCATCGCGCAGGTCTCGATGAACATCACCGACATCGCCGTCACGCCCCTGCATGTCGCTTTCGATGAGGTGTGCCGCAAGGCCGATGCCCGCGGCGTGCGGGTCACCGGCACCGAGATCGTCGGGCTCGTGCCCAAACGGGCGCTCGTCGAGGCCGGCAAGTATTTTTTGCGAAAACAGCACCGTTCGACCGGCATCGCCGAGGAGGAGATCGTCCGCATGGCCGTCAAGTCGATGGGCTTGGACGATCTGAAGCCTTTCGTGCCCCAAGAGAAGGTGATCGAATACCTGCTGGACGCCGAGTCCGGCGGCAAGCGGCTTGTCGACATGACCTGCAAGGCGTTCGCCGCCGAAACGGCCAGCGAGTCGCCCGCTCCGGGCGGCGGGTCGATTGCGGCTTACATGGGAGCCTTGGGCGCTGCGCTCGGCACGATGGTGGCCAACCTCTCGTCGCACAAGGCCGGGTGGGACGACCGCTGGGAGGAGTTTTCCGACTGGGCCGACCGGGGGCAGATTCTCCTCTCCGAGCTGTTGCATCTGGTCGACGAGGATACGGCGGCATTCAACCGCATCATGGCCGTTTTCGCCATGCCCAAGTCTACCGACGAGGAGAAGGCCGCCCGCAGCGAGGCCTTGCAGGCCGCGACGCTTTACGCCACGCAGGTTCCCCTGCGTACGATGAAGGCCGCTTCGAAGGTGTTCGACATCGTGGAAGCCATGGCTGCCGAGGGCAACCCCAATTCGGTTTCCGACGCCGGTGTCGGCGCGTTGGCTGCGCGCAGCGCCGTGCTGGGTGCCTGTCTCAACGTGAAGATCAACGCCGCAGGACTCAAGGACCGCGCTGCGGCCGATGCCCTCGTCGCCGAAGCCGAAGCGTTGGCCGCCGAAGCCCGGCGGCGCGAAAAGGAGGTTTTGGCCCTTGTCGAATCGAAAATACAATAAGCATATGACTTTGCAGGAGTTTCAAGCCGATATTCGCGCCGGCATTCCCGACAGGCTGCCGGCCGTGAAACCTTACGACAAACAGATCAACCATGCCCCGCGCCGCAAGGAGATTCTGACGCCCGAGGAACGGGTGCTGGCCTTGAAGAATGCCTTGCGCTACTTCCCGGAGAAGCATCATGCCGTTCTGATCCGGGAGTTCGCCGAGGAGTTGCGCAAGTACGGCCGCATCTACATGTACCGCCTGCGCCCGGACTACGAGATGTATGCCCGGCCCATCGACGAGTATCCGGCCCGCTGCCGGCAGGCCGCGGCCATCATGATGATGATCCAGAACAACCTCGACAAGGCTGTGGCGCAGCATCCCCACGAACTGATCACCTACGGCGGCAACGGCGCCGTGTTCCAGAACTGGGCGCAGTACCGGCTGACGATGAAATACCTGTCGGAGATGACCGACCGGCAGACGCTGGTGATGTATTCGGGGCATCCGCTCGGACTCTTCCCGTCGCATCCCGATGCGCCGCGCGTGGTCGTGACCAACGGCATGGTCATTCCCAACTACTCGAAACCCGACGACTGGGAGCGTATGAACGCCCTCGGTGTTTCGCAATACGGGCAGATGACCGCCGGATCGTACATGTACATCGGGCCGCAGGGCATCGTCCACGGCACGACCATCACGGTGCTGAACGCCGCCCGCAAGCGTTTCACGAACGGCCGCAGCGACACGCGCGGCATGCTGTTCGTCTCGTCGGGTCTCGGCGGCATGTCGGGCGCCCAGCCCAAGGCGGGCAACATCTCGGGCGTCGTGTCGGTGATCGCCGAGATCAACCCCAAGGCCGCTGCCAAGCGCCACGAGCAGGGGTGGATCGACGAACTCCACGAGTCGCTGGACGAGCTGATGCCGCGCATCCGTCGGGCTGTCAGCGAAAAAGAGGTCGTCTCGCTGGCCTATGTCGGCAACGTCGTCGACCTTTGGGAGCGGCTCGCTGAGGAGGAGATCGCCGTCGACCTCGGTTCCGACCAGACGTCGCTCCACAACCCTTGGGCAGGCGGTTATTATCCCGTCGGGCTGAGCTACGAGGCTTCCAACAAGATGATGGCCGAGGAGCCTGCCCGCTTCCGCGAGTGCGTGCAGGAGTCGCTGCGCCGGCAGGCCGACGCCATCAACAAGCTCACGGCGCGCGGCATGTACTTTTTCGACTACGGCAACGCCTTTCTGTTGGAGGCCTCGCGCGCCGGTGCCGCCGTGGTGGGCGAGGGCGGACGCTTCCGCTATCCCTCCTACGTGCAGGACATCATGGGCCCCATGTTCTTCGACTACGGGTTCGGCCCGTTCCGCTGGGTCTGCACCTCCGGCAAGCCCGAGGACCTGGAGCTGACCGACCGGCTCGCCGCCGAAGTTCTGGAGGAGATACGCCGCACGGCCCCCGACGAGATCAAGGGCCAGCTCGACGACAACATCCATTGGATCCGCGAGGCCGGGCGGAACCGCCTCGTCGTCGGTTCGCAGGCCCGCATCCTCTATGCCGACTGCGAGGGCCGCACCAAAATAGCGTTGGCTTTCAACCGGGCCATCGCCGACGGACGCCTTTCGGCCCCCGTGGTCCTGGGCCGCGACCACCACGACGTCTCGGGCACCGATTCGCCTTACCGCGAGACGTCGAACATCTGCGACGGTTCGTCGCGAACGGCCGACATGGCCGTGCAGAACGTCATCGGCGATTCGTTCCGCGGTGCTACGTGGGTTTCGATCCACAACGGCGGCGGCGTGGGCTGGGGCGAGGTCATCAACGGCGGTTTCGGCATGGTGATCGACGGTTCGGAGGATTCCGACCGCCGCATCCGCGAGATGCTCTTCTGGGATGTCAACAACGGCATCGCACGCCGCGGCTGGGCCCGCAACGAAGGGGCGCTCGCGGCCGTCCGCCGCGAGATGGCACGTACGCCCGGCCTGCAGGTCACACTGCCCAGCCCGGCCGACGAGAACATGATACGCAACATACTGAATGAATAACGTTTAACATCCGTAATCTCACATGGAACTTCACCATATTTCCGCCGAGCATCTTTCGATCGGCCGGGTTCGCGAAATCCTCGAAAAACACCTGCGCCTGGCGCTCTCCGACGACGCCCGCCGGCGCATCGTCCGCTGCCGCGAATATCTCGACCGCAAGATGGAGAATCCCGAGCGTCCTGTCTACGGCATCACTACGGGCTTCGGTTCGCTGTGCAACATTTCGGTCGGGAGCGACGACCTGGCGCAGTTGCAGAAGAACCTCGTCATGTCGCACGCCTGCGGCACGGGCGGGCGCGTGCCCGCCGACATCGTGCGGTTGATTCTGCTGCTGAAAATCCAGTCGCTCTCCTACGGCCATTCGGGCGTTCAGCTCGCCACGGTCGAGCGGCTGGTCGATTTCTTCAACAACGACATCCTGCCCGTCATCTACCAGCAGGGTTCGCTCGGCGCTTCGGGCGATCTGGCGCCGCTGGCCCACATGAGCCTGCCGCTGCTGGGGCTCGGCAAGGTCGTGTTCCGGGGCGAGGAGCGCGATTCCGCCGAGGTGTTGGCCGAAATGGGGTGGCAGCCCGTCGAGTTGCAGTCGAAAGAGGGGCTCGCACTGCTCAACGGCACGCAGTTCATGGCCGCCTATGGCGTGTGGTCGGTTATCGAGGCGCGCAGGCTGAGCGAGTGGGCCGATGCGGTCGGCGCCTTGTCGCTCGACGCTTTCGACGGCCGGATCGAGCCTTTCTGCGACGAGGTGCACCTGGTCCGCGCCCACAAGGGGCAGCTGGCCACGGCCCGCAACTTCCGCCGTCTGCTGGAGGGCAGCGAGATGATCGCCCGCGAGAAACAGCATGTGCAGGACCCCTATTCGTTCCGTTGCATCCCGCAGGTGCACGGCGCTTCGAAGGATACGATCGACTACGTGGAAAGCGTCCTCACCACCGAGATCAACTCCGCGACCGACAATCCGACCGTCTTCCCCGACGAAGACACGGTCGTCTCGGCCGGCAATTTCCACGGCCAGCCCATCGCTCTGGCCATGGATTTCCTGGCCATCGCTGTGGCCGAGCTGGGCAATATCTCCGAGCGGCGCATCTACAAGTTGATTTCCGGTACGCGCGGCCTGCCCAGTTTCCTGGTGGCCAAGCCGGGGCTCAACAGCGGCTTCATGATCCCGCAGTATGCCGCCGCCTCGATCGTCAGCCAGTCGAAAGGGCTCTGCATGCCCGCGTCGGTCGATTCGATTCCCTCGTCGCAGGGGCAGGAGGACCACGTCAGCATGGGTTCCAATGCCGCCACCAAACTCTACCGCGTCGTGGGCAACACGCGCCGCGTGCTGGCCATCGAGCTTTTCAACGCTGCGCAGGCGTTCGAGTTCCGGCGCCCGCTCCGTACGTCGCCCCTGCTCGAACGTCTCTTGGCCGACTACCGCCTGAAAGTGCCTTTCATCATCGACGATACGGTGATGTATCCCCATATCGAATCTTCGGTCGAATTCTTGAGTCATGAAACTGCTTGTTAGAAACATCGGCAGGATCGTCGGCATCCGGCCCGCCGGGTGTCTGCGTCTCTGCGGCGAGGAGATGTCGCGGCTGGAGACGCTCGACGAGGCTTGGCTGCTGGCCGACGAGGGGCGCATCGCCGCGTTCGGCCGCATGTCCGATTGTCCCTCCGGCGACGGTGCGCAGGTCGTCGATGCCGGCGGCGGCATGCTCTTTCCGTCGTTCTGCGATTCGCACACCCATCTGGTCTATGCCGGAAGCCGCGAGCAGGAGTTTCTGGACAAGATCGCCGGGCTGAGCTACGAGGAGATCGCCAAACGCGGCGGCGGCATTCTCAACTCGGCCGACCGCCTGCACGCGACCTCCGAGGAGGAGCTTTACAGCCAGGCCATGGCCCGCGTGCGCGAAATCATCCGCATGGGCACCGGCTGCGTGGAGATCAAGAGCGGTTACGGTCTTTCGACCGAAGACGAGCTGAAAATGTTGCGCGTCATCCGGCGTATCCGTGAGACGGCGCCTTTGGCCGTGCGCGCTACTTTCCTCGGGGCGCATGCCGTGGCCCGGGCCTACGTCGGGCGGCAGAAGGAGTACGTCGACCTGGTTTGCAACGAGATGTTGCCGGCCGTGGCGCGCGAGGGGCTGGCCGATTTCGTCGATGTCTTCTGCGACGAGGGCTTCTTCACGGTCGACGAAACGGTCCGCATCATCGAAGCAGGCCGCAGTCTGGGCCTGCGGGCCAAGATCCACGCCAACGAGTTGGCCGTGTCGGGCGGCGTGCAGGCGGGCGTGGCCCATGGCGCATTGTCGGTCGACCACCTTGAGCGCATGGGCGCTGAGGAGATCGAGGCCCTGCGCGGTTCGGCCACCATGCCCACTTTGCTGCCCGGCGCCGCGTTCTTCCTCGGCATGAGCTATCCGCCGGCCCGCGACATGATCCGGGCCGGGCTGGGCGTCGCCCTGGCATCGGACTACAACCCCGGTTCTTCGCCTTCGGGCAACATGCGCATGGTCGTCTCGCTGGCCTCGATCCGCATGAAGATGACTCCTGCCGAAGCGCTCAACGCCGCCACGCTCAACAGTGCCTATGCCATGGGGCTGAGCGACGAATACGGTTCGATCACCCGCGGCAAGGCCGCCAACTTCTTCCTCACCGACCCGATGCCGTCGGTCGAGTTCTTCTCCTATGCCTACCAGACCCCGCTGATCCGGCGGGTGTTCCTGCGCGGCGGGGAGTATGCGGAGTAGCCGCACATGCAGTCTGGCGGCACGGGATTTCCGGTCCGGTTCGCGATGTCCGGCCGTCCTCGGGCGCCGCATTCCGTAGACGGATTACCGGAATTGCTACCATTGTTACCGGAACGGCGCCCGGTGCGCTGAAAAAGGCGGCTTTCATGTTACATTTGCACTGCACAACCCTTGTTCAGCCATGAATCCGATCGAGCATTTCGAGCATGTTTTCGAGTACAACGAACTGATGGGCGTTGAGACGCTCCATCCGCTGGTCTCGGTCATCGACCTGTCGCAGGCCCGCATGATCCGCCGCTACCGTCACACGTTCGGTTTCTATGCCTTGTTCCTCAAGGACGTGAAGTGCGGCAATATGATCTACGGCTGCCAGTATTACGACTACCAGGAGGGCACCATCGTCAGCATCGCGCCCGGGCAGGTGGCCGGCGTGGAGGACAACGGCGAGCTGTTCCAGCCCAAGGGATGGGCGCTCGTCTTCCATCCCGATCTGATCCGCGGAACGTCGCTCGGGCGCAACATGCGCAACTATTCGTTCTTTTCCTACGAGGCCAACGAGGCGCTCCACCTCTCGGAGCAGGAGCGGGAGATCGTCATCGACTGCCTGCACAAGATACGCACCGAGACCGAGCACGCCGTCGACAAGCACACCCAGCGGCTCATAACGGCCAACATTGAGCTGCTGCTCGATTATTGCGTGCGCTTCTACGAAAGGCAGTTCATCACGCGCGGGTGTGTCAATAGCGACGTTCTGATCCGTTTCGAACGTCTGCTCGACGACTATTTCGCCTCGGAGAAGCCCCGGACCGAGGGCCTGCCATCGGTGAAATACTGCGCCGGGCAGCTTCATCTGTCGGCCAACTATTTCGGCGATCTCATCAAGAAGGAGACGGGCCGCACGGCGCAGGAGCATATCCAGTCGAAATTGATCGACATGGCCAAGGAGCGGATTTTCGATGCCCGCAAGTCGGTGAGCGAGGTCGCCTACGAATTGGGATTCAAGTATCCGCAGCATTTCTCGCGTCTTTTCAAAAAGGCGACGAGACTTACGCCCAAAGAGTACAGGAAGCCCAATTGACCGGCATGGCCGTTACGAAAAAGGAGGTTTTCAGCATCGTGGCTGAAAACCTCCTTTTGCTTGCAGGGCTGCGCTGCGGTCAGAGCGCAGGTCCGTCGAATTTCGCCGACACCTGCCGGAGGTGTTCGACGATCGGGAGGTGCTGCGGACAGCTCTTTTCGCATTTGCGGCAGGCGATGCACTCCGAAGCGCGGCCGTGCGTCTGGGTCAGGTTGGCGTAGTAGACCTCCTGTACGGCGAAGCCTTTGTTGAGCGACTGCGTCACGTTGTTGTACAGCGCGAAATACTCCGGTATGGCGATCTTTTTCGGGCATCCGTCCACACAATAGCGGCAGGCGGTGCAGGGGATGGCGATCGAGCGGTTGATGATGCCGACGGCCGTTTCCACCGTGGCCCGTTCTTCGGCGTCCAGCGGTTTGAAATCCTGCATGTAGGAGATGTTGTCCTCCAGCTGCTCCATCGTCGACATGCCGCTCAGCACCATCATCACTCCCTCCAGTCCGGCCGCGTAGCGGATGGCCCACGAGGCGGGCGAGAGGTCGGGCCGGTGCGTGCGGAAGAGACGTTCGGCCTCCTCGGGCAGTCGGGCCAGCGTCCCGCCCTTGACGGGTTCCATCACCACGATCGGTTTGCCGTGGCGGCGCGCCGTTTCGTAGCATTTGCGCGACTGGATGCTCTCGTCGTCCCAGTCCATGTAGTTGATCTGCAGCTGCACGAACTCCGTTTCGGGGTGGGCCGTCAGGATTTCGTCCAGCAGTTCGGCGCTGTCGTGGAATGAGAAGCCCACATGGCGGATCTTGCCTTCGGCTTTCATGCGGGCAGCGAAAGCGAAACTATCGAACTGCTCGACCTTGCGGTAGTTCGAGACATTGAGGTTGTGCAGCAGGTAGTAGTCGAAATAGCCGACGCCGCACTTCTCCAGCTGTTCGGCGAAGATGCGTTCCTGGTCGCCCTCGGCCTTGAGAAACATCGTAGGCAGCTTGGACGCCAGCGTGAAGGAGTCGCGGCGGTGACGCTCGACCAGCGTGCGGCGCATGATCTTCTCGCTCTCGAATTCGTGATACATGTAGGCCGTGTCGAAGTAGGTGAACCCGCGTTCCAGGAAGGTGTCGACCATCCGTTCGACTTGCGCGATGTCTACTTTCGTGAAGTCTTCCGGGTCGGTGAGCGGCAGGCGCATGCACCCGAACCCCAGTTTCTTGGCCGGCATCATCTCGCGTATCGGTTGCGGTTCATAACTCCGATGATCGCCCGGCCGCCGAATACCTGCAGCAGCATGCCCGGTATGCCCAGTCGGAAATCCTGCATGGCGGTGCTTAGATCGCCAGCAAGCGCCCATTCGCCCAGCGTGCCGATCGTCTGGTAGATCAGCACGACTCCGGCCAGCAGCAGGAGCGATACCCGGCGGAAGCGGGCGGCGGTCCATCCGGCGACAAGGGCCAACACCGCCGATTTGAGCAGAATGGCGGGAAGCAGGGCGGGTGCCGGCATGCCGAACAGCAGCGCATTGGCTGCGGGCGATGCCACGGCGGTCAGCAGACCTGCGCGCCAGCCGTATTTGTAGGCCGCTACAAGCGTAAAGAAGTAGATCGGCAGCCACGTCGGGCCGCCCATGCGGAGCGTGTGGCACAACTGCGGCAGGGCGATGTTGCCCAGCACGAACAGGAGCGCGACCAGATAGGTTTTGGCTTCGCCGAATTCCAGCGTACGGAATTTTGCGGTCAGTGTTTGCATTCGGTTCCCAATTTATTAAGTTGCTTATTATTCGTGAGTATGTTTCTTTCTGGTAATTATCGGGTTATGGAGTGTCGTCCGCATCAGAACTTCAAGTCGATGCCGCCCAGCACCGTGGCTTTGGGCATCGGATAGCCGGCGTTGATTTCGTAGCGCTGGGCCAGCAGGTTTTCGCCCCGCACAAAGATACTCACAATCTTGCAGACGCGGAAACTGCCGCGCAGGTTCCACAGCACGAAACGCTCCTGTTTCTCGGCGCCGTTGCCGTTCACCTTCACTTCGGTGTAGAGTCCGTCGACGTATTGCACGCCCGTCGATACGTTCCAGCGCCCCTTGACGAAGGAGGCCCCGGCGTAGAGTTTGTGTTCGGGCGACGCCAGCACGGGATACTTCATGTGCAGATAGCTGTAGTTGGCGTTGAGCGACCAGGCCGGCGATATGCGCCAGCCCGCCTGCGCTTCGACTCCGGCGTTGGCGATGCGTCCCGTGTTGATGTTCTTGGGGCGGCCGTCGACGGGAATGCGCATGATGAGGTTTTCGCCGTCGATGTAGAACAGGTTGATTCCGTAGCTGACGCGCCCCTCCGACAGCCGCTGCGACCAGGCGATTTCGTAGTTCCACAGCCGTTCGGGTTTCAGATCGGGGTTCTGCGGCGGAAACATGTACATTTCGCGGATGGTGGGGTAGCGGAAGCCTTTGGAGGCCGAGAGCTTCAGTTCGGCGTTCGGCGAGGGCAGCAGCGAGAGCCCTGCCTGCGGCACCCATTGCGATCCGGCGTGCGAATGGCGGTCGTAGCGTATGCCCGCATCCACAACCAGCCACGACGCGAGGGTCTGGCGCAAATCGAGGTATACGGCCGCTTCGTGCTGGATTTTGTCGGCCAGCATGGTGCGCTCCGAGCCGTCGAGCGGGCGGTTCCAGGCCCGGCCGCCGAACCGGAACCAGTCGACGCCGAGCGTCAGGCGGTTGCCTTCGAAAAGCCGGGCGCTCTGGTACCACGAGATGCCGAGCATGTCGTCGCGCGAGTGGAACCGGTAGTCGAGGGGCGCTTCGCCGGGTGCATGGCCGTCGTCGATCTTGTGGCGGCCCCAGTTGTAGAAGAAGCTCAGCGCACCCGAGGTCCTGCCGTAGTCGTTTTGCAGCGCAAGCGAGGTCATGCCGCGCGTGATGTGCGAATCGTTGTCGATAACGGGGTCGGCGATGCTGCCCGGATTCGATGCGTTGAAGCGCGTGAGGTTGACGTCGGCATAGATCTCCCAAGCCTTGCCGAGCTGGCAGCCCAGCTTGGCATAGCCGCCGTATTGCCCGAATCCCATGCGGGGGCGGTGGCCGTCGGTACGGTTGTACGAACCGCTCACCACGCTGGTGAAGCGGCCGGCCTTGACGCGGTTGGTGAGTTCGGTCTGCAGCGTGTTGTAGGAGCCGTAGGCGGCGTGGAGCGCCGTTTCGACTCCCTCTTGCTGCATCTTGCGGGTGACGATGTTGATGACGCCGCCCATGGCGTTGGAGCCGTAGAGCACCGATGCCGGACCGCGCAGCACTTCGACGCGCTCGGCCAGCATCGACTGGTAGGCGTCGGCAATGGGGTGGCCCATCAGTCCCATGTACTGCGGATGGCCGTCGATCAGCACCATAAGTCCGGTGGTGGGCAGTCCGGCCTGGGGTGCTCCGCCTATGCCGCGCAGCGAGAGCTGGCCTGCCGCACCCGTCGCCACGCTGTAGCCCATGATGCCGCGGCCGGTGGCGAAGAGTCCCGGCACCTGTTCGGTCAGCAGGGGCAGCAGCGATTGTTCATGGCGCTGTTCGATCTGCCGGCGGTCGACCGTCGATACGGTCATCGGCAGGTGGCGGATGTCGGCGCGGTAGCGGGCGCCCGTGACAACGACGCTGTCGATGGGATGCGTCCGCTGGTCGGTCTCGGCTGCGGATGTTTCGGCAGGCAGGGAAGCCCGGGCCGTAAGCGTCAGCAACAGGGTTGCGGCAAGAAGAAATCGTTTCATGAATTATTCCGTATGAAGTTGCGTATCGGTTCCAGACACTCTTCGGCCGTGCGGCAGTCGAGACAGAGCGTTTCGACCGGACAGCGGCCCGTGCGGGCGCGGTTGACGATCTGCGGCACTTCGAGGGCGCATTCCACCTCCACGCCATGCCGTGCAAAGAGTTCCAGCGCAGCCGTGCTGGCAACGTCGGTGTAGACTTCCTCCACGCTGCCCAGAATCATCAGCGCGGCGGCTCCCTTGCCCACTACCTTGTCGGCCACGAAGGCTCCGCGCAGCAGCTCCGGTTCTTCGGTCAACAGCCGGTAGAGGTCCTTGACGCCCCGTTCGTTGAACGTGCGTGTCTGTTCGCCGTTGCGGATGACGCAGGAGCACCGTTCGGCATGGAGACGGTCGATGAGCCGTTGCCGTTCGGCCCGATTCAGCTGGGCAGCCATCTTAGCGCCGGCCGATGTTGTTCAACCATGCGTCGATTGCGGGTGCCGCCTGGCCGGCCGCGCTTCCGCGCACGGCGAGCCCTTCGGTGACCGTGGCCGCAGGGCAGAGTTTGCGCAGATCGTCGACGGTGCGGCCCATGCGGCTGCCTTCGTGGGTCATGAAGGGGGCCAGCGTCTTGCCCGAGAGGTCGCACGCTTCGAGGAAAGTGGCGACGGGCGGCGCGATGGCGGCCCACCAGCAGGGCGATCCTATGTAGAGGGTGTCGTAAGCGGAAAGGTCGGGAATCGGGGTGGAGATGGCGGGACGTACGCCGGCGGCGATCTCTTTTTTCGCCTGTTCGACGCAGGCCCGGTATTCGGCCGGATAGGGTGTTTCGGGGACGATTTCCAGCAGGTCGGCTCCCGCAGCGCGGGCGATCTGCCGGGCCACGGTGCGCGTGTTGCCGCTGTGGGTGAAATAGACGACCAGTGCCTTGGAGCCGGACGAAGGTTGCGCTCCGGCGGTTTCGGGGACAGTTGCCAGGGCGGCGAAAGCCATCAGGTAAGCAAGGGTTTTCATTTTGCGTTTCGTTTTCTGTTTGCAGGGACAAAGATACGTGCTCCGGTGCGGTGCGTGCCTATCCGGATTACCGGATTCGCAACCGTTTTCGCCGGTCAGTAGCCGAATCGTCCGGCGGCCCGGCGCATGGCTTCCACGATGCCGACGCCGAACGGGCAGCGGTTTTCGCAGGCGCCGCACGCAACGCATTCGGACGCGTGGTGCGTCAGTCCCCGGTAGTGTTCGCGCACCGTCTCGGGAATCGGGCCGTCGTCGGGGCAGAGGTTGCGGAACTTGTTGACCGCGGCGATGTCGATTCCGGCCGTGCAGGGAGCACAATGGCCGCAGTACATGCAATGACCGTGCCAGGTGAATTTTTCGAGCCCGGAAATGGCTGTCGCATAGTCCTTTTCGGCTGCCGTGGCGGAGCACCACGCTACGGCGGCCTCCGTCTCCCGGCACAGCTTGCCGCACATGCGCAGAGCAGCAGGGCGGCGAGGATACGGATGTTTTTCATGGACAATGCGATTTTGGGTGTTTTTCAGCCGTGGCGGCGCAGTCCCGGGTCTCTCCGGATATGCTGCCGCCCCGCCGATACCGCACAAAGATAGGACTTTCCGGCTGCGGAGCGAATGTCCGTGCGGCAGAAACCGTAAAAAGGGTAGCGGATTCCGGAATCCGTATCGGTCGGCGGCAAAAAGAAACGGCAACCTTCCGGCTGCCGCTTCTCTGTGGGTTATTCGAGGATCAACGATTCGGTTCGCAGTTTCGGTACATGGTGTGTGCCCTGTTCGTCGCGGTAATAGGCATGGCTTTCGTTTTCGCCGATTTCATCGAGCTCGATCCGTTCGATGCCCCGGCCGACGGCGAGGATCAGCAGCGGGTCGTAGGGCAGATCGAACTCGCGCCGGATCGCTTCCTTGTCGAAAGCCCCGATGCAGATGCCGTTGAGTCCCATCTCGACAGCCCGCAACAGCATGCTCTGCGCCGAAATGCCCAGGTCGATGTCGACATAGCGGCTCTCTTCGACCGTTGAGCAGATGATGATGAACGCATTGGGCTCCGTGCCCGGCAGCGGCAGCCGCATCTCCGGCAGAGCGCCGCCCAGGCGGATGTGTCCGAGCACTTTGGATGCTTCGGCGGCCAGCACGGGCCGGAATCGCAGCACCTGTTGGTTGCGGGCCGAGGGGATGCGGGCGTTTACACCGATGATGCTGCGCAGCTGGTCTTCCCGCACTGCGAAACGGGCGTCGTAGCCGCGGTGGCTGCGGTTTTTCAGCAGAAGTTGTTCGAGCGTTCTTGCCGGACGCCGGGTGTCGCGGCGGTTCGGGCGCGTGAAGTATTCTTCCATCTTGCGTCCCAGATAGTTGTCAGCCATGTTTCACGGATTACGGACAGGACAAAGATACTTCGTTCCGGCTCAATTCTGCAATAAAATTTCCAAAATCCGGTCTTATGCTGCTTTTTTGCCTGCTTAGTCGCTCCGCGGGTCCGCCGCAATACGGCCCATGTTGGCTAATTGCGGCAAAAAAAGGCGGCGACCCCTAAGGAATCGCCGCTTGACAAAAACGGGGCTGCGGATTACTGCTTCGACTCCTTGTCGGCTTCAGCGTCGAGACGGCTCAAGGCGAAAGCATAGGCACCCACCGAAATGGCCTTGCTGGCGCCGAGTTTCGAGATCGTCACGCCGATTCGTTTCTGCGGGTCGTAGGCCACGTAGCGGTCCGTTCCATAGACTTGTAGCGGCCGCATCTCGCCCTTGGCGAATGCCTTGAACTCTTCTTCGTTGTCCAGATCGTAGACTTTCATCTGCACGCGGTCGAGTTCTTCGCCCTTGACGGTGTGCATCTTGGCACGCAACTCCCGGAGCAGCGCCGGCATGATGTATTTGCGCGCCGCCGTGATCCCGCCGCCAATGACGATCAGACCATCGGTGAGGGTTACGGCCGCGGCCATGGCGTCGCCGGCTATTTCGCCCAGTTCGGCAAATGCCTGCTGCGCCGCCTCCCGGTTGCCCTCGCGCGTGCCGTCCGCTATCTCGCATATCTCTTTCGGTTCGTACGAGTGGCCCGTATCGCCGGAGAGTTCGGCGTATACCCGTTTCACGGCACGCACGGCCACGCCCTCCTCGACGATTACGCCGGGCATCTTCTTGTGGCGCAGGCAGAAAGTCTCCACGCACGAGTTGTCGCCCCGGTTCAGCCGGTTGTCCACCACCATGCCGATGCCGAAGCCCGTGCCGAATGTGTAGCCCAAAAGATTCTTGTAGCGCTTCGGACTGCCGAGTGCCTCGAGCCGGGCGTTCACTTCGGGCAGTGCGCCGCCCAGCGCTTCGCCATAGGCGAACAGGTCGCCGTCGTTGTTGATGAACACCGGGATGCCGAATTGATACTCCAGGAAAGGTCCCAGCGCCACACCGTCGCGGAACGACGGGAAGTTGGGCAGATAGCCGCCGATGATGCCGTTGGGGTAGTCGGCCGGGCCCGGGAAAGCGAAGCTGATGGCCACGGGCTTCTCCGCCAGCCGGTCGATGATCTGGCGGAAGCCTCCCACCATCGTCGAGAGGCAGAGGTCCAGGTCGTGGGCGTTCGACGGCATGGTGATCGGTTCCACAATGAATTTGTTGGCCTGCATGGCCCCGAACACGAAATTCGTGCCGCCGGCATCCAGCGTGATGACTATGCGGTTGTCGAATTTATACATTTTGGGTTGGTTGTTTGTTGGTTTTTCAGTCGGTTCCTTCGGGAAAGGTTATTTTTTCGTTGCAAGATACGAAGTTACCGCCAATATTCCAAGGCCGGGCCCGCTTTCTTCCCTCAAAGAGGCGGAGCCGAAATCCCGTTTTCAGCGGATAACGGCATGTTGCGAGTTTATGACTTTAGATGACGACTTGTCGTTGTCGCTGCTTGTTCCCTCGCTGCCGTTTCGGGCATACGAATAAACTTTCCCCGCCTCGTTTTTTGCAGAACCGTACAAAAGAAGAAACACTGCAATTTGTTGTTTTGCAGTGTTTCTCTCGTTTTTTTGCGGTGCGTAGGGGACTCGAACCCCTGACCCCGTGCGTGACAGGCACGTATTCTAACCAGCTGAACTAACGCACCGTTTGCTGATTGCGAATGCAAAGGTAGTACAAATTTTCATAACTCCAAACAAATTCGGTCTTTTTTGAAGAAAGAAAATTGCACGCTTCCGTAACTCCTTAATTGCCAGAACTCCGGACAAGCGGAAAAATCCATTTTCTTCGAGTGCTCGAAGATGAATATTCCCTCCGGGCGCAGCAATCCGCTGCCGAGCACCTGTTCGACGACCCGTTCGCTGCCCTCCAGATCGTAGGGAGCGTCGGAAAAAATGATGTCGAACTGCTTGGCGCAACTCTTCAGATAGAGAAAAACATTCGCCTTGACCGGATAGAAGCGTTCGATGCCGAGCTGTGCGGCCGTCTGCCGGATGAAATTGTGGTGCACCGGATTGATCTCCACCGATGTGACGCTCCGGGCGCCGCGGGATGCGAATTCGTAGCTGATCGATCCCGTGCCGGCAAAAAGGTCGAGTACGTCGCATTCCTCGAAATCCACCAGGTTGTCCAGCACGTTGAACAGATTCTCTTTGGCGAAATCCGTTGTCGGACGCGCCCGCAGGTTGCGGGGCGGGTTGATGGCCCGGCCCTTGTATTTGCCGCTTATGATTCGCATATCACTTTCTTGAATCGGCTGCCGATCAGTTTGCGCATCTTCTTGGCATCAGCGCCGCTCAGCAGCAGGCGCATCTCCTCGAGCGGAAATGCCCGGCCAAGCCGGTCGACCAGATAGCGGATGTCCGCTTCGCTGGCGGCCGGAATGGTTTCGGCCATGCGCAGTGTGCCGGCGAACACCTTTATATATAGGATGCCGCCTCTGAGTTCGAGCCGGACGGTGGGGTGTGCGTCGGTCGTTTTCTCCAGCAGCGGGGTGGTGAAGACTGCCCGGTCGCCCAGGCGCTCGTCGATGAGTTGCGCCGCTTCGGCTGCTACGACCATCACCGCCACGGCCGCCGTTTTCGGGCCGACCGGCGCCGGAGCGCTCCAGACCGCCCGTTGTCCTTCTCCGCAGGCCATGCCTGCCGAGGCCAGGAGTTCGGAGACTTCCGCGGCGTCGAAAAGTTCGGCCGGCACCAGCAGGGTCCGGGGCGTCAGCACCTCCACCGTCACGGCATCGCCGCCCGGCAGGATCCATTCGAGCCCCGCAACGGAAAAAGAGTGTCCATCCAACGATTGCTGAATGGACACCTTGTTCGTGAAACGCGAAGCGTTACTCCCAGTTGCCTGCTTCATTGTTGCCTGCTTCCATCGAGCCGAACTTGACGCCGGGGTAGCGGTTGAAGTTGTTGACCTGGTCGTCGACCAGATTGATGAACTCCTGGCGGAATTCGACCGTGTCGAGGAACATCTTGTAGGGGGCGCGGCACTCCACGACCGGAATCACGACCTTCGATTCGGTGGCGATCAGACCGGCCTCCATGATGTACTGGGCCTTGTTGTCCGTGCCGGGGATGAAGCGCAGCTGCTCCACGTCGGCCTTGGTCAGCACCTTGGGCGAGAAGATGGTGTCGATGACGGCCACCTTGAATTTCTCCACGTTTTTCTTGCCGGCTTTCTTAAGCTGGGCCATGCCCACCGAGTCGTCCTCGTCGACGATCTTGCGCTCCATTTCCAGCGTGTCGGCCAGAATGAAAGCTGCCAGCGTGTCGAAGTCGCCCGTGAAGCGCTGATACTTCGACTTGTAGGCGCGCTGAGCCGTACGGATGTCCTTGATGCGTTCGATGACCTGCGCTTTGCGGGCTTTCAGTTCATTTTCGAAACGGATCGGGGTGGAGATCTGGTCGTAGATCACATAGACCAGCGCCACGATGACCAGCGCAAGAATGATTTGGAAGATTCTTTTCATTTTTCAAATTAAGTATTTGTTGTTAATTTTGCCCGAAACGGTAAATTCGAATGTTCAGCACACGTATTGCGTCCCAAATTTACGCTAAAATTTGTTTTGAAACAACTCCCGGGCAAAAAAAAATCATAGAAAGTTTATCCGAATACCTCGCCGACGAGGATTTCTCGCGCATTTTCGTGCTGAACGGTTATGCCGGAACCGGAAAAACGACGCTCATCGCCGCTTTGGTCGATGCGCTCAAGGAGTTGGGAACCAAACCCGTTCTGCTCGCGCCGACCGGCCGGGCGGCCAAGGTGCTGGCGCGCTATTCCCGCGAAAAGGCCCTCACGATCCATAAGCGCATCTACCGCCAGCGCACGAGCGGCGACTGCGAGTCGAAATATTCGCTCGACATCAACCCCGAGCGCGATGCGGTCTTCATTGTCGACGAGGCGTCGATGCTGCCCGACCGCACCGCCGACGGCGCGTGGTTCGGCAGCGGTTCGCTTCTCCGGGACCTGGTGCAGTATGTGCGCAACGGGCGTGCCTGCCGGTTGATTCTGGTGGGCGACGACGCCCAGCTGCCGCCCGTGGGCAGCGATTCCAGTCCGGCGCTCGATCCGCGTACGTTGGACGCCTATGGCGACGTGGTCTACAACACGTTGGACGAGGTGGTGCGCCAGCAGGCCGAGTCGGGCATTCTGTTCAACGCCACGCTGGTGCGCTGCATGCTCGAAAACAACATCCTCGACATCCCCCGGTTCCGGATGGATTTTCCCGACATCGAGGCTTTGGAGGGCGGCGACTTCCTCGAAAAGTTGCAGGATTGCTATGCGCTCTACGGGCGCGACGAAACCATCGTCATCACGCGTTCGAACAAACGCGCCAACCGCTACAACGAGGGCATCCGGCGCAATGTGCTCTACGCCGAGGAGGAGATCGAGAGCGGCGACATGCTGATGGTCGTCAAGAACAACTACCATTTTGTCGACGGAGACGAGTGCCCCATGGGGTTCATCGCCAACGGCGATGTAGCTTGTCTGAAGCGTATCCGGCGCTTCGAGGAGTTCTACGGGTTCCGTTTCGCCGACGCCGTGCTGGAGTTTCCCGACTACGACGACACCGCCGTTCCCTGCAAGATTCTGCTCGATACGCTCGCTTCCGAATCGCCGTCGCTCACGCGCGAAGAGTCGCAGCGGCTTTTCTACGAGGTGGAAAAGGACTACGAGGAGATCAGAAGCAAGCTCAAACGCTTCAAGGAAATACGTGAAAATCCGCACTTTAATTCCGTTCAGGTGAAGTTTTCCTACGCCATCACCTGCCACAAGGCGCAGGGCGGCCAATGGAAGGCCGTCTTCATCGACCGCTGCCTCTTCGGCGACGAGCCCATGACGCGCGACATGCTCCGCTGGCTCTATACGGCCCTCACGCGGGCCACCGAAAAACTCTATCTGGTCAACTTTGACGAACAGTTTTTCGAATAACCGGCCGGCTCCCGCATCGTTCCGCAAGCAGCCAATGCCCATAAAAAAGAGGTCGCCGAATCTTCGGCAACCTCTTTCGGCAAACCATGCGAGGCGATTTTACAGCGCCGCAATCTCGAATCCGAGCTTCTGTTTCTCGACGTTCGCGATAAATTCGTCGATCGATTCTTTCGCCCATTGGTTGCAGGTGGCGATTTTCACACCGTCGCCCAGCGCAATCAGCATCTTCCGATCGGCATAGTAGCGGTCGGCTCTCTTTTTCGCGACCTGTGCTTCGGCAAAGACGCCCAAAGTCCGAATCAATCTCGGCGTCGGGAATATTTTTTCCAGTCGGTCGATGCTTGCCTCCGGATGTTGTTTTACATAGCGTTTGACAATCTCGTGCACCAGCTTGGCTTTGCCGTAGCGCCCTTCGCCGTCGATTTGGTATTTCGTCGTGTCCTTGACGCTCGTTTTAACGATCGGCGTAGAAAGGACGACGATCTCGCAGGTGTGCGGATTGCGGAAGCGTTCGAGCGTGACGGCCGATATTTGGTCGGTATATCCCTGAATAGTCTGCTGCCGGGGATGTTCTTTCAGCAGATTATTGTTTTTCAAATCCGTTATCGGCATCTCTTTCCGCAGTTCATCGTCGATATACCCGCCGACGAGTACTCCGACAAACTTCACGTTCTCCGGGTCGAGGTCTACCTCCACAGCGTCGCTCTGGTTGATGGCCTCTACTATTTTCTCGCGTTCGGACAGGTAGTCGCACAGCTGGAACAGGGTATCTTTGTCGAGCGCGTGTTTCTTCAGCTCCAAAATTCCGAAAAGATTTTCGCCGTACCGCACGACCATATCGATTCGGCCGCGCGTTTTCCGGTTCGTGCATTTGCCGATACTCATCTCGCACTCGATGATTTGCGGTCGTCGAGTTTGAGGATGGACGGATTGTCCATCAGGTAAGCTTCCATGCCCAGCTCGCTCGGAAAAGGGTACGGATCCAACGTTATGTTATTGGAACTCGCCTGCTTGTACATGTTCGGGTTGCTCATAATATGAATGTTTTAAAATTGGGTTTCTTCGATTGTTTTAAATTTACTCCATTCGGTAGCCGCAGCATAAGCTGCCTTGCAGCCTGTCGGAACATATAACGTTGCGGTTGCACTAACTTTATCAAAGGTATTGTTTACGATAATCGGCGGAACGATTGCCTTGCAATAGACGCGTGTCAGGCTGCTGCAACCGCGGAATGCTTCGCTATCGATGAACGTCACGCTATTGCCGATCGTTACGCTTGTCAAGCCGCTGCAACCGTCGAATGCGTAGTTCTCGATGTACTTCACGCTGTTGCCGATCGTTACGCTTGTCAGGCTGCGGCAACCGGAGAATGCACAGTAGCAAATCTCCGTCACGCTGTCGGGAATCGTGACGCTTGTCAGGCCGCTGCAATTGGAGAATGCTCTGTTCCCGATTGTTTTCAGTGTCAGCGGCAGCTTGACGAAGGTCAGCGATTTGTTGCCGTAGAATGTGTTTTGCGGCAACTCCTCCCAATTGACATGCTCCATATCGAGGATTGCGAGATTGCGAAGATTGCTGTTCAGGCACCTAATGTCCAAGCTGTTCAGATTGCCGATTACGGTCAGTTCGGTAATGGAACTTTTGTCGTAGTCGGCCAGTAGCTCCGCCAGCGTGCCCGGAGTGTCGACCGTGATGGTGATTCCTTGGGGTCTGGGATTTGTCGACACGGCGATTTCTGCCGTAAGGGTCTGCGAGCCGTCCGACACGGTGACAATCACGCAATTGTCCGTCGACGGCATTTTGGCCGTAATCGTAATCGTTCCCTCGGTTGCCGAAGCGGGTGTCGTTTCTACGGTATAGGCATCGTCGGGGTTCTGCATCTCGACTTTCACGACGGTGTTGTCGCTCCCGCCCGTAATCGTGTAGTGGACGGTCTTGGTCTCGTCGACACCAAAAAAGAGTTCGTTGCCCTCGGCGAATGCGATGGCGAGCGGCTGAGGCTCGGGCCAATCGGGTGTTTCGACGCCATCGTGCTTGCTGCACGACGGGAACGCTGCTGCGACGAATAACGCGGTTAAAAGAAATAGTTTTTTCATAGCAATATAAATTTGAGTTCTTGTGTTCAAATTCTATTGCCGTACAACTCCTATGCGGCGGGATATGCGCAAAAAGAAAGTGTGGAGCTGAATTTCGTTTATTTACGTGAAGGTTGTGGAAAGACCTGTACAAGAATAAACGATGCAATACCCCACACTTGAACAGACGATGGGATAGAGGTGCAGAACGCATCTGTTGCCATGATCCGAACAAGAAATGAGTGCTGTTCGTTGTCCTGCTACTTTGAAAACTGCTACATTTTCCGTTAAGGACAGTGCGAAAACACTTTCAAATATGTCGCTGCGGGCAAAAGCCGTCAGCACCGCAAAAATAGGAATTTTTTCGCCACGAACAAACACTCGGCGGGGGTATTGCGGGCAAAAGTCCGCATTATCTTTCGATTGTCGCCGGGCTTTTGTACTTTTGTTGCATGAACGCGAACGATAATCCCGGCGAACGCCATCCTCTCGAACCTTTCCTGCCCTCCGGCGCCCGGCTGCTGATGCTGGGCAGTTTTCCGCCGCAGCGCCACCGCTGGTCGATGGAATTCTTCTATCCCAATTTGCAGAACGACATGTGGCGCATCGTCGGCTACTTGGCCACGGGCGACAAGACCCATTTTCTGATGCCCGATGCGAAGCGTTTCGACAAGGAGCGAATCGAGGCTTTCTGCCGCGAGCGGGGGATTGCGCTCTACGACACCGCAGCCGAGGTCATCCGGCTGAAAGACAACGCATCGGACAATTTTCTTCAAGTAGTGCGCGAGGTGGATTTGGCAGCCTTGCTGGCCCGGATTCCGGCGTGCCGCACCATCGTCACTACGGGACAAAAGGCCACCGACACGCTGCGCTCCATTACCGGATGCGACGAGCCGTCCGTCGGCGGGTGTGTGGAGTTCCGGTTCGCCGGTCGGGAGCTCAGGCTATGGCGCATGCCTTCCTCCTCGCGGGCCTATCCGCCCCGTCGAATGGAAAGCCGAATTCTATCGCAGGGTCTTCGCCGATTGCGGCATTATCTGAGAATAGCACAGCCGGACACCGGCGGCAGGATGCCCCATGCGATGCCATTTTCAGGCACGGAGTGGCAGTCGCTCCGATTTCGGGGGAATCGGGCCTCCGCGTGCAGGCATTCATTATGAAGTATCGCTTTAGTCAGCATCCGTTAGCCTATTAAAATACAGCCTGATAATTCGCCTGTACTTGTGTTTCCCGATCTCTGTGCGGGTGGATGACCAATTGCAAAAATTTTTTCTTCCCGGTTTGGTCGGGCCGCCGAAATCCGTTATCTTTGCCAGTATCATAATTTACAATATCTTATTGTGGCTTCCGAAAAGAAAACCGAAAAAAAATACGTCGAGACACCCTTGATGAAGCAGTATTATGCCATCAAGGCGGTGCATCCCGATGCCGTGCTGCTGTTTCGTGTCGGCGACTTCTACGAAACCTTCGGCGAAGACGCCATCAAGGCGAGCGGCATTCTGGGCATCACCCTCACGCGCCGCGCCAACGGTTCGGCGTCGTTCGTCGAGCTGGCGGGCTTTCCCTACCACGCCATCGACACCTACCTGCCCAAGCTGGTGAGGGCGGGCGAGCGGGTAGCCATCTGCGAGCAGCTGGAGGACCCCAAGACCGTCAAGGGGCTGGTCAAGCGCGGGGTCATCGAGCTGGTTACACCGGGCGTGGTCATGGGCGACAACATTCTTTCCAACAAGGAGAATACTTACCTGGCTTCGGTTTTCTTCGGTCCTAAGATCACCGGCGTCGCCTTTCTCGACATCTCGACGGGCGAATTCTACGTTGCCGAGGGCCCCGATTCCTACGTCGACAAGCTCATATCCAACCTCGCGCCCAAGGAGGTGATCTTCCAGCGCGGCTGGGAGGACCGTTTCGCCGACGCTTTCGGTTCGCGTCTCTATACCTACCGGCTCGACGAATGGGTCTTTTCCGAGGAGGTCAACCGCGAGAAACTCTGCAAGCAGTTCGGTACCAAGTCGCTGAAAGGCTTCGGTATAGACGGCTTCACCGGCGGTATTTCAGCCGCCGGGGCCATCCTCCATTACCTCGAATTCACCGAGCACCGCGACATCGCGCATATCAAGTCGATTTCCCGCATCGACCAGGACGATTATGTCTGGATCGACAAGTTCACGATCCGCAATCTGGAGCTTTTTTCGTCGAACGGCAGCCGCGGCAAGGGCAGCTTCGCCGATGCGGTCGACCGTACGCTCACACCGATGGGCGGGCGCCTGCTCAAGCGTTGGATCGCCATGCCGATCAAGAGTCCCGTGCGCATCAACGAGCGGCTCGACATCGTGGAATTCTTCGTCGGCGAGTCCGATTTCAGCGAGCGCGTCCGCACGCAGGTGGCGTTGATCGGCGACCTGGAGCGCATCGCTTCGCGCGTGGCGGCGGCCAAGGTGACGCCCCGCGAGCTGGTGCAACTGAAAAATTCGCTCTCGGCCATCGAGACCCTCAAGCAGGAGTTGGAGGAGTGCGGCAACGGACGCATGACCATCCTGGCCCGCGAACTCGATGCGCTGGCCGAGGTGCGCGACCGCATCGCCCGCGAGATCTATCCCGATCCGCAGAACAACCAGATACAGAAGGGCGGCGTCATCGCCGACGGGGTCGACCCCGAGCTCGACGACCTGCGCCGCATCGCCCTCCACGGCAAGGACTACCTGCTGCGCATCCAGCAGCGCGAGAGCGAGGCGACCGGCATCCCGTCGCTCAAGTTGAGCTACAACAATGTCTTCGGTTATTACATCGAGGTCCGCAATACCCACAAGGACAAGGTGCCCGACACGTGGATCCGCAAGCAGACGCTGGCCAACGCCGAGCGTTACATCACCGAGGAGCTCAAGGAATACGAGGAGAAGATTCTGGGTGCCGAGGAGAAGATGCTCGTGCTCGAACAGCGCATCTACAACGAGCTGATGGGCTTCATCCGCACCACGCTCAAGACGTTGCAGGAGAGCGCCGCGACCGTCGCCCGCATCGACTGCCTCCAGTCGTTCGCCCGCATCGCCTGCGAGCGGCGCTATGTGCGCCCGGTGCTCGACGAAGGCAAGCGCATCGAAATCAAGCAGGGGCGCCATCCGGTCATCGAAACTACGATGCCAGTGGGCGAGACCTATATCCCAAACGACATCATGCTCGACGACCGGCAGCAGCAGATCGTCATGATCACCGGTCCCAACATGTCGGGCAAGTCGGCCCTGCTGCGGCAGACGGCGCTCATCATCCTCATGGCGCAGATCGGTTCGTTCGTGCCGGCCAAGTCGGCCCATATCGGCGTCGTGGACAAGATTTTCACCCGCGTGGGTGCCTCGGACAACATTTCGCAGGGCGAATCGACCTTCATGGTCGAAATGCTCGAATCGGCCAGCATTCTGAACAACATCTCCGACCGCAGCATCGTGCTGCTGGACGAAATCGGCCGCGGCACGAGCACCTACGACGGCATCTCCATCGCCTGGGCCATGGTCGAGTACCTGCACAACCATCCCACGGCCCATGCCAAGACGCTCTTTGCGACCCACTACCACGAGCTCAACGAAATGGAGCAGATGTGTCCGCGCGTGAAGAACTACCACGTGGCGGTCAAGGAGATGGGCAACCACATCGTCTTCCTGCGCAAGCTCGAGCGCGGCGGTACCGAGCATTCGTTCGGTATTCATGTCGCCCGCATGGCCGGCATGCCGGTGTCGGTGGTATCGCGCGCCGACGAGATTCTGCGCAATCTCGAATTGGTCTACGGCAGCAACGAAATCGTGCCGAGCCGTAGTCTCAAGGATCGCGAGCGGGGCGGGCGCAAGTCTTCGGCGCAATCGGTGCGCGAAGCTGCCGAGAACAATTCGCAGAACATGCAGTTGTCGATGTTCCAGTTGGAGGATCCGGTGCTCGTTCAGATCCGCGATCAGATCAAGGGGCTCGACCTCGATGCGCTCACACCGCTCGAAGCACTCAACAAGCTCAATGAAATCAAAAAGATAGCAGGCATATGATGAAGCGATGCTTTATTCTGGCGATTCTGTTTGCCGGCAGTGTTTCGGCTTCGGCCCAGTCACCCGAAGTGTGGCGGAAACTGCGTTCCCGGTACGACGCAGTCTGGACCCAGACCGACGATGGAATCATCCTGGTCAATCGGGGCGGTGTATGGGTAACCAATCCGGGAGTCGGGAAGAACGGCCGTTATGGATATGTCGACACGTTGGGCCGGGAGATTGTGCCGCCATCCTATGACAATGGCAACCGATTTCATAACGGATTCGCCGTCGTAGGAAAATCCGGTAAATACGGAGCTATCGACCGTAAGGGACGAATCGTCGTGCCCGTCGAATGGGACAACTTGGGAGATTTCGTCTGCGGAGTCTTCGTTGCGCAAACGGATGCGGGCAATGCTCCGCGCTTCTCGTTGGTCGATACGACCGGCCATGTCACGCCTCTCGAATATGATTTCTGTGCCACGGAATTCTCCTGCGGACTGGCTCCGGCGGGTTTTGGCGAATACGAAGCTCCCGAACCTCCGCCTCCCGGTATCGTACGCACGAATCCGAAGAAAAAATTCGTAGGTAAATATGGTTTTGTCACCACCGGCGGTCGACTGCGGATTCCCGTACAGTACGACGAAGCCCGCGATTTCGAGGATGACGGAGTGGCCCAGGTCGGCATCCAAGGCAAGTATTATGTGAAATGGGGCTTCATAGACACAACGGGCCGGGTTGTGGTTCCGTGCAGTTATTATAGTGTCAACGGTTTCCGGAAAGACCGGGCTCTGGTCAGCAAGGTAGTCGCCGGGGGCAATCTGGCATTCGGCTACATCGACCGTAAGGGACAGGAAGTGATTCCTTGTCAGTACGATGAGGCGACTTCGTTCGAATACACCAATACCTGGGTCGGACGCGACAAGGACGGGGAGATGGCCTACACGCTTATCAATCGCAACGGAATACCCGTGCTGGAATACGAAGTCTATCGGTTGCAGGACGGCGGAAAATACGGGCATGTCGTAGCGGCTCGCCCCGACCCGTCGGGCCTGTTGCGATTCGGCATTCTCAACAATGCGGGACGTATCCTGGTACCGTTCGAGTACGATATAATCACGATTTTCTCCGATCTCGATCCCAATACCGGTGAAACATTGGTGCGCGCCATAGCCATGAAAGACGGTTGTGAGTACAGACTCGACATCTCCGTCAGAAGAAAAGCGCAATAGGACGAACCTCCGTTCGAAAGATGCCGTCCTGGTTTTCCCTCGTTATGTATGTTCGGGACCTGCCAGGTGAGCAAAAGAGTCTTACGGCGAATGAAAGAGCCTCGGTACTTACTGGTATCGAGGCTCTTTCATGTTTGTCGGGGACATCAGCCGTTCTGCTCCCGTTCGATAAGCGAGCGGATGTTCTGAATCAGCATGGCTACAGCCACCGAGTTGAACCCGCCTTCGGGGATGATGACGTCGGCATACTTTTTCGACGGCTCGACGAACTCCTCGTGCATGGGTTTCACGGTCGACGTGTACTGCGAAATGACCGACTGCATCGTACGTCCGCGGTCGCAGACGTCGCGCAGGATGCGCCGGGCCAGCCGGATGTCGGCATCGGTATCGACGAAGACCTTGATGTCCATCAGGTCGCGCAGCTCCTTGTTCTCGAAGATCAGAATGCCGTCGACGATGATCACTTTCGAAGGTTTGACATTCACGGTCTCGGGCATCCGGTTGTGGTCGACGAACGAATAGACCGGATGTTCGATCGGCACGTTCTCCTTCAGCGCCTTGATGTCTTCGACAAGCATTTGCGTGTCGAATGCCTGCGGGTGGTCGTAATTGAGTTTCGTACGCTCCTCGTAGGTGAGCTCCGGGTGGGCCTTGTAGTAGTAGTCGTGGCAGAGCGTCACCACGTCGTCGCCCTGGAAGGCTTCCTGCAGCCGCTTGACGAGCGTCGATTTTCCCGAGCCGGTTCCTCCGGCCACTCCGATTACCGTAACTTTCATGAGGTCAGTAGTTTGTTGCTGTTCTTCAAAAGCAAAGGATCACCCTTCCGGGCGATCCTTGCGCAGGCGGTTTACGCGTCGATATTGGCGTAGTGGGCATTCTGTTCGATGAATTCGCGGCGCGGCGGCACCTCGTCGCCCATGAGCATCGAGAAGATGCGGTCCGCTTCGGCGGCGTTCTCGATGTTGACCTGGCGCAGGATGCGCGTATCGGGATTCATCGTCGTCTCCCACAGTTGGATGGCATCCATCTCGCCGAGACCTTTGTAGCGCTGCACGTGGGCGCCCTTGCCGAACTCCTCGACAATGGCGTTGCGCTCTTTTTCGGTCCAGCAGTAGCGCTCCTGCTTGCCTTTCTTCACAAGATAGAGGGGCGGGGTGGCGATGTAGATGTGGCCGTTCTCGATCAGTTCCTTCATCTTGCGGAAGAAGAAGGTGAGCATCAGTGTGGCGATGTGGCTGCCGTCGACGTCGGCATCGGTCATGATGATGATCTTGTCGTAGCGCAGTTTCTCGAGGTTCAGCGCCTTGCTGTCTTCTTCGGTGCCGATCGTCACGCCCAGCGCCGTGAACATGTTCTTGATCTCCTCGTTCTCCCACATGCGGTGCTCCTGGGCTTTCTCGATGTTCAGAATCTTACCGCGCAGAGGCATGATCGCCTGGAAGTTGCGGTCGCGGCCCGATTTGGCCGTACCGCCTGCCGAGTCGCCCTCGACGAAGAAGATTTCGGCGATCGAGCGGTCGCGGCTCGAGCAGTCGGCCAGCTTGCCGGGGAGTCCCACGCCCGACAGCGGCGTCTTGCGCTGGACGGCTTCGCGGGCCTTGCGGGCTGCGTGGCGGGCCGTAGCGGCCAGCACGACTTTCTGCACGATGGCCTTGGCATCCTTGGGGTTCTCCTCCAGATAGTGTCCCAGCGCGGCGGTCATCGCCTGGTCGACGGCGGCCGAGACGTCGTCGTTGCCCAGTTTGGTTTTGGTCTGTCCTTCGAACTGCGGTTCGGCCACCTTGACCGATACGACGGCCGTCAGACCTTCGCGGAAGTCGTCGCCGTTGATGTCGAACTTCACTTTCGAGAGCATGCCCGAGTCCTCGGCGTACTTCTTGAGCGTGCGGGTCAGCGCACGGCGGAAACCCGTGAGGTGCGTACCGCCTTCGATGGTGTTGATGTTGTTGACGTAGGAGTGTACGTTTTCCGAATAGGAATCGTTATACTGCATGGCAACCTCCACGGGGACGCCGTTCTTCTCGGTGTCGAGGTAGATGATCGACTCGATGATCGGCATGCCGCGCGTGGCGTCGAGATACTTCACGAACTCCTTGAGGCCCTCCTCCGAATAGAAGTGGTCTTCGCGCAGTTTGCCCGCGTCGTCCGGGCGCTTGTCGTAGAGGTTGAGCCGGATGCCCTTATTGAGGAACGCCAGCTCGCGCAGACGGTTGGCCAGGATTTCGTATTTGTATTCGGTGGTGTGGGTGAAGATTTCGCCGTCGGGTTTGAACGTGACGGTCGTACCGCGATCCTCGCAGCTGCCCACCACCTCGACCTTCGACGTGGGGACACCCTTGCTGTAGGTCTGCCGATAGATTTTGCCTTCGCGGTGAATCTCAGCGACAAGCAGCGTCGAAAGTGCGTTCACACACGATACGCCGACGCCGTGCAGACCGCCCGAGACCTTGTAGCTGCCCTTGTCGAACTTGCCGCCGGCGTGGAGCACGGTAAGCACGACTTCGAGCGCCGATTTGCCCTCCTTTTCGTGGAAGTCGGTGGGAATGCCTCGGCCGTTGTCTTTGACGCTGATGGAGTTATCTTCGTTGATCGTTACGTCGATGTCGGTGCAGTAACCGGCCAGAGCCTCGTCGATGGAGTTGTCCACCACCTCGTAGACCAAGTGGTGGAGACCCTTCTCGCCGATGTCGCCGATGTACATGGCGGGGCGCTTGCGCACGGCTTCCAGGCCTTCGAGGACCTGGATGTTCGACGCGGAATACGCCTCTTCCTGTTTCTGAACGTTTTCTTTTTCGGTACTCATTGGATAGCTTTAAAATATCGTACAAATATAGGTATAATTTCCCAAACAAGCAAGCGTTCGGAGCGCAGCGGGCGCGGGAAATGAGCCAGGAAAATTCGGGGTCCGTCCAAGTCCCGGAAATGGAGCCCATGCGGGCGGATCGGTGTGCGAAGAAACGGTCGGAAACAGGAATCTGTCTGCCCGCTGAGTAGGGCGCTCGTTCGGAATTTCCGGCCGGCCGAGGCAAGGAAATTCCTGCCGCGGCTTACGATAACTCGGCTTCGAGATCGACTTCGCGGATGTGGCCCTGCGAGAAAAGGATGGCGCGGGCCGGGTAGCTCTCGATCAGCGAGGTGTTGTGCGTCGACATGATGACGGCGCATCCGCTTTTGGTGATTTCGCGGAACAGCTTCATGATGCCGTCGGCCGTCACCGGATCGAGGTTGCCCGTAGGTTCGTCGGCCAGCAGGACTTTGGGCGTGTTGAGCAGGGCACGGGCGATGACCAGGCGTTGCTGTTCGCCGCCCGAAAGCTCGTAGGGCATCTTGTAGCTTTTGTTCCCGAGGTCGACCAGCCGCAGCACCTGGTCGATGCGTTCGTTGATCTCTTCCTTGTGTTTCCAGCCCGTGGCTTTCATCACGTAGTAGAGGTTCATGAAGACGTTGCGGTCGGTGAGCAGCTGGTAGTCCTGGAACACGATGCCGATGCGGCGTCGCAGGTAGGGGATGTCGCGGCGTCGCAGTTTGCGCAGGTTGAATCCGGCGATATGGCCCTCGCCGGTCAGCAGCGGCACCTCGGCGTAAAGCGTCTTGATGAGGGTGCTTTTGCCGCTGCCCACACGGCCGATCAGGTAGACGAATTCGCCCGGAGCCACCTCCAGGTCGACGTCCGTAAGCACCATCTCGCTCTCGCGCAGCAGGCGTTTGACGGACGTGCACGTATCGTCGGCGTGGCAGATGGCGGCGTTTCGAAGTTTGACGACCAGTTTCTGATTCATGGCGATCACCGGATTTGGGAGGGTAAAGGTAATAAAACAAAATCAAGAATCGAAAAACCGCGGCTGAAAATTCCGCCCGCAGCGTTGGGCTTACGCCCGAAACCCGGACGAATGAGCTTCTCTCCGGGCGGGAGAACGATTTAGGATGCGCCAAATGCTGGAAATCCGAAATAAAGTATTATTTTTGCCATGTTTTCAGTTGCAACTTTGCAGTTGCCCGATCTGGGGGTGCCCGGTTTTGACAGCAGGCAGAGTTTGATTGTAAGCACGCCGAGCGCTGTGCGGCAGCTCGTAAATATCGACGCTCGAACTACAAATGGCAATAACAGCTATGCACTCGCTGCCTGATTTTCAAGGAAAATTGGCTTAATCGCCGCGGCCAAGGCGCCGTAGCGACGAGTATCCCGGAGGAGGGTCCCGCTCCCTGATCCTTCTCCATACGGGGTATCATCTATTCGGAGATAGCGCGCCGGAGCGTTCCGGCCGACGCGCGAAATTTGAGGAACTGGGACCCGGGTTAGGCTGTCGCCTGCCAGGCTCGGGTAGAAGGACGAAACGGCGACTAAGCGTGTAGAAAGCTTTCGGGTTCCCTGTTTGGACGCGGGTTCGACTCCCGCCACCTCCACTTGTGCGTGCGGAACGTTCCGGTTTCCCCGGGATGTTTCGGGACGCGGGTTACCTCGGTCGCGAAACCCCGCACCGACCGCTATGCGGACGACTGCGGCGCTTCCTCGGTGAGGATGGCTTCGCCACGTTCGACTCCCGCCACCTCCACTGTGCGTGCGGAACGTTCCGGTTTCCCCGAGATGTTTCCGGGACGCGGGTTACCTCGGTCGCGAAACCCCGCACCGACCGCCCGGTGCCGCGCCAGTCATAATTTCTGCTATGCGCTTTCGGCAGGAGCTTGCAGTTCGCCCCGCAGGTTGCGGCCGCGACCAAATGACTTCGAAATTCTGAAAACGAATACTTCCATCATGAACCGTCGCTTGTTACTTTCCCTGTTCCCGCTGCTGTTTGTCGCCTGCCTTTCGAAGTCCGGCAGCCGCCAGACGCCCGAAGCGCAGACCGTCAATCCAATCCAAACCGAAAATATGTCCGACAAAAAGCAGTATGCGCTCATCGCCACCGAGAAAGGGACGATGAAAGCCGAACTCTACACCCAGGAAACGCCCGGCACAGTGGCCAATTTCGTTCAGCTTGCCGAGCACAATTTCTACGACGGGCTGACTTTCCACCGCGTCATTCCCGACTTCGTCATTCAGGGCGGCTGCCCGCGCGGCGACGGCACGGGAGGTCCCGGCTACACCATCAAGTGCGAGACTTCGGCGCCGCGCCAGTACCACGACCGCGGTGTCCTTTCGATGGCCCACGCGGGCAAGGACACGGGCGGTTCGCAGTTCTTCATCTGCCACAACCGCGAGAACACGCAGCACCTCGACGGCCGCCACACCTGCTTCGGCAAGGTCGTGGAGGGGCTCGACGTCATCGACGACATCCGTCCCGGCGACAAGATTCTCTCCATCCGCATCGTAGAAGAGTAGCCATGACCCGGAAAATCATGCTGCTCGGCTCGGGGGAGCTGGGCAAGGAATTCGTCATCGCTGCACAGCGGTTGGGACAGACCGTCATCGCGTGCGACCGTTACGCCGGAGCTCCGGCCATGCAGGTGGCCGATGCCTGCGAGGTCTTCGACATGCTCGACGGCGATGCGCTCGAAGCCGCCATCGCCAAACATCGTCCCGACATTGTGGTGCCCGAGATCGAGGCCATCCGCACCGAGCGTCTCTACGACATCGAGCAGCAGGGCGTGCAGGTGGTGCCGAGCGCCCGTGCCGTCAACTACACCATGAACCGCAAGGCCATCCGCGACCTTGCCGCCAAGGAACTGGGGCTCAAGACAGCCCGTTACTTCTACGCCCGATCTTACGACGAGCTGTGCAGCGCCGCTGAGCAGATCGGTTTTCCGTGCGTCGTCAAGCCGCTCATGTCGTCGTCGGGCAAAGGACAGTCGGTCGTGAGGGGCCCCGAAGATTTGGAGCACGCCTGGAACTACGGCTGCGAAGGTTCGCGCGGCGACATCCGCGAACTGATCGTCGAGGAGTTCATCTCCTTCGACAGCGAGATTACATTGTTGACCGTCACGCAGAAAAACGGCCCTACGCTCTTCTGTCCGCCGATCGGGCATGTGCAGCAGGGCGGCGATTACCGCGAGAGTTTCCAGTCGCCGCAGATCGCTCCCGAGCATCTTGCCGAGGCGCAGCGCATGGCCGCTGCCGTCACGGAAGCACTCACCGGAGCCGGTATCTGGGGCGTGGAGTTCTTTCTGAGCCACGAAAAAGGCGTCTACTTTTCCGAGCTGTCGCCACGGCCCCACGACACGGGCATGGTGACGCTGGCTGGCACGCAGAATCTCAACGAGTTCGAGTTGCACCTGCGCGCCGTGCTGGGTCTCCCGATTCCGCAGATCACGTTCGAGCGCATGGGGGCCAGCGCGGTCATCCTTTCGGATCGTGCAATCTCCGGAGTGCCCCGTTACGAGGGTGTGGAGGAGGCGTTGTCCGCCGATCCCCAGACCGACATCCGCCTTTTCGGCAAGCCGTCGGCACGTGTCGGACGCCGCATGGGCGTTGTCGTGAGCTATGCTCCGCTCGGCAGCGATCTCGACGTCCTGCGCAGCCGCACCAAAGCTGCCGCCGCCAAAGTAAAGGTGGTGGAGTGAATTTCAATCCGAACGCATGCCTTTTTTCCAGAGGGCTGGCATTTCTTGCATCGCCGCAATTGCAAAGCATTGCGGCGATGTTTTTTCTACGCTGGTGCAGTGTCGTACCGGAGTTCCCAGAATAACCCTGCAAAAAAAGAGTTGGAGCGTCTTGCCCCAACTCCCGGATAGATCTCCGTGTGTGTAAACTTCGTGTTGCGTCTGCGTTTCTTGCTGTGCTGCTAAAGGTTCAAGAGTCCGGTTCCTCGTCGGAAAATTCGTTTTCGCAAGGCGCAGGATCGGATGCCGACCGTGCGTTATTTGAGCGGCACCCGCATGTGCGCTTCAGTGCAGCAAATAGTCCGCAGCACAACATGCTAAGGACGATGCCGGCGGCTATGTCCGACCATTCCCATTCCCACAGCAACTCGTCGCTGGTGAGAATGACGAACAACTCGGCAACGATCGAGGCATTGATGCTCCAGACCAACGGATGCGAGTAGACTTCGAACCGCATCATCCGATAGATCGAAACGATCGCTATCGGCATCCCGCAGTAGAACCAGAGCGCATAGGTGGTCATGTTGGGCCAAAGGACCAGACTGCCGATCAACGTACCGGCGAAATAGCCTATCGCCAGTTCGGCATAACCGACGCAGAGCGGCCCGACTCGCATCCAGCACGGCGCATGTCGCCATTTGTGTATGGCAAGGATCAAAGCCAGGATAAATCCCGAAGCTTTAACATATTCTATGAGTATCATACGCCGCTGGAGTTGTGCCGGGGATGGTCGGCCGTCAGTCGACGATGAAGCTGCCCGTGAATTCAGCGACCGGGCTGTCGATCTTCAGCGTATAGGCACCTGCACAGGCCGGAATCGGGAGATAGGCGCCCCACTCGGTCTCGGTGTCGCAGTTGATGGTGGAAAGGGCTGCGCCCATGCTGTCTACCAGGGTAATCGTCGCCACCCCGATGTAGGTGTTGATGGCGATTTCGATCTGCCCCATGTCGTAATCGACGCGTCCCTCTACGATGGGACCGATCGAACGGGATCTCAGATTGTCCAAATCCTCTTTAACCATATCGTCGAAACGGATGTCGTCTGCCTTATCCTGAAAGCAAATAGCATTTGCTTGATCCAATGCAAAAATGGTTGCTACTAAAAGAATGATTTTTTTCATGATAATGATTTTTGATTTTTTATGAATGGATGTTGCAAAATTATAACGCATTGATACAAACCTGTATCCGAGGCCATATCCCAATTGTATTCCATAAAAAACTAAAAACCATCCTATTAAAAATTTTTAATAGCCTTGCCGATTTTTGAATGCCAAAAAGAGGTGCGCGAATGGCTCAAAAAGCCGCCGAAACACTAAAAAAGGAGCCTGCGAATTATTGCAGGCTCCTTGTCGGACAACTTATCGTTCTTTAGCTTTTCCGATATTCTTCACATAGCAATTGGAAGTGTTGCCGGATCGTTATATCGTCATTCGCAATATGCAGTTTGTTGCGCAATACATTCCGATAGTTGTAGTATGTTTTCGCTTGACATCCCAGCACCAGACAGACGGCCGATTTCGACACGTCCATGCAGATCATACAATACAATGCGACTTCCGATTCGGTAATGAGCGGATATTTTTTCATGATGTATCCGATGATTCCCGGATGGCGCATGTTTATCAGGTCGGTAAACATCGGGAGAATGTCGTTCTTCTCTTTCTTGGATCCGTTTTTCGTCAGCAGTCCTTCGATTTTCGACTGGAACTTATCCTTGTCGTGTTTGAAATTGGAAGCGGTGTCGAGCAATTGTTTCAGAAAGTCGATACGCCGCGTCAGCACCTCTTCGTCGACAACCGATTCGCCCCGACTTGTGTTGTTGCGTTGCAAAGTTTCGTATTCTTCCTTTAGCCGGAGCATGGCGTCTCTGTATTCCCTGATCTGGCGCTTCTGTTGCAGAATCTTCTGCTGACGCCTGTTTATCAGCCACAATGCGCCCGACAAAACTGCGATCAGAATCGTCAATGCAACGTAGCCTTGATAAAGGCTGATCTTTTTCAGATATTGGTTCCGAAGAATCAGTTGTTCGTTTCGATATTTGGCTTTGAGCTCCGGAATGGCCCGGTCTTTTTCAGCAAAGTAAATCGAATCGGAGATACGGAGTGCTTGCATACTATATTTGTGAGCGACTTTATAATGTCCTTGCAATTCGCATATCTTACTTTGCAGATACAGAATCTCCATTTTACCTCTCGGCGACTTCTCTGCCAAAGTCCGGATCAACGGTTCCAAACATAATTGAGCGGAATCCAATAGGAATAATTCATAATATATTTTGCTTGTTATGAGCCGATAAGATGTCGGGAATTTACCGTTAGCGTAGTTTTTTGTTGCATTTTGCAAAATAGTCAATGCTCCAATATAATTTGTATCTCTTTCAATAATCAAATTCGCCCGGGATTTTGATAGAAAGAGCAACATCCGATTATCTTTCAACTCCCTTGCAAGGGAATCGCACCGGTCCAAGTAATATTCCTGCTCGCAATAATTTTGCATGGACGAAAGAATTCCGATGGCCCCCGCATAGTTGATCAGCATGTTCTTCTTGTGGCCGATCCGTTCGAAGTAGCCCGCCGCTTCCAGATACTTGTCTTTGGCAAGCGAGCTGAAACGCTGCGAGGAGTACATTCCGGCCAAGGCATTGGCGACCAATCCCTTCAGATAGAAATTCTTCGTTTTGGCAATATATTGTTCCGCCTGGTTGTAGAAAATGATCGCCGAATCGACTTTCCACGCATTTTCATACACTCGGCCGCGATAGTAGAACGCAAGCGCTTTTTCGTCCGGGTTTCCCCGGCTCCGGTAGTAGGCGGTGGCGATGCAGGCCAGCGAGTCGCAATCCACATCGATGAAGTTCTTGTCCAGCGCCTGCGAGTAGAGCAGCGCAAACCGGGCCCGGCTTTTGCGGGTGCGGACCGTGCGGCGAACGATCGATTCCAGCGTAGTCTTCGCGCTGTCGGGACGGTCGGTCATCTGGCGTTCCGCTTCGTTGAGCAGGTCGAGGCTCTCCCGGGAGTCGACACATCCGGCCAGGAGCAGCAACGCCAAAGGGAAATAACAAAGTTTCTTCATAACAGAGGGTTAGGTAAAACGGCTTCAAAGATACGAAAAGTCGGATGCCGAGTCAAGAGCCGTCCGGACTATGCCGCTCCGCGGCACGCTCGGGCCTCGTCTGAAGGAGTATCTTGGACTCCGGCTTGGCCCGCCCGGAGCCGTACGATATTTCGGCACATCCGGCACTTCGCACCTATACCTTCACCTTGATGATCTGATTCCAGTCGGTCGTGTAGCGGCGCGAAAGATGGTTGCGGTTCATCTTGAAAGGGTCCGGCCCTTCGGCCGCGGTCATGATCTTGTGTCTTCCGTAAACGGCATTGAGCCGGTCCATCGCCGACATCAGACGGTCGTGCTTGCGCCGGTCGGTCGCATCGAACAGATCGCATTGCAGTCCTTCGGTCGAATGCAGGTCGGAGAGTAGCACTCCGGCCCTTTTGTAGCCGTATCCTTTGCGGTAGATCGACCGCAGCAGCTCCGTCGCGCGGGCCGTCAGTTCCAGCGTGCTGTCGGTCAGTACGGAGAGTTTCTGTATCCGGTTTTCATAGTATTGCGGGCTGTTTTCCTTGTGGCGGTCGGTAAGGATGAACACCCCTATTTCGCCGCAGACGCTCTTCTGGCGGCGCAGTTTTTCGGCGTTCGCCGCCGTGTATTGCGCTATGCGGCGGTGCAGCTCCTCGTAATCGTCGACGTCGCGGTCGAACGTGCGGGTGGTGGCGATCCGCTTCTTGGCCGCCGGCATCTCTTCGAACCCTATGCACGCCCGGCCCTGCAGTTCGTTCCACATGCGCAGCCCTCCCACGTGCATCTTGCGGCGCACCCATTCTTCCGGCAGTTGCGTGAAGTCCCAGGCCGTACGTACGCCGTGGACTCCCAACACTTGCAGCCAGCGCGGCCCCACACCCCACACGTCGCTGATCGGAAACCGCCGCAGCACCTTTTCGATGTCTTGCGGACGATACATGCGGCAGCAGCCGTCGAGTTTCGGATATTGTTTGCAGAGTTTAGACGCTATTTTGGCCAGCGTCTTGGTCGGTGCGATGCCGATGCTCACCGGAATCCCCGTCTGCCGCCGGACCGTTCGGGCCAGCCGGTGGCCGAATGCGTCGAGACGGCCCGACTCCATGCCCGAGAGATCCAGGAACGCCTCGTCGATCGAGTAGATTTCCGTTGCCGGCACGAAACTCCGCAGCAGGTTCATCACCCGCCGCGACATGTCGCCGTAGAGTGCGAAGTTCGCCGAGAAGACCGCCACGTCATGTTGCCGCAGCAGTTCGCGCAGTTGATAGTAGGGATGTCCCATCCGGATTCCCAGGCGCTTGGCTTCGTTCGAGCGGGCGATCACGCAGCCGTCGTTGTTCGACAGCACGATGACCGGCCGTCCTTCGAGCGAGGGATCGAAGACCCTTTCGCACGAAGCATAGAAGTTGTTGCAGTCGCACAGCCCGTACATGCTTCAGACATGTTTGACCACCCAGTGGACCACGCCCCACACGCCGAATTCGTCGCCGCGGCGGATTTCGATGGTCCTGTATTTCGGATTGGCCGGCACGAGCAGCACGCGCTGCGGTTCGATGCGTACCCGTTTCAGCGTGAATTCTCCGTCGACGTGGACCACCGCCAAGCAGCCGTCGTAAGGCTCTGCGGCCTTGTCCACAACCAGGATGTCGCCTTCGACGATCCCTTCGTCCTTCATCGAGTCGCCTTCCACCCGCGCAAAGAACGTCGCGTCGGGATGTTTGACAACCAGCCGGTTCAGATCGAGCGATCCTTCCGTGAAGTCGTCGGCCGGCGACGGGAATCCCGCGTGCACCGTGCTTCCGCTCAGCGGCAGATCGGTCGGAGCGTCGGTTTCGGGTCGAAAGAATGCAAAAGGCGGTTGTTCGGACTTCATGGCGAATCGGTTTCCGATTCCGAAGACAAAAACCGGGCCCGCCTGCCGCCTTTGTCCCGCCAATGCTTCCGGAACTCCGGTCTCCCCGGCCCCATCGAATGTTAGTCACCGAACACGCCTGCAGAAACGGGCGGACGCTCCGAAGAACGTCCGCCCGTTTGTCATTTTCCGCGTTATCTCTTACTTGCGGAACTTCGCTACGATGTTGTCCGTGGCTTTCTTCAGCAGTTCTTCGGGGCAGCAGAGCGTAATGCGGATATAGTGCTTGCCTTCGGAGCCGAAGATACCGCCCGGCGTAAGGAAGACGTCGCATTTCTCCATCACTTCGTCGGAGAACGAGAAGCTGTCGCCTTCGTAGCCCTCCGGGAGTTCGGCCCAGACGAAGAGTCCGGCCTGGTGTTCGCGATAGCGGCAGCCCAGCGCGTCGAGCAGGGCATAGGCCTGCCGTTCGCGGCCATAGTAGATGGCATTGAGTTCCTTGAACCACTCCTCGTCCAGCGCCAGCGCCGTGTCCGCAGCAGCCTGGATAGGGTAGAACATGCCCGAGTCCATGTTCGACTTGAACGTGAGAATCGAATCGATCCACTCCTTCTTGCCCACGACGACCCCCACGCGCCAGCCGGCCATCGAGTGTGCCTTCGAAAGCGAATTCATCTCCAGCGCCACGTCGCGGGCGCCGTCGGCCTCCATGATCGAAATCGGCGCTTCGGCGTTGCGGATGAAGCTGTAAGGATTGTCGTGTACGATCAGTATGTTGTGACGGGCTCCGAAGTCGACGATCCGCTGGAACAGCTCCCGCGACGGAGTCTGTCCCGTCGGCATGTTGGGGTAGTTGACAAGCATCATCTTCACGCCTTCCAGCCCGGCGCGCTCGATCGCTTCAAAGTCAGGATAGAAATTCGTCTCCTTGTTGAGTGCGTAAGTGATCATCTCTCCGCCCGACAGACGCACGGCCGACGAGTAGGTCGGGTAGCCGGGATCGGGCACCAGCACCTTGTCGCCCGGATTCAGGAACGTCATGCAGATGTGCATGATGCCCTCTTTCGAGCCGATCAGCGGCAGCACCTCCGAGTTGTAGTCCAGTTCGGTGCGGTACCACTTCCGATACCAGTCGGCAAAGGCCTTGCGCAGAATGGGTTCGCCCTTGTAGGACATGTATTTGTGCACGTCGGGGCGCTGTGCTTCCTTCGAGAGTCGTTCGATAACCGAGGAGTGGGGCGGCAGGTCGGGACTGCCCATGGCCAGTTTGATGATCTGACGGCCCGTGGCCGCTTCGATTTCGGCTATCTCGCGAAGACGGCGCGAGAAATAGTACTCCCCGATGCCGTCCAAACGGTGCGACCGGGCAATGTTGACTGCTTTTGCCATGATAGGTTTCTGTTTGTTGATCCTTTATTGTTACAAAGATAACACACGCCGGGCGCAAAAGCAAATAAATTTGCTCTTTCCGCCCGGAATGCTGTCAGAGAGCGAAAAGGATGAAGATCTGTGCCGTGAGTACGCGCAGGAACATTACGACAGGGTAGACCGTCGAATAGCCTACGGCGGGCATATCGTTGCCGGCCGTCGCGTTGGCATAGGCCAGCGCCGGGGGATCGGTCGTCGAGCCCGCGATGAGTCCCATCAGCGTGTAATAGTTCATCTTGAAAATCAAGCGCGCGGCAATGCCCACCAGCAGAATCGGCACCACGGTAATGATGAATCCGTAGCCCACCCAGCGATAGCCTCCGTTCACAATGGCGTCGATGAATCCGTCGCCGGCGCCGATCCCTACCGCCGCAAGGAAAAGCGCGATGCCGATTTCGCGCAGCATAAGATTGGCGCTCATCGTCGTGTAGGTCACCAGATGGAAATGGGTGCCGAAGCGGCCGATCAGAATCGCCACGATCAGCGGGCCGCCCGCCAATCCCAGCTTGACCGGCTGCGGTACGCTGAGCAGCGGAATCGAACCCAGCAATACGCCCAGAGCGATACCTACGAAGATCGTCACCAGGTTCGGATGGTCCAGTTTCTTGAGCGAGTTCCCCAGCACGTCGGCCACCTGTGCCACGGCTTTCTCCGAGCCGACCACCATCACGCGGTCGCCGATCTGGAGTTCGAGCCCCTGGTAGGGGATCAGGTCGACGCCCGCGCGGTTGACGCGCGTAAGCGTGATGCCGTATTTCGTGCGCAGGCGCAGATCGGAGAATTTCTTGCCGTTGACCGAGGGTTTGGTCACCAGAATCCGGCGCGAGATCAGTTCGGGATGGGGCGTGTTGTTGCCCCAGTCTTCGTCGGTCATCTCTACGCGGTGACCGAAGAACGCCACGACGGCTTCCACGTCTTCCGCCTGGCAGACCACGCAAAGCCGGTCGCCGAGGTGCATCTCCGTGTCGGTGTCGGCCATGGTGATTTCGCCCGCCCGGTTCATGACCCGCGAGATGACGAACTGCCGGTTGATCAGTTGGCGGATATGCTCCACCGTCCGCCCGGCAAGTATCTGGTTGGTAAATTCCACCGACACCTTGTCGGCGAATTTCTGTTCCTTGGAGAGAGCCGCAAGGCCTTCGTCCTCCTTCTCGAATTTCACGCGCATGGCATAGCGGATGAAGATCATCGAGAAGATGATGCCCACCACGCCTAAGGGATAAGCCACCGCATAACCCAGGGCGATGGTCGGGTCGTTGGTGCCCGCCGCGTCGGCATAGGCCTGCTGCGCGGCGCCCAGTCCGGGCGTGTTGGTCACAGCGCCCGAGAGGATGCCTACCATCGTCGGGATGGGAGTCCCGGTCACGGCGTGGATGACATAGGCCGTCGCCACGCCCAGCAGCACGATGGCCGAAGCGCATCCCACCAGCGTCATGCCTCCCTGCTTGAACGAAGCGAAGAAACCGGGGCCTACCTGCAGGCCGATGGAGAAGACGAAGAGAATCAGACCGAATTCCTTGACGAAGTGCAGGATTTCATCATCGACCGTCATGTGCAGGCTGCTCAAGGCGATGCCCACGAAAAGGATCCACGTGATGCCGAGCGACACGCCGCCGATCTTGATCTTGCCGAGCAGAATGCCCAGTGTGATAGTCAACGAGAAAATCAGCATCGCATGGGCGACGCCGCTGCCGAAGAAAAGGGATTCGAGCCACTCCATAGATGCCTGTTTTTGTGCCTTTTATCCTGTTAAAGGTACAAAAATAGTCAATTATTACAGAATTTTAAAATTTTAATAGAGGTATTTTTCCATCAGCGGAACCGCCAGTGCCGTAGCCAGCCCCATCAGGGCCATGGCCAGTCCGCTGAACGCCCCTTCGACTACGCCGATCTCGATGGCCCGGGCCGTCCCGATACCATGCGCGGCCGCTCCGAGCGCGAATCCCCGGGCTTCGGGGTCGGTCACGCCGCCGCGCCGCAGAATCCATTCGCCGAAGATGCTGCCGAAAATCCCTACGCAGAATACCACCACCGATGTGACGGCCACATTGCCGCCGAGCGGTTCCGAGATCGAAACGGCGATCGGCACGGTCACCGACTTGGGGGCTATCGAGTGGAGAATCGCCCGCTCCGTGCCGAAAAGCTTGGCTATGTGGACCACGCTCAGAACGCCCGTGGCACAACCTGCGAGCGTGGCGAGCGTCACCGGCCACAGGTTCCTGCGCAGACGCTCCACCTGTTCATAGAGAAGATAGCCGAGCGCCACGACCGACATGCCCAGCGCAAAATCGAGCAGCTGCGTTGCTTCGCGGTAGCGTACGTAGGGGATTCCGGCCGCTTTCAGAAAAACGATTACGGCCACGAAAGTCAGCAGCACCGGATGGAGCAGCGCCAGCCGCGTCCGGCGATAGATCGCTCCGCCCAGGCAGAAAAGCGCAAGGGTCAGAGTCAGCAGAAAGAGGTCGGACGCAAGAAAACCGTTCATTGCTTTTTCGATTGTTTGCGATTGATATACTGGAAGGTATGCCCCGTCACGCAAAGCACTGCAACCACCGAAAGGATGCTTGCCACCACGATCGCCCACAAGTTGTCCAGAATGACGTGGTACGAGTCGATCAGCCCCACGCCGTAGGGCACGAAAAAGAGCGCCATGCTCTCCAGCAGGAAGCGAGCGGCCGGCCGCACGGTCTCGGCTTCCACCCATCGCAGCGAGAGCGCTGCAAAGAGCAGAACCATGCCCACGATGTTGCCCGAGACATAGCCTCCGGTGAGACGGCTCAGCGCATTGCCCGCCAGCCAGCACAACAATATGCAAAACACTCCGCGCATAACGGCTGCAAAGGTAAACAAACAATCGGCCGGATGAAACTTTCCGGCCGAAAAAAATGCGGAGGCCCGACAGAAAAACCGTCGGACCTCCGTTGCATTCGGACTTCCGGTGGGAAGCCTATCGGTTGGGCGTCGTCCATTTCTTGCCTTCCGAGCAAGCGATCTGCAGGAGCTGGTCGCCCGTCTGCATCCGGAAATCGCCCTTTTCGAGCACCCATTTCCCGTCGTAGCCTACGAAAGCAAGGTCGGAACCCTTGAGTTGCAGGGTCACGGTCTTCGTCTCGCCGGGCTGCAGCTCGATCTTCTCGAAAGCGCGCAGACGGCGGTTGTCAGGCGACAGCGAGGCCACTTCATCGCTGCCGAAAAGCAGCACGCTCTCCTTGCCGGCACGCTTGCCGGTGTTGGTCACGTCAACCTTGAAAGTCAGCACGTCGTCGGCCGTGAAATCGGTCTTGTCGACACGGAAATTGCTGTACGCGAAGTCGGTATAGCTCTTGCCGTAGCCGAACGCCCACTGTACGGCCACCTGCGCATCGTAGTTGTAGGCGCCTTCCATCTGCTTGCCGATGTGCTCGCAGGGTTTGTAGTCGTAGGTGATCAGCGAGTTGATCTCGCGAGGATAGGTGAACGGCAGCTTTCCGCTGAAGTTGGCATCGCCCGCCAGCAGGTTGGCCAGCGCGTCGCCACCATAGTTGCCCGGCAGCATGATGTCGACCACGGCCTTGGCCAGCGGTTCGATCCGGGCTACCAGACGCGGACGGCCTTCGTTCAGAATCAGAATAATGGGCTTGCCCGTGCGCGCGAGCGCCTTCACCAGTTCGGTCTGGTTCTCCGAGAGGGTCAGGTCGGTCAGGTTGCCCGGCGTCTCGCAGTAGGAGTTCTCGCCGATGCAGGCCACGATGCAGTCGACACCTTCGGCCGCCGCCACCGCCTTCTCGATTTCGGGAGCGTTCTCCTCCCACCAGCTGCCGCCTTCCTTGTAGGCGACACCGGCTTCGTAGGTCACGTTCTCAGCACCGAATTTCGCGGTCAGCGCTTCGAGGATCGTGTTGTAGTCGGCAGCGCAGGCGTCGGCCTTGTCGCCCTGCCACGAGTAGGACCAGCCGCCGTTGAGCGTGCGCATCGAGTTGGCGTTGGGGCCCGTCACCAGCAGTTTCGCGCCCTTGGCCAGCGGCAGCAGGTTGTCGACGTTCTTCAGCAGCACCAGCGATTCCTCGGCGGCCTGCAGCGCCACGGCCGCGTGTTCGTCGCTGCCGAAGAGCGGGAAATCCTTCACGTCATAGTAGGGTTTCTCGAAGAGGTTCAGGCGGTATTTCATGCGCAGGATGCGGCGCACGGCATCGTCGATGCGGCTCATCGGAACTTCGCCCTCCTCGACCAGTTCTTTCAGCAGGGTGCAGAACTTCCAGTCGTAGGGGTCCATCGACATGTCGATGCCGGCGTTGATGGCCAGTTTGATTGCCTCCTTCTTGTCCTTGGCGATGTGGTCGCGGGTGTAGAGGTTGTTGATGTCGGCCCAGTCGGTCACGATCATGCCGTCCCAGTTCAGGTCTTCCTTGAGCCACTGGGTCAGCAGTTCGTAGTTGGCGTGCATGGGCAGGCCGTTGTTCATCGACGAGTTGACCATCAGCGAGAGCGCGCCGGCCTTCACCATCTCAAGGTAGGGTGCGAAGTGCTTTTCGCGCAGGTCCTGTACCGTAATCGACGACGGCGTGCGGTCCTTGCCGCTCACCGGTACGCCGTAGCCCATGTAGTGCTTCATGCAGGCGGCCACATGCTGGTCGTCTACATGGTTGGGATCGCCGCCCTGGAATCCCAGCACAGCCTCGCGGCCCATCTCGGCGTTCAGATAGCAGTCTTCGCCGTAGTTCTCCCACATGCGCGGCCAGCGCGGGTCGCGGCCGAGGTCCACCACGGGAGCATAGGTCCACGGAATGCTTCCGGCCTTGGTCTCATAGGCCGAGATGCGGGCGCCTTCGCGCGTCAGTCCGCGGTTGAAGGTGGCAGCCATGTTGACGCCTTGGGGGAAGAACGTGCCACCCTGCGTGTAGGTCGTGCCGTGAATCTGGTCCACGCCGTAGATGCAGGGGATGCCCATCGTCTCCATCGACTTCTCCTGGATGCGGCGGATGATCTCCTGCCACTTCTGCGGCGTCTGCGCCACGCTGGCGGGTACGTTGAGAATCGAGCCGACCTTGTAGGTGCCGATGACCGTGTCGAGCATCGCTTCGTCGAGCTGGAAACCGTTGGCGTTTTCGATGGCCATGATGCGCATGTAGATCGCCATCATCGTCTCCCGCGAAAGGCCGGCGCTGAGGTCGAACTCGGCCGCAATGCCGTATTTTTCGAGCAGCTGTTCGATGTCGGCCTGCGTCGCAGTCTGCGGATTGATTCCGGCAAAGGGATTGACGCGCTTCTGGAGCAGGTCGATCGAGAGTTCGCACATCTGGCCCACTTTCTCGTCGAGCGTCATCTTGCGCAGTTGTTTTTCGATCTGGCGTTCGATCTTTTCGTTGCGCGGAATCGACGGTCCGGCAGCCGAAAGAGGCGTCGCGATCAGGAGCGATCCGACGGTGCAAAACAGAAACAGGGTTCTTTTCATTGTCCGATAATTCAGATTGGTGTTATAAAGGTAACCTTTTTTCGGTTGCTTGGTGCGGTTTCGGGTGTTTTTCCTTACCGATCCGGGCATCCGTACGACGCGGATGCCCGGTGGTATGCAGGAAAAAGCGTCCGCCTATCGGCCGGAGCGTTCGAGCAGGTCGATCTTTCCTTCCGGCTTGAGCAGATCGTGCACGGGAACTTTCGCTTCGGCCGCCTCGACCGCCAGCTTGGCACGGATGTCTCTCGACGAGGCACCGAGAAGCAGGTCGTAGCTGCCCGGAGTCACCACCCAGGCCGACGCCGCGGCGTCGAACGATGCCAGCTCCGCTTTCGGCAGCTTCAGCGTGACGGTATGCGTCTCGCCCGGCTGCAATTCGCGGGTTTTGGCAAAGGCCTTGAGTTCCTTTTCGGGCTTGTTCGCCACGGCCCGGTCGGGAGCCGATACATAAAGCTGCACGACTTCCTTGCCGGCATGTTTGCCCGTGTTGGTCACCTGCAGGCTGACAACGTATGCGTCCTTCTCCTCCTTCACTTCCGGATCGGCATATTCGAAGGTCGTGTACGACAGACCGTAGCCGAAGGGGTAGGAGACTTCCTTGCCGAACGTGTCGAAGTAGCGGTAGCCTACGTAGATGTCTTCTTCGTAGTTGGTGAAATCGACGTTCTTCACGTCGTTTTTCTTTTCACCGCTGTTCGAGATGTCCATGTTGGCCGTCACGTCGATGGGGAAGTTGGCCGAAGAGGCCGCATCGGAGAAGCGCACCGGGAAAGTCATCGTCAGTTTGCCGCTGGGCGAAGCCTTGCCGCTCAGTACGTCGGCCACGCTGTTGCCGCCTTCCTGGCCTGCCTGCCATGCGCACAGAATCGCATCAGGGCAGCCTTTCCACGAGGCCGTCTCGATGACACCGCCGATGTTCAGCACGACCACCACTTTTTTGCCGGCGGCATGGAACACGCGGCATACGTCGTCGAGCAGCGCTTTCTCTTCGCGCGTAAGTTCGAAATCGGCCTTTTTGCGGTCGAGGAATTCGCCCGACGTGCGGCCCAGCGTAATGAGCGCCGCGTCGTTCGCCTCGGCCAGCGACTTCAGCCGCGCTGCCGGAATCATCATCTCGGTCGGACGCGGACGCGGCAGGAACATGGCGTAGCGGTTGGTCGTGTCGGGACGGTTGCGTTCGTTCTCGGCCTCGATGTGGGCTTCGTAGTCGGTCTTCAGCCCCCCGTCGAGTTCATAGCCGGCCTGTTTCAGACCGTCGAGCAGCGACACGGTGTAGGCGCGGTTCACATTGCCCGAACCCGTACCTCCGGCGATGAAGTCGTAGGAAGTGCAGCCGAACAACGCAATGCGTTTCACCGTTTCGGAAAGCGGAAGCGCCGCATCGTCGTTCTTCAGCAGGACCATACCGTCCGTAGCGCTCCGACGCGTCACGGCGGCGTGAGCCTCCAGATCGGGTTTGTTCGAGAAACGGTAGCCCTGGAAACGCGGCGTGCGCAGGATCATCTCAAGGATGCGCTTCACGTTGCGGTCGAGCACGGCTTCGTCCAGCCGGCCCTCTTTCACGCCGTCGACGATCATCTCATACTGCTTGTCCGTTCCGGGTTGCAGCATGTCGTTGCCGGCAATCATCTGCGCCACGGCATCCTTGCCGCCGAACCAGTCGGTCATGACCATTCCGCGGAATCCCCATTCGTCGCGCAGCATCGTGGACTGCAACTCGGGATTTTCCGACGTGTAGACGCCGTTCAGATAGTTGTACGAGGACATCACCGTCCACGGATCGGCTTCCTTGACCACGATTTCGAACCCTTTCAGGTAGATTTCGCGCAGGGCGCGCTGCGACACACGGGCGTCGTTGGCCATACGGTTGGTCTCCTGATTGTTGAGTGCGAAATGTTTGATGGAGGTGCCTACGCCGTTGCTCTGCACGCCGCGGACATAAGCCGCAGCGATCTTGCCCGAGACGACCGGGTCTTCCGAATAGTACTCGAAGTTACGGCCGCACAGCGGATTGCGGTGGATGTTGAGCGCCGGAGCCAGCAACACGTCGGTGCCGTATTCCAGCACTTCGTTGCCGATGGCTTCGCCCACCTTCTCGACCAGTTCCTGGTCCCACGTCGAAGCCAGCAGCGTGCCGATGGGGAAGTGGGTGCAGTAGTAGGTCTGCGAGTCGCCCTCGCGCGTGGGGTTGATGCGCAGGCCGGCAGGGCCGTCGGCCAGCACTACCGAGGGAATGCCGAGACGGGCGATGGGGTAGGTCGTGCCGGCGGCGCCCGGCACCAGGTTGCGGGTTTCGCCCACTACGGCGTTCTCGCCCGAGAATCCGGCCATGCCGGTTCCCACGACCAGGCGGGCCTTCTCTTCGAGCGTCATGGCGTCCACGACCTCGTCGACCGAGGACTTGCCCAGCTGCGGCACCCGCGGCCCGCAGGCGGTCATGGCCGCCGCGGCCAGCAGAATGAATGCGATCGGTTTGTTCATTTCGGTTGCGGTTTCAGGTTATTTGAAAAGCATCGGTACGAACTCGGTCAGATAGATGCGCCAGTTCTTCCAGATGTGGCCTTCGCCCGTTTCATAATAGGTATAGGGATAGCCTTTCTTGTCGAGCATCTCGCGATATTCGCAGTTGGCCTTGTAGAGGAAGTCCTTGTCGCCGATGGCGATCCAGTAGAGCGCCGGTTTCTTGGCGAACTGCACGGCCAGCTTCTCCTCCAGATTGTCGTAGATCGGCGATTTAGCATTCTTGTCGGGCATGATGGCGGCCGAGAAGAGACCTACGTAGTCGAACATGTCGGGATACTGCTTGGAAATGTGCATCGAGTGATAGCCGCCCATCGACAGACCGCCGATGGCGCGTGCGTGCTTGTTGCGCTGCGTGCGGTAGGTCGCATCCACGAAATTCACCACGTCGGGGAACGCCGTCTCGAACGAGCCTTCCATCGTCTTGGGCAGTTGCAGCGTGGGGGCGGCATAGCCCAGCGACGATTCGCCCGGAGCTGCCTGCAACGCCGCGTTGCCGTTGGTCATCACCACGATCATGGGCTCGGCCTTGCCCTGCGCGATCAGGTTGTCGAGAATCTGCGCCGCACGGCCCAGTTCGCTCCAGGCGTTCTCGTCGCCGCCCATGCCGTGCAGCAGATAGAAGACAGGGTAGCGCTTGTTGCCCTTTTCGTATCCGGCAGGCGTGTAGACCGTCAGACGGCGGTCGATGCCCAGCGTCGGACTGTTGTACCACACTTTCGACACCGTACCGTGGGGCACGTCGCTGACTTTGTAGAGGTCGGCACGGCCGCCGCCGATCAGGAATACGTTGGTCACGCTCACCACGTCGCGGATGGTGTATACGTTGCTCGGGTCGTTGATCTTCAGACCGTCGACCACGAACGTGTAGCTGTAGAGTTCGGGAGCCAGCGCTTCGGGCGTGGTGTACTCCCACACGCCGTCGTTCTGCACCAGGTCGGCATAGCCCGGACCGTCGAATTCGCCGAACGGGGTTTTGATCTTCTGAGTGGGCAGGAAGTCGCCCGTCACCTGTACTTTCGCGGCATTCGGAGCCTTGAGACGGAACGTCACGGTGTTGTCTTCGTGCACTTCGGGCGATACGACCGGTGCCATGCCCCACAGCGCCTGCTGCGCGCAGGCCAGGGAGCCGATCAGCAGCATGGCTGCCGACAGAACAATTTTCTTCATGTCAATACTGAGGTTTATGGTTGTCTTTTATCCGAACAAGGTTCCGTGCAATGTGCCATCGCACGGAACCTTGTTTCCTGGTTGTCGGACGGTTAGTTGTTTCCGGCCATCTGCAGGGTGGCAAACTTGATGTTACATTCCGTGAGCGTTCCGGACGTGACGGTGCCGTCGGCATTCATCGTGATCATGGTTTTCAGACCGCTGCCCGAGAAGGAGTAGAGTTTCTCGCCCGCCAGGCTTTCGGCTACCGAAATGGTAACCTTGTTACCGGCCATGAGGAATTCTTTCTTTGCTTCGGGACTGACGATGTAGCTGCCCCAGCTGAATCCGCCCCAGTCGGCAGGCATCTGTGTGCCGGAAGCCATCGACAGAGCATCCTGTGCGTTGTCCTTGACCGTATATTCCCCGGCCAATGCCGTAGCGTCGAGATTCTCGGTGTTGATTGCCTCGAAGTAAGCTGCATTCGCACCGTTGGGATCAGTGATGACAAACATATACTTCGAGACACCCGGTACGGTACCTGTCACTTGCCCGCTCTGGTCCGTAATGTTTACGGGCGAAACAATCAGCATGGCCGTATAGCCGCTCGGTTCCGGATCGTCGACACCGATTTCGAACGTAAGAGCACCTCTGTAGTTGCACTGCACTTCCGTACCGTCTTCAGCGGTGAGAAGTCCCGAGAAGATATAGAGGTCGTTGATGAGGTTGACATTCAGCGTACCCGATACGATCTTCTTGGAGCCGTTGACCACGGCCGAAAACATCTTGTCGGCAGCTACGGTTCCGGTCGCCGTGTAGTTGCCGGGTTTCAGCACCCATTCGGCGCTGCCGATACGCATCTGCATCGCATCGCCCGCGGCATTCTTGAGGTTGACGATCAGAGCTTTGATACCCTTGCCCAACTTCTCGGTCGGCTGCTGCTCGGCAGCGATGAACTGATAACGCGCGATGTTGTCGTAGACGCCGCTCAGATCGTCGATCGGCTTCTCCTCGCAGGCAACGGCAAAGAGACCCGCCAGCAGCGCTGTCAAAATGAATCGTATGTTTTTCATAGTCATTTCTGTTTTTGTTGTCGGACCGGAGGTTTATTCCCAGCCTTCGTTTTGTTTCATGTTGGGGTTGAGTTCCATCTCCTTGCGCGGAATCGGCAGCAGCTTGTGCTTGGCCTTGAAACCGTAGGTCGGGTTGCTCCACATGTATTTCGTCTCGGAACCCGTGAATGCGGGAACCTGGCCGCCCTGATCGGCCAGAACGGTTTCGGCGTCGCCCCAGCGGACAAGGTCCTGGAAACGGACGCTTTCCAAACAGAGTTCCAGACGCTTCTCTTTCTTGACGTCGTCGAGCGTTACAGAACCCAGCGGCGCCAGGCGCGCGCGTTCACGAATCTGGTTGATGTAGTTCAGCGCCTTGGCCGGGTCGCCGCCCTGCACGTGCGCTTCGGCAGCCAGCAGCAGCACCTCGGCGTAGCGCATGACGCGGTAGTTGGTCCATACGAACCACGGCTGCGTGCCCGGAGATACGTTGTCGTCCTTCAGCAGGCGGGTTTTCCAGATGAAATAACCCTCATGACCGGAAAGATACTGACCGGCCTGTACCTTCACGCCGTCCTTTTCCATCTGCTGAGCCGTGCGCATCGTGCTGTTCAGACGATAACCGTTCGCACCCTCCATCGCTACGAAAGCATCGTAGAGCGACTTGCGCGGGTTGAAGAAGCCCCACGTACCGGTTTCGATCACCGCTGCAAGAGAACCGCCCATATCCAGACGGTCCGAGCGCCAGCCGTACATCAGGTAGAACATCGTGTTGTTTTCATAATGCGACCAGCTCATCTGCTCGGGGTCCTTGCGCTTCTGGATTTCGAGCATGGCCTCGCAGCTGTTGTTGTTGGCCGAATGGAGCAGCATGTCGTAATCGCCTTTGAAAAGTTCGTACTTCTTCGAGTCGATCACCTGGTCCAGGATGGCGGCAGCCTCGGCATATTTTTCTTGGAAGAGATAGGATTTGCCCAACATCGACTGAGCGACCTCCTTGGTCACGCGCATGCCGGTTTCGGCATCGTTCGCGCTGCTCTTCGACGGCAGCGTGTTGGAATCGATGGCCTCGCCCAGATCCTGCTCGATGAACTTCCACAGCTGCTCCACCGTGCTGTTGCCCATGCGGTATTCGCCGGGATCGAGCAGCCGGTCGACCTTGGGGACTGGTCCGTAAAGGGTCACCAGGTCGAAGTAGGCCCATGCGCGGAAGAATTTGGCTTCGGCCACCGTACGCGCCTTGACGGGCGTGTCGGGAGCCACCTTCCCGATGATGAGGTTCGCCTTGTAGATAAGGGCGTACAAACCTTGATAGAGATCCCGAACAATGCTGTTGTCCGATCCGAACGTATATTCGTTCAGGCGCTCCATGTCGGAGTTGTCGCCGCGGTTGCCGCCGCCGGCGAAAGCGTCGTCGGAAAGCAGGTTCTTGGCGTAGAACCAGTTGGAATAGATTCCGTCCCAGGTGCCGCAGAGGGAGGCGAGCGCCTGCATGGCCTGTTCGTCCGTCTGGTAGAACTCATCCTGGCCTCCCATGTTGCCGTGTTTCGGGATGTCGAGGTATTTTTCGCAACCGACCGCGAATATCAACATCAAAGCCGATAACAGGATATATTTCGTTTTCATTTTCATTGTTTCCGTAGTTAAGATTTGTTAGAATCCGATGTTGAGACCGAATACGACCTTCTTCGAACCGGGGTAGGAGCCTTTGTCGATACCCATACCGGCCGTTGCGTTGGTTGCGGCCTCAGGGTCGAAGCCCGGATATTTGGTGAAGGTGAAATAGTCGTCGAGCGAAACATAGACACGCAGGTTCTGGATGAACGCCTTTCGCAGCCACGTCTTCGGGAAGCTGTAGCCCAGCTGGATCTGCTTGATCTTGAAGAACGAACCGTCGTAGACCATGGCGTCGGAATACTGATACTTGTCCATGTTGTTGGCATTGGCGCGGGGTACCGTACCCGACGTGTTGGCCGGCGTCCAGCGGTTGTCGTAGAAGACTTCCTTCAGCTTGTTGGATGCCTGACGGTCGAACTTGTTGATGCAGTTGAAGATGTCGTTGCCCTCCGAACCGGTGCCGAAGACGGTCAGGTCGATGCCTTTCCAGGCTGCCGTAAGGGTGATACCATACGTGAAATCCGGAATGGCATCGCCGATGTAGGTAAGGTCGCCGTCGCTCAGATCGCCGCTCTTGTCGAGGTCTTCGAAGGTGGGATCGCCCGTTGCGGGATCGACGCCTGCAAACTTGTAACCACGGAAATAGTAGATGGGGTAGCCCTTCTCGAAGTAGGTGATCGCGGTGTTGTGGAACGTTTCGCCGCCCAGACGCACCAGCGACGGGTCGAGGTAGGTCACCTTGTTCTTGAGCGTGGCCAGATTACCGCGCACCGAGTAGGAGAAATCGCCTACGTGGTCTCTCCAGCCCAGTTCGATTTCCCAACCGCGGTTGCTGACGTTGCCGGCGTTGATGGGCGAAACCGTACCGCCGACGATCAGCGAAGGCGTGGTGCCGCTGACAAGCAGGTCCTTGGTCTTCTTGTCGAACCAGTCGAGGCTGAAAGTCAGCCGGTCGTTGAACAGACGGGCATCGAGACCGATGTTGATCTGCTCGGAGGTCTCCCAGCGGAGTTCGTCGTTACCCATCGAGCTGGGTGCCGAACCCTGGATGTAGTTGTTGCCCGGGAAGAACGGATAGATGCGGTCCAGCGCCATGTCGGTGCTGTACATATATCCGCTCAGCGCCGCAAGGCTGCCGTTCTGGCCCCAGCTGGCACGAAGTTTCAGATTCGATACATATCTGCGGGCCGGTTCGAAGAACGCTTCCTCGGAGATGGCCCAACCGGCCGAAACGGCGGGAAAGTAGCCCCAGCGGTTCGTGACGGGGAGCTGCGACAGGTCGGCGGCATCGGCACGCAGCGAAGCCTGGATCATGTAGCGGCCGGCGAATTCGTAGCCTACGCGGCCGAAGTAGGAGAGTTTGGCCGATTCGGTCTCCTCGCCGCTCACGTTCTTGGTTGCGGAGGCGTTGGCATAGTTAAGATACCAGAACACCGGATCGTTCTTCTTCAGAGCATCCTCCTCGTTGCCGGTGAGGCTGCCGTTGACATAGTTGTAGGTCGACTTCTGGAACGACATACCCACCATGGCCGAAACGGTGTGACGGCCGAACGTGCGCATGTAGTTGGCGAAGTTCTCCCACTGGTAGTAGAGCGAGGTCGAGGAGCCTGCCGAGAAATTGAGATAGGGGTTGATGCGCTCGGAGTTGTTGTAGCTCGGCAGCGACACGGTCGAGTTGTGCGAACCCGAGAAACGGTATCCCAGACGCGACGTGACGACCAGTCCTTTCACGGGTTTGAAATCACCGTACAGCGATCCCGTGATGTTGAAACCGCCGCTCTTGGTAACGTTGTTGTCGCGCATGATCAGCGGCTGGCCGAACTCGCCCGTGAAGAACGGCGAGACGGAGTAGTAGTTGCCGTTCTTGTCCTTGAGCAGGGGCTGACCGTTGTTCAGGGCGGTAAGCATGTTCATCGGCAAGTTGTCGGGAGCATAGACGTCGGGAGTGAGCGGGTCCATCAGGAGCACCGACGCCAGCAGGCTGCCGTACTCGTTGCCTTCGGCCACCGTACGGGTGTCGTATTTCTCCAGCTGGTTGGTGGAGCCCACTTTCAGCCAGGGTTTGATTTCATATTCGCCGTTGACGGTGGCGGTCAGGCGTTTGTAGGTGTCGGCATTGCCCTTGACGATACCGTCGTTGTCCAGATACGTCAGCGAGAGGTAGTAGTTGCCCTGCGCGTTGCCGTTGGTGAAAGCAATGTTGTGTTTCTGCATCGTGCTCGTCTCGAAGGCCACGTCGGTCCACGATGTGTTGGTCACACCGTCCCAGTTGCTCAGCAGGTAGTCGCGCGTGAGGATGTTGCCTTCGGTCATGTAGTCGATGTACTGCTCGGAGTTGAGCACCTTCGGAATCCGGGCCAGCGACTGCCACGAATACTGGAAGTCGTAGGTCAGCTTGCCGTTGCCGGCCGATCCTTTCTTGGTGGAGATCAGCACAACGCCGTTACCGGCCTCGGCACCGTAGATGGCGGCCGACGCAGCGTCCTTCAGCACCTCCATCGACGCAATGTCGTTGGGGTCGATACCGCTGATGCTGCTCAGGCGCACGCCGTCGACAACATAGAGCGGGTTGGACGATACGTTCGACGAGAAACCGCGCACGCGCACCGTCGGCGACGAACCCGGAGCGGCCGAGGTCTGGATGATCTGCACGCCGGCCGTCTTGCCTTGCAGGGCCGACTGCGCATTGGTGATCGTACGGTTCTGCATGTCTTCGGGCTTCACCTGCGAGATGGCGCCCGTCACCGAGCTCTTTTTCTGCACGCCGTAGCCCACTACCACGACATCGTCCAGCCGGGTGCTCTCTTCCTGAAGCGTGACGTTCAGTTCGCCGCCAACGGCGGGGATTGTCTGCTCCACATAACCGATGTAGGTGAACAGCAGGGTGGCGCCCTCGTTCACCATAATCGAATATTTGCCGTCTACATCGGTCGTCGCACCGTTGGTCGTGCCGTTCTCAATGATACTGGCGCCGATCATCGGACCGTTGGCATCGGTCACTTGCCCCCACACCTTGACCTTGTTCTGCGCCATCGCCAGGGCGACGGGTGCAAACAGGAAAAGCATCGCCAGGAGCAATTTCCTCGTAGAATTGTTCTTCATGTTCTGAGTTTTTAGGTTATTGAAAAAGGTTGATTGGCATCAGAATCCGCGTGTCGGGAACGAGCGCACCACTTCGAGCAGTTCCTTGTCGTGGTTGTGCAGTACGCGGCAGTCGTTGTCGAAATACATCGTGGCACCCTGCTCGGGCGTGTAGGCTTCCCAGGCGGGGAGTCCTTCGGCGTTGGGGTTGCCCGTGCGCGCAAAGTTGAGCCAGGCACCGCTCATGCGGTCGGCCAGAGCTTGCGCCTCGCGGCCGCCGCCCGTCATCGAGGCGTGGCGCACCGTATTGTCGAAAACAAAGGGAATCTCCATGCAGTGCGTGCTGCGGAGCATGCCGTCCATAACGGGCGATTCCCAAGCGAAAAGATACATGTAGACCGGGGCGCCTTGCTGGGCGGCCTTGAGCCGAGCCTGCTCCACGGCACCCGGGCGGAACACGAAGTCCACGTCCACCAGGTCCTTGGGCTGATACTCCGGATAAGCCTTGCGGAATGCAGCGAGGAACTCGTCCGTCCGGTCGCCGTATTTCTCGCGCAGGAATTCCACGGCCTGCTCTTCTTTGATGGTCCGGAAGAAAGGAACATAGGTGCTCATCGTGAATTCGTGCAGCGTGGTCCCGATCATCATGGGAATCTCCTTGCTTTGGGCCGGAGCTTCGGGATCGAAAGGCTGCGCAGGCAGCACATCGCCGTCGACCGTGGGTGCCCAGCCGAAAATGAAGGTCGAGATGCCTTCTTTCTCTGCTTCGGCCTTCACCCGGGCCACGGCTCGCTCGCCCGCTGCAAGCAGTTCGGCATGCGGCACGGTCTGCAATCGGTCGACTTGCGAGGGACGCAGGCCGAGTTCCTCGACCACCGCCGCACCGATCCGGCGCGAATATTTCTGTTCCATGGTGCGGAGCATCGAGCCGCTCTGTACGATGGCCTTGTGGAAAAGGCCCGCGGCCGCAGGCGTCGCAAGCAGGGTCGAAACCTTGCCGCCACCGCCCGATTGTCCGAAAATGGTTACGTTGTCGGGATCGCCGCCGAACGCAGCGATGTTGTTGTTGACCCAGCGGAGTGCGGCTACGAGGTCCAGCAGACCGGCATTGCCCGAGGTGGCGTATTTCTCGCCGAAAGCCGACAGATCAAGAAAGCCCAATACGTTGAGTCGGTGGTTGAGCGTCACGACCACGACATCGCCCTTGCGGGCAAGGTTCGCACCGTCGTAGGAGGGGAGTTCCTGACCGCTTCCCGCAGCATAGCCGCCTCCGTGCAGCCAGACCATCACCGGACGCTTGCGTCCGTCGTTCAGTCCCGGAGTCCAGATGTTCGCTCTGAGACAGTCTTCACCGGGATGGCCGTCGTCCCAATCGAACGCGAAGGCGTGTTCGTCGCTCTGCCATCCGCCGCGCACGGCCTGCGGGCACGTCGGGCCGAAAGCACGGCTGCTGCGTACGCCCTCCCATTTGTCGGGAGCCTGGGGCGGCATGAAGCGCTCGGCCTTGGCATAGGGAACACCTTTAAATATATATAGGTTTCCCTGCGCATATCCGGCCACGTCGCCCGCCTCCGTACGGGTCACGGCCGTCTGCGTCGTTGCAACGATCTCGCCGGCCGCATTCGGTCCGGCAGCGTTTCCACAGGAGGAACAGAGAGCCGCGGCGGCCCATACGAGAATCGGTAGAACTATAGGTTTCATAGTTTGTGGTTTTTGAGGTATACAAGTTTAGATTATTCCCTCCGGATCGGCTTGGCCGTCTATTCAAAACAATTGTCCGTTCATCCAACCCGCATCCCATGCGTCCAAAAATTTGTCAGATCGTCCAAATTCACCATGACAAGGTGTCGCAACGGATTATTAATGGATTATTATGCGTAACTTTCTGTTCGGAAAAACCGCCATTCGGAACACCATGAAGTTCACAACCCTTTTTTGCTTCGGCTTGTCGGTCGCGATGACCGTGGCATGCCGGAGCTCCGATCAGCATTCCGAGCGCTGCGCCGGAACGGAGAGTCCGCTGGTCTCGAACGACATCTCCAACCAGCAGATCAAAGCCATCGCGGAAGATGCCCAGGGGCATATCTGGCTCGGAACGTTCCGCGGGCTCAACAAGTACAATGCGCACGAATACCAGCAATATTTCTGTACGGACGATTCGTTGAGCCTGCCCGACAACCAGATTCAGGATCTGATGCTGGATTCTAAAAAGCGGCTGTGGATCGCCACCGTCAACGGGCCGTGCCTCTATACCGACCAGGACGATTTCCGGCGGCTGCCCATGTTTTCGGACAACCGCAATGTCTTGCAGTTCTTCGAAGACCGCGCAGGCCGCGTCTTCATGAGCACCCGCGACGAGCTCTACGAATACAACGACTCGGCCGGCGGATTCGACCGCCTGCTTTCCGATCTGGACCGTCCCAACACCTTCCACACACGCTGCCATGTCGATTCGGACAACCGGCTGTGGATTTTCAACAGCATGCAGCTCCGTTGTTACGATCCGGAGTCGCGGCAGGTCGTCGACAGCATCGCGTTGCAGGACTATCCGCTCTATTCCTACCTCCACAAGGGCCGCTATCTCTATCTGACCGGCAATTTCCGATGCCGGATTTTCGACACCCGGACCGGACGGTTCGACGAGCTTCCCGAGGTCATGCGCAGGCATCCGCTCTTCGCCAGGGCGGACGTGGAGTACATCCATCCCTACGACGACGACCGGCTGCTCTTCAACACCGCCAAACACGGCATGTTCTGCTACGATTTCGTGCGCGGAACATTCATCCACCAGCAGCAGACCGGGTTTCCGTTCGAAGTCCCCGCTTTCAAGATCAGACGGATGTTCACCGATTCGCAGCGCAACCTCTGGATCGGCTCCGAGGACCAGGGCTACACGGTCCGCTACCACTACAAGAACTACTTCAACAGTGACAATTACCTGCGCTCCAGTCTGAGCAACAAGTCCGTCGTGTCGGTCGTTCCCGACAACGAATCCAGACTATGGATCGCCACCTTGATGGACGGGCTCTGGATCTACGATCTGCCGCGGCAGCGGCTCGACGCCATCGGCATGGACGAGCTCTTTCCGCAGGAGAAGCAGCGTAAAATGCACATCAACAGATTGTTCGTCGACCGCGATGGAGCCGTCTGGTTGACTGCTAACAACCACAATGTGCTCAAATGCCGTTACCGCCACGGTTCGCTGCAGGTCCTGGCCCGGCACAACGTCTTCCTGCCCATGTCCATCGCCCAGGACCGCGAGGGCACCATCTGGGTGGGTACCGCCACCCATTATCTCCATGCGCTCGCACCGGGCAGCAGCCGTTTCGAGCCCGTACAGGCTTTCGACGGCACTTTTTCGTTCACGCCCGACATGCTCTCCCTGAGCGACGGCTCTCTGCTGGTCTCGGCTTTCGGCCAGCCGCTCAAACGCATCGTCGGCCGCAAGATCGAGAAGCTGGCAATTTCCGACGACGATTTCCGGTCCTGCATCCCGCGGTCGGTATTCGTTCCCACCGCACTCTTCGAGGACAGCGGCGGCGACATCTGGATCGGCACCATCGGCAACGGACTGATCCGCTATGTTCCTTCCGAAAACAAGGTGCATTCCATGTCCGGCACCACCTGTCTCGACATTTCGGCCCTCGGCGAGGACAGCGACGGCAACTTGTGGATCAGCACCCAGTACGGGCTCAACAAATACGACCGGCAGAGCGGCAGATTCACCGCCTACTACGCTTCCGACGGGCTGGGAGGCAACCAGTTCTATGAGCGCGCCTCATGCCGCCTGCCCGACGGGACGCTCATCTTCGGCGGCACCCACGGACTCACGCTCTTCGATCCGCACACCGTGCCGGCCAAGCGGCGCATTCCGCTCGTCTTCGAAAACCTGCGCATACACAACAGGCTCGTCGCACCCCGCAGCGGCGGTCCCATCGACCGGCATCTCTCCTACAACCCCGAAATCAGGCTCCGCCACGACCAGAACGGATTCAGCATCTCGTTCGCCGCGCTGGAGTATTCCGAGTACGGCCGCGTGCACTATCATTACAAGCTCGACGGGTTCGACGACTATTGGATCGAGGCCCGCAACAACCACGAGGCCAACTATGCCAATCTCCCGGCCGGCCGTTACACCCTGCGCGTGAAGATCTCCAGCAACGACCAGAGCATCGCCGAGACGGAAAATGCCATTCCGATCATCGTCGCTCCGGCTCCCTGGCATACGTGGTGGGCTTACACCTGCTATGTCGCCGTGGTGACAGGGTTGGTATGGTTGCTGGTACTGGGATGGCGGAGGATCCAGGCCGGCAAGGCGGCCGTCCGCATCGCCGAGCGCGAAAAGGCCCAGGAGCGCAGAATGAACGGGATGATCCGCAGTTTCTTCTCCAACGTCTCGCACGAGTTCCGCACTCCGCTGACCATGATTTCGGGCCCCGTGGCACAGCTCTGCGAGGACCCCGAGCTCTCGGAGAAGAACCGGGAGCTGCTGCACATCGTCCGGCGCAGCACCGACCGGATGTTGGAGCTGGTGAATCAGCAGCTCGATTTCAGCGAGCTTGAAAACGACACGCTCCGGCTCAAGGTCCGGCGTACGGACATCATCGGGCTGCTGAAGCGGCGGATCGACATCTTCCGTATGAATGCCGCCGCCAAGGGCATCGTCCTGCAAACCTGCGGGCTTGAGGAGCAGTGCATCATGTGGCTCGACGAGGACAAGCAGGACAAGATTTTCGGCAACCTCATGTCCAACGCATTGAAATTCACTCCGGCCAACGGACGCATCGCCGTGCGCTTCGACATGATCGGACGCGACGAGGCCGCCCGGCTCTTCCCGGGCGATACGGCTGTCCGGTGGACGCGCTACGTCAAGGTGTCGGTCGCCAACACAGGCCCTACGATTCCAGAAGAGCTGCGCGAAAAGATTTTCGAACGCTATTACCGCATCGACAACAGCCCCGAGGGAAATTACTGCTACGGCACGGGCATCGGTCTCTATTACACGCGCAGTCTGGTCGAACTCCACCACGGGCGCATCCGGGCAACCTCTCCCGAAAATCACGACGGCGCCGTTTTCACTTTCGTGCTGCCGCTGGACGACGAAGCCTATGCCGAGCAGGAGCGTTCGGCTGGAAAAAACGGGGAAATTCCCCCCCCCACGCATTCGGCCGTAACCGACGTTTCCACCGTCACGGAGTGCTCCGACAAGCCGGAATCGAAAAGCGTGCTCGTGTTGGACGACGATGCCGAAGTGGTCCATTATCTGCGGACGTTGCTGGCTCCGTACTACAGGGTGTTGGGTTGTTTTGATGCCCGCGAGGCATTGCAGCTGATCGACGAGGAAGCGCCCGATCTGGTGCTCAGCGACGTGGTGCTGCCCGGCATGAACGGCTACGCGTTCTGCCGCCGCATCAAGGAGGATGCCCAGCTTTGCCACATTCCGGTGGTGCTGGTCACGGCCAAGACCGACGTCGAGGACAAGGTCGAGGGCCTCGACACGGGCGCCGACGCCTACGTCACCAAACCCTTCGAGCCCAGTTATCTGCTGGCCCTCGTCAAATCGCAGCTCCGCAAGAGCGAACGCGTACGCAGGCTGCTCGGGCAGTCGACGCAGACGACCCGCATCGAGGAAGACCTGCTGGCGCCCCAGGACAAGGCTTTCATGACCGAGCTCTACCGGTTGATGGAGACCGAGTTGTCCAATCCCGAGTTCGACATCGCCTGCGCGACCGAGGCCCTGCGCATCTCGCGCACCAAGTTCTTCTACAAGATCAAGGGCCTTACCGGCGAGAGCCCCAACGTCTTTTTCAAGACCTACAAGCTCAACCGAGCAGCAGAACTGATTCTGGAAGGGCGTTATACGATTTCGGAGATCGCCGACATGACCGGTTTTTCCACCTTGTCCCACTTCTCGAAAAGTTTCAAGAAGCAGTTCGGACTGGCTCCCAGCGAATACCACGGTTGAAAGAATAGGCTTATCCGCACGATTGTTCCGTTGTCGGTTCCGGACTGACACTCGACCGCGCAGGCAGCGGCAAAAGAATCCGGGGCGGCATATCACAACGATATGCCGCCCCGGATTGCTTCGGAACCTCGATGCAGGCCGATTATTTCTTTTTTCTGTTTTTCAGCGGACAGCGGGTTTCGCCGCAGGAAGCGCATCCGCCGCTGCGGCGACCGGAAAGCAGACATGCGAGCCGCCGCAGAAGCAGCAGCCCGATCACGGCAACAAGGCCCCAAACCGTATAGTCTTGCCAGTCCATCAGAACCACAGCATCAAACGATAGACGCACCAGGCCGCCGCCCACGCCAGCAGCGTGTCGTAAACGATCGCCGCCAGCGCCCAGCGCCAGCCCGCTTCGGATCCGATGGCCGCCACCGTGGCGATGCAGGGAAAATAAAGCAATATGAATACCAGGAACGCCAGGGCCGAGGCCGTCGAGAAGTCGCCGCTGGCAACCAGGCGCCGCGAAAGCGTCGCCGATTCGGCCGACGGATCGCGAAGTTCGTCGGCTCTCGGGTTCTCCGCCACCGTCACCTCGCCGCCCTCGGTGTAGAGTACGCCCAGCGTGCTGACCACGATCTCCTTGGCCGCCACGCCCGAGAGAAGCGCCACGCCGGCCTTCCAGTTCATGCCCAGCGGGCTGAAGATCGGTTCGCAGCTCTTGCCCAGGCGCCCCAGGTAGGAGTTTTCATAATGTGCGGCCGTCCCAGCCGACGCCTGCTCGGGGCGCGGATAGTAGCTCAGAAACCACACCACGACCGAGGCGATCAGAATCATGCCGCCCATCTTGCGCAGATACTGCGCGCATTTGTCCCACATGTGCGTCAGCGTGGTTTTCCAGGTCGGCAGACGATAGGGCGGCAGTTCCATGACAAAAGGCGTTTCGTCCACCGGGAACAGGAAGCGGCGCAGCAGGCGCGCCGTCAGCACCGACATCGCCACGCCCAGCACATAGAGTCCCGTCATGACCCAGCCCGCATGGGCCGAAAAGAAGGTGCCGGCAACAAGTATGTAGATCGGAAGCCGTGCGCTGCACGACATGAACGGCGTGATCAGTATGGTGATCAGCCGGCTGCTGCGGCTCTCGATCGTGCGGCAGGCCATGATGGCCGGCACGTTGCAGCCGAAACCCATGATCAGCGGGATGAACGACTTGCCGTGCAGCCCGATGCGGTGCATGACCCGGTCCATGATGAAGGCCGCGCGCGCCAGGTAGCCCGAATCCTCCATGAACGAAATGAAGAGGTAGAGCACCATGATGTTGGGCAGAAAGACGATGACAGCGCCCACACCGCCTATGACGCCGTCGGCCAGCATGTCGCGCAGCGCCCCCGCGGGCAGCAGCGCATTCACGCCGCGGCCGATCCATCCGACCAAGGCGTCGATCCATTCCTGCGGATAGGCGCCCAGGTAGAACGTACACCAGAACATCAGCCACATCAGGAAAAAGAAGATCGGGAAACCCCACAGCTTGTGCGTCACGAACGAGTCGATCAGCGCCGTGGTCGTCGCTTCCTCCTGCCGGCCGGGCGTATAGGTCTCCTTGAGCGCTCCCGATATGAATCCGTATTTGCGGTTGGCGAACGCCGTTTCGACATCTTCGCCCAGCGTCTTGGCAATGCGGTCCGCTTCGCGGGCGGCGATCCCGGCCCACTCGGCATAGCGTTCGCAGCCGCGCAGCTGTTCGTCGACCTGCCGGTCGCCCTCCAGCATCTTCATGGCAAAATAGCGGGGCGGGAAGGTCTTGGGCAGCTGGTCGCTGTGGGCGCTCATGTCGCCGTTCAGCCGCCGGAGCCCTTCTTCGATGACGGCTCCCTGCCCGATGTGGATGTGGCGCACGCGTGCGTCCTGGTTTTCATATACGGCGATCACCGTATCCAGAAGCGCTTCGATGCCCTTGCCGTTGCGGGCCTCGACCGGCACCATCGGCACACCCAGCATGCCGCCCAGACGCTCGTAGTCGAGTTGCGCGCCGCTGGCCGTCAGTTCGTCGAACATGTTGAGCGCCACAACCATGCGCGGGTTGATGTCGATCAGTTCGGTGGTCAGATAGAGATTGCGTTCGAGGTTCGACGCCACTACCGAGTTGACGATCACGTCGGGCGTCTCCTCGGCAATGTGGGCCCGGACGAAAAGTTCCTCGGGCGTGTAGGCCGAGAGAGCATAGGTGCCGGGCAGATCGGTGATCTGAAAGCGGTAGCCGCGATAGTAGCGCACGCCGCTCTTGGCGCCCACGGTCACACCGCTGTAGTTGCCCACATGCTCGTGACCGCCCGAAATGGCATTGAAAAGCGATGTCTTGCCGCTGTTGGGATTGCCCACCAGCGCAACGCTGATCGTGTGGCTGCGCGAATGCACCACGTCGTCGACCGAGCGGCCGTTGTCTCCGTGCGATTCGCAGACCGGGTTCTGCGCCGGCGTCAGCAGTTCGTCGGCCTCGCTGTCGGAGAGCACCTCGATCATTTCCGCTTCGCTGCGGCGCAGCGAAATGTCGTAGCCCATGATGCGATATTGGATCGGGTCCTTGAGCGGTGCATTGAGAATCACTTCGACCCGCTGGCCGCGGACGAATCCCATCTCCATGATGCGGCGGCGGAACCCTCCGTGCCCCAGTACTTTGAGAATCGTGGCCGACTCTCCGGTCTTCAGTTCGGACAGACGCATAGTCTCGGTTTCGTTTGGTTGGCCAAAGGTAGCCTTTTCGGCGCAAATCCGCAATCCCCACAAATCGGTATTTTGAGCATCCCGTCCGGAACAACGAAGCGCCCGACCGGCATCCGGCCCGCAACCCGTTTTGCCGTGCTTTCGACAGGTTTTTCCGCTCCGGTCGGGCAAATCCCGCACCTGCGCGGCATAGGGCGGCAGAAATTGCGTTCAAAAAATGTTATTTTTTTTCACCGCAATGCTAAATCTAAATAATTTTTATACCTTTGCGTTGATAATAAACCCAAAAAACAAAAGACATGAAAGAGTTGGTAGCAAAAATCAATGCTGAATTCGAAGTATTCGCCGCTAACGCCGCTGCTCAGGTAGAGAAGGGCAACAAGGCTGCCGGTACCCGTGCCCGCAAGTCGGCTCTGGAGATCTCGAAGCTCATGAAGGATTTCCGCAAGGTATCCGTAGAGGCTTCGAAATAATTTTCGGCTCTCCGACCTACAAAGGCCGCTCTTCAGAGAGCGGCCTTTGATTTTTCCGGCACGGCAGCCGGGTGTATACCACAGAAAAGGCGGCCCCATGCGAGCCGCCTTTTATTATATTGTGTTGTGGCTTGCCGGTTGACGCCGTCTTTCGGTTCCTCCCGGGCTTCAACAATATGTCTATCCGCAAAATACCTATATTCGGTCTGTCGGTTGGCCGGGGATCCTTTCCGCAGGCCGCGCCCTCTGCGGCTCCTATAACCGTTCAAAATGCGTAGGGGATAGGGCACCACTTCCTACAATTCGATTCCGCTGCGCTCGAAAAACTCCAGGTCCTGCTTCCGCAGGCCGCTGCGAGGGTAGGGGACCGCTTCGTTGTGGTCGTTGAGATAGCAGCGGCGGGCCTTGCGGTCGAATCCGCGGCTGACCAGCGAGACCGATTCGTCGATGTAGGGACTCCGGATTGCAGCGATCTGCGCCATCGTGTGGAACAGCGCATGGGTGTTGGCCGGTGCCCACGTGTTCGTCCGCGCCGCTTCGGCCACACCCGGGAAAGCCGCCCGGTAATCGTCCGAGAACCAGGCCAGCGAAGCCACCCACAGCTGGTAGGCCGTCGTGGTGGGGGAGGCATGCAGGAAGCGTTGGCGGGAGTCGTCGAGCAAGTCCTCGCCATGATCGGCACAATAGAGAATCGCCGATGCGGTATTTTCCAGCGATCGCAGGTAGCCGATCGTTTCGGCCAGGAAATGATCCGTATACAAGACCGAATTGTCGTAGGCGTTGCGCAGTTTTTCGGCATGCTGCGGCGCAATGGCCACATCGTCGTCGGGCAGGAACCGCGCGAAGTTGCGAGGATAGCGCTGGTGGTAGCTGAAGTGCGAACCGTAGCAGTGGAGAATGAAGAACATCCGCTGCGACTGGCTTCCGGCAACGGCGTTCTGCACCTCCTCCAGCAACTGCATGTCGTAGCGCGGCGACCGGATATAAAGCAGGTGCTGCGCATCGTGGGCCAGATGATCGATCATGGCGCCCTGCTGCGACTGGTTGGAGATGAACCAGGTCTCGAACCCCGCCTCGTTGAACAGAGCCGGCAGCCCCGTGCGGCGGAAAAGCTCCTCGTGCTGGTCGGTTCCCACCGACGAAAGGATCAGCGGCACGCTTTTGTGCGTGGTATTGCTCTGCGTCAGCATGTTGCGGAACAGCACGAGCTCCGGTTCCTGCGACAGCCGCGGGTTGGTTTCGCGTTCGTAGCCCCACAGCTGCCAGCTCATGGCGCGCGAGGCTTCGCCTATGACGTAGATGTATATCTCCCGCTCGGGCAGCTGTCCGGGCCGTGTTGCCGAATAGGAAAAGCCCTCGGAGGTCTTGTCGAAATGATAGGCCTTGCGGAATTCCGAGCCGCTCAGCCCCATGTTGTAAAGCACGTTGATCGGGAAAATCTCGTCGCGCAGCACGTGTTTGTCTTCGCTGACATGGTAGGCGGGCCACAGGGCGAGCGTTCCGACGGTGAAGAGCGCGGCGCCCGTCATTCCCAGCGTCAGGCGCATGGTGCGCGAAAGATAACGTTTATGGGCGATCTCACGAGTGGCCAGCCACAGCAGCGGGCAGTAGATGGCCACTACCAGCAACACCGACGGATAGATATTGCCCAGCAGTTCGCCCGCCTCGCCCGGATTGGTCGTCAGCAGGTTGGTAAACATGTCGGTAGCGATGATCGAGTCGCCGAAAAGATAGAGCAGCACGATCTGGAAGGTGCAGAAAAAGATGAACGGGAAACCCAGCCAGATCATCACGCCCGAACGCCGGAGCGCAACGCTCCACATCATGTAGAACCCCGCCGGAATCAGAATCAGCGCCTCGACCGTCCAGATCGAATACTCCTCGGTCTGGGCCAGCACGCAGTTGGGTATGATCAGCGCGACGACAAAATAGATGGTCAGCCATATCGAGAAACGGCTGCGTGTGGGGCGCCACCCGGCGCTATGCTTGTTGCGGTCGGTTGCCATGCCGTCAGAATGCTTCGTTGATGTTCAACAGGAACCCGCTCGTCCTGCGGCCGAAACCGTAGTCGAGACGCACGTTCACCCGTTTTTTCAGTTCCCAGCGCAGGCCTACGCCATAGTTGGGCAGCGTGTGCGACCAGCGGAACCGGTCTCCGGGGCGCTCGCTGAAAACGTTGCCGGCACCGCACCACACCGTGCAGCCGATGCGGCGCCAGATACGCTGGCGCAGTTCGAGCTGCGCAGCTATCAGGTTGTTGTCGGCATAGCGTCCCTCGTAGTAGCCGCGCATGCGCTGGCTGCCGCCCATGCGGGCCAGCATCGGCCAGGGCATGCGGGACGAATTCCATTCGCCGTATAAATCGCATGCCAGCGTGCAGCCCCTCCACACGCGCTGGTACCAGTCGAAAGTGAACGACGCACGATAGAGCGTGCGCCCGCAGTTGCTCAGCCCCCGCGGGAAAACGGTCCCTTGCAGACTCACGTAAATGCCGCGGAAGGCATTCGACACAATATCGCGCGAATCGTATTCCACAATGGCTCCGATGCCCGTAGCGGTGTAGGAATGCGCCTGGTAATCGATGTAGCTTTCGCCCGTTGCGTCGAAGTTCTTGCCTTTGGTCGACTCGAAACTCATGCGGGTTCCCACATAGGTCTTGGGAAACAATTGATAGAGATAGCGGGCGTGGATTTCATATTGTTTCTCCACGTAGGAGACGGGGCGGTTATGACGGCCGGCAGTGTAGCCGATGCCCCACAGATCGCGGGGTGCCGAGGAAAACGCCGCCTTGTAGTCGAATTTGCTGCGGCCGCGCGAGAAGAAGGTGTTGCCTTCGATACCCACCGAATAGAAGCCCGAGATGGAGATGCTGGCGAAGATCGAGATGTCCGACGGCTGCGTCACCGAGTCGGTCCGGTCTACCCGGTAGAGCCCCGCCGCCAGCACGCCGATGCCCAGACTCGTGCTCTTCGAATAGCTCGGGCCTCCGGCAAAGGTGAAATCGATCTTTTTTTCGAAGGTGCGGTCGACCGTCGATTTGTCGAAATAGTCGATCACCCGGCGGAAAAACGAGGGCCGTCTGCTCACGCTGTCGGCCCCGGCCGCCGGTTCCGGAGCCGTAACTTCCGGTGCGGGGATCGCCGTTTCCGCTCCGTCGGCATACGGAGACGCTGCGGCCCGGTCCATAAGGAACAGGCCGCCCAGCAACAGCATTGCGGCGATCCGACGAGTCATCCCCGACTATCTGTACTTGTCCAGGACCTCGTAGAAAGCCTCCTTGTCCTTTTCGGAGAGCTCGCCCTTGCGGACAAAGACCAGTTCGCCGTTTTTCGACACGAGCAGCAGCACGAACTGGTTGTTGCAGTCGCCCAGCCCCCAGGCTGTGCTCAAGATGCGGTCTTCGTCGGCCAGCACCACAGCGCCGTTCTTGGACGTGCGTTTCTTGGCCATGCTGCGGGCCATGCCGTTGGGCACCATCGGCGCATCCTTGAGGTTCATTACACCGAAGCCGTAAAGGTTGTCGCCCGCAGCTCGGTGGTTCTCTTCGAGTTCGATGGTGAATGCTTCGTTCTGCTTGTGACGGTCGGGGTCCACATAGAATATCATCAGATTCTTCTCGCCCCAGTAGGGCAATGTCGCAGGATTGCCGTCCAGATCGAGCAGTCCGACGTTCGGCACCTTGCGGGAAATCTCTTGTGCGTCGGCCGGCAGCGCGGAGAGCACGAATGCGGCCGCCAACATCGCAACCAATTTCATTTTCATGACTTTCTTCATGTAAATTTCCGTGGCAAAGGTACGACTTTTCCCCGGAATCGGTACTTTCGGCGGGACGCAATATTGTTCTGATCGTTCAATTTCGTCGCATTCTCCGCGTTCGCGGCGGTCCGATTCCCCGAATTGTCTATCTTTGCCGTATCCGGAACGGCATTTGTCGTGCCGGGTTCAAAAACAAGCAGCCATGGAAAACGGATACAAGATTCTTTTTGTCTGCCTCGGCAACATCTGCCGCTCGCCGGCCGCCGAAGGCATCATGCGCCGCATGCTCGAAAAGGAGGGGCTCGCCGGGCGCATCGGGGTCGATTCGGCCGGCACCTACGGAGGCCACCGCGGCGAACTGCCCGATCCGCGCATGCGGAGTGCGGCCGCCCGGCGCGGCATTTCGCTCACGCATCGTTCGCGCAAGCTCAGCGAGGAGGATTTCGGGCGGTTCGACCGCATCGTCGTGATGGACGACATGAACTACGAGGATGTTCACCGGCTCGCGCCTTCGCGTGCGGCGGCCGAGCGGATTTTCCGCATGACGGAGTTCTGCCGCCGCCATCCCGACCGCACCTGCGTCCCCGATCCCTACTACGAAGGGCACGAGGGCTTCGAACTGGTGCTCGATCTGCTCGAGGACGCCTGCGAGGGGTTGTTGGAGGATATAAAAGACGAGGGGCGGCTCTGAACCGTCCCTCGTTTCATCGGACCGACGCCTAAAAGTCGAAACCGAAACTGATGCTGTACGTGTTGCGCAGCCAACTGCTCTTGGGCGCGAACAGATAGGCGAAATCGAGCCGCAGAAGCAGAAACCGGAATCCGGCGCCGACGCTGCCGAAAGAAGGGTAGTAACCGCTCCGCTCACCGTAGTGGTAACCGGCCCGGAACTGGACCAGCTGCATCAGGTTGTATTCCGCACCGACCGCCACGCTGCATCCGCGTCCGGCCGACGGACTGAAGCAATAACCGAAATCGGCACCCACCGTAATCTCATGCGCATCGGTCGCATAGGTGTCCAGCGCAACGCCTGCGGAGAGGGTCATCGGCAAGGAGCCTCCACGGTTCTTGACGAATCCGCCCAGATTGCCCGCTTTGGCGCCCACGCGCAGCAGCGACAAGTCGCCCAGACCGTTCAGCGGCTTGGACCATGCAAGGCTCAGATCGACCGACAGGGCGTCGGACGAACCCTCGGGACGCTTCAAGCGGCGGTAATGCGTCACCCCGCCGACAGCCCAGCGATCGGTGATGCGGCGCGAATAACCCAGGTCGACAGCCATATCGTTATTGCCCTTCTCGCGCAGAAACTGGCGCCAACCTATTTGCAGATCGTTAAGATAGTCGAACCTCCAATAGCCTGTCACCGCATAGTAGTCGGCCCGGCCCGCCCCGCAGTAGGACGAAGAAACCTGCCAGGGATGAACCGAGAAGGAGGCCATCGCGGGGTTGTTGTAGATGGCGTGCGACCCCGAAACGGAGGTCATCGCCACACCTCCCATGCCCAGCACCTTGGCGTCGGGAGTGGGAAGCATCGCGTCCTGTGCCCGGACCGTCGTAAGTCCCAGCGCAAGCAGCGGAATCAGCAGGAGATGTTTCATGCCCACAAAGATAAAGCGCTTAATCCACAATTCATAATTTTACCCCGAAAGCGATTCGTATCAAGGTACTTTTCAAGTAAGAACAAAAAAGGTGCAAGGATCGGTTTTCCATCCCGCAAGACGCACCCGCCCGAATAAATTCAATAGGAGCTTCTCTCCAACAAGCAATTACCTCGCTCCGCTCCGTGTTTGCTGTCGTCGCGGCGGCAAAGAATCAGAAACGGAAATTCCTTTCGGAAAGCGCTTCGCACAAAAATACCTGCTCAAGTAAAACTTGGCAGGGCAATTACCTCGCTTCGCTCCGTGTTTGCTGTCGTCGCGGCGGCAATCTCCGATTGCAAAACTCTCTTCGAGAGCCATTACATAAACAAAAGCAATTACCTCGCTCCGCTCCGTGTTTGCTGTCGTCGCGGCGGCAAAGAATCAGAAACGGAAATTCCTTTCGGAAAGCGCTTCGCACAAAAATACCTGCTCAAGTAAAACTTGGCAGGGCAATTACCTCGCTTCGCTCCGTGTTTGCTGTCGTCGCGGCGGCAATCTCCGATTGCAAAACTCTCTTCGAGAGCCATTACATAAACAAAAGCAATTACCTCGCTCCGCTCCGTGTTTGCTGTCGTCGCGGCGGCAAAGAATCAGAAACGGAAATTCCTTTCGGAAAGCGCTTCGCACAAAAATACCTGCTCAAGTAAAACTTGGCAGGCATTTTTGCACGAATCAAAGCCTAACGGCTTCTTTCCGTCTCTGAGTCTCTGTTCGTACCGCTCCTTAGCAATTCATCGCGCCGCAGCAGTGGATCACCTGACCGCTGACATACGACGAGAGGTCCGAAGCGAGGAACAAGGCGACCTTGGCGACATCCTCGGGCGTACCGCCGCGACGCAGCGGAATCTGCTTGTACCAGCCTTCCTTGACCTCGTCGGGCAGCTTGTCGGTCATGTCGGTGATGATGAAGCCCGGGGCGATGGCGTTGGCACGGATGCCGCGCGGCCCCATCTCCTTGGCGATCGACTTGGCCAGACCGATCATGCCGGCCTTCGAAGCCGAGTAGTTGCATTGTCCGGCATTGCCGCTGACGCCGACCACCGACGACATGTTGATGATCGAACCGCTCTTCTGACGAGCCATGACGGGCGTCACGGCATGGATGAAGTTGAACGCCGACTTGAGGTTCACCGTCAGCACGGCATCCCATTGCGCCTCGCTCATGCGCATCATCAGGCCGTCTTTCGTGATACCGGCGTTGTTCACCAGAATGTCGATGCGGCCGAAGTCCTTCACGATCTCCTCGATCACCTTATGCGTTCCCTCGAAATCGGCAGCGTTCGACGCATAGCCCTTGGCCTTGACGCCCAGCGCAGCGATTTCGGCTTCCGTAGCCTTGCCGTTCTCGTCGATCACCAGGTCGGTGAACGCCACGTCGGCGCCTTCCGAAGCGAATTTCATAGCGATGGCCTTGCCGATGCCGCGTGCGGCACCCGTTACGACGGCCACTTTTCCTTCAAGCAATTTCATGGTCTTCAATCTATTTTTATCGTTGAATCATTTCGTTTCAGCGACACAAAGGTACGAAAAATATTTTAAATTGTGCGCGGGCCTATTTTCATCGAATTTGATTATCTTTACACACTGAAAAAAGCCAACATTCCAAAAAACATCGACATGAAAAGAGATTCCCGGATTTTCGATCTGATCGCCGCCGAGCGGAGCCGTCAGACCCACGGCATCGAGTTGATCGCCTCGGAGAACTTCGTGAGCGACCAGGTGATGGAAGCCATGGGTTCGGTTCTGACCAACAAATACGCCGAGGGTTACCCCGCGGCCCGCTACTACGGCGGCTGCGAGGTCGTCGACCAGGTCGAGAACCTCGCCATCGAGCGCATCTGCCGGCTCTACGGCGCCGAATACGCCAACGTGCAGCCCCATTCGGGCGCCCAGGCCAACATGGCCGTCTTCTTCGCCTGCCTGCAGCCGGGCGATACGTTCATGGGGCTCGATCTGGCGCACGGCGGGCATCTCTCGCACGGTTCGCCGGTCAACATGTCGGGCAAATATTTCAAGGCCGTAGGTTATCGGCTCGACGAAACGACAGGACTGATCGACTATGACGCCATGGAGCGCCAGGCACTCGAGTCGAAACCCAAGCTCATCGTCGGCGGCGCTTCGGCCTATTCGCGCGAATGGGACTACAAGCGCATGCGCGAAATCGCCGACAAGGTCGGCGCGCTCTTGTTGGTCGACATGGCCCATACGGCAGGTCTGATCGCCGCCGGTTTGCTCGACAATCCGGTGAAGTACGCCCACATCGTCACCTCCACCACCCACAAGACCCTGCGCGGTCCGCGCGGCGGCATCATCCTGATGGGCAAGGACTTCGAAAATCCGTGGGGTCTCACCACGCCCAAGGGCGCCGTCAAGATGATGTCGCAGATCCTCAATTCGGCCGTCTTCCCCGGCATCCAGGGCGGACCGCTCGAGCACGTCATCGCCGCCAAGGCCGTAGCGTTCGGCGAGGCGCTCGAACCCGAATACAAAACCTACCAGGCTCAGGTGCAGAAGAACGCCCGCGCCATGGCCGAGGCTTTCATCAAGCGGGGCTACAAGATCGTATCGGGCGGCACCGACAACCATCTTATGTTGGTCGACCTGCGCACCAAGTTCCCCGAGCTGACCGGCAAGCTGGCCGAGAAGTGCCTCGTCGCCGCCGACATCACCGCCAACAAGAACATGGTGCCGTTCGACAGCCGTTCGCCGTTCCAGACTTCGGGCCTGCGCTTCGGTACGCCGGCCATCACCACGCGCGGTCTGAAGGAGGACAAGATGGACTGCATCGTCGGGCTGATCGACCGTGTGCTCCACGACCCCGAAAACGAGGAGAACATCGCCGCCGTGCGCCGCGACGTCAACGCCTTGATGGCCGACTATCCGTTGTTCGCCTGGTAGCATGGAAGAGATTCTCGACTTTCTCTCGCGGCTGCACGACAGCAACACACGCGAGTGGTTCGACGCCCACCGCAGCGAATGGGCCCATGTCAAGGGCCGCGTCGCAAAGCTCGCTGAAGCGTTGATCGAGGGCGTCTCCTCGTTCGATCCTTCGGTGTGCGGACTCCGGGTGCAGGACTGCACCTACCGGATCGCCCGCGACACGCGGTTCTCCAACGACAAGAGTCCCTACAAGAACTGGCTGGGCATCTTCGTGGCTCCGAAAGGCAAGAAGTCGGGATATGCCGGCTACTACCTCCACATTGCACCGAAAGGCGACCGGCTCGTGGGCGAGCACATGCTCATCTCGGGTATCTATTGCCCCGAACCGACCTTGCTGCGTTCCGTCCGCGAAGAGATTCTCGACAACGGGGCCGAATTCACGCAGGCGATCCGCACGGCCAAAGGGTTCCGGCTCAACACGGACAACAAGCTCAAGCGTCTTCCCATGGGGTTCCCGGCCGACTGCGAGCATGCCGAGTTGCTGAAACAAAAGGACTGGTGCCTTGAAAAGTCCATCGACGAGCAGTTCCTGCTGGACGATCGTTTCGTCGAGCACGCCGTCAGGGAGTTCCGCAAAACCCGCGACTTCATCGGAATCATCAACCGCGCCGTGCAATACGCCTACGAGGAGATGATGTGATTTCCGTCGATATTTTCCAAAGGCTCCGAACTATTTCGGAGTCTTTTTTGTTGCCGATAGCGGCTCGGCTCCGGTTTTCCGCAAAAAAGCAGACGCATGGCCCGAAAGTCATGCGTCTGCTTTTCTTCTGCCCCATCGGGCATATCGCAAATCCGTACCCGGTTCAGCAACAACCGGCCGGACCGGGAGGTCCGCCAACGGTTATTCTACTGTCACCGATTTGGCCAGGTTGCGCGGCTGGTCGACGTTGCGGCCCTTGTTCACCGCAATGTAGTAAGCCATCAACTGCAGCGGAATCGACACCACGATAGGCATCAGACACTCCGTGATGACCGGCACTTCGATGCAGTAGTCGGCCGAACGGCGTACATGTTCGTCGCCCTCGGCCATCACCGCGATGATCTTGCCGCCGCGGGCCTTCACCTCTTCGATGTTCGAAGCCGTCTTCTGGTAGGTGTGGTCGGGCGTCGCGATCGCCACGGTCGGCATCTCGGCGTCGATCAGCGCAATGGGACCGTGTTTCATCTCGGCGGCAGGGTAGCCCTCGGCATGGATATAGGAAATCTCCTTGAGTTTCAGCGCACCTTCCAGCGCCGTGGGGTAGTTGTAGCCGCGGCCCAGGTAGATGAAATTGTGCGCATAGGTGAATATCTTCGCCAGGTCCTTGATCTGGTCGCCCACCTTGAGCACTTCCTGGAGCGTCTGCGGCAGCTCCAGCAGCGCTTTCGACACTTCGCAATAATATTCGTCGCTCACCGTGCCCTTCTCGCGGCCGATCGTCAGCGCCAGCATCGCCATGACGGTCACCTGTCCGGTGAAAGCCTTCGTCGAGGCCACGCCGATCTCCGGCCCCACATGAATGTAGGCGCCCGAATCGGTCGCACGCGCAATCGACGAGCCCACCACGTTGCAGATGCCGAAGACGAAGGCACCGGCCTTGCGGGCCAGCTCCACGGCCGCCAGCGTGTCGGCCGTTTCGCCCGACTGCGACACGGCGATCACGATGTCGTCCTCGCGGATGATGGGGTTGCGGTAGCGGAATTCCGAGGCGTACTCCACCTCCACCGGGATACGGCAGATCGACTCGATGAGGTGTTCGCCGATCAGCGACGCATGCCACGACGTGCCGCACGCCACGAAGATGATGCGGCGCGCATTGACGAACTTGTCGCGATGGTCGATCACGCCCGAGAGCTTCACTTCATAGGTGTCGGGATTGATGCGGCCCCGGATGCAGTCGACCAGCGTGCCCGGCTGCTCGTAGATCTCCTTGAGCATGAAGTGCGGATAGCCGCCTTTCTCGAGCTGCGAGATCGAGAGCTGCAGTTTCTTGATGTCGATGTCGCTCTCCTGGTTGTCGAGCGTCACGACCTTCAGCGGTTTGTGCCGGTTGATGACGGCCACTTCGCCGTCGTTGACATAGACGAAATCTTCGGTGTATTCGATGATCGAGGTCGCGTCCGAGCTCAAGAAGTATTCATCCTGGCCGATACCCACCACCATCGGGCTGCTCTGTCGCGCCGCGATGATCTCGTCGGGGTTGTTCTTCTCGACAATGGCGATGGCGTAGGCTCCGATCACCTGCTTGAGCGCCTGCTGCACCGCTTCCAGAAGCGAGCAGTTGTTCGTCGTGCGGACATACTCGATCAGGTTCACCAGCACCTCGCTGTCGGTGCTGCTGCGGAAGGTGTAGCCGTTCTCCACCAGCGCGTCTTTCAGCACGCGGTAGTTCTCGATGATTCCGTTGTGGATCAGCGCAATGTTCTCCGACTCCGAGTAGTGGGGATGGGCGTTCACGTCGTTGGGCACGCCGTGCGTCGCCCAGCGCGTGTGGGCGATGCCGATGCTTCCGCTGAGGTCCTTGCCCTCCAGGAAGTGTTCCAGATCGGCCACCTTGCCCTTGCACTTGTATACGTTGAGCGTACCGTCATTGCCCACCAGCGCTACGCCCGCACTGTCGTAACCCCGGTATTCGAGCCGGTGGAGTCCCTTTATAAGGATCGGACAGGCGTTGCGCCCGCCGACATAACCTACAATTCCGCACATGGATTTTTTCTTTTTGAGTGCGAATTTACGAAATATTTTCCATCTACGGCCTAAAAACGGCCCCGTTTTTCGCACATACCGGCTTCCTACTGCGCGAAATATTTGTAAAACAAGGGGATAGTTTCCAGTCCTTTGTAGAATTGTTCAAGTCCGTAACTCTCGTTCGGCGAGTGGATGGCATCCTCCGCGAGCCCGAAGCCCAGCAGCAGCGACTTGATGCCCAGGATCGATTCGAAGCCGCTGATGATCGGAATCGAGCCGCCCGAATAGAAGGGCAGGGGCTTGCGGCCGAAAGCCTCCGTCACGGCCCGCTCGGCCGCCTTGTAGGCCGGCATGTCGGTGGGAGCCACGTAGGGCATGCCGCCGTGCAGGAACTTAACGTCCACACGCACGCTCTTGGGCGCCATCTTCCGGAAATGCTTCTCGAAAAGTTTCGCTATCTTGCAGTAGTCTTGATTCGGCACCAGCCGCATCGAGATTTTGGCCGTGGCTTTCGACGGAATCACCGTTTTCGTCCCTTCGCCCGTATAGCCGCCCCAGATGCCGTTCACGTCGAGCGACGGACGGATTCCCGTGCGTTCCAGCGTCGTATAGCCGGCTTCGCCCTCCACGGCGCCGATCTGCAGCGAGCGTTTGTAGCCGGCCAGATCGAACGGCGCCTTGTTGAAAGCCCGCCGTTCCGACGGCGTCAGGGAGCGCACATCGTCGTAAAACCCCGGAATCGTCACGCGGCCCTCGCTATCGACAAGGCCCGCCACCAGACGCGCCAGCACGTTGGCAGGATTGGCCACCGCACCGCCGAAAAGGCCCGAATGCAGGTCCTTGTCGGGTCCCGTCACCTCCACCTCCATGTAGGTCAGTCCGCGCAGGCCGCAGGTGATCGAGGGCGTCTCCATCGAAAGCATCGACGTGTCGGAGACCAGGATGATGTCCGCCTTGAGCAGCTTTTTGTTTTGCCGGCAGAATCCGTAGAGGCTCTCCGAACCGATCTCCTCTTCGCCCTCCAGCATGAATTTCACGTTGCACGGGAGCGTTCCCGTCGCACACATCGCTTCGAAAGCCTTCACCTGCATCCACAGCTGGCCTTTGTCGTCGTCCGCACCGCGGCCCCGGATCCGACCGTTCTCGATCGTCGGTTCGAAAGGCTCCGTGCGCCATTCTTCGCGCGGATCCACCGGCATCACGTCGTAGTGGCCGTATACCAGCACGGTTTTCGCCTTGGGGTCGACGATCTTTTCGGCATAGACCACCGGATTGCCCTCCGTGGGCATCACTTCGGCCCGGTCGGCACCCGCTTCCGCCAGCGCCGCTGCCAGCCACTCGGCACAGCGCTGCATGTCGGGTTTGCGGGCGGCTTCCGCACTGATCGACGGAATGCGCAGCAGGTCGAACAATTCATTGATGAACCGTTCTTTATTGGCTTCTATGTAAAGTTTCGCTTTATCCATTTACTTATTTGTTTTTTGCAGTACGTAATTCTCCGCCAGCGCTCCCGTAACGGGTTGTTTCTCGGCGTCGAGCATTCGCAGCCGGTTTTCCTCCACCTTGTAATACTTTTCCGAACCGTCATCGAGCCGGGTCAGGGTCAGCAGGTTCTCTTTGACCGTAAAGATGCCTGTCTCGTCGAATTCCGCGGCGCGGTCGATGTATTTCATGTGCTGGGCATATGTACCGTCCGGATTGAGCGTCAGCGTCGTACGGATTCCCGGACAATCCGCTGCCGGCAGGGTGCCTTCGTAGGTGCCCCAATAGTCGAGCGACGTTTCGGCGGTGTGCATGTCGGGCATGGCCGCCGTCGTAGCCTGCGTTTCGGCGGCGGATTTCTTTTTCGGCGCATTCCCGCCGCAGGCGGCCAGCGCAAGGGCTGCGGAGAGGATCAACAGATTCTTTTTCATGGTCTCAGATATGGCAGATTTCTTTGATTTCGCTGATGAAGCGCTGCGCCAGAGCCTCGGCCTCGGCCATCGATTTGGCTTCGGTGTAGATGCGGATGATCGGCTCGGTGTTCGACTTGCGGAGGTGTACCCAGTTTTCGGCAAAATCGATCTTCACGCCGTCAATATCGTTCACGTTTTCACCGGCATTGCGTTTCTTTATCTCAAGCAACACTTTATCCACGTCGATCTCCGGCGTCAGCGCGATTTTGTTCTTCGAAGCGTAGTAGGCCGGATAGGTAGCGCGCAATTCGGTCATTTTCATGCCCTTGTATGCCAGCCACGTAAGGAAAAGAGCCGTGCCGACCAGCGCATCGCGGCCATAGTGGAGCTCGGGGTAGATGACTCCGCCGTTGCCCTCGCCGCCGATCACGGCGCCCGTCTCCTTCATCTTCGCCACCACGTTCACTTCGCCCACGGCCGAAGCCTGGTAGCTGCCGCCGTAGCGCTGCGTCACGTCGCGCAGCGCGCGCGACGACGAAAGGTTCGAGACCGTGTTGCCCGCCTTGCGCGACAAAATGTAGTCGGCCACGGCCACCAGCGTATATTCCTCTACGAACATCGAGCCGTCCTCGTTGACGAACGCCAGACGGTCGACATCCGGATCGACTACGATGCCCAGATCGGCTTTTTCGCGTACGATGGCTTCGGCTATCTCCGTCAGGTTCTCCGGCAGCGGCTCGGGATTGTGGGCGAATTCGCCCGTCGGTTCGCAGTTGAGTTCCACGACCTCGCAGCCCAGTTCGCGCAGCAGGCGCGGCATGACGATGCCGCCCACCGAGTTGACCGCGTCGACCACCACCTTGAAGCGGCGCTTGCGCACGGCCTCGACATCCACAAGGGGCAGCGCCAGCACCCGGCGGATGTGTTCGTCGTTGAAATCCTCACGCGAAACGACATGGCCGATTCCGTCGACGGAAGGGTAGTCGAAATCGCACTCTTCCGCCATGGCCAGCAGTTCCTTGCCCTCGGCATCGGAGAGGAATTCGCCGTCCGAATTGAGCAGTTTCAACGCGTTCCACTGGCGCGGATTGTGCGACGCCGTGATGATGATGCCGCCGTCGGCCTGCTTCGCTATGACGGCCATCTCGGTGCCGGGCGTGGTGCAGAGCCCCACATTGATCACATCGGCACCGCAGGCCAGGAGGGTTCCCTCCACCAGATCGGCCACCAGTTCGCCCGAAATGCGGGCGTCGCGGCCCACGACTATGGTAAGTTTTTTGCCCGCATTGCGTCGGGTCATCAGCCGGGCATAAGCCGTGGTGAACTTCACGACGTCGGGCGGGGTCAGATTCTCGCCCTCGGGTCCTCCGACGGTTCCGCGAATACCCGAAATGGATTTGATAAGCGTCATATTCCTACGTGTTTGTCTATACCTATTAGTAAAAGAAATTTTTGCTCCGAAGTTTTGTTATTCGACGTAAATATATTACTTTTATGCCAATTATGAAAATGCAAAATCAGACCGTTATGCGTACTATCCCTGCTTCCGAGTTGATTATCAACGAAGACGGCTCCATTTTCCACCTCCACCTCCGTCCCGAACAGCTGGCCGACACCGTCATTCTGGTCGGCGATCCGGGCCGTGTGGCCCTCGTCGCCGAACATTTCGAGAATATCGAATGCAAGGTCTCCAACCGCGAGTTCAACACCGTGACCGGCACCTACAAGGGCAAGCGGATGACCGTTCTCTCGACCGGCATCGGCATCGGCAACATCGACATCTCCGTCACGGAGCTCGACGCTTTGGCCAACGTCGATTTCGCCACCCGCCAGGAGAAACCCGAGAAAAAACAGCTCACGCTGGTGCGTCTCGGCACTTCGGGCGCCATCCAGTCCGACATCAAGGTCGGCGACTTCCTCTTCTCGCGCACGTCGGTAGGTTTCGACGGCCTGCTGAGTTATTACAAAGGTCGCGACGGCGTCTGCGATCTGGAGCTGGAGGAGGCTTTCGTCAAGCACACCGGTTGGTACGAGAAGATGCCGCGGCCCTATTTCGTCAACGCCGACAAAACGCTCTTCGAGCTCTTCAAGGATTCGACCGTCGAGGGCATGACCATCGCCGCTCCCGGTTTCTACGCGCCGCAGGGCCGTTGGGTGCGGCTCGAGCCGCACGATCCCCGCCTGAACGAAAAGATCGAATCGTTCGACTTCGGCGGACGGCGCATCACCAACTTCGAAATGGAGGGTTCGGCCCTCGCCGGCCTGGCCGCACTGATGGGCCACCGCGCCGCCACCATCTGCACGATCATCGCCCAGCGCATCGCGCTGAACGCATGCACCGACTACAAGCCCTTCGTGCGCAAGATGATCGTCATGGCGCTCGACAAGCTGGCTACCTTGTAAATTCATCCTTATAGATAAACAGAAGAAAACGTATGAAATTTTCCGTATCAAGTTCTGCTCTGCTTTCGCTGCTGGCCACCACCGGTAAGGTTATCAGCAACAAAAATACCCTGCCCATCCTCGACTACTTCCTCATGGAGTTGAGCGGCAGCGAGCTGAAGGTCACCACCTCCGACCTCGAAACCACGCTCGTCGGTTCGATCGCCGTGGAGAGCGTCGAGAGCGAGGGCACCATCGCCGCTCCCGCCAAGCTGATGCTCGATTCGCTGAAGGAGTTCCCCGAAATGCCGCTGACCATCGAGGTCAACGAGAAGAACTGGGAGATCAAGATCAGCTGGAAGAGCGGTTCGCTCTCCATCCCCGGCGCCAGCGCCGTCAGCTATCCCGCCGTGCCGCAGCTCAGCGCCGAGAAGAAGGAGATGAAGATGGACGTCGACACCCTCGTCGCCGGCATCAACAAAACCATCTTCGCCACGGCCGACGACGAGCTGCGCCCCGTCATGAACGGTATCTTCATCAGCCTCACGCCCGGCACGCTGACGTTCGTCGGCACCGACGCCCACAAGCTCGTCAAGTACGAGTCGGAGATGGAGAACGAGGTTAATTCGTCGTTCATCCTGCCCAAGAAGCCCGCCAACCTGCTCAAGTCGGTGCTCCTCAAGGAGGACGACGCCATCGAGGTGGCTTTCGATTCGAAAAACGCGCAGTTCAAGCTCAAGAGCCATACGCTCGTCTGCCGGCTGATCGAGGGCAACTATCCCAACTACAACGCCGTCATTCCGGAAAACAACCCCAACAAGGTGCTCGTCGACCGCATCGAGCTGCTCAACGGCATCAAGCGCGTGGCCGTCTGCTCGAACCCCACGACCAACCTCATCCGCATGGACATCGAGGCCAACAAGATCGCCCTCACGGCCCAGGACATCGACTTCTCGGTCTCGGCCAACGAAACGATCTCGTGCAGCTACGACGGCCAGATGATCTCGATCGGCTTCAAGTCCACGTTCCTCGTAGAGATCCTCTCCAACATGGAGACCCCGACCGTGCAGGTCGAGCTGGCCGATTCGACCCGTGCCGGCGTCTTCAAGCCCGTCTACGACGAGAAGCAGAGCAGCGCCGCGCTCATGCTCCTCATGCCGATGATGATCAACGCTTAGGAGCGCCGCAATGAAGCTGAACCTCAAGCGCCCGATCATCTTTTTCGACCTCGAGACCACAGGCGTCGACACCTCGAAGGACCGCATCGTCGAGATTTCGATGATCAAGATCATGCCCGACGGCGAGGAGATCGTCAAAACGCGGCGTATCAATCCCGGCATGCCCATTCCGCCCGAGGCCACGGCCATCCACGGCATCTCCGACGCCGACGTCGCCGACCAGCCGCTCTTCGCGCAGGTCGCCAAGTCGCTCGAGCAGTTCGTGCGCGGATGCGACTTCGGCGGATTCAACTCCAACCGGTTCGACCTCCCCATGTTGGTCGAGGAGTTCATGCGCGCCGGCATCGACGTCGACTTCAAGCGCCGCAAGTTCATCGACGTGCAGAACATCTTCCACAAGAAGGAGCAGCGCACTCTGGTCGCAGCCTATAAGTTCTATTGCGACAAGGAGCTCGAGGGCGCCCACTCGGCCGAGGCCGACACCCGGGCCACCTACGAGGTGCTCAAGGCCCAGCTCGACCGCTACGACGACCTCGAAAACGACGTCGACGCCCTGGCCGCCTTCTCCTGCCGGGCCGAGGCCGCCGATTACGCCGGCCGCATCCTCTTCAACGACAAGGGCGAGGAGGTCTTCGGCTTCGGCAAGTACAAGGGACGTTCGGTCGCCGAGGTCTTCCGCGAGGAGCCCAGTTACTACGCTTGGATGATGAACGGCGATTTCCCGCTCTACACCAAGCGGGTCATCACCGAAATCCGCATGCGCGACAAACTCAAATAGCCGATGAAACGATTTTGCGCCACCTTGTTGTTGTCGATGTGGGTTCTTTGCGGCCTCGCGGCCGAAAAGTCCGCCGTCATCGTCAGCATCAACGGCTCCAAATACTACATCCATACCGTCCAGGCCGGCGACACGCTTTTCGGCCTGGCCAAGACCTACGAGGTCGCCGAGCAGGCCATCCTGCAAAGCAATCCGGCCGTCGCACAGGGTTTGCAGGCCGGTTCCACGCTCAAGATTCCTTTCGTTCCCGACGTCGTCGGGCGACCGTCCGAAAAGAGGCTTCGCAAAACGTTCGACACCCACCGCGTGGCCCAGGGCGAAACGCTCTACGCCATTTCGCGGCAGTACGAAATCCCCATCCCTACCATCATCGAGGACAACCCCTCGCTCGATCCCATCCGGCTCCGTCCCGGCGAGCGGATTCTGATCCGCAAGAAGAAGATCGGTTCCGAGGACGAGGCCGGTTCGCGGGCCCGGTGGGAGGAGTACCGTTCGTCGCTCAACAGCGTCGCCGATCCGGGCGATGCCTACCACATCGTCACCGCCGGCGAAACGTTCTATTCGCTCGCCCGCCGGTTCGGTATCTCCGAGCAGGAGTTGTCGGAGCTCAACGGCGGACTCCGGGCCGCCGATCTCAAGGCCGGCGCCATGATCAAGGTCCCGCGCGAGACGGACGACGACGAATTCCCGCTCGACATTGCAGCCGAGGAGCTCGACACCGTCCGTTTCGAAGCTCCCGAAAAGATCAGGGAGTTCGAATTCCGCGCCCTGCGCCGCTCCGAGCCGCTCCGCATCTCCCTGTTGCTGCCCCTCTCCGTCGAGGGCAGCGGCGTCAACGAACGCTACCTCGAATTCTACCAGGGATTCCTGCTGGGACTCGACAGCGTCAAGCTCCGCTACGGTTATTCCATCGAGCTCACCCTTTTCAACACCGGGCGCAACAGCGAGAAGGTCGCCGAAATCGTCGACTCCGACGCTTTCGGACGCTCCGATCTGATCATAGGTCCCGTCTACGAGGAGGGATTGGAGCCGGTCGTCTGGTTCGCCGAGCAGCAGCAGATTCCCGTCGTCTCGCCGTTGGCCCATATCGAGCGGACCAACAGCGACATCCTCTTCCAGCTCGCACCCGATCCGGCCCGCAAGTACGAAAAGGCCGCCGATCTCTTCAACGGCGAGCGGCGCGTCACGCTCATCTACACCGAGAACACCGACACCGATTTCGAGGCCGAGATGCTCGCCCTGCTCGGCGACCATCCCTACCGCACCCATACCTATAAATATGAGCATCCCAACGACATCGCCCGGCGCGGCGGCCGCAGTGCGGCGGACCTCACGTCGTTGCTCAACAACGACGAAGACAATGTCATCATCGTCTTGGCCGACAACGAAATCGACGTCGACCGTGTCCTGGCGGCCATCGCTTCGGCCGACACCAGCATCACCGCACGCCGGAGCACCGCGCCGCGTTTCGTGGTCCTGGGCAACGCCCGTTGGAACCGCTACCACAACATCGACCGCACCATGTTCTTCAAGGACCGCGTGATTTTCTTCTCGACCTACCACGCCAAGCGCGATTCCGAGGTCGTGCGGGCCTTCGACGGCGCCTACATCCGCGCTTTCAACGCGCTGCCTTCGCTCTATTCCTACCGCGGATTCGACACGGCCATGATCTTCGCCCCGGCCATGTACAACGACATCGAGTACGACATGGAGGGCCGGCGTTACCTGCCGTTGCAGACTTCCTACGTCTTCCGGCAGGAGGGCGAGAGCCGCAACCACACCAACCGCAACTGGACCCGGGTCAACTACCAGCCCGACTTCACCATAACCATCGAATAGCCGCCATGGGAGCTTTGACCAACGGAATTCCCGAAAAAACCATCGAGCGTCTGAGCGAGTACCGCCGTACGCTGCTCGCCAGCCACCGCCAGGGCATCACCCACATCTTCTCGCACGTGCTGGCCGGCATCCACGGCATCACGGCCGTACAGGTGCGCCGCGACCTGATGCTGATCGGTTTTTCGAGCGACACCAAAAAGGGCTACGACGTGCAGGTGCTCATCGAGTACATCAGCAAGATTCTCGACAGCCCCGCTCCCATGAACATCGCCGTGCTCGGCATGGGCCACCTGGGCCAGGCCATCACCAAATACTTCAACGGCAAAGGCTTGAATCTCAAGATCACCGCTGCGTTCGACGTCGATCCCAAGAAGGTGGGCCGCACCATCGACGGCATTCCCTGCTACCACATGAACACGTTCGAGGATATGGTGGAGGACCGCGATATTTCGATCGTCATCGTCTCGTCGCCCACCAAGGTGGCTCCCGAGCTGGTCGTGCCGATCATCAACGCCGGCATCAAAGGGGTTCTGAACTTCACGTCCACACCGCTCAACTTCCCGCAGGGCATCGTCGTCGAGAATTACGACATCACCACGCTGCTCGAAAAGGTCGCTTACTTCGTCAAGGAGAACGACGCTTCCAATCCGTAGTGCCATGCGCCTTTTCAGAGGTTTCGCTGCGCTCCCCGCGTTCCGGCATGCCGTCGTCACGATCGGTTCGTTCGACGGGGTCCATCTCGGCCACCGCGCTTTGATCGGGCGCCTCGTCGCCGAGGCCCGGGCAGTTGGCGGAGAAAGCGTCGTCCTCACGTTCGAGCCGCATCCGCGCGTCACCTTGGGAGACAGCGACGGACTGCGCATTCTCACTCCGCTCGACCGAAAGGCTGCGTTGCTGGAACAGCTCGGGGTCGACGTCCTCATCGTCATTCCGTTCGACCGCGCATTCAGCGCCTTGTCGGGCCGCGAGTTCATCCGGCAGCATATCTGCCAGATGATCGGCGCCGAAACCATCGTCGTCGGTTACAACCACCGCTTCGGCCATGACCGGCTCGACGCCGACGGTATCGAGACTCTCGGTGTGCTGCGCGTCGTGCGGGTCGGCGAGTGTCTCGTCGACGGCCGGCACGTCAGCTCCACCGTCATCCGCCGCCTGCTCGACGAGGGCAGGGTAGAGGAGGCCGAACGGTTGCTGGGACACAGCGCGGAAATCCATAGTTAGTTGTTCCGAACTTCCGTCTCCGCCCCAATGTCCCTGCATCCCGGAAAACGAATCGCTCCATTCCGAATTTATTGTCAAGAACCGATAACCATGCTTTCCTACGATTGTAAAATACGCGTGTGGTACAAGCACACCGACCAGATGGGCATCTGCCACCATTCCAACTACATCTGTTACTACGAAGCCGCCCGCAGCGAGTGGATGCGGGCCTTGGGGCTGCCTTTCTCCGAGGTCGAGCGCCGCGGCATCATGATGCCCATCCTCGAGGTGCAGTCCAAATACCTGCGGCCGGCCCGCTACGACGAGTTGCTGACGGTCCGCATCGCCCTCAAGGAGTTGCCCGCGGCACGCATCACGTTCCATTACGAAATCCGCAATGAGCAGGGCGATATGCTCAATACCGGCATGACGCAGCTGGGCTTCATCCACAGCGACACGCGGCGCCCCTGCCGTTGTCCCGAATGGTTCCTCGCGCTGCTCCAGGAGAAAGCCGAATAGCGCCCGTTTCTCGCAAAGCAATCCGCACCGCGTCCCGATCGCACGGTGCGGATTATTGTTTCGCCCGACTCCATATCGAGCCCGCCGGCAGCTGAATCCGAGCCCGCCTTGCAACAGACATTGCAAAAGATATAACTCCGCCGGCCCGGCTACACCCCATAAAAAAACCGCATGTCGATCACATGCGGTTCCTCTTAATAATTACGATGTCCCGGTATCCGGGCGTCCGTCGGCATTCTATTTTTCGATCAGCGAGATCGACCGCTGGATAAAATCCGTCAGGTTCTTGCCTTTCAGCATGCCGTTGGTCAGCAGCGCCAGGTCGATGATCTGCCGCACCAGCCGGTTGCCGCCGCCGATCTCCTTGAGACGTTCGTTGCGTTCGTCGCGCAGGGTCACCACCTTCTTCGACAGCTCCTCGCGCATCGATTTCTCCTCGGCCGTCAGGTCTTCCTCTTTCTTGTCCTTGACCGCTTCGTCGAAACGCTTCTCCTCGCTCACAGCCGCATCGATCTTCTTCGTGATGCTCTTCAGCTTGTCGCCGTAGGCCTTCTCGACGTCCGACAGAATGTCGATAACGATCGGGTGGTTGGCGTTCACCGCAATGGTGAAGTTGTCGGGCATCTGGCCGTAGAACTGGCTCATGCCTCCGCCGCCCATCTGCGCCATCTCCTTCATGCGGCGCATGAATTCGTTCTGCGTGATGACCACGGGCGCCTCGTCGGGCGACATCGCTTCGAACGAGATCTGATAGCGGATCTTCTCGTCGGCCGGCATCTGGCTCTCGAACACCGGCGTCAGAATCTCCTGCTGGGCTTCGGTCAGGGACATCTTAAGTTGTTCGTCCTTCTGAATGAGCTTGTCCGCCACATCGCTGTCCACGCGCACGAAACGCGTGCCCTGGTTCTTCGATTCGTACCAGTTGATGTAGTGGTTGTCAAGCTGGCCGTTCATCTCCAGCACATCGTAGCCCTTGGCCTTGGCAGCTTCCAGGAACGTGTGCTTCTCCACCGGATCGTCCACATAGAGCAGCACCAGCGTCTTGTTCTTGTCCGTCTGCTGCTCCTTCACCATTTCGGCATACTCCTTCGGCGTGAAGTATTTGCCGTCCACGTTCTTCCACAGCATGAAATCCGTGGCTTTCTCCGCAAATTTCTCGTCGGTCAGAATACCGTACTGGATGAAAATCTTCAGATCGTCCCACTTCGCTTCGTAGTCGGCGCGCATCGTCGTGAAGAGCTCCTGCAGCCGGTCCGCCACCTTGCGGGTGATGTAGCTCGAAATCTTCTTCACGTTGCTGTCGCTCTGCAGGTAGCTGCGCGAGACGTTCAGCGGAATGTCCGGCGAGTCGATCACGCCGTGCAGCAGCGTCAGATACTCCGGCACGATGCCCTCCACCTGGTCGGTCACGAACACCTGGTTGGAGTAGAGTTGTATCTTGTTCTTCTGTATCTCGAAATTGTTGCGGATCTTCGGGAAGTAGAGGATGCCCGTCAGATGGAACGGATAGTCGATGTTCAGATGGATGTAGAACAGCGGATCGTCGCTCATGGGGTAGAGTTCGCGGTAGAATTCCTTGTATTGTTCCTCCGTGATCTCCGTCGGTTTGCGCGTCCAGAGCGGTTCGATGTTGTTGATTACGTTGTCCTTGTCCGTATCGACATATTTGCCGTCTTTCCACTCCTTGACCTTGCCCGAAACGATGGGCACCGGCAGGAAGCGGCAATATTTCTTCAGCAGGTCGTCGATTTTCGACTGCACGGCATACTCCTGCGCATCTTCCGAAAGATGCAGCACGATCGTCGTGCCGCGGTCGCGTTGTTCGGCGAGTTCTTCCATCTCGAATTCGGGCGTTCCCGTGCAGCTCCAATGCACCGCCTTGGCGCCCTCCTTGTAGGACTGCGTGTAGATCTCCACCTTGTCCGCCACCATGAACGACGAGTAGAATCCCAGTCCGAAGTGGCCGATGATCGCCTGGTTCTGATACTTGGCCATGAACTCCTCGGCGCCCGAAAAGGCGATCTGGTTGATGTACTTGTCCACTTCTTCGGCCGTCATGCCTATTCCGCGGTCGGTCACCGTCAGCGTCTTCTTCGCCGGATCGACCGTCACGCGCACCGACACATCGCCCAGCTCGCCCTTCACTTCGCCGATGGACGAAAGGGTCTTCAGCTTCTGCGTCGCATCCACTGCATTGGAAATCAGCTCGCGCAGGAAGATTTCATGATCCGAATAGAGAAATTTCTTGATTACCGGAAAGATGTTTTCCGTCGTAACTCCGATTTTGCCGTTTTTCATCTTGTCGCTCTTTTTCACGTTTCTTTCCCGTCCCGGCTCGGGCCCGGCCCCTTTTTCGGGTCTTTCGAAGGGCTCCGATCCGGTTCGTAGGGTCGGTTGTGTTATGGTTTTCTGTTTCCTCCTTTCGAACAAAGGGTGTGCCAGCCCCTTTTTTCTGACATTTTGGCAGTTCGCGTCTGACATCCCGTTCCGAATGACCTCTGCTATCCACAAAAAAAGCCGGAAAATCCGGCTCTGCTTCGGTCGCTTCGACGCTCCATCTAAAGAAAGGCCGCCGAACAAGCTGTCCGACGGCCTTTCTTCGCTTATTTCGCATAGAGCCGGTACTTCGCCCGCCACTTGTCGCCCGGAGCGATCGACCGGAATCCCGCAGCAGCCGGATCGGCAGCGTTGGGTGCGTTCGTGTTCCACGACTGAGGCTCGGGACAGCAGTAGGGCACCTGGCCGCCGTTGTTCCAGATCGTCCAGTAGGTCGTCCGTTCGTCCACTTCATAGAACGTCCTCACCCCCGTCCGCAGGTTCTCCACCACGGCCCCGCGATAGGGCTTGCCGTCCACCTCGATCTCACCCGCCGTAAAGCCGGCTTCGATCGCGTCGCAGCCCGTCACCCGAAGACCGCCGTCACGCAATTTGGCGAACTGCTCCGACAAGGGCAGCTTCCTGCCCGTCGGCAGGTTGCGTTCGTTGAGTTCAACCTGTTCCGCAACCGAAACCCGCATCGCATAGTCGGCATCTTCGCCGCCCGCAAAGGGGATGCGCATCGGCGTATGGAAACCCACGCCCACCGGCATGGAGGTCTTGCTGCGGTTGGCCAGCATCACCTCCTGCTCCAGCCCGCCGGCCGTCAGCCGGTAGGTGATCTTGCACTTGAATTCGTGCGGGAAATGCTTGTAGATCGCATCGTTGGCCGCATTCGAATAGTAGCGGCACTCGATCAGCACTTCGTCGTTCGTCTCCACGGCTTTCGACACCGCGAAAGGCTCGCTTTTCAGAATGCCGTGGTGGTAGTTGTGCTCTTTCTCGATGGTAATGGGGTATTGATAGGTGCGCCCCTCGAACAGATAGCGCCCGTCCTCGATCCGGTTGGGCGGAAAGAGAATCGGCAGGCCGAACACCTGCGGCCTGCTCTTGAAAGTCTCCGTTTCATCGACCGCCGGCGTGCGCAGAATCTCTGCGCCCAGACGCGTATTGCACAGCCGCACCAGGTTGGCTCCCATCTCCGGCACCAGCAGCGCCGTATAGTCGCCCTTGCTGAACTCCACGGCCCGCAGACCGTAGAAATCGACACTCCGGATCATCTTACAACAGCGCTGCGATCTTCTCCGCCAGGACGTTCTTCGATACGGCGCCGACCTGCTTGTCGACCACCTCGCCGTTGCGGATGAAGAGGATGGTGGGGATGTTGCGTACGCCGTACTTCATGGCGATTTCGTCGTTGGCTTCCACGTCGCATTTGCCGATAACGACCTTGCCTTCGTATTCGGCGGCCAGTTCGTCGACGATCGGCGCGATCATGCGGCACGGGCCGCACCATTCGGCCCAGAAATCGATAACCACGGGCTTCTCCTGCGAGAGCAGTTCCTGCAAATTCTCCTTGCTGATTGCTAATGCCATAATTTTGTGTTTTTTAGGTTATTTTATATCAAGTTTCGCTTCATCCGTCCCGATGCGGCAACTTCCAGTTGAAGCGCATCATGAGATCGTGTATCTTATCGCATTTTCTTCCAGATAGTTGACCAGCGATTGCGCAAGACCCACCTTGTGGCTCTTCGAGAATAGGCGGATCGACACGTTCGTCGCCGGGTCGTAGAGGTTGACTCTTAGAATAGCCTCGCCTTTCGACTCGGCCACGCGCTGCGACAGCTCCTCCATCAGCGTCCGCGTTACCTCGCCGACCGGAAGCTGCACGCTCACCTCCTTGATCATCGTGTCGCGCAGCTCCTGCAGCTGCACCATCGATATGACTTTGAATTCCAGCTCCTTGTCATTATAGAGGCGTGGCTGCACCTTGCCGCGGATGAACAGGAAGTAGTCGGAGAACATATATTTGCGGAAATTCTCGTAATCCTTGCTGAAAAGCGCGAATTCGTGCGTGCCGTTGTAGTCTTCCAGCGTGAATTTGCCCCACGGTTTTCCCGTCTTGGTCATCAGGTTCTGCACGTTGATGACCATACCCGCCACGGCGATCTCCTGCCCGCGCAGGTTTTCGAGGTTCTCCAGATCGGCCAGCTGCGTTTTGCACATGTGGTCGATGATTACCTTGTAGTCGTCGAGCGGGTGGGCCGAAAGGTAGAGTCCCATCATCTCGCGTTCCTTGGCCAGCGTCTCCAGCTGGGTCCAGTCGGCGCAGGCCGGCAGCACGGGCGGCTGGATGTCGATCTGTCCGCCACCGCCGAACAGGCTTTGCTGGGCATTGTTCTTTTCGGCCTGGTAGCGAAGACCGTAACGGATCAGCTGCTCCAGGAAAGTCTGGCTGCCCGCGTCGCGCAGGTCGCTGCCGAAGAACTTGCCGCGATGGAATCCCGCAATCGAGTCGAAGGCGCCCGCATAAGCCAGGTTTTCAAGGCATTTCTTGTTGACGACCGCATAGTTCACACGCTCCATGAAGTCGTAGATGTCTTTGAACTTGCCGTTCTTCGTGCGTTCTTCGATGATGCTCTCGGCCGCAGCTTCGCCCACGCCCTTCACGGCTCCCAGGCCGAAGCGGACGTCACCCGCCGCATTGGCCGAAAAAGCTTTCATCGATTCGTTCACATCCGAGCCCAGCACATTGATACCCATGCGCTTGCACTCGTTCATGTAGATCGTCAGCTGGTCCACCCGCGTGAGGTTTCGGCTCAACACGGCGGCCATGTACTCCGACGGATAGTTCGCCTTGAGATAAGCCGTCTGATAGGCCACCCACGAATAGCAGGTCGCGTGCGACTTGTTGAAAGCATAGGAGGCGAACTTCTCCCAGTCGCTCCATATCTTCTCCAGCACCTTCGGGTCGTGGCCGTTCTTCTGGCCGCCGCGTATGAACTTGGGTTTCAGCGCGTCCAGCTTGTCTTTGAGCTTCTTGCCCATCGCCTTGCGGAGCGTGTCCGACTCGCCGCGCGTGAAGTTGGCCAGCAGACGCGACAGCAGCATGACCTGCTCCTGGTAGACCGTCACGCCGTAGGTATCTTTCAGATACTTCTCCATGACGGGAATGTCATAGACGATCGGGCTGCGGCCGTGCTTGCGGGCGATGAAGTCGGGGATGTAATCCATCGGGCCCGGACGATAGAGGGCGTTCATCGCTATGAGGTCCTCGAAGGTCGAGGGTTGCAACTCGCGCAGGTACTTCTGCATACCCGCCGACTCGAACTGGAACGTTCCCACCGTGCGTCCCTCGCCGTAGAGCCGGTAGGTCGCCGGGTCGTTGATGATCGAGAAATCGTCGATATCGACCTCTATGCCCTTGTTCTGCCGGATGTTCTCGACGGCGTCCTTGATGATCGACAAGGTTTTCAGACCCAGGAAGTCCATCTTGATCAGCCCCGTATCCTCGATCACCGAGCCCTCGTACTGCGTCACCAGCATCTTTTCGCCCGTCTCCTTGTCGTCGGCCGTCGCCACAGGCACCCAGTCGGTGATGTCGTCGCGGCAGATGATCGTGCCGCAGGCATGCACGCCCGTATTGCGCACGTTGCCCTCCAGCATCTTGGCGTAGCGGATCGTGTCGCTCAGCGTCGGATTGTCCGACTGCTCGGCCGCTTTCAGCTCGGGCACATAGTCGATGGCGTTCTGCAGGTTGAGTTTCTTGTCGGGAATACGGTCGGGCACCAGCTTGCAAAGCCGGTCCGACTCGGCGAGCAGCAGTTTCTGCACGCGCGCCACATCCTTGATAGCCAGCTTGGTGGCCATCGTACCGTAGGTGATGATGTGCGCCACCTTCTCCTTGCCGTATTTCTGCGTTACCCAGTTGAGCACGCGGCCGCGGCCGTCGTCATCGAAGTCCACATCGATATCGGGCAGCGAAATACGGTCGGGATTCAGGAATCGCTCGAACAGCAGGTCGTAGGCGATGGGATCGATCTGCGTGATGCCCAGGCAGTAGGCCACGGCCGAACCGGCCGCCGAGCCGCGGCCCGGACCCACCGACACGTCCAGCTCCTCGCGCGCGGCCCGTATGAAATCCTGCACGATAAGGAAGTAGCCCGGGAAACCCATCGTCTTCATGATGTGCAGTTCGAAACGCAGCCGTTCCTGCACCTCCTCCGAAAGATTCTCGCCATAGCGCTTACGGGCGCCCTCCATCGTCAGCTTGGCCAGGTAGTCGGCTTCGAACTTGATGCGGTAGAGTTTGTCGTAGCCGCCCAGTTTCTCGATCTTCTTGCGGCCTTCCTCCTCGCTCATCACCACGTTGCCGTTCTCGTCGCGCGTGAATTCGTCGAATAGGTCCTGCTCGGTGATGCGGGCCCGGTACTCCTCTTCGGTGCCGAATTCGGCCGGAATCTCGAAGTTGGGCATGATCGGCGCATGGTCGATCGAGTAGAACTCCACCTGGTTGCAAATATCCACGGTGGTGGCCATCGCTTCGGGATCGCTCTCGCCGAAGATCGAGGCCATCTCGGCCGTCGACTTGAGCCACTCCTGCTTGGAGTAGAGCATGCGCTTCGGATCGTCGAGGTCCTTGCCCGTCGAAAGGCAGATCAGCCGGTCGTGGGCCTCGGCGTTGTCTTCGTCCACGAAGTGCACATCGTTGGTGCAGACCATCCGCACACCATGTTTGCGCGCCAGTTCGCGCAGGTGCTTGTTCACCTCCACCTGCATCGGATAGGCCTCATGATTGGCCCGGTCGACCGTCGCCTTATGAAGCTGAAGTTCCAGATAGTAGTCGTCGCCGAACACCTGCTTGTGCCAGCGGATCGATTCTTCGGCCTTCTCCAGGTCGCCCGCCGTAATGGCGCGCGGCACTTCGCCGGCCAGACAGGCCGAACAGCAGATCAGTCCTTCGCGGTGCTTCTCGATCTCAGCGCGGTCGGTACGCGGACGCATGTAGAATCCGTCGGTCCACGCTTTCGACACGATTTTCGTCAGATTATGATAGCCTTGCAGATTCTTGGCCAGCAGAATAAGGTGGTAGCCGCTCTGGTCGGGCTTTCCCTCCTTGTCTTGCAGACGCCGCCGCGCCACGTAGACCTCACAGCCGATGATGGGCTTGAAATCGGGCGAGGACTCGAGTGCCGCAATTTTACTGCGTCCGGCCTCCGGGTCGAAATCGAACTCCTTGCCGACAGCCCCCAGATCGTCCACATAGGCTTTCAGACGCGCATAGGCTTCGGCATCCTCCGGCGAATCGTTCTTCTTGCGCTCCAGCATGCTCAGCGCATCGCGTTGTTCGGCCGCATAGATCCGCACGTCGGACACTTCGCCCCGCACCTTCTCGAGCAGGGCGAGCAGTTCCTTCAGTTTCTTGACCTTGTCGTGCTTCTTGCCGTTCTGCTTCTTGACGTAGTTGTAGAATTCCTTGATTCCGAACATGTTGCCGTGATCCGTCACAGCAATGCCGGGCTGACCGTCGGCCATCGCCTTGTCCACCAGCTTCGGAATGCTGGCCTGACCGTCGAGAATCGAATACTGGGTATGTACGTGCAGATGGCAGAATGCGGACATGAAGGCAAAATTTGATTACGGCGAATATAGCGAAATTTATACGTAAAACCGTGGCAGGACTCTTGCAATTTATCAACAAAAAATCCCCCGGAGCCGAATCCGCCGCGAAAGGCCGCAAAGCCTTCGCCGGGTTCCTCCGAGGGGCATGCGCAATGCGGATTGCGCCCCCGCAGCCGCACGCAGCGACCACAAGTCTCATTCACACCGAAATACCGAAACCATGCAAGACGAAACGATGGCCATTGCGGCCGAATACAATTCGGAGGCCGAAGCCGAAATCGGCAAATCGAAGCTCGACAGCGTCGGCATCTGGTCGACCATCCGCAACGAGTACATGTCGACCCTCTATCCCGTGGGCACCATGCCCGCGCAGCTCGTCGTCCGGGCCGACGAGGTCGAAAAGGCCCGGAGAATCCTAAAGAAAACCAAGTAAGCTCCGCCCGCCGGACTGCCCGAGACTGCCGCACGGAGTTCCGCCCGTCGCGGCCGCTCGCTACTGTTTGCCGTAGTTCATCCGCAGCTCGTACGCCGAGCGCTGAGCAACGCCGTCGACCTTGCGGGGCGTCCACTTGCCGCGGCTGTTGCGGATCACGCGCAGCACCTCTTTCGTCAGCTTCTCGTCCGGCGATTCGACCACCTCGTCGATGGTCACGCTGCCGTCGGCTTCCACGAAAAAGCGAACGTGCACCAGGCCCTCGACCTTGGCAAAACGTTCGTCATAGCGCACCCGCGGCCGGAACCACGGAACAAAACTCTCGCCGGGATCCTGCTCCATGAAAAGCAGCGGATCGGGATCGAGCGCCTGCGCTATCGCCTTCACCGGCAGCCGGACTACCAGGTTCACCGTAAACCGCACCTTGCGGTCGCCCCGCCGGGCCGGCTGCCACTCGCCCTCCATGTTGTCGAACGCCTCGGTCAGCAGACGGCGCGTCGCTTCGCTGGCCGGAGCGTATCCTACGCTGTCGCGTCCCTTGCACGTGTTGTCCCGGAAACGCCACTGCGACACCTGCCCCGTCGTGTCCACCAGAAATGCCACGCAGTTCAGTTCGGTAAGTTCTTCGTAAGGGTATTTCTTTTCGATGGCCACCCGTTTCGCTTGGGCCGTCAGCCGCGAAAGAAAAATCTTCGTCGTCGCGCCGTTGAACGTCGGCGGGGTCGTCTGTGCCGCTGCGGTTCCTCCGAACAGCAGGGCCGCCAAAAGCAGTGCAAAAAATTTCATATCATCGAATTTTTTCAGGAATTCCAGATCTTCCACGCCGCGTCGGCCTGTTCGCGGAACATGCGTTCGCCGTTCATGACCCGGGCGCCGCGCTGCCGGCCATAGTCCAGAAACTGCGTCAGCGGCGGATTGTAGACCAGGTCGAGCAGCCGGTGTGCCGGCGTCACATAGGCATAGGGCATGCGCGGCGCTTCGTCCACGGCAGGGTAGGTTCCCACCGGCGTCGCATTGACGATCAGCAGGCTTCGCTCCACCGTCTCGCACGGCAGGTTGTCATAGGTATAGTCTCCTTTCGACGCATCGCGCGACACCAGAGCGAACGCAATGTTCCGCTCCGCCAAAGCATACTGCACGGCCTGCGACGCTCCGCCCGTGCCCAGCACAAGGGCCTGTTCGGGCTCTTCGGCGCCCAGCAGTTCGTCGAGCGCGGCCCGCAGCCCCGCAATGTCGGTGTTGTGGCCCGTCAGCCGCCCGTCGGCTTCGCGGCGCACGCAGTTGACCGCCCCGATCATCCGGGCGTCGAACGACAGGTCGTCCAGATAGCGCATCACTTCGCGTTTGTAGGGGATCGTCACGTTGAACCCCTCCAGTTCGGGCGTCCGTTCCAGCAGACGGGGCAGTTCTTCGATCTCCGCCAGTTCGTAAAGCGCATAGGCGCAGTCGGCCATGCCTTCGCGCCCGAACTTCTCCGTGAAGTAGGCCGCCGAGGCCGAGTGGCCCAGCGACCGGCCGATCAGTCCGAAGCGCCGCATGCTACCGCCGTTTTCGGGCGATGACCCGCGCCGCTATGTCTATTCCGTAAATTAAGGCGAAGCCCGCAGCACAGAGCAGCACGGCGCCCCAGTCGAAACGATCCGGCAGCACGTTGGCCTCGATCAGCGGCTGCAGTTTCCCGTGGCTGTCGGTGTAGGTCTCCAGCACCTCTTTCCAGGGCCACACCTTGTTGAGCGAGCCGATCATGAAGCCCATCAGCGTCGCCACCGTCACATCGTGCCAGTGTTTGAGCAGCCACGACAGCAGATGCGAGAAGGAGACGATGCCCGCCGCGGCACCGGCCAAAAAGCAGAGCAGCACCGGTACATTCAGTTCACTAACTGACTGAAGTATAAACTGATACTTACCCAGCAGCAGCAGGATGAAAGCGCCCGAAATGCCCGGCAGGATCATCGCGCAGATGGCGATCGCTCCCGACAGCATCACGAACCACCACGTCTCCGGCGTCGCCACCGGCGTCGCGGCCGTGATCCACCACGCCACGGCAGCCCCCGTCAGCAGCGCAACAACGCTCCGCCAGTCCCATCTGCCGACCTCGCGCGCGACAAGCAGCGCCGACGCGACGATCAAGCCGAAAAAGAACGACCATACCCCGATGGGGTGGTGCACCAGCAGATAGGTCATCAGCCGCGCCAGCGAGAAGATCGCCGTAGCGATACCCAGCAGCACCGGCAGCAGGAACGAGCCGTTCAGATGACGCCACAGCTCCTTGAAACGCAGCCTGCCGAGCAGGCGCAGGGCCGTCATGTCCACCCGCTTGATCGACTCGATCAATTCTTCATAAATACCTGAAACAAAGGCGATCGTACCTCCCGACACGCCGGGCACCACATCGGCCGTGCCCATGGCGCAGCCTTTGAGCCACAATAGCAGAAATTTCATCTATCTTGTTTTTAATTCGGTTCGTTGTTGGGCCCGCCGCTCCTTTCCGGATTTTCCGGCAGCGCGGCAACGATCGCCCGACTCCAAGCCCGGACACCGAGCTGTCCCCGGAGCATTACGGACCACAAGCCGTACTCGCCAGTCTCAGTTGATTGATCTTGCGCGCATGAACACTCCGTGCGCAAGATTCCGAAGCCAACCCCGCAGACCGATGTTTCCTCTCCGGGCGAATCGCTCACGGCATCGCTTTGTCACAGCGCCGCACGGAAGAGGGTGGGCGTCAGACGAAGTATTGCTTCAGATCGGCGAATCCAACCTGCTGCTGTTCACCCGTCTGCATATTCTTGACCGTTGCGCTCCGCGCCTCGATCTCCTGCGAGCCGACGATGACCACATAGGGAATGGCCCGGCGGTTGGCATACTCCATCTGTTTCTTCATCTTGCCTGCTTCGGGGTAGATTTCGGCAGCCACTCCGGCGTCGCGCACCTCGCGCAGCAAGGGAAGCGACGCCGCTTCCTCCTCAGCACCGAGGTTGACGAAAAGCACGCGCGTAGAGCTGTTCACCTCCTCGGGGAAGAGATCGAGCCCCGTCATGACATCGTAGATGCGGTCGGCACCGAACGAGATGCCCACGCCCGACATGTTGGGCATGCCGAAGATTCCCGTAAGGTCGTCGTAGCGACCGCCGCCGCAGATCGACCCGATGGCATAGTCCAGCGCCTTGACCTCGAAAATCGCACCGGTGTAGTAGTTCAGTCCGCGGGCCAGCGAAAGGTCGAGTTCGACCTCCAGACCGAGCCCGGCGCGCTCGACATGCCCGAACACAGTCTCCATCTCCTCAATGCCTTTCATGCCGGTTTCCGACGCGCCGATCGCACGACGCAACGCGTCGAGTTTCTGTCGGTTGTCTCCGCTCAGCTCAAGTATCGGTTGAAGTTTTTCGATCGCCGACTGCTCCAGCCCGCGCTCCAGAAGTTCCGCCTTCACGTTGTCGAGACCGATTTTCTCCAGCTTGTCGATCGCCACCGTAATGTCGGTCATCTTGTCGGCATGGCCGATGGTCTCGGCAATGCCGTAAAGGATTTTGCGGTTGTTCAGTTTGAGTGCCACACGAATGCCCAGGGCCCGGAATACCCGCTCGACGATTTCGATCAGCTCGACCTCGCACAGGAGCGAGCGGGTGCCGATGACGTCGACGTCGCACTGGTAGAACTCGCGGTAGCGCCCCTTCTGCGGACGGTCGGCACGCCACACGGGCTGCACCTGGTAGCGCTTGAACGGAAACGCCAGTTCGCCCTGATGCTGCACGACATAACGCGCGAACGGCACCGTCAGGTCGTAGCGGAGGCCCTTTTCGCAGATTTTCGATGCCTGGCGCACCTCGTCGTCGGAAAGTCCGGCGGCATAGTCGCCCGAATTAAGAATCTTGAACAGGAGTTTGTCGCCCTCGTCGCCGTACTTGCCCAGCAGGGTCGAGAGGTTCTCCATCGAGGGGGTCTCGAGCGGTGCGAAACCGTAAAGCCGGAAAACGCCCTTGATCGTGTCGAATATGTAGTTGCGGCGCATCATCTCCACCGGGGAGAAGTCGCGCGTACCCTTGGGAATCGAAGGTTTCTGCATTTTACAAGGTGAAAAGTGAAAGGTAGAAAGTGAAAGGTCGAAATGCGGTTGAGACACCCTGTCAGTTCTCGATCAGTTTGCGGTATTTGACGCGGTGGGGCTCCGTATCGCCTCCCTGCGCACGCTTCCAGGCTTCGAATTCGCTGTACGAACCTTCGTAGAAGATCACCTGCGAATCGCCCTCGAACGAGAGGATGTGCGTGGCGATGCGGTCGAGGAACCAGCGGTCGTGAGAGATGACCACTGCGCAGCCGGCGAAGTTTTCGAGACCCTCCTCCAACGCACGCAACGTGTTGACGTCGATATCGTTGGTCGGCTCGTCCAGCAGCAGTACGTTACCTTCTTCCTTGAGCGCCAGCGCCAGGTGCAGGCGGTTGCGTTCGCCGCCCGAAAGCACGCCGCACTTCTTCTCCTGGTCGGCGCCCGTGAAGTTGAACCGCGCGATATAGGCACGGGCGTTGACCTGCCGGTTGCCCAGCATGATGAGGTCGGCACCCCCCGACACCACCTCGTAGACCGATTTTTCGGGATCGATCGACTGGTGCTGCTGGTCGACATAGGCCAGCTTGACCGTGGGTCCCACGCGGAACGAACCCGCCGTAGGTTCTTCAAGTCCCATGATCATGCGGAAAAGGGTGGTCTTGCCCGTTCCGTTGGGACCGATGACTCCCACGATGCCTGCAGGCGGCAGCGAGAAACTGAGGTTTTCGTAGAGCACCCGGTCGCCGAAAGCCTTCGTCACGCCCTGCGCCTCGATGACCACGTCGCCCAGGCGCGGACCGTTCGGAATGAAGATTTCGAGTTTTTCTTCCTTCTGTTTCGTGTCCTCGTTCATCATCTTGTCGTAGGCCGACAGACGCGCCTTGGACTTGGCATGACGGCCCGAGGGCGACATGCGCACCCACTCCAGCTCGCGTTCGAGGGTCTTGCGGCGTTTCGACTCCTGCTTCTCCTCCATGGCCATGCGGGCGGTCTTCTGCTCGAGCCAGCCCGAGTAGTTGCCTTTCCACGGAATGCCCTCGCCGCGGTCGAGTTCAAGAATCCAGCCCGCCACGTTGTCGAGGAAATAGCGGTCGTGGGTCACGGCGATGACCGTGCCCTTATACTGCTGGAGATGCTGTTCGAGCCAGTCGATCGACTCGGCGTCGAGGTGGTTGGTCGGCTCGTCCAGCAGCAGTACGTCGGGCTGCTGCAACAGCAGACGGCACAGCGCCACGCGGCGCCGTTCGCCACCCGAGAGCACCGCCACCTTCCGGTCGGCCTCGGGGCACCGCAGCGCGTCCATGGCCCGGTTGAGGATGCTGTCGAGCTCCCAGCCGTTGGCATGGTCGATCTTCTCGTAGAGTTCGCCCTGCCGTTCGATCATGCGGGCCATCTCGTCGTCCGACATCGGCTCGCACAGCTTCATGTTGATCTCCTCGTATTCTTTCAGCAGCGCCACCGTCGCCGCGCAGCCTTCCTCCACAACCTCGCGGACCGTCTTTTCGGGATCGAGCTGAGGTTCCTGCTCCAGGTAGCCAACCGAATAGCCGGGCGAGAAGACCACTTCGCCCTGGAAGTTCTTGTCGATGCCGGCGATGATCTTCATCAGGGTCGACTTGCCGGAGCCGTTCAGACCGATGATGCCGATCTTGGCACCGTAGAAAAAGGAGAGGTAGATGTTGTTGAGCACCTTTTTCTGATTGGTGAAGGTCTTCGAGACACCCACCATCGAGAAGATGATTTTTTCGTCTGCCATATCGTTGTTCTGATTTTGCGGGATTAAATTCGTGCAAAGATACGAATAAGCGAGGGCAAAAGCAAGCTCGCTTGCATTTTGCCGAGCGGGAGTATCTTGGGCGAAGCCAAAGTCGGATAAGCCGAGCCCGATGCCAAATTTATTTGAGCATTCCCGAGGCGGAAGTATCTAAGGCGGAGCCAAAGATACGAATAAGCGAGGGCAAAAGCAAGCTCGCTTGCATTTTGCCGAGCGAGAGTATTTTGGGCGCAGCCAATGTACGAAAAGTCGAGCGCAGAAGCAAGCGTCAGCTTGATTATGCCAAGACGGAGTATCTTCGACGAAGTCAAAGTCGAATAAGCCGCAACAAAAAATTGGCTTTTTGCCGAGCAGGAATGCCTTCGATGAAGATGTGTAAGAACGTATGCTTATCCGCATCAATGGCCCCTCTGTCGTTTTTGAGCGGCTCTCGGAGCCGCGCGGGCCGCAGTCTCCCCCGGCGGAGGCCCGCAGAATCCGGCTGGCGCCGGGCGTGCCCCGCAGGCTGCGGTCCGCACACATACTAACAGGTCGAATGCAGAATCGGCAAAAGAGAGGAATGTTTCGGATGAGTATAATTATTTGTCCGGATGCCGTATTTTGGTCGAAGCCGATGATGCGCATTGAAACGCCACGCTGAAAACTCCGGACACGGAAAAACTCCCGAATCGCAGGGACTCGGGAGTTTCGGTATGACTGGGCATGCGCCCGGTTTCAGCTCCGGATCAAGAGGCGTTCCGCTCCACGAAACATCGCGGCTCCGGTTCAATAGTTCTCTTTCTTGGGCTCAAAATAGGACTGCGGATGCTGGCAGGCCGGGCAGATCTTGGGTGCTTCCGACGCTTCGCACACATAGCCGCAGTTGCGGCACTGCCACCAGATCTTGCCGTCGCGCTTGAAGAAATCGCCGTCCGAAAAGCGGCTCAGCAGTTTCAGATAGCGCGATTCGTGCTGCGATTCGACGGTCGAAATCATCTTGAACGCCGTCGCCACCTCGGGAAATCCCTCTTCCTCGGCCACAGCGGCAAAGTCTCGATAGAGCACGTCCCACTCTTCGCGTTCGCCCCGGGCGGCAGCCAGCAGGTTCTCCTGCGTCGAGCCGATGGGGCCGGCAGGGTAGCTGGCCGTGACGGTCACTTCGCCGCCTTCCAGAAACTTGAAAAAGCGTTCGGCGTGTTCCTTCTCCTGCTCGGCGGTCTCCAGAAAGACGCCCGCCACCTGTTCGTAGCCCTCTTTCTTGGCCTTGCTTGCAAAAAACACATAACGGCTGCGCGCCTGGCTCTCGCCGGCGAAGGCCTTCAGCAGATTCTGTTCGGTACGGGTACCCTTGATGCTCTTGTTCATAACGGTTCGGTATTGGTTCTCCTTGGCGATACAAATTCCGCAGCAAACCGCCGCAAAAAAACGTCTTCGGGCCGTTCGGCTCACTCATAGGGCCTTTTCGAGCAGCGCTTCGGTATCGGTGCGGAAGCGCCGGTAGGCTTCGGGCAACAAAAGGGTGTCGGCCGCTTCGGGCGGCAGTATGCGGTATCCGGGCAGGGCCACCCACACCGGTACGATCCGCAGTGCATAGGTCATGTGCCCGTCGGGGTGCCGCGTGGCGTCGATTTCGGCCATCAGACCGCCGTCGCAGTAGCGCCGCCGCTGGTTGGAGACGAAATTGCCCAGCGAATAGAGCACCACGTGCGCCGAGTCTGCCTCGCATGGTTGTATAACATGGGGATGATGACCGATGACAAGATCGGCACCGTGCCGCCGCAGAAAACCGGCCAGCCGGCGCTGCACGGCATCGGGCTGCCGCTGGTATTCGTTGCCCCAGTGCATGGAGACCGCCACGCAGTCGACGCTGTCGCTGCGCGCGGCAGCCAGATCGGCCGCCATGGCCAGCGTATCGATCGGATTGACGATCGTTCCGCGCGGCACGCGCAGACCGTTCGTACCGTAGGTATAGCTAAGAAAGGCGAACCTCACGCCGTGCCGCTCGATCCGGAGAGGATGGTTGAGCTTCCGGTCCAGGCTGTCGGCAAAGACGCCCGTATGGCATATCCCGCAGCGGTCCAGCACCTCGATCGTGGTGCGGATGCCCCCGGCTCCTCCGTCGCAGCAATGGTTGTTGGCCATCGTCGCGATGTCGACGCCCGCCTGCGCAAGCGCTTCGGCCAGCGCCACCGGCGACCGGAACATAGGGTAGCCCGTGTAGCGGTCGGAGTGCGTGAGGGTCGTCTCGAGGTTCACCACCGTCAGATCGGCCGCCCGGAAACGGGGCAGTACGGCAGCGAAACACTCCGAATAATCAAACCCGTTTTCCCGCCGGGCCGCTTCCACCTGGGGCAAATGCTGCATCACATCGCCCGTGAAAAGAAGTTTCACCGTAACAGGTTCCGGCTTCCCGCTCCCGGCGCCGGAATTGCCTGCCGGCGAACAGCCGATCGCACACAGCAACAGCCAGCAGCAAAGATATTTGCAGCATCCGCTCACTTGTCGTTCTTTTTGGGAAACCAGCCTTTTTCCACGCGCTTGCGCTGTTCGAACAGCTCGCCGATCGACCAGAACGACGAAGCGCCCCACACGGCCAGAAGCGTAGACCACAAAATGTCCCGTACGGCAACGGATCCAGCCACAGCACCGATGCCCATCACAAGGAACACCCACCAGCATCTCACGCCGAAATGATATTCGCCCTTGATGACAAGCGGATGAAACAGCCCGATGATCAGGAACGTCGCTATGCCGATCGCAAGACCCGTAAGATTGTATTCCGTCAGAAATTCCATAGCAACAAAGATAGCACAAGACCGCAGCATTGCCAAATTTATCCGAACTTTACCGAAACGGGGTAGTCTTCAACGTAATCCGCAATACGGATAAATCGGGCGCAAAAAACGGATTCCTGTTGCAGTTTACCGAGGTCGAAATAGGAAATACCAGCCCTTGCAGGCGAGTATTTCCACGCTTTGTTTTAACAGACACAGCCCGTTACTCCGCATCTTGCATTTGTTCTCGGCCTGCGGTTCGTACAGCTCCCGGACATCCCGGCGGCAAGTATTCGCAGCAGGCCCGGCCCTTCGAACAAAAAAACGAGACGATTCCATTTTGGAATCGTCTCGCAAACAATCGAGAATCGGCGAAGCAATTTAGAAGCTGTACTGCACCATCAGGTTGGCACGGTTGGCGTGGTTCTTCGCAGCATTCATGTTCTTGCGCGTACCGTAGAGGAATTCGCCGGCTACGCGGAAGCGCGAGGTGACGTTGTAGAAAATGTTGCCGAAGATATACTGGCCCTGACGGTACTCGTTGTCGGAAACGGCACCGTGGTTGCGCTCCATGCGGACCATCGAGTAACCGCCCGTGAGGCAGACTCTGCGCGACAGATTGATCTGTGCGGCTGCCTGCCAGCCCCACATGGGCATGGTCTGGATCTTCTCGGCATTCTGCGGATTGGGCGCGAAGTCGAGACCCGAACCGGTGAGGTCCTGGATGTAGGGAGTGATGCCCTTGCCATAAACGCCGTTCATGAAGAGAACCAGCGGACGGGCTACCTTGATGCGGCCGCTGAACTGAGCGCCCCAGCCCAGGAGCGTCGTGTTCTTGTTGGTGCGTACGTTGCGCAGATACATGTCGCGTACGACGCCCGAGAAGCGGATGTGGCTTTCGCGGTTGTTGCCCCACGACAGCTGGAGGTAGGCCGGGAAGTCGGGCACACGCTGACGCAGCGCTGCGAAGTTGTCGTTGTAGGTGCCGCTCACATTGGGCATTTCGGCTGCGACACCGAACGTCAGACGATCGCGGGCGAAGGTCACTTCGTAGCGGATCATCGTCGCGAAGTTGAAGTTGTAGGCGTTGGGACCGCGGAAGTCGACGGTGTTGGGGGCTGCCTGCAGGTCGCAGAACGTGGTCACGTCGCGACCCAGCGTGAAGCCGCCGAGCGAAACGTAGGCCGAACGCAGACGGGGCGTGTAGCTGCCCTCGCGGCCGCCGCGGAAGTCGGCATCCATGAAGACCAGCACGCGGCCCAGTACGCCCGAGTTGGCGATGGCTTTCACGAATACGCGCGAGGTCGAGGCGTCCATCATGAGCTTCTGGTTCGTGGCGTAGCTGCCCGGAACGGGGATGTCATAGGGTACGAAATCGATGTTGTCCGAAATACCCTCGAAACCGTAGCCTGCACGCAGGGTCACCGAGCCGCCCAGCGCAAACGAGAAGCGGTTGTCCTTCGTGGTGAAGACGAACTGCGGTTTGTCGACCTGCTGGAAACCGTAGCGGTGGGTCTCGATATAGTCCTGCGTGGCATTGGCCACCGCCGTCCGGTTGCGCGCTGCAACATCCGCGCAACCGCAGCCGATGGTTTCGACCTCCTGGGCGGAGATCAGATAGACCGTCGGCGAGTATTCGCTCTCGGGAGCCTGGTTCGAGTAGCGCTGTGCCGATGCGGAAGATGCAAGCAGCAGTGCCGCAGTCAAAAGTCGAAATGTTTTCATAAGCCGAATAGAATTTGGTTTTTTTAATGGATTCTCAATGTTTTGCATTTGGAACACAACAAGTTAATTTTCACCCGGCAAATTAGCAACTTGTATGCCAAATCGCGGCTGCGGCGAAGCTATCCGGTCAGGTTGTCCAAAAATTCTTACCTTTGCAACGGATCGAATTACGGCACCGGGTTTGCATCCGGTGCGGATATATTAAATAAGGTATATGATACTGCACTCCCTGTTGATCATGCTGGGACTCATCGCCATTGCCGCCGACATGCACCATTACCGCCGCATGCAGCGCGAGGGAGCGTCCCGCAACCGACGCATCTTTTTCATCGCGTGGGCCGCGCTCACCGATTCGCTGCCCATCGCCGCGGCGCTCGCCGGAATCGCCCTGCGCGACAACCCCACGGCCTACATTCTTTGGGCCATGTGGATGTTCTGGGCGTGGATGGTCACCGTGTTTCCGCGGATCTGCTACTTTTTCTTCAACGCCTTGCGCCGGCCTAAGACAGGCTTGGTTTTGAGCGCCGCCGTCGCCATCGTGCTGGTTTGCGGCGCTACGGAGGGCCGTTCTTCGCTCCGCGTCGAAAAGACCGAGATCTGCTCCGACCGCCTGCCCGCAGGATTCGACGGCTTGCGCATCGTGCAGCTCTCCGACATCCACATCGGCGCATTGCTCCGGCCCGAAAAGGAGCTGCGGCGGCTCGTCGACACCGTAAACGCATTGCGGCCCGACCTGGTCATCTTCACCGGCGACCTGGTCAACATCCGTTCGTCCGAGCTCAACGGCACGAGCATGCCGCAGCTGGCGCGTTTCCGGGCTCCGGTCTACTCCGTCACGGGCAACCACGACATGGGTACCTATATTGAAGATACCGTCGCCATGCCGCCGGCTGAAAGTTTGGCACAGGTCATCGAGCGCCAGCAGCAGATGGGGTGGCACGTGTTGCAGGACACGACGCTCTTCCTCAGGCGCGGCGGCGACAGCATCACGCTTTCGGGCATTTCGTTCGACCCGGCGCTGCAGTTGATGCGCCATGCCTCGGGTTTGCGTTCCGATAAGATGGAAGCCGCCTACCGCAACGTCCCCGATTCGGTTTTCAACATCACGGCCGTGCACCTGCCCCAGCTGTGGGATCAGATCACGGAGAGCGGCCACGGCGACCTGACCCTCGCGGGCCACACCCACAGCATGCAGATGAAAATCCGCTTCTTCGGGTGGCAGTGGTCGCCCGCCGTCTGGATGTACAGCCGTTGGAGCGGGCGTTACGACCGGCCCGGGAGCACCCTCTACATCAACGACGGCATCGGCAGCGTGGGCTATCCGATGCGCATCGGCGCCCGGCCCGAAATCACCCTTATCACATTGCGCCGATGCTCGTAACCCTCTCCGCCGCGGTCACGGCCGACGGCTACATGGACGATAACACCCCCGAGCGGCTGACGATCTCGACTCCCGAGGACATGGCCGAAGTCTACCGCCTGCGTACCGGACACGACGCCATTCTGGTTGGCGCCGAGACCTTGCGCCGCGACAATCCGGCCTTGCTGCTGCGCGATCCGGAAGCACGCCGCCGGCGTGCCGAGCGCGGACTGCGCCCCGACCTCACCAAGGTAACGGTCACCGCTTCCGGAAAGCTCGATCCGTCCCTGCGATTCTTCACGGAGGGCGATGCCGAACATTACGTCTTCTCGACCGTCCGGCTCCCCGAACTCGACCGCGTCGCCACCGTCATACGCAGCGATGCGCCGAGTGCCCGCGCCATCGTCACCGAGTTGGAGAAACGCGGCATCCGGCGGCTTTTCGTCGAGGGCGGCGCACGCATCTTGCGTCTCTTTCTCGAAGAGGGAATGGCCGACACCCTGCGGCTGGCCGTCAATCCGGCCATGACGCTCGGCGAGGGCAGGGGAGGGGCCCATTTCGCTTTCGATGCCCCCGGCAAACCCTGCATCCGCTCACGGTTCGGCGGCATGGAGGTGAGCACCTGGCAGCTGAAGCCCGACACCGCAGCCGACGACCTGCGCTTCCTGCGCATGGCCGTCGACGAAAGCCGCAAATGCGTGCCCTGCGCCACATCCTACTGCGTGGGCGCCGTCGTCGTCACGTCCGACGGCTCGGTTTTCACGGGCCGCACCCACGAAACGTCGGCCACGCACCATGCCGAGCAGGAGGCGGTCGCCAAAGCGCTGGCCGCAGGCGCCCGCTTGCACGGCGCATCGATCTATTCCTCGATGGAACCTTGCTCGAAGCGGGCAAGCGAGCCGGAGAGCTGCACCGAACTCATCTTGCGCCACGGCTTCGCCCATGTGGCTTTCGCGCTCTACGAGCCCGACTGCTTCGTCGCATGCCGCGGTGCGCTGACCCTGCGCGAGTCGGGCGTCGACGTGCGGCACTGCCCCGAACTGGCCGGCGAAGTGCGGGCCGCCAATGCCCATCTGTGGCGATAAACGGGCGCATTTTATTCCTAAAAGGACCCAAGATTGGTCTAAAACACCGAAAATTCATGGTATTTGTCTTATATCGACTATATTTGCTCGCATAATCGCAAGAACAACATGAAAACAGCAGTCAAGACCCTCTGTTCGGCAGCAGCGCTCCTCACTCTGGCGCAGGCTCCGGCACAGGAACCGGCCCGGACGCTCACGCTCGACGAAGCGATCGCCATGACGCTGACGGACAACCCGGCGGTGAAGGCGGCCGAATACGAGGAACGTGCGGCCCAGCAGCAGCGCCGCGCATCGATCGGTCTGCGCATGCCCCGGATAAACGTGACGGGTGCCTACGCCTACATGGCCAAAGACATCGGGGTCGACTTCAACGACATGAAGGCGCCCGTGCAGGACATCGCGGGGCAAGTGCTGGGCAGCGGCATGGTGCCGCCGCAATATATCCCGCAGATCCAGCAGCTGATCGCGCCGATCATGGGCGCCGACTGGTTTCTGAAGGTACAGGATCGGAGCCTGGGCTTCGTGGGCGGGCAGGTGACCATGCCGATCTGGCTGGGCGGCAAGATCAACGCCGCGGGCCGGGCCGCCAAAATCCAGGAGCAGTCCGCCATCGAGCAGGGCGTGCAGACACGCAACGCATTGGTGTCCGAGTTGGTGGAGCGTTACTTCGGTCTCGCGCTCGCCATGCAGGTGGTCGAAGTCCGGCAACAGGTCGTCGACGGCGTCCGCAAGCACCTCGACGACGCCATCGCACTGGAGCAGAACGGCATGATCGCCCACAGCGAGCGTCTCTACGTCGAGTTCAAGATGGCCGAAGCCGAACGCGAGCTGGCCAACTCCCGCCTGCAGGTGCAGACCATCTCCAGCGCCTTGCAGAACACGCTCAACCGCAACGGCGAGATGCTGCCCGTGACTTCGATGTTCATCGTCGACCGGATCGAGGAGATGGCCTATTACCAGGACATGGCCGCGACCCGCAACCCGCTGCTCAACCAGGTGGCCCTCAAGCGCGACCTCGCCCAGCAGGGCGTCCGCGTGCAGCGCAGCGAGTTCATGCCGCAGGTGGTGGCCATGGGCGGCGGTTCGTTCTACAACTACCAGGTCGCAGGCCTCGTTCCGCGCTGGGCCGTGGGCGTGGGCGTCAACATCAAGATTTTCGACGGTCTGAACCGCGAATACAAATATTCCGCCGCCAAGCAGACCGTGCGCCGGGTCGAAGAGTTGCAGAACAAGGCCGACAAGGACATCTCCGTGCTCGTCGAGCAGCTCTACAACCAGTTGCAGAACTACCGCAACCAGATGACCTCCATCGACGCCTCGCTGGCATTCGCCGAGGAGTATCTGCGCATGAAGAACGCGGCGTTCCTCGAGGGTCTCTCCTCTTCGTCGGATCTGATCGACGCAGAGCTCAACCTCGCAGGCGTGCGCACCGAACGGCTGCAAACCGCCTACAACTACGACAAACTGCTGGCCCGGCTGCTGGAAGCTGCCGGCCTTAGCGACGAATTCGCCGCCTACGCACGCCGGGCCGACGCTCGCCCGATCCATTTCGACAAAAAGTAAAGGGTACAACCATATGAAACGCAAAAACATCATTGCAATCGTCGCCGCAGCCGTACTGATCGTCGTGGCGGTGGCGCTCATCAGCCGTTATCTCACCAAGCACACGCCGCTGCTGATCCAGGGCACGGTGGAGTGCACGACCTACAAGGCTTCGTCGAAAGTGCCGGGCCGCATCGACTGCATGAAGGTGTCGCAGGGCGACCGGGTCGAGAAAGGCCAGCTCCTTTACACGCTCTCCACGCCCGAACTCGACGCCAAGCTCCAGCAGGCCGAGGCCGTCAGAAGCGCCGCTTCGGCTTTGGACAAGGCCGCCATTGCCGGTGCCCGCGTCCAGCAGGTCGAGGCCGCACGCAACATGTGGCAGAAGGCGCAGGCCGGGCTCGAACTGGCCCGCAAGACCTACGAGCGCGTCAAAAACCTCTACGACCAGGGCGTCGTTCCGGCCCAGAAGCTCGACGAGGCCTCCGCCAACTACGAGGCGATGAAGGCGACGGCCCAGGCCGCACAGGCTCAGTATACCATGGCCCGCGACGGCGCCCGCAAGGAGGATAAGGAGGCCGCTGCGGCCAAGGTTCTCCAGGCCCAGGGCGCAGTGAACGAGGTCGAATCCTATATCAACGACGCAATGATCTACTCCCCGGTGACGGGCGAGGTTTCGACGATCATCGCCGAGCAGGGCGAGCTCGTCGGCAGCGGCTACCCCGTAGTGGCCATCCTCGACACCAGCGACATGTGGGTGACCTTCAATGTCAAGGAGACCCTGCTCCCGACCCTCGATGCGGGTACGCGCATGATCGGCTACGTCCCGGCCCTCGACTACAACGTGGAGTTCGAAGTGACCTACATCGCCGTGCAGGCCGACTTCGCAACATGGGCCGCAACCCGCACGCAGGGCGGCTTCGACATCCGCACTTTCGCCGTCAAGGCCAAACCTGTCGGTTCGGTGATGACCTTGCGCCCGGGCATGAGCGTCCTGGTCGACTGGGACCAATTCAAGAGGTAGACGCATGGGCTTTCTGCGCAATACGAACGCCGCGCTCCAACGCGAACTCCACCGACTGAGACACCAGCCGATGTACTTCGTGCTGCTGTTCATGCTGCCGATGCTTTCGTTCGTCTTCTTCGCGGTGCTGTTCCACAAGGGCGTGGCGCGCGACATCCCCGTCGCGGTCCTCGACCAGGACCATTCGACGCTCTCGCGCAAGATCACCGAGATGATCGGGGAGACCCCCACGGCTCTGGTCGCCTACGGCATCCAGTCCATGGACGAGGGCGAACGGCTCATGCGCGAAGGGCGTATTTCGGCCATCGTGCAGATACCGGCTTTCTTCGAGAAGAACATCCTCAGCAACAGCCAGACCCACATCGAATCCTACATATCGGGGTCCAACATCACCGTCAACGGACTCCTCTCCAAGGACATCCAGACGGCCGTCACCATGTTCGCCGCCGGCATCCAGATCCAAATCCTCACCAAACAGGGGCTCACCGAGCGGCAGGCCATGGCCCAGGTGCAGCCCGTGCGCTTCGACAAGCACGTGCTGTTCAATCCCTACATCAACTACGGCTATTACCTCTCGCCGAGCTTCATGCCCATGATGATGCTCATATTCATCGTCATGGCCACGGTCTTCTCCGTCGGCACCGAGCTCAAGAACGGCACGGCCCGCGAATGGCTCCGCTCGGCCGACGATTCGACGGCCGCGGCGCTGCTGGGAAAGATTCTGCCCGTCACGGCCGCCTTTTTCCTGCTCTCGCTGGCCATGTTCGTCATCATCTTCAAGGTCGTCGGCGTGCCGCTCAACGGCAGTTTCGCATTGATCCTCCTCGGTACGCTGCTCTTCACGCTCAGCTACCAGTCCATTTCGGTGCTGATCGTCGCCGTGGTTGCCAACCTGCGTCTGTCGCTCTCGCTGGGCGGGGGTTATTCGGTGCTGGCGTTCACCTTCTCGGGCCTCACGTTCCCGGTCATGGCCATGTATCCGGCCATGCGGGCGCTGAGCAAGCTGTTCCCGTTCACCTACTACACCGATCTGTTCGTCGATCAGATGCTCCGCGGAGCGCCGGCCGTCTGCTCGCTGCCCGACCTGGGAGCCCTGGCCCTTTTCATCGTCGTACCGCTTCTGTGCCTGCCGCGCCTGCGGAAAGTATGCACGGACGAAAAATTCTGGGGGAGAGAGTAAGATGAGCCGCTTCACACACCAAATCAAATCCTACTGGCAGCAGCTGCGCACGGTGATGGGCAACGAGTACCGCACGATCTTCACCGACGGCGGCGCCATGCTCGTTCTGGTCTTCGCTTTGCTGATCTATGCCACAGCCTACTCGCTGGCCTACGCACCGCAGGTGCTGCGCAACGTCCCGATCGGCGTGATCGACCAGTGCCGCACCCCGACCAGCCGCAGCCTCATCGAAACGTTCGACGCAGGCCCCAATACCGTGGTCGCCTTCGAGCCCACCGACATGCAGGAGGCCAGGAAGCTCTTTTTCGAGCGCAAAATCTACGGCGTGGTCTACATCCCGTCCGACTACGAGCAGAAGCTCCTGGGCGGACAGCAGGCCGTGGTGGGCATCTATTGCGACGCCAGCTATTTTCTGATGTACCGCCAGGTGTTCCAGGAGTTGGTCACCACCATCGGCAAGACAGGCGCCATGGTCGAGTTCCAGCGTCTGATAGCCAAAGGCGCCAACATCCCGCAGGCGCAGGCCACCACTCAGCCCGTCATCTACCAGGCGCACAACATCTTCAATCCCTACCTGGGCTACGGTACGTTCGTCATGCCGGCCATCATCATGGTCATCATCCAGCAGACGATGCTCATCGGCATCGGCATGATCGGCGGCACGTGGCGCGAGCACCGGCTCTACCACAAGCTCTGCCCCGCAGGCCGCAAGCGCATGTCGACGCTGCCGATCGTCGCGGGCCGCGGCCTGGTCTACGCATCGATCTATGCGGTGACAAGCTGTTACATCCTCGGGCTCCACTACCGGTTGTTCCATTATCCGATGAACGGCGCCATGTCCGCCATCCTGCTCTTCATGGCCGTCTACATGGCGGCGTGCATCATGCTGAGCATCGCCGTGTCGACGCTTTTCCGCTACCGCGAGAATTCGTTGCTGCTGTTGTTGTGGACTTCGATTCCGCTGTTGATGCTCAGCGGCGTTTCGTATCCGCGCGAGGGCATGCCCGACTGGCTCTACCAGTTCGGCCGGATTTTCCCCAGCAGCCACGGCGTGAACGCATTCATCCGCATCCGGACCATGGGCGCTTCGCTCTCGGAGGTGTTCGCCGAAATCAAGGCGCTCGTCATCCTCACGATCATCTACGGCGGACTCGCCTGCATCGGCACCCACCTGGTCATCGACCGGGAAACCGACGGCTGCGGATGCGGGAGCCCGAACGATAACCGATAGCCCCCCGCCGGCCCGGCGCAAAAGGCCGCGGCGATCCCAATGAAAACACCCCTGCGGCTTGCATCGCCGCAGGGGTGTTTCATAATAGGGAGAGGGCGTCGACCGCCCGGTCATCAGCGAAGCACCGATGCTATCTCGGGCCGAAACCTCCCGGAGGAGGACCGCCGGCACCCGGACCCATCATACCCCGACGGCCGGTAGATTCGCTCACACCGTAATCTTTCAGGTTCTTCGAACCCCGCTTGCCGAAATGGCGGAGGTTGTAGGTGAACTGCACCATGTAATAACGTCCGATTACGCTGTTCGTGGCATTCTGCGTCCAGCCCGAGCCCACGGAGCGCGCGAACGCCTTGTTCTGGTTGAGTATGTCGTTGACGCCGATCATGATCTCGCCCCGCTGATTGCGGAAAAGTTTCTTGCCGATCCAGGCGTTGCACAGCACATAGTCGTCGTTGTAGTTGTTGGTGAAGCCGAGGTATTGCGTGTAGGCGGCGCTGGCCGTGAGGGTGAAGCCCAGCGGGAAAACCACCTTAAGATTGCCCTGCGCCGAGTGGTTGAAATAGCGGTTCTTGCCGCCGGCCGCCGCAATCGAGTTCTTGGCTTCGTTGTAGGTGCCGTTCCACGAGAGCGTGAAGTCCACTTTTTCGGAGATGTTGCTGCCCAGCACCGCCCGGAAGTTGTAGCCCATGTTGCCGGTTTCGTTGCGCACGCCGTCGATACGGCTGGGCGTGAGCGAGTAGACGATTCCCGCCATCACATTGAAGTTGCTCTTGAGGAAGCCCACCGGCAGGCCGTAGCTCAGATGGGTCATCACCCGCCAGTAGCCGTCCATGTTCACCGGACGCGAATACTGGAGATAAGGATAATCCTTCCCGTCGATTTCCACCGAGTTGTTGTAGCGTACGTCGTTTGTAATGTAGTCCGACGCGGCCTGCATCGAGAACATCCACATGAACGTGCGGCCCTTCTCCACGTTGGAATTGGTGTAGTGGAAATTGAGGCTGTGGTTGTAGGAGGGGTTCAGATCGGGATTACCGCTCGAAATATACTGCGCATTCGAAACATCGAAAACGCTCTGCAGCTGCGTGACGTCCGGATTGTTGGTGTAGGAGGAGATGAACATGCGCAACGCGTTTTCGCGGTTGAAGTTGATCTGTCCCATCACAAAATAGAGCACGTTGTCGTAGTTGTGGCGTATCTTCTCCGACTCGGTCCGCATGACCTGTCCGTCGAGCGAGGCGCGCTGATAGTAGACGTTGGCCACGAAGGTGTTGCGTTCCTTCGAGTAGCGGAAACCCGGTCCGACGCGCTGCGTGAGGTAGTTGCTTTCGTAGGTGTTCGACAGCGACGGTTCGTAGGGCAGTCCCGCGATCGAGAAGTCGTCGCCCGTGATGTAGCTCTTCTTGTCGCGCTCCTGGTGTTCGTAGGATGCCCGGTACTGAAGCGAAAGCTGCGCATATTTGCTCACGGGTTCCGTGTAGGTGAATTCGCCGCGCAGCGTGTAGCTGCTCGAAGGGGCCACGCTGCGCAGGTATCGCAGCACGGAGTAGGGTTTCGTTTCCCCCGTCTCCGGATCGACATACGTGCCGTCGAACGCCCAGTCGAGAGGCCGCACCGGCGAAACGAGTGCCGTATTGGAGTAGGAATCGGTGTTGTTCCGGTTGTTCGAATAGCGGAACTGGCCGTCGAGCGTGACGGTGCGGCCCACCTTGCCGAGCTTGGCGCGGTAGATGGCGTTGGTGCGGATGTTATAGCCGTTGCGCGAGCCGTCGCTGAAGTTGTTGGTGGGGGAGTAGCCGCTCTGGCCGTACTGCCAGCCCGTGGTCCGGCTCCACGGATCGTTGGTCTGGAAGCTGAAGCCCGGACGGATCATCAGATTCTGGTTTTCCGAAATCTTCCACTCCAGACGGGCGTTGAAACGATGGTTGTACGCCTCCGTGTCGGAGTATCCGCGCGTCGAAAGGGTGTCGATGCTGGGGGTTTCGTACCATTTTTCCACGGTCGAAGTGTTCGTCGTGCGGGTGTTGTTGAAGAAGTAGCTGCCCTGGAACGACACCTGGTCGCGCTTGCCCCACGTGTCCGAATAGTTGACGCCGATGGCGTTGACCGTCGCCACGCCGCTCTGCGGCCGCACCATATACTGGCCTACGCCGCCGCGGCGTCCGCCGCCCGTATTGCCCGACACGCCCAGAATGTCTTCGAACGAGAAGTTCTGCTGGTTGACGTTGTTGAAAAGGCCGATCACCGAAATGCGGCTGCCGCCGTTGAAAATATTGACGTTGCCGCCCGCCAGATACTTCAGCTTGTCTTCGGTCTTGGTATCCGCATCGTAGCCCAGCCCGGCGTAGAGTTTTCCGAACTGGCCCTGGCGCATGTTCGAGTGGGTGACGATGTTGATGGCCTTGTAGCCCTCGCCGTCGTCCATGCCCGAAAATTCGGCCGCATCGCTCAGTTTGTTGTACACCTCGATGCGGTCGACGGCCTGTGCAGGCAGCGACTTGATGGCCGTGGTGACATCTTCGCCGAAGAACTCCTTGCCGTCGACGAAAATCTTCTTCACCTCCTCGCCCTGCGCCTCGACCGTACCGTCGTTCACCGTGATGCCGGGCATCTTCTTCAGCAGCCCTTCCACATCGGCATCGGCAACCACCTTGAACGCGCCGGCGTTGTAGCTCACCGTGTCGCCTTTCTGCGACGTGCGCAGGGCCTTGGCTTCCTTGACCACGGTTTCGATGCGCACGCCCGCCTTGAGCCGGATTTCGCCCAGGCTCTGCCGGGCGGCCTTCACCCCGAAGGTCGTTTCGTAGGTGTCATAGCCGAGAAACGCCACCGACAGGCTGTATTCGCCGTAGGCCAGCGACGGAATCGAAACACTGCCTTTGTAGGCCGACGTGAAGTACTGTTTCTTGTCCGGCGCTCCGACGGGAGCCACCGTCAGCACGGCGCCGGGCACCGTTTCTCCGGTCTCGTCGTCGAGAACCGTTGCCGTGACCGAGCCTCTCTTCTGAGCGGCCGCCGCCAGGGAAACGAGCACAAGCAGGGTTGTAAGTAGTATCTTTTTCATTTGAAACATGATATGATTGCTGAAATGCAGCGCGAAGATAGCTTATTTTGGCCGGAGTTCCAGCGCTGCGGGGGCGAATCGCCTTAAAAAGGGTGCCAATCGACCGATCGACACCCTCGATTAACATAACCGGACCGCCGGGCGGACTATTTCGTCCGTTCCTTGGCGCACTTCGTGTTCTGTTTGCAGCAGCCCTGCTTGCCGTTCTTGTCCATCTTGCCGCGATGGGCGCGGGGCATCGGACCCTGCATCTGCGACCACTTGCCGTACTGCTCGTCGGTGAGCACCGACTTCATCTCGGCAGCCTCGGACTGGCGGTTCTTCTGCATCTCCGCACGGCAGGCCTCCATCTGCTGGTTCCGCTTCAGGTTGATGGCATAGACTTTCTTGGCCTGCACCTCGTCCAGTCCCAGTTCGCGGGTCATGCGCTCGGTCTGGCGCCGGGTCATCTGCTCGACGGTCGGACGTTCGCGGAGCGTTTCCTGCTTCGGATTCCTGTTCTGCGCATAGGCGCCCGACGCGGCCAGCATGCAAAGCGCTGCGGCGACTGAAAAAATACGTTGTTTCATGACGTTTGATTTTTTTTTTGATGAAGTTTGCGGGTTTCTGCTGCAAAGGTAGGGCCACAATGCAAAACCCGGGGCGGTGCCCCGGGTCAAACGGTCGTTCCGGCCGGTCAACCGGCTATTCGGCCCCTTGAGCCGACCGTAGCCAGGCTTTGAATTCGGGTACGCGGGCTTTGGAAATGACGATCCGCTCCGGCGTGGGCAGCAGCAGCGACAGCGACAGCCGGCTGCCGAACCACACGACGATCTCCTTCACGGCGCGGCGCGCCACGATGAACTGGCGGTTGGCCCGGAAAAAATCGCTCTCCGGCAGCAGCGTTTGCAGCGTCTCCAGCGTCCGGTCGAGCGGATAGGCTTCGCCGTCGTAGCCGTAGGCCGTGACTTTCTCGTTGAACGTATGGCAGAACGCGATCTTGTCGCGGTGCAGCGGGATGATCTTGTCGCGCACCTGAACCAGGAAAGTCTCCTCGCGTCCGGCGGCCATCGCCTTGACTCGCGTGCCGTAGTCGCGGCGTTCGCTGCCCGTCAGCCGGCGGAACTTGTCGATGGCCCGCGACACGTCGGCGCCGTTGAGCGGTTTGAGGAGATAATCGATGCTGTTGACCTTGAACGCTTCCAGCGCATATCGGTCGTAGGCCGTCGTGAAAATGACAGGTACGTCGACCTCCACCGCACCGAAAATGCGGAACGAGTCGCCGTCGGCCAGGTGGATGTCCATGAACAGCAGGTCGGGGCGGGGGCGGCTCCGGAGATACTCGACGCTCTCGGCCACGCTTTCGAGCGTGGCGACCGTCTCGACGTCGGGCGCCACTTCCCGCAGAATGGCCTGCAGGTTGACCGCAGCGGCGGTTTCGTCCTCGATGATTACTGCCCGGAGCATGACGCAGGTTTTTGAAGCGGCACGCGCACCGTGAACGTCGTCCCGGTCTCGACCACCTGGATGTCGCGGCCCGCGATGAGCCGCACCCGGTTGCGCAGATTCTCCAGACCGATGCCGGTGGAGGGTTCGGGTTCCAGACGGGGTGTCTTCGGGTTGGATACTTCGAGCCAGTCGCCGGCCGTTCGGATCGCGATGCGCAGCGGATTGGATTTGGTGATAGCGTTGTGTTTCACGGCATTGCCCACCAATGGTTGCAGCGAAAGCGCCGGCAGCAGCCACGCCCGACACTCCGCCGGCACGTCGATGTCGAAAAAGAACTTGTCGGCGTAACGTATCTTGAAAAGATAGCCGTAGGCCTCCACAAAGTCGAGTTCCTCGCCGAGGGTCACCCAGGTATTCTGCCCGTTCTGAATGATGTAGCGGAACGTGTAGGAGAGCTGGTCGATATAGGTGAGGGCCTTCTCGTCGAGTTTCTCGCGCACGAGCATCGACAGCGAGTTGAGCGAGTTGAAGAAGAAGTGGGGGTTGATCTGCCCCACGAGCATGTTGTAGCGCGTGGTGAGATTCTCGTTCTTGAGCCGTTCGTTCTCCATGGCCACGGCCTGCTGCTGCGAGATCGACACATAGATCCGGCTGTAAAGAATCGAAACCACCACGGCGAACGAGCACTTGAGCAGCAGCACGTAGTCGAGCATGCGCGGCGCCATGAAGTTGAAAATCAGCTTTCCCGAGTGCCACACCGTGACGGGGGCCAGGAAGTAGAGACCCGCAGCGACGGCTATGCCCCACACGCAGTGCACCACGAACCGCCGCCGCGAATAATTGTAGCGGACCGGGGTCAGAATCGACAGCAGGATGAACGAAATCAGCAAATAGTAGAAGAGTTGCAGCGTCAGCACCACGCTTTCGGCCGGCCGTTTGAAAAGCGCTCCGTAGTCGAACTCCTCGCCGTTGCGCCGCCACACCTTCTCCATGACGGCATGCGCTCCCGCACGTTCCGGCGCCGAGATTTCGCCCACCAGCCGGTCGCCGTCCCGCAGTCCCAGCCGGCGCACGCGCTGCATCGGCACATAGACGCTGTCGCACGATTCGACGAGCAGATAGCCGTGCCCGTCGGGCGAGAGGCGCAGCACTCCTTCGCCCGAGCGTTCGTCGATCCGCTGTTCCGCTGCGGGCGCAGCCGGCGCATCGTTCCTCTGATCGATCAGCAGCAGGAGCAGGTAGGAGAAATTCACCACCAGACTGACCGCCACGGCGACCAGCAGATTCAGCAGGATGCGGGCATATTTCGACGGTCGTTTCACGCGCTTACTCCTCCTTGTACCACGATGCGTAAAGCATGTAGTCGTGCGCCGTGCGGCGGATGATCTCGTCGCGCTGCTCGGGCGTCACGTCCTTGACTTTCTTGGCCGGCACGCCCGCATAGACCGAATCGGGTTCCAGCTGTGCATTGGAAAGCACCAGCGCCCCCGCCGCAATGATGCAGCCCGAGGGAATCACGGCGTTGTCCAGCAGGATGGAGCCCATGCCGATCAGACAGTTGTCGCCGATGCGGGCTCCGTGGACCACCGCGTTGTGCCCCACCGACACATCGTTGCCGATGATGGTCTGCGACGGGTGCTTCGCGCCGTCGTAGATCGTGTGGAGCACCGCTCCGTCCTGAATGTTGGTGCGGTCGCCGATGACGATCTTGTTGACGTCGCCGCGCAGCACCGCGTTGTACCAGATCGAGCAGTCGCGGCCGACGGTCACGTCGCCCAGCAGCACGGCCGTCTCGGCCAGAAAGGTGTTTTCACCCACCGACGGCTCGCGGCCGCGGATTTTACGGATAATCGCCATCTTATTCTTCGTTTTTCGCTTCCTGCCACAGCTCCTCCATCCGCTCGGGCGAGAGTTCGTGCAGGGCGTGCCCGCGGGCCGCGGCCCGTTCCTCCATGCTGTTGAAACGGCGTATGAACTTCTTGTTCGTGCGCTCCAGGGCCGATTCGGGATCGACACCGTAGAGCCGGCAGGCATTGACCAGCGCAAAGAGCAGGTCGCCGAATTCGGCTTCGAGATCGGCCGCCGTGCCCGACTTCATCTCGGCTTCCACCTCGCCGATCTCCTCGCGCACCTTCTCCCACACATCCTCGCGCCGCTGCCAGTCGAAGCCCGTCGCCGCGGCCTTTTCGCCCACACGGTAGGCCTTGACCATCGCCGGAAGCGAGCGCGGAACTCCGCCCAGCGTGCCGCTCTTGCGGTTCTTCTTGCGCAGTTTGAGCGCCTCCCAGTTCTCCTTGACTTCGTCGGGCGTATTGGCATGTACGTCGCCGTAGATATGCGGATGACGGTAGATCAGTTTGTCGCACAGGGCGTCGGCCACCTCCGCAAAATCGAACGCACCGGCTTCCTCACCCAGTTTGGAGTAGAAAGCCACATGCAGCAGCAGGTCGCCCAGCTCTTCCTTGATGCCTTCCATGTTGGCGTCGGTGATGGCATCGGCCAGTTCGTAAGTCTCTTCGATGGTGTTGCTGCGCAGCGATTCGAAGGTCTGTTCGCGGTCCCACGGGCATTCGCGGCGCAGCGTGTTCATCACTTCCAGCAGCCGCGCCGTGGCAGCCAAACGCTTGTCCTGTTCCATATTCGATCCTGTTCGTTCTAAGGCCGGGCAGACCGGCAACAATTCCCGGCCCCGGCTTCGTCCGGTGAAGTTTGTCTTCCGCAAAGGTAGCAAATCGGCAGGAAAAAAGTAACTTTGCAAAAAACAAAATTTCGGCTTCTCCATGAAACTGCGACTTTTGCCCCTGTTGTTGCTTTTCGCCGTGCCGGCCGCGGCGCAGCCCGCCCCCGGGCGCCTCGTTCCCGCCAACGGCGAGTTCCGGTTCTCGTCCGCCACGACCCTGGCCGCCGACAGCGCCCTGCTTCCCCTGGCCGAATATGCCGCCGGGTACCTGGGTTGCCCTGTGCGGCAGCAAGCCGCAGGTGCAAGTTCCGTGGTGCTGACGCTCGAACCGGGCGATGCGTCGGAAGCTTTCCGGCTGGAGATCGCACCCGACCACGTCCGCATCGGCGCCACAAGCCCCGGCGGCGTCTTCAACGGGCTGCAACAGCTTTTCCGCCTGCTCCCGCCCGAGGTATACGCCCGCCGGGGTGTCGGTCCCGGCACGTCGCTGCCCTGCGGCACGATCGAAGACCGCCCGCGCTACGCCTACCGCGGCATGATGCTCGACGTGGCGCGCACCTGGATCGACGAAGCCAAGGTAAAACGCTGCATCGACCTGCTTTCCTACCACAACATCAACAAGCTGCACCTGCACCTCTCCGACGACGAGGGCTGGCGCATCGAAATCGCATCACACCCCGAGCTGGCCCTGATCGGCGGTTTCCGCGGCGGCGACTCGCCCGTGGTGCCCGTCTACGGCAAGTGGTCGGAGAAGTACGGCGGTTACTACACCCGCGAGCAGATGCGCGGACTGATCGCCTACGCCGCCCTGCGCAACATCGAGATCATCCCCGAGATCGACCTCCCGGGCCACAGCCGCTGCATCGGCTCGGTGCACCCCGAGATCCGCTGCGACTATCCGGCCGACACCGCCGCCACGGGCGGCACCGACTACCGCTCGGCCTGGTGCGTGGCCCGCGAGGAGAACTACGCGCTCCTCGAAGATATTCTCGACGAGATTTGCAGCCTCTTCCCGTCGGAATACATCCACATCGGCGGCGACGAGGTCGAGGTTTCGCAATGGGAGAAGTGCCCCCGCTGCCGGGCCATGATGAAACGGCTGCGGACCGACGATCCCCACCGGCTGCAGGAACGTTTCATGAACCGGCTGACAGCCATGCTCGCCGCCCGCGGCAAGCGGCCTGCCGTGTGGGACGAGGCCGCGGCGAGCGGCAGCTTCACGCGCGACAGCCGCGTGCACGGCTGGAGAAGCGTCAAAACCTGCCGTGCGGCAGCCGAGATGGGTTACCGCACGGTAGTCATGCCCAGCCAGTGGTTCTATTTCGACATGCGCCAGTCGCCGCACGAGGAGGGCCATAGCTGGGCGGCCATCTTCGACGCCCGCAAGACCTACGGATTCGACCCGGCCGAACAGGGATTCACCAAGGAGCAGTCGTCCAACATCGAGGGCTTCGAAGCGGCTTTCTGGAGCGAAATCTACGTCTCGCACCGGCCCGAAACCTCCGACTACCTCGACTTCATGTGCTTCCCGCGTCTCTGCGCCCTGTCGCGCATCGCCTGGAGCGGCAGCAGCGAAGGGTGGGACACCTATTATAAAGAGCTCTCGGGCGAGCACTACGACCGGTTGGCAGCCATGGGTGTCCGCTTCCGGCTCTTTCCGCCGCAGCTGAACTATAAAGACGGTGTTTTCACAGCCGCCACGGACGACGGCTCCGAAATCTACTACACCGTCGACAACGAAACACCGAAACGCTATTCGAAGCCTCTGAAAAGCAAGGATCCCCACCGTCTTCGGTTCCATTCGCAATACAAGACGGGACGAAGCCCCTACGTCGCCGACAAAAGCTACTACCGCACCATTGCGCCGGCGCTGACCCTCACTTCGTCGATGCCCGAGAGCCCGCGGGCGCCTCTCAGCCGCGCGGCCGAATACCGGAGCACCGCGCGCACGCTGCGCACCTGCCGCAAGGGCGACTGGCTGCTCTACACTTTCGAAAGGCCGCTTGCCTGCCGCGAACTGTTCCTCCAGACCGGGCACAAACAACTGCCCAAGACGCACGTCACCACGGGCTACGCCGAAATCTCCCGCGACGGCCGAAACTTCGAGCGGGTCGGCGAGCTGGAGAACGGCAGCATCACGATCCGGCCTGCCGGGTCCATCCGCGCGGTGCGGATCGTATCGACTTGCCACGGCAACGGCACGCCCTACGTCACGATCCAGCCGCCGCAAATCAAGCCTGCGAAGTAACTCCCGGCCCCGAACGTCCCGGCGACTTCCCGAAACAAGAATCCCCGCATCCGGCCGGATGCGGGGATTTTCATCGATTCAAGCATGCCTAACTGCGCACCGTAGCGCCGCAGCGGCTCTCGAACTGCGCCGTGAGGTTGGCCATCACGCGCTCGATCGTCTTCTCGTCGAGCGTCCGGGTCCGATCCTCCAGCACGAAGCTCAGCGCATACGACTTCTTGCCCTCGGGAAGCTTGTCACCCTCGTAGACATCGAAAAGCGCCACGCTCTTCAACAACTTGCGTTCGGTGGCGAAAGCCACGTCGCGCAAGGCGGAGAAGGTCGTCTGCTTGTCGACCAGCAGCGCCAGGTCGCGTTTCACCTCGGGAAACTTGGAAAGTTCCTCGGCCGCGATCCGATGCTTCCGGGTCGACTTGACCAGCGCATCGAAATTCATCTCCAGATAATAGACCTCCTGCTTCACATCCAGCATGCGGCGGATGCGGCCGGCTACCGTGCCGATGCGCAGCAGCTCCTTGTTGCCGAGCGACAGCACCAACGCCTCGCCGAACAGATCGGAAGCCACGCTTTCGCAGCGCAGCGCATAGATGTCGACCCCGAAGCGGCGCAGCAGCTTCTCCGCCACAGCGCGCAGGGTGAAGAACGACGCCTTCTCGGGCTTGACGTTCCACGACTGGGGCACGGCCACGCCCGACACGGCAATGGCCAGGCGATACTCCTCGGAGTAGGCGGCCAGCGGATTCTCGTCGCTGCGCTTGTCGGCATCGTAGAAATAGCAGTTGCCGAATTCGTAGAGTTTCAGATCGCCGTTCTTGCGGTTGGCGTTGAGCGCCACGGCCTCCAGCATGTTGAACAGCAACGTCTGGCGCATAACATTGAGGTCGGCGCTCAGCGGGTTGAGAATCCGCACGCAGCGTTCGGCAGGGCAGGAGGCGAGGCCTTCGTAATAGGCGCCGCGGGTCAGCGAGTTGGACATGATTTCGGTGAACCCGTTGGCCGTCAGAAAGTCGGCGGCCAGGTTCATCAGCTTGTTGCGGTCGGGCTGCGGCGCATAGGAGAGCGTCGAGCGGACACGCGACGGAATCTCTACGTTGTTGTAGCCGTAGATGCGCAGGATTTCTTCGATCAGATCGGCTTCGCGCTGCACATCGACACGATAGGGCGGTACGGCCACCGTCAGCACGCCCTCCTTCTCGGCAAGCACCTTCACTTCGAGCGCCGCAAGGATCGTTCGCACGGTCTGCTCGGGAATCTCCTTGCCGATCAAGGCGTTCACCCGGGCCAGCTTCACGTCGAATACGAAGTCGGCGATCGGAGCAGGGTAGAGGTCCGTGATGTCGCTCGAAATCGTGCCGCCGGCCAGCTCCTTCATCAGCAGGGCGGCGCGCTTGGCCGCATATACCTGCATATTGGGGTCGACGCCGCGCTCGAAGCGGAACGACGAATCGGTGTTCAGTCCGAAACGCTTCGCCGTCTTGCGCACCCACACAGGGTTGAAATAGGCGCTTTCGATGAAAACATCGACCGTCGCGTCGCCGATGCCCGAATCCAGACCGCCGAAGACTCCGGCGATGCACATCGGGCGCTCGGCCGAGCAGATCATCAGGTCCTTGTCCGTCAGTTTGCGCTCCACGCCGTCGAGCGTCACGAAAGGCGTGCCCTCGGCGCAGGTGCGGACCACCACTTCACCGCCCTCGATCTTGCGGGCGTCGAACGCATGGAGCGGCTGCCCCAGTTCGAAAAGCACGAAGTTGGTGATGTCCACCAGGTTGTTCTTGGGATTGATTCCGGCTGCACGCAGGCAGTTCTGCATCCATTCGGGCGAGGGGCCCATCTTGCAGCCCGTCACCGTCACGCCGGCATAGCGCGGCGCCGCTTCGGCATTCTCCACACGGATTTTCATCGTCCGATCGCGGTTGTCCGGAGCGAAAGCCGATACGTCGGGCATCTTCACCGGCGTCTGCCTGCCGCGGCTGGTGAGATAGGCCGCCAGGTCGCGCGCCACACCGATGTGCGACGCCGCATCCACCCGGTTCGGCGTCAGTCCTATCTCTATAAGGTAGTCGTCTTCGATCCGGAGATATTCGCCGGCAGGCATTCCCACGGGAGCGTCGGCCGGAAGTTCCATGATGCCCTCGTGCGAGGAGCCGATGCCCAGTTCGTCTTCGGCGCAGAGCATGCCCAGCGATTCGACTCCGCGAATCTTGCTGCGCTTGATCTTGAACTCCTCGTCGCCGCCGTTCGGGTAGAGCACGGCACCCACCGTGGCGCACAGCACCTTGAGGCCGGCGCGGCAGTTGGCTGCTCCGCACACGATCTGCAGCGGCTCCGAAGCCCCCGCGTCGACCGTCGTAATGTGCAGATGGTCCGAATCGGGGTGGTCCGTGCAGGTCAGGACTTCGCCGACGACCACGCCGCGCAGCCCGCCCTTGACGGTCTCGATCTTCTCGAAACCCTCGACTTCGAGTCCGATGTCCGTGAGGATCGCCGCAACCTCTTCGGCCGGCAGATCGATGTCGATGTAGCGTTTGAGCCAGTTATAGGAGATATTCATAGATTTGATTTTTTTAGTATCGGCAAACTTCACGCAAAGATAGCGATTTAATTCCGAATTGCGCCCGCTCCGCCGCGGATTTTATCGCGACCCCAGCCACAGGAAAACCATGCCTGCCAGGATGAAGGCCAGGTCGACGGCCTTGGACCGCAGGTTGCGTTCGTGGAAAAGCAGGGCGCCGCACGCGAACGACACCGCCACCGAACCGCGCCGGATCATCGAGACCACCGAAATCATGGCGTCGGCCTCGCGCAGGGCCATCAGGTAGGCGAAGTCGGCCAGGGAGAGGAAAACCGAGATCAGCGGTATGGCCCAGCTCCAATGAAACGGCGTCGTAGAGCGCCGGCGCGGCCACCAGAGCACGGCGACGACCACGGACATCATCAATAACTGATAAAGATTGTACCACCCCTGCACGAAAACGGCGTCGAGCCGCGACATGATGAACTTGTCGTAGAGCCCCGACATGGCGCCCGTCACGGCTGCCAGAGCCACGAAAACGATCCACAGATTATGGGCGAAGTCCACCCCTTCGCGCCGGCTCGAACGGCTCAGCATGAAGAGCGACACGAGAGCCAGCCCCACGCCGATCCACTGATAGAGGTTGAGCCGCTCGCCGAAGACGAGCATGGCGCCCACCAGCACCATCACGGGGCGTGTGGCGTTGATGGGTCCGACAATCGTTATGGGCAGGTGTTTGATGCCGAAGTAGCCGAAAATCCACGAGGCCAGCACGATCGCCGACTTGAGCACCACCAGCCCGTGCGCATGCGCCGAACCGGGCGTCGAAGCGAGCACCGTGCCGTCGAACCAGCCCCAGCCGCCCTCGGCCGAGAGAATGGTGGGCAGAAAGATCAACGTCGAGAAAAGCGTATTGAGCAGCAGCACAGGCAGCACGGCATTGTCGGTGAGAGCCGTCTTTTTGGCCGCGTCGTAGAGTCCGAGCAGCGCCGCCGAAACGAATGCAAGGGTCAGCCACATAATTCGTCACTAAATGTTTATCGGGCTGCAAAGATAAACATTTGTCGGTCATGTGCCCACACCGCCGGCGGATGAATATGCCGTTCGACATGATCAAACCGAATCCGCATGGCTCCCGCACTCATATACTTTGCCTTGGATAATTATAATGAAGCATCGTTCTTTCAATGCGCACATCGGCTTCGACCAAAATACGGCATCCGGACAAATAATTATACTCATCCGAAACATTCCTCTCTTTTGCCGATTCTGCATTCGACCTGTTAGTATGTGTGCGGACCGCAGCCTGCGGGGCACGCCCGGCGACAGCCGGATTCTGCGGGCCTCCGCCGGGGGAGGCTGCGGCCCGCGCGGCTCCGAGAGCCGCTCAAAAACGACAGAGGGGCATTTTGCCGATAAGCATATGTTTCGACACATCTTCATCGAAGATACTCCGTTTCGGCATAATCAAGCTGACGCTTGCTTCTGCGCTCGACTTTTCATACATTGGCTTCGCCCAAGATACTCTCGCTCGGCAAAATGCAAGCGAGCTTGCTTTTGCCCTCGCTTATTCGACTTTGACTTCGCCCAAGATACTCCCGCTCGGCAAAAAGCAAGCGAGCTTGCTTTTGCCCTCGCTTATTCGTATCTTTGGCTCCGCCTTAGATACTTCCGCCTCGGGAATGCTCAAATAAATTTGGCATTCCGCTCGGCTTATTCGTATCTTTGCACCCATCCAGACTTTTGCCCGAATATGAAAAACATCCGCAATTTCTGCATCATAGCCCATATCGACCACGGGAAGAGCACCCTGGCCGACCGCCTGCTCGAAAAGACCAACACGCTCAACCAGCGCGAAATGCAGGCCCAGGTGCTCGACGACATGGACCTCGAGCGCGAAAAGGGCATCACCATCAAGAGCCACGCCATCCAGATGGAGTACACGGCCCGCAACGGCGAGCGCTACGTGCTCAACCTCATCGACACCCCGGGCCACGTCGACTTCTCCTACGAGGTCTCGCGCGCCATCGCGTCGTGCGAGGGGGCCCTGCTGGTGGTCGACGCCACGCAGGGCATCCAGGCCCAGACCATCTCGAACCTCTACCTGGCCGTCGGCCACGACCTCGAAATCATCCCCGTGCTCAACAAGATCGACATGGATTCGGCCATGATCGACGAGGTGAAGGATCAGGTCATCGACCTCATAGGCTGCAAGGACGACGACATCCTGCTCGCGTCGGGCAAAACGGGCCTCGGCGTCGAGGAGGTGCTCGAAGCCATCGTGCAGCGCATCCCGGCACCGAAAGGCGACGAAAACGGCCCTCTGCAGGCGTTGATTTTCGATTCGGTCTTCAACCCGTTCCGCGGCATCATCGCCTATTACCGCGTCTTCAACGGCACGCTCCGCAAGGGCGACCACGTGAAGTTCTTCAACACCGGCAGCGAGTACGACGCCGACGAGATCGGCGTGCTGAAGTTCAAGATGCAGCCGCGCCAGGAGATCAAGGCCGGCGACGTGGGGTATATCTGCTCGGGTATCAAGACTTCGGCCGACGTCAAGGTGGGCGATACGATCACGGCCGTCGACCGCCCGGCCCCCGAGGCCATCGCCGGATTCGAGGACGTCAAGCCCATGGTCTTCGCAGGCGTCTATCCCGTCGAGGCCGACCAGTACGAGGACTTGCGCGCTTCGCTCGAAAAGTTGCAGCTCAACGACGCGTCGCTGACTTTCGAGCCCGAAAGTTCGCTGGCCCTCGGCTTCGGTTTCCGCTGCGGATTCCTCGGTCTGCTGCACATGGAGATCATCCAGGAGCGTCTCTACCGCGAATTCGACATGGACGTCATCACCACCGTGCCCAACGTCTCCTACCGCATCACCACCACGCAGGGCGACACGCTGGAGGTCCACAACCCCTCGGGACTCCCCGAGATCACGAAGATCGCCAAAATCGAGGAGCCCTACATCCAGGCGCAGATCATCACCAAGGCCGAGTTTCTGGGCAACGTCATCAAGCTCTGCATCGACAAGCGCGGCGTCATGAAGAACCAGACTTTCATCACGCAGGACCGCGTGGAGGTCAATTTCGACATGCCGCTTTCGGAGATCGTCTTCGACTTCTACGACAAGCTCAAGAGCATCTCCAAGGGCTACGCTTCGTTCGACTACCACCGCACGGGCTACCAGCTCTCGAAGCTCGTCAAGCTCGACATCCTGCTCAACGGCGAGCCGGTCGACGCCCTCTCGTCGCTCATCTATGCCGACCATGCCTACGACTTCGGCCGCAAGATGTGCGAGAAGCTCAAGGAGTTGATCCCGCGCCAGCAGTTCGACATCGCCATCCAGGCGGCCATCGGCGCCAAGATCATCGCCCGCGAGACCGTCAAGGCCGTGCGCAAGGACGTGACGGCCAAGTGTTACGGCGGCGACATCTCGCGTAAGCGCAAGCTGCTCGAAAAGCAGAAGAAGGGTAAGAAGCGCATGCGCCAGATCGGCAACGTCGAGGTGCCGCAGTCCGCGTTCCTTGCCGTGCTGAAAATGGATTGAGCCCCGGTTCTTTCCGTTCTTCCGGACAGGTCCATCCCCGAAGTTCGTTCTCCCCCGGACTTTATTTCCCCAATCGGAGCGGCGATCCGGTTGCCGCCCCGATTTTCTACCCGCCGACGCCCGATCGACGCCCCTGCCGCACACCCGCGGTTCTCCGTTCATTTTCTGCCCCATATCCCTCCGCGGCCCGAAAATCCGGCCGTCGCGCGCAAATTCGCCGGCCGAAGATTGCAAAAACCGAAAATTCGGTCTATCTTTGCAGACGATTCGCGGAAATAGCTCAGTCGGTAGAGCATCAGCTTCCCAAGCTGAGGGTCACGGGTTCGAATCCCGCTTTCCGCTCACGAAGACCTCTCGAAAGAGAGCAGCAAAAACCCCTTATGCGTCATAGACACATAAGGGGTTTTCGTTTTCGGTCGATTGCAGACTCAAACAACGGGCGCCAACAAATCTTGCGGCATCATTGCACAACAACAATTTTTTCGACCGGCTGTATCCGCTCCTTGTCCAGCGGACGGAACTGGTATTTCACCTTCGCGAAATCGATTTCCGCCAGATCGATGCAGCGGATCGTATTGTTGTACGCCGTCTTGTAGTAGACTTTGCGGTTGGTCAGGTCGATGGCCGACGTCCATTGCGTCGCACTGGGGATGTCGGGCGCTTCGCCCTCCGGATGCTCGATGCCGACGGGAACGTCGAAATTGTTGAGCAGATGGAAACACTGCTGCACCGTGTCGAACGCCGTGGCACGCTGCGGTGCCGTAGCTCGGTAGAACGCCGCCCTGACGAAACGCGACGGCGGAGTGGCATCGCCCGGAATACCCAGAAACCCGGAGTTGCCGCCGAACGGCAGCAGGGTCGCGCCGCCCAGTTTTTGAGCGGGTGCGTCGCCCGGGCGGAGATTTACATAGTTGTTCAGATTCGTCAGCTGCCACTCGAATCCCGGAGCATTGGTCAGCACGCCCGCTTCGTTTTCGTAGAAGTGCGGCACGCCGTCGACAATTTCCAGAACCACCTGCCGCCCCGAGGGTTCGCCGATACGCCAGTGCACAACCGACGTCCGTTCAAGTCCGACGATGCGTACCGAGCCGATCGCCGCCTTCACCTCGTCGATCGTGGCGCACTGCGACAGGATCCATGCCGTCACCTGCAAATCGGCCAGCGTCCGATCGTTCTGCTCCGGTTCGTAGGGCTCGTAACCTCCGTAGCGGGGGAAGAAAAAGAGCCCGGCCGACAATCCCGTTTCGTTGATTCCCTCGGCGATGAAATCCCGCATCACGACCGTCAGCCCCACGACACCGTATTTCGCCATGAACCGGAGTCCGTTAGCCCCCGTCGGCGTGAACGACCTCAGCCGCTCTCCGCGCGGAATGATGACATACTCGCTCGGCAGCGGACCGAGGGCCCATTCGATCGTCCGGGCCTGGACATAGGCCCCGTCGGCGGCCGTCAACGCGATGCCGGTGCAGGCGATGGCCTGAAAGGTTCCGCCGCAGGCCGCGGCCCCCAGCAAAAGGTTCGTTATCATTCTTTTCATGTCGTTTTGCTCGATTCGACGGACGACGAACAAAAGACAAGCCAAAATCCTGTCGCGGCATAACGAAACCTCCGGCATGGATACCCATGCCGGAGGTCCGATCCGGAACTCTCTCCGGAATTGTCAGTCGTAAATCTCGTTGAGCAGACGTGCCAGGCGCAGGCCTCCGCGGAGGAACTGCTGTTCGATGACGGGCGCATACTTGGCCACATAATCATAGGAAACTTTCGTGCCTTCGGGCGTGAAGTCGTAGATCTCCGTGCAGATGGCGTGCGTCTCCAGCAGCCAGTCGCGGGGTTCGCCGGCCTGCACGGCAGCCACCTCCTCCTTGCTCAGCCGGTCGAGCTGCTGCTGCCACTCGGTGTAGCTCCACCGATGGGCCGCCTCGGGAACCGCCGAATCGAAAATCGAATGGAGGTTGGAGGGCGACGAGAACATCATCACCGGACGCCGGTTGCCGCCCAGGTCGCTCAGACGCCCCGCGTGCATCGGGCAGTGCATGTCGCCGACCAGATGGATCAGCATCTTGAGGCTGAGCGCCTCCTCCTCGGCCGGCAAGCCGCCGTTCTTCAGCTTCGCAACAAGCGCCGTGACCGCACAGAGCACGTCGCCTTTCGGATTGCGGGGCATGGATTCGAGCGTCTCGCCCTCGTCGATGTTCAGATAGTGCCACGTCTTGGTGTAGGCATATTCGGGCGTATGGCTGGCATTGTCGAGCCAGTTGGCATAGTAGACCGGCGAATGGCCGTCCAGCACCTTGCTCACCTTCTTGGCGGCCTTGGGCGTCAGATGACATTCGGCAATGTAGGCCGTCGCGTCATGGCCTTTCTGCCCCCAGGCCAGCACGCTGCGCGTCGCAAGCAGGCAGCACGCAAGCAGCAATAGTTTCTTCATGGTTCTATGAGTTTTCAGTGGTTCATCGTAGCAAGAAATTCCTCGTTGTCTTCGGTCTGGTTCATCTGCTTCTGCAGGAACTCCATGGCCTCCACGGGAGTCATGTCCGAAAGATACTTGCGCAGCACCCAGGTGCGGTTCATCACCTCGCGCGACAGCAGCAGGTCTTCGCGGCGCGTACCCGAAGCGATCACGTCGACAGCGGGGTAGACACGCTTGTTGGCCAGCTTGCGGTCGAGCTGCAGCTCCATGTTGCCCGTCCCCTTGAACTCCTCGAAGATCACTTCGTCCATCTTCGAGCCCGTATCGATCAGCGCCGTGGCAATGATCGTCAGCGAGCCTTTCTCCTCCGTATTGCGCGCCGCACCGAAGAAGCGTTTGGGCTTGTGCAGGGCATTGGCGTCGACACCGCCCGAAAGCACCTTGCCCGATGCGGGCTGCACGGAGTTGTAAGCCCGGGCCAGACGCGTGATGGAGTCGAGGAAGATCACCACGTCGTGGCCGCACTCGACCATGCGCTTGGCCTTGTCCAGCACCATCTCGGCCACTTTCACATGGCGCGAAGCCTGTTCGTCGAACGTCGACGCCACCACCTCGGCCTTGACGTTGCGCGCCATCTCGGTCACCTCCTCGGGGCGTTCGTCGATCAGCAGCACGATCATATAGACTTCGGGGTGGTTGTCCGCTATGGCATTGGCCACGGACTGCAGCAGCATGGTCTTACCCGTTTTGGGCTGCGCCACGATCAGCGCGCGCTGGCCCTTGCCGATGGGCGAAAAGAGATCGACGATGCGCGTGGAGAGGTTGTTGTGGCCGTTGCCCGTGAGACAGAATTTCTCGCTCGGGAAAAGCGGCGTCATGAATTCGAACTGCACGCGGTCACGCACAAGGTCGGGCGAGAGGCCGTTGATCTCGTTCACGCGCACCAGCGGGAAGTATTTCTCGCCCTCGCGCGGCGGGCGGATGGCACCGCTCACGGTGTCGCCGGCCTTCAGCCCGAAGTGCTTGATCTGCGACGGCGAAACATAGATGTCGTCGGGCGAATTGAGATAGTTGTAGTCCGCCGAGCGGAGGAATCCGTAGCCGTCCGGCATCACTTCAAGAACCCCTTCACCCGCGATTTCACCCTCGAAATCGTCTTTCGTAATGTCATCGTCCGATTCGAAATAAGCATCCTGCCGGTTGAACGGTTCCGGCTCCGGATTCTGGTTCTTGGGCTTGCGGCCCCGGCGCTTGGGCGCCGGCTGAACGGCCGGTTCCGAAACTTCGGAGCTCGGAGCGCTCGGAGCGGGTGCCGGTTCCTCGGCCGGTTGGTCGAAAAGCCCGCCCGCCGGCGTCTCCGTATTTTTTTCGGGTTGCGCCACCCGCGGCCGCCGTCCTCGGCGGGGTTTTTCTGCTCCGGGCTGTGCGGCCGGCGCACCATCGCCGGAGGGAGCGGCACCCTGCGCATGTCCGGCAATCAGTTCGATCAGCTCGCGTTTCTTGACCATGACATTGCCGATGCCGAGAGCTTTGGCTATTTCGCGCAGTTGGGCGATAGGTTTGCCTTTCAGCGCATTCAAATCCTGCATATGTTTCTCTTAAGATGTTTTTCGGAAAAATCCCCGACGAACGTCGGGTGTTCGGATGCTGAGCGAAAACAACACCGGCCTCTTGCCTTGCGGCCCGCCCGGGCAAAGCCGCGGTGAACAAAGTTCATCCGAGCGAACGGTAGGGACGGCTGTTTGTCTTCCGGATTTTATCCCCGGCAAAGATAATGCATTATTTCGAGTTACAAAATAAAATTCGTCTTCCCCTTCTCCCAATCGCAGCGCATGAAAAAAGTCTCCCGATTCTCTCTCGGAAGACTTTTTCACACACAAACATTTTACAATACAAACAATGTATGGCTGAATTCCCATTGTTCCGTGTGCAAAGTTCTTGCAAATTCCCTGCCGCCGCAATCCCCAATTTCAGGTATTTTCCGCTTGAGCCGTTTCGATTGCTTTTCCGTCGATTCTTTCATAAATGACAGCAAACGAACCAAACAAAAGACATGAGCCGCCTCGTCCCTGTTCAAGAAAAAGTTTTGGGCGCCCATAATGCGGGCACCCAAAACATAACCTGTCTCGAATAGAAATCGTTGTAGGCCGTCAAGAAACAAACTCTTCTATTTCTTGATTTTACCGATGATACTTTTCACTTGTTCGCATAAAACTCCCGGAGCATCGAGCAGCCTGACGATCACCTGGTTCTTATTTGTCGCACGGGCGATCTCGGCTTTCAGATTTTGGACTTCCGCCCGATTGATTCCGGTGTTTTCAAGAAGCGACACAACTTCATTGATATCCGCCGATGTCAAGGCCTCAATCTCCGTTTTCATTTTTTCATTCAGCCGAGCCTTTACCATATCGGCGGCGGCTCTTACTTTAGTAATGTCTGCCATAATTTTACAATTTATTTAAGTTTGTCATCTATTTTTTCAAGTGCTGTTTGTGCTGTATTTAAAATAGAATCAGCTCTTTGCAGATACCGATTTATCTGCGTGTCGATCTTATCCGTATCGACAAATCGGGATAACAATCGCTTCCGCTTCTCTTCCAACGCATTTGCACTGTCTATATTCTGCGTTATAACATCATTCGCTTCCCGGGCAATCTCATAATGGCTACGAATAATCCCGAGCAGTTTCTCTTTTTCCGTTCTTAGAGGAATTAGAAGCGAATCCCGTTGCTTCATATAATCCTCCTGTATCAGGTCTGTCAAATCTTTCAGCGACTCCATACGTTGTGCCGGTTCTTCGGCAATCGCTTCATTCCAAAACTCAATGGTGCCCGGCATAGCGAACAGATCGTTCAAATAATTCCGATACCATTGTTCTTTCAACCATTTGACCGCCACCTGTTCTTTTTCTTTATAAATGGCATCGATCATTACGATATGTCCTTGTTCCAAAGCATCGATCTGACGCCCCAACAACACGGACATTTCAACTGTTTCATGAGGAATCGATGCGCATGATGATAATCCGATCATCATCACTCCCAGCAGAAATTTACCAATCTTATTCATCTGAAATCTTTTTTGTTTCTGCAAAGGTAGACATCCAAAATGTCAATTTATGACACAAGTAAAAAAAATTTACACTATTTTCATTGCTGGTCTTCAGAGTCTGCCGGTTTGTAATAGTTCTTATCAGGCACCTCGTTGATTTTGGATTCGGGATAAAGAAGCGTGCCGACAATGGAGGTGCAGGGCATGATTCCCTTTGTCCCGATGGTTTTGCAAGGCACGGCGGGAGATGTGGAAATGGGCCATCACTTGCTCGGTAGTCAGATAGCGCGTTCGCCCGACAGCAAAGGTTCGACTTCTGCAATAAATTTGTCGGCTGTTTGCACTACAGGGCACACATCCTTCGGCTTCCAGTCACGATTCGGCACACGGAAAGGATGCTTTTGTCTGCCGCCACTTGCTACGGCACAAAAATAAAACGATCCCGCATGTGATTGACATACAGAATCGTTTGCTTCAATTTGCGTAACCTTACCCAACAAAAAAGGTCCTTCGAAAAGGACCTCCTGGAGCGGAAAACGAGACTCGAACTCGCGACCCCAACCTTGGCAAGGTTGTGCTCTACCAACTGAGCTATTTCCGCAGATGATTCTCAAATGCGGTGCAAAGATAGGCAAAAAAAACGAAACTCCAAATATTAAAGCCGCAAAGCATGCAAAATTCTTGCTGACAATCCGTCAACGCCGCTCCAGCAGCCGCCGACAAGCCATGCCTGACCAAACGAAATAGCTACGAACGGGAGGAACAAGGACCCCCAAAATAAAAATAGCAGAACCGAAAACAGCGACAACCCGACAAGCAAAACAGCAGTCAGCTGCGCTGCTCACCTGAAAACCCGCATGCGGGCCTCCACGGGCTCGAACGTCTTCGGCGCCGGCGTCTCGGCCGGCAGCCCGAACGGCATCTGTGCAATGAGCCGCCACTCCTGCGGCAGATGCCATTCGGCACGGACTTCCTTATCGATCAGCGGATTGTAATGCTGCAAGGATGCGCCGAATCCGGCATTTTCCAGCAGCGTCCACAGCGTCAGCTGGTGCATCGCCGATGTATGTTCCGACCAGACCGGGAAATTGCCCGCATATTGCGGAAAACGTTGCTGAAGCGCCCGCACGGCAGCCGTGTCTTCATAGAAAAGCACCGTTCCGTATCCTGCCGCAAAACTGCGTTTGATCTTCTCCTCCGTGCGTGCGAACGCATCTTCGGCCACGATCGCCCGCAGCGTCCGTTTCACGATCTTCCAGAACGCAGCATGATGTTCGTGCAAAAGCAGCACCAGCCGCGTGGTCTGCGAGTTGAATGCCGACGGCGTGTTCTTGATTGCGAACCGCACCATCTCTTCGATCTGCGCATCCGTCACGGGCGATTGGCCCATCAGTCCGTAGTAGCTGCGGCGGCGTTCGAAAATCTCTTCGCATCGTTTTTCCATGGTCGCATGTTTTCGCATTCCGACAGCAAAAATGGCGCAATTGTACGCATATTTCGGTGCGAAACATTATCTTTGTTGTTATGATGAAGGCCATCGATCTTTTCAATGCCTTGGGCGACAGGTTCCGCAACTTCGGCAACGATGCTGAGTCGCAGCGCGTTATCGACGAAGCATGCCGTGCGAACGAGTGGTTCACGCCGCACGAGATCCGCCGGGCCGTCACCGCTATCGCCGACCGGATGCTCCGGCGCGATGCGCTCGAAACCTGGCTTTCCGGCTACCCGGTGCCCGTCGCCGCACCGCGCCGCGTGCTGGTCATCATGGCCGGCAACATTCCGTTGGTGGGGTTCTTCGACCTTCTGTGCGTCGTCGCAAGCGGCCACCGCTGCCTGGTGAAACCTTCGGCCAAGGACAGCGTGTTGATCCGTCATACGGTTGAGTTGTTGCGCACGATCGACCTCGACGTCGCCATCGAATTCTACGACGGCAGTTCGCCGGTCGACGCCGTCATCGCCACCGGCAGCAACAACGCCCGGCGCGCTTTCCGGTGCCGTTACGCCGGCACACCAACGCTCCTCCGAGGGCATCGCCAGTCGGTCGCCGTGCTTTCCGGCAGCGAGACGCCCGAGCAGCTCGCCGGGCTCGCCGACGACATCTGGGCCTACTCCGGACTGGGTTGCCGCAGTGTTTCGCGGCTCTTTCTGCCCGAAGGTTTCCGGCTCCGGCTCACGATGCCCCCGATGAACCCCAAGTTCCGCAACGACTACCTCCGCACGCGGGCCCTGTTGACCATGACCGGATGGCCGTTTTTCGACTTGGGATGCGCCGTCGCCGTCGAGCAGGAGGAGTTTCCGGCATCGCTCAGCCTGCTGGCCTGCACCTACTACCGCGATCTTTCCCAGGTCGGGACCTGGCTCGCCGACCACGACCAGGAGTTGCAGTGCGTCGTTTCGGAGTGCATCGCCCACAGCCGCCGCACCGGTTTCGGGTGCGCGCAGTCCCCGGCGCTCACCGACTGGCCCGACGACCTCGACACGATGGCCTGGCTGACCGAACAAGTGAATTAGAAACCCTATTGATTTTCAACCATGTCGATGATCTTCCGATTCCGCATGCTGAGCGACGAAAACGATCGTTTCGTCCGCGACTACGAAGTGTTGTACGACACCTCGCTGCTCGATTTCCACCGTTTCATCCTCTCTTCGCTCGACTACGAGGAGTGCATGGCTTCGTTCTTCACGGCCGACGACCGTTGGGAGAAGCAGCGCGAGTTCACCTGCATGGAGATGGGCATCGACGGCGAGGAGGCCCCCGAGTCGATGGAGAGCGTGACACTCGGGCAGATCATCCACAACAGCCGCGACCGCCTGATCTACCTCTTCGACCTCTTCGGCGACCGGGCCTACTATCTCGAGCTCACCGGTTCCTACGAAGCCGACAAGGACGCTTCCTATCCGCGCGAGATTTTCGCCCGGGCCGAAGCTCCCGACCAGTACGACCCGTCGCGAAGCCGTTCGGACGACGAGGGTTCGATCTTCGACGACGCCATGGGCGATTTCAGCGATTTCGAGGGCGACGACAGTTACGACGACGAGTATTAGCATCGAGCCGCAAAGCACCGGGAGGCATCGAAAATCTGCAAAAATGCCTCTTGTTGTTCTGGCGGCTCCCGGAACCGTGCGGGCCGCAGTCTTGCCCCGCGAAAGTACGCAAATATCCGGCTGTCGCCGGGCGTGCCCCGCAGGCTGCGGTCCAAGCATAGCACCGAATCACAGAAAAAAAAGGAGATACCCCCCCCTCGAAACCTTTAGGAACCCGGCCCCGGAATTTTCCGGAAGTCTCGAAAATCCCGGATGTCCCGAAGTCGTGAAAGTATCAGATGCTTGCCCTCAGAACAGTTTCCGATTTCTATCCGGAACCGCATGCCAAGAAAGCTCCGGCAACTCCGCCGCCTTCCCCCCAAAAACGCACTCTGCCGGTCATAACTCCGAACCGGCAGAAAAGCGGCATGCCGCGAGTCCCGTCTCGCGCAAGCAAGAATAAAGGACTTTTTTGCTTAATCGCGATTTTTTCGTACTTTTGTTGCGCTTTCTCCGTCAGGGGAAAGGGTCGCTCGGATGGTGGAATAGGTAGACACGCCGGACTTAAAATCCTGTGACCAGCAATGGTCGTACGGGTTCGATTCCCGTTCCGAGTACAGCCGAAAGGGCGCCCGTCGAAAGATGAGCGCCCTTTTCCTTTTCCGCAGCAGCCGTTACAGCGTCTCCCGCTTGAGTTTCTCCACAAAGCGGTCGATACGCCGCATCTGCCGCGGTATGTCGATATTTTGCGGGCAGTGGTGCACGCATCGGTTGCAGCCGATGCAATGGTCGGCCTGCCGCTCCGGCTCCACCGCACGTCCGTAGCCCACCAGGAATGCCCGGCGGGCCCGCCTGTAGTCGGCATCCTGGGCCGAGGCCGGCACATCGCCTTCGTTGACGCACTTGTTGTAATGCAGCAGGATGCCCGGAATGTCCAGTCCGTAGGGACACGGCATGCAGTACTTGCAGTCGTTGCACGGAATGGTGGGGTAGCGCAGCATCGTCTGCGCCGTCCGCTCCAGAAACTCGCGGTCGGCATCGGTCAGCGCCTCCAGCGGCGCGAACGTGCGCAGGTTGTCTTGCAGATGTTCCATGCAGGTCATGCCGCTCAGCACGGTCAGCACGCCCGGCAGCGATCCCGCAAAGCGGAAGGCCCACGACGCCACGCTGGCCTCCGGGCGTTGTTCTTTCAGCGTCGCGGCCACATGGTCGGGCACCTTCGACAACCGGCCGCCCAGCAGCGGTTCCATGATGATGGCCGGAATATCGCGTTTCGCAAGTTCTCCGTAAAGATATTCGGCGTCCGTGTTGCGTTTGTTGATCTCCTTGGCGTGGCGCCAGTCCATGTAGTTGAGCTGTATCTGCACGAAATCCCACCGGTACTTGTCGTGCTGCGACAGCAGATGGTCGAACACCGCCACATCGCCATGGTAGGAGAATCCCAGGTTGCGGATACGGCCCGCTTCGCGTTCCTGCAACAGGAAGTCGAGCACTCCGTTGTCAATATAGCGGGCTTCGAAATCGCGCATGCCGTTGCCCATGCCCACTCCGTGCAGCAGCAGGTAGTCGATGTAGTCTGTCTGCAATTCATCGAACGAATTGCGGTACATGGCCAGCGAGGCTTCGCGGCTCCACGTCGAGGGCGCAAAATTGGATAGTTTCGTGGCTATGAAATACGATTTGCGCGGGTGGCGTTTCAGCGCCACGCCCGTGGCTTGTTCCGAGCGCCCCTTGCAGTAGGCCGGCGACGTGTCGAAGTAGTTGACTCCGTGTGCAATGGCATAATCCACCAGTTCGTTCACCGCTTCCTGATCGATCTCGCCCGCACGGGCTCCGCCGGCGTGTTCGGGCAGCGTCGGCCAGCGCATGCAGCCGTAGCCCAGAAGCGATACGCGGTCGCCCGTCGTCGGATTGGTCCGCATCGTCATGCCCTCCGTCGGGACGGGGCCCAGCGCGCTCGCCGCCGTGTCGCTCTCGCGGCGTCCGCAGCCATAGAGCGCCGCGGCCGTAACGACGGCACCGCCGCCCAACACCTTCAGAAATTCCCTGCGGTTCAATTTCTTATCCTTGTTCATCTCCATTCTTGCTTTATACGGTTCGGTGACTCCGGTGGCCCTCCACATAGATCGCGCTGAACGGACGCGCCGGACACAGATGTTCGCAGGCGCCGCAGCCGATGCAGCGTTCTTCGTTCACCGCCGGAATCTTCGGGGCATCGGCCTTTCCCGGTTCCGACGAGACCATGCGTATGGCCCCCACGGGGCAATGACGGGCGCAGTTGCCGCAGTCGACACCGTCGGTCAGCGGCACGCAGTTGGCCCGCACCCACACCGCATGGCCGATCTGCACGGAGGATTTCTCCGCCCGGGAGATCGGCTGAATAGCATTCGTCGGGCACACTTCGGAGCATTTCGTGCACTCCGGGCGGCAGTGGCCGCGTTCGTACGACATCTCGGGTTGCATCAGCGTCATCAGTTTGCCCGAGGGGCGCAGCACCCCGTTGGGGCACACCGACACACAGAGCTGGCACCCCGTGCAATGGGTCGTGAAATGCCGGATTCCCTGCGCTCCCGCCGGCACAAGCGGGGTGGTCCGTTCCGGCACCCGTTTCCGTTCAAGAACGGCCAGCCCGCCGTCCACTTTCTTCTCCTGCGCCCGGGCTGCCGCATAGACGAACAGTCCCGCCACCCCCAGAAAACGGCGGCGCGAGCGGTCGGCAGGTTCGCCGGCCTCCGCCCCGGCCCGGAGCCGAGTTCCCGGTTCGGCACATGCGGCCGGGTCGGATTTCCGCCTGCGCTCGTATACGATGGCACCCTGGCGGCACTTGTCGATGCAGTCCAGACAGACAACGCAGCGGTTGTGGTCGATCGCGTGGTGCTCCACGTCGATGCAGGCCGCCTTGCAGTTGCGGGCGCATAGTTTGCAGCCCGTGCATTTCGCGGGGTCGATCACCGGCCGGAACAGCGAATATTTCGACAGCAGCCCCAGCACGCTTCCCACCGGGCATATCGTATTGCACCACGTGCGGCCGTTGCGCCACGCCAGCGTCCCCACGACAACCAGCGTCACAACGGCCACGGCAAAGGCGGCGGCGCCTTTCATCCACACTTCCGTCGTATAGAACGCATAGCTGTCCGCCCGTTCGGCCGCCAGGGCCAGCAGGTTGTTGCCCCAGGCATAGAGCGGCGCCAGCAGGTTCTGCGCAATGCGTCCGTAAGCGCTGTAGGGAGCTACCAACGCCGCCAGCGCCGCCATGTTGGCCACCAGCAGCACGACGAAAAGCGCCAGCACGCCGTATCGCAGCCACGTGAGGGCCGGAGAGTAGGCGTAGCGGTTTTTCTTCTGCCGGCGCCCCATCCGGGCAAAGAGGTCCTGCATCACGCCCAGCGGGCATACGACCGAGCAGTAGACCCGGCCGAACAGTAGCGTCAGCACGACCAGCGCCGCAACGACGCCGGCATTGACGGCCAGCACCGCGGGCAGAAACTGGATTTCGGCCAGCCAGCCCAGCCAGGCGTGGAGCGTTCCCGTAAAATCGAGGAACAGCAGCGTCACGCCCACGAAACAGAAGAGCGCAACGGCAATTCGGATTTTTCGCAACATGATTCGTACAGATTCGAGATGTTGCGAAAATACGAAAAACTTGGCAATTTCGCCGCATACCGATTCCGGATTTTCCTACCTTATCCTCGGACCGATCGTTTCGCCCCGGACAGCTGGCCTCCCAGCCGTGCAGAGAGCCGCATCCGCCAGCAAAAACCGTTTCGCCCACCGGCCGCAACCGGCACAAAAAATTCCCCGCAGGTCCGTCGGACCTGCGGGGATCGGCTGTTCGGCGAAAACAGCGCTCCGCAACGTTTCATTTGCGGCCCTGACCGGCCACCGCTTCCATCAGCGCCGCTATTTTCTGCGGATCGCCCAGGAAGTAGTCGTTCACGCAGCCGAGCCCGTCGTCGAACTCGAACACGTAGGGCACCGCCGTCGGCAGGTTGAGTTCGGCGATGGCATCATCCGAAATTCCTTTCAGATGCTTGACTATGCCGCGCAGGCTGTTGCCGTGGGCGACCACCAGCAGCGCCTCGTGGTCGGCCAGCGCCGGCAATATCCCGCACTGCCAGTAGGGCAGCGTGCGTGCAACGGTCTGCGCCAGCGACTCCGTCAGGGGCAGTTCGGCGGCCGGAACGCCGCGATACCGCGGATCGAAGCGCGGATTGCGCGGGTCGTCATCGCCCAAGGGCGCCGGCGCCGCATCGTAGCTGCGGCGCCACGCATGCACCTGTTCGTCGCCGTACTTTTCGGCCGTCTCGCGTTTGTTCAGTCCCTGGAGCGAGCCGTAGTGCTTCTCGTTGAGCCGCCAGCTCTTCTCCACCGGGATCCAGTCCTGACCGAGCTTGTCCAACACCGTGTCAAGGGTCTTCACGGCCCGTTTCAGATAGGATACATAGGCTTTCCCGAACCGGTATCCCTCTCTCCGCAGCAGTTCGCCGGCTTCGGCGGCCTCGGCCTCGCCGCGCTCGCTCAGATCGACATCGGTCCATCCCGTAAACCGGTTTTCGCGGTTCCAGACGCTCTCGCCGTGGCGGAGCAGTACGATCTTCTTCATGGCTTCCGTTTTCATGCGTTCACCGGATCGGGGCAGACCCGGTTGGTCAGCTCCTTGCCGGCATAGAATTCGTTGATGTTCTGCATGGTAACACGCGCAATCTCAAGCAGCGCTTCGCGCGTGAAAAATGCCTGGTGCGAGGTGACGATCACGTTGTTGAACGACAGCAGCCGCGCCAGCACGTCGTCGTCCATGATGCGGTCCGAGGTGTCCTCGTAGAAATAAGCCGCCTCCTCTTCGTAGACGTCGAGACCCGCCGCGCCGATTTTCTTCTCTTTCAGTCCGTCGATCAGCGCTTCGGTGTGGATCAGCTGGCCGCGCCCCGTGTTGATAAGCATCACGCCGGGCTTCATCCGCGCAATGGCCACGTCGCCGATCATGTAGCGCGTCCGGTCGGTGAGCGGGCAGTGGAGCGAAATGATGTCGGAGCGTTCGTAGAGTTCGTCGAGCGACACGTACGAAATGCCAGCATTCCACGCATATTGTTCGTCGGGATGCAGATCGTGCGCCACCACCTCCATGCCGAATCCTTTGAGTATGCGGATCAGTTCGCGGGCGATCTTGCCGATGCCCACAATGCCGGCCGTCTTGCCGTACATGTCGAAACCCAGCAGTCCGTGCAGCGAAAAGTTGCCGTCGCGCGTGCGCCAGTAGGCGCGGTGTATCTTGCGGTTGAGCGCCAGCATCAGCGCCACGGCATGCTCGGCCACCGCGTGGGGCGAATAGGCCGGCACCCGCACCACCGAAACGCCGTAACGTACGGCGGCTGTCAGATCGACGTTGTTGAAACCCGCGCAGCGCAGCGCGATGAGCCGCACCCCCATGTCGGCCAGCAGACGGATCGTCTCGGCGTCGGCGGTGTCGTTCACGAAGATGCAGACCGCCTCGGACCCTTGCGCCAGCGCTACGTTGCGCGCATTGAGGTGGCTGCGATGATAGCAGATTTCGAACGGTGAGGCGGCGGAAACCTGCGCGAAAAACTCGCGGTCGTAGGGTTTCACGCCGAAAAAGGTAATTTTCATTCTTGTGCGGTTTTACCCGCAGCAAGTGCAAATTCCGGGCCCGGCCCGACAGCGGCAAGAATCGAAGACGGAAACGCATCGCAAAGCCCGGCAACCGGCCGGAGCAGGAATCGGAGACGGAAACGCACCATAGGGCCCGGCACCACTACGGGCGGACACCCGCACACCGCATCTTCAGCTCCCGAACCCGCCCGCAGACTAACCGTCCGTTCGGCACGTTTCCACGGCCTGCCCGCAGACTAACCGTCAGCCCGGCACGCTCCGCAGCCCGACAGGGAAAAATCCGCAGCTCCCGCGTTACTTGCTCGCGTTCCGATACTGAGTAGGGGAGAGGCCGGTGTGATGCTTGAAATAGCGCCCGAGATACGATTGGTCGGGAAAGTGGAGGCGGTAGGCGATCTCCTGCACCGAAAGGTCGGTTCCCTGAAGCAGCATCTTGATCTCCAGCACAACGGAGCGGTCGATGAATTCCTTGACCGAGCTGTGGGCGATGTTGCGGACGATGGCCGAAAGGTAGCGCGACGAGATGCACAGCCGGTCCGCATAGAAGGCCACTTCGCGGCGGCGCGTGCAATGTTCGTGGGTGAGACTGACAAACCGGTGGAAAAGTTCGATCTGCCGCGACGTCTTCGAGACCGGCGACTTGCGCCGCGAAGAAAAGCGCAGGTACTTGTCGTAGCACTCCAGCAGCAGATTCTGCAAACGGTTGCGGATGATCGTGTTGCGGTAGAGATTCTCCTTGTCGCGATAGGTGTATTCCACCATCCTGAACCACACGTCGGCGCCCTCGGCCTCGTCTTCCGACACGATCTCGACAGGGCGTTCGCGCAGCGAGTGGAAAAAACCGGGTTCCAGCCGGAAGGCTGCTTCGGCGAACATCTCCTTCGAAAAGGCGCAGTAACGCACGCTGAAATCCTCCGTTCGGTCGGTCAGCATGAACAGCGCCCCGGGCGGGAAAAACACGAGCGCATTGCGTTGCAGCGTGGCGCGGTACTGGTTGACGATCATTTCGGCGGAGCCGGCCGTGCAAAACAGCACCACGCAGCTGTTGCAGTGCGAAGCGTAGTTGTTGAAATAGGCAAGGTCCGAGATGCCGACCACGAACTGCTCTTCGGGCGAGGTCTGAATCGGATTGACTGCAGGCATGAACAATTCTTTTTTCGGACAAAAATAGCGAATTTCATCATGCAAAACCAAACGACATTCCGTAAATGAACAGAATTATTCGCAATATCATAACTGCGAATCCGCCGATTTTCCATACTTTTGCAACTCGATAAGTATTCAAGCATACGCAAGTCAAGAAAGATGATTATGAAGCAGACACTCGCAAAGGCAGCCATCGCTGCGTGCTGCCTGGCAGCCGTCGGCTGCGGACAGGCCCCGACGGCCACGGGTCCCGGCGAATACGCCGTGCTGACCGTTACGACCAGCGACCGTGAGATTCCGGTCAACTACTCGGCTACCATCCGCGGACGCCAGGACATCGACATATACCCGCAGATTTCGGGCACCATCTCGCAGCTGCTCGTCAAGGAGGGAGAGCAGGTCTCGAAAGGCCGGACGCTCTTCATCATCGACCAGGTGCCCTACAAGGCCGCGCTCCAGACCGCCGATGCCAACGTCGCCGCAGCCAAGGCCGGCGTCGCCACGGCCCGGCTGACCTACGACAGCAAGAAAGAGTTGTTCAAGCGCAACGTCGTCTCGCAGTTCGACCTCTCGACAGCCAAAAACCAGCTGCTCACCGCCGAAGCGCAGTTCGCCCAGGCCCAGGCCCAGCGCGTCAGCGCCGCCAACAACCTCTCCTATACGGTGGTCAAGGCTCCGTCCAACGGCGTGGTGGGTACGCTTCCGCTGCGCGTCGGTGCGCTGGTCGGTCCCTCGGTCAAGCTCACGACCGTCTCCGACAACTCCGAAATGTACGTCTACTTCTCGATGGCCGAAAACCGGCTGCTCGAACTGACGCGCCGCTACGGCTCGACGGCCCGGACGTTGAAAAGCATGCCCGAAGTCGCTTTGCAGCTCTCCGACGGTTCGCTCTACGCCGACAAGGGCCGCGTCGAATCGATCAGCGGCGTGATCGACCCCACGACGGGCAGCGTGCAGCTGCGCGCCGCGTTCCCCAACCGCGACGGACTGCTCCACAGCGGCGGCACGGGCAACATCGTCCTGCCTTCGGTGTATAAGGATTGCGTCGTCATTCCCCAGACCGCCACTTTCGAAATCCAGGACAAGGTCTACGTATATAAGGTAGTGGACGGCAAAGCCGTTTCAAGCATGATCGACGTGGAGAAGATCTCCAACGGCAGGGAGTACATCGTCAGGTCGGGCCTCACCCCGGGCGAGACGATCGTAGCCGAAGGCGTGGGCATGCTGCGCGAGGGCACCCCCGTCGTGGCCAAGCGGCAGCCTGCCGCCGCTTCCGGCTCCGCAGCACCCGAAACCGCCGCCGAAACCCAAACCGCAAAGGAGGAATAGCCCATGACACTCAAGCATTTCATCGAACGGCCCGTCCTGGCGTCGGTCATCTCCGTTCTGATCGTCATCGCCGGTCTGATCGGTCTGGCGACCCTGCCCGTGGAGCAGTATCCCGACATTGCGCCGCCCACGGTCACGGTCCGCGCCTCGTACCCCGGTGCGAGCGCCGAAACCATCCAGAAATCGGTGGTCGTGCCTCTCGAGGAGGCCATCAACGGCGTCGAGGACATGATGTACATCCAGTCCGACGCTTCCAACTCCGGTTCGGCCTCCATTTCGGTCTACTTCAAGCAGGGCACCGACCCCGACATGGCCACCGTCAACGTGCAGAACCGCGTGGCTACGGCTACGGGCGCCCTCCCCGCCGAGGTCACCAAGATCGGCGTCACTACCATGAAACGCCAGACCTCCATGCTGATGGTCTTCGCGCTCAACAGCCCCGACGACAGCTACGACGAGGTGTTCCTGGCCAACTACATGAACATCAACATCAAGCCGCGCGTCCAGCGCATCCAGGGCGTCGGCGAATTCTTCGCCCTCGGCGCCGACTACGCCATGCGCATCTGGATGAAGCCCGACGTGATGGCGCAGTACCGCCTGGTTCCTTCCGACGTCACCATGGCGCTGGCCGAGCAGAACATCGAGTCGGCCGCCGGACAGCTGGGCGAGAATTCCGACAACGCCTTCCAGTATACCATGAAATACCGCGGACGCCGGGTCTCCCCCGAGGAGTTCGGCGAGATCGTCATCCGTTCGACGGCCGACGGTCAGGTGTTGCGGCTCAAGGATGTGGCCGACATCGAGCTGGGCGGCGAATCCTATGCCTACAAGGGCTACGCCAACGGCCATCCGGGCATCGCGGCGCTCGTGTTCCAGACCGCCGGCTCCAATGCCACGCAGGTCGTCGAGGAGATCGAAGAGCTGCTCGAAGAGATCAAGGCCGAGTTGCCCAAGGGCATCGAAATCGTGCGTTTGCAGAACGTCAACGACTTCCTCTACGCTTCGATCAACGAGGTCATCAAGACGCTCATCGAGGCCATCCTCCTCGTCGTGCTCGTGGTCTACGTCTTCTTGCAGGACATCCGCTCGACGCTCATTCCCACCGTCTCGATCATCGTGGCGCTGATCGGCACCTTCGCCTTCCTGTCGCTGGCCGGGTTCTCCATCAACCTGCTGACGCTCTTCGCCCTCGTGCTGGCCATCGGCACCGTCGTCGACGATGCCATCATCGTCGTCGAGGCCGTGCAGGCGCGTTTCGATGCCGGTTACAAGTCGTCGTACATGGCCACCATCGACGCCATGTCGGGCATCACGTCGGCCATCGTCACCTCCACGCTGGTCTTCATGGCCGTCTTCATCCCCGTGGCCATGATGGGCGGTACGTCGGGTGTCTTCTACACGCAGTTCGGCCTCACGATGGCCGTCGCCGTGGGTATCTCGGCCCTGAACGCCCTGACCCTCTCGCCGGCCTTGTGCGCCATCATCCTCAAGCCCTACCTCGACGAGAACGGCGAGATGCGCGACAACTTCGCCGCCCGTTTCCGCAAGGCTTTCAACACGGCGTTCAACGCCATGATCAACAAGTACAAGCACGGCGTGATGCTCTTCATCAAGCACAAATGGCTCACGTGGGCTACTCTCGGACTGGCTTTCGCTGCATTGGTTCTGCTGATGAACACCACCAAGACGGGTCTCGTACCCGACGAGGACCAGGGAACCGTCATGGTCAACGTCACCACCGCTCCGGGCACGTCGCTCGCCGAGACCGACGCCGTCATGCAGGAGGTGGGGCGCCGTCTGCAGCAGATTCCGCAGATCCGCGACTTCAACCAGGTGGCCGGCTACGGCATGATCGCCGGCCAGGGCAACTCCTACGGCATGTGCATCGTCAAGCTCAAGGACTGGGAGCAGCGCCCCGACAAGCAGGACGCCGTGAATGCCGTCATCGAGCAGATCTACGCCCGTACGGCCGACATCCGGAATGCGCAGGTCTTCGCCGTGGCTCCGCCGATGATTTCGGGCTACGGCACCTCCACCGGTTTCAACATGTACCTGCAGGACCGCAACGGCGGCAATATCGCCGATTTCTACAACGTCTACCTCCAGTTCGTCGGCGCGCTGAACCAGCGCCCCGAGATCGGACGCGCCTACTCGACCTTCAACATCAGCTTCCCGCAGTACATCGTCGACATCGACGCGGCCAAGGCCAAGCGCTCCGGTATCTCGCCCTCCGAGATCCTCTCTACGTTGTCGGGTTACTACGGCGGTCAGTACGTCTCCAACATCAACCGCTTCTCGAAGGTCTACCGCGTGATGATCCAGGCCGACCCCAAGTACCGCATGGACACCGAGTCGCTCAACAACATCTTCGTGCGTATGCAGAGCGGCGAAATGGCCCCCGTCAGCCAGTTCGTCACGCTGACCAAGGTCTACGGCCCCGAGGTGCTCAACCGCTTCAACCTCTACAACTCCATCGCCATAACCGGCACGGCCGCCAACGGCTATTCGTCGGGCGACACCATCGAGGCGATCCGCGAAACGGCGGCCCGCGTGCTGCCCAGCGGTTATAGCTACGAGTTCGGCGGCATCACGCGCGAGGAGGCACGCACGGGCAGCAACACGACGATCATCTTCGCCATCTGCATCCTGCTCATCTACCTCATTCTGAGCGCCCTTTACGAAAGTTTCATCATTCCGTTCGCCGTCATCCTCTCGGTTCCGTGCGGTCTGATGGGTTCGTTCCTCTTCGCCAAGATGATGGGCCTCGAGAACAACATCTACCTGCAGACGGGTCTCATCATGTTGATCGGCCTGTTGGCCAAGACAGCCATTCTGCTCACCGAGTATGCCGGCGACCGCCGCCGTGCGGGCATGACCCTCACGCAGGCCGCCGTCTCGGCCGCCAAGGTGCGTCTGCGCCCCATCCTCATGACGGTGCTCACCATGGTCTTCGGCATGATTCCGCTGGTGTTGGCCAGCGGCGTCGGCGCCAACGGCAACTCGACGCTCGGCACGGGCGTCGTGGGCGGCATGATCATCGGTACGCTCGCCCTGCTGTTCCTGGTCCCCACGCTCTTCATCGTCTTCCAGACGCTGCAGGAGAAGATCAAGCCCCTCGAATTCGATCCCGATCCCCAGTGGTCGGTGCGCGCCGAAGTCGAAGAGTGCAAAAACGAAAAGGAGGAGTAAGTATGAAAAAGACAATCATCATCTGCCTGACGGTCCTCGCCGCCGGCTGCGGCATCTACAAGCCCTATACGCGCCCCGAGATAAGCACCGAAGGTCTCTACGGCTCGGCCGAGAGCGCCGACACGGCCACTTTCGGCAACGTGGCATGGCGCGAGGTCTTCACCGACCCGCAGCTGCAGGCGCTCATCGCGGAGGCCCTCGAGAACAACACCGACATGCAGTCGGCCCACTGGCGCGTGAAGGAGGCCGAGGCCTCGCTCCGTTCGGCGCGCCTGGCTTACCTGCCGTCGTTCAACTTCGCCCCGCAGGGGTCGGTCAGCAGTTTCGACAACAGCGCCGCCGCCAAAACCTACAGCATCCCCGTCACGGCAAGCTGGCAGATCGACCTCTTCGGCGGACTGACCAACGCCAAGCGCAAGTCGAAGGCCGTCTACGCCCAGAGCAAGGAGTACCGCCAGGCCGTCCGCACCCAGCTCATCGCCGGCGTGGCCAACCTCTACTATACGTTGCTCATGCTCGACAGCCAGGAGCAGGTCACGCGTCGGACCGCCGACAAATGGAAGAAAAGCGTCGAGATCATGCGCGCCATGAAGGAGGCCGGCATGACCACCGAGGCCGGCGTGGCGCAGTACGAAGGCACCTACTATTCGATCCTAACGTCGCTCAGCGATCTGGCCCACAATATCCGCCAGACCGAAAACAGCCTTTGTTCGTTGTTGGGACGTGCGCCCCGGGCCATCGGGCGCGGTTCGCTCGACGCCCAGCAGATGCCCCGGGAGCTCGTCGTCGGCATTCCCGTGCAGATGCTCTCCAACCGCCCCGACGTCCGGGCTTCGGAATTCGCCCTGATGGAGGCTTACTACGCCACGGCCCAGGCCCGTTCGGCGCTCTATCCCTCCATCACGCTCAGCGGTTCGGCCGGTTGGACCAACAACGCCGGCGCCATGATCGTCAACCCCGGCAAGTTGTTGCTCAACGCCGCCGCACAGCTTCTCCAGCCCATCTTCAATGCCGGTGCCAACCGCGCCCGCGTGAAGATCATGAAGGCCCAGCAGGAGGAGGCGAAACTCGCGTTCCAGCAAACTCTGCTCAATGCGGGCGCCGAAGTCAACAACGCCCTTTCGCAATACCAGTCGGCCCGTTCCAAAACGGAGTCGCGCGCCCGGCAGATCGAGGCCCTGGAGCGCGCCGTCGAGAGCACCGAGCTGCTCATGCAGTATTCGTCGACCACCTATCTCGAGGTTCTGACCGCCCAGCAGTCGCTGCTCTCGGCACAGCTCTCGCAGATCGCCGACCGCTTCGACGAAATCCAGGGCGTCGTCAACCTCTACCAGGCGTTGGGCGGAGGGCGCGAAACCGCCGCCGAGTAACAACGATAAAGCGCACAGCGAAAACGACCGGAGCAATTTTTCCGGTCGTTTTTCTGCCGGCAGCAAAAATCCCTATCTTCGCAAAAACAACGGACTTCATTACCCCGATGAACAGCTCTCCCGCATACACGATCGCCATCAGCAGCCCCGCCGGCCACCCGATGATATCCATGATGATGGAGATGCACGGCCTCAAAGGCCGGGTATGATGCCTTCGTGTATAAACAACACCCCTCCGGTCTCTCGCAAGAGGCCGGATTTTTTAATGCTTATCCGTAAAAAAACAGGCTCTCTTTGGGTGCCTTTTCGAAACCGTACGACCCGCATTTTCCAGCAGGAACCTGCAAAATCCGGCTGTCCCGCAAGTTGCAGACCGCCGACAAACTGAAAACAGAATAAACATAAGTATATTTTATCCCACGACCATGGAACACCCCAACTACCGATTCGAGACCCGACAGATCCATGCCGGACTGCAGCCCGACGAGGCCACCGGCTCCCGCGGCCCGGCCATCTGACCCACGACGGCCTACCGCTTCCGCAGCTGCGACCGGGCGGCGCGGCTCTTCGACTACCGCTACGAATACAAGAAACGCAACTACCTCCGCAAACCGGACTACACGACCGACATCACACCCAAAATCTACGTCCGCTACCGGACCACCGACATCCGGCGCATCCTGCGCTTCGAGAAGATATGCGAGCAATACACCGGCGAGGAGAGCAACTACGTGATCGGCGAAATCGCCCTCAGCGAGCTGCCGGCCAAACGTCCGCAGCTAACGGACGACAATGTCTTCCCGGCCGACATTCCCGTCTTCTTTCTCGGCTGCGGCAACTAATTCTTCACGCAGCGCACCGACACACCGTACGCAGCCGCTACGGAAACAAGCGGTCCGGCCCCCGAAGCGGCGCTGACGCGCAGACACTCCATCTGCCCGTCGGCCGCCGACAGGGCGGAGCTCATCAGATAGCTGTACGATCCGTAACGGTCGTTCGCCCCCATGACGATCCAGCATCCCGAATCGACGAAGAAACCGGCTTCGCAGTCGGCATCGGCCAGCGACAGCAGTTCCTCCCGGTCGGGTATGTGCCATCCTGCCGGGCAGATGCCCCGCACCGGCGCAGATCCGGCATTGGCGCTTCCCAAGGCCGCAGCCCGGTCGTAAAGCAGTCCTTTCGCCCTCACCGCATCGGCACCCTCTTTCGGATACCAGATTCCGGAGCCCACGGCCGCACCTTGCGGCACACAGCGCAGGTTTTCGGCCATCCACACCCGGCCGGCAACGGTGGCCGTGCGGTATTCCACACCGTCGTAATCGAGCGTTCCGTCTTCCTTGTCGCCCGGCTCGCCGGGCGTTCCGGGCTCGCCGGGCTTGACTACGTCGCCGACGATCGATCCGCCGTCCTCCCAATCCTGGATCGAGCCCTTGAGCGAGAGGTTGAGCCGTTCGTCCGCAACGTCGACCGACAGCGTGTATTGTTTGCGGCTCTCCAATTCGACCGAAGCGACCGTCTCTCGATACACGCTTCCGCCGGCCATGGAAACCGTCACGGTCAGATCGGCCTGCTGCGGCACCAGAACGGCCCGATAGGCGAGTCCGGGCTGAACTTCGCACGCCAGCACCTCCCGGACGCCGGTCACCGCGACGGCCGAAACCTCCATCGATCCGAAATCGACCCGGGCCGTGGGGCTGAATCCGCTCAGTGCAACGCCGGAAACCGCTTCGCCGGCCGGAACGTTCACAAAAACGGTCAACTGCGACAGCAGATGCCGGAAAACCATGTTCACGGGAGCCTCGCCGGGCAGTACGTCGCGGGCAACCGCACCGAGCAGGTCGGACGACGAACAGCCGGTCCGTTGGTCGGCCGCCACGGTAAATTCGCTCGGCGCACCCGCATCGCTATAAGGATAATAGGCCGTCAGGGTCGACGGCTCCTGCCGCTCGGCATACCACAGCGGACCGTCCGCGAACGCCGTGCCGTCGTAGGTCATGGCGACATTCTCCGCATAGGGTTCCGACCCGCGGACGATCGTAAGACCGATGCGGTCGCCGCGGTCGAAATCCAAAGCCGAAACCCGGGTCTCGATCGTCGGAACGATCGTGACACGGGCATATTCGGCAAACGTTTCGGAACACGAACCCATGCAGGCCAAGGCAAACAGCAACACTGCCTGCCCGACAATTCGGTTGGAAAACAACATAAGAACAAGGAACTTGTGTCTTTTCAACACAAAAATAAGACTTTTTATGCTATTTCCCAGAGCTGCACCCGCAAAAAAAGGCCGACCCGGAGTTTCCGGATCGGCTTTACGTCGGCTTCTGCCGGCCTCCCGGCCGACATGCACCCGTCACTTCGCCTTCACGCACCGCACCTGCATGCCGTTGGCCCGGCCCATCGGGCGGTCGTTGCGCACATTGCTGTCGGCCAGTTCATCGGCCAGCCAGAGGCAGAACGCCGGAGACATGGCGCCACTGCTCCCGCCGGTCCAATAATATCCCACCCACGGCTGCATCTCCCGTGCGCGTGAGAGCAGCGATTCGTCGAAATAGTTCTGCACCGAGCCGTCGTACCAGCTGCGGCGTCCCGCCGCCACGAAGAACGATTCGGCACCGCCCGTGCCGGCAGCACCGAGCGTCCAGCCGTACTTATCCTCGTAATCGGCAATGTCACCCGCAAGGTTCTCGCGGATCGCCAACCCGGCGAACGCTTCGGCCGGAGCCACGCGCCATCCGTAGGGACACGGATCATAAAGCGTTTTGGAGTCGGCCGACCACCGTTCGGCGGCATCGCCCGAGTGCATCCAGTCCGCATCTTTTTCGGCCACCGTAATGAATGTCAGCGGATTGGCCGTAGCATATTTCAAGGTTCCGGTCTCCGAATCGGAGGCTGCGGTTTTCAGATAGGCACGTTTGCCGCTCTCGTTGTACATCGCCGCCGACGTGCCGTTCGCACCGTTGCAGGATACGGGCCCGATGAAAGGCTCCTTGCGGCCCCACTGGTAGAACAGGCCGAACGACTCCAGCGTTCCGGCCGTCGAAGCATCGACCGTAGCACGGGCACCGAGATTGCGGTTCATCATCGACTGTCCGTTGAACTCGACCGCCCCGCCTGCCGCATCGGGATCGAAATCCGTGACCCACACATGCCAGCTCCAGATCAAATTGTCGTGGGCATCGTAGGCGCCAAGCAGCGCATTGCCTTCCTTGACTTTCCCTTCGTCGTCGGCACCTACATAAAACGAAGCCTTGCCCGACAGCGCGTCAAAATAGACATTCTGCACCAGGTTGGTCGCCGATTGCCAGACGACCCCGACCTTGCGGGTGGCCAGCACGTCGCGACCGTTGTGCGCCGCATCGAACTGGTAGCAGGTCTCCTTCCGGTTCGCAAGGTAGCAGTTGGCCGGACGGGCGCTCAGATCCTCCGATCCGGCAACTCCCACGAACAGCGTCGCCGTAACATCCGCTCCGCCGCCGCTGGGCTTACCGGAGAGAACGACCGAACCGGACGTCGCCGCATCCGTATCCTCGGCCGAGGGCGAAACTACGGTGACCGTTCGCGCCGCAGCATCGAGCGTAATGTTGTCCCAGCCCGAAGGTTTCGTCGTGATGGAGAGTGTCGACACCTTGATGTTGTTGATCGAGAAGCCCACCGTCTCGCTCTGACGATGGTCCAGATAGACCGCCGGGCGTTCGAAATCGATGCTGCCCGAATCCTTGTCTTTGCCGCACGATACGGCGGAACATGCCGCAACCGCGATCACGGCCGCCATTCTCGCGAATCCTTTCATATTGTTCAATCTTTATCTTACTTCCGTAATACATGCCAAAGATACGAATAAGCCGAGCGCAATGCCAAATTTATTTGAGCATTGCCGAGGCGGAAGTATCTAAGACGGAGTCAAAGATACGAATAAGCGAGCGCAAAAGCAAGCTCGCTTGCATTTTGCCGAGCGAGAGTATCTTGGGCGCAAGCCAATGTACGAATAAGCGAGCGCAAATGCAAGCTCGATTGCTGAATAGACAAAATGCAGGATTTCGAGGAGTTAACGAAGAATTCATTACTTACTCTCCGATTCGGTTCTTCAAATCCATGCGTTCGTGCAAAATGCGGACGACCTCCACCGCAGACTCGGAAACCGGCCGGTAGAAAACGATGTGTTTCCCCGTTCGGTAACCGAACAAGCCTTCCATGATTTCCGCGTACTCCTTGCCGAGCGGGCGGGGACTATCGGCAATCTGCCGACAGGTATCGACCAGAAACGTATAATAGTTGTCAGCTTGTGCTTCAGACCATGTTTCGACCGTATAATTCCAAATGTCGGTAAGGTCTTCGACGGCCTTGTTCGAGAAGAGCAGATCAGCCATTCTTACGCTGTGTTTTCAACGTCCGAAGATGTTGCTGCGGGTCGAAGCCTACGGCGATGCCGCTGTTCACACCCTCGTCAATCGCGCTCTTCAACGCTGCAACTTTGTTTTCCTGCTCCTCCAAAAGCCGCAGTCCGGCGCGCACGACCTCGCTGGCATTATTATAACGCCCCTGCGCAATCGTGGACTGGATGAAGTTCTCGAAATAGGTTCCCAAAGCTACCGATGTCGTTTTCATAAGCTGCCTCTTTCTTGCAAAGTTACCAATATTTGGTAATGCAACAAATTTTTGACCGTTTTTATTTCAAGCCCACGCCCCGCACCACAAAACGGTCGCCGGCCGACGTTCATTGCCATCGCGGAACAATTCTTGCCGACCCTGCACGACAAACGGAACAAACCTGAAAAAAGTATGTCGGAACTCAAAATCGAACCGGGATCGCTGCCGGCCGAAAAAAGATTCAGCATTACGGTGACAGAAAAGGGGCCCTTTCTCGTCTACGGACGTCCGCCGTTCTGCGAGCAGTTCATCATGCCGGACCCGGACAACGAAAGCTGGTATTTCCAGGAGGGCAAGCACTTTTCCACCGAATCGGAGCCCACGGCGCTCTGCCGCTGCGGCGCCTCGAAGCGCAAGCCCTACTGCGACGGAGCCCACGTGCACGCCGATTGGGACCCGCAGCTCACGGCGCCCGACAGGCGGCTGCTCGACGATGCCGAACAGATCGAGGGCGGCACGCTCCGCATGAGCGACAATCCCGCCTATTGCGTCTTCGCCCGTTTCTGCCATCCCTACGGCGACGCGTGGACCCTTACCGAGGAGTCTTCCGATCCGGAGGCACGCCGGCTGGCCGTCCGCGAAGCCTCGATGTGCCCGAGCGGCCGGCTGACAGCCTGGGACAAAAAGACGGGCAAGCCCTACGAATTCCGTTTCGAACCGAGTCTCGGACTCATCGAAGACATCGCCATCGGTTCGAGCGGCGGACTCTGGATACGCGGCGGCATCCCGCTGCGCCGCGAAGACGGCACTACCTACGAAATACGCAACAGGGTGGTGGTCTGCCGGTGCGGCCAGTCGGCCAACAAGCCTTATTGCGACGGCACGCACGCAGCCATTAAGTGGCGCGACGATCTACAGGGCGACCCCGTGGGCGAAACCCTGCCCGAAGAGGTCTATTGAACATAAAGGAGCATTTGCCGGGAATTCCGGAGCGTCCGGTCGGGCTCTGCCCCAAAAATATATCGTACGCTGGGGCATCGGCTGCAAGCCCGCGCCGGTCGCGCCGGAGCCGGTTCCCGACCGCACCCCCGCAAACAGAAACGGGCGGCCCTGCTAAAGGCCGCCCGTTCAGTCATCGCTCCGCAGAGCCGATCATTTCTTCTCGGGACGAGCGATGGATTCGCGCATCGAAGTGTCGGCGATCATGTTCTTCATCTTATAATAGTCCATGATTCCGAGGTTGCCGTTCCGGAAAGCCTCGGCCATGGCCAGCGGCACCTCGGCTTCGGCAAGAATCACCTTGGCGCGCGCATCCTGCGCCTTGGCCTTGTTTTCCTGCTCCAGAGCGACAGCCATGGCCCGGCGCTCCTCGGCTTTGGCCTGGGCGATGTTCTTGTCGGCCTCGGCCTGGTCCATCTGAAGCTGGGCGCCGATGTTCTTGCCGACATCGATGTCGGCAATGTCGATCGAAAGAATTTCGAAAGCCGTTCCGGCGTCGAGCCCCTTGCCGATCACCACGCGAGAGATCGAATCGGGATTCTCCAGCACGACCTTGTGCGAATCCGACGAACCGATCGACGAGACGATGCCCTCGCCGACACGGGCAAGCACGGTCTCCTCACCGGCACCGCCGACCAGCTGCTTGATGTTGGCACGCACCGTGACGCGGGCCTTGGCGATAAGCTGAATGCCGTCCTTGGCCACGGCGGCCACGGGCGGGGTGTTGATCACCTTGGGGTTGACCGACATCTGCACGGCCTCGAACACGTCGCGGCCTGCCAGATCGATGGCCGTGGCCATCTTGAAGTCGAGCATGATGTTGGCTTTCTGCGCCGACACGAGGGCATGCACCACGTTGGTGACGTTGCCGCCGGCCAGGTAGTGGGCTTCCAGTTCGTTGGGATTGAGTTTCAGCCCCGCCTTCGTGCTCTCGATCATCGACGACACGATGACCGAGGGCGGCACCTTGCGCCAGCGCATCAGAATAAGTTGCAGCAGGCTGATCCGCACGCCCGAGACGAGCGCCGAGAACCAAAGGCCCACGGGAATGAAATAGAAGATCAGCCAGATGGCGAAAAGAGCTACGAATACGATCAGAACGATCATTCCGGATTCAAACATATCACATTGTTTTTTAATCGATTGTCCTTACGATGACATTGAAATTCTCGAATCCGACGACCTCCACTTCCTTGCGGGGATCGACGAACGAGTCGAGCGACTTGGCTTCGTAGGTGCGGCCGCCGAAGTCGACCTTGCCCATCGGGGCCAGGCGCGAAAGCGTGACCCCGCGGTCGCCGACCTTCAGTTCCGACTCGGGAGAGGACATCGACGAAGAGTCGATCTCCTGCCGGAGCGAAAACCGCTGCCAGGTTTTGGCCCGGAGCGAAACGACCGTGGCCACGAGCGAAAGCAGCAGCACGGCGCCCACCACGATGCAGCCCGTCAACGGATCGTAGTCGCGGAAAGCCATATATACGGCGCTGCCGTAGCACACCAGCGACAACACGGCGCCCACCGAAAAACCGGGCAGCAGGACCAGTTCGGCCACCAGGAACAGCACGCCGAAGAGGATCAGAATCACGATGTAGCACATGCTCATAACCGAAACGATTACCAATTATGCTATAAAGTTAACAAAATATTCCGATTATTCGGTTATTTCCTCAATTTTTATTTCCAGTCCGGGAGCGGCCTGCCGCACGGCCGCCGCCACGCGTTCGGCCACGGCCCGGTCGTCGAACATGCCGACCACGAATTTCTGTCCGGCGCGCGAAATAGCGGCCTCGCCGGCCGTTCCGGCAATGGCCTGCCTAACCTCCGCGGTGAGCGGGGCCGCAGATGCGATCTCGATCCGGAACACCTCGCGCGCAGCCTCGCCATCGACCGAAACATTGCGATAGACGCCGTCCGACCACATCACGACTTCGGGGCGCGCAAAACCCCGTTTCTTCAGCAGGGCCTGCGCCTCGTCGGCTTCCTCGCGCGTAGCGAACCCGCCGGCATAGTAGCACCACTTGCCCTCGTCGTTCTCCAGACACGAGAGCGGCGACACTCCGCGGAACGTGCCCACGGGCCGTTTGGCGTTGAACGTGCCGAGCAGAATGCGGTAGATCGTGCCACGGGCATACACCTTGCACTCCGGAATGGGGTTGTGCGCATTGTATTTGGCCGGCGTGGAGAAGCCGACATCCTCGTAGACCAGGAAATAGCGTTCCGTCAGCTCCTGCGGAGGCCGGCAGTATTCGATCGTCGCCAGACGCTCCGACACGCCGTACAACGAATCGGCCGCCTGGGCGAAACCCAGCAGCTCGGCCAGCGCCGTCTCGTTGGAGACGAGCAGTTGTTTGCGCAGGAAGTAGTCGACGATCTTGTCCGACACCGTCTCGCCGCTCAGCGCCGCCGCCGTGCGGGCGATCTTGGCGCCTTCCTCCTCCTGCCGGACAAGCAGCTCTTCCTTGCCCATCTTGTCGAGCAGATAGCCGTAGGCATAGCTCTTGTTGTCGAACACATAGGTCCACACCTCCGACAACGAATCGGCCAGCGCCCGGTTCACGCCCGCAAGCGTCCGGTAGCGGTCGTAAATCTCCACGGCTTCGGCTTCGACCGTAGCTTCGCGGTAGGAGTCGGCCAGTTGTTCGAGCGTCTCGTAGTTGGAAAGGTAGCGTTCGGCGCACCGCAGGGCCGTCGTCTCCAGTTGCTGGGCCTTGAGCAGCGCCGCGTAGTCCGCCTCGGGAAGTTCGTTGCGGAACCACGTGTTCTCCACCAGGTTGCGGACCTTCTGCCCTTCGGGAATCTCGGGGGCTTCCGTCTCCGACGACTCCGGCGGAGCCACCGTACCGTTGAGATTGGCCAGCACCCAGTTCTGCTCGATGGTGTTGATCCTGTCGATCAGACGCCCCTTGGCCGTGCGTATCTCGAAAATACGGTTCTCCAGTTCCAGAATCTCGTCGGCGAACTTGCGGCCCTCCTCCGGATTCTCGCGCAGCTGCCGCCGCATCCCCTCCACGGCATGGACCACCGAATCCTCCCTTATCTGCAGCCGGGCGTCCTCCTCCAGGAGCGACATGTACTCGGCATTGTCCTCCAGGCCCGCGATGCGGGCCTCGACGGGAGGCTGTTGGGCGCGCATGACGCCCGCGAAAAGCAGCGCCGCGCCCGCAAAGAGACCGAACTTGCGAATCATTGGGGTTATCTCCACCATTTGAGGAAAAAGAGCTGAATAAGTCCGAAAATCTCCAGACGCCCGAAGAGCATCAGAAGCGAACCGAAAAGTTTGAGTGCGCCGGGCAGTTCGGCGTAGGTGTTCATCGAGCCGACCTCTCCGAAACCGGGGCCTACGTTGCCCAGCATGGCCACCGATCCCGTGAAAGCCGTGGTCAGATCGGTGCCGCAGAGCGCCGCGAAAACCGTACCGGCCAGAATCAAGATGAAATAGGCGACGATGAAGACCATCACCGTATGCAGGAATTCGTTCTCCTGCACCACGCCGTCCAGCCGCACGCGGATCACCGCGTTGGGATGCTGCTGCTGCTTCAGGCGCGCCCGCATCATCTTGACGGCCAGCACCAGGCGGTTGATCTTGATACCGCCCGAAGTCGAGCCGGCCGAACCGCAGACCAACGAACCGAAAATCAGAATGACCACCGCCAGCGGAGTCCACAGATTGGTGTCGGCCGTCGCGAAGCCGGTCGTCGAGACGAGCGACACGAACTGGAAGAGCCCGTAGCGGAACGAAGCCGAAAAAGTGGGGTAGAGCCCGGCGGCGTAGATGCTCACGGCGATGACGAGGCCGCCGCTCAGCGACATGCCCAGATACCAGCGCGTCACCTCCGAGCGGGCGATGTTGTTGCGTTTGCCCGTGACCGTGGCATAGATCAGTCCGAAGTGGATGCCGGCCGTAGCCATGACAATGATAAGGATCGTGTCGATCAGCGGGCTGTTGTAATGGGCGATGCTGGCATTGTGGGTCGAGAAGCCGCTCGTGGCGCTCGCCGACATGCCGTGGCACAGCGCCTCGAACCACTCCATGCCCGCCAGCTTGAGCGCGACGGTGGAGAGCAGCGTGAGCCCGACATAGACCACCAGCAGAATGCGTACGATGATCTGCGTGCGGTAGCGATAATTGTCCTTGGCCAGCGTGGAGAGCTCCACGTTCGAAAGGGTCATCTTGCTTCGTCCCATCGACGGGAGGATGACCAGCGCGAACATCACGACGCCCATGCCGCCGATCCAGGTCGAGGAGATGCGCCAGAACTGCATGCCGCGCGGCAGGGCCTCGACGTCGGTCAGCACGGTGGCACCCGTGGTAGTGAAGCCCGAGACGCTCTCGAACAACGCATTGACCAGCGTGAATTCGCCGCCCCAGATCAGGTAGGGGAACGTCCCGACGATGCAGGCCACCAGCCACGAACCGACCACGATGCAGAAGCCCTCCTTGTTGGAAAGCTGCACCTTCTTCTCGACGAAAATCAACGGGAAAGCCCCCAGCAGCATGGTGAGAAGCGCAGCGAGCAGCAGCGGATAGAACGACGAATCCATGCCGTTGAGCCACGAAATGCCGGCCGACAACAGCATGAAGCCGGCGATGAACAGCATCACCATGCCTATGTATCTCAGAACGACGTCTACCCGCATGGTCGGTTACGCTTTATGCTGCCGGCAAAGGCCGATGAGGGTGTCGATCTTCTCCTTGAGTTCGAGCATCTCGTCCTTCAGATCGCCCGCCACGGCGAACGGCACGCGGAACGCGAGCCAGTCGCCCAGCCCCTTGTTCATGCGCAGGATCGGATTGACGCTGTAGATAAGCATGAAGTAGAAGAGCATCAGCACGATGGCGATCATCACCACGAGCGAGATCAGCACCGGCGTGACGGCCCGGTAGGCGTTCTTCTTCATCTGCTCGGTACGCGGCGCCAGCGAACTCTGCGCCGAAGTCATGTAGCTCTTGATGGCCGAGGTCAGGCGTCCGTAGACCGCTTCATACTGGTCGTTGTACCACCGGGCGCCCAGCGAATCGGCCCGGAAACGGGCCTGCGGCTTCGCGGCGCGCTCCACGGCCCCGAAAGCCAGGTAGCTGTCGGTGAGCAGGCGCAGTTCGGTCGTCACGAACGACAGCGAATCGAGATACGATTTTTCCAGCGCTTCGTGCTGGGCCACCAGCAAGGTGTTCTCCAGACGCTCCAGGCTCGCCACGCACAGGCTGTCGGAGCCCCGGTCGCCGAACACGGCCAGGCGGATCATCGAAACGTTGTGGCCATGGGCCGCATCGAGCATCTCCCGGGCCAGCTCGATGTTCCGCTTGCTGGTTTGCAGGATGTCGTCCGTATCGCGGCTCAGCCGGCTCAGTTCGAACAGCGAGACCATTCCCGAAAAGAACAACAGGCAAACGATACTTCCAAAACCGATCGTCACCCGTCTGCGCATACCTGTCATAGCTTGATTATTGAAGACACCGGCACATCATATGAATTCGGCCGGCGGCTTTAAATTTCGCAAATATAACCATTATTCCCGGATTTCTCCCCACAAATCGTGCGAAACGTCCATCGCCCCCAGTCTGACGCGGCAGACGGTGTTGATGCGCGAACGGTCGTAGGGGGCCTTCACCCGGCGGTACTGGCCCGTGTAGCCGAACATCATGCCGCCGCGCATCGTGCTCTCGAACAGCACGTCGGCCTCTGTGCCGCTCGCCTGTGCGCAGAAATCGCCGTGCAGCCGGGCGCACAACTCCTCCAGTTCGCCGACACGCCGCGTGACGACCGACGCCTGCACCTTGCCGGGCATTCCGACGGCCGGCGTCCCCGGACGCTCCGAAAACGGGAAGATATGCAGAAACGCGGGCTTCAGCCCGGCCAGAAAGTCGTAGGTCGTGCGGTGATCGGCCTCGGTCTCGCCCGGGAAGCCGACGATCACGTCGATGCCGATGAAAGCATCGGGCATCGCCCGCCGCACGGAGGCGATGCGTTCGGCGAAACGGGCCGTCGTATAGCGGCGGCGCATCAGTCCCAGAATCCGGTCCGAACCGCTCTGCAACGGGATGTGGAAATGGTGCTGGAACTTGGGCGACGCGGCGCAGAACGCAATGATTTCGTCGGTCAGCAGGTTGGGCTCGATCGACGAAATGCGGTAGCGGTCGATTCCGTCCACCCCGTCGAGCGCCCGCAGCAGGTCGATGAACTTCTCGCCCGTCGTACGGCCGAAATCGCCGGTGTTGATTCCCGTGATGACGATCTCGCGCTGACCCGCCGCCGCGATCTGCCGCGCTTCATCGACCAGTTCGGCGATCGGCATGTTGCGGCTCGAACCGCGGGCGTAGTGGATCGTGCAATAGGAGCAGCAGTAGTCGCAGCCGTCCTGCACCTTCAGAAAGGCGCGCGTGCGGTCGCCGCTCGAAAAAGCCGCGAAGAACGACGTCAGCGAATCGGTGTCGCAGCTGTAGACCTGCGCCCGGCCCTTGCCCGGCAGTGCGAGGACCCGGCGGTACAGTTCGCCCTTGTCGTTGTTGCTCAGCACCAGGTCGACCCCCTCGATGGCCGCTATCTCCTGCGGCTTGAGCTGAGCATAGCATCCCGTCACGGCGATGATCGCCTGCGGATTGCGGCGGTGGAGCTTGCGGATCAGGTTGCGGCACTTCTTGTCGGCATGCTCGGTCACCGAACAGCTGTTGATGACGCAAATGTCGGCTTCGGCATCGGGCGCCACGCGCTCGAAACCGCCGCGCTCGAACTCCCGGGCCAGCGTCGACGACTCCGAAAAGTTGAGTTTGCAGCCGAGGGTATGAAAATTGACTCTGCGAGGTTGCATCCTAATAAGGTGAAAAGTGAAAAGTGAAAGGTGAAAAGCAAGACCGCCGGCAGACCATGCCCGGCTGCCGCGGCGGCCGGGCAAACCGGGGCTGAACCGGGACTGCCGCGGCGGCCGTACAAACCGGGGCTGAACCGGACCTGTCCCCCTCCTGCCGGGAATCCGCCCGTCCGAAGCGCACCCGAAGCTGCGCCTCTGCCGCGAAGACCCCGATCGGAAAGCGGACCGATGCTTGTTGCCTTTCGCCTGCGAAATTACGAAAAGCCGCCGAAAAAGAGGAGCTTTTCCCGGAAAAAAGCGTAAATTTGCGCGCATTCGACATCGGACCATGGGATTCATCGACGATCTGTTCCAGTACGCCTATCTCTCCAACGCGCTGGCGGCCTGCATCCTCGCAGGCATCGCCTGCGGAATGGCCGGCACCTACGTGGTGTGCCGGCGCATGGTCTTCCTGGCCGGCGGCATCACGCACTCCTCGTTCGGAGGACTGGGCATCGCGTTCTATCTGGGTGCCGACCCCATCATCGGCGCCATGCTTTTCGCCGTGCTTTCGGCCTTGGGCATCGAGTGGGCCGGCAGCCGGGGGCGCATCCGCGAAGATTCGGCCATCGGCATCGTGTGGTCGGTGGGCATGGCCGTGGGAGCGCTCTTCATGAGCCTGCGTCCGGGCTACACCTCGGGCGATCTGTCGGCCTACCTCTTCGGCAGCATCATCACCGTCACGCGCGGCGATGTCGTCGCACTCGGCGCGCTGGCGCTGCTGCTGGTCATCGGCGCCGCCCTGTGGCTCCGGCCCGTGATGTATGTGGCCTTCGACCGCGAGTTCGCCCGCAGCCGCGGCATCCGCACGCAGCTGATCTCCTACCTCATGGCCGCCTTGATCGCCGTGACGATCGTCCTTTCGATCCGCATCATGGGCATCGTGCTGCTCATCTCGCTGCTCACGCTCCCCGTGGTCATCGTCAACACCTTTTCGCGTTCCTACCGCACGCTCGCCGTGGCCGCACCCGTCGTCGCCATCGCCGGCAACGTCGCCGGACTGGTCGCAAGCTACCATTTCGAAGTCCCGCCCGGCGCCTCCATAATATTTACGCTCACTTTGACGCTCGTTATCGCAAAACTGTTAACTTTGCGTCGCAGAAAACCGGTAACGGCCGCATGAAAACCATCCACAAGCTCATTCTGAAAGCCTATCTCGGCCCGATGATCCTCACGTTCTTCATCGTCATGTTCGTGCTGATGATGAACTTCGTGTGGCGTTTCATCGACGAGCTCGTCGGCAAAGGACTGAGCGCCGGCATCATCATCGAGCTGATGACCTACGCCATGGCCAACATGCTGCCGCTGGGTCTGCCGCTGGCCGTGCTGCTGGCCGCCATCATGACGATGGGCAACCTGGGCGAGAACTACGAGCTCCTGGCCATGAAATCGGCCGGCATGTCGCTGGTCAGGATCACCCGGCCGCTGCTTATCCTCGTGAGTCTGATCGCCATAGCCAGTTTCTTCATCGGCAACAACCTCGTGCCCTACGCCAACAAGAAGATGTACAGCATCATCTACGACATCCGCCAGCAGCGGCAGACGCTCGAATTCCAGGACGGGCTCTTCTTCAACGGCATCGACGACATGTCGATCCGCGTGGCGCACCAGGACCCCGGAACAGGGCTGCTGCACGACGTGCTGATCTACGACAACCGCTCGGCCACCGGCAACATGAACACCATCGTGGCCGATTCGGGCTACATCAACCTCTCGGACGACAAACGCTACCTGCTGGTGACGCTCTTCAACGGCGAGACCTACGAACAGACCCGCAACAGCCAGTGGTACAACAAAAGCGCCCTGCGCCGCCACACCTTCGACGTGCAGAAGCAGAGCATCCCGATGGACGGTTTCGCCATGGAGCGCAGCAACAACAGCATCTCCAACAGCCAGACCAAGAACATCAACCAGCTGCAGAGCGACATCGATTCGCTCGAACTGCGGGTCAACACGGCTACGAGCAGTTCCTACGAACCGCTGCTCAAGGAGCAGATCTTCGTCCGCGACCACAACGTCCTGCCGCTCCCCGACAGCCTGCGCACCGACAAGCGCGGATTCCGCGACATGATGGCCGTCGACTCGATCGGCCGGCTGCCCCTGCGCGAAAAGGAGCGCATCTGGAACCAGGCGCGCGCGCAGGCCAAGAATTCGCGCAACATGTTCTCTTTCGACGAGACGACGGCCAAGGAAGCGCTCAACCAGCTCTACCGTTCGAAGGTGGAGTGGCACAAGAAAGTGTCGCTTCCGGTCTCGATCATCATCTTCTTTCTGATCGGCGCACCGCTCGGAGCCATCATCCGCAAGGGCGGACTGGGACTTCCGGTCGTGGTTTCGGTCATCTTCTTCGTCATCTATTACATGATCAGCCTCTCGGGCGAGAAGCAGGTCAAGGAAGGCAACTGGGAAGCGGTCTGCGGCATGTGGATCTCGTCGTTCATCCTGGCGCCCATAGCCGTCTACCTGACCTACAAGGCCACCAACGACTCGGCGCTGCTCGACACCGACTGGTACGCCGGGCGGATCAAAGCCCTGCGCGAACGCGTCGAACCGTGGTTCGGGAAGCTGAAAAACGCATTAAAACTCAAACTGCATGGCAAACGAAACGACACTCAATAGCGTTGAGGAGGTCATCGAGGACTTCCGGGCCGGCAAGGTCGTGATCGTGGTCGACGACGAAGACCGCGAAAACGAGGGCGACTTCATCGTCGCGGCCGAAAAAATAACGCCCGAAATCGTCAACTTCATGCTCAAGGAAGGCCGCGGCGTGCTGTGCGCCCCGCTGAGCGAGGAGCGCTGCGCCGCTCTGGAGCTCAACATGATGGAGGAGAACAACACCTCGCTTCTGGGCACGCCGTTCACCGTGACGGTCGACCTCCTGGGCGAGGGATGCACCACCGGCGTCTCGATCCACGACCGCGCCGCCACCATCCGTGCGCTGGCCGATCCGTCGACGCGCCCCTCCGACCTGGGACGTCCGGGCCACATCAACCCGCTGCGGGCCCGCGAGAAAGGCGTGCTGCGCCGCCCGGGCCACACCGAAGCGGCCGTCGACCTGGCCCGCCTGGCCGGGCTCCAGCCCGCCGGAGCGCTCATCGAGATCATGAACGGGGACGGTACCATGGCCCGTATGCCGCAGCTGCGCGAAATCGCCCGCAAGTTCGGCCTCAAAATCATCTCCATCGCTTCGTTGATCGCCTACCGCCTGCGCGAGGAGTCGCTCATCGAAAAGGGAGTCACCGTACCGCTGCCCACGGCGTGGGGCGACTTCCGGATCACGCCGTTCCGCCAGAAATCCAACGGCGTGGAGCATGTGGCACTCACCAAAGGCGAATGGACGGAGGACGAACCGGTCCTTATCCGCGTGCACTCGTCGTGCGCCACGGGCGACATCTTCGGTTCCTACCGCTGCGACTGCGGCGACCAGCTCCACCAGGCCATGCAGATGATCGACAAGGAGGGCAGGGGCGCCATCGTCTATCTCAACCAGGAGGGCCGCGGCATCGGTCTCTGCAACAAGATACACGCCTACAAGCTCCAGGACGAGGGGCTCGACACCGTCGACGCCAACCTGCAGCTGGGCTTCAAGGCCGACGAACGCGACTACGGCGTGGGTGCGAGCATCATCCGCGAGCTGGGCATCCGCCACATGCGCCTGATGACCAACAACCCGCTCAAACGGGCCGGGCTGGAGGGCTACGGACTGCAGATCGACGAGATCGTGCCGATCGTCATCGCCCCCAACAAGTACAACGAACATTACCTCGAAACCAAGCAGGAACGCATGCAGCATACGCTGGGGCTGAAAAAGAAATAAGCGATGAACGGCAAGGATTTACGCATCGTCTTCATGGGCACGCCCGAATTCGCCGTGCCGTCGCTCCGGGCGCTGGTCGAAGACGGATACAACGTCGTGGCGGTAGTCACGGCGCCCGACAAACCCGCCGGCCGCGGGCAAAAACTGCACGAAAGCGACGTGAAGACCGCCGCCCGCGAACTGGGGCTGCCGATTCTCCAGCCCGAGAAGCTGCGCGATCCCGCGTTCGTCGAAGCGATGCAAGCATTGCAGCCCGACCTGGGCATCGTCATCGCGTTCCGCATGCTGCCCGAAACCGTCTGGGCCATGCCGCGCCTGGGCACCTTCAACCTCCACGCCTCGCTGCTGCCGCAGTACCGCGGCGCGGCGCCCATCAACCGGGCCATCATGAACGGCGAGACGGAGACCGGCGTGACGACTTTCCTGCTGAACCACGAAATAGACAAGGGCGCCATCCTGGCGCAGGAGCGCATGCCGATTCTGCCCGATGACAATGCCGGATCGCTCTACGACAAGCTGATGCACGCCGGAACGCGGCTGGTCACCGAGACCGTCGACCGCATCGCCGCCGGCGACATCGCCCCCATCGAACAACAGCACATCGACGAAACGACGCTCCGGCCCGCACCCAAGATTTTCAAGGACGACTGCCGCATCGACTGGCACCGGCCGGGCGCGGAGATCGTCGACCACGTACGCGGGCTGTCGCCTTATCCCGCCGCCTGGAGCGGACTTTGCCGGGAAGAGGGCTCGGAATACCTTACGGCCAAGATTTTCGGGACCCGCTTCGAAGCGGCCGACCACGGCCAGCCCTGCGGGACGGTCGAAAGCGACGGCCGCACCTTTGTCCGCATAGCCTGCGCCGACGGCTGGATCGTTCCCTCGGAACTGCAGATAGCCGGCAAGAAACGACTGCCGGTCAAAGAGTTGCTGTTAGGCTGGCGCGACGTCCTGCAATACCGTTTCGGCTCTCTGCCGATCAACGAATAGCATGCGACTTTCCGCCGCATGAATCGCACATCCCGCGCAGCACCCTCGCCCCGACCGGGAGCGGCACATCGCCCGCACAACCACCGCCGTTCGCTGAAAACATGACACGAACAAGGCCCGTTCCGACGATCGAACGGGCCTTGCTGTCCGGCTGAGTCTCAGCCGGCACACACTACTCGGAATCAGGCTTTTTCATACGCCTTGGCTTCGGCTTTCTCCTTCTCCACGGGCAGCGGCTTGGTGCAGAAATACCAATCGTAGCACTTCATTCCGGACACCGACTTCTCAGTCCCGTCGTAGGTCGTCGGAGCCGGCACGATGATGTCGTCGCCGGGGCGCCAGTCGGCCGGCAGGGCGACATGATACTTGTCGATGGTCTGCAAACCCACCAACACCCGCTTGAGCTCATCGAAGTTGCGGCCCAGCTGCATCGGATAATAGATCACGGCGCGGATGGTGGTTTCGGGATCGATGAAAAAGACGGCCCGCACGGCCGCCGAGGTCGAGACGCCGGGCTGGATCATGCCATACTTGCGCGCCACCTCCATCGACATGTCGGCGACGAGCGGGAAATTGAGGTCTACGCGCTTGTAACCCTTGAACTCGATCCGGTCGTGGATCGAACGCAGCCAGGCGATATGGCTGGCGTTGGTGCCGACGGAGAGACCCACCAGGCGGCAGTTGAGCTGCTCGAACTCCTTCTGCATGACGCCGAACATGACGAATTCCGACGTACAGATGGGCGTGAAGTCGGAAGGATGGGAAAAGAGAATGACCCATTGGCCCTTGAAATCCTCGGGAAAACGGATTTTGCCCTGCGTGGTTTCGGCCTCGAACGACGGAGCCTTGTCGCCGATCAGGGGCATCGTGTAGGTATGATTGTCCATAGTCTGAAATTTTAGCTCCTCCCCCCATGCAAATACGGTGCCTGTCCGAATTCTTCCCTGCGGCGTCCGAATATGGTATGCAATTTGCCGCAGCAGACACGAACGTCAAACATCAGAACCATGAAAACGGACAACACCAAGACGACCAACAGCAAAACGGCCGACAACGGCTACAAAACCACCTCGAACGGCAAAACGACCGGCAGCGGTCAGCGAACCGCCGGCACGACCCGCTCCACGACCGAGGGCGAATTCCACAATTTTTTCGTCGAGCAGCTCAAGGACATCTACTGGGCCGAGAAACACCTCAAAAAAGGCCTCAAGAAGATGAGCCGCGCGGCCACGAGCCCCAAGCTGCGCGATGCCTTCGAGAAACACTACAACGAAGGCGACAAGCAGATCGCCGAGCTGGAAACGATCTTCGGACTGATGGGCGAGAAGCCCGAGACCAAACGCTGCGAAGCGATGGCCGGTCTGCTCGAAGAAGCCGACGGCATGATTTCCGACACGCAGCGCAACAGTTTCGTGCGCGACGCGGGTCTGATCCTCGCCGCTCAGAAGGTCGAGCACTACGAGATCGCCACCTACGGCACGCTCAACGCGCTGGCCGCCTACCTTCCCGAAAAGAAGGTCAAGAAGATGATCGAAACGATCCTCAACGGCGAGAAGAAGACCGACGAGATGCTTACGTGCATCGCCGAGGAATTCGTCAACGAATGCGCCGCCGTGGAATAACCGCGGTCCTGCCGTTCGACAGCAGAGAGAACTCACGATGAGTTCTCTCTTTTTTATACAAGCGGGGGAGGTGCCACCGCATGTCGAAGCGTTCAGACCGGGCTCAAGCCGGAACATGCACACGAAAAGTCTCCCGGAAACCCGCAGGGGAATTCCGGGAGACTTCGGAAAAAGCATCCGGTGCCGCAATCGGAATCCGGGCATGAAGAACCGAGGCATCGCGTCCAACCTCAAAAGACACGAAATTGAGTGCCTGCGAACCATGGATCCTGAAGCATCCTTGCAGAGGTGAAAACTTCGGAAGATGGGGCGCACGGCCGGAAAGACCGGATCGGGAAAACGGAATCGGGAAAAATCGGTTCTCGGAAAGAGAACGGCCGACGTCGGTTGGGAAAGTGTCTCCGCAGGGAATGCGCTGCCGTGCACTGCCATCGTCGTGTCCGGAAAAAGCGCGCTGACGACGATACGCAAACCGCAGGGACGAGACAAATATAACCCACGAACGAGCCGTTGTCAAGAGGGTCGTGTAGAAAACGCCGGGAAAATGCAGAAATTTGCATGACACCGGAGAGCGGAATCCGACAAATTATTGTTAACTTCGCCCTTGAATAAACCCCGAAACCGTTTGCCTATGAAGAAATAACGAAACTGCAAAAAAGATTCTCACCCGTGCCGCACACGCTGACGACAGCGCCGGCACCACATATAAAAAGCGTTAGCTTTGTACCTTGCTTTCTGAAAATCTGGAAAATTTGACGAGCAACCGAGGAATGAAGTTTGACGCTCACGTCTACGACGTGGGCTTCATTCCGTATTTGGTTGCACAGGTTATTCCAGAGCCTCAGAAAGCAGATCGGAGTTTTGTCCCACGTTTTTTGTATGGCTCTTACCCAAACCGAATACCGCCGAGGGGACACGGCAAGAAAAACACGAAACACATGTTGAAAAAATTGCTGTACGGCATATTGACAGCCGTAATGACCTTCGCATTCGTATCCTGCGAAAAGGATGATAAGGCCAACGACCGATACGAACAAGAAGAGGAAGAAAAAGACTACGAATACCTCTATACCCAAACCGGGCTCTATCTGGGAATCACCGGCTTCAACTCCGACCTGCAACATTACACTTATCGTCCCGCCTACTATCCCTCCGTCGACTATTACCGACTGCTGAATACATCCACGAGCAATTCGTTCAAGGAATTTGTTTCCACATTGAAAACCGACGACGGCACCATTCTCTATTATGCAATGGACAACACCATATCGCTATTGGAAAAATCGAAATTCCCCGACGACCTCAAAAATGTTTCGATCATCACCTTTACCGACGGACTCGACCAAGGTTCGAGCGTCAAGAATCCCAACTATCAATCGGCATCCGCCTATTTGGAAGCGATACAGAACCGAATAAGAACTACTAAAATCAACAAGCTGAATATCAGCGCCTATTCGATAGGGTTGAAAGGCCAGGACGTAAAAGACGAGACACAGTTCAAATCGAATCTGAAAGGACTGGCCAGTTCCGAAACGAATGTCATGGAGGTAACGAGCATGGACGAAGTCAACGACAAATTCATGCAACTTGCGGCTTCATTGTATAAGAAAAATACAAGCCAATCGTTAACCCTGACGATTCCGCAACCCTACAACAATACGAAAATCCGATTTACTTTCGACATTGGAACCGAAGACGACGCAGCGAATTCGGCTTGCTATATCGAAGGTATATTCAACAACGGGGCTCTGACTCAGATTCAATACAACGGAATAACGAGCAATTCGGGTTCATCGGTCAAAGGAGAATCCGCAGGCTCAATAAACATCTCGTTCACATTCGAGAACATACAACTCGAAACAGCAAGCGAACTGGTGACGTCCCGCATCAAACAATGGGAATGGGTCTCCAACAGCAATCTGTGGCAGATCAACTCGGAATTCAACCCCGACAAATCGACCGAAACGACCGTAGAAATGCAGAGCGCCGTCATCATCCTGCTGTTGGATTGCAGCAGTTCGCTCGGCTCCGATCTGGAAAAAGTCAAAAAAACCGCACAAAATTTCATCACGGCTCTATCGGGTGCATCGGACGGAGAAATAACACTTACCTCTCAAGTCCGGTTCAAAAAACAAGGATACTATTATTGTATTCCTCAGCTGCTTCTTGCTACACAAGAGCAAGAAATACTGGCAAGCTATAATTTTGCATCGTCACCAGGAATCTCACCCTACTACGAGATTCCGACCGGCCATCATGTCCCCATGTACTATTACAATCTGAGCGACAGCCCCAACTACGGCTATCTGCTGAAAGAAACACCCTATACGTACTATTTTGCCGGAGGGAAGCAATATACGATAACATGCGCCGAAACTGCACAAGGATATTACAATTATAATATCAATTGCGACAATTGATGCGACAACTGAGTTTCGCATCGGAATTCCTCAAAAAAAGAAAGGCACTCTTTAGAGAGTGCCTTTCTTATTATAATCAAGCGAAACTTATCTTATCTTCCGGATGATCTCGCCGCCGCGGACGATGGCCTTCTCGTTGTCGGGCAACATTTTCCAGGCACGCTCGGGCAACGACTTCTTGAGTCCGATCATGACGTTCTCCATATCGACGACGGGCCGCACCTTGAGATAACCGCCCAAAATCATGGTATTGAATAGCTTGGCCTGTCCGAGCCGGGCGCATTCGGCCGTGGCGTCGATGGCGAAGACCGAGATGTCGTCGCGGACGGGATGACGCGTAATGCCGTTGGTATCGTAGATCAGCACGCCGCCCGACTTGACCATGGGCTCGAACTTCTCCATGGACTGCTGGTTGAGAATGATGGCCGTATCGAATTCGTGGGCAATGGGCGAAGAAATCTTCCGGTCGGACAAAATTACCGTGACGTTGGCCGTGCCGCCGCGCATCTCGGGACCGTAGGAGGGCATCCAGGTAACTTCGTAATCCTGCATGACCCCCGAATAAGCCAATATCTTACCCATCGATAGGACGCCCTGTCCACCGAATCCTGCTATAATCAATGTTTCTTTCATACCTAATGTTTATTTTACCTCCTTGATGTCGCCCAACGGATAAAAGGGCAACATGTTCTGTTCCAACCACTCGTTCGATGCCACGGGCGAAAGTTTCCACCCGCTGTTGCAGGTTGACACGACCTCGACGAGCGAAAAGCCCCGGCCCTCCATCGAACGCTGGAATGCTTTCTTGATGGCAGCCTTGCACTTGCGCACGTTGGCGGGCTTGTGGACGCTCTGGCGCGTGATGTAGGTGGCGCCTTCGAGGTGAGCCATCATCTCGGCGATCTTGTAGGGATAGCCGTTCAACCGCGGATCGCGCCCGTAGGGCGTCGTGGCGGTCTTCATCCCCAGCAGGGTGGTGGGGGCCATCTGCCCGCCCGTCATGCCGTAGATAGCATTGTTGATATAGACGGCAACGACATTCTCACCGCGGGCCGCCGCATGGATCGACTCGGCCGTACCGATGGCCGAGAGGTCGCCGTCGCCCTGGTAGGTGAAGACCATCGTCTCGGGATTCAGCCGCTTGGCCGCCGTAGCCACGGCCAGCGCACGCCCGTGAGCCGCCTCGATCCAGTCGATGTCGATGTAGTTGTAGGCGAAGACCGAACAACCTACGGGCGACACGCCCACCGCCCGGTCGGTCAGGCCCAGCTCGGCGATGACCTCGGCAATGAGTTTATGCACCGTACCGTGGCTGCAGCCCGGACAATAGTGCATGACATTGTCGGTGATGAGTTCCGGTTTGGCATAAACCAGATTCTCCTGTTTGATTTCAACCTCTGCCATGGTCTCTACTTTTTGATCAGTTTTTCTTTGAGCGCCTCCAGCACCTCGTCGGGGTTGAAGAGCATACCGCCCTGACGACCGTAGTGCTCGACGGGAGCCTTGCCGTTAACGGCCAGCCGTACGTCTTCGACCATCTGTCCGGCATTGAGTTCGGCGGAAAGGAACCCTTTGACGCCGCGCGCCGCCAAGGCGGCGATCTGTCGGGTCGGGAAAGGGTAGAGGGTGATGGGGCGCAGCAAGCCGACCTTGAGTCCTTCGGCGCGGGCCATCTCGACCGTAGCCGAACAGATGCGGGCCGAAGAACCGAAAGCCACGATGACGTAGTCGGCATCGTCGCACTCCACGGCTTCATACCTCACCTCGTTCTCCTCCAACGCTTTGTATTTGTCTTGCAGGCGGCGGTTGATGATCTCCATCTTCTCCGACTGCAACTCCAGCGACGTCACCACGTTGCGCCCGCGGCCCGACGGTTTGCCCATGGCGGCCCATGCTTCGCACTCGGCCTTGATCTCGGCGATGGTCTTGCGCGGACGCTGGGGCGCCAGCACCACTTTCTCCATCATCTGGCCGATGGCGCCGTCGGCCAGAATCATGGCCGGATTGCGGTATTTGAATGCCAGATCGAACGCCTCGGCCACATGGTCGTGCATCTCCTGCACGGAATTGGGTGCGAAGACGATCAGATGGTAGTCGCCGTGGCCGCCGCCCTTGACGGCCTGGAAATAATCGCCCTGCGAAGGCTGGATCGTACCCAGTCCCGGACCGCCGCGCTGGCAGTTGATGACCAGACACGGGAGCTCGGCGCCGGCCAGGTAACTGAGCCCCTCGGCCATCAGCGAAATGCCGGGACTCGACGACGAGGTCATGACCCGCTTGCCGGTAGCGGCGCCTCCGTAGACCATGTTGATCGACGACACCTCCGACTCGGCCTGCAGCACGACCATCCCGGTCGTCTCCCAGGGCTTGAGCTCCATGAGGGTCTCCATCACTTCCGACTGCGGCGTAATGGGGTAGCCGAAATAACCGTCGCAACCGTAGCGGATCGCCGCATGGGCGATCACTTCGTTGCCCTTCATCAATTTAACTTCCTTTTCTGCCATAGCCTACTCGAATTTTTGACGATAAACCGTTATCACGCTATCGGGGCAGATGACCGCACACGAAGCACAGCCCGTGCAGGCTTCGGGATCGGCCATGCGGACCACCGGATAACCCTTGCTATTGACTTCGACCGACAACTCCAGCACGCTGCACGGACACGATGCCACGCAAACCCCGCATCCCTTGCAACGCTCCTTGTCGACAACGATCGTTCCTTTGATTTTAGCCATACGCCATGAATTTTAATTGTTACAAATATAGGAAATTTTTCCGTCATAGCGGGTAAATGGCCGAAAGTTTTTCATCCTGGAAACGAACCTGGCGGCCGGAATCGCGAATATCGGCAGCATTAAAACGAAAAAACGCAGAGACTTTCCGCCATTATGCCTAAATTTGCCACGGGTCCCGCGCGAAAGCGGGCTCCGGAGAAGCCGACCTCCGACAAGCGCAGGCACCACACTCGAAAAAAACGATCGATTATGTATTGTTCCAAATGCGGCAGGGAGATCGCCGAAGGCGCCGCCTGCCCCGAATGCGGCACTCCCGCAGCAAAAACAACCGTCGTACCCGCCAACGTCAGCGAAAAGGACTGGCTCACGAGCGTCCTGCTCTGCTTCTTCCTGGGCTCGCTGGGCATCCACAGCTTCTACGCTGGCAAAACGGGTATCGGAATCGCCCAGCTTCTGACCATGGGCGGCTGCGGTGTCTGGACGCTGATCGATTTCATCATGCTCCTCTGCGGCAGCTACAAAGACAGTGAAGGCAAAGCCATCGTCAACAAGTAAGAGAATCCGGCTCGCGGGCTGGCTGCTTCTGCCCGCAGTGCTCTATCTCCTGCCCGCGGAGGGGATCATGCACGGCCGTTCGCTCTGCCTGTTCCGCAACCTGTTCGACCGTCCGTGTTACGGATGCGGCATGGCGCGGGCGCTCTTCTCGCTCCTGCACGGCGACGCGGCGGCAGCCTGGGACTATAACCGGCTGGCGTTCGTCGTGGCGCCCCTGCTGCTTTATCTCTACATAAAGGAACTGAAAAAAACGATCGGAGAACCGTGAAAGGTCTCCGATCGTTTTCGTTGGCCGGCATCGCTGCCGGAAAGGGCCGCAGAATCGCAGAGTCGCCGGACTGCAAGGCCGCAAAGGCACAGGGCCGGCAGGGTTGCGAAGCTGCCGAACGGGCGGTTACTCCTCGAAACTGTGGATCACCACGCCCGAGCGGAGTTTGGGCTCGAACCAGGTGGTTTTCGGCGGCATGATGTTGCCCGTGTCGGCGATGTTGATGAGCTGCTGCATCGAAACGGGGTAGAGGGCGAAAGCCGCCTGCATCTCGCCGCTGTCGACGCGCCGCTTCAACTCGCCGAGTCCGCGGATGCCGCCCACGAAGTCGATCCGCTTGGAAGTGCGGAGGTCCTTGATGTCGAGAATCTTGTCGAGCACGAGATTCGACAGCACCGTCACGTCCAACACACCGATGGGATCGTTGTCGTCGTAGGTGCCGGGCTTGGCCGTGAGGCTGTACCACTTGCCGTCGAGATACATGGAGAAATTGTGCAGGGCAGCGGGGCGGTACTCCTCGGTGCCCTTCTCCTCGACGGTGAAACTCTCGCGGAGCTTGTCGAGCAACTGCGCAGGCGTGAGCCCGTTCAGGTCCTTGACGACGCGGTTGTAGTCGATGATGCGGAGCTGTCCGGCCGGGAAAGTCACGGCCAGGAAATAGCAGTACTCCTCCTCACCGCAATGGCCCGGATTCTTCGACTTGCACTCGGCGCCCACGCGGGCGGCAGCGGCGGTACGATGGTGTCCGTCGGCGACATAGAGCGCCGGAATGCCCTTGAAAATCTCGGTGATGCGATCGTTGGTCTTGCGGTCGCGGATGACCCACAACCGGTGGCCGAAGCCGTCGGCAGCCGTGAAATCGTACTCCGGCGCGGACTTCACCGCCTCGGCGACGATGGCGTCGATCTCGTCGTTGTCGGGATAGGCGAAAAAGACGGGTTCGATGTTGGCCTGCTGGTTGCGCACATGGATCATGCGGTCCTCCTCCTTGTCGGGGCGGGTGAGCTCGTGCTTCTTGATGGCGCCCGACAGATAATCCTCGAAATGGCAGCACATGGCCAGACCGTACTGCGTGCGGCCCTCCATGGTCTGCGCATATACATAATAGTATTCCTCGGGGTCCTGCTGCAGCCAACCCTCCCTGCGCCAGCGGCGGAAATTGGCGACGGCGCGGTCGTAGACCTCCTGCGAATGCTCGTCGGCGATGGGCTCGAAGTCGATTTCGGGCTTGATGATGTGGAGCAGCGAACGCTCCGTAGCTTCATTAAGGGCTTCGGCGGAGTTGAGCACGTCGTAGGGGCGCGACGCCACCTCGGCGGCATGCTCCTTAGGCGGACGAACAGCACGGAAAGGCTTGATTCTAACCATATTATTCAAAAATTAAAAAATTTTTCAAATTTATCTGAAAGACACCTTTCAGATTCTTGTTTCGGATTCTTCGCTGCGCTCAGAATGACAAAGAGGAAGCTCGGAATCCAAGACCGGACCGGCAGACATTCTCGCTCTCAACCTACCGAGCTTCACCGCACCCGCCTGTCGGGCAAAGATTCTTCGCTGCGCTCAGAATGACGTGAGGAGGGCCGGAATGATGTGGAGGAAGCTCGGGATGACGCAGGGGGCACTCAGAACGACGCGGAGCACTCAGAATGACGCGGGGAGGACTCAAAACGCCAAAACGGGAACCGGAATGACCGGACCGGCAAACGTTATTTCACTTTCGGCCGTTCGATTCTCTCCGGAATCTCCCGAGATTCTTCGCTGCGCTCAGAATGACAAAGAGGAAGCTCGGAATTCAGGACCGGACCGGCAGACATTCTCGCTCTCAACCTACCGAGCTCCACCGCACCCGCCTGTCGGGCAAAGATTCTTCGCTGCGCTCAGAATGACAAAGAGGAAGCTCGGAATCCAAGACCGGACCGGCAGACATTCTCGCTCTCAACCTACCGAGCTCCACCGCACCCGCCTGCCGGGCAAAGTCTTCGCTGCGCTCAGAATGACGTGAGGAGGGCCGGAATGATGTGGAGGGAGCTCGGGATGACGCAGGGGGGGGGCACTCGAAATAACGCGGAGAGCGCTCAGAATGCCAAATCGGAAACCGCAATGCCAAGGTGCACGCTCGGTATGCCGAAGCAGAGAATCCGCACAGGCAGAACAAAGCCCTGCTGACACAACGAAAACCCAAGATGACAAAAACGAGCGTTCGGAATACCCCAAACACGCACTCCGACCCACAGAGCTTGAACCCTGAATGACAAAGAACGCTTCTACCCTTTGTTCACCTGGAAGCGGGTGCAACCGGTCGTGAAGAAGTCGACGATCTGCCGTGCGGCGGCCAGTCCGGCGTTGAGATTGGCCTCGGCGGTCTCGGCACCCATCTTCTTGGCGGTGGCGAAGACGCGCTTGCCGAACTTCTCGTCGAGCTCGGGCTGGACGGCGGCGGCGATGTCGGTGGTGTACTTCAAATCCTCGCGCTCGGTCAGAGCCCGCATCAACCCCTCCTCGTCGATCACCTCCTTGCGGGCGGTATTCACCAACGTGGCGCCCTTGGGCATGGACATCAGCAGGTCGTAGCCGATCGAGCCCTTGGTCTGCGCCGTAGCGGGAATGTGCAGCGACAGGTAGTCGGACGCCTTGTAGAGCGCTTCGACCGAACCGACCTGCTCGACGCCGTCGGCCGCGAAGACCTGGGGGTCGGCAACGAACGGATCGTAAGCTACAACTCGCATGCCGAGCGCCTTGCCCTTGCGGCCCACGAGCCGGCCCACGTTGCCGTAGGCGTGGATGCCGAGCGTCTTGCCCTGGATTTCGGAACCGGTGCCGGGCGTGAAGCGGTTGCGGGCCATGAAGATCATCATCGCAACGGCCAGTTCGGCCACGGCGTTGGAATTCTGCCCGGGGGTGTTCATCACCACGATGCCGCGGGCCGAAGCGGCGGCCAGGTCGACATTGTCGTAACCGGCGCCGGCACGGACGACGATCTTGAGATTCTTCGCCGCGTCGATCACCTCGGCGGTGACCTTGTCGCTGCGGACGATGAGCGCGTCGGCATCGGCCACGGCGGCCAGCAGTTCGGCCTTGCCGGCATATTTTTCGAGCAGGGCGAGTTCGTAGCCGGCCCCCTCGACGATTTCGCGGATACCCTCGACCGCCTTGGCGGCGAAGGGTTTCTCGGTTGCAACCAATACTTTCATGGTAAGTTTCAATGTGGTGGTTTCCTGTAATTCGGTCTGCTCCCACGCGACCACCTCGCCCGTGAGGGCGCTGTAGGCCGTGGGAATCTTGAACTGGTAGGCCATCGGGGACTACCGCTTGGCGTGCAGCTTCTCGAACTCCTGCATGCAGCCGACCAACGCCTGCACGCTCTCAATGGGCAAAGCGTTGTAGCACGAAGCGCGGAAGCCGCCGACCAGACGATGCCCCTTGATGCCGACCATGCCGCGGGCCTTGGCGAACTCCAGGAACTCGGGTGCCAGCTCCTCGTAGCCTTCGGCCATGACGAAGCAGATGTTCATGAGCGAACGGTCCTCCATCTCCACCGTACCGCGGAACAAGGGGTTGCGGTCGATCTCGTCGTAGAGCAACTTGGCCTTGGCGCCGTTGCGGCGGAAAATCTCGTCGACACCGCCGATTTTCTTGAGCCAGCGCAGCGTCTCCATCAACACGTAGATCGGGAAAACGGGCGGGGTGTTGAACATGGAATTGTTGTCGACGTGCGTACGGAACGAAACCATCGTGGGCAGGTCGCGCACGATCTTGTCGAGCATGTCTTCGCGGATGATGACGAACGAGACGCCGGCGGGAGCGAGGTTCTTCTGCGCGCCGCCATAGATCATGGCATACTTCGAGACATCGACCGGACGCGACAGGATGTCGGACGACATGTCGGCGATGAGAGGCACGGGCGAAGTGAGGTCCTCGTGAAACTCGGTGCCGTAGATGGTATTGTTGGTGGTGATGTGGAGATAGTCGAGGTCGGACGGGATGGCGAAGCCTTTGGGAATGTAGGTGAAATCGCGGTCCTCGGACGACGCGACGACCTCGACCTCGCCGTAACGCCTGGCCTCCTTGATGGCTTTCTTGGACCAGACGCCCGTATTGACATAGCCGGCCTTCTTGCCGAGGAAGTTGGCGGCGACCTCGTAGAAAAGGGTGCTGGCGCCGCCGCCCAGGTAGAAAATCTTGTAGTTGTCGGGGATGGCGAGCAGCTCGCGGAAGAGCTTGTCGGCCTCGGCCATCACATCGTCGAAATCCTTCGTGCGGTGCGAAATGGAGAGCAGCGAAACCCCCGTTCCGTTGAAATCCAGAATGGCCTTGGCGGCGTTTTCGATCACCTCGTCAGCCAAAATGGAGGGGCCAGCGTAGAAATTGTGCTTTTTCATGGTCGGTATGGATTTTATGATTCGAATTCCTGCTGTTAGTATGCTAACACAAATATAAACAAAATATTTCCGTAAAAGCAACAACTTGCCGAATAAATTTCGGTTCCCGGCCGGAAGCTCTGCATTTTTGAATAGTTTTTATTACTTTTGCGTCGTCCGCAGGGCTTTGCGGAGACTTCCGGAAAAGCGACGGAGCGCAAGGCATCGCGGCGAACAACGCAAGAAATGAAGACAAAATCGATGACGGGCTTCGGCAAGGGCGAAGCCCTGCTCCCCAACAAGAAAATCACGGTCGAGATCCGCTCGCTCAACTCCAAGCAGCTCGACCTCAATCTGCGGCTGCCGGCGATCTACCGCCAGTCGGAATACGAACTGCGCACGCTGGTGGGCCGCTGTCTGGTCCGCGGAAAAGTGGACGTCTTCGTGACGGTGGAGAACCGCCAGGTGGAGACCCCGGCCCGGATCGACCGCGAACTTTTCCGCGAATATCTGCGTCAGGCGGGCGATGCGATGGCCCATGCGGGCATCGGAGCCAACTACGAAGCGCTGGTGCCGGCCATTCTGCGCATGCCCGAGGTGGTGTCGACCGAGACGGAAGCCATTTCGGACGAAGAACATGCCGCCCTGCTGGCCGCGACGGAATCCGCAGCGGCCCGGCTCGACGCTTTCCGCGTGCAGGAGGGAGCGATTCTGATCGCCGACCTGCTGCGCCGTGTGGACCTGATCGAACAATACCGCAACGAAGTGGTGCCCTACGAACCTGTGCGCACGGAGAACGTCCGGGCCCGCATTCTGGAAAACCTGGCCAAACTGAACGCGGAAGTCGACCGCAACCGTCTGGAGCAGGAGATGATTTTCTATCTGGAGAAGTTCGACATCACGGAGGAGAAGGTGCGGCTGACCAACCACTGCAACTACTTCCGCGAAGTGGCCGCGAACGAGGAGTGCGCGGGCCGCAAGCTGGGATTCATCGCCCAGGAGATGGGCCGCGAAATCAACACCATGGGCTCGAAAGCCAACGAAGCGAACATCCAGATTCTGGTGGTGAAGATGAAGGACGAGCTGGAAAAAATCAAGGAACAGGTACTCAACATTTTATAAAAAAGTGAAAAGCGAAAGGCGGGAAGCGAAAGGCAGGGGCCGGACCCCGGAACCGCCGGAAGAAAAATACATTTCGCTTTTCAACTTTCACATTTAACGTTTCATCTCGGATCAACGTGGGCAAAGTCATCATATTCTCGGCACCGAGCGGCTCGGGCAAAACAACGATCGTAAAACAGCTCCTGGAACGCTATCCGCAGCTGGAATTTTCGGTCTCGGCGACGAGCCGGGCGCCCCGCGGCACCGAACGCGACGGGGTGGACTACTATTTCCTTTCGCACGAAGCATTCATGCAGGCCGTGGCCGAAAACCGCTTCGTGGAGTGGGAGGAGGTATACAAAGGCACCTGCTACGGCACGCTGCGCAGCGAGATGGAACGCATCTGGCAGAAGGGCCACATCATCGCCTTCGACGTCGACGTCATCGGCGGCATCAACCTCAAGCGGCTCTTCGGCGGCGACGCCTGCTCGGTTTTCGTCATGCCCCCCTCGGTCGAAGAACTGCGCCGCCGGCTCGAGAACCGCGGCACCGACGCCCCCGAGGTCATCGACCGCCGGGTGGCCAAAGCCGAATTCGAACTGACCAAGGCACCCGAGTTCGACCATGTGGTGGTCAACGACCGGCTCGACGAAGCCGTCGACCGGGTTTGCGCGATCCTCAACGACTTCATCGCCCGCTGAGCCATGAAACGCATGCTGCTCTATTTCGGGTCGTTCAACCCTGTGCACAAAGGCCACATCGCGCTGGCCGAATATGCGATGGAGCACGGACTGGCCGACGAGACGGCCCTGATCATCTCACCGCAGAGCCCCTACAAGAGCGATGCGGAGCTGGCTCCCGAGACCGACCGTTTCGAAATGGCCGAAATAGCCTGCAAGGCATCGAAATACCCCGGGCGGATCAAACCCTCGGTAGTGGAGTTCCTGCTGCCGAGACCCTCCTACACCATCGACACGCTGCGCTATCTGGAGGAGCTGTGCGGCCACGAAATGGAGTTCTCGATACTGATGGGCGGCGACCAGATCGCGGCGCTCGACGGCTGGAAGGAGTACGAAAAGATACTGGAATATCCCATCTACGTCTATCCGCGGCGCGGCGAGAGGGTAGAGCGCTTCCTCGACCGCATCACGCTGCTGAAAGAAGCCCCGCTGCAGGACTTTTCGTCGACGGAAGTGCGCGCCGCGATAGAACGGGGCGACGACACCTCGCGGATGCTGGCACCGGAAGTGGCCGACTGCATCCGCCGCAAAGGGCTGTGGTCGCCGGCCGGACGCATTGCGACGCTCGATGCGGTGCTTGCCGCCGAACCGGCAGACACGGCCTCCCTGCTCGAACGGGGGCGCCTGCACTACCGGATGAACGAATGGGGAGCGGCCCTCAACGACTTCAACGCCGTGCTTCGCATCGACCCCGGACACAAGGAGGCGCGCGAATTCATCGGCATGATTCAAGAAATACTGAGTTTCAGATACAAAGACATCTATAACCCATGACCCCGAAACTGAAAATAGCGCTTTTGGCCGGCGGCGACTCCTCCGAACGGGAGATCGCCCTGCAGAGCGCGGCGCAGATCGACGCGGCGCTCGACCACGACAAATACGACATCACGCTGATCGACCTGCACGGCCGCGACTGGCACTACACGGCGCCCGACGGCCGCGAGTGGCAGGTGGACAAGAACGACTTCTCGCTGACGGTCGAGGGAGCGCGCAAGGAATTCGACTACGCGCTGATCATCATCCACGGCACGCCGGGCGAAGACGGACGGCTGCAAGGCTATCTGGAGATGATGGGGATTCCCTTTTCGTCGTGCTCGATGACCTCGTCGGTCATTACCTTCGACAAGATAACGACCAAACGCACGCTGGCCGGACGCGGCATCAACCTGGCCCGCGAACGCTTCCTGCGCCGCGGCGAAGCCTGGGATGCCGCGGCGATCGCCGGCGAACTGGGGCTGCCGCTCTTCGTGAAACCCAACGCCAGCGGCTCGTCGTTCGGAGTGACGAAGGTCCGCACGGCCGACGAACTGCCCGCAGCCGTCGAAAAAGCGTTCTCGGAGAGCGACGAGGTGCTGATCGAAGAATATGTCGCAGGCCGCGAAATGGGGTGCGGCGTGATGATCGTCGGCGGCAAGGAGTATCTTTTCCCCGTTACGGAGATCGTTTCGAAGAAAGAATTCTTCGACTACGAAGCCAAATACACCGCCGGATTCTCCGACGAAATCACCCCGGCCGACATCGCCCCCGAGGTGAAGGCCGAACTCAACCGCATGACGCTGGAAGCCTACCGCGCATGCCGCTGCTCGGGCGTCGTGCGCGTCGATTTCATCGTGACGCCCGACGGCAGACCCTATTTCATCGAACTGAACTCCATACCGGGCATGAGCCCCGGGAGCATCGTCCCCAAGCAGGTGAAGGCAATGGGAATGACCATGGGCCAACTCTACGACATCATCATAGCCGACACATGCACTTGCAAATGATCGAAATCGAAGACAAGATCGTGAGCGCCGACCTGCTGCGCGAATGCTTCGCCTGCGACCTCGGGCAATGCAAGGGCATCTGCTGCGTGGAGGGCAATGCCGGAGCGCCGCTCGAAGCCGAAGAAGTCGACACGCTCGAAGAAGAATACCCCAACTACAAACCCTGCATGACGCCGGCGGGCATCGAAGCCGTCGAACGGCAGGGATTCATGGTGGTGGACGAAGACGGCGACTACACCACGCCGCTGGTCGACGATGCCCAGTGCGCCTATGCCTACGAAGAGAACGGCGTGACGCTCTGCGCCATCGAAAAGGCGTGGGCCGAAGGCCGCACGACGTTCCGCAAACCGGTCTCGTGCCATCTCTATCCCATCCGGCTGGTGCGCTTCTCGAACGGCACCGTGGGTCTGAACTACCACCGCTGGTCGGTCTGCGCACCGGCCCGCGAATGCGGCCGGAAGCTGGGCATACCCGTTTACAAAGCCCTCAAGGAACCGATCGTGCGCCGCTTCGGCGAAGGGTTCTACCGAGCGCTCGAAGCCGCCGAAGAACTGCTGAAAAACCGTTGATCCATGAAAAGATACTGTCTTACCCTGATGACCGTACTTGCGACCCTGGGCGCCGCCGCTCAGGAATCGCAGCAGCTGGCCGTGCTGACTCCGGAGGAAGCCGCGGCGGCGGACTCGATCGCGGCCCTGCGTCTGCGCCTGCGGCCCAAGGAGATACGCTCGACGTTCGACACCAACGATCTGACCGTGGTCGACACCATCAGCTCGGGCAACGATGCGCTGCTGGTGGTGCTCTACAGCAACAACACCTGGAAGTATGTGCGCAACCGCGATGTGGTGCGGGACAAGGAGATATTCGAAAAATACTGGGAGAACTACAACCTTTTCCCGTACCGCGATGTCGACATGTCGGTCATGCCCAACTCGGTGGTCATCGATCTGGTCGACTCGACCAAGAGCTACCATTGTCCTTTCCAGGGCCCTGTGAGCCCGCGCGGCAAATACGGACCGCGCGGACGGCGCCAACACCAGGGCGTCGACCTGCCGCTCAAGACGGGCGACCCGATCTATGCCACCTTCTGCGGACGCGTGCGCTACTCGGGCTACAACACCGGCGGCTACGGCAACCTTGTCATCGTGCGCCACGACAACGGCCTGGAGACCTACTACGGCCACCTCTCGGAGCGGCTCGTGCAGCCCAACCAATGGGTCGAGGCGGGGCAGATCATCGGTCTGGGCGGCTCGACGGGCCGGTCGTCGGGTCCGCACCTCCACTTCGAGACGCGCTACTACGGCCAGGTGTTCGACCCCGAACGACTGATCGACTTCAAGAACGGCGTGCTGCTGCGCGAGACGTTCCTGCTGAAAAAATCCTTCTTCAGCATCTATTCCAATGCAGGCCAGGACTTCGACGACGAACTCGACTCCGACGGCCCCGACAGCGGACAAACGCCCCCGGCGCAAGACCCGCAATACCACCGGATCCGCTCGGGAGAGACGCTCAGTCTGATCGCCCGCAAGTACGGCACCACGGTCAACACCCTCTGCCGCATGAACGGCATCAAGTCGCCGAGCCATATCCGCTCGGGCAGCACGATCCGGGTGCGGTAAAACACCCCCTGCCGCGAGAGGAGAGGGGTACAAAGTCGGAAGCGAGAAATCGCCGGACACAACCCGCTCGGGCAGCACGATCCGGGTGCGGTAAAACCGGATACGACCTACGCGCCGGAGCGATCGTTTTCCCATGCTGCCATTCTGAGTACAGCATAGGATTTATTTCGCAGGATTCGGGCGCACAGATTTTTCGCGACACTCATAACGACAGAAGCCCGAACCGATTCCTGGCGCAAGAGAAAGGGCCGAAGCATGAAGCTTCGGCCCTTTTTTATGAAGAATCCGTACCGGTCCTATCCGACGACTTCCTCCTTTTTCGCATAATCGCGTTCGCCGAAGATGAGCGAACCGACACGCACCATCGTAGAACCGCACTCGACGGCCAACGGATAGTCGTGCGACATACCCATCGAAAGGGTGTCGAAATACACGCCGAAATAGGGCCGCAGCAGGTCGAAACAACGTTTCAGTTCCTCGAAATCGCGGCGCACGACCCGCTCGTCGTCGGTGTTGGTGGCGATGCCCATCACGCCGCGCACGCGGATGTTGGGCATCGAACGGAACGGGGCCGAATCGAGGTAACGCTTCAGTTCGCCCACGTCCCAGCCGCTTTTGGTCTCCTCCTGCGCCACGTGGATCTCCAGCAGGATGTCGATCGTGCGGCCGCACCTGGCGGCCTCGCGCTGGATGGTCTCGGCCAGCCGGGCGCTGTCGACCGACTGGATCATACGCACGAACGGCGCTATGGAGCGGACCTTGTTGGTCTGCAGGTGGCCGATCATGTGCCACTCGATGTTGTCGGGCAGCGCCTCGTACTTGGCGCACAACTCCTGCGGACGGCTCTCGCCGAAGATGCGGTGTCCGGCGTCGTAGGCCTCGCGGATGGCTTCCACGGGATGGGTCTTCGACACGGCAACGAGCGTCACACCCGCGGGCAACGATGCCCGCACACACGACAACTGACAAGCGATTTCCAACATAAATGTTCTTTTAAGCAGGTTTCGGACGTGTAAAAATAGGCAAAAATCGCGCAACTTCTGCAATCCGGCATCAATTTAAATATCGGCCATCCAGAACCCAGCGAAGGATCGGAATACCGCAAGCTCTTGAAACAGATTCTTCGCTGTGCTCAGAATGACAGACGGATGAAAAAAATCAGGTTGCGACCCGATTTTAGCGTTTTTCGCGATTTGTTTTGTATATTTGACTGCGCCAAAGTATTATGTTCCGGCATAACTCGCTTCTGCTTCCGGCCATTCGTATTTTGGCTATTAAAATCTGCAAACCATGAAAAAACTCCTCGTTCTGCTGGCTGCCGCCGTTGCACCGTTCGGAGCGGCGCATGCCTGCACCAATTTCATCGTCACCAAGGGAGCGTCGACCGACGGCTCGGCGATGGTCTCCTACGCCGCCGACTCGCACGGACTCTACGGTGCCCTCTACCACACGCCGGGTGGAAAACACAAGGCGGGCGCGATGCTTCCCGTCTACGAATGGGACACGGGCCGCTACCTGACCGACATCCCGCAGCCGGCGGTGACGTGGTCGACCGTGGGCAACATGAACGAGCACTCGCTCGTCATCGGCGAAACGACCTACGGCGGACGCTCCGAACTGGCCGACCCGACGGGTCTGATCGACTACGGCTCCCTTATATATATAACGTTGCAGCGCGCCAAGACCGCCCGCGAGGCGATCGGCGTGATCGTGGAACTGGCCAACACCTACGGCTATGCCTCGTCGGGCGAATCGTTCTCGATCGCCGACCCCGACGAAGCGTGGATCATGGAGCTGATCGGCAAGGGCTACGAAGACGACGGCCGGGGCGGCAACGCCCGCAAGGGCATCGTGTGGGTGGCGCGCCGCATACCGGACGGCTATGTCTGCGCCCATGCCAACCAGGCCCGCATCACGACGTTCCCGAAGAACGACCCGAAAAACTGTCTTTACGCTCCCGACGTGGTGGAGTTCGCCCGTGAAATGGGCTACTACGAGGGCGGCGACGAGGCGTTCAGTTTCTCGGACGCCTACGCACCGGCCGACTTCGGGGCGCTGCGCGGCTGCGAAGCCCGCGTATGGGCCTTCTTCCGCACGGTGGCCGACGGCATGGACGCCTACACCGACTATGCGATGGGCTGCAACCCGGCGAACAAAATGCCGCTGTGGGTGAAACCGCGCGCCAAGGTGAGTCCCAAGACCGTTTTCGACTGCATGCGCGACCACTACGAAGGTACGCCGATGGACATGACCGCCGATCTCGGAGCCGGAGGCCACGGCTGCCCCTACCGCTGGCGTCCGATGTATTTCGAGGTGGACGGCGTGGAATATTGCAACGAACGCGCAACGGCGACGCAGCAGACCGGCTTCTGGTTCGTGGCGCAGGCCCGGCCCGACGTGCCGCGCGACATGGGCATCCTGTGGTTCGGCGTGGACGACGCCGCGACCTCGTGTCTGACGCCGATCTACTGCTCGGCGACCGAGGTGCCCGCCTGCTTCAGCGAGACGAACGGCTCGATGCTCGACTATTCGCCCACGTCGGCGTTCTGGCTTTTCAACCGTGTCACGAATTTTGCATACATGCGCTACGACATGATCGCGGCCGACATCCGCAAGGCGGTGGACCAGTGGGAAAACGACAAACTGCAGGTGCAGGTGCCGCTCGCGGACCTCGAGGCGGCGAAGCTCCCGGCCAAGAAACGCGCGCGCTACCTGACCGGCTATTCGGTGCGGACGGCGCAGGCACTCTTCGACCGCTGGTCGAAACTGGACAAATACCTGCTTGTCAAATATATGGACGGCAACGTGAAGAGCGAACACGCCGGCGTGCTGGAATACCTCGACGGACCGGGCACCGCGGCTCACTTCGTGGACAACGGCAACGGCCGCGACATTCCGGATGAAATCCGATTCCCGGGCTACAGCGAGAAGTGGAAACGCGCCGTAGCGGCCGACAACGGCGAGACGCTGAAAGTAATCAAGCAATAGGAACGATATGAGATACGACATCCTGGTGGTGGGCAGCGGGCCCGGCGGCTATGCGGCCGCGATACGGGCGGCGCAGCTGGGCAAAAGGGTAGGGCTCGTGGAACGGGCCGAAGCGGGCGGCGTGTGTCTGAACTGGGGCTGCATCCCGACCAAGGCGCTGCTGAAAAGCGCACGGATATACGCCCATTGCAAAGCCGCAGAACAATACGGCGTGGAGCTGACGGGCGAAGTGCGCCCGGCGCTGGATAAGATGGTGGCCCGCTCGCGCGCAGTGGCCGAGACGATGAACAAGGGGGTGCAGTTTCTGCTCAAGAAGAACAACATCGACCTGATCGCCGGATTCGGACGGCTGACGGCGCCGGGACACCTGGACGTGGACGGCACCGGCTACGAAGCCGACCACATCATTCTGGCGACGGGAGCCCGGCCCCGCGAGATGCCCTCGATGCCGGTCGACGGCGAGAGGATCATCACGTCGCGCCAGGCGCTGACCCTTTCGAAACTGCCCGAAACGATGATCGTAGTGGGCTCGGGCGCCATCGGCAGCGAATTCGCATGCTTCTATGCGACGCTCGGCGTGAAGGTGACCGTCATCGAATACCTGCCGCGCATGATGCCGCTCGAAGACGAGGAAGTCTCCAAGACGATGGAGCGCGCCTTCCGCAAGCTGCGGGCCACGGTGCTGACCTCGACGACGGTGAAGGCGGTGAAGGTGGCGGGCGACCGCTGCGAGGTGGAGATCGAGGGCAAGAAAGGCTCCGAAACGCTGACGGCCGACGTGGTGCTGGCAGCCGTGGGCGTGCAGGCCAACATCGAAGGCATCGGGCTCGAAGAACTCGGCGTGGCGGTCGAACGGGGCAAGGTGGCGGTGGACGAATACTACCGCACCAACGTACCGGGCATCTACGCCATCGGCGACATCGTGGCGGGTCCGGCGCTGGCGCACGTGGCGTCGGCCGAAGCGGTCTGCTGCGTGGAAGCCATCTGCGGACTGAACCCTGCACCCGTAGACTATGCGGCCGTTCCGTCGTGCATCTTCACGACGCCCGAGGTGGCGTCGGTGGGGCTGACCGAAGCGCAGGCCGCCGAAAAGGGGATTGCCGTGCGGATCGGACGCTTCCCGTTCACGGCCTCGGGCAAAGCCACGGCGGCGGGCGAACGCGACGGATTCGTGAAACTGATTTTCGACGAACAGGAGAAGCTGCTGGGCGCCCATCTGGTGGGAGAGGGCGTCACGGAGATGCTGGGAGAACCGACCCTGGCCCGCAAGCTGGGCGCGACGGCGCAAGCCATCGCCGGCACGGTCCATGCCCATCCGACGATGAACGAAGGCATCATGGAAGCCGCCGAGGCGGCGCTTGGCCACGCGATTCATCTGTAAGGAGGGACGTTGTACCCTGCTGTCGTGCCGGAAGATTCTTGTGGAATCTTCCGGCACGCTCTTTCAGGGGCCGGCCTTATCTTCCCGCATCATCGACCGAGGATATTGGCTGCGCCCGAGATACGCCCCGGCATAATCACAGCACCGCTTTCCAATGAGCCCGGCTTCTCGTACATCGGCAGCGACCAAGACACTCCTCGCGACAAAACCGGACCCCGCTTGTTTCTGTGTACAACTTTTCTTATCTTTGCAGCCGTTTTGACAGAAAACCGTGTTTTAAACTTCTCGCAAACAACCCGAACGATGAAAGGATTTTTCACCCAAAACCTCGGGGGGGGGTTGATAATCAGCCTCTTCCTATTGATCGGATGTACGAATGAGAGTCTCTCGCCCGACGAAATCACCGACAAATTTGCAGACGGTCTCCCCATTCGGCTGTCGACGTCCGACTACAACGGGGAGAATACCTACTACATGCTCAACGACGATGAACCGTCGGAAGTATTCTTCAACACCAGCGAACGCTGGTTCTACACCGATCAGCCGCTGCAGCTGACCGTAGACGACAACCTCTGCTTCCAGCTTCGCTTCTACAGCCCGCGCGCGCTTCCGAACGTGACCGTATGGGCCAAGATCGAGGGCTACGACGAAGAATTCAAACTTTTCGTCTTCGAGAAAGTGATGCCGTTCCACCAGTTCCGGATGGAACTGCCGTTCGCCACGAGAAACATCACGGCGGCGACGCGCAGCGGCAAGCTGATCGAGATCATGGCCAATCCGCACCTGGCCAAGGAGAGCATCACGCTGACGGCCGAAAGCGACGCCCCCTACTGGAAGACGCTCCAGGCGATCACCTGCCACTGGCACATCCGCTTCGGCCGCTACAATCCCAACCAGACCAGCTGGGCCTATCCGCTGCATGCCTGCCATGCCCGCGAAGGCGTGGCGATGGCGCTGAACATGACCTACATGTACTCCAGCCCGGAATTCGCCGCTGAACTCAACGCCTGGGGCCCGCTTCACTCGAACAACGACAAAAACCTTGTCAACAAAGAAACCGTACTCAAACAAGCGATCGGCCACCGCGGTCTGGTCTTCGGCTACACCACGGGAGTGATGGGACTCGGCGGCGGCGAGACGTTCGGCATGCACGAATCGGTCTATTTCGAACAATATCCGGACGATTCGAGCATCACGGAAACCATGTTCCACGAATATGCCCACTGCCTGGGCTACGGCCATGCGGGCAACATGACCTACGAACAGACGGGGCCCGGATGGCCCTCGCTGTGCGGCAAAGTGTACGAAGAACTGGCGCTGGCCAAAAAACTGCCCGTCTACTCGCGCCGCTTCCTCCACAGCCGCCGCTCCAAAACCGCCTACCTGCCCGGCGGCGGATACTACCGTCCTTCGAAACACGTGATCGAAGACCCCGAACTGGACGAGGTGGACGGCGGTCTGGCCCGCGGCAACGATTTCCTGGATACCGACTGGGGCGAGATCAAGGACGCTCCCGAACTCTCCTTCCGGCTGGACTACAACGATGCAGGCGTGGGAGAACGAAACTACATGCCGCGCAGCGTATACGTATACGGCAACAAAATGTACGTGACGAACGACATCCGGGCGGCGAATTTCACGTGGGACGTCTACGACCTTTCGACGGGAAAACCCGTACACGAGAAGCAGTTCACCCAATGGACGCTGCCCAACGGCAACACGCAGAACATCGGAACGCCGGCCGACATCATCCGCACGCACGACAAGATCTATCTGGCGGGAAGCCACAACACGCTTTTCGTGTTCGATGCCGAAACCTACGAGTGCACCGCCACGCTGGGACTCGGATTCGACGCCGTGGGTCTGGCTGCGACCAACGGTACGTTATACGCATACCGCGGCATTGCGAGAGCTTTCCCCGAACATGATCTCCCCCATGGCTCCATAGCGTCGAGCAGCGATCTGGGAGCGCATAGCAGCAACACCATGACCGCCGACTATGCAGGCAACGTATATGCGGTCGACTACCACTCGAAAAGACTGGTTCAGCTGGATACCCGCTACATGATGGCCTGCAAACTGACCTCGGGCACCGAACTGACTTTCGAAGCCGGACCGCTCGGAGCGGCCTGGAGTCCCGACGGACGGCTGTTCGTCTCGTTCGACGGGAAGCAGACGGAACAGAAATTCTGCGAAGTGGACCCCAAGACGGGAAAGATCATCAAGAACCTCACCACCATCGGCGGCATCACGCTGCAAAATCCGGCCAAATGTCTGATCCGTCACAACACGCTCTTCATCATCGACCGTGTAGGCGGACTGTGCCTCTATGCCATTCCTCTGAGTCAGCTCAACTAACGAAATCCGGACAACACAATGAAACGCACACTCCTATATACGCTTTTGCTGGCATGCGCCCTGACCGGCATGCGCTGCACCGAAGGAACGACCCTCCCCGACGTCGACGACCTGGGCAACCTGAACTACACCAGCTACTGGTACTACAACTACGAAGCGCTGCAAACCGTAAACCACGAAACGCTGGGACTCGGAGCCGCGGCCGATTTCAACCCCTATGCGGTGGCCCAGCGCGGCGACACGCTCTTCGTGGCCAACATCGGCACGGCGGGCAACAGCCTGATTCTCTACTCGAAGAAAGACAAACGCCCGCTGACGACCATCAAGACCTGGCAGTTCAACGATGCGGAAAAGAACTTCACGAGCAAGATCAACGCGATCGTGGCGACGGACGAACGGCTCTATGTGGCCGAACAGCAATCGCTGATCCATGTCTTCTCGCTTCCGGACATGGAATATTTCTCCTGCATCGGCAACGGCGCCTGGAGCGGTCCGGTGTTCCAGGCGCAGGCGGTGACCATCCGGGACAGCCTGATCTTCGCCCGCGACAAAAACGGCAATGTCAGCGTCTACAAGGAAACGGACGTCACGCCTGAAAACTACCAGAAGATCAACCGCTACAAGCAGGCGGGGCCCAACGAGGGCAGCGCCGGGAACAATGGTTTCGCCGCCCACTACATGGAACCCGACAAGGACGGGCGCATCCTGCTGACGGCCTACGAAAACAAAACGATCCGGGTACTCGATCCGTCGCTCATCAACGACGATTTCAAGAACGGAACCTCCATCGACATCAAGGAGTCGACCTGGGAAATTCCTTTCAAACCCAAGACCTTCGCCACGACGGCCGAACGCACATACGTCACCGGCGACAACAATGCGGTAAACGTCTACGACCCAGCCAAGAAAGAGTGGGTCAAGACGCTCAAGAGCGTCAGAGGATTCGCGTTCAGCATGCCGGAGCGCGTATTCGCACAGAACGACAGCACGCTGTGGGTTTCGGACATCAGGAAACAGACGCTGGTGCAGGTGGGCGTGTTCAAGGGCGAAATCCGCGAATACGAACTGGTGAACAAGCATGTTGTCAAAGTACGGAATGCTGTGACGCGCAACGGCGAGACGGCGAAAGAGTTCTTCGTGGACCTGCGGACGCACGAAATCATCGATCCGGAAGAAGAGGAATAATCCTGTCTCCGACAACCGACAGAAAAGGCAGAAGCGCTGAGCTTCTGCCTTTTTGCTTTGTGAAATACAATCCGCGGCAAAGCAGGCTCAAAGCGCGGGGAGCAAGCGCGGTCAAGGCCGGGAGAGGGGGAGGCAGGGATATTGCGGCGGCGGGAAGGACGAATCGGAAAAAAAGCAGAGCAAAGCGCAGGGAGCAAGCGCGGTCAGGGCCGGGAGAGGGGGAGGCGGGGATATTGCGGCGGCGGGAGGGACGAATCGGAAAAAAAGCAGAGCAAAGCGCGGGGAGCAAGCGCGGTCAAGGCCGGGAGAGGGGGAGGCAGGGATATTGCGGCGGCGGGAAGGACGAATCGGAAAAGCGAGATTGGAACAAGGAGAGGGAAAGCGGGAGTATCAGCGCCGGGAGGAGAAACAAGACAAAAGCAGGGCGGAACAAGGGGAGCGGTGCCGGAAAAACCGGAGCGTAAAAAGCAGGACTGGAGCCGGGAAAACGGGAATTTTCGGTGCCGGAAACGGGAAAGCGGGAAACCAAGACAAGAAAACAAGGCAGGTGCCGAAGCAGGAAAATGGGAACGATAGGGAGAGACCTTTCACCTTTCACCTTTCACCTTTCACCTTTCACCTTTCACCTTTCACCGTTCACCGTTCACCGTTCTGCCCGTTCTGCCCGGAAAGTGCGGCGTTCGAAGACCTCGGCAGGGTAGCGCACGTCGCTCAGAAACAACCCCTGTGCGGGAGCTCCGGCGCTCGACCGCGAAAGGTCGCGGCTGGCGACGATGGCCCGGAACTCCTCGGGCGAATAACGGCCGCGGCCGACGTCGACCAACGTTCCGACGACGGCCCGCACCATGTTGCGCAGGAAACGGTCGGCCCGGATCGTGAAACAGAGCACGCCGCCGGCATCGACCGTCCAGGCGGCGTGCATGATACGGCAAATGTTGGTTTTGTTGTTGGAATTGAGCTTGGCGAACGAAGTGAAATCGTCGAATTCTGCCAGCATGGCCGCCGCTTCGTTCATGCGGCCGACATCGAGCGGCACGTAGTATTGCCACGAGAGGTGCCGCGTGAAGGGATTCTTGCACGGTTCGATGAAATAACGGTACTCGCGTTCGCGGGCATCGAACCGCGCATGGGCATCGGCCGCAACCGGCGTGAGCGAATCGACGGCGATGTCGCCCGGCAACATGAAATTGAGCTTGCGGAGCAACTGCTGCGGCTCGGCGACGGGCTGCGAAACATCGAAGTGCGCCACGTAATAGGAAGCGTTGACACCCGTATCGGTGCGTCCGGCACCGGTCGTCGCCGCCGGTTCGCGCAGCAGGGTGGCGAGCGCCTGCTCCAACGCCTGCTGGACGGTGGGCGTCTCCGGCTGGCGCTGCCAGCCGCAATAGGCGCCGCCGAGATAACGAAGTTCGAGAAAATAGCGCATAACCGAAGACAAAGATAACGCATGTCGGACGCAGAACCAAATTTATTTCTACCCGGACCGGAGACCCCGGCAACCACAAGAGACGATCCGGCCAGTGGGCAGCACCGGACCGTATCTGCGGTTTGCAGCGGCGCGCATCCGGACCGAGCGGCGGGGGAGGGCGAATAAAAACGGAGCCGATCAACCCGAAATTCAGAGAAAAATTCGTAATTTTGCACACTTAAACACATTCAAGCATGAAGGCAGCGATCATAGGCTACGGCAAGATGGGACGCGAAATCGAACGGATACTTGCCGAACGCGGCCACGAAACGGCCCTGGTCATCGACACGGACAATGTCTCGGAACTGGATGCGGCGCATCTGGCGGGCATCGACGTGGCGATCGAATTCACCACGCCGCAGACGGCCTACGACAACATCCGCACCTGCCTTGAGGCGGGCACGGCCGTAGTGAGCGGCACGACGGGCTGGACGGACCGGCTGCCGGAGCTGGAGGAACTCTGCCGCCGGCGCGACGGCGCGATGTTCTACGCCTCGAACTACTGCCTGGGAGTCAACCTGCTGTTCCGTCTCAACCGCGAACTGGCGGCGATGATCGAACGGCTGGGCGCGGCCTACGACGTACGCATCGAGGAGATTCACCACACCCAGAAGAAAGATGCCCCGAGCGGCACGGCCATCACGCTGGCCGAAGGCGTCATCGGCAACCTGTCGGCGAAAAAAAGCTGGGTGAACCATGCGCCCGGCATCGAATGTGCCGCCCACCGGATCGGCAGCCCGGCCGACGCGGCGCCCGAACAACTGGTGATCGGCTCGCTGCGCGAAGGGAGCGTGCCGGGCATCCACACGGTGGCCTACGAATCGGAAGACGACCTGCTGGAACTGCGCCACACGATCAAGAACCGCCGCACGCTGGCCCTGGGCGCCGTGGTGGCGGCCGAATTCCTCTGCGGACGCAAAGGAGTCTACGGAATGGAAGACCTGATGAAATAAACAAGAGAGACGCTGCGTTATGATGGACATGAACAAACTCAGAACGATACTTCGCAACAAGTGGGTGGGCTTCGGACTGGCCGCCACGCTCTACACGCTGTGGTTCGTCGTATGGACGGGCAACCTCTGGCTGCTGCTGGGCCTGCCGCTGATCTTCGACCTCTACATCACGAAATTTTTCCAGCGCTACGTGGGCAGCCGCAACAAACGGCTGTGCGAACGGAGCAAGGCGTACAAGGCCGCCTACGAATGGGTGAACGCCATCGTATTCGCCACGGTGGTGGCTACGCTGGTGCACCTTTTCATCTTCCAGATGTATGTCATCCCCACCTCGTCGATGGAACAATCGCTGCTGGTGGGCGACTACCTCTATGTAAGCAAGGTGACCTACGGACCGCAGATGCCCAACACGCCGGTCTCGTTCCCGTTCGTCCACCACACCATGCCATTCTCGCAGACCCGCAAATCGTTTTCCGAAATCGTCAAGTGGCCCTACCACCGGCTCAAAGGATTGCGCAAGGTGCGGCGCAACGACGTGGTGGTCTTCAACTTCCCGGCCGGCGACTCGGTGCTGCTGGAGAACCAGGCCGTGACCTACTACGACGTGGTGCGGAGCTACGAGACGACCTTCGGCAAGGAAGAGGGGCGCCGGCAGCTCAACGACCGCTACACGATCGTCACGCGCCCTGTGGACAAGCGCGAAAACTACATCAAACGCTGCGTGGCCATCCCGGGCGACACGCTGGAGGTGCGCAACGGCGACGTATGGGTCAACGGCAAGCCCCAGGAACCGGTGGCGGGCACCCAGCACCAATATCTGGTGCAGGTCACCTCGCCGCTGACGCAGTATGCCATCGAGAATCTCGGCATCCGCGAATACTCGGGCAACCGCACGAGCTACGACATGTTCATCACGGAGGAGACGGCCGAGAAACTGCGCCAACTCGAAAACGTGACGATGGTGCGCCGCTACATCTGCCCGCCCAACAACGAAGTCTTCCCGCAATGGGGCGCACCCCGCTGGAGCCAGGACAACTACGGCCCGATCTGGATACCGCAGAAAGGAGCCACGGTGGCGCTCACGCCGGACAATCTGCCGCTCTACCGCCGCATCATCGAGGTGTACGAGGGTCACACGCTGGAAGTCGACGGCAAAGAAATCCGCATCGACGGCGTGCCGGCCACAGACTACACCTTTGCGATGGACTACTACTGGATGATGGGCGACAACCGCCACAACTCGGCCGACTCGCGTTTCTGGGGCTTCGTGCCCGAAGACCACATCGTGGGCAAGGCCTCGTTCGTATGGCTCTCGCTCGAAGCCGGCAAGTCGTTCCCGTCGAACATCCGCTGGCGGAGACTCTTCAGAAAAGTGAGGTAGCGAAGTGGCCGAAGATACCTATCTGACCGTCGAAGCCCCGGCCGAGACGGCCTCGCGCGAACGCAGCAGCAAGTTTCTGGCCTACATCTATCCGGTGCAGGACGAAGAGACGATACGGCAGCACCTCGACACGCTGCGCAAGCGCTACTTCGACGCCACGCACCACTGCTACGCCTGGCGCCTGGGACCGCAGGGCGAAAGGTTCCGGGCCAACGACGACGGCGAACCCTCCGGAACGGCCGGCAAACCGATCCTGGGCCAGCTGCTCTCGAACGGTCTGACCGACACGCTGGTGGTGGTGGTCCGCTACTTCGGCGGCACGAAACTGGGGGTGCCCGGACTGATCGCGGCCTACCGCGAAGCGGCTGCCGAAGCGATCGCCGCGGCCCGGACGGTGGAACGGACCGTCGACCGGACGATCAAGGTGGATTTCCCCTATGCCGCGATGAACGACATCATGCGTGCTGTCAAGGAGTGCCGACCCGTCATCCGGGCCCAACGCTTCGACAACCTCTGCACGCTGGAACTCTCAATCCGCGAAAGCCGTGCCGACGAACTCGAAGAACGGCTCAGAAAAGCGGGCGGAAGCATAGAAACCGATTCATAATCACGTTTTCGACAAGCCGAGGGTAGAACCGAACTTGTTCGGACTTTGCCGAGGCGAGAAAACCAGTTTGAAAAAACGATTGCCGTTTGCTTAATTTGCGATGAAACACGAAAACCGCATCCATATAAAGGGAGCCAGGGTCCACAACCTGAAAAACATAGAGGTAGAGATTCCGCACGACGAACTGACGATCGTGACGGGACTCTCGGGGTCGGGCAAATCGACGCTGGCTTTCGACACGATCTTCGCCGAGGGACAACGCCGCTATGTGGAGAGTCTTTCGGCCTATGCGCGCCAATTTCTGGGCAAAATCGGCAAACCCGACGTCGACCTGATAACGGGCATCGCACCGGCCATAGCCATCGAACAGAAGGTCAACACGCGCAACCCCCGCTCGACGGTGGGAACGACGACCGAGATATACGACTATCTGAAACTGCTGTTCGCCCGCATCGGCCGGACCTATTCGCCGGTATCGGGGCAGGAAGTGCACTGCGACAGCGTCGACGACGTAGCGGCGCGCATCCTGGAGCTCGAAGAAGGCACCCGAATCGCCATCGCCGCACCCATCCGGCTGGCCGAGGGCCAGGGGCTGATCGAGAAACTGACACTGCTGCTCTCGGAGGGTCTGATGCGCGTATGGACCAAAGGCGAGGTGCGGCTCATCGAGGATGTGCTGCCCGACATCGGACCCGAAACGCAGCCCGGCGATTTCCGGGTGGTCGTCGACCGGCTCCGCATGACGGCGGACGACGACATGCCGACCCGCGTACGCGATTCGGTGGCCCGCGCCTACTCCTACGGCGAGGGTCTCTGCCTGCTCATCACGGAGCAGGGCGCGGAGGAGTTCTCCTCGCGCTTCGAAGCCGACGGCATCCGGTTCGAACTGCCGACGGAACACCTGTTCAGCTTCAACAATCCGCTGGGCGCCTGCCCCCGCTGCGAAGGCTACGGCAAAGTGGTGGGCATCGACGAAGACCTGGTCATTCCGGACAAGAGCAAGACCATCTACGAAGACGCCGTTGCCTGCTGGCGCGGCGACACCATGCGCCGGTGGAAAGAGAAACTGGTGGAGAACGCCTACAAGTTCGATTTCCCGATCCATACGCCGTTCCATGCGCTGACATCCGAACAGAAACGCCTGCTGTGGCGCGGCAACGAATATTTCCACGGACTGGACGACTTCTTCGCCTACATCGACTCGGAACGGCGCAAAATCCAGTTCCGCGTGATGAAAGCCCGCTACACGGGCAAGACGGTCTGTCCCGAATGCGGCGGCTCGCGCCTGCGCAAGGAAGCGCTCTACGTAAAGGTGGGCGGACGTAACATCGCCGAACTGGTGACCCTGCCCGTAGACGAACTGATCGCATTCTTCCGAGCACTGACGCTCGACGCCCACGACGAAAAGACGGCGGCGCGCATTCTGGTGGAGATCCGCAACCGGCTGCAATACCTTTCGGACGTGGGGCTGGGCTATCTGACCCTCGACCGGCTGTCGTCGACCCTCTCGGGCGGCGAGAGCCAGCGCATCAATCTGTCGACCTCGCTGGGCAGCAACCTGACGGGCTCGCTCTACATTCTCGACGAACCCTCCATCGGCCTGCACCCGCGCGACACCAACCGCCTGATCAAGGTACTCAAACAACTGCGCGACCTGGGCAACACGGTCATCGTGGTGGAACACGAAGAGGAGGTGATCCGCGCGGCCGACTGGATCGTCGACATCGGGCCCCGCGCCGGATACAACGGCGGCGAAGTGGTCTTCAGCGGCACGCTGCCCCAGCTGCTCAAGGACAAAAAGAGCCTGACGGCCGACTATCTGACCGGGCGGCGCACGATCGCCCCGCCCGCTGCGGAACGCGGCTGGAGCCACTCGATAACGATCAAGGGAGCCCGCGAAAACAACCTGCGCAACATCGACGTGCGCATCCCGCTGGGCGTGATGACCTGCATCACGGGCGTGAGCGGCAGCGGCAAGTCGTCGCTGGCCAAAGGCATCCTCTACCCGGCGCTGCGGCGCCTGTTATTCGACACGGGCTCGAAACCGGGCGATTTCGACGGACTGGCGGGCGACACCGGGCTGCTCCGGGCGGTGGAGATGGTGGATCAGAACCCCATCGGCCGCTCGTCGCGCTCCAATCCGGTGACCTACATCAAGGCCTACGACGAAATACGCAAGCTCTTCGCCGACCAACCCTACTCGAAACACAACGGACTTACGCCGGCGCACTTCTCCTTCAACACGGCCGGCGGCCGCTGCGAGGAGTGCCAGGGCGAAGGGGTCATCAAGGTGTCGATGCAGTTCATGGCCGACGTGGAACTGGTGTGCGAAGCGTGCGGCGGCCGCCGCTTCCGCGACGAAGTGCTGGAAGCGAAATACCGCGGCAAGTCGATCTGCGACGTGCTGGAGATGACCGTCGACGAAGCGATCGTCTTCTTCGGCGAAGAGAAGAAGAACGCCGCGTGCCGCCGCATAGTCGAACGCCTGCAACCCCTGCAGGACGTGGGGCTGGGCTACATCAAGCTTGGACAATCCTCGTCGACCCTCTCGGGCGGCGAGAGCCAGCGCGTGAAACTGGCGTCGTTCCTGACCAAGGAGAGCGCCGGCGGCAACATGATGTTCATCTTCGACGAACCGACCACGGGCCTGCACTTCCACGACATCTCGAAGCTGCTGGCGGCATTCGACGCACTGATAGCCAAGGGGCACACGATCGTGGTGGTCGAACACAACATGGACGTCATCAAGTGCGCCGACTGGGTGGTCGACCTCGGACCCGAAGCGGGAACGGCAGGCGGAAACCTGGTCTTCGAAGGCACGCCCCGCGATCTGGAACGATGCGCCGCGAGCCATACGGGCGAATTCCTGCGCCTGCGCACCAAACTCTGAACCGATGGAATTCTACACCTATACGCTGCCCAACGGCATACGGGGCATCCACCGCCAGGTGCGCGGCTCGGTGGCCCACTGCGCGCTGGTGATCGGCGCCGGGAGCCGCGACGAACACCCCGGCCAGTACGGACTGGCCCATCTGACGGAACACGCCTTTTTCAAGGGCACCGAGCGCCGCCGGGCCTGGCAGGTCAACTGCCGGCTGGAGAACCTCGGGGGCGAACTTAACGCTTTCACCACTAAGGAAGACACGACCGTTCACGCCACGACCCTGCGCGGCGACTTCGCGAAGGCGGCCGAACTGATCGCCGACATTGCGTTCCGCTCGACCTTTCCCGAACGCGAAATCGAACGCGAAAAGGAGGTGATCGCCGACGAAATCAACACCTACAAGGATTCGCCGGCCGACATGATCTACGACACGTTCGAAGAGATGCTGTTCGAAGGCTCGGAACTGGGCCACAACATCCTGGGGCGCAAAGCGGCGCTGATGCGCTACGACGGCGACGCGATCCGTGCGTTCACGGCCCGCACCCACACCACCGACCGCATGGTCTTTTCGTCGATCGGCAACTTCTCGCCCGGCCGGGCCGAAGCGGTGGCCCTGCGCTATTTCGGCGGACACGACGCCTCGGCGCGCGGCTACGAACGGGCGGTGCCGCCGCCGGTGAACCCGTTCGAGAAGACGGTGACGAAGCACACCCACCAGACCCACTGCATCATCGGCGGCCGGGCCTACGGCATCGACTGTCCGAAACGCCTGCCGCTGGCGCTGCTGGTCAACATGCTCGGGGGCCCGTCGGCCAACTCGCTGCTCAACATTGAGATACGCGAAAAACACGGTCTGTCGTACAACATCGAAGCGACCTACACGCCCTACGGCGACAGCGGGCTGGCGGCCATCTACTTCAGCTCGGAACACGCCAACGAAGCGCAGTGCATCGAACTGATCGAGAAGGAACTGCACCGGCTGCGGACCGTTCCGTTCACCGGACGGCAGCTCTCGATGGCCAAGAAACAATTCATCGCCCAACTGGCCATTTCGAGCGAGAGCAACGAAAGCTACATGCTGAGCGCCGGCAAGAGCCTGCTCACCCACGGCGAAGTGGACACCATGGAACAGGTTTACGCCAAAATCGAGGCGCTGACGGCCGCCCAACTCACCGAAGCGGCGGAAGAAGTATTCACGGGGATGTCGCGACTGATCTACAGATAGGCATGGAACCCGCTTGCACCTATCGCTTCACGCACCGGACGGAACTCCGGAAATGGCTGGAGGAACACGCCCGGACCGAAAAAGAGTGCTGGGTGGTCTGCTCCCGGGCGTCGGACGCGCCCTCCGACGCGCTGCGCTACATGGACGTGGTGGAAGAAGCACTGTGCTTCGGCTGGATCGACCCGACCTGCAAGAACGACGGCGGCATCCCGCTCCAACGGCTGTCGCCCCGGAAAAAGGGGAGCCGCTGGACGGAACTGAACAAGGAACGCTGCCGCCGGCTGGAAAAACTGGGGCTGATGACCGACGAAGGCCGCAAGGTCCTGCCCGACATGAGCGAACGCGGATTCGAGATAGCGGACGACATTCTCTGCCGGCTGAGAGCCGACGCTGCCGTATGGCGGAACTTCGAAGCCTTTCATCCGCTCTACCGGCGCGTGAGGATCGACAACATCGAGCGTGTGAGGAAGAACGCGGAACTTTTCGCGAAGCGCCTGCAAAAATTCATGGACAACACCCGCCGGAACGTCATGTACGGCGACTGGAACGACAAAGGGAACCTGCTATCATACTGAAAATGGGAAACAAAGAGATCATTATCGTGCTGCTCGACCGGTTCGCCGACTGGGAAGCGGCCTTTCTGGCCCCGGCGCTGCGCGGGGGCGTGATGCCGGACCATACGGGATACTGCGAAGTGAAATACATGACCTCCGACGGCGCAGCGGTCCGGTCGCTGGGCGGGATGCGCGTGACGCCGGATCAGGTGGCCGGGCCGCTGCCCGAGACGTGTGCGGGAGTGGTACTTGCGGGCGGCACAAGCTGGCAGACGCCGGGCGCCGAACGGATCGTGCCCGTGGTGGAAGAAGCGCTGCGGCGCGGACTGCCGGTCGGGGCGATCTGCAATGCGGCCTCGTTCCTGGCGGCGCACGGCTTTCTGAACGACGTGCGCCACACGGGCAACACGGCGGAGATGCTGCAAGAGTGGGGCGGCGAACGCTACACGGGTGCGGCCCGCTTCGAAGAACGGCAGGCGGTGCGCGACGGCAACATCGTGACGGCCAACGGATCAGGCTTTCTGGAATTCACGCGCGAATATCTGCTGGCGCTGAGCGCCGACACGCCGGAAGCCATCGGGGCCTGGTACGAATTCCACAAACGAGGCTTTTACAGAGCATAGGATGGACGCGCTGGAACGCTACATACACGACCACACCGAACCCGAAGAAGAACTGCTGCGGGAACTGGACCGCGAAACGCACCAACGGATGATCGCGCCGCGGATGCTGTCGGGGCACGTGCAGGGGCGCCTGCTGGAGATGATCGTGCGGATGCTGCGGCCGCGACGCGTGCTGGAAATCGGCACCTTCACGGGCTACTCGGCCCTCTCGATGGCGGCGGGGCTGGAAGCGGATGCGCGGCTCGACACGGTGGAAGCGGACGACGAACTGGAAGAGATGGCGCAGCGCTATTTCGACCGCTCGCCCCACGGCGCGAAAATCCGCCTGCACATAGGCTCGGCGCTCGACATAGCGCCGGCGCTTGGCGGGCCGTTCGACCTGGTGTTCATCGACGGCGACAAACGCGAATACCCGGACTACTACCGGATGCTGCTGGGCGACGGCGGCGGCAAAGCGCTGGTACACAGCGGAACGATACTGGTAGCCGACAACATACTATGGTCGGGCAAAGTGGCGGAACCCATCGTCCGCAACGACCGTCACACGCAAGCGCTGGTGGAGTTCAACCGCATGGTGACGGAAGACCCGCGGGTGGAAAACGTCATTGTACCGATCCGCGACGGACTGAACCTGATAAGGGTAAAGTAGGGCAGCGGCGGCAAATTCCGGAACCGTTTCCCACCGGGGCGCTCCGCAGCCTGCGGAGCGGGCAGCTGCGAACCTCCGCGCCGGGAGGCAACGGCTCGCAAGTAAATACGAGAAAAAAAATGGAAATCAAGGAACTGCAAGAGAGGGTAGACGCGTGGATCAAGGAATACGGGGTCCGCTACTTCTCGGAACTGACCAACATGGCGTGTCTGACCGAAGAAGTGGGGGAGCTGGCGCGCGTAATGGCCCGCCGCTACGGCGACCAGTCGTTCAAGGCGGGCGAAAACACCGACCCGGCCGACGAAATGGCCGATGTGCTGTGGGTGCTGGTGTGTCTGGCCAATCAGACGGGCGTGGACCTCACGGCAGCCCTGGAAGCCAATTTTGCCAAGAAAACCACGCGCGACAAGGAGCGCCACAAGGCGAACGGGAAACTGAAATAACGCACCAACTTGCACCGGAAATCAAAAGTTCCCCGACCGATACGCGGGGAACTTTTTCATGCACACTGCCATTCTAAAAATTAGAACCGACGATTCGGGAAACATAGTATTCCTAACCCGGTGCCGCTTTATAAGCATCGACCGAAGCTATCGGAACATGAATCGTGGTATTACTCGGAAAGCAGCAATAATTCATCGAGGTAACTATTTTAATTATTACCTCACCATTCCATCCAATAAACATGGAGGTGTTACAGGCCTGCAATATATATATCCGTCAAATTGCTATAAATACAGACTATGTCGCGGCCCCGTCGGGACAGCAATGGAAAATTTAGGAAAATGTTTTGCAAAACGCAACTATCAACCGAAGTATTGCCACGATATATCAACCAATAATCGGTTGGAGCGAGATACCCGGACAAAAAACGGCACCCGCCGAAAAGCGGATGCCGGGAGAGAATAAACAAGGTGTTTACTCCAGCTTGAGGTCTTTCTTGATGCCCTCGATCTTGGCGTCGAGCTGCTCCAAGGTGGCATCGAAGTCGGCGACGGAAGCCAGGGGCGCCTTGACGCCGAAGTAGAACTTGATCTTGGGCTCGGTGCCGGAGGGACGGACCGAAACGATGGTGCCGTCCTCGGTGAACCATTGCAGAACATTGCTCTTGTCCTGCACAATGGGAGTTTTGGCGCCGGTCCGGACGTCGGTTTGCTCCAAAGAAAGGAAGTCATTGATTTTAACGACGGGCGAACCGAGGATCGAGCGGGGCGGCGTGGCGCGGAAGTCGACCATCATCTTCTGGATGAGCTCGGCGCCCTCCTTGCCCTTGCGGACGACCGACACGAGGCCCTCGCGGAAGAAACCGTACTTGACGTAGAGCTCCTGCAACCACTCGTAGAGCGTGAGTCCCATGGTATCCATGGCCCAAGCGGCGGCCTCGGCCGCGAGCGAACAAGCCGACACGCCGTCCTTGTCGCGCACGTAGTCGCCGGCCAGGTAACCGAACGACTCCTCGCCGCCGCCGATATACTTGGCCTTGCCCTCGTTCTCGCGGATGATCTTGGCGATGTACTTGAAACCGGTGAGGCAATCGTAGCACCTGACGCCGAAGTGATCGGCGACAGCGTTGGCCATCAACGAAGTGACGATGGTCTTGACGACATACTGATTGCCGTCGAGCTTGCCCAGCTCGGCCCAGCGGGTGAGCTGGTAACTCATCAACAACACGAGCGTCTGGTTGCCGTTGAGCAGGACATACTCGCCCTTCTTGTTGCGCAGGGCGACGCCGATGCGGTCGGAATCGGGGTCGGTGGCCAAGACGAGGTCGGCACCCTCGCGGGCGGCGAGGTCGATGGCCATGGCCATGGTTTTGCGCTCCTCGGGGTTGGGCGACTCGACGGTGGGGAAGTTGCCGTCGATGACCGACTGCTCCTTGACCATGATGACGTTGGTGAAGCCGAACTTCTTCAAGGAAGCGGGCACGAGGCGCACGCCGGCGCCGTGCATGGGGGAGTAGACGATCTTCATGTCGTGGTGCTTGCGGACGCTCTCGGGCGAGAGGGAGAGCTCGTGCACCTTATTGAGATAAATCTCGTCGAACTTCTCGTCGAGGACGGTGATGTTGCCGGGGTTCTTGCCCGTGAGGATCATATCGACGTCGGTGATCTTGGCGACCTCGGCGATGATGTTCTTGTCGTGGGGCGCGGTGACCTGCGAACCGTCGGTCCAATAAGCCTTGTAACCGTTGTACTCCTTGGGGTTGTGCGACGCTGTGACGACGACGCCCGAATGGCACTTCAACTCGCGGATGGCGAAACTCAACTCGGGCGTGGGACGCAAGGCGTCGAAGAGGAAGACGTCGAAATCGTTCGACGCGAAGATGTCGGCGACGCGCTCGGCGAACATGCGCGAATTGTTGCGGCTGTCGTGGCCGATGGCGACGCGGATGCGCTCGCCGGCGAAGTTCTTCCTGAGGTAGTTGGCCAAGCCCTGCGTAGCGGCGCCGACGGTATAGACGTTCATGCGGTTGGAACCCACGCCCATGATGCCGCGCAGGCCGCCCGTACCGAACTCGAGGTCCTTGTAGAAAGACTCGACGAGCTCCTTCATATCGTTGTCGATCAGATATTTGACCTGCTTTTTGGTCTCGTCGTCATAGTGCCCGTCGAGCCAGGTTTGCGCCTTGCGGAGCACCGTTTGTTCCAATTCGTTTGCCATAGGATTCATTGGTTTTATTTATAGTTGCAGATTGAACAGCTCCAAAAATTTTATATGCAAATATAGGAAATAAAATTCGATAATTCAATATCAACGAGTTAAAATTTCGGAGGCGGAAACCGTTGGTTTTCTATATATAAAAAAAGAATATTTGCAACCGCTTTCCGAAGATTTTTTTGCGAATTTATTCACAACTTTGTCGCATCAAAAACAGTGCAACCCTAATCATGCTATCCAACCCGCAGACATATAGCGATATGTGGCAGAACTGCCTTGACCGCATCAAGGCCCAGACTTCGGCCGAGGAGTTCAAGAAGTGGTTCCAGCCCATCGTACCGCTCGAATTCGACGGCACGATCCTGCGCCTGCGGGTACCCAACGAGAGCTATGTGCACCAGATCGAGAAGAACTACATTCCCTTTCTGAAGCCCATCATCTCGCAACTCTACGGACAACAGACGCGGCTGCACTATGCGGTGCCGCGCGCTGCAGCGCCCGTGGCCGTGCCGGCCGATGCCGACACGACGGCCATCTCGCGCTTCAACACGCAGACGAACACCGCAAATATAGAAAATCCTTTTGTTATTCCGGGTCTGAAGAAGATCATCGTCGATCCGCGGCTCAACCCGAACCTGACGTTCAACAGCTTCATCGAAGGCGAGTGCAACCGTCTGGCGCGCTCGGCGGGCATGTCGGTGGCGGTGAATCCGGGCAACAACCCCTTCAACCCCCTATATATATATGGAGACTCGGGACTGGGCAAGACCCACATCGTACAAGCCGTAGGTCATGAAGTACGCCAACGCCATCCGGAACTGCAGGTGCTCTATGTATCGATGAACAAGTTCCAGGCCCAGTTCCAGACGGCCTACAAAAACGGCGAAATACCCGACTTCATCCATTTCTACCAGATGATCGACGTACTGATCATCGACGACATCCAGGAACTGACGGGCAAGGCGGGAACGCAGAACGCCTTCTTCAACATATTCAACCACCTGCAACTGGCCGGCAAGCAACTGATCCTGACGTCGGACAAACCGCCCGTGGAACTGAAAGACATCGAACAACGCCTGCTGACCCGCTTCAAATGGGGACTCTCGGCCCAGCTGAACGTACCCGACCACGAAACCAAACTGAAGATCATCCGTGCCAAAGCCCAACGGCTCGATGCGCAGATCTCGGACGAAGTGGTGGCCTATCTGGCCGACAACATCTCGGCCAACGTACGCGAAATAGAAGGGGCGCTGTCGTCGCTGGTGGCCAACGCCTCGTTCCTGGGCCGCAAGATCACGACGACGCTGGCCAAAGACATACTGAAAGCCTACGTCAAGGTATACCAAAAGGAGATCACCATCGACCACATTATCGATGTGGTCTGCAAACATCTGAACCTCGACTACGCACGCTTCAACTCGACGGAACGGACCCGCGAGATAGCCCAGGCGCGCCAAATAGCCATGTATCTGGCCAAACAACACACCAAAGCCCCGCTGACGACCATCGGAGCCTCCATCGGCGGCCGCAACCACGCGACCGTACTCCACTCCTGCAAAGCGGTGGCGAACCTGATGGAAACCGACAAGAACTTCCGTCTTCAAGTGACGGAAATCGAAAAGAAAGTCCAGGCCCAATAAAGAGAGGAGGCGAGAGGAGCGGAAAAGCCGAGCCGGAAGAACCGGGAGCAAGAGACAGAGCGAAAAGGCTGCGACCAACCGGGCGAGGAACGAAAGAGGCGCCGGAACAAAGAGGGCGCAAAAGGACCGAGAGGAGCGAAAGAGGCGAAAAGCCGAGCCGGAAGAACCGGGAGCGAGAGGGGCCGAGCGGAAAAGCTACCCCCCCGGGCGGACGAAAGAAGGCTGCGAAAGACGCCCCCAAGAGACTGCCGGACAAGAATCGAACGGACAAAAACGCCCGAAGAAGAGACTGCCGGAACTCGAACCGACGAAAACACCGGCGAGAGAGTGACGGAGGGAGACAGAAAGGGAGACGGAGGGAGACGGAGGGAGACAGGAAGAAACAAGAGGAAACAAGAAAACGAGGGGAAAGGCGCGAAAGAACAGCGCGAGAAACAACGAAGAACGCGCCGAACCGAAGAATAAAAAAGGAGCCGTGACGATATGGAGTCGCGGCTTTTTCGTATCTTCGCACCGATGGATCAACCCAAACTGGAACGCCTGCTGCGGCTGATGAAACTGCTGACGGCCAACACGACCTACAATGTCGACCAACTGGCCGAGAGGCTCTCGATGTCGCGCCGCACGGTCTACCGCTACATCGACACCTTCCGCGAAGCGGGCTTCGTAATCAAGAAAACGGGCGACTGCATCCGTCTGGACAAAGAATCGCCCCATTTCCGCGACATATCGCAACTGGTTCACTTCACGGAAGAAGAAGCCGTGATACTGAAAAACGCCATCGAAAACATCGATGACACGAACCTGCTGAAACAGAACCTCAAACGCAAGCTCTACTCGGTCTACGACAACAAGACGCTGGCCGACACGGTGGTGCGCGGCAAGAACGCGCCCAACATCCGGCGCCTGATCGAAGCCATCGAAGAAGAACGCCAGGCGGTGCTGCACGGCTACCAATCGCCCCACGGCGGCGAAGTCCGCGACCGCCGGGTGGAACCGTTCGCTTTCACGACGAACTATGTACAGGTGTGGTGCTACGACCCGGAAGACGGGACGAACAAACTGTTCAAGACCTCGCGCATCGGCTCGGTGACGCTGGGCGACGAATGGCAACACGCCGCGGAACACCGCGAAGGTTTCATCGACGCATTCCGCCTGCACGGCAACCGCCGCTATCGGGTGCGGCTCGAACTGGGCATGCTGGCCTACAACCTGCTGTGCGAAGAATACCCGCTGGCCGAACGCGACATCCGGCCGCTGAGGGAAGGCCGCTGGCTGCTGGAGACCGAAGTGGCGGGCATGGCGGGCGTAGGACGCTTCGTAGCGGGACTTCTGGACGACATCCGCATTGTCGATTCGCCGGAACTGGTGGCGCATCTGCGCCGCTACATGGCTGAAAACATGCTCTGACCAAGGAATTTCCCGAATCTCACAACGGCTCCCTGCTGACCGGAATCGTGCCGGGCAAGATTTCGCACCCGGGAAGTTCCTTTCGCAGTCGCAGATTCTTCACTTCATGCAGAATGACGGGTGACAGGGTAATTCAGCCATGAATCCGGGTAAACTTGCGAATGCAATCTTCCTTTCTGCAACTCCCGGAACCACAGGGTAGCAACTTCTCCCGGCGGAGGTCCGCCCCGTTAGTTTCCGCGGACTGTATCCCGAAATCCGGCTCCTGGCAGAGTGCAGGCTGCGCCCCGGCCACCCGGCTGCCCGAAAACAGAATCGGCAAGAGGGGAGGGCTTATCAACAAGCATTTTTTTACTTTCGATTCCCGATTTTTCAACATGTGTCACAACCTGTCACAAGCGGGCTGTTCCTTTGCAGTGTGAAATCAAGCTGAAAACGGAACCGGGGCGATCCGGACTCCGCCGAAGCGAAAAACCGCATGACAAGAAACCACTAAAAACCGACGAAAGATGGGAACAGCCTACAAAATCAGATGCCGCCACTGCGGCGCCCGATTCTCGCACTATCCCCAACCGAGCTACGGCATCCTGCCGCCCTGCGTGGGATGCGGCGACTATGTCGAAACCGAAACGGCCATCCGCTGCCCGGCGTGCCACAAGAAACTCAACACCACGCAGGAAGAATTCGCCCGCCAGGTGGAAGTGACCTACGAATGGGAGTGACCCACGAAAAAGTGGCCCGTGACACGACGAACGAAAAAGATTTTTTACTATCTTTACCGAAAGTATTCTTTTTTGCACGACGATGACCAAACCGCAACCGGGAGACAAGGCTCCCGATTTCCGATCGACCACCCAGGAGGGCGAACCGCTGACGCTGGCGGATCTGCGCGGCCAACGCGTGATCCTCTACTTCTACCCGAAAGACAACACCTCGGGCTGCACGCTCGAAGCGCAGAGTCTGCGCGACGGCAAGGCGGAGCTGGCGCGGCAGGGATTCCGCATCATCGGAGTGAGTCCCGACAGCGAAAAGTCGCACCGTAACTTCTGCGCCAAGCACGACCTGAACTTCACGCTGCTGGCCGACACCGACCACTCGGTGGCCGAAGCCTACGGTGTATGGGCCGAAAAATCGATGTACGGACGCAAGTACATGGGCATCCTGCGCACGACGTTCGTCATCGACGCCGAAGGCCGCATCGAAAAGGTATTCGAAAAAGTGGACACGAAGAACCACTATCGCCAGATACTGGACTCGTACGCGAAGTAAACCGACGAAACGAAAAACAACCGGGAAAGACCCGGAAAAACAAGCAATCAAAAAAAAACAACCGAATAATGGCAGAAAAAGCACAAACGAACCCGGACAAGCTGAAAGTCTTGAACGCGGTGATGGAGAAGATAGAGAAAGACTTCGGCAAGGGGTCGATCATGCGCATGAACAGCACCGAGGTGAACGACATACCGGTCATCCCGACGGGCTCGATCACGCTGGACATGGCGCTCGGCGTGGGCGGATACCCCAAGGGCCGCGTCATCGAAATCTACGGCCCCGAATCGTCGGGTAAGACGACGCTGGCGATACACGCCATTGCCGAAGCGCAGAAAACGGGCGGCATAGCGGCCTTCATCGATGCGGAACACGCATTCGACAGCTTCTATGCCCAGAAACTGGGCGTCGACGTGGACAACCTGCTGATCTCGCAGCCCGACAACGGCGAACAGGCGCTCGAAATCGCCGACTCGCTGATCCGCTCGAGCGCCATCGACATCATTGTGATCGACTCGGTGGCGGCGCTGACGCCCAAAGCCGAGATCGAAGGCGAGATGGGCGACTCGAAGATGGGCCTGCAGGCCCGCCTGATGTCGCAGGCGCTGCGCAAGCTGACGTCGAGCATCGCCAAGACCAAGACGGTCTGCATCTTCATCAACCAGCTGCGCGACAAGATCGGCATCGTCTACGGCAATCCGGAGACGACGACGGGCGGCAACGCGCTGAAATTCTACGCCAGCGTCCGCATCGACATCCGCCGCATGTCGGTCATCAAGGACGGCGAGGAACAACTGGGCACCCGCACCAAGGTCAAAGTGGTGAAAAACAAGGTGGCGCCCCCGTTCAAGCGTGCGGAATTCGACATCATGTTCGGCGAGGGCATCTCGAAGATCGGCGAGATCATCGACCTGGGAGTGGACTACGGAGTGCTCAAAAAAGCGGGCTCGTGGTTCTCCTACGGCGACAAAAAAATCGGCCAGGGACGCGATTCGGTCAAGGAATTGCTCAAGAACGATGCGGCACTGGCGGCGGAGATCGAAGAGAAGGTCCGCGACGCCATGAAGAACGCCAAGGAATAGCCTATGGGATATACGGCCGAGGATGAAGCCCTGATCAAGGAAAAATGGGAAGCCCTGCTGCTCTCCTGCACGAAGATCTGCAAGAACAGCGATGACTGGGATTTCATAAAACGCGCATTTTTCCTTGCCAAGGAAGCACACGAGGGGGTACGGCGCCGGAGCGGCGAACCGTATCTCCTGCATCCTATTGCCGTGGCGCAGATCGTGGTCGACGAAATCGGCCTGGGCGTCAAGTCGGTGGTGGCGGCGCTGCTGCACGATGTGGTGGAAGACACGGAATACACCGTGGAAGACATGCAGCGCATCTTCGGCGAGAAAATCGCCTCGATGGTCGACGGACTGACGAAGATGTCGGGCGTATTCAACGCCGACACCTCGGAACAGGCCGAATATTTCCGCAAGGTGCTGCTGACGCTCTCGGACGATGTGCGCGTAATCCTCATCAAGATTGCCGACCGCCTGCACAACATGCGCACGCTGGGGGCGATGCCCCTGAACAAGCAGATCAAGATCACGGGCGAGACGATCTATCTTTTCGCCCCGCTGGCATACCGTCTGGGGCTCTACTCGATCAAGAGCGAACTGGAAGACCTCTGCATGAAGTACCGCTTCCCGCAGCAATATGCCGAAATAACGCAGAAACTGCAGGAGAGCGAAGCCTCGCGCAAGGAATTCATCGACAAGTTCAACGCGCCGATCATGGCGGCGCTGAACCGCGACGACTTCAACTACGAAATCTCGGGCCGCGTAAAGAGCGTCTACTCTATATGGAGCAAGATGCAGCGCAAACAGATACCGTTCGAAGAGATCTACGACCTGTTCGCCATCCGCATCGTCTTCAAACCGCTGCCGTTTCCCTCAGAAAAGACGCAGTGCTGGCAGATATATTCGACCATCACGGACATCTACACGCCCAAGCCCGACCGGCTGCGCGACTGGATTTCGATGCCCAAGGCCAACGGCTACGAAGCGCTCCACTCGACGGTAATGGGGCCCGACGGCATATGGGTGGAGGTGCAGATACGCACCCAACGCATGGAAGACATCGCCGAACGCGGTTTTGCGGCCCACTGGAAATACAAACATGCCACCATCTCGCAGGACGAAGACGAATTCGACAAGTGGCTCAAGCAGATACGGGCGGCGCTGAACAGCCCGACGGAGAGCGCGGTGGACTTCCTCGACAACTTCAAGCTGTCGCTCTACACCTCCGAAATCGTGGTCTTCACCCCGAAAGGCGAATCGCGCAAGATGCCGTTCGGAGCCACGGCGCTGGATTTCGCCTACGAGATCCACTCGAAGATCGGCAACAAGGCCATCAGTGCCAAGATCAACCACAAGCTGGAGCCGATCACCACACAACTCAACAACGGCGACCAGATCGAGATCATCACGGCGGACAACGCGCGGCCCGAATCGGAATGGCTGGAAATCGTGACGACGAGCAAGGCCAAACAGGCGATCAAGAGCTTCCTGAAGCGCGAGAAACAGAACAACATCGAACGGGGCATGCAGCTGCTCGGCGACAAGATGAAGTCGCTGAATATCAACCTCAGCGGCCGCATCCTGCAAAAGATGCTGCCGGCGTACAACTGCAACAACAAAGAAGAACTGTACAGCAAGATAGGCGCGGGAATCATCAAGCTCGACGACCTGGAGAAGATACTCAAAGTCAACTCGACGAGCAAGATACTCAAGTTCTGGACGCTTTTCATCCCCACGAAAAACAATGAGGAGAACGACGACGGCACGACGGCCGAAACAGCCCCGGCGACCGACGCACCGATCTCGCCCGAACCGCAGTTCAAAATCGCCGAATGCTGCAAACCGATTCCGGGCGACAAGGTAGTGGGGTATCGCGATCCGGCGACCGGCGACATCATTGTCCACAAGGCCGCATGCGACGAACTCAACCGGCTGGCGGCCCAATACGGCAAAAACATCGTCAAGGAGGAGATCAAGTGGTCGCAGCACAAATCGATCTCCTATCTGGTGACGATCGGACTGCGCGGCATCGACCGCATGGGGCTGCTGCTGGACCTGGCCAAGGTGGTGAGCGACGATTTCAACATCAATATCCGCGAAGTGAACATCCACAGCCACGACGGTATTTTCGAGGGAGACGTGAGCCTCTATGTCAAGAATGCCGACAGCCTGAGTGCTGTTATGGATAAGCTGCGCAAGATCAAAGGGATAGAGAGCGTCAAGCGAAGTTTTTCTTGAGCCGAGGGCACAGCTGGACTTGTTCGAGATATGCCGAGGCGGGAAAAACTCCATGAAAAAATGAAGTTTTTCTTGAGCCGAGGGCACAGCCGGACCCGTTCGAGATATGCCGAGGCGGGAAAAACTCCATGAAAAAATGAAGTTTTTCTTGAGCCGAGGGCACAGCCGGACCTGTTCGAGATATGCCGAGGCGGGAAAAACTCCATGAAAAAATGAAGTTTTTCTTGAGCCGAGGGCACAGCCGGACCTGTTCGAGATGTGCCGAGGCGGGAAAGACGGCACGATAATGAAGTGTTTCTGAACCGCAACTTGAAACGGACGAAGCAGCCAAGGGTGGCGGAGATCAGATATGAAGTGTTTCTTGCACCAACTTGCGATAACACCTTAATTGCGAGCGGATTTATTGCAGATTCGCCCCATATGAAAGCGAGAAAAAAACACAAAACAAGAACCTTAACTGCTACGCGAAATGACAGGCATATTGGTTAGTGCTCTATTCATCTATTTGATGATCAGAAGCATCGGATGGGCCATCAAGGCAAGCAACCGCAAGATCGAAGCTCAGCGGCGGCAACTGAAACACGTCATGGAGTCGGCCGAAGCAGGGCTATCAGAGCCTGCGAAAGCACAGCCGCACAAAAAGAACAAACCCAAGAAAACGACCGTACGTGCAGCTCAACCGGCTGTTATGCAGGGAAATCGCATCCAAAATACGGCAACCGGGACCGATGAGGTCTCCGCAGAACTTGAAACGAACGAAAACTTCGACTTGCGGAAAGCGGTCATCATGGCTGAAATACTGAAACCGAAGTACGAAGAATAGCGCGGCTGCGGGATCAGCCGGCCGCGAACGCTTGTTCGGCCCCCTCCAGGCAAGCCGAGAGGCTCTCAATACGACAAAAGTACCGGAATCACCTCGAAAATAAGCCCGAAGTCATCCGAAGAGCGCCGCAGGGCATTTGTCAGACATGCAACCAATATTGGCTGACATCGCATTTTTCGTGAACCCAATATCGCCGACAGGCTTTGTAGAGCGCTATCACGACAAGCAGCCGTGTTCGCCCCCAAAATCCATCGTTTGCCGGAAAAAGCCATAATACATGTCTCTGACATCGAAACACGGAACGGGGCCCGGCAAACAACGATTTGCGATATCACAGGCTGCTAACGATGGGTTTTAGCGAAATACCGGAATAACAGGGCTGAACAACGAGAAGCAGGCGCGTTCGAAAGAAATATACTACGACATCAAACGGTTCAACAAACACTTCATTATCGCGTAGTCTTTCCCACCCACAGCACGGCTTGGCTAACTCCGTTCGGATCACAACACTGAAATCGGATAAACAACATACAAATCAATTAAAACGAAAAACATGGCATCCATCTTTTCACGCATCATTGCCGGCGAGATACCCTCGTACAAGGTCGCCGAAAATGACGATTTCTACGCATTTCTCGACATCAATCCACTGACAGAAGGACACACGCTGGTAGTCCCCAAACAGGAAGTCGACTACCTGTTCGACCTCGACGACCGCACCCTTGCGGAGATGATGATCTTCGCCAAAAGGGTAGCCGTAAAAATCAAACGTGAAATAGCGTGTAAAAGGGTGGCAGTCGTGGTTCTGGGGCTCGAAGTTCCGCATGCGCATATCCATCTGATCCCCATTCAGAGCGAAAACGACGTCGATTTCCGCCGCGAAAAGCTCCATTTTACGCCGGAAGAGTTCCGGAAGATCGCAGCCAAACTATCGGAGCAGGAATAAGGATCGATTAATAATACTCTGATTTTCAAAGCGTAGGGCAGTTTTAAACACCCTGCGCTTTTATTATTTAACATAATATATGCGAAAATCGAGAGCTAATAAGAAAAGTTCGTGCCGTAGGGAATAATACCGGAAAATCGACTGAAAAATCAGCTGGAAGGGTAGTATTATTACAATTGTAAACACTAAATCGGTCGTTAATTTTTATTTGTAATTACAATTGTAACACCAATCAATTGTTTAGGATTGTTAATAGATACAAGTGTAAACAAAATAAGCAGGCGCCGTAAACACCCTTCCCGCAGACACAGAGGTAATGTTAAATTATTATATTTCGCGAATAATAAACGCTAAATATCAGCTACTTATAGACTTTATATCAAGTAAAATACCATAGATAAAACTACGGGGCTGTGCATTTCCATCAAATGGAGCATAGCAGACACTTTCACAACGATAACTGCTCGCATTTCAGCTTGTACCGGAATTTAAATCAAGTAAATTCTACCTAAACACCGACTCGGAGATTTAACCATAAAAATAAAGTTACACTTGTAAAAGTTATCGACATCTATTAACATTTTGCAAATGGCAATTTTCTTGCTTTACAAAAGAAAAGTTTTTATATTTGTAAAAAATTACGTCGATGAAAGAGAAATTGCTTGCTCTGATGCAAAACGAGGGTTTGAAGCCGAGCCGACTTGCCGAAATGCTCGACGTCAACCCGGCGGGCATCTCCCATATTTTGAACGGACGCAACAAACCCGGATTCGACTTTCTTCAAAAGATTCTACGACGTTTTCCCAGAATCAGCCCGGACTGGTTGCTGCTCGATTCCGGTCCGATGTATCGCGACACGGAAGCGTCCCCCTTGACGATGCCCGCGGATCAAACGCCGCAACCGCAGACCGGCAACGCCGGAGAACACCAACCGGCCGGAACAACCGGCGATCTCTTCACCGCCCGGCAATCGACCGACTCGGCAAACGTGCCGCCGACGGCAACTCCGGGTTCACCCGCTGCGCCCATCGAGTCATTCATGCCCAAAATCCCGAATCGGGCTGCGGCCGTAAAGCGGGTCGTCATTTTTTATGACGACAATTCGTTCGAAGCATACTTCCCCACAGTCCGCTGATTTCGGCCGGGAGATCGGGCCGGCCGAAATAACGCACTCTCCGGAAGTTCATTTTCACTTTCGGGGAGCATTCGGGCGCACTTAAATAGACCGATGTCCGATGGAGCTGAATATTTCCTCGCCGGGCAATCGCCGCCCCAGGCCGGCCGAAGCCGCGGAGGAGAGCGAAGCGGTCCGCGGCGCGCCGGACGGGAGAGCGTGCGCCCGGCAAGGAGCACCGCTGAGGGTGGGAGTACGGGGCAAGGGAGCGCGGAAATGGCCGGCCGCTCCTTTCGATTTGCGCCTGCGGCGATACGGCTACGGCCGGCTCCGCGCCGCAGACCGGCGAATGCCGAGCCAAGCGAGCCCGCAGGGGCGTAAGTCCGCAGATGACAGCCAGGCCGGGCCGTTGCCATCGCGCCCGGGCCTGGTTGGCACCACACAAGCCGGCTTTTCATTCGTCGTCCGGGTCAATGATTTCGCGCCAAGGTTGGGCGTCGTCGTATTCGATTGCTTCAAGCGTGGAAACATCGATGATAACTTCGTACCGGCCGGCGGCGAGGCATTCCATTTCCGATACATGGTTATGGCCATGCCGTCACAGAGTCGGATCTGCACGTCTTCGACTTTCCGGCGTTTGGCCCATTCATAGAGTTCTTTGGGTGTCATGGCGTTATTCGTGTTTAAAGGTTATGCCGTTGCCAACGGTAAGCGGGTGCATCTCCATAATGATTCGTATGGTCCGGTGGTCTATCGATTCATAGCGGGCGGTTGAATCGGTCGGTGTAATAGCGGTGCATTGCTTCGGGGATCGCATAACTATGCTCAGTTACGGTTGTAACATTTACGGTTGTAACATTTTTAGCGTCAATACATTATCAATACAGTACAAAGGTATGAAGAAACAATATTAACATTATTGCTGAAACTTAGACACTTACGTATAATTTAAGATACGAAAAAAAGTTGAATCTAAATACCAATTAAGGGTGCAGCTCGACGCACCAACCGTAACGAAATCCTCGTCGTTTGACATCTTTGTGGACGAATCCGACAATGCCGGGCACGTACTCCACCGGCATAGTATTGGCCGCAGAGAATCCCGATTTTGTGGCGGAGACGAGCACCCGCAAGATTTTCCGACGCATGACGGAATAGGACCCGACGCCACCGGTCCACCGTACCCGTAACCATTGCGGAGTAAATCCGGCGGCTTTGAGGATTTCGAGGGTGGCATCGTTGGATTTGCCGTAACGGTCGGTGAGGATGTTTTGCAAGGCTTCGAGTTGTTGGGCCTGCCAGGTGGTAGGCTCGTAATTACAGCTGTTCAATTTTTGAATCATAGTGCAACAAATGTAAAAAGGTTGAATACAAATACCGAATAAATACCAAAACGCACGGGGGCGGTCGGACACGAGAGGGGAGGCCGGACCAGCCGGGAGGGCTGCACCGCGGAGCGGAGCACGGCCGCGGGGAGGGGGAGACCGAGGGGGAGGGGCGGCAGCCCCACCCCCGCGCGAGCGCCGAGCGCGAAGCGGAGGCGGGCCGCCCCGACGAGGCCAGGCCGCAAGGGCGGCCGAGGAGGAGCCAGCGTAGGCCCGGCGCGTGGGCCGGGAGGCCCAGCAAGGGCCGGGCCGTAGCGCGGCCCGCCGGAGGCGAGGCGCACAAGATATAGCGAGACGGAGGGAGCCGGCCGCGCAGGGGGACGGCGACCGACGGCGAGGCCGAGGGAGAAGCGGCCCACGCAAGGCGACGCAAGCGGCGCGAGGAACGCAGCGCCGCGACAGGAGCCGCGCAGGGAGGCCGCGCCGACCGAGCACCGCTTCGGGTTGGGTGGGTAGTCCGTCAACCGTGCGGGCTCCTACTTCGGAGCACAGGGGCTGGAACATATCGGGGCGCGGCGACCGCCGGGGGGCCCACAACACGGCCCAGGCGAGGCGCCGGCAGCCGCTTTCCACCTCCGTTGGTCGCATCATCGCCGGCGTTTGTAAGGACCATACCCGTAAATCGCCCACGGCAGTTCATCGGCAGGCGTTTGTTCGGTAATCTTCGCCTTGATGACCTGCGAATCCTTGGCGTTACGGCGGGCTTGACTGCGCCGTATGTATTCGGCACGAGCCTTGGCAATATGCCGACATGCGGCGTCGATTTCGAGGTCAACATCATACTGCGGCACGGCCCAGGTGTCCAGCTCGTCGTAGTCGATAGGTTCGAGGGCCGACACGTCGATGACGATTTCGTAGCGGCCCTTACCGACGGAGCGCGGGTTGGGATAGTAGCTTACGGCCATGCCGTCGCAGATGCGGATGCGAGCATCAAGCAGCTTGTGTTGTTTGGCGTAGGCGTAGAGGTCTTGCACCGTGATGTATTCGGGTTGTTTCATCGTTTGGAGGGTTTTTGGGGTTTGTTGTTAAGCATGTTGTAGAATCCGCCGAACGGTTGGAAGAAGCGCATACGGCATGCGAGCAGGTGCCGGTCGGAGGTGAAATAGTCGTCGGGGTCGACGTTGGGAGACTGGGAGATTTCGATACCGTTCAGCGGGTCGTCGTAGATGGTTTGAATCCGGGTGCCGAACAAGTCGAAGAGCAGGTGCACGAGCGACGACACGGCAATGTCGGCGGCGTCGATACGCCAGTAGTAGCGTTCGAGCATTTCGATTTTGACCTGCGATTTGAGCAGGTGCGAGCGTTCATAGAATTCGGAGTACCATTGTTGGTATGCCCGGTCGGCCAGGGTGCGGCGGGGTTCGTTGAAGAGCACATACAAGGTGCGGCCGTATGCCCGGTGCAGTTTGCGCAGCTGGTCGAAGATGACGGCAGCATAGAACGAGCCGACGCACGCAAGGTTGAGCGTAAATCGCCAGGCTTTGGACATGCGTTGTACGTTGCAGATGCGGAACCCCGATACGGGTTCTTTGCGCCACCGGCCATGGTTGAGGCTCCGCAGGGTCTTCGTTACTCTCTTGTAGAACTCTTCGGGCTGGTCGGTCGCTATTGACATTCGGACAAAATGAACACCGGGTTTTTTGTAGAAAAAATCGTTGAGGAATGCCATTTGAAGCGTGAAATCCGGTTCGTTCTTGCCATTTGTTGTGGCGCAGAATTTACCAATGTAAGCCGTTGGCCTCAACCGTTCGGGCGATTCGTTGATTTGTAATTCGTTCATAATCTGTACTTTTTGCGGTTACATTCTGAGTGTATGAAATAATATTAACATTATGTTAAATAATATGGGAGGAGGGGGCATTGGTTAAGGGAACGAAATGTGCTACGGTGTCGGAAAGCAACATTTGCGTAAGCTACAACCTTACAGATTATGAACGAATTACGAAACAGCAAAAGTCAATACAAATCAGCAAAAGTCAAAAAGCAAGACTTAATGTAACCACGAACTACGATGAAATATTCCGTACGGCGGCGATAAAGGAAACCGGCGAACGAGAAAATAATTTGGTCGATATACGGGACTTGGTACGCTTATATATAAATAGGTACACGAAAAATCCCTATCTTTGTTAAGCCAAACACGGGAAAAGGCCCTCAAAACCGAAGAACAAAAAATCATGAACGGCAAACTGATAAAGACATGCTGCATACTGCTGCTTGCCATGTCGTGCGAAAGACGACCGCAGGCAGACGGAACGAGGCTATATGTATCGATTGCGCCGCTGAAAGAAATCGTAGGCGGCATCACGGGCGACGACTTCGGAATCGACGTACTGGTACCGGCCGGTGCGAGCCCGGAGACCTATGAACCGACGCCGCGGCAGATTGCGGCGCTGAATCGCTCGCAACTGATTTTCAATGTGGGACTTATCGACTTCGAGACCGCCCTGCTCCGAAAAATCGAAGAACAGAAGAAGATCGTGAATCTCAGCCGCGGAATAGAAACGATAGCCGGGAGCTGCTCGCACGGAGGCCACGAAACATCGGGGCACACGCACCATGCACACGGAATCGACCCGCACATCTGGACCTCGCCGAAAGCCCTGCAACGGATGGCAGCCAATGCCTACGAAGCGATCCATGCCACCTACCCTGATTCGGCGAAGTACACGCGGAACTACGAACAACTGCAGGAACGGCTGCAAGAACTGGATGCAAGCACGGCCGAAAAGCTGAGAGAAAGCGGTGTGGAATATTTCATCATCTACCACCCTGCCCTCACCTACTATGCCCGCGACTACGGCCTGGAACAGGTCGCTATCGAAGCGGACGGCAAGGAACCCTCGGCGCGGCACCTGGGCGCGATCATTCGCGAAGCCCGTGCTAAGAAAATCGGCAAAATACTCTATCAGAGTCAGTTCCCGGCATCGACCGTAGAGACCGCAGCCCGCGACATAGGAGCACGCGCCGTACAGATCGACCCGATGCGCGAAGACGTGATAAGCAACATTGAAGAGATAACCGAACTTATCGCAAACGAATGAATCTGGTAACGCTGCGCAATGTCGGAGTCGCCTACGAAGGCTATGAAGCGCTCCGGCACGTGGACCTGGAGATTGCCGACGACGATTTTCTGGGAGTGATCGGCCCCAACGGCGGCGGCAAGACTACCCTTGTCAAAGCGATCCTGGGAACGGTGCCCCATACGGGCGAGATCGACCTTGCACCGGAACTATACCGCGGAAAAGAACGCCTGATCGGCTACATGCCCCAACAATCGGACTTCGACCGGGCATTCCCGATCTCGGTGCTGGAAGTCGTGCTGTCGGGACTGCAAGGAAGCCGCGGGCTCCTGGCCCGCTACGCATCGGACGACCGCAAGAAAGCGCTGCGCCTGCTCGAAGAAGCGGGAATCGCCGAAACGGCCCGCCACCCTATCGGCGAAGTATCGGGCGGACAGATGCAACGTGCGCTGCTGTGCCGTGCCGTGATCTCGGAACCGCGGCTGCTGATTCTGGACGAACCGGCCAACTTCGTGGACAACAAGTTCGAAAACGAACTCTACCGGATGCTGCGCGAACTGAACGGGCGGATGGCGATCATGATGGTGTCGCACGACATCGGCACGATTTCGAGCGTAGTGAAAGAGATCGTATGCGTCAACCGCCAGGTGCACCGCCATCGCTCGAACCTGCTGACGGAAGAGCAGCTGCGCAACTACGACTGCCCGATTCGGATTCTGTCGCACGGCCATGTCCCCCACACGGTGCTGGAGCATCATCCGGGCGACTGCTGCTGCGACCACGAATAAATTGCGGGCTGCGCAAAACAGATTCTTCGTGCTGCAAAAACAGATTCTTCGCTGCGCTCAGAATGACAGGGGGGGGGAGTACTCAGAATGACAGGGGGAAGTACTCGGAAGGACAAGGGGAAGTACTCGGAAGGACAAAAGAGAACCACTATGAATGACAATGGGGAGGGGCTCTGAATAAGAAGGGAGAGCCCCTCTGAATGAAAGAGGAAGTGCTCTGAATGACGGAAAAAGCACTCGGGATGACCGAGTAAAACACTCTGAATGACGGAAAAAGCGCTTCGAACGACGAAGGAAAGGCGCCCAAGCGGCGGATGCAGCGCGGCAATGCGGCATAAATAAGTACAAGACACAAAAAATCCCCGCTGAAAGCGGGGATTTCAAGTTGAGAACGGCAACGAAAGAGCGTGACTACTTCTTCTCGCCGTTGATCTTGCTCAGGCGCTCGAAGAACTGCTCGAAGCCGGCGATCATCTCGTTGCGCAGAGCGGCGTAGTGCTTGCGGACGAGCGACTTGTTGTGCGGCTCGGCGGGGTTCATCGCCTTGGAGAACAACGTATTGCGGAAAGCGACGGCCTCCTGCATGACCGCGAAGATCTCCTGCTCCTTGGAGGGCTGGAAACACATGGCCATATCGCAGTCGAAAACGACCTCTTCGAGACGGTAGTCGATCTCCTTTTTCAGATAACGTAAGTTAGCCATAACCGAAATATTAGATTTTACATGCACAAAGATACGAATAAGTCGAGCGCAAAAGCAAATTTTATTTGCATTTTGCCGAGACGGAGTATCTTGGGCGAAGCCAAAGTCGAATAAGCTGAATACAAAACCAAATTTGTTTGGATTTTGTTGAAGCGAAGTATCTTCGGCGAAGCCAAAGATAACAAAACTTTCGGATAAAACAACATCGGCAGGCCGAAGAACGGACGGACCGCTACCCTGCCGGACCGGCGGCGCTCCTCACGCACCGGACGCTCAGCGGCTGCGAACAACCGGTCTTTTTGACGCCGGACCGGGCTCCGGGGAACCGTTGCAGCAGCAGGATATGTGGCCGAGCCGGTTCGGAAAAGGGCTGACTACACGTTCCGAAGGACGAAAAGCACTCGCCAAAAAGAGGCTGAAGAGCAAAAAAAACGGAGTCCGGAGTAATTCCGGACCCCGAGCAGCATATCGGCAGAAACAAAGAAAACTGGTATTTATTTGCTCAACTTACGGGCGACCTTGCGGGAAGCCTTTTCGGCTTTCTTGGCGGCCTTGGCCTCCTTTTTAGCTATTTTCTTGGCAGCCTTGACCTCCTGGCGGGCGATACGATCGGCCTCGTGCGAATTGCTTGCGGCGACCTCGGTATCCATGCGGATGTCGCGACGGGCGGCACGGCGAACGCCCTGCGCATTGCCGGAAAACTGACCGGCATCGGGATCGGGCATCTCAACGATGATGCCGTTGATGGTCTCGTCGATCTCACCGCAGCAACATACGTTAGCGGGCGGGCAGGGCTCGGCCACGGGCTGCGGAACAGGCTTGGGAGCCGGCTTGGGCTTGACGATCCGGGTACGCTGCTCGACCAGGCTGCCCTCGTCGTAATTGATGGTCATGGCGACGCGGCGGATGGGCGGCAGGATGTGCACGATCATATACTCCCAGACAGCCGGCATTGCTTTGAGAGCCGCTTCCTTGGCTGCGGAACTCTTGGGACCGTCGATGATATTCAACACGGCCTGCTTGTCGGGCATGGAAGAAGCGGCCACGAGGGTGCGGCACATCTCCCAGTCCTCGGCGACGGAAGCCGTGCGGACGTTGAACTTCTTGGAAAAACCGTACTTCCGGTCGACATAGTCGCGGAAATCGCGGGCACGGGCACGCGCCAGCCGCTCGTTGAGCGCCTCGGGGCCGTCGGGCGAAGCGTAACCGGTGATGACGACCGTATTGACCTTGACGAGCGAATCATTCATCATGGCCGAGACGAACGAATTGAGCTCGGCGAGCTCGCGCGTATTGCCGTTGAGCGCTGCGTCGAGCGTAGAGAGGTTGATAAGGTAACGTACGGAGTAGTCGGAATCGGCCTGGCGCTCGACGAGGGCCCGGCGCACGATGTAATTGCCGTCGGACGTCTCCGACAACAACACGGTGTCGGCCGCAGAAGCCGGCACCGACCTCCGCGTCTGGGCCGTTGCACCGGCAGCGGCGCACAACGCAAGAGAAAGGGCGAATGTGGTAACTGTTGTTTTCACGCTAATAAAGTGTTTGGTCATTGCTGCCCTACCCGTTCGCAAGATTCGTACCACGATTGCGGCGCCTTTTTTGGCTCCCCGACCGCCGATTCCGATATTTTTCAGTACCTTTGAAGAAAAATAACATCCCATGGCTGCTTTCGGCAAAAAGATAACCTTATTTCTGGTGGAGGGCCGGCCAGACGGCCCGATCAGTTGCGAACTCTCGAACTGGACAGGAAAAGCCTACCGCATACCCCGCTCGCATATCCGCCAATACGGCGAGAAGAACGGCCTGGACAAAGCGGGCGTCTACATCCTGTTCGGGAAATCGGACGACCCGGCAAAAGAGGGCCGGGCTTATATCGGAGAAGCGGACGGCGTGCGTCAACGTCTCGAGCAGCATCTGGCACAAAAGGATTTCTGGAACGACGCCATCGTTTTCATCAGCAAAGACAACAACCTGAACAAAGCCCATATCAAATACCTCGAAAGCCGGCTTTACGAGATGGCGGTCGAAACGGGCCGCTACAAACTGGAGAACTCGAACAAACCGACCCGTTCTACGATTTCGGAACCGGACGTCGCAGAGATGGAAGAGTTCATAGCCAATATCGAACTGCTGATCGGAACGCTGGGTTTCAAGATATTCGAACCGCTCGTTTCGCAAAACAACCCGTCACGGCAAGAGACGCTATACATTCGCAACTCCCGGAGTGCCGATGCACAAGGAATCAGCACACCGGAAGGGTTCGTTGTTCTGAAAGACTCCCGGATCGCAGCAGAGACAACCCCGTCGCTCACCGAAAACTACATACGCATACGCGAGGCGATGCTCTCGAACGACACGCTTGTTAAGGACGGAAAAATGCTGCGGCTGACGAAAGACACGCTGTTTTCCAGCCCGTCGACCGCTGCAAGCGTAGTAATGGGACGCTGTGCCAACGGCCTCACCGAATGGAAAACAAAAGACGGCAAAATACTGAAAACCTTGTAAGACACGAGCGGCCGAATGGCCGCTCTTTTTTTTAGGACCGACGACTCAAAACACAATTCCCGTTCGGAAGACGAAACACCCGCAACTGCCCTACCTGAAAAAGCCAAACGCAGCTCCGCCTCGCAATCCGGACACCTGCACAAACGCAACCCCGACGCTCCGCCAGCCACCGGAAGAAAGGAAAAACGAAACGCAAAGATGGTCGAAAAACACAGAAACGGCGGACCCGGAACGACTTCAAACAAAAAAAGCGGGCCGGAAACGACCGGCCCGCGAATGTACGGAAGATGCTGCTACATCCGCTCGGGGACGTCGATGCCGAGCAACGCCATGCCGCGGCGGATGACGCGGGCGACCTGTGCGGCCAACTGCAACCGCAGACAACGCACGGCGGCGTTCTCCTCCTTGAGGATCGAATGGTCGTGGTAGTAACCATTGAACTGCTTGGCGAGCTCGTAGACATAGGCGCCGATGACCGAAGGCGCGAAGTTGTCGCCGGCGGCCTTGACCGCAGCAGGATAATCGGCGAGCATCTTCACCAAAGCGATCTCCTCGGGCAGCCATTCGGCCTGCACGGCACCGCCGAAATCGACACCGGCCTCGGCCGCCTTGCGCAGAACCGACCGGATGCGCGCATGGGTATACTGGATGAAAGGACCCGTGTTGCCGTTGAAGTCGATCGACTCGCGCGGATCGAAAAGCATGGTTTTCTTGGGATCGACCTTGAGGATGAAATACTTCAAGGCGCCGAGACCGACCGTCGTGGAGACGGCGTCGGCCTCCTCGTCGGAACAACCGTCGAGCTTGCCCAACTCGACGGACATCTCGCGGGCCGTGCCGACCATGTCGGCGATCAGGTCGTCGGCGTCGACGACGGTGCCCTCGCGCGACTTCATCTTGCCCTCGGGCAACTCGACCATGCCGTAGGAAAGATGGGTGATGTGGTCGCTCCAGTCGGCATAACCCAACTTCTTGAGGATGAGTTTGAGCACCTGGAAGTGGTAGTTCTGCTCGTTGCCGACGACGTAGATCATATCATCGAGCTTGTTCTCCTCGAAACGGCGGAACGCGGTGCCGAGGTCCTGCGTCATATATACAGAGGTGCCGTCGCCGCGCAGGAGCAGCTTCTCGTCGAGACCGTCGGCCGTAAGGTCGATCCACACCGAATTGTCGTCGCGACGATAGAAGACGCCCTTGGCGAGTCCCTCCTCGACGAGCGACTTGCCCAGCAGGTAGGTCTGCGACTCGTAGTAGACCTTGTCGAAATCGACGCCCAACGCCTTGTAAGTGACGTCGAAGCCCTCGTAGACCCAACCGTTCATGGTCTCCCACAAGGCGTAGACCTCGGGATCCTTGGCCTCCCACTTGCGCAGCATCTCCTGCGCCTGCAACATGACGGGCGCCTGCTTCTTGGCCTCCTCCTCGGAGAGTCCCTGCGCCACGAGCTCCTTGATCTGGGCCTTGTAGTGCTTGTCGAACTCGACGTAGTATTTGCCGACGAGATGATCGCCCTTCATGCCCGACGATGCGGGAGTCTCGCCGTTGCCGTAGAGCTTCCACGCGAGCATCGACTTGCAGATGTGGATGCCGCGGTCGTTGACCAGGTTGGCCTTGATGACGCGGTGGCCGTTGGCGGCGAGGATGCGCGCCACGGAGTAACCCAGCAGGTTGTTGCGGATATGGCCCAGGTGCAGGGGCTTGTTGGTATTGGGCGACGAATATTCGATCATGACCGTGCGGCCCGTAGGTGCGGCCTCGCCGAAGCGCTCGTCGGCCGCGATCCCGGCGAAACGCGCCGCCCAGAACGAAGCGTCGAACGAGAGATTGAGGAAACCTTTAACGACGTTGAACGCCTTGATTTCCGGAACGTTGGCCGTCATGTACCCGCCTATCTCGGCGGCGGTGGCTTCGGGCGACTTGCGGCTTCGTCGCAGCAGCGGGAAGACGACGAGCGTATAATCGCCCTCGAACTCCCTGCGGGTCTTCTGGATCTGCAACTGCTCGCCGTCGAGCGGACCGTAGAGCGCTTCCGCCGCACGGCGGACCGCCTCCGAAAGAAAGGTTTCGATATTCATCTTTTCTCTGTGGGATTTGATGTGCAAATTTAACGCTTTATTGCCAAATAACAACTACCTTTGCAGCCAAAATCGCCCCCTGTCATGAAGATTGCCGACATAGACCTCGGAGAGCGCCCGCTGCTGCTGGCGCCGATGGAAGACGTGACCGACCCCTCGTTCCGCTACATGTGCAAGCACTTCGGAGCCGACATGGTGTACACGGAATTCATCTCGTCGGACGGACTGATCCGCGATGCGGCCAAGTCGCTCAAGAAACTGGAGATCGACGAAGCGGAACGCCCGGTGGGCATCCAGATCTACGGCCATCTGATAGAACCGATGGTGGAGGCGGCCCGCATGGCCGAAGCGGCCGGACCGGACGTGATAGACATCAACTTCGGGTGTCCGGTGAAGAAGATCGCGGGGCGCGGGGCAGGATCGGGGATGATGCGCGACGTGCCGACGATGGTGGAGATGACGCGGCGCATTGTGGAAGCGGTGCGCAAACCGGTGACGGTGAAGACCCGGCTGGGCTGGGACGACGAACACAAAAACATCGAAGAGATAGCCCTGCGCCTGCAGGACGTCGGCATTGCGGCGCTGACGATTCATGGCCGCACGCGGGCCCAGATGTACCGCGGCGAAGCGGACTGGACGCTGATAGGCAAGGTGAAGAACAACCCGCAGATACGCATACCGATCATCGGCAACGGCGACGTGGACTCGGGGCCCCGGGCGGCGGAGATGTTCGACCGCTACGGAGTGGACGGCGTGATGATCGGCCGCGCGACCTACGGCCGTCCGTGGATTTTCCGCGAAGTGAAACATTACCTTGCGACGGGCGAGGTGCTGCCGCAGCCGTCGGTGGCGGAGCGGGTGGCGATAGCGAAGGAACACCTTCGCAAATCGCTCGAAATCAAAGGCGACCACGTAGGAATCCTGGAGATGCGGCGCCATCTGACCAACTATTTCAAGGGACTGCCCAACTTCAAGGAGACGCGGCTGAAACTGGTGACATCGCTCGACATCGACGAACTCTTCGCCACGCTCGACCTTATCGCCGACCGCTGGGGCGATTTCGATGCCGGCAACGCTGTCCCTGCCCCGCTGTCGCACAACCTCTGACCCGCCCTGACGGATACCTATATAAAATAAAATAGGTATGGCACCTATCCGTGACCTCGGACGGTTGCGGTCCTTTGCCGGAAAAAATTGAGGCCGGGCGGCTCCGGGCGCCGCGCGCAAAGGGCAGAAGCATATTTTTACGGATCGGCATAAAAAATTCCGAACGATTGCCGAAAACAAACCGGCCGGCGACTGCAATAAATCCGGGAAAAGTGCGTTAGCGAAACGAACAGAATCCCGAAACTCCATGAGAATCATCCTCCTTTCGCTGCTGCTTGCGGCAAGCACCCTCAGCGCCCGGGCCGAAGAACCCGACACCCCCAAAGGCCGCTCGGTGTCCATCGCCGGCCGCTGCTTCGCCATGCTGGACTACAAACTGCCCCGCACGCGTGTGGGTCTGGAAAGGAATCTCCACCGCGTCCCGCGCCATCCGGGGCTCGATTCGCTCCTCTCCCCCGCCGAAAAAGCCGAAGTGCTGGCCGAGATCAACGCCCGCTGCGATGCGCTGGGCAAGGATTCGCTGCTGACCTCCGACCTGTTCTGGGTCATGCGCCCCTATTACGACCGGCTGCACCACGAAGACCCGCACTACCGGATCACCCCGGTACCGTACGGCGACTCCGAAGTCTACACGAAAAAGAGCGACCAACGCAGGCTGAGCCGCGAACTGCGGATGCCGGCCTTCTCGCTGCTGCAGATCAACGACACGCTCGTCGTCGACCGCTCGCTCGACCCGCAGTTCCGGCGCGGCGACCGTGTGGCGGCCATCAACGGAGTGGCGGCGGCCGACTATCTGAAATACGGCTACGACGACCGGCACACGATACCGACCTCGCTGATGAACCGCTATTTCTACAGCCAGGCCGTCGGGCGGTTCCGCATCGACCTGGAACGCAACGGCGAAATGCTGACGGTGGAGACGGCGGGACAACCGGCCCGAAAAGCCATCTTCGCCCTGAACAAGGCCGAAGAGACCGACGCCAACATACGCACCTATGCCGACGCCGGAGCGGGCTACATAGCGATCCCTGCGTTTTTCCCCAACAACAGCCGGCTGATACGCATTGTGCGCAAGGCGATCGTCGATTTCAAGAAACAAGGGCTGCGAAACGTGATTCTCGACCTGCGGCGCAACCCGGGCGGCAACGGCCACGCGTTCGACGAACTGCTCTCGATCTTCATCGACAAACCGGTGGTCGGCTACTGCACGGGGCAGCGGGTCAAGGCATCGAAAGAAGCGATGCTCTACTATGATTTTCTGACCGAAGAACAGGCCGGACAAACGGTGGAACTGCCCGAGACGGAATATGTCCGCTCGTTCGAGACGAATCCGGAAATGCACGTCGGCGGCATGCGCTGCTACGTACTGGTGAGCCGCGACACGGGCTCGATAGCCGCATCGTTCGTCAACATGCTGCAATACCACGGTGCGGCGCAGCTGGCCGGCGAACCGCTGCGGCACAACGCGCTGAAATACGGCGAAGTGCTGGAAGGGCGGACGCTGCATCCGTCGCAACTGGCCGAGAGCTGCGTTTCGATGGTGGAAATCGACGAATGCACGCGCCGCGACGACGGCTATGTGGTGCCCGACATCGCGATCCCCTGCGTGGCGGCGGAATACCTGACGGGGCGCGACGCCGTGCTGGAAAAACTGCTCGACCGACTGCGCTGAAACGAAAAGGAGTCTCCCAAGAGACTCCTTTTTCATATCGGGGCGAGGCGGGCGGCTACTTCAGCACGCGCTCGACATACTCGCGGTAATCCTTGACCACGGGCTCGTAGGCATCGTCCTTGAAAAGGGGCGACGAAATCAGAAAATCGGCCGTGGCGCGGTTGATGGCCGTAGGCACGTTGTAGAGCGAAGCGAGACGCAACAAGGCCTTGACGTCGACGTCGTGAGGCTGCGCCGCCATCGGATCGCAGAAAAAGATCAGCGCGCTGACCTTGCCCGAGACGATGAGCGAACCCAGCTGCTGGTCGCCGCCCAGCGGGCCCGACTTGAGCAGCGTGATGTCGAGCGAATCGACGTTGCAGGTCTCGTTGCTATGATTCTTGAGGGTCTTTTCCACCATCTTGCCGGTCGTACCGGTGCAGACCAGCGGATGCAGGGCCAGCACGGCGCAATTCCAGTCGACCCATTCGGCCAGGTCGCGTTTCATGTTGTCGTGGGCGACGAGCGCCACCATTTTCTTCTTGTCCATAAATTTTGCATCTGCGGGAACCCTCCGGGCTCCCTTTTCCAACATACGTATCTCGATCCGCCGCCGGCACGAAATCCGAAAACCGGCCCGCTCGGGAACAAACCCGGACGACCCGCGGCGTACGGAGCGGCTCGAAGCGCAAAGATAGTGCAAAAAACCGTGATTAATAAAATTATTTACGAATATCTCCGGTTGCACCGGACAGGCGGGTCGTCCGGCGGCCCGGTGTCGAGGTCAAGGATGTGTCGGAGCCCTACCCTACCCGGTTTTCGAACGTATTGCGCAGCTTGAACGAACCGGCGCCGGACGCGAACAACGCATCCCGCGGCCAGCCGCGGGATGATGCCGCACAGCGGAACGGTTCCATGACATTGCGAATTTATGGAACGAAGGGAACTGAAAGGCAAACGGTCCGGAACCGGAAGACGGCACAAAAGCAACAACGGGCCTCAGAGAGCCCGGGAAGCGATTGCAACCGCGGCAAGCGCCCTTTTATGCTATTTTTCGACCGCGAAATGACATCCGGAAAGGGAGGGGTAATTAAATAATTTTAATTGAATGACACGCAAGCGTTTGCACGTCTCACTTAGGATATGCCCGAAAACACCATCCGGAACAGAAGTCCGTAACTTTGCAATGCACGAAGAGAGCCATGCCGACGCTTGAAAAAGCACCGTCAGCATTCCGTATCGCGACGCGGTCGACCGAAGCGACAGCGCCCGCGGCGGAATCCGGCAAGGAGAGCGACGGCCCTGCATGGCTTCGACTGCGACCGACCGCCCCATCCCGACCGGAAACGGGCAGAGGTCGTATTCGGAATCATTCTTTCCGGTGCTCCCACACCGCAAAAATGATCAGTGACGCAACTTTCGGGGACCGCCGGCACCGGTTCTTCCGCCGGGTTCCCCACATGTGTTCCAGCGCGCATGCCGGATACGAGTTATCCGATCGATTATGGACTGCAGCCGACAAGGCTGCGGTCCATAAGTTTTTTTTACCCTATAGGTTATCAGAGCGTTGCGGCCCGTGATCCTGAATGTTAACCCGGAAAGATCGGAGATTCTTCACTGCGTTCAGAATGACACGGAGGAGAGATGCAGCGAACTGCATTCGGGACGGCACAGCAGAAAGAAGAACCGGAGCCTGCGGAGCGGGGGCTTCACTGCGTTCAGAATGACACGAAAAAGAGGTATTCGGGCCACACTGAAGCAAGTAGAATCCCCGATACCAACGTTTTCGACAACCGAGGGCAGAGCCGAACTTGTTCGGGCTATGCCGAGGCGAGAAAACCTGCCCCAAAAGGGAACGTTTTCGACAACCGAGGGCAGAGCCAACTTGCTTGAACTATGCAAGGCGAGAAACCCAGCTTGAAAGGGAACAAATAAAAAAGCCCCGACGCGGCGAATGCGTCGGGACATGGAATCGGAAAACGCCCAAACTAAGCCTCGGACTCGTCGGGGAGCCTGAACTCGGTGAAGCCTGCGGCGACCAGCGTATTGAACCACGAAAAACACTTCTTGATGTCGGAAGCATGCACGCGGTCGCGGTCGAACTCGGGGATCACCTCGCCGAAAGCGGCCCGGAGCTTCTCGGGGCTCTCCTTGTGGCTGATGGCCTCCTTGCCGCCGGTATGGGCGTAGATGCGGGTGAACACCTCGGCCAGGGGAATGTCGTCGCCCTCGGTGTACATCGAAATTTCGGTCAATGCGCTGACCTTGGACGAAGCCGGGGCGTTGAGCCGCCGCCCGTCGACCAACGACTCGACGATGACGCCGCGCGTCGACTGCGCGACATATTTGTACAGACCGGGCTGGCCCGAGATGGCCAGAATCTCTTTGAGTTCCATGATTTATGCTTTTTATAGATACTACTCTTTTTTCATGTGCACGTCCATCTGCGGGAACGGGAACGAGATGCCGTGCTCGGGCAGGCGGTTGTAGAAAAGCTCGTTGTTCTGGAAGAAGACGTCCCAATAGTCGGCGTTGCGCACCCAGGCGCGGATGGTGAGGTTGACCGACGAATCGGCCAGCGCGGCGACCCACACGACCGGAGCGGGCTCGGCGAGCACGCGGCTGTCGGCGGCGAGGATTTCGAGCAGCGCCTTGCGGGCGGTCTCGACGCTGTCGCCGTAGGAGATGCCGACGGTCCAGTCGACGCGCCGCACGTCGGCGGTGGAATAGTTGTCGATGATGGCCGTGGCGATGACGTTGTTGGGGATGTAGATGGTCTGGTTGTCGCCCGTGGTGATGACCGTGGAGAAGAGCTTGATCTCGCGCACGGTGCCCGACTGGCCCTGGGCCGAGATGAAGTCGCCGACGCGGTAAGGCTTCATCAGCAGGATCATCACGCCGCCGGCGAAGTTCTGGGCCGTACCGCTCAACGCCATACCGATGGCCAGCGTGGCGGCCGAGAAGAGGGCGATGATGGAGGTGACGTTGACACCCAGCGTCTGCACGACGATGAGGACGAGCAGCAACGTGAAGACCACCTTGATGCTATGGCGCAGGAACGAACGCAGCGACACGTCGACCCTGCGGCGCTCGAAGGCCAGGTCGACCAGCCGGATCAGGCGCCGCACGACCCAACGTCCGACGAGGTAGATGGCGACGGCGACCAGAAGTTTCAGTCCGATCCACACGATGTCGCCGAACATGTCGATGAAAAACTGGCGGTAGTCCATGTGCATCACCTTGTCGATCGTCTGCGCGAAGTTGGCTTTCTGCACGCTGTCGGGCACGAGCAGCGGCTCGTCGACGGGGAGCGCCTGGGCGAAAAAATTCCACATAAGTCTGTCGGTTTAAGTTTGCACGCAAAAATAGGCAAAATCCGCCGAATACGGAAATAATCGGCTGTTCCAGCGCAAAAAAGAACGGATAATCTGCTGAAGAAGAAAAGAACTTTGCTACCTTTGTATAAATAAAATCGTACGGACGCAACACACCATGCAGAACGACATCGAAATCATACAGATAAACATTGCGGGCGCCGACAAACCGGGCATGACCTCGTCGCTGACGGCCATCCTGGCGCGCTACGACGCCTGCATCCTCGACATCGGCCAGGCCAACATCCACCAGTCGCTGACCTTGGGCATCCTGATCATGACCACCCCCGACAAGTCGGGCAACATCATGAAAGAACTGCTGTTCAAGGCCTCGGAGCTGGGCGTGATGATCCGCTTCACCCCCATCTCGGAGGAAGACTACGAAGCCTGGGTGGGCCGCCAGGGCAAGAACCGCTACATCATCACGCTGCTGGGCCGCACGGTCTCGGCGCGCCACATAGCCGAAGCGACGGCCGCGGTGGCGGAACACGGGCTGAACATCGACGCCATCAAGCGTCTGACGGGCCGCATGCCGCTGCACGAGGACGACCGTGCGGCCAAGGCCTGCATCGAACTTTCGGTGCGCGGCTCGCTGACGGACGAGAGCCGCAGCGCCATGCAGGAACGCTTCATGAACCTGTCGGAACTGGGGCTCGACGTCTCGTTCCAGAAAGACGACATCTACCGCCGCAGCCGCCGTCTAATCTGCTTCGACATGGACTCGACGCTCATCGAAACCGAAGTGATCGACGAACTGGCCGACCGGGCGGGCGCGGGCGACGAGGTACGCGCCATCACCGAAAGCGCCATGCGCGGCGAGATAGACTTCCGCGAGAGCTTCACGCGCCGCGTGGCCCTGCTCAAAGGGCTGGACGTAGCGGTGATGGACGAAATAGCCCGCAACCTCCCCATCACCGAGGGGCTGGAGCGCATGATGACCATCCTCAAGCGCGTGGGCTACAAGACAGCCATCCTCTCGGGCGGATTCACCTACTTCGGCAACTACCTGCGTCAGAAATACGGCTTCGACTACGTCTATGCCAACGAACTGGAAGTCGAGAACGGCCGCCTGACGGGCCGCTATGCCGGCGAGATCGTCGACGGCCGCCGCAAAGCCGAACTGCTGCGCCTGCTGTGCCAGTTCGAGGGCATCAACATCGCCCAGTCGGTGGCCGTGGGCGACGGAGCCAACGACCTGCCGATGCTCAACCTGGCGGGTCTGGGCATTGCGTTCCACGCCAAGCCCAAGGTCAAGGCGGGAGTCCGGCAGGCGATCTCGACGATCGGTCTGGACGGCATCCTCTACTTCCTGGGGCTGAAAGATTCGCGCATCGAAGAATAACGGCCATGCGGAGCGTGCCGGGAGCAGGGAGAATGGCAAGAACACGAGGAGTGCTGGCAGGAGCGGCCATGTTGCTGCTGCCGGCCGGATGCTACGATTCGTCGTTCGGCGAGAAGAAGCGGACGGAGACCCCGGCCCCGGTGACGACGACGCTGAAAGCCCTGCGCGGACAATTCGAGGGCAATCCGACGGTGGTGGAAAGCCCCATGACGGTGCGAGGATGCGTGACGAGCTGCGACCGCAGCGAAAACTTCTACCGCACGCTCTGCATCGAAGCCGACGGTGCCGGGCTGGAGATCATGGCGGGGCTCGACCATCTGCACAACGACTATCCGGAGGGCAGCACCGTGACGGTGCACCTGCAAGGCTGGATGCTGGCCGAAAACCGCGGCCTACTCCAACTCGGCCGCAAACCGACGACCGACAACGGCTACCCTACCGACTACATCGCATCGCGGCCGGCGCTGGACCGCACGGTAGTGCGCGAAGCCGAACCGCTCCGACCTCCCGCCGCGGCCCTGTGCACGATCGGAGAACTGCGGCCGACGATGTGCGGCACGCTGGTCCGCATCGAGGGAGTGCACTACGCCCCGCAAGAACCCGTGCCGGGAACCTGGGCCGGCGACAACCGCTTTGCGGACGATGCCGGCAACGAAATACGCACCTATGTCCGCCCCTACGCCCGGTTTGCCGACTACGACATTCCGGCGGGCCGCTGCGCCCTGACGGGCATTCTCCAGCACGACGGCAACCGCTATCTGCTCAAGCTCCGCGATGAAACCGATTGCGAACGGCTGTAGGCTCGTGCTGTTCGGCCTCCTGCTGACGGCCTGCGACAAAGCCACGGGCCTCGACTACGACGCCCTGCCGGAATCCATATGCACCATTGCACAACTGAAACTGCTCTGCGACGGCCAAAGCCACACGATCGCCGGCCAGACCTCGGTGCGGGGCATTGTGACGGCGAACAACCGCTACGGAGAGTTTCCGGGCCAGCTGGTCATCGAAGATGCGACGAGCGGCATTGCCATAGCGGCCGACTACCCTGCCGCCGACAACGCCTATCCGCTCGGCGAAGAAGCGGTCGTCTACTGCAACGGGCTGACGCTCTATGACTACGGAGGAAAAATCGAACTGGGAAAAATCGGGGACGGCACGACCCGCATCCCGCGCGAAGAACTGGGAAAACACCTGCGCAAAAGCGGAAAAACACCCGTACGGAAGCCGGCGCGGCCGGTGCGGATCGACGAACTGACCGCCGCACATGTGGATACCTACGTACGGATCGACGGCGTGCATTTCGTGGAGACGGGCACCTGGTGCGACCGCGACCCGGAGACGGGCCGGCCCCGAACCTCGGAACGGACCGTTGCGGACGCGCGGGGCAACAGACTGACCGTGCGCACGGCGGGCTCGGCGACCTATGCGAACGATCCGCTGCCCGAAGGCAGCGGATCGCTATGCGGAATCGTCGACTATTTCAACGGAGTCTACTCGCTCCGCGTCACCGGATTCGAGGCCTACTTCGCAGCTACTCCTGCAACGCCTCCCACAGCATATCCTTGAGCTGCCGGATATTGAGCCCCGAGACCGACGAGATGAAGATCGCCGGAATACCAGCCGGGAGATGGGGCTTCATCTGTTCCATAAGCTCGTCGTCGAGCATGTCGCACTTGGTGACGGCCAGCAGGCGGCGTTTGTCGAGCAGCTCGGGATTGTACTGCGTGAGCTCGCCCAACAGCACCTCGTAGTCGCGTTGCACATCGTCGCTGTCGGCCGGAATCATGAACAACAACACCGAATTGCGCTCGATGTGGCGCAGGAAACGCGTACCGAGCCCCCGGCCCTCGTGCGCCCCCTCGATGATGCCCGGAATGTCGGCCATGACGAACGACTTGTGGTCGCGCACCTCGACGATGCCCAGGTTGGGTTCGAGCGTCGTGAAAGCATAGTTGGCGATCTTGGGCTTGGCGGCCGAGACGACCGACAACAACGTCGACTTCCCGGCGTTGGGAAAACCGACCAGGCCCACGTCGGCCAAGACCTTAAGTTCGAGAACGAAAGCCCCCTCGTCGCCCTCCTCGCCGGGCTGCGCATAACGCGGCGTCTGGTTGGTGGCGCTCTTGAAATGCCAGTTGCCCAAGCCTCCGCGGCCGCCCTTGAGCAGCACCAGCTGCTCGCCGTGCTCGGTCACCTCGCCCACCGTTTCGAGCACGGTGGAACCGTCCTCCTGCTCCACGAGCCGCTTGGCGACCGTACCGAGGGGTACGGGGATGACGATATTGGGCGCATCCTTGCCCGACGAACGGGCGCCGGAACCGCACTGCCCGTCCTCGGCGAACTGGTGGCGCTGGTACTTGAGGTGGATGAGCGTCCAATACTGCCGGTCGCCCTGCAATATGATGCTGCCGCCCTTGCCGCCGTCGCCGCCGTCGGGACCGCCGAACGCCACGAACTTCTCGCGGCGGAAATGGGCCGAACCGGCGCCTCCGTGGCCCGAACGGGCGAATATCTTCACGTAATCTACGAAGTTGGAACCTGCCATGACTTTGGGAAATTTCGTTTGCAAAGGTAATAAATAAATCACTACCTTTGTGTGAAACCGAACAACGAAGCATGAAAATCTCCTTTCTTTTGTGTCTGGCGCTGCTGGCCTGCACGACGGCCCGGAGCACCGAAAAAGTGAAAACCGAAGTTTCGAAAGTGACCCTGTTCCTCGACGGAGCGCAAGTGACCCGCACCCGGCAGATCGAACTGCCGGCAGGCGAAACGACCCTGCGTTTCACCGATCTGTCGCCCTATCTGGATGCCAAAAGCCTGCAGGTGACGGCCGAAGGCCGGCTGACGATCCTGGGTGTGGAACGCACCTACGACTATGCCGACTCGCTGGTCCGCACCCGGCGCCAACAGCAACTGGAACAGGAACTCAAGGCGAACGAACGCGAAGCCCGGCGCAACGAAGCGGAGCGGGAAAACGTGCAGTCGGAGCTCAAACTCCTGGAAGTCAACTGCTCGGCGAGCACCCGGGCAGCCAACATACCCATCGCCACGGTGCGGGAACTCACCGACTACTACGCCGCGCAACTACGCAAACTCCGGGCCCGGCAACTCGAACTTGAAGAACAACAGAAGACCCTGGCGGAAGAGAAACAGCGCATCAGCAAGGAACTGGCGCAGGCCGGCGGCAAACCGAAGGACCCGATGAGCACCGTAGAGGTGAAGATCGACGCGAAAACGCGCTGCCAGGCGACCTTCACGCTGGTCTACTATGTGAACAACGCCGGCTGGCATCCCAGCTACGACATCCGTTCGGCGGGCCTCAATATTCCGCTCTCCCTCTCCTACAAGGCCAACATCCGGCAGAACACGCGCGAGAAGTGGACGGACGTAGAGCTGACCCTCTCGTCGGCCAATCCGCTTGTCGGCAACATCGTACCCGAACTGCAGACCTACTGGCTCGACTACGGACTCAGCGCGCCCCGCTACGACCTGCGACTGAAAGACAACACCGTTTCGGGCATGGTCTACGATGCGGAAACGCACGAACCGATCGCCGGGGCCATGGTAACGATTCCGGGCACGACGATCGGCACGGCAACCGATGTGGACGGACGCTACTCGCTGACGCTTCCGAACGGAGCCTCGGAACTGAAATTCAGCTTCGTAGGCATGCAGGCGGAAGTACGGCGCATCACGGGGCCGACGATCAATGCGGTGCTGCGCCCGAACATGCAGCAACTGGACGAAACGGTGGTTGTAGCCTACGGCACACGGAGCAAACGCGGAATTACAGGCAGTGCGGCACAAAATCGGGCAATGGCCCTTGAGGCGGGCACCGATTTTGCTGAAGAAGAAGCGAGCGAAACGATCGCCGTAGATCGGACGCAGAACCGCACGGACTACGAATTCGCGATCCGGCGCCCCTACACCATCCCGTCGGACGGCAAACCGGTCGCCGTGGAGATCGGACGCTACGAACTGCCGGCGAACTATCTCTACGGCAGCACGCCCAAGATCGACAAGGATGCCTTTCTGACGGCCGAAGCGACGGGCTGGAGGCAGTACAACCTGCTGGAGGGCGAAGCGAACGTCTACTTCGAGGGTACGTTCATAGGCAAAAGCATCCTCAGTCCCGATCTTGCGAACGACACGCTTCGCTTCTCGCTGGGCCGCGACCGCGGCATAGCGATCAAGCGGGAAAAAGAACACGACTACACGGCCCGGCGCGCCGCAGGCTCGAACCGCACGCAGACCGTAGGCTGGCTGCTCACCGTGCGCAACACGCGCAACGAAGCGGTGACGCTGGAGCTCCGCGACCAGCTGCCTGTCTCGCGCAACAACGAGATAACGGTGACGGCCGAAGAACTGAGCGGCGGACGGCTGGACCCGGCCAAGGGGCTGGTGACTTGGGAAATGCAGCTGGCACCCGGGGCACAACGCAACCTGCGCCTGCGCTACAAGGTGAAATATCCCAAAGAACGCCGGCTCGACATCGAATGACCGGACAGCGGCCGTCTCCTATAAGAGACGGCCGCTTCGATCGAGACCGGACGGGATCAGAAGCTATAGGCGACCGAGAGGTAGAACGAACGCGGATAGGCGCAGGTGTAACGCGTGTCGTGGGGCCGGAACCCGACGGCATCGCCGGCCGTGATGCGCCGCACGCGCAGGGATTCGTAACCGTTGTAGAAAGTTGTGCGGCTGCCGGGAAGGTTGCGCACGATGAGCGAAGCCACGAGCCGCGAACGACCGAAATAAAAGGACTTGAACAACGAAGCGTCGACCGTGAAGGCGTCGGGCAGGCGCTCCTGGCGGACGAAAGCCTCGAAATCCTCGGGCGAGACACCGCCCTGGCGGGCGATGCGGGCGGTGCGCCGCAAAGGCATGGGCTCGACGTAACGCACGCCGGCATAACCTGCCGAGAGGCGGGCGCCCCACCCTTTCGGTCCGAAATAGAGCAATCCGGCGCTGGCGCAGACCCGGGGAGCCCCGCCGACCGAACAACCGCCCATGTAGCTTTCGGCGCTGGTGTCGACGGCCCGGTTGTCGCTGTCGGCGATGACCGTCACGCGGGGATTGCGCAGATACTCGTAACGCCCGGCCGAGACGCCGAGCGACAGCCGCCACCGATAGGAGAGACGCACGGACGCAGCCGCTTCGAGACCGCAGGCCCGGCGCCCGATGCCGGAAACGGCCATGTCGCAATAGAGTCCCGAGAGGTCGTCGAAATAACGCCTTGTCTCCGAAGCGTCGAACGACGCGGTGACGAACGCCGCGACCTGGAGATCGAGGACAGGACCGGTCAACCGATAGTTCAGTTCGGCGGCGTAGCAACGTTCGGGGCTGCACTCCCCGACCGTGAGGTTGTTATAGAGCGGCTGGAAGAAGAGCGCTTCGGGCTCGGGCGCCGAGGCGCAGGCAGCGGCCGAAAACCCGACATAGCTGCGCGGCGAAAAAGACCACCCGGCCGACGCCATGAAAAGATATTCGGCCGTACGCATCGCCCGCGACCGACCGTAGGAACGGGCTCCGGGAAAGAGCTCCTTCTCCATGCGCCCGCGGCGAAAAACGGAAGAAGCGCCCAACCCGGCGGCGGCATCGGCCCGGAAACGGTCGGCACGCCACGAAGCCCGCAAACCAGCGCCGGCCCGCAGCTGCACGAGGCTGTAATCGTAGCCGAAGCGGTCGCCCTCGCCGATCAGGCGGCCTGGATGGCGCAAATCGTTCTGCAACCGGTTGCTGTAGGTGTCGTCGTCGACCAGGAACCGGTCGATGTCGGCCACGTAGCGGGCGCCCAGCAAGTCGCGCATGCGCCTGAAACTGCGGGTCGACTCGCGCCGGAGGAAGAAACCGTAGTCGAGTGTCAGGCGCCGCTCGGGACGCGAGGTGAAAGCGGCATCGAGGGCCAGGTTGCAGAGCCGTCCGACCCGCTCCTCAAGGGCATAGACCGCAGGACCGCCGGCAAGCCGGTTGACGGCGATCAGAGCGTCCCAGTCGATCTGCGTATAGCGGGGATCGGCCGCGCGCCACGCCTGTTCGGTCTCGGAATCGCCGGCGAACGAGGGCATGTAACGGTAATTGTCGGGCATGGGCGTGCGGGCATCGTACCAGTCGAGCATGCTATAACGCTGCGAACCGGCCTCGACGCTCACGGCGGCAAGCAACGAAGTGGCGGCCGACAACTCGCTCCGCCATGACACGACGGCCAGAGGGACCGCTTCGCGCCGCACGCGGGAATTGCGCACCTTGCCGTTCTGAAAGCCCCAGGCGGGGTTGTAGAGCCGGTCGCCGGTGAGGGAGAAAGCCTCCTCGGTAGCCGACAGCCGGGTGCCGCGCACGGAAAAAGGCGCGACGGCGAGCAAGGCGATCCTGTGGCGCGGTCCGAAACTCCGCTCTGCACGGAAAGCGGCAGTGAACGCATTGGTGAAAACGCCGTCGACGTAGAGATCGCGCCCGGTGCGGGCGTCGAGAGCGGCGGCATAACGCCAGCCGTGAGACGACTCGCCCACGGCGGAGAATTTGGCGCCTACGAGGTAATTCCGCCCCGAAAAGGAGACGGAAGCGCGGTAAGGCTGCAAGGGCATTCCCTCCGGGAAATCGAACGCACGCCGACCGACGACTCCGCCTGCCCCGCCCTCGGCCAAAGCAATACCCGGCGAACTGCTCTCCGAAGCACCCAAGGTGCGCAAGGCATGAAAGACGCGATAGGGAACCTGCGCGCCGTCGACCGTGGCGATTTCTTCATGGAAAGCCCTGCCGCGGCGTTTCGCGGCGACCTGCGGCAAGGTGAAACGCATGTTCTCGTCGTAGAGGTCGGGCGCCGACTGCACGGCGCGGTAGAAAAGCGCTGAATCGGGCTGAAGGAGAGGCCGCGGCTCCTCGTACGAAGCGAAAGGATAATAACCGTCGTCGTAATGCTGGGCCGCCGCCGACCCTACGCAAAGCAGAAAGAAAAGAGAAAGGCGACCTTTCGGCATACATTGCGGACTTTTCGGAATACAAAGCTACGATAAAAAGCCGAATACGAAAAAATCCGGCTGCAAGAAAGATCCTGCAGCCGGATGCGGAGAAAGAACCGCGAACGATTCAACTATGCGAACGCCTGGCGACGAAGAGCGCCAGAATGAACGATACGACCGAAGCGCCGATCCAGAAAACGATCGCCGAATCGAAATTGTAGCTTGTCACACCGTCCAGCTCCGTCTTGCCGGAGTTGATGAGCCAGCCGCTGACGATGTCTTGCAGGCCTGCGCCGACATAACTTGCCATGCCGACGATTCCCAGCGCTGCGCCCGTCGCTTCGCGCGGCACGATGTCGATGGCCATCAGACCGCCCAGAAAACAGATGAGAACGCCGATCGCCACGCCGAACAGAATCATGCTGAGAATGTTGATGACCAACCCGCTGCCGGAGTAGAGGAACAGGCAGAGCGCGACGGTGTTCAACACGCCGAAACCGAAAGCCGGCACGTTGCGCCGCCCGCTGAAAAAGGCGTCGGAGAGCCAACCCGAAAAGACCGTGCCCACGATGCCGCACAAGGCGTTGACCGAGATGACCTGGGTGGCCGCGGCCAACGTATAACCCTTGATTTCCTGCAGGAAAAGCACGCCCCAGCCGTTGATGGCGTAGCGGCTGACATACATGAACGCACTGGAGAGCGCCAGCACCCAGACCAGCGGATTGCGGATCACGGAGCGCTGCAGATCGGAAGTCTTGCCGCGGTCGCCGGGCGTGCCGGACGGCTCCTCGCCGGTCAGCTCCTCGATCGGAGGCAGCCCCTTCGATTCGGGCGTGTCGTGCATGAGCAGCAGGATCGTCGCCACGCCGAGCACGCCGGCGACCGACGAACCGACGAAGCCCCATTGCCAACCGCAGAAGCCGACGACCGCGCCGACGAACAGGAACGACAGAAATTCGCCGAGGTTGTGGCTGGCGCTGAAGAATCCGTAGTAGGTGCCCCGCTTGCTGAGCGGGTACCACCGCGAAAGGGCGATGATGGCCGGAGGAGCGCCCATCGACTGGCTCCAGCCGTTGACGCCCCACATGACGGCGAACGCGACGAACAACGCCATGTTGCCGACGAAGCCGCCGCCGTTGGCGAAGCCGAGGAGGCCGACGAGCAGGTTGGCGGCCGCCGAGACGGCAAGGCCCGCGGCCATGAAGCGCCTGATGTTGCTGTGGTCGGAGAGAAATCCGTTGACGAACTTGCCGACGGCGTAGGCGAACAACAACGCCGAACCGATGACGCCCAGCTGCGCGGCGTCGAGCGCTCCGCTTTCGAGGATGGGCTTCTTGACCACGTTGAGGCTCGTGCGGCAGACGTAATAGAGGCTGTAGCCGACGGTGCCGGCGATGAAACTCTGCCAGCGGAGTTTCTTATAGAAACGCATCATGGCGGCGCTGTCCTTCTGCAAGCGCGGCGCCGGTGCGCTTTTTCTGAAAAATGAAAGTAGTGACATGAGCAGGTTGGTTACATTGTCGGGTTAAAAGAGCGGTCACCGCTTCGTGAACTCCAGTTCGACCTGTACGGGGAAGTGGTCCGAAGGAGTGCGTGCCCGGAATTTCGGCTCCGCGCCGCCGGGGATTTCCGAACGGTAGGTGTCGGTCAGGATTCCGTAGCGGAGCACCCGGAAACCCGGAGTCACGAAGAGGTAGTCGATGCGGCGGAAGGTCTTGATGTCGGGGTCGAACCGGTTTTCGGTGCCTGTTTCGGCATAGCGGATTCCGGCCGTGTCGTAGGTGTCGGACAAAAGCCCGGAATCGCGGAGGATGGCATAGCTCGGGCTTGTCCGGCCCACGTTGAAGTCGCCGGTGAGGATGACCCGCTCGCCGTGGCACAACTCTTCGATCTTGGCCAGTATCAGACGGCAGCTCTCGGCCTGGGCCTGTTCGCCGCGGTGGTCGGTATGGGTCGTGAAGAACCAGAACCTGCGGCGGCTCTCTTTGTCGTAGAACCGGCCCCAGGTGCAGATGCGGACATACTTGGCATCCCAACCCCTGTTGGGTCCCGAAGGATCTTCGGCAAGCCAGAAGTGGCCCGAATCGAGCAGCTTGAAGCGGCCGCGCTTGTAGAAGATCGCGGAATATTCGCCATCCGTGGCGCCGTCGTCGCGGCCGACGCCCACATAATCGTAGCCGGGCAGCGCTGCGAGCATGTCCTGCAACTGGCTGTGGAAGACCTCCTGCGCCCCGAAGATGTCGAAGTCGTGGAACCGGATCAGCGACGAGATGACCGGAAGACGCTGCTCCCAGCCGTTGCCCGCGGCCGTATCCTTTGCGTTGAGCTGGCGGATGTTGTAGGTTGCGGCCGAAAAACTTTGGGCTGCGACGTTGGCGGCCGACACGCATGCGACGGCCATGCAGATCAGTAATTTGTTCATGGTGTTCCGTTGTTAGCGCCTGCCCTGCGATTCGAGGTAGCGGATCAACAAGTCGGGACGGTCGGTCTGGATGATCGAAGCGCCCATATCGAGCAAGGGGCCGTACACCCGGTCGGGCGACCCGGCGAAAGCCTTGTCGTCGCTCAGACCGCCGCAGAGCGAATCCCAGAGCGAATTGACCCACAATTTCGAACCGCCGGCGACGACCTGCCGCATGCAGGCCTCCACATCGGGCGTATACTCGTTCCAGCACACTTCGTAAGCCAGCGGGACGACGCCTTTGGAGGCATATTCCTCGAAGAGCTCGCGGCCCTGCGGCCTGAGGATGTCGATGATCGGCATGTACATCATGTTGTGCGGATGCTGCGCGAACTTTGCAGCGACGATCTCCACCGGCCGTTTGCCCTTGATGAGCACCTGATCGGTGACGCCCAACTCTTCGGTGACGGCGAGCGCGAGGTCGTAATATTCGTATCCCTGGTCGATATTCACCACGATGCGGTCTTTGCAGACGGCGAGCGCTTCGCGCAGGGTCGGCATACGGAGCGAGGTCTTCACGCCGTGACCGGTTTTCAGCACGCACCGCCGGAGCGAATCGTAGGTGATGTCGCAGACGCGGCCATGGCCGTTGGTCGTGCGGTCGATGGTCTTGTCGTGGCACAGCACCAGCACGCTGTCCTTGGTGAGCTTGAGGTCGAGCTCCATGATGTCGGCCCCCATGCCGATCACCGACTCGATGGCCGGGATGGAGTTTTCGGGCCAGTTGCGCCAGTCGCCCCGGTGCGAAACCACCACCACGTAGGGTGAGGAGGGGTTGCGGAGCTCGGCGCAGACGAAACGGGCTTTGCCGGCCGGACCGGCCGCCGGCTGCGAACAAGCCCAGAGGCCTGCCGCTGCGCACAGGATGAGTAGGAAACGTTTCATTGGGTTCGGGTTAGAAAGGGAGAACCGGAAAAGTCCGGTTCTCCTGAAAAGCGGTTATTCCAATACGGGGCAGCTCTCCGATGCCACCCATTTGCGCAGGACGACGTTGGGTTTGCCCGGCAGCGTTGCCTCCGGCGTGTCGTTGAAGATCGCCGCGCCGGCGTTGAGCGCCGCAACGAAACTATCGCACGACTCGTTGCTCGAAGGAACGGTGACGGCGCCCGATTTCATCTCGCCGAGCGAGAGCAGGGCAAAGGTCGTCTGAGACCAGACCGTACCGGCTTTCTTGTCGCTGCCGACGGCCGCGTTAGCCGCCGACTTGGACGGACACGCAGAGTTGCCGTAGATGTTCTGCAAGTTGCCTATCTTGCTGTAACCCACGACCGATGCGCAGGAACTGTTGGCCACGATCTCTTCCACGGTCGAATAGCAGTTGATGACGAAGCTGTTGTCGCTGACGATGCCGACAATGCCGCCGACGTTGTTGTGCAGCGCTTCGAGTCTGTCCACCCGGCTGTAGCAGTTGATGACATAACGGCCCGAACCGTCGTCGCCTTTGGCGATCTGTCCGGCGATGCCGCCCATGTTGGGGTCTTTGGGTGCGTCGGTCTTCATCGTGCCGCCGAGGTTGGCGCAGTTGACGATCGTACCCCGGTTCTGACCCGCGATGCCGCCGAGGGTCTTGGCATTCGCACCGCCCGTGATGTCGCCCTTGAAGGTCGCACCGTCGACGACGCCGGAGTTCACGCCGACGATGCCGCCCGCGATCTCGAATTCGGTAGAAAGCGCACCTTCGACAGCCAGGTTGCGGATCGTGCCCTTGTTGGAGCCGAAAACACCGCAGGATTTGCCCGGAGCCACGATCTTCACATTGAGGAGCTTATGCCCCACACCGTCGAACTCGCCCTCGAAACTGGCCGTGTTGTCGTCCGAGAAGCCGATCGGCGTGAAGTTCTTGTTGTTGAAGTCGATGTCGGCCGTGAGCTTGTAATAAGCCGTCGAAGCGTAGACGGCGTCGTCGGCCGGCCCGTTGATCGAAGCGGCGACCGTGTTCCAGTCGCTCACGGAGTTGAGCTGCCACGGATCCGCAGCCGTTCCGGAACCCTCGACCTCGTCGGGCGCGGGTTTCTCGTAGTCGGTGTCGAACCGAATCGTCAGGGGGCAATGGTCCGAAGGATAGATGTTTCCGTAGACGGTATTGTCCACCTTGTAGGTTTTGAGTTCGACGTCTCCGCGGACATAGATGTAGTCGATGCGCGCCGTGGCCTGCGTGAGGTCGGCCGAAGTCTTGTGACCGTTGAACGTACCGACGGGACCGCTGATGAAATCCGAGTCCACGGTGAGGAACGAATCGTTCCAATGGGTGCGCAGCGTCTTCGACGAAGCATCGTCCATGGTGGCATTCATGTCGCCGACCAGGATCGAGGGAATGCCTCCGGGGTTGTACATCTTTTCGCGCTCGATGAGCAGTTTGGCGCCCTCCGCGCGCGCCGCGGCGGCCAACGGAGCATGGGTGACCATCATGAAGAACTGCTTGTTGTAGAGCTTGTCGGTCACCATGGCGCAGGCGGCGATGCGGTAATAACCCAGCTCGTCCCAACCGTAGCTCATTTCGTCGGGCGTGGGCGAAATCCAGAAGAAGTGTTTGTCGCTGAGCTCGAACCGATCGGGATTGTAGGCGATGCCCGACGCCTCGCCGCTGGTGCCGTCCTGCGAATCGCGGCCCACGAACCACCATTCGTAGCTGCCGCCCTGCTGCTCGATGAGGGTCGGCAGCTCGTTCCGGATCGTAGCGTTGGCCTCCTGGAAGCCGAAGATGTCCCATTCGTTTTTGACGATCGACTGGGCCAACACCGTGCGGCGGTTGGACCACAGGTAGTCGCCCGTGCCCTTGCCCGAAATCCAGAGGTTGTAACAGCCGAGCGAGAGCGTCTGCTCGGTGATGTCAGGTTCGCGCGAGGGGGTATCGTCCTCGTAGTACTTGTCGTTGAGTACCGTTTCGAAATCGTCGGCGCATCCGGCGGCCAGGGTGCAAAATGCCGCGAACAGCGCGAGAATTATTGATTTTTTCATGTTGAGGTTCCTTTAATTTTCAGGAAGGCGGGGCGGTTTGCGGTACCGACGCCCCTCCTGAATGCTACATTGGGTTATTTCTGGCAGTTGCTGTGGCGTGCGTTCTGTCCGTACTGCGACCACGCCGAAGCGGCGGGCGAAGCGACGCCGGGCAGCGCAACGCAGTAGACCTTGAGCGCACCGGCTGCGGAGTCCTTGCCGAGGAAATAGGAGTAGCCCCATTCGGAAATCGTCGGCGAACCGTTCACCGAGTCGGCCAGGTGCTCCTTGTAGCGGAGTTCGCCTTCGGCGCTGAGCACGACGTAATCGCCCGTCTTGGTGCAGAGATGGATCTGACCGAGGTTGTCGACGGCCGGAATGCTGTTGCTTGCCGCGTCGAGCGTATACGACCAGCAGGTCGAACCGTTGGCGGTGTTCAGCGCGTAAACCACCGAAGGATCGGCCTTGTCGGCGACGATGTAGAGCGTCGAACCGTCGGCGCTGAGCGATGCACCCGTCTGCGAGAATCCGCCGGGCAGGTTCACGCTCCACTTCGGGGTCTTCTTGGACGAAGCGGTGAGGTTGGTGCAGTCGAAGCTTGCGAGGTTCCAGGTGCCCGATCCGTAGACGGAGCCGGCGAGGTATACGCAATTGTCGGCATCGACGCAAGGCTGGCAACGGCCGGCCGAGAGGATCTTGCCGGGAGCGAACGTATCGGAAGTCGGAACCGGCGACCAGACGAACGATGCGTCGGGAACCATGATGCCGTAGCCGTATTCGGCGGTGTTGGTGAAGATCACCACGCCGCTCTTGAGGGCGATCGTGCCGGAGGTGCCGCCGCCGTTGGCCGGAGTGGCCGTGGCGGTGTTCTTGCCGGTGGATTTCTCGAACCCGCGGATCGCGCCGTTGGTGCCGCGGCTGCCCACGATGACCATGCTCGGGCTGATGCAGGGCGTCGAGAAAGCGATGCGCGCTGCCGGAGCGTAGGCCGTCGTGTTCTTCCAGAGGACGGAACCCGTGGCACCGTCGAACGCGTAGGCGACCGAAGCCGAAGAAGAACCGCCGTAACCATGCCCCACCCAGTAAACCGTGCCGTCGGTGTCGACCGAAGGATAGGAAATTTCGCTCTTGAGGTATACGCCGTCTTTGGCCATGGCGTCGTATTCCCATACCTTGGCGCCGTCGGTGTTGAGTGCGACCATCTTGCCGTCGCCCGACACCGCATAGATATAACCCATGTCGCTGGCCGCAACGACGCTCGCTGTGCAGAGCGCATCGGCGGAAGCCACAGCAGTGGACCAGAGCAGCGTGAAGGCCCCGACATCGCCCGAGCGGACGTTGATGGTTTTGGAGGCGGTGCTCGTGCCGCCGCGGTCGTCAGTCACGGTCAGCCGGACGTTGAACATGCCCGCCTGCTGGAAGGTGTAGGTCGCATTGATCTCCGTGGAGATCGTACCGTCGGGGAAGAGCCATTCGCGCGACGCGATCGAGCCGTCGGAGTCGGTCGACCGGTCCGTAAAGGTCACGGTCGTGCCGACGCTGACCATCTGGGGCATATAGCTGAAGTCGGCCGCCGGCAGCAGGTTGTCCGCAAGGATGGTGAGCGTGCGTGTCGTCGAGGCGCGGTTGCCGTCGGCGCCCCATGCCGTGAGGGTGACGGTGTAGTCGCCCGGCCGGTCGTAGACGATCGGGTCGAGGCGCTCCCATTCCTCCCACAAGGCGTCGGTCTTTTCGCCCGCATGCTCCCGATTGAGGCACCATGCCCGGAACTGCTGCTGGGCCTGTTCCGGCATCGGGTTGTGCAGGAAGGTGTGTATGATCTTTTCAATCATGTCTGTTCTTTCTGTGGGTTGTATTAGTATGACGGGGAAAAGAAGGGCATCCCTAACCGGAATCGAATTTTTGGGCAAAAAAAAAGGACAACACGATTTTGTGTTGTCCTTGGCTTGCCCGGAAGCGCAGAGCGGAAGAATCAGAAGAAGAAGGCGATGATGCTGATGATCTTTTTCAGCTCGGCGAGCGCCCTGCCGATGTGATATTCCACGGTTTTGGGACTGATGCCCAACTGCTGTGCGATTTCCTGATGGGAGAGTCCTTCATAGCGGCTCAGCCGGAAGATCTGCTGCCGCTGCCGGGGCATCTGCTCCACGGCCATGTTGATGATCATCATCAGATCCTCGGTGGCGACCTTGGCCGAAAGATCGTCCGTCAGAAGCTCCTCGACGTGCAGGAGCCGCTGCCGGTAGCGTGTCTGCACGCTCTTGTGTTCGAAGATGTCGAAAACGGCGTTCTTGGTCATCCGGAACAGGTAGCTGCGGAACGATCGGATGTGGACGATGGACTCGCGGGTTTCCCAGATTTTCAGAAAGATGTCGTGCGCCAGATCCTCGGCTTCGCTCCGGTTTTTCAGCATGCAGAAGGCAAACGCCTCCACATGCGGGGCATAACGCATGTACAACGCATCGAATGCGTCGTAGCTGCCCTGCCGGAGGCTCTCCAATATCAATTCGTCCGCCTGCCTGTCCATTCTTTCGTCGTGAGGTCGAAACCCGGGTATTGTTTGAGTGTATAAATTGCAAACGGGGACTAAAGTACACAAAAAATTTTAGAAAACAGAGCCAATATATGTTCAATATTTAATATCGAGCGTTTTTCAGAGCAGGCAGCTTCAATCGTAAAATATTGGTTTTTAATAAAATGATCCGACTTTTGCAACGCGCAGGTTTTTCAACTTGCAACCTGGCATTACGAAAGATCGAACCCTGCTGTTCTTGCAATTTTTGCAATGCCTTTCGCAACTCCGCCCGCCCCGGTGCATCTCCTGGCGAAACGGTTCGTGCAGAATTGCTGTCGGACGTCGGCCGGCGCTCCTTTCCTAAATCCTTTCCACAAAGTTGTCATGCGGAGGCGATACAACAAATTTTCGGCCGGATTCATCGGCAGAACAAAAAAGGAAGCCCTCCTTTTCGGAGGGCTTCCCAAAATCAAGTGACAATGTAGGCTACAAGGTCCGCAACACCTCGCGGAGGAGGTCCCAGAACTTGGGTACGGTGGCTATTTCGAGCCGCTCGTCGGGCGAATGGACGCCCCGCAGCGTAGGACCGAACGACACCATTTCCAACCCGGGATACTTCTCGAGAAAGAGGCCGCATTCGAGTCCGGCATGGATGGCCCGCACCTTGGGCTCGGCGGCGAAGAGACGACGATAGGCATCGGCCGTGACCTCGAGCAGCCGCGAATCGGGATCGGGCGCCCAGCCGGGATAACCGTCGGAGTGGGCGACGTCGGCACCGGCCAAGGCGAAGATCGACTCGACCATCTGCATGACGTAGGTCTTGGCGCTCTCGACCGACGAACGCTGCGACGAAGTGACGACGATGCGGCCGCCCTCCTCGAACTTGACGGAAGCGAGGTTGGTGGAAGTCTCCACCAAGCCCGGCACGGCGGCCGACATGGCGATGACGCCGTTGGGCACGCCGACGAGCGAATAGACGAGCGCGAACTGCGTGCGGGCGTCGAGAACCTCGTCGACCTGGGGCATCTCGTTGAGCGTGATCTTGAAATTGGGCTCGCGCAGGCGGAACTCCGATTCGAGATCGGCGGCGAAGAGCTCGTAACGCTTGCGGAACTCCTTGACGAAGCGCTCGGGCACGCCGAAGATGGCGTAAGCCTCGCGCGGGATGGCATTGCGGAGATTGCCGCCCGAAAAATAACTCAGACGCAACTCGAACGACTGCATGCCGCCCCACAGAAGCCGTGCGACGGTCTTGTTGGAATTGACGCGGCCCTTGTCGATGTCGTCGCCCGAATGGCCGCCCAGCAGATCGGAGACGTCGACGCGGAAGAACGTATAGTTCTTGGGGGCCGGCTCCATGGTGTAGCGGAAGGTGGCGACGGTGTCGATGCCGCCGGCGCACCCGATGAAGAGCTCGCCCTCGTCCTCGGAATCGAGGTTGATGAGGTATTTGCCCTGCAACATCCCGTCGCCCAACTCGAAGGCGCCCGTGAGCCCGGTCTCCTCGTCGACGGTGAAAAGCGCCTCCAGCGGTCCGTGCTGCGCCTCGGGATCGATCATCATGGCCAGAGCGGCCGCCATGCCGATGCCGCAGTCGGCGCCGAGCGTGGTGCCCTCGGCGCGCACCCAGCCGCCCTCGACACGGGCGCGGATGGGATCGTTGTCGAAATCGAACTCGACGTCGGAATTCTTCTCGCACACCATGTCCATGTGCGACTGGAGGACCACGGCGGGCCGCTCCTCGAACCCGGGAGAAGCGGGCTTGCGCATGACGACGTTGCCGACAGCGTCCTTGCGATACTCGAGGTTGTGTTTCTTGGCGAAGTCGACCAGGAATTCGATGATCTTGCCCTCCTTTTTCGAGGGACGCGGCACCTTCAGAATGGCGTCGAACTGCTCCCACACAGGGCGGGGCTCCAGATTGGCGATTTCGGACATAGGATTCTTAATTATTTTGCAAAGTCAGTCATGCGTTCCGACGTACCCCTCGACCGTCATTGCAGGTCCGGTGCTCCCGACGCGGTGCACAGCCGCGCAGTCGCCCGCTTGCCCCGGGAAGGACTCCGGCCGGAACTCCGAAAAAAACGGGATTGCGAGCCGTCGGTACATTATTGCAGGATCGTGTTTGCAAAAATAGGGATTTTTCCTAATTTTGGCAACAGAAAAACAGACGAACACCTATGGATTACAGAATCGGACACGGATACGATGTCCATGCGCTGGCCGGCGGACTGCGGCTGGTGCTGGGAGGGGTGGAGATTCCTCACACGAAAGGTTTCGTGGCCCACTCGGACGGCGACGTGGCGATCCACGCCGTATGCGACGCACTGCTGGGAGCGGCCGCGCTGGGCGACATCGGGCAGCACTTTCCCGACACGTCGGCCGACTATGCGGGCATCGACTCGAAAATTCTGCTGCGCCGCGTGGCGGCGATGCTGCGCGAAAAGGGATACGAGATAGGCAATGTGGACTGCACGATCCGCATGCAACGGCCCAAACTGCGACCCTACATCGACGCGATGCGTGCCGCGATGGCCGGTGCAATGGGTGTAGACGATGACCGGGTATCGGTCAAAGCTACGACCACAGAGCAACTCGGTTTCGAAGGCCGCGAAGAAGGAGTCTCGGTCACGGCCGTGGCGCTGATTTACAAAAAGTGAACGGTTCTCGTTCACCATTCGTCTGCTGACGGTCAGTCCAGCTGCCGGTATCTGGGATCGCCCATGCGCTTGTCCCACAACCACCCTGCGTAACGCATGGTGACGCCGGGCGTGATGAGCGTGAGGACGGTTTCGCCGGTGACGGTAGAAACGGCTAACTCGGCATGGTAGGAAGCGCTGCCGTCGAGGAAGTCGAACGATACGCACCACCCCCACTGCATGCGCGAAGCGCGGTAATCGCGGATCGACATCGAATCGAAGTTGAGCATCTCGACATACTGCGTGATGCCGCGCTCGGTGGGCAGGTGCACCTCGACGTGGTCGACCAGCAACCCGAAGAAGAAGTAATCGGCATAGATCGAACGGATCAGTCCGCCGGGCATCTCCTGCATCGAATTGGGATAGAACAGGTAGTTGCGCGACCGGACGATCGAATCGATGTGCGCGGCGTAGACCTTGGCGCGGTAGGCGCGGCGCTCGGGACGGCTCATGTGCCGCGTCGGGTCCTCGTAGACGGCGGTATGCCCGACGAGCTGCACGGGTGCCTGCTGCACCGTCACGACGGTAGTCTGCGGCACGCTGTCGGCACCGGCCCGGACGACGGCGACCTGGGGCGCCGGCATGGCCTGCTGCACGACCTGAGGCTGCTGCACGACTTGCATCGGAACAACCTGCTGCATGGGGACGACCTGAGGTGAGCGGGCGAAAACGGCACCGGCTGCAAGCAGCGCGGCGCCGATCGGAAAGGCATATTTCATGGAGATCAATAGAGCTGCGAGATGGTTCCGGTGTACTGCACGGGATTGTACCAGGGATTGGTGATCGTGAGGTTGGCGCCGCCCGTACGGGAGAAGATCTCGAACGTAAAGGTGTAGTTCGAAGCTGAGAAGAGCGACGTGGTGAAGGTCACCATCCAACCCTCGTGGGTCTGCTCGGTAGTGTAGCCCTGAACATCGGAGACAGTGTAGTTGATGACCGTGGCGTAGTAAGGCGGCACGTAACCTTTGATATAAGGCAGGCAGATGTCCACCGTGCCGTCCCAGATGCCGACGTTGAAGGCCGAGTTGATGACCTGGCGCATGGGGCCGGCCGGCTGGCGCTGCATCGTCTGGGGATTGAACTGGAAGTTGCGCGAGAGCACGATGGAATCGATCATGCGCTCGTAGTTGGCGATGCGCTCGGCACGGCGCTTTTCACGCACTTCGCGGCGCTCCTGCTTGGGCGAGAGCATCTTTTTCTGACCGATGACGGTGGCGGCCGCCACGCAGAGCAACAGGCCGCTGAGGATAATTACTGCTTTTTTCATGGCACGTAATGGTTTGGTTTGCGGCCATGATTGCAATTTCGGTGCCGGAAACCGCAAGCGACGAAAAACCGCAGGGTTTCCGGCAACGGAGATCCCTGCGGCGAGGTTCGAAAGTTCGGTTCGGAGAAACGGGCAGCCGTTCGGCTCAGAGTAACGGCCCGGCGGCTCGGGCTGCGGAAACAAGCCTCCTACACCACCCTCTCGTAATGAATGGCGATCTCAACGCCGTTGAACTCCCACGGACTGTTCGTGAATTTCTGCAACGGAACGCTGCGGTCGTCGAACCACGCTTTCACGACGAACTTGTTGTTTTTGCCGGGGTTGTCGCGGCAACGGAACTCCGTAAGACTCGTATTGCGGTGGATGTCGATCGACTCCAAGCGGTTGGAGTTGCAGAACAACTCCTCCAATTTCACGTTGGCGGAGACATCGAGGACGACCAGCCGATTGTCGATGCAGGACAATGTTTTCAAGAGCGTATTGCGGCTGACATCCAGCGCAGTCAGGCTGTTGGCGAAGCACGACAAGGAGAGCAGGGCCGTATTGCCGGTCACGTCCAACGTCGTCAACTTGTTATTGCTGCAACCGAGAACCGCCAGATTCGGACTACGGCTTACCGACAACGAAACCAACTTGTTATTGTCGCAATACAGCGTCTCCAACGCGGAGTTGACGGACAGATCGAGCTTCGTCAGCTTGTTGTTGGCGCAGTTCAGTTCTTTCAAAGCGGGATTGGCCGAGAGATCGAGGCCGGTCAGCTCGTTGCCGCGGCAGTTGAGCATCTCCAATGCAGAATGAGCGGAAAGCTCCAGCGCGGTGAGCTTGTTATAGCTGCAATCCAGGCGGATCAGCGATTCGAAGAACCGGAGCCCGGCCAAAGACGTCAACTCGACACAATCGCTGCCGGACGCCACCGAGAGATCGATGTCGCGGATATTCTTCACCTCGCCGAAAGCGATATGCCCGGCATCGGCCACATAACCGTGCTTCTGCAACTCGCGGGCGAAATCGGGATCGAAAACCGACGCAATATCCGTTGCGTCGTTCATGGCCTGCTGGACGACGGTCAGCCGGCACGACTCGCCGGCATAGGAAATATCGACGAAAGCCCTGCGCTCCGTCGTGGCAAAACGACTGCCGGCAGTCAGCGTCAGCGTGGCCTCGCCGGCCGCTCCGTTCGCGGGGGGGGGTAAAACGAGCCATCCGGAATCGCCCTCGTCGTATGCGACCGACGCTTCCCAGTCGACGTTGACTGCGAACGGAACCTGCACCTCACCGCCTTCGGCAGCGATCGTATATTCCACGGTCCCGATGGTCAGCTCCGGAGGGAGCTGCCGGTCATCCAAACTCTCCCTGCTGCAACCGGCAAAAAGAGCCGCCAGGAGAAACAAGCCAAAGATATTTTTCATCGTCATCTTATTTCAGGAAGATATGCGGGCGCACGTCCCGAAAACGCGCACCGGGGGGGGGCAAAGGTAACGACTTTCCGCCAACAAACCTACCGGAGACCCATCTTTTTGAGGAAGCGCCCGGTGTGGCTGTGCGAAGAGAGGGCCACGTCGTGAGGCGTACCCTCGGCGACGACCCGGCCGCCCCCTACCCCGCCCTCGGGGCCGATGTCGATGATATGGTCGGCGACCTTGACGACGTCGAGGTTATGTTCGATGACGATGACCGTATTGCCGCGGTCGACAAGCTTGTTCAACACCTCCAGAAGCAGCCGGATGTCCTCGAAATGGAGCCCCGTGGTGGGCTCGTCGAGGATGTAGAGCGTACGCCCGGTGTCGCGCTTGGAGAGCTCCGAAGCCAGCTTGATGCGCTGGCTTTCGCCGCCCGAAAGGGTCGTGCAAGGCTGTCCGAGGGTGAGGTAACCGAGGCCCACCTCCTGGATGGCGCGGAGCTTCTGGTGGATGGCCGGGATGTTCTCGAAGAACTCGACGGCCATGTTGACCGTCATGTTGAGCACGTCGTCGATGGACTTGCCCTTGTACTTGACTTCGAGCGTCTCGCGGTTGTAACGATGGCCGCCGCATGCCTTGCAGGTGACGTAGACGTCGGGCAGGAAATTCATCTCGATGGTCTGCACGCCGGCGCCGCGGCACTCCTCGCAGCGGCCGCCCTTGACGTTGAACGAGAAGCGCCCGGCCTTGAAACCCCGGATCTGCGCGTCGGGCGTCATTTCGAAGAGCTTGCGGATGTCGGTGAAGACGTTGGAATAGGTCGCCGGATTGGACCGGGGCGTACGCCCGATGGGCGACTGGTCGACGACGACGAGCTTGTCGACATGCTCGATGCCCTCGACGCCGTCGCACTCCAGCGGACGGTCGAGCGAACGGTAGAGCACCCGGGAAAGCGCGGGACGCAGGGTTTCGTTGACGAGCGTGGATTTGCCCGAACCGCTGACGCCCGTCACGCAGATGAACTTGCCCAGAGGAAACGCGACGTCGATATTCTTGAGGTTGTTGCCCCGGGCGCCGCGGACGACGATGCTTTGTCCGGAACCGGGGCGCAGTGTTGCGGGGATCTCGATGCGGCGGCGCCCCGTGAGGTAGTCGGCCGTGATGGAATCGGACCGGAGGATGTCGTCGAAAGTGCCGGCAGCGACGATCCGGCCGCCCCGGCGTCCGGCCTTGGGCCCGACGTCGACGATGAAGTCGGCGGCACGCATCATCTCCTCGTCGTGCTCGACGACGACGACCGAGTTGCCGGCATCGCGCAGCTCCTCCAGGCTGCGGATCAAACGCTGGTTGTCGCGCTGGTGCAGGCCGATGGAGGGCTCGTCGAGAATGTAAAGAACATTGACCAGTTTGGAACCGATCTGCGTGGCGAGGCGGATGCGCTGGCTCTCGCCGCCCGAGAGCGACCGCGACGACCGGGCGAGGGAGAGATACCCCAACCCCACCTCGAGCAGGAACCCGACACGCTCGCGGATCTCCTTGACGATCTCCTGGGCGATGCGCCGCTCCTTGTCGCTGAGATGCTCCTCGACCTGCGCCATCCACGCGGCGAACTCCTCGATGGAGAGGGCCGAGACGTCGGCGATGCTCTTGCCGCCGATGCGGAACTGCAAGGCCTCGGACTTGAGGCGCGAACCGCCGCAAGCCGAGCAGGTGCGGTAGACGATGAACTGCTCACGCCACTTGCGGCCGCGGGCCGAATCGTCGTCCTCGGTGCGGCCGATGTACTCGGCGACGCCCTCCCACGAGAGGAACTGCCGCCCGCCGGAAGGCGAGCTGAACTCGGAAAGGTCGACGGTCAACGGCTCGGAATCGCCGTAGAGCACGGCGTTGAGCGCCGCCTCGGAGAAGGTGGAGACGGGGTCGTCGAGCGTGAAATCGTAGCGCCGCCCCAACATTTCGAGGGTGGCGAAAAGCATGTCATTGCGGTACTTTCCCAACGGCTCGACGGCGCCCTGGCGCAGGGAAAGCCCCCGGTCGGGAATGATCTTGGCGATGTCGAACACGGCCTCCTCGCCCAGTCCGTTGCAATGGGGGCAGGCCCCCTTGGGCGAATTGAACGAAAAGGTGTGGGGCGCGGGGTCCTCGAAGGCGACGCCGGTGGAGGGGCACATGAGGTGGCGCGAATAGAAACGCTGCTCGCCGGTGCCGTAGTCGTAGAGGGCCATGGTGCCCTTGCCCTGGCGCATGGCCTCCCGGAGCGAGGTCATGATGCGCTCGCAGGCGTCGTCGTTGACGGTGAGCCGGTCGACGACCAGGTCGATGGTGTGTATCTTGTAGCGGTCGAGCCGCATGCCGGGCGAAATTTCGCGAATCTCGCCGTCGATGCGGGCATGGATATAACCTTTCTTGGCGAGCGTCTCGAAAAGCTCGCGGTAGTGGCCCTTGCGGCCCTGGACGATGGGCGCGAGCAAGGCGATCTTGCGGCCGGCGAACCCCTCGCGGATCAGCTCGGCGATGCGCTCGTCGGTGTAATGCACCATCTCCTCGCCGGTGACGGGCGAATAGGCCCGCGAAGCGCGGGCGAAAAGCAGACGCAGGAAGTCGTTGATCTCGGTGACGGTGCCGACCGTCGAACGGGGATTCTTGTTGGTGGTCTTCTGCTCGATGGCCACCACGGGGCTGAGTCCCGTGATCTTGTCGACGTCGGGACGCTCCATGGTCCCGACGAACTGCCGGGCATAGGTCGAGAGGGTCTCCATGTAACGGCGCTGCCCCTCGGCATAGATGGTGTCGAAGGCCAGCGACGACTTGCCCGAACCGCTCAGTCCGGTGATGACGACCAGCTTGCGGCGCGGGATCTCCAGATCGACATTCTTGAGGTTGTGCACGCGGGCACCGAGGATTTTGATCGAATCTTCTTTCATCGGTAAAGAAACGTACGGCCGTCCCGGATTATTGGCCGGGACGTGCGAATCGGCAAAGATAACACATTCGGACGGAATACCCCCGGCGGCAGAGGATTTTTTCGGCCCGGAGAGCGGAAAACGCCCCTGCAAAGAGGGCGGCTACGCTTTCAGCTCGAAGTCGTCGGCGTCCTGCCAGGCGGGGAACGACTCGCGGAAAGCGCGCTGCTGGTCGAGGTCGAGCGTCACGACCATCGTCCACTCGCCGCTGTCGGCACCGGCGATCGTCCGGCCGAGGAAGTCGAGCGCCATCGAATCGCCGATGTAGACGGCATCGGGATCGGTGCCCACGCGATTGACGCCGATGACGTAGCACTGATTCTCGATGGCCCGGGCCCGCAACAACGCGCACCAGGCGTCGCGCCGCTTGTTGTCCCACGAAGCGCAGTAGATGATGGCGTCGTAATCGCCCCGGTTGCGGCTCCAGACGGGGAACCGCAGATCGTAACAAATCTGCAGCAGGAACCGGAAGCCCATGTATTCGACCACCACGCGGCGGTTGCCGGGCGTATAGTCGCGGCCCTCGCCGCCGGGCCGGAAGAGGTGGCGCTTGTCGTACCACTCGGTCTCGCCCGACGGCCTGACGAAGAACATGCGGTTGCGGTAGGTGCCCTCCTCGACGATCACGGCGCTGCCGACGACGGCCTTGCCATAGACAGCGGCCCAGCGGCGCATGGTGGTGACGACCAGTCCGTCGCACGGCTCGGCGACCACTGCGGGGCGCAGCTTGAAACCGGTGGCGAACATCTCGGGCAACACCACGATGTCGGCATCGGCGGCCGCGACGACCGGTTCGAGACGCTCCAGGTTGCGGGCGGTGTGCTCCCACTCCATGTCGACCTGGCAAAGGGCAATGCGGATTTTCATATCGGAAACGGAATTTTGGATCATTCAAAGATAAACGTTTTTTCTCAAACGCGCAATCCCCCGGCCAAGAACGAATCGACCGTAAAGTTGCGACACAACAAAATAAAACGTACTTTTGCAACCTAATCCCACGAACCATGCTCAAAGCAGGCCGCAACCACACGCTCACCGTCAGCCGCATATCGGACTACGGACTCTATCTTGAGAACGAGGAACACGACGAAGTGCTGCTCCCCAACCGCTATGTCTCGCTGACGGACAAACCCGGCGACCGCAAGGAAGTCTTCGTCTACCACGACTCGGAAGACCGTCTGGTGGCGACTACCGAGACGCCGCTGCTGCGCGCGGGCGAAGCAGGCTATCTGAAAGTAGTGGACAAGACCGTGCACGGGGCGTTTCTGGACTGGGGGCTGCAGGGCAAGGATCTCTTTCTGCCCAACCGCAACCAGCAGGGAGGCATCCTGGCCGGCCACAGCTACATAGTCTACCTCTACGAAGACAGCGTGACGGGCCGCTGCGTGGCGACGAACAAACTGAAAACCTTCATCGACAACGACGAGATAACGGTGCGCCCGCGCGAGGAGGTGGAGGTGCTGGTGGCGTCGGAGAGCCCGATAGGCTACCGGGTCATCGTCAACAACCGCCACTGGGGCATGATCTACCGCAACGAGATTTTCCGTCCGGTGGCCGTGGGCGACCGGCTGCAAGGCTACGTACGCCGCATCACGGAGGAGAAACGCATCGACATCAGTCTTCAACAAACGGGCTACGCCCAGGTGAAGGATTCGGCCCGCACGCTGCTCGAACTGCTGCGCGGGAACGGCGGCCGGCTGCCGCTCAACGACGCCAGCGACCCGGCGGAAGTGCAGCGGCTGACGGCGATGAGCAAGAAGACGTTCAAACGCTCGGCAGGCGTGCTGCTCAAGCAGGGTACGATCGAGATGGACGAAAAAGGAATCAGAATTCGCAGATGATGGCAGCGTTCAACATAGCGCGACAATAAACGCAGCGGACCGAAGAGGCCGTGAGAAGCAGACAAAGCGGGACGAATGATCGTCCCGCTCTTTTTTTGTCCGTCGGAAAACGGCTACGCGGCCTTGATGAGCGACCGGCCCAACCACACGAGCAGCAGGCCCAACGTGAAACTCAACCCCACGTAGAGTCCGAAACTCAGCCAATGCCGCTGCTGCAAAAGCAGGAACATGTCGTCGGAAAACGACGAGAAGGTGGTGAAGCCGCCGCAGAAGCCCGTAATCAGAAAGACGTTCATCGAAGGCGAAATCAGGTGCGTCTTCTCGGCCATGCCGAAGAAGATGCCGATGATGAAGCCGCCCACCAGGTTGACCGTGAAGGTCCCCCACGGAAAAGCCGCCGCACCGGCGACATGGAAAAGTTTGCCTGTCAGAAAACGCAGGCAGGTGCCGATGAAGCCGCCCAGGCCCGCAATAAGCATTGCTCGAATCATAGTAGGAAAAAATTTTTTCGACGTCCCCCGCTGCAAATTCCGCACCACCGCCGCCGAACTGCCGGCGACGCGGCGGACGCCGGGTACAAAAGTAGTCACGAACGGCGTTCCGTCCGACCGTCCGGCGCACTTTTTTACCTATAAAGAAGTCCGCCGGGCGCAAGAAACGCACCGGCGCCCCGGGCGGCGTGGCATATTCTTTGGATTTCAACGCGCCGGACGAACCGTCGGTCTCCGAAGATGACGGCGGACGCCGAACCACAAAAATCCATCCAACTATGCACTTATCACCGAAAGAGATCGACAAACTGATGCTCCTCTCGCTGGGCATGATCGCCGAACGACGCATGAAGAAGGGGCTCAAACTCAACTATCCGGAGGCTGTGGCCTACATCACCTCGACGGCGCTGGAGGAAGCCCGTGCGGGCAAGACCGTCGAAGAGGTCATGACCAGCGCCGCCAGCGTACTGCGCAAGAGCGACGTCATGGACGGCGTGGCCGACATGATCGACCTGCTGCAGGTCGAAGCCGTATTCACCGACGGATCGCGGCTGGTCAGCATCCATCACCCCATCAAGTAATCCCCTAACGCACCGAACAATGGACAACAACACGAATACGCAAAAGACGCCCCAGGCCGGCACGAAGCAGCAGGCCCCGGGACTCTATCCGAACGAACCGGGCTTCAAGCCCTCGCAGCCGGTCGCAGCGGGCGGCGAGATACTGGCCTCCGAACCGATCGCCTACAACCTGGGCCGCAAGACGGTCCGGCTGGTCGTCCGCAACACGGGCGACCGTCCCATCCAGGTGGGTTCGCACTTCCATTTCTTCGAAGTGAACCGCTACCTGGAGTTCGACCGCGACGCCTCGTTCGGCTGCCACCTGAACATACCGGCGACGACGGCCATCCGTTTCGAACCGGGCGACCAGAAAGAGGTGGAGGTGGTGGCCTTCGCCGGCAAGCGCCGCATCATCGGCTTCAACGGTCTGGTGATGGGCTACACGGGCGACGAAGACAACCCCGCCTACTTCCCGGCCCGCATGAAGGCCGTGCGCAAGGTGCGTGAGGCGGGATTCAAGGAGATCGGCGAGAAACAGGCCGAAGCGGACTACAAGAAATACGAAGCCGCCGCCGCACAAAAGAACGACAACGCAAAAAAATAACGACCATGGCAACCATTTCACGGCAAGAATACAACAACCTGTTCGGACCGACCGTCGGCGACAAGATCCGCCTCGGCGACACCGACCTCTACGTGGAGATCGAGAAGGATCTGCGCGAATACGGCGACGAGATCGTCTACGGCGGCGGCAAGACGCTGCGCGACGGCATGGGACTGGCCAACACGATGACCTCGAAGGAAGGGGCGCTCGACATCGTCATCACCAACGTGACGATCATCGACCCGATCCTGGGCGTAGTGAAGGCCGACGTGGGCATCAAGGACGGACTGATCGCCGGCATCGGCAAGTCGGGTAACCCCAACACCATGCACGGCGTGCACCCCGACCTGGTGACCGGAGTGGCGACCGACGCCATTTCGGGCGAACACCTGATCCTGACGGCGGCCGGCATCGACGGCCATGTGCACCTCATATCGCCCCAGCAGGCCTACGCCTCGCTGAGCAACGGCATCACCACCCTCTTCGGCGGCGGCATCGGCCCCACCGACGGCACCAACGGCACGACCATCACCTCAGGCAAGTGGAACACCGAACGCATGCTCGAATCGCTGGAAGGGATTCCGGTGAACGTGGGCATGCTGGGCAAGGGCAACTGCTCGGTGGCCCAGTCGCTCGAAGAACAGATCGAAGCGGGCGTCTGCGGACTGAAGGTCCACGAAGACTGGGGCTCCACGCCGGAAGCGATCCGCGCGGCGCTCGACGTGGCCGACCGCTACGACGTACAGGTGGCCATCCACTCCGACACGCTCAACGAAGGCGGCTACGTGGAAGACACGATCGCCGCCATGGACGGCCGCACGATCCACACCTACCACACCGAAGGAGCCGGCGGAGGCCACGCCCCCGACCTGCTGAAGGTGGCGTCGATGCCCTACGTGCTGCCGTCGTCGACCAACCCCACGCTGCCGTTCGGCATCAACTCGCAGGCCGAACTCTTCGACATGATCATGGTGTGCCACAACCTCAATCCGAAGATTCCGTCGGACGTGGCGTTCGCCGAAAGCCGCGTACGCCCCGAGACGCAGGCGGCCGAAAACGTGCTGCACGACCTGGGCGTGCTGTCGATGGTCTCGTCCGACTCGCAGGCCATGGGCCGCATCGGCGAATCGTTCATGCGCACGTTCCAGACCGCCTCGTACATGAAGAACGCCTGCGGCAAACTGGCCGAAGACGCCGACGGCAACGACAACTTCCGCGTACTGCGCTACCTGGCCAAGGTGACGATCAACCCGGCCGTGACCTTCGGCGTATCGGACTACCTGGGCTCCGTGGAGAAAGGCAAGGTGGCCGACCTGGTGCTGTGGGAGCCCCGGTTCTTCGGCGCCAAGCCCAAGATGGTCATCAAGGGCGGCGTCATCAACTGGGCCAACATGGGCGATCCGAACGCCTCGCTGCCCACGCCGCAGCCGTGCTACTATCGTCCGATGTTCGGAGCCTGCGGGCGCGCGCTGCCGCAGACCTGCATCTCGTTCGTGTCGAACGCAGCCTACGAAAGCGGCATCAAGGAACGCCTGGCGCTCGAACGCATGGTGCTGCCCGTGCGCCGCACGCGCCAACTTACGAAATTCGACATGGTGCGCAACGGCGGCACGCCGCGCATCGACGTCGACCCCGAGACCTTCGAAGTACTGGTCGACGGCGTACGCACCTACGTCCAGCCGGCCCGCGAATTCCCTCTGGGCCAGCTCTACTGGTTCAGCTAACCTTACGTTCGGTTCGGACGGCGAAAAAAAAATGCCGCCCGAACCGGATTTCACAACCCCAACGAACACTCCTGCCCATGAAAATCTACCATGCCATCGTCGGCAACCTCCGCGACCCCGAATGGGCCGCCCGCGTGAAAGACGCCGACGTCGAAACCATCGAGCTCGACCAATGGACGGCGCAGAAAAGCCGTTTTGCCGCCACGAGCGACCGCAAGACCGAATATGCCGTAGCGCTCGAACGCCACTCGCAGCTGCTCGACGGCGACATCCTTGAATACGACCCCGCCGACCGCCGCATGGTGGTGCTGCGCATCCGGCTCAACGAGGTGCTGGTCGCCGACCTGACCTCCCTGGCCCGCGAAACGCCCGAAGAGATCATCCACATAGCCCTCGAACTGGGACATGCCATCGGCAACCAGCACTGGCCCGCCGTGGTCAAGGGCTGCCGGGTGATGGTGCCGCTCACGGTGGACAAGAAAGTGATGGAAAGCGTCATGCGCACCCACCGGATCGAACACGTCGACTACGCCTTCCGCTCCGGCGAAGAAGTCATCCCCTACCTGGCGCCCCACGAGATACGCCGCCTGTTCGGCGGAGCGAGCCATGCCAGCGAAACGGAACACACGCATCACCACCATGCCTGCGTCTGACGCCATGACCACGCTCATGCGGCTGATGGCGCTGACCGACTCGGCCTTCCCGGTGGGCACGTTCTCCTTCTCGAACGGACTGGAGACGGCGGCCGACACGGGGCTGGTGCACGATGCGGCGACGCTCGAAGCCTTTGTGCGCGACGTGGCGGTACAGGCGGCCACGACCGACGGCGTAGCGGCCCTGCACGCCTGGCGCGGCCGGCGCGACGAGCGTTTCGACGAGATCGTGGCGGCCGACCACCAGGCCATTCTCTGCAAGCTCAACGCCGAAGCACGCCTGATGAGCTGCCGCATGGGCAAGAAACTGGCCGAACTCCACACGCACATCGCCGCGGATGCGACGGTGGCGCGCTGGCTCGACGAAATCGGCGCCGGGCGCACGCCGGGCACCTACCCGGCGGCCCAAGGCATTGTCTTCGCGGCCTGCGGCATCGGCGAACGCGAACTCTTCTGCTCGCACCAGTACGGCGTAGTCAACACGGTGCTCAACGCCGCGCTGCGCTGCGTACGCGTGTCGCACTACGACACACAGCGCATCCTTTTCCGTCTCTCGGGCGAAACGCAGGCCCTCTACGACGAAGCGGCCGGCATGGACTACGACGACATGCACGCCTTTGCGCCGCAGACCGACATTCTGGCGTCGCTGCACGAAAAAGGCACCAAACGACTCTTCATGAACTGAACAGGCCGGCCGCATCCGGACACGCCGGCCGGCAATCGCACAAACAACACGACTCAAAAAAATGAACAACACTTGCCGCATAGGGATCGGAGGTCCCGTAGGATCGGGCAAAACGGCGCTGATCGAAGCCATCACGCCGCGCCTGCTGGAGATGGGCTGCAAGGTCCTGATCATCACCAACGACATCGTGACGACCGAAGACGCCAAACACGTGCGCAAGACGCTCAAGGGCGTGCTTGTGGAAGACCGCATCATCGGGGTGGAGACGGGCGCCTGCCCTCACACCGCCGTACGCGAGGACCCCTCGATGAACATCGCCGCCGTCGAAGAGATGGAGGCGCGCTTCCCCGACGGCGACGTGGTGCTGATCGAATCGGGCGGCGACAACCTGACCCTCACGTTCAGCCCGGCGCTGGTCGACTTCTTCATCTATGTGATCGACGTGGCGGCCGGCGACAAGATACCCCGCAAGGACGGTCCGGGCATCTCGCAGTCGGACATACTGGTCATCAACAAGACCGACCTGGCACCCTACGTGCACGCCGATCTGGAGGTGATGCGCGTCGACTCGGAACGCATGCGCCCGGGCAAACCCTTCCTGTTCACCAACTGCATGACGGGCGAGGGCGTCGACGAACTGGTGGGGCTGATCCGCCGCATGGCGCTTTTCGATCCGGACGACCGCCGCGAAACCGCCGGTGCAGAAGGCGCCGCCAAGTCCGAAACACCCCCGCAAACCGCCGCCGCACGATGAACATCGCCGCCGCCAAAGAGATGGCCCCCTACCTGGCCGAACCCACGGCGATGCCGGTGGGGAGTCCCGGGAAAGCGGGCTATCTGCGCCTGGGATTCGAACTGGACGACGAGGGGCGCTCGATCCTGCGCGACCTGGAACGCCGCACGCCGCTGATCGTACAACAGGAACTCTACTTCGACGAGGGAATGCCTGAGATGCCGTGCGTCTACATTCTTTCGTCGGGAGGTCCCAACGTCGACGGCGACCGCTACGAACAGCGCTTCACCGTGCGCGAGGGGGCGTTCGCCCATGTCTCGACGGGAGCGGCCACCAAACTGGCCGAGATGCGCTGCAACTGCTCGGGGCTGCGCCAACACTTCGAACTCGAAGCGGGCGCCTATCTGGAGTACCTGCCCGAGCCGACGATTCCCTGCCGCCACACGCGCTTCATCGCCGACACGACGATCCGCATCGACCCCACGGCCACGCTGTTCTATGCCGAAATCTACATGAGCGGCCGCAAATACTACGACCGGGGCGAGAAGTTCGCCTACGACATTCTTTCGGTGACGACGCGGGCCGCTCGGCCCGACGGCGAACGGCTCTTTCGCGAAAAGTTCGTCATCCGGCCCGGACGGCGCTCGCCGGAGACGCTCGGAGTCATGAACGGCTACGACGTCTTCGCCAACGCCATCGTACTGACGCCGCCCGCCGAGGCGGAACGCATCTACGACCGCACCGAAGCCTTCGTCGACGACCGGCGCCGGCTGGCGGCTGGAATCACGCGCCTGCCCAACGGCTGCGGAGTGCTCTACAAGGCACTGGGCGCCGAAACCGACCCGGTGAAACGGCTCGTGAGAAGTTTCTGCGCCACGGTGCGCGAAGAAGTGAAACGGCGCCCCATGCCCGACGAATTCCCGTGGCGCTGACGACAACCGACAACAAACAGCCTATGATCATGGATACGACCATCTCCTCGCCGACGGCCCAAACCGGCGTCGGCTTTCTGAAAAAAATGCTGCGCGGCACGGGACAGGTGATGTTCCAGCCGAGCGCCTGGACCGGAATGCTTTTTCTGATCGGCATCTTCTGGGGTTCCTACGCCAACCATGCCGGCGTGGTGGCATGGGGCGCCCTGGCAGGCGTGGCGGTCTCGACGCTGACGGGCCGCTGGCTGCGGCTGCCGGCCGACGACGGCGCACAGGGTCTCTGGGGCTTCAACGGCGTGCTGGCGGGCTGCGCGTTCCCCACGTTCCTGGGCAACACCGTGTGGATGTGGATGGCGCTGGTGCTCTGCGCCGCGCTGACCACCTGGGTGCGCACCGGATTCAACAACGTGATGGCCCCCTGGAAGGTCAATTCGCTGACCTTCCCCTTCGTCTTCTGCACCTGGCTTTTCCTGCTGGCCGCACGCGCCATGCACGGGATGCCGCCGACCCACCTGTCGGAACCGACGCTCCCGGCGCTTTTCGCGACGGACGAGAGCCTGCGCTTCGGACATCTGGCGGTCTACTGGCTCAAGGGCGTCGGGCAGGTCTTCCTGGTCGACTCGTGGGTCACGGGGCTTTTCTTCCTTATCGGGTTATGGATGAGCAGTTACCGCGCTGCACTGTGGGCCGCCATCGGCTCGGCGGCGGCGCTGGTGGTGGCGATCGCTTTCGGAGCGTCGGGCGTCAACGTGGCCGGCGGGCTCTACGGATTCAGCCCCGTGCTGACGGCCATCGCTCTGGGAACGGTGTTCTACAAGCCGGGGCAGCGCTCGGCCGTATGGGCGCTCATCGGCATCGTCGTCACGGTCTTCGTGCAGGCGGGCATGAACGTTATGCTGGCACCGCTGGGCATTCCGACGCTGACCGCGCCCTTCTGCCTGACGACGTGGCTCTTCCTGCTGCCGCTTATCCGCTTCGACCATACGGAACACCCCGACCACTCCAACTGGCACCCGGCGAACAAAACCCACCTGGCGCGCCGGCCGATCGAAAAAACGCAAAAATAACCGACCATGCACATGTCCGACGCTCTGGTCTCGCCGACGGTAGCCGCCGTGGCGGGCACCGCCTCGCTGCTGCTGCTGGGCACGGCGCTGCGCAAACTGCGTCCCGCATCGGGGATGCATGCAGCGCCCGAAGCGAACGAACGCATCGTCCCGCTGATGGGCGTGACGGGCGCCTTCGTATTTGCGGCGCAGATGATCAACTTCGCCGTGCCGGGCACCGGGTCAAGCGGCCACATCGTCGGGGGCATCCTGCTCTCGGCCATCCTGGGGCCGTGGGCGGCGCTGCTGACCCTCTCCTCGGTGCTGGTGCTGCAATGCCTGCTGTTCGCCGACGGCGGCCTGCTGGCGCTGGGCTGCAACATATTCAACATGGCGGTGCTCTCGTGCCTGGCGGCCTATCCGCTCGTCTACCGCCCGATCGCGGGCCGCAGCACGTCGCCCGGCCGGATCTTCGCCGCCTCGCTGGCGGCATCGGTCGCGGGACTCGAACTGGGAGCGCTGGCGGTGACCGCCGAGACGGTGGCTTCGGGCATCACGGCCCTGCCGTTCGGACGCTTTCTGCTCTTCATGCTGCCCATCCACCTGGCGATCGGCATCGGTGAAGGCATAGCGACGGGAACGGTGCTCTGCGCCGTACAACGCTACCGTCCCGAACTGCTCGCCGGACGACGCAACGAAAAACAAACCGGAAAAACGCTGGCTGCGATCGCCCTGGCCGCCCTTGTTGTCGGCGGCTCCTTTTCGTGGATCGCCTCGTCGCGGCCCGACGGACTGGAGTGGTCGATCGAACGGACGGCCGCAGACCCGGAAATAGAAGCGCAGCCCGACGGCGCCCACCGCACGGCGGCCGCACTCCAGCAACGAACGGCCGCCCTGCCCGACTACGACACCTCGGCCGCGGGACTGGTGGGCTGCGGCGTCATCCTGCTGGCCGCCTGGGGCGGCACACGGCTCCTGCGCACCCGACGTCGGCAAGCATGAAAAACCGGCTTCAATACGCCCTCTGCGAACTCGAAACGCTGGAAAACTCCGCCCGGACGGAGTCCCCGCTCCAGCGGCTCGACGCGAGATCGAAACTGCTGACGACCGTCGTATTTCTGGCAACGATGCTTTCGGTACCTCTGACGAGACTCTCGGAAATCCTGCTTTTCGCACTCTATCCGCTGCTGACGGCCCCGCTGGGCGGAATGCGCTACGGAACGATCCTCCGGCGCTCGCTCTACGTGGTGCCGTTCGCGGCCCTGATCGGCGTTTTCAACTTGTTCTGCGACCACCAACCGGCCCTGCGCATCGGCACGCTTGCCGTCACCGAGGGCTGGGTTGTCTTCGTGTCGATTCTGCTGCGCGGAATGCTTTCGGTGCAGGCGCTGCTCGTGCTGATCGGATCGACCGGCTTCTTCGAACTTTGCCGGGGAATGCAGCGCCTGGGCATGCCGCATCTTTTCACCGTGCAGCTGCTTTTCGTCTACCGCTACCTGCATCTGCTGCTCGACGAAGCGCTCCGGCTGTCGTGGGCGCGCGAGGCGCGCAGTTTCGGCCGCCGCTCCTTTCCGCTTCAGGTGTGGGGCACGCTGGTGGCGCAGCTGCTGGTGCGCACCTGCGACCGGGCCGAACAGATCCACCGGGCCATGCTGGCGCGCGGATTCAAGGGCCGCCTGCCCGACGGCATAAGCCCGCACAACCGCTGGCGGCGAGCCGACACGCAATTTCTTGCCGTCTGGGGTGCGGCGCTGCTGCTTGCGCGGCTGACGGGTCCCGTCGAAACTCTGACACGACTGCTGCCATGAGCCACCACTGCCTGCTTTTCGACCGGGTGCACTACCGCTATCCCGACGGCTGCGAAGCCCTGCGGGGCGTAACGCTGCGCCTGCCCCACGGCGAAAAGGCGGCGCTCGTGGGAGCCAACGGGACCGGCAAATCGACCCTGCTGCTGCATGCGGCGGGGCTGCTGCTGCCCACGCAAGGCGAAGTGGCGGTCGGCGGAGTCGGACTGACGCCCCGCACGCTGCCCTCCGTCCGGCAGAAGGTGGGCGTAGTATTCCAGAATCCGGACAACCAACTTTTCATGCCCACGGTCGAAGAAGACGTAGCGTTCGGCCCTGCGAACATGGGACTGACGCCCGACGAGATCGAACAGCGGGTCGCGGCGGCGCTCGAAGCTGTGGGAGCATCGCATCTGCGCAAGAAATCGCCCTACCGGCTATCGGGCGGACAGAAACGGAGCGTGGCGATCGCCACGGTGCTCTCCATGGAACCTGCGGTGCTGGTGCTGGACGAACCGACCTCCGACCTCGATCCGCGCGCCCGGCGCCAGACGATCGAACTGCTCCGCCGGTTCGACCACACGATGCTGGTGGCGACGCACGATCTGGAGATGGCGGCGGAACTCTGTCCGCGCACGATCATCCTGCGCGACGGCACGGTGGCGGCCGACGGACCCACTACCGAACTGTTCCGCGACACGGCGCTGCTGGAAGCCTGCGCACTGGAACAACCCTGCTCGATGCGGCGGTAAAAACGGACGCCCGGCGGCCGCGCAACAGACGAACGGACGAAACGAACGGACGATCCGACGAAAAAGAATTTCGCCGATTGGCCGAATTTGTGTACCTTTGTCGGCGAAAACCAAAAACAGAACACTACTATGATCGATTTTCTTCAGGCCGCCGTACCGGCCGAACCTCAAGTGAGCTGGCTGCAGCAGTACGGCAGCTTCATCATGATCGGACTCATGTTCGTGGGCATCTGGCTGCTGATGTGGCGCCCCGAAGCCAAGCGCCGCAAACAGATGCAGGAGTTCCGCGAAGGCCTGAAAAAAGGCGACAAGGTAATCACCGCCGGCGGCATCTACGGCACGGTGAAGGAGGTGAAGGAGACGTCGCTGCTGATCGAAGTGGACAGCGACGTGACGCTGCGCATCGACAAGAACATGATCATGGCCGACAACAGCGCCGCCCAGCAGAAATAGCCCTTTGCGGCGCGCCGCAAGCAACGACGGGGAGCGTTTTCATGGACGCTCCCCGTTTTACTTGACGGCTGTGCCCTGCGACGGGCCGGCGAACGGCGGCGGCCCTGCCCGAGAACGGAACGGCAGCCGGCGGAAAGCGCCGCGACCGACGAAAAGACTTTCATAATCGCTGGCTTATTGTTATCTTTGACTCCGTCTTAGATACTTTCGCCGCGGCAATGCCCCAATAAATTTGGCATTCCGCTCGGCTTATTCGTATCTTCGCACTCCGAAACAACGCATATCGACACTATGACCCGAAAACTGACCTATCCCTGCGTGGGAACCTGCTCGAAGCAGATAGAGATCGAACTCGAAGGTGACGTTATCCGCAGCGTGGAATTCGCCGGCGGCTGCCACGGCAACACGCAAGGCATTGCGGCGCTGGTAGAAGGCATGCGGGCCGAAGAAGCCGTCGCACGGCTCAAAGGCATCGACTGCCGCGGCCGCGGCACCTCGTGTCCCGACCAGCTGGCCCGGGCGCTGGAGAGCATGCAGGCCGACCGGTAGCCCCGATCGCTCCTAAAGAAACACCGAGCCGGCCGTTCATTCCCCGCGGGCGCAGCATCAACGCCAAGCGCGGCACCGAGGGTGCCGCGCTTGCTGCTGTTTATCAGAGCCGCGGCGAAATCGCCTGCCGCCGGCAAACGTCCCTGCGGCACGGCGCGAAGCTGCCCCGAAAACCCGGCAAACGACCGTTCGCCCCATGCGACTTTTCCGTTCCTGCAAATTGGGGAACGGATTTTGCTGTGTCTACTTCCGTTCATGTAAAAAACGAAAGATTATGTATTTCTTATGGTATCTTCTGATCGGCTTGGCGGCCGGATGGATCGCCAACCTGATCGTCAAGGGCGACGGCTCGGGACTTGTCATCAACCTGATCGTGGGACTTATCGGCGGCGTGCTGGGCGGCTGGATATTCTCGTGGTTCGGATGGATTCCTGTCGGCACGTTCGGCAGTTTCCTTACGGCCCTGGCCGGCGCCGTCATCCTGTTGTGGATCGTCTCGATGATCACCCGACGCAAACATGTTGAACAATGAAAAACACGAACGAAATGAACGACACGAAAAACAGCTGGGAAGACCGGCAGACCGCAGACCGCTTTGCCGAAAAACTGGACAAGGCGACCGACTGCGACAAGAACAAGACGGAAAAGACCGTCGACAAGATGAAAAACGGCGTTGAGAACGCCGCCAACCGCGTGGGCGAAGCCGGCCGCAAGATGGGCGACAACATCAAACAGGGCGTCGACAAGGCCACCGACAAGATCGGCCACGCCGTCGACTCGGCGACTGACCGTCTTCAGGGCAAGAAGAACTATTGATACGCCTGCCCGAAAACCGGAAGCGGAGACCTTTGCAGGTCTCCGCTTCTGTTCGGAGTGGTTGAGCTGCCAGGACTCGAACCTGGAACGACAGAACCAAAATCTGCTGTGTTACCATTACACCACAGCTCAATCGTTCGCTCGAAAGCGGGACAAAGATAAACAAAAAAACGCAATATCCAAACGGTGCACCCGGGAACACGCACCTCTGAAATTCCGAACCATGATCGCAACCATGATCGCGCTCTTCTGCGCAGGCTACCTGCTCATCGCGCTGGAACACAAAATCAACGTCAACAAATCGGCCATTGCGCTGCTCATGTGCGGCGCGCTCTGGGCCCTCTTCAGCCTGGCGGGCGGCGGCATGCGGACCGGCACGCAGCTCGCCGAACAACTGAGCAGCACGTGCGAGATACTGATCTACCTGATCGGCGCCATGACCATCGTCGACCTGATCGACACCCACGGAGGCTTCAACGTCATCACCTCGCGCATCCGGACCCGCAACAAACGCCGGCTGCTGTGGCTGTTGGCGCTGGTCACCTTCTTCATGTCGGCCGTGCTGGACAACATGACCACAGCGATCATCATGATCATGCTGCTGCGGCGCATCGTCCCGGAACAGCGCGACCGGTGGATCTTCGCCGGACTGATCGTCGTGGCGGCCAACAGCGGCGGCGCATGGTCGCCCATCGGCGACGTGACGACCATCATGCTCTGGATGCGCGGCAACGTGGCGGCCGGCCCCTTGATGGCCAACCTGATTCTGCCGTCGCTGCTCTCGGTGGCGGTCCCCACCGCCCTGGCCTGCCGCCTGGTGGGCAAGGGCGAAACCGCCGACACCGCAGCCGCACCCCAGGAACTGCCGCAGGGCGTCGAGCCGCGCATGAGCCGGCTGATTCTGACGGTGGGCGTAGGCGGGCTGCTCTTCGTGCCGGTGTTCAAGGAAGCGACGGGCCTGCCGCCTTACATGGGCATGACCATCGCGCTGGGCGCCATCTGGGTGCTGACCGAAATACTCTACGACCGGCGGCGCGACATGGAGGCGTCGATCCAGAACCGGGTGTCGAAAGTGGTGAAACACATCGACATGCCGACGATCCTCTTCTTCCTGGGCATACTGATGGCGGTCGGTGCGCTGCAGAGCGCGGGCATCCTCACCGACATGGCCCGATGGTTCGACAAACATCTGCACGAACCTTTCCTGATCGCCGGACTGATCGGCATATTGTCGTCCGTAGTCGACAACGTACCGCTCGTGGCGGCCTGCATGGGCATGTACCCCGTAGCGGGCGCGGCGGGTGCGGCGGCCAGCGCCGACCCGGCCTTCATGCAGAACTTCGTGGCCGACGGGCTCTTCTGGCACCTGCTCTCCTATGCCGCCGGCGTGGGCGGCAGCCTGCTGATCATCGGTTCGGCGGCGGGCGTCGTGGCCATGGGGCTCGAAAAGATCGATTTCGGCTGGTACCTGCGCAAAATCACGCCCCTGGCGCTGGCCGGCTATGCTGCAGGCCTGCTGGCCATCTGGCTCCAGCACCTGGCGGGCTGGTAGCGGACGCTACTTCAGCTTGGCGAGGAAGCGCTCCCGGTCGACGATGAAGCGGACATGAGTGCCCTCGCCGATCATCCCCTCGGCGTCGCGGGCACCGACATTGAAGGTGATCTTGCGCCCCTCGACCGCCGTGACGACGGCCGAAGCGACGATCTCGGCACCCAACCCCGAAGGCTTGATGTGCGAAACGTTCATCTCGGCGCCCACGGTAGCGGCCCCCTCGGGCAACCCGGGGGCCACGGCCAGCATGGCCGCATTCTCCATGAGAGCCACCATGGCCGGCGTGGCGAAAACGGGCATGTCGCCCGAACCCATCGCTGCGGCCGTATTGGCTTCGCAGACCGTCGTGCGGCTCTGTGCCGCGGCTCCTTTTTCCAACATGATGCTTGATCGAATATAGAATGATAATGCTTATCTTTGCATAAGGCGCGGCAACGGCCGGACCCGGCATTGCCCGTGCGCCGTACGACTGTGCGAAGATAAGGATTTTCACGGAGTATGAAAAAGTTGCTTGGGCTTTTGTGCATCCTGTGCGCCGCGGTTCCGGAAGCCCGGGCGCAGGGAGGCCGCGGCTGCCTCGGGCAGGAGTGGCTCGTCGAAGCGGGCGACTCGACGCCGCTGGTCCACATCGTGGCGGTGCCGGTGTTCCATCGTCCGGCCGACCTGCGCCGCTACCGCCGGCTGGTCGACGCCGTGAAGAAGGTATACCCCATTGCGCAGACGGCCAAGGCGAAGATGGCCGAGATGGAAGCGCGGCTGGCAGGGCTGCCGACCGAAAAAGAGCAGAAAGCCTATATCAGACAACTCTACCGCGAAATCAAGGATGAATATACGCCCGTGCTGAAACACATGACCCGCACGCAGGGCCGCGTACTGCTGAAACTCATCGACCGCGAAACGGAATACACCGCCTACGAAGTGCTGCGCGAATTCCGCGGCGGATTCGTGGCGGGATTCTGGCAGAGCGTGTCGAAAATCTTCGGGCAGGACCTCAAGTCGGAGTACGACCGCGAGGGCGAAGATCGCGTCATCGAACAGATCGTGATCTACTACGAAGCGGGGCTGCTGTAAAGGCTGCGAAGCCGGGAAGCGGAGCGGAGGACGCGGCCGCACGCAGAAGTCGGGAACCGCCCCAACCAGCCGCACACGGAGTCGGGAACCAGAGCTGAAGACGGCCGCACGCGGGAATCGGAAACCGGACCGCAATCCGCTTTTTCCGCGCGCGGGCAGGCGCCGGGGCTTGCAGGGATACGTTTTTCTGCTTACCTTTGTGCTGCCAAATTCGGAAAACCATGTTTGAAAACCTGACAGACAAACTCGAACGGTCGTTCAAGATACTCAAGGGCGAAGGCCGCATTACGGAGATCAACGTGGCGGAGACGCTCAAGGAAATCCGCCGTGCACTGATCGATGCCGACGTCAACTACAAGGTAGCCAAGTCGTTCACTGACACGGTGAAGCAGAAGGCGCTGGGTCAGAACGTGCTGACGGCCGTGAAGCCGGGGCAGATGATGACCAAGATCGTGCGCGACGAACTGGCCCTGCTGATGGGCGGCTCGGCGACCGACATCCGCCTGGAGGGCACGCCGGCCGTGATCCTGATCGCAGGTCTGCAAGGCTCGGGCAAAACCACGTTCTCGGGCAAGCTGGCGGCGCAGCTCAAGAACAAGAAAGGCCGCCAGGTGCTGCTCGTCGCGGGCGACGTCTACCGTCCGGCGGCCATCGACCAGCTGAAGGTGCTGGGCGAACAGATCGGCGTGGAAGTCTACACCGAGGAAGGCAACAACAATCCGGTGGAGATCGCGCAGAACGCCATCAGACATGCACGTCAGAAAGGTTACAATGCAGTCATCGTCGACACCGCCGGCCGCCTGGCCGTCGACGAAGCGATGATGCAGGAGATAACGGCCATCAAGGCGGCGGTGAACCCCTCGGAAACGCTCTTCGTGGTGGACGCCATGACGGGTCAGGATGCCGTGAACACGGCCAAGGAATTCAACGACCGTCTCGACTTCGACGGCGTGGTGCTGACCAAGCTCGACGGCGACACGCGCGGCGGTGCGGCCATATCGATCCGCTCGGTGGTGGACAAACCGCTGAAATTCATATCGAGCGGCGAGAAGATGGACGCCCTGCAAGTTTTCCACCCGGAACGCATGGCCGACCGCATCCTGGGCATGGGCGACGTGGTGTCGCTGGTGGAACGTGCGCAGGAACAGTTCGACGAAGAGGAAGCCCGCAGGCTGAAAAAGAAGCTGGTGAAGAACCAGTTCGACTTCAACGACTTCATCGCGCAGATCCAGCAGGTGAAGAAGATGGGCAATCTGAAAGACATCGCCTCGATGCTTCCGGGCATGGGCAAGGCGCTCAAAGACATAGACATACCCGACGACGTCTTCAAACAGACCGAGGCGATCATCGGCTCGATGACGCCCGACGAACGCTCGCACCCCGAGATCATCAACGCCCGGCGCCGCGAACGCATAGCCAAGGGCTCGGGCACGACGATGGCCGACGTCAACCGCCTGCTCAAGCAGTTCGAGCAGACGCGCAAGATGATGAAGACCGTGGCGGGCGGCAACCTCCGCATGCCCAAATTCCCCGGCGGCATGATGAGGCGGTAAGTTTTAAACAATAGACACCAAAGCGCTCGGATTGAGTCCGAGCGCTTTGTTTTTTAGTTGCAAACTACCTAGAATAACATTTAATATCAACATCCTTAACGCCACCGTCGCTTATATAAGATCGATTAGCAGCGGGATTTGACGCATTGTTTCCTTTGTCATACGTATGATCCCAAGTACCCATCTTATTTTGGGTCGTGCTATTTCGGGTATCGTATTCATAGGAGTTGCCATTCCCGGTGGTTACTCGCAGGTTATAGTCCGTGTTTGCATTCGAGCGAACCCGAACAGAATTGTTATCTTTTTGTACGGATACACCCCTATCTCGGCAATCATTACCGGCAACGGTATTTGTCATCGGAGAATCTGCCAATGCTACAACAGACAGACTAATAAACAGGGTGCTTACAAATAACTTTTTCATAATTGTTTTTGTGATTTGAGCGGCCGTGTCCCACGGCGTTTTTCGGTTTGAAACAAGCATATAAAAAACGTGGGACAAAACTTTATATCTGTCTCTGAGGTTCTCGACAACCTTTGGCACAAATACGAAAGTGAAGCCCACGCTGAACACGTGAGCATCAACTTCACTTCTTGTGCCATGTGAAACTGTCGAGATTTCAGAGACAAGACGTAAAATTAACGCTTTTTATATGTAGGTGCCGGCGCTTTTAGTGCGTAAACGGCACGGAAAATTCAAATAGAACTAAAAACAATCAATTTTTATTCACCATAGGCTCTCAATTTGGGTTAATATTTGGCAAATATACGAAAAATCCGCAGAAAATAACTATCTTTGGGAGATAAAAGCGCAAGAAGAAAAATGCACAAATCGGGCTTTGTAAACATCATCGGAAATCCCAACGTAGGCAAATCGACGCTGATGAACGCGCTGGTGGGCGAGAAGCTCTCGATCATCACCTCCAAGGCGCAGACGACGCGCCACCGCATCATGGGCATCGTCTCGGGCGACGACTTCCAGATCGTCTACTCGGACACGCCGGGAATCCTGAAGCCGAACTACAAGCTGCAGGAGTCGATGATGAAATTCGTGACGGGGGCGCTGACCGACGCGGATGTGATCCTCTACGTTACCGACACGGTGGAACAGAGCGACCGCTCGGAAGAGATCGTCGGACAGATCGCCCGGAGCGGCATCCCGACGATCGTAGTGGTGAACAAAATCGACCTCTCGACGCCCGAAGCGCTGGAAAAACTGGTCGAACAATGGCATGCGAAACTGCCCGAAGCGCGGATCGTGCCGGTGTCGGCCAAAGAGAAGTTCAACATCGAGGGAGTCTTCGAAACCATCCTCGGGCTGCTGCCCGAGGGCCCGGCCTTCTATCCGAAAGATACGCTGACGGACAAGACGCTGCGCTTCTTTGCGTCGGAGATCATCCGCGAAAAGATCCTGCGCTTCTACGACAAGGAGATACCCTACTGCTGCGAAATCGAGATAGACAGCTACAAGGAAGAACCCGCCATCGACCGCATAGCGGCGACGATCTATGTGTCGCGCGACTCCCAGAAAGGCATTCTGATCGGTCACAAGGGCGAAAAACTCAAACGCGTGGGCCAGGCGGCGCGCGAAGACCTCGAACAATTTCTGGAGAAAAAGGTGTTCCTGCAACTTTTCGTGAAGGTCAACGACGACTGGCGCAACAACCCGCGGCAGCTGCGGCGGTTCGGGTACGAACAGGAGTAAGGAACGTTTTCGATAAGCCGAGGGCAGAGCCGAACTTGTCCGGGCTATGCCGAGGCGAGAAAACCTGCTTAAAAAAGGACGATTAAGAATGCGATCGGACCGGACAAGGAAATAAAACGGAAGCAAAGCGCGTTATAAGGAACGAAATGCGAAAGTGGATCACAGGAATCGTGCTGGGAGCAGCGCTGCTGTGCGCGGCGGAGAGCCGGGCGCAGTACAACCGGGAGTATTTCTTCTGGATGGGCCGCCGCTGCGTGATGGAAAACGACTACCAGGCTGCCATACGCACGCTCAACACGCTGCTGCGCTTCGACGAAGATGCCCACGAAGGCTATTTCCTGCGCGGCGTGGCGAAATACAACCTCGACGATCTGATCGGTGCCGAAGCCGATCTTTCGATGGCCATCGCCAAAAACCCGGTCTACACCCAAGCCTACTATTATCGGGCCGTGACGCGCTCGCGCCTGGGCAACTATGACGACGCCCTGCAAGACTTCCGCGAAGCGATCGACCTGCGCCCCGACCTGCCGGGACCCTACTACAGCCGGGGCATGACGCGTCTGCTGAACGGCCAGTACCGCGAAGCCATCGAAGACTTCGACAAGTTCATCCGCCAGGACAACAAGGTGGCCGACGCCTACATCTGCCGCGGTCTGAGCTATCTGAATCTGAAAGACACGCTGCGCGCCTACGACAACTTCACAACGGCGATCCGCACCAACCGCGAGAACCCGAGCAGCTACAACCACCGCGGCGAACTCTACATGCGGCAGAAACGCTACCCCGAGGCCGAAGCCGACTTCGACAAGGCGGTCGAATGCGACTCGACGTTCCTGCTCTCCTACTTCAACCGGGCGCTGGTCTACTCGTCGACCAACCGGCCGGCCCGGGCGCTGGCCGATTTCGACCGCGTGATCGGGCTCGACTCGCTCAACTCGCTGGCCTACTTCAACCGGGCCATGCTGCGGACGCAGGTGGGCGACTACAACCGGGCGCTGGAAGACTACGACCGGGTGGCGGACTACTCGCCCAACAACGTGCTGGTCTACTTCAACCGCGCCGGCGTCCACACCCGTCTGGGCAATCTGGAAAAGGCCGTCGCCGACTACACGACGGCCATCGGACTCTATCCCGATTTCGCCACGGCCTATCTCTACCGCGGGCGGCTGCGCGAATTTCTGCGCGACCCCCGGGGAGCCCGCGCCGACCGCAACACGGCGCAACGCAAGATCGCCGAATACCGTGCACGGCTGACCGACAGCACCTACTCGATCTATGCCGACACGACGCAACACTTCGACCGGCTGCTGTCGTTCGACACCAAACTTTCGGGCGCCAGCTTCGACACCGCCGCGGGCCGCAGAAACTCCCGCGAAGAGATGCGCCTGCTGCCGCTCTTCAAATTCTCGCTCGTGCAGCCCGACACGATGCCCGTGGTGGAGCGCTACCACCTGCAACGCATCGAAGACTTCAAGCGCCGGATCGGCAATCCCCGCCTGCGGCTGACCTGCCGCGTCAGCGACCTGGCGCCCGACACGCTGATGATGCTCGACAAGAACCTGGCGCAACGGCTCAAGAACGGCGAACAGACGTGGGAACTCTACTTCGAACGGGCCGTGACGCAGTCGCTCATCAAGCAGTACACCAACTCGGTGAACACCTTTTCGGCGGCCATCGACTTCAACCCGACCAACCCGTTCCTCTACCTCAACCGCTCGACCACGCGCGCGGAGATGATCGACTTCATCTCGTCGATCGACAACTCGTTTCAGCGCATAACGATCGACTCCGACCCGGCCAACCGGCTCAACAACACGACCAAACGCACGTACAGCTACGACGAGGCGATCGTCGATCTGAACAAGGTGATCAAGCTCTGCCCCGACTTCGCCCACGCCTACTACAACCGCGCCAACCTGCGGGCCCTGTCGGGCAGCCTGCCGGAAGCGTTCGAAGACTATACAAAGGCCATCAAACTCAACCCGTGGTTCGCCGAAGCCTACTACAACCGCGGAATCGTGCAGCTCTTCATGAAAGACACGCGCAAGGGCTGTCTCGACCTCTCGAAAGCGGGCGAACTGGGCATCGACGAAGCCTACGAAGTGCTGAAACAACGCATGCGGACGGAAAACTAACTCAAAAACAACGATAAGAAATGACAGCAACTATCCAACGAAAACTCAACGATTCGGCCTTCGTGCGCTGGACCGCTCTGGTGCTGATCGCGTCGATGATGTTCTTCGGCTACATGTTCGTCGACGTGATGTCGCCGCTCAAGTCGCTCGTCGAATCGGCGCGCGGCTGGGACAGCGCCACGTTCGGCACCTATGCCGCCTCGGAGTACTTCCTCAACGTGTTCTTCTTTTTCCTGATCTTCGCAGGCATCATCCTCGACAAGATGGGCATCCGCTTCACGGGCCTGCTGTCGGCGGGTCTGATGGTGGCCGGCGCCACGATCAAGTTCGTGGGCATCACCGACTGGTTCCAGACCACGGAGCTCTGCGCGTGGCTCGACAGCTGGTGGACGGCGCTCCCGGGCAGCGCGAAGATGGCATCGCTGGGCTTCATGATCTTCGGCTGCGGCTGCGAAATGGCCGGCACGACGGTCTCGAAAGCCATCGCCAAGTGGTTCCAGGGCAAGGAGATGGCCATGGCCATGGGTCTCGAAATGGCGATCGCCCGACTAGGTGTCTTCGCCGTGATGTGGCTGGCGCCGATGATCTCGAACCGCTACGACCAGTCGATCGTGGCTCCGGTAGCGTTCTGCACGGCCCTGCTCGTCATCGGCCTGCTGAGCTACACGGTATTCGTCTTCATGGACCGGAAGCTGGACAGCCAGCTGATCGCCGCCGGCGAAATGAAAGAGGAGAAGTCGTCGGACGAAGAATTCCACCTCAGAGACCTCGGCAAGATTTTCACCAGCAAGATGTTCTGGCTCGTGGCGCTGCTGTGCGTGCTCTACTACTCGGCCATCTTCCCGTTCCAGCGCTACGCACCCAACTTCCTCGAAGTAACGCTCGGCATCGACGCCGAATCGGCGGCCCGGCTGTTCAGCTGCTTCCCCATTCTGGCCATGGTGCTCACGCCATTCCTCGGCGCGCTGCTCGACTTCAAGGGCAAGGGCGCAACGATGCTGATGGTCGGAGCCATCATCATGATCGGCTGCCACCTGAGTTTCGCCTTCATCCTGCCGATGTTCCCCTCGCAGGGACTGGCGCTGCTGCTGATCGTAACGCTCGGCGTGTCGTTCTCGCTGGTGCCGGCAGCGCTGTGGCCCTCGGTTCCGAAGATCATCGACGAAAAGATCCTCGGCTCGGCCTACTGCGTGATTTTCTGGATTCAGAACATCGGGCTCTGCCTGGTGCCGCTGCTCATCGGACTGGTGCTCGACGCCACGGGCGGCTACACGATGCCGATGATCATCTTCTCGTCGTTCGGCGTGGCCGCTTTCATCATCAGCTTCTATCTTAAGATCGAAGACCACAAGAAAGGTTACGGGCTCGAACTGCCCAACATCAAGAAGTAGCCCAAGCTACACTTAATAAATGAAGAAGCGCCGGCGATCCTTGCAACGGATCGCCGGCGCTTTTTGCTGTCCGACCGGAAAAGCCGCAACCGACGCACAACCAGCCTGCGACGCAAAGCACCGAACGAATGCGGGCGCCGGGATGCAAATGCCGTGATGGCATGGGATGAAGCGGGATGAAGCGGGATGAAGCGGGATACAGGCGACGGAACACAGATACCGGAACGGAGCGGGATGCAGGATACCGACGCCGGAGTGGAGCTGGATGCGGGATACCGACGCCGGAACACATATCCGCCCTACTTCACCTGCCCGTAGAGCTCCTCGATGCGGCTGCACATCTCCTCCCACGAAAAACGCTTGCGCTCTTCGAGGCAGTTTTCCCTAAAGCGCTCCAGCACGCCGGGCCGGCAGATACGCTCGATGGCATCGGCCACACCCTCGGCAGTCGGCGGGCAGACATACCCCACCTGCCCGTCGGGCACGATCTCGGCCAGACCGCCGACCGCCGTGACGATCATCGGCGTACAGAACTGGTAGGCGATCTGCGTTACGCCGCTCTGCGTGGCGGTCTTGTAGGGAAGCACGACGCAGTCGGCTGCCGAGAAGTAATATTTGACCTCGGCATCGGCTACGAACCGGTCGTGAAGAATCACTTCGTCCTGCAACCCGAGTGCGGCGATCTGCGCCAGATAAGGCTCTCTGGAAGCGTAGAACTCCCCTGCGATGATGAGTTTCCTGTCCGTGATGCGCCCCTCGCGCCGGAGTTTCGCCCACGCGTCGAGGAGCAGATCCAACCCCTTGTAATCGCGGATCAGACCGAAGAAAAGCGCATAGCCGCTCGCCGGGTCGAGTCCCAGGCGCACGCAGGCCTCGCTGCGGGCGACCCGCTCGCCGAAATGCTCGAACCGCGGGTGCGGCGAAAAGAGCGCCGGAGCATCGGTGTAAGCCGCCAGTTCGCGGTGCACCTGCTCGGACATGTAGACGAACCCGTCGACCGAGCGCAGGAAATAGCGGTTGAAAGGCCGGTCGACAAAATGGTGCTCGTGCGGCTCGACGTTGTCGATCTGACACAGCACGCGGGTGTGGCCGTTGCGGCGGGCCAGCCGGGCGATCGTCCCGAAACAGGGCGCCATGAAGGGCGTCCAGTATTTCAGCAGCACGAAATCGGGCCGCTCGCGCCGCAAACGCCGCCCGACACGCAGCCAGTTGAACGGATTCACCGTATTCACGCTGCGCTCGATGCGCAGGTCGGCGGGAGGCGGCGTGTCGACCGTCTGGCTCTTTCCGGGAAAGAGCCACGAGGGATACTGCAAGCTGAAGGTGTCGATCTTCACCTCGTGGCCCCGGTGCCGGAAGACACGGGCCATCGTCTCCATGATCGACGCCAGACCGCCCCGGTAGGGATGCGCCGGGCCAAGAATCGTGATTTTCATAGAAAGAGTGGAATCAATTCGTTTCTTCGTAGGGCGACTGCCAGAACCGCCGGTCGTCCGACGTCAGCTGCACCGCGCTTTCGTCGGGACGGAAGCCCTCGGGCACCAGAGCGACATAGGACATCCTGGGCCGGCCCTCACACCGGGTTTCGGTGTTGTACATGCTCCATTCGGAACAGACCACGTAATAAAGATTCTTGGCCATATAATAATCGAGGTAATGTTCCTTGGTCTCTGCCTCCTTGCGATTCCAGTTGGCATCCTCGTTCAGCACGAGCGGCCGGCCGTCGCGCAGGCGCTCGCGCACCTCGGCAATCGAAAGCAGGGTGCCGTTCTCGTCCATTACATAGGCATTGAACGTCGGATCGACCCACACCCATTTGTCGAGCGTCGCGGAATAAACCGCATTGATAACATGGCAATCGTTGAACAACTTGCGGGGCATGCAGGTAACGAACCGCGACTTGAAGCCCATGGCCAGGTAGCATTCGTTGAGAATCTGGGCCAGCATGCGGCAATTGACACCCCGGCCCTCGCGCCGGCAAAGTTCGATCATCGCCTCGGCATTCCTTTCCGAGGGGTTGTCGGAGCCGCCGTCGTGGCGTACGGCATCGTGCACCCAGGTCATCAGATTCAGTATCTTCGATATTTCATCCCCGGCCCCGGCGATGCTGTCGAGATCGAACTTCCGGCGCAGGCGCACCAGATTGCGGTCGTTGGGCGCAGCGTAGCGGAAGCGCGGCATCGTATCGACGCTGTCGGCCCGGTAAGGAGCCGCACTGCACAGAACCGATTTGTAGTCGCCGTACTGCGAAAGGCGTTCGAGAACCCGTCGGAACCGCTTGTCGGAGCGGATGTTGTCGAGGTCGGAATCCTGGCATATCCAGGGGAAATCGACTTCTTCGCGGCCGATTACCCGGTCGGCATAGTGTTCGAACGTCTCCACAGCGGCCTTGCGGCGTCCGGCCATCGAGAGGTAGCAGGCTTTGTTGTAATAAAAACCGCCAAACAGCTCCCCGTCATCGGAAAACTGCGTGCGGAGGGAATCGGGCAATTCGGCAAAAACTTTTTCGGCCTCCTCGTAACACTTCACGCACGATGCGTAATCGCCTTGCTTGACAAACTCGCGAGCACGGTTGAGCAAAGCATCAAACGGCGGCAGGGAATCGGTCTGCGCCGCAGCACCGGACGTAGTGACAGCCAAAAGCAAAAGCAAAAGCAAAAGCAGGAAGAGTCGTTTCATCATATATCCGTTGTTTTCAGCGAATATACAAAAAAACCGGGACTCCGATGTCGGAATCCCGATAATTTCCGGCCCTGACCTTACACTTCGATGCTTCGACAGCAGAGGAACGGCATCTCCGATCCGGGCGCAACCGTCCGCCCCGTCATTCTGCCGAAAGCCAGGTTCGGAGAACAGATGTTGCGGGGAGCAGCCGTTCCGGATGTTTGCGTTCCGGACTACTCCTCGCCGTGCGAATGGTGCAGCGCACCGGCCGTCTGCTTGCTTGCGGCAACGGACTGGAGCGCCAGGTACTCCTCGCCGTAGTCGGTGAGATTCTGCAATTCGGTGCGGAACGTATCGAGGTGCGACTCCTCCTCGGCGATGATGTCCTGGAACATCTTGTGCGTGACGGCGTCGTTGTGCTCCGAAGCCACGCGCGAAGCCTCATTGTAGGAATCGATCGTGCTCTGCTCCAGCTGCACGGCGAAAGCCAACATCTCCTTGACGTCGGTGATCTGCCGCGTGCGGAACGCCGCGTTCATGTCGACGTCGCCCTCCAGAAAGAGAATGCGGTCGGAGAACTCCTCGATATGACGCATCTCGGCGATCGAAATCTCGCGCATGATGCGCGACAGATAACGATAGCGGGCATCTTCGAAATGGGTGTGGAAATACATGTACTGGAGCGACGCGGCGATCTCCTTGCCGACGGCGTCGTTCAGCAGGTCGATGCTGACCTGGTGTTTGGTTTTGAGTTCGGTGGTCTCCATGGATGAAAAGGGATTTTGCAGGCGCAGTGCAAAACCCGTTCCAGCCGCTTCGCCCCGACGACTATTTCCACTCGATCGCAGCGCGAACGGCCACGGCGCCCTCGTCGCTCACAATCTCGAAAAGGGCCCCGTCGTCGCGGAATTCGGCCCCGACGGCGAGCGTCTGCCCGTAGCGGCACTCCTTCATGAAATGGATGTCGAGGCGCATGGGCGCCCCGTCGGTGAGCCGTTCGATGGGCAGCATGTCGAGCATCATTTCGATGTAACGCATCGTGTTGACATGGCGGTTGAAGTCGATGTCGCTGTAGACCACGCGGTGCTCGTACCGCTCGGAGGGAGTCACGGACCGTATCTTGCGCGGCTTTTCGGCGGGAGGCGGCACGTCGACGATGGCGTCGGCATGCGCGTCGCCCACCCACGAAAGGTCGACGGCCGCGCGGCTCCCGAGGTCGATCATCGCCCATTGCGACACGGCGCGGCCGAACTCGCGGCCTGCCGCATCGCAGAGCGTGAAGTTGCGGGTGGAGAGCAGACGACCGTAGTCGCTGATCCAGGTGGCGATGGTATAGTCGTCGTACTGCTGGGGGCGGCTGTCGAACTCGAAAGCGATGCGCGAGAGCACCCACGAACGGTTGCCGGCACTGAGCGCATCGACCCCGAAGCCCTTGCCATGGGCATCGGCCCCGGCGGTGTTGAGTACGGCGCTGCCCAGCGCAGGAATCGTGGCCCGCAAGGTGAAGTCGACCTCGTGCGGCTCGACGCGATAGCGATACAACGTTTTTTCAGCTTTCATAGATTCCGGTTTCAAAGGATAGAAGAAAGTAGGCCGGGCCACAGGCGCATCCGGTGCGGAATTGCCGCAACGCAGCCTCCCTCTCCTTCTGCAAAGATAGGCAGTTTAGCCGGATTCAGAACGTTTCGCGGAACACTTTTGCCGGATTGCCCCGCTCAAGCCGGTTGCGGTTGTTCCACACGGCCTGCTCGCGGGCCTGCCGCCGCTCCTCTTCCAGCGACCGGAGCCGGAGAAAGGCATCGACACCCGCGAACCGGTTCTTGCGGGGATGGTGCGGCGGACAACCGCGCCGCTGCCGATGAGGAGAACGAAACGGACCGGGACCGGGAGCGATGCAACGGTAAAAACAGCATATTTTATCGTAGAACGATAAATATTATTTGTTTTTCAGAAAGTAAATCGTACCTTTGTCATGTAACGAATGCCGCTGCGGCCCGACGGGGAGACGGAGAAGCTCCCCGAAAGGCAGGCACGGCGACAAACGAACCAACGGAGATGCAAAACAAAAGACCGTTTTTACAGCGGCTGCTGATCATCTACATCGCATTCTTCGGTGCGCTGGTAGCCGGGCTCGCACTGGAATTCCTGCCCGGATTCAGCCAGGGCTATGCCGACGGCGACGAAATCAGCATGGACCTGGCCAAGAACTGGGGCTCGGGAACGCCCCGCCTGATCTACATGCTCGAAAACATCCGGGTGAAAGAAGGACCCCAAACGAGCATCGAACTGCCGACGGCACCCGACATGAAGATCGGCACCAAAATCCGCAACATCGGGATGGTGGTCGAGCAGGAAGCGCCCGGAGCCTCGATCGTCGGACTGGCGTTCCGCTCGCTGGGCGGCAGCGGCTGGATCTATGCGTCGGTGATGCTGACGCTGGTGGCCTACCTGACCATCGTGGCGCTGATGTTCCTGATCATCAACTCGGTGCGCCGCTCGATACGCGAAGAACGCACGCTCGGCAAACGCAACATCTGGTACCTGCGCGCCATCGGCGGACTGGCCATCGTCACGGAACTGACCGACAGCATCGTCGACTGGACGATGAATTCGCGCGCCGCCGAACTGCTGGCCGGAAGCGAATACACCGTCGACACCGCGTTCCACCTCTCCTACTCGACGATCATCATCGGCATCCTGATCATCTTCGCAGCCGAGGTGTTCGCCATCGGACGGAACCTGAGCGAAGAACAGAAACTGACCATCTGAAAGCAACATGACAACTGCAACTTATACTATTACGAAAGGGGGGGGGCGATGGCTATAATCATCAACATCGACGTCATGATGGCCCGCCGCAAGGTGTCGCTCGGCGAACTGGCCGAACGCGTGGACATCACGCCCGCCAACCTTTCGATCCTCAAGAACGGCAAGGCCAAGGCCATCCGTTTTTCGACGCTCGAAGCGATCTGCCGCGAGCTGGAATGCCAACCGGGCGACATCATCGAATACCGCCCCGAAGCTCCCGAAGCCGACAACCGGTAATACAAACAAATAATGCGTATGAAAAAACTGATGTTATTGTTCCTGGCGGCGATCGTCGCAGGGAGCACGGCGGCACAGCCGATGATGCCGATTCCGGCCGACGAAGCGGTACGCACGGGCACGCTGGAGAACGGCATGACCTACTACATCCGCCACAACGAAAAGCCCAAGGGGCAGGCCGACTTCTACATCCTGCACGACGTGGGCGCCATCCAGGAGGACGACAACCAGCAGGGACTGGCCCACTTCCTGGAGCACATGGCCTTCAACGGCACGAAGAACCTGCCGGGCAAGATGCTCACCGAATACCTGGAGACCGTAGGCGTGAAGTTCGGCTACAACCTCAACGCATCGACCGGCTGGGACCAGACGACCTACCAGATCAAGGACGTGCCGACGGCCCGCGAAGGGGTGATCGACTCGGCGCTGCTGATCCTGCACGACTGGTCGCACTTCATCGCCCTGGAGGGCGACGAGATCGACGCCGAGCGCGGAGTGATCTGCGAGGAGCTGCGCACGCGCGACGGTGCTTCGTGGCGCTCGACGATGGCCCTGATCAAGGCTCTGGGCAAAGACTCGAAGTATGAACACCGCAACCTGATCGGCTACCTCGACTACCTGAAGAGCTTCGACCATCAGGCATTGCGCGACTTCTACCACCAGTGGTATCGTCCCGACTATCAGGCCGTCATCATCGTGGGCGACATCGACGTCGACACGATCGAAGCGAAGGTGAAGAAGCTCATGAGCGACATCCCCGCACCGGCGGCCGACGCCTCGCACAAGGAGATGATCGTCGTGCCCGACAACGAGAAACCCATCGTCAGCATTCTGTCCGATCCCGAGATGCAGGGTTCGCGCACCCAGATCTTTATCAAGCGCCCGGCGCTACCCAAGGAGATGAACAACACCGTACAGGCCGAAACGCTCGATGTGATCCAAGCCTACATATCGGCTATGGAGGACGCCCGTCTGCAAGAAATCGCCATGCAGCCCGACGCTCCGTTCCTGGGTGCCGGCATGGACTGCGGCGACATTCTGGGCGTCATCCCGACGATGAACCTCACGGCCTTCATCGCCGTGACGCAGGACGGCAAACTCCCGCGGGGCTTCGAAGCACTCTGCACCGAGATGGAGAAAGTCCGTCGCTTCGGCTTCACGCAGGGCGAATTCGAACGTGCGCAGACCAACCTGCTGCGCCGTGCCGAGCGGAAATACACCAACCGCAACGACCGCACCAACAACGAATTCGTGCGCAGCTACCTCTCGAACTTCAGCAAGAACACGCCGATCCCCTCCGCCGAAACGGAGTGGCAGATCGACAGCATGCTGATCGTGTCGGTGGACCTCAATTCGGTCAACGCCGTGGCCCGGCAGCTGATCACCCCGAACAACCAGGTAATCACGGTCACCGTACCGGAGAAAGAGGGCATCGAGACGCCGACCGAGGAGGAGATTCTGGCCATCCGCGACAAGGTGACGGCCGCCGAACTGCAGCCCTACGAAGACACCACCGTGAAGGAACCCCTGCTGCCCGAAGGACTCAAGCTGAAGGGATCGCCGGTGAAGAAGACGGTAGAGGACGCAGCCTACGGCACGACGGTCTGGACGCTGAAGAACGGCGTGAAGGTCGTCGTGAAGCCGACGACTTTCAAGGCTGACGAAATACGCATGAACGCCATTGCCGAAGGCGGCCTTTCGGTGCTCTCCGACGAAGAGGTGCCCGTAGCCGAATTCCTCCCGGTCATCCGTTCGATGTCGGGCGCCGGCAAATTCTCGTCGACCGAGCTGCGCAAACAGCTGGCCGGCATCACGGCCTCGGTGAACATCGATGTCGACAACTACTTCAGCACGGTCAACGCTGCGTGCTCGCCCAAAGACATCGAGACGATGCTCCAGCTGCTCTACCTCAACTTCGCGCAGCCCCGCTTCGACGAGGCCGACTACAACACGCTCATGAAGATGATCCGCTCGCAGCTGGAGAACGCCAAGACGAACCCCGACTTCGTCATGGAGGAGCACTTCATCGATGCGGCCTACGGCCATAACCCGCGCCGCCGGATGACGACGGCCGAAATGACCGACGAATTCCGCTTCGAAACCCTGCCCGCCATCCACGAGAAACTCTTCCCGGGGGCCGACAGCTTCACGTTCATATTCGTTGGCAATGTGAACCTCGACACGCTCAAGCCGCTGGTGGAGAAATACATCGGTTCGCTGCCCGTAACGGGCAAGAAGATGCAGGCCGTCGATGACAAAGCCGCTCCCGTCAAGGGCGAAGTGACGGAAAACTTCCGGTTCGCCATGCAGCAGCCCAAGGTTTCGGTGCACTATCTCTTCTCGGGCGACATGCCCTACAACTTCACCAACCGCCTGGCCCTCACGTTCCTCACGCAGGCGCTCGATTCGCGCTACCTGGTTTCGATCCGCGAGGAGAAGGGCGGCACCTACGGCGTAAGCACCTACGGCTCTGCGGAGTACCTGCCCAACGAGACCTACAAGATGCACATCGTCTTCGACACCAACGAGGAGATGGCCGACGAACTGCTGGCGATCGTGATGAAGGAGATCGAGAAGATCGCCGAGGAAGGCCCGCTGACCGAGGACATCGAGAAGAACCGCGAATTCATGCTCAAGAGCTGGAAGAACAGCCTGGAGCAGAACAACAGCTGGATGCGCTACGTACAGACGAAGTACACGAACGGCGCCGACTACCTCGCCGACTACGAAAAGGCCCTGCGCGAGCTCACCAACGCCGATGTACAGGCTTTGGCCAAGAAGATGCTCGACGACGGCAACCTGGTGAAGGTCGTCATGCGTCCCGCACAGGCGGAATAAACATCGGCTCCGCCGCATACGATACGGCCGCCCCAAGGGGCGGCCGTACTTTTTGCCGCAACTTGTCTTCGGCGCAACCCGCCCGGAAACCCCGAAAAGAAACGCTTCGTACCGCTGCCTGCACGGCCCCACCCAATCGCCGCAAACCAAACGCAAACGCCGACTCCCGCAACCGACTTTGAACAAGACAGGCCGAAGCGGGAACGCGCCGACCGAAAACCACGTCTGCACGAAATCGCACGAATGCCGAACAATAGCAACGGGTCGACAAGCCCCGGTTAAAGATACCGGACCGGAGCTGCCGGGACACACTACCGATCCGTAGAGCTACTCAGACACAGAGGAACCTACATGCTTAGCACCTTCGACGGAGCTTAGGGAGGGTCTTGTCCTGCATGTCGCAAGCATCCCTGCCAAACACAGCACACCCCGAACTTTGGTTCGGAGTGTGCTGCTATCATCTGTGGGGTGCCGGACCGGCTCACTTGGTCACGATCTCGCGGAAAGTCATGAAAATCAACTTGAGATCGTACCAGAACGAATGGCGGGCGACATACTCCAGGTTGATGCGCAACTTGTCCGGCATGATGACCTCGACATAATACCGGTCGGGATCATCGGCCTGCGCCAACAACTCGTTCTCGTTGCGATAACGGATCGATGCCAGATCGGTGATGCCGGGACGCACATCCAACACGTGAAGCTGCTCGGGCGTATAGAGATCGACATACTTGCGCACCTCCGGCCGCGGCCCCACGAGGCTCATGTGGCCCCAGAACACGTTGACGAGCTGCGGCAGTTCGTCGAGCTTGTATTTGCGGATGAAGTAACCCGAACGGGTCACGCGCGGATCGCGGCCGCCGACCGTGATGAGCCCCTTTTTGTCGGCGCCGACCACCATCGACCGGAACTTCAGCAACCCGAAATCCTTGTTATGGCGCCCTACCCTCGTCTGACGATAGAACACCGGACCGCGCGAATCGAACTTGATCCAGAGCGCAACGATCGCGAACACAGGGCTCAACACGAGGAGTCCCGCTCCGCTTGCCAAGATGTCGAAAATCCGTTTCACGGGCGCCTATTCGGAGATGATCTCCACGAAGTTGGAGATGACGTATTCCACATCCTCATCGCTCAGACGCGTGTGCAACGGCAGCGTAACCTCGTTGCGATACTGGTCGTAGGCGTTGGGAAAATCCGCGATGTCGAAGCCCAAAGCCTTGTAGGCGGTCATCATGGGCAGCGGCTTATAGTGGACGTTGCAGGCGATGCCGCGCTCGGCCATCCGCTCGATGACCGCATTGCGCTGAGCGACGTCGCGGCCGAGCAGTCGCACAAGATAGAGGTGGCCGCTCGAAGCGTGATTCGGGCCATAATGGTTCAGAACCTGCACGTTACAGCCCTCCAAAGCCCGGTCGTAGGTCTCGATGATCTGCCGGCGCCGGCGCAGCAGCTCCGGATAACGGTCGAGCTGCACCAAACCGAGCGCTGCCATGATGTCGGTCATGTTGCACTTGAAGTTGGGCGCGATGATGTCGTATTCCCAGGCACCGAGCTTCGTTTTGGCCAGCGCATCCTTGTTCTGACCGTGAAGCGACAGCAGCTGCAACTCCTTGTAGATGCGTTCGTCGTCGATCCCCTCGACAGGCAGCCATGTCAGTGCACCGCCCTCGGCCGTAGTGAGGTTCTTGACGGCGTGGAACGAAAAAGAGGTGAAATCGGCGATCGCACCGCACGGCCGTCCGCCGCGCTCGGCCCCGAAAGCATGGGCCGCATCGGCCAGAACGACGATACGGCCGAAAGCCTGCTGTATGTCGTTGGCAGGACGGAAAAGAGGACGTTTGCTCTCGACGACGGCGAAAATCCGGTCGTAATCGCACACCACGCCGCCCAGGTCGACCGGAATGATGACCTTCGTACGCTCGGTGACGGCATCCGCCAAACGATCGTAGTTCATTTCGAACGAACCGGGCGCCGTGTCGACCATTACGATCCGGGCACCGACGTGGTGCACGACGCTGGCCGTCGCTGTGTAGGTGTAAGCCGGGACGATGACCTCGTCACCGGGACCGACGCCCAACACCCGCAGGGCCAGCTCCATGCAGGCAGTCGCCGAATTGAGACACACGGCCCGCGAAGTGCCGCACCGGGCGGCGATCTGCTTTTCGAACTCTTTGGTGCGGGGGCCGGTGGTGATCCAGCCCGAACGCAATGCTTCGCCGACCTCGGCGATCTCCGCCTCCGTAATGTCCGGCGGCGAGAAAGGAATATTCCGTAGTTTCATCTTTCTTTCGAAATTTATCTACATGTTTTGTAAATGATATTCAACACCCGCGACGGCATCAACTTGGCCGCAGCATACAGAAGGGCCCAAACATCCTCTTTCCATCCGAATCCGAGCATCCGTTTGACCCGACGACGGAGCGTCAGAATGCTCCTGGCATGCTTCCATCCCCGGCGACGTTTGAAAAAGTTCTCGTCCAGACGGAACCGGAAAAGGAACTCGGGAACGTTGGCGAACCGACATCCGTTTTTGAATCCGGCGGCCCACATCATCATGTCTTCTCCGAAATAAGTATCCTCGGGATACAAACCCGCCTTATCGAAATAGGTACGTCGGAACATGACGGTAGGATGAATCATGCAATCGCGCTTGCGGAACAATTCGAAGCACGCATCGTGCGTGGCAGGCATCCGCTTGTGAAAATAGTCGTTGCCGGCGGCGTCCATCTCAACGGCCCATGTACCCAGGCATTCGGTCTCGGGATGCTCGTCCAGATAAGCGACTTGCTTTGCGAATCGCTCCGGCAATGAAACGTCGTCGGCATCCATGCGGGCGATGTAGGAATAGCCCTTGGGCAACACCAACTGCAACAACTCGTTCAGCGAACAAGCAAGTCCCAGATTCCGGTCCCGTTTCACGACATGCAGGCGATCGTCGGGCAGACTGCCGACATATTCGTCGACCTCCTTTTTGACGGGCCCATCATAAATAAGGTAGAAATCGAACCGGTCGTAAGACTGATTCAGAATACTCTCCACGGCCTCCCTGACGAACTCCGGCCGGTCGTTGGCGTACAACGACATGATGACTGCCAAATTACGCATCTTAATACCGATATTTAGAGTTGATCAATTCCGTAATAGCATCCAAATGCCGTTGGCAGCTTCCGTTGTCCTGCCAAAAATGACACACTTCCTTCAATCGTTTCTGCCTGGGAGTAACGGACTTCTGCCCGATACCGGAGAGCTGGGCCATGAAATCCTCCATATTCTGCGGAGAAGGAGTACATTCGAGAATTGAAAAATCCATATTCACCTTGCGTGTCGACACATACTCCTCCTTGTCATAAGGAAGCAAAATGATCGGTCGGTCCAGCAACAGAAAATCGAAGATAATGCCCGAGTAATCCGATATCAACGCATCGAAATTGTTCACAACAGACATGACATCGGGAATCCGGTCTTCGTTCAGCAAGAGAATTCGGCGGCAAGACCTGTATTTTTCGATATGGTTGCAATCCAACTGGTGGGTCCGCAAACAAAGGATGATCCTCTGCTCCTCCAAAAACTCCTGAAACCGGTCCAAGGAAAAATCGGGGAACGGAAAGAAACGCGTCGGAGAAGTTGCACGCCACGTCGGAGCATACAGAACCAGCCGATCGTTGGATGATACGTCAAACGGCAACCCGTAGATACGGTGCAGAAAACCGATCTTATCCTGAGGATTCCAAAGCTGATCGTTCCAAGCCTGTCCCAAGATTTTCACCTTCCCGACGGGAACAGCGAAACTCCGGGACATGATCTGCTGAAAAAGTTCGGATGTTGCAGAAACAAGATCGTATCGTGAGTAGATGAAGCGAATCAACAGGTTTTGGATGAAATTGTTCTCGCCGTTCATCAAACCGATACCCTTGAAAGGAAGCCCATGCCATAAATTGACTACGACCCGTCGAAAATCGACATACGGGATCCGAATCGGCAGACCGCCCGAGGTGATCCAGGTGAAAGCGGTGAAAATAATCGCAAGATGCGAAAACCTCTTGGTTGTGATGAAATAAGGTCCGACCGTCTTGTTGAGCTCCGCTCTCAAGACATCGTTATTGATGATAAAATAGACTTTGTACTGAGGTGCGTTCGCCAAAAAATACTCGAACAGATATTTTGAATTGAAATTGTACTTCAAGCTATCGTATCCGGAAAAAACGACGGTATTTTTTGACCGCGCGGCAAACTCGTACCGAAGATAGGCGAATAGGATTCGCAAATAATTCAGCATATATCTAACGATTTAGAATATCCTTATATTGAGCAATGGAGATACGTCCGATATCGACGGAGGCATTCTCTTCATAAAGAGCTCTTGCCGCTCTTCGGAATCGGGACGGATCGGAACTGTACTCCCTGATGGCAGTGAGAAGTCCTCGCGCAATATCCTCTTTGTCCAAGACGACAGCCCAGCCTGCGCCCCGCGTTTCGATCATCCGCCCCATATTGGTACCATAACTGACCAGACAGGGCGTACCGACGGACAAAGCCTCCGTTATGCTCAAAGGCATGGCCTCGGAACGCGAAGTCAACAGATAGATGTCGCTCTGCTGCAAAATATCCATCTTCTCCGTACCGAAGACCGGACCATGGTACTCCACCGAAGCGAGATTCAGTTCCTTCAATGCTTCGATCAAACGCAATACGTCTTTCTCTCCCGGCGGAATATTATCCACATTGATCTCTTTGCTGTTTCCATAACCGTAGATGTCGATACGGACATTGCCGGCAAGAACATCCCGGACCGAATGCAAGGCATCGAGGAGCATATCCAGCCCTTTGTAATAAAAGTCGATCTTCGACAAATAGACGATACGAATTGGATCCGTCCCCCCTCCATTCAGACGAGGAGGGTAATCCCCAATGCTGATCGGATTGGGAACGACGATATAAGGGTGGTCCGGATAAGCCGAATTGCGCTGTTCATCATCCGAAGTAAAGCATAATGCCGCCGCCTTGGCGACGAATCGGTTCAGAAAAATCGCAGCGAAAAGACCTTTCTTCAAACGGCCTCGCCGCAATGCCGCGCGCGACAACCCTCCATGGCTGACTATCACATAGGGTATACCTTGGGCTATCGCATAGAAAAAATAAGGGATAAACCGCAAATTATACACCGAATGGAAAACCAGCAGATCGGCATCGCGCAAAAATCGCAGCGGCGTTTCGGATCTGTATATCACAGGAAACGGATAACGACCGTTCGTATCCTTTTTCTTTCCGACGAGCAACAGAAAATTCCGGATGCTGTCATCCGCAGCCGTCTGCCGCCGCATCAACTCCGGAATGACCGTATTCATGCCACCGCCCAAAGCGGTCGCATCTATATCGGATATGTGGACAATTTTCATACGTGTGCTTTTTTGAAAGGATACTTCACCCTCAACAATATGTCCGCGAAGATCAGAAGGACGAAAATCATATAGAAATTACGCAACAGACTGCTGCGGGAAATATAGATACAATTCGTTATGACATAGAAAGAGATCACCAGCAGAACCCTGCTCCGGGAGACGTTGCGTTCGAACCAGCCGATTGCATAGCCCAAAACAATCGGAACGATCGTCAAACCGCCCAACCCCAGGTCATACAATTCAGCTATGAAACTCGATCCGAGACCGTGTCCGTTCGCAAAACCTTCGGGTGAAATATGATACGCAACAGCATTGCCCAGCAGATTGCTCGGATTGTCCGGCAAATACCCTCCTTCGTTAATATTGATCAAAGGAGCGAAAACATACGGCACATCGGAATGCAAATCGAAATATTGCATCAAAGGCAGAATGTAGAAATTGGTAGACTGCGCGTAAAGGAAATAGCCCAAAAGCGAACGCTCGTCGCTCATAACGAAAACACCCGACTGCCGGACATACTGGACCAACAACAAAAGCAGAACACCCGCCACGCCCAAGATAGACATCAGCAGAAGTTTCGGCGACTTACGGGTATAGAATCTATAGTAAAACCACAGAACGAACAGAAAAGAAAGAATGACCCGATTTCTTACTCCCACGAAGAAGAACAGAGAAATAACCAACAAATAGATTTTGGAGTATTTTTTGAACCGGTCCACATCGGGCAGCGAAGCAATAAACAGAAAATAACCGAACTCGAAAAAGACTCGGGACACCGAAATGACAATGGGAATCGACAAAGCAGAAGTGTAATAGGCATAATACCCCTGGGAAAGAATGAATTTGATTTCCAGGTAGTATTTCAAGAGGGTGAGTGGCAGCGACAACAAAAATATTCCCCTGCCCCACTCCTCTAATTTAGGAGAATGCTGCATTCGACACTCCGAACAAGAAGTCCGCCTGCGAGGTCCGGAACACAGCACGCCGATGAAAATACTATTAAGAATAAGCGCATTCGCACATAATGTATTCTTAATCACCGTATCGGAAAAGACGAAATCCACCTGCATCAATTTCCGCTCCGCTATGGTATCGAATGCCACGAACAGCACTGAAACCTGGAACATGAAATAGCCGAACAAAAACAAATTGAACGCCGAAGTCAAGCTATATCGGCGAATGCTCACCAAACAAATATATAGAAAAGTAAACAGGAGGTAGCATTCCAAAGCCGAACATGAAAAAAGGTGTTCATCGACTACGTTCAGAACATGAACCAGCAATGAACCGAGCAAAAAAATCCCCTGCACAGCCAACAGAAAGCGGCTATTGGTCGACGATATTGATTTTACAGGTACTTCCATGAATAAAACAACCGCAATGCAAACTCACATATCTTGTGCAACAGAAAGAACAAAGCGATTACGATAATCGATTGCTTCATGTTGAGCACGCCGATCAGCAATGGGAACACGAACAAAGATGCGTAAATCGAACTTTTGACCAGAGAACTCCCCAACGAATACGAAACCATAACGTTTTCACCGATAAAAATGGAAAGATTGGCAAAAACGGAGGAAAACAAGATGATACTCAAAGCCAAGCATATTTCCGTTGTTAGCGGGAACGAATAATACAGCAACACATATTTCTGTAACAATACCAACACAAGGAACAGCGAAACACTGAAAACAAAAACGCCCCCGAATATTCGCCGCATCTGCGACGGAGACGACCGAACCGACACATGCCCCAATATGATCGAATTCAATATCTGAACGGGAATAACAAGCACCGACAGGATTTTGAACGAAATATCGAGCAACGCCGCCGTAGAAAGAGATATGAACGTAGCCGACAACAAATTGTACAATTTGTCCGACAGCAATAAATTCAACCGACTTGTAAAAAACGGAGACGATTGGACGAATACATTCTGTATGGCCACGAAACTATTGGTCGGATAACAATGAAGATGGTACTTGCGGAAGACATACCCGAGAATATACAGATTGCTGAGAAAATATGAAATCACAAGCAGGCAAACATACCGAATGCTATCGCTGCTGCCCTTGACCAGAAGGAAAGTAAACAGCAACAGAAACAAGAATCTGACAACGGATATGCGAGGCAGGATCTTTACGTCATGGAATGCAACCAGCACATGGCTTACGGAAAAGACTTCGGCCAAACACAAAATCAAGAAAACCTCAGTATACAGCCTGATGGCTGCATCCTCGACAAAAACGGTCAAAATCAGAAAAACGACGACCCCGAAAAAGATGAACAACACCGACCGGAGCCAGAAGATTCTTGACACCAATATGGAGATTCCGGCCCCTTTGCGGAACCTGACATATTCGGGCACCTTTTGCAACATCAACAGATCGGTCCCGTAATTGATGATGGCTACGCCGATACAGGCGATAGACTGGGCCACTATGATTTTACCATATTCGATATTTCCGATCTTCGACAACAAATAAGGGACAATAACAATACTGATCAAACTGTCCAGCCCCCGGTTTGTTATAAGCGACAGAAAGTCTCTTACGATACTATGATTCAACTTCACCATACCGAATCCTGCACACCTACAACGCGGCACTCGACGAAAAATCCATTCTGCTTCGCGCGCGAACAGCCGCATTCAATCGCTCCATGAAGTCGTAAGCAGTGCGGCTGTCGATCGGAACGGGATTGTTTTTCAGTCTGTTCAAATTGATATTGGACACGATCACCTCCGGATCGAACGACTCATCCGAAATTCGGGGAGCCAGACCGAGCGCATAAACATAATTCCGGAAACAAACTTCCGGCTCGTCGTCAAGACCCAATATATTCTGCAACGAACGGATATGCCCGTTCCGGATATTGTAACCCGCTATATAGGGAAACAGCAAAGCCACCGCATGTCCATGCGGATACCCGTAATAAGAGGTGAACGGATAGGAAAACGCATGCGGAGCGGTCGTCTTTGTGATATTGATAGCTCGGCCGGCCCAATATGCCCCCTCGGAAACCTTATCGCGGACTTCGGGCGTAGGGGCACTGACTGCAACCGGCAGATTCGGCCACAATAAAGTTATCGCCCGACGGGCAAAACATTCCGATTCTTCGGTTGCATTTACATTCCAAAATGCCTCGATGGCCTGGGCGAGCGCATCGAAACCGGTGCAGGCCGTCAGATAAGGCGGATTGTCGTAGGTAAAAGGCGGATACACGATCACCTTATCCGGTAAAATACTGTCATGTTCCACCGAATACTTCACCTTGTTGCGATATAACACAGCGAATCGGGTTGCTTCGCTTCCGGTTCCGGCAGTTGTCGGAAGAACGATCAAAGGAAGCAATTCACCATCTTTTCTGTAATTTCCGGTATCGATCTCACCTACATAAGCATGGAAGAAACGCAAAAGTTTGGCCATATCCAATACGCTGCCGCCACCGACAGCAACGACAGCCGAAATAGGAAAAGCGCCGAACAAAGAGAGACCTCGCTGCAAATCGGGCTCCCTGGGATTTTCTTCGAAATCGAAAAATTCGGACACAGAAATACCCAATGCCTTGAAAATCGCATCAAAATGCCGCTTTGCACCGCAGGCTTCATACGATCTCTTTCCTCGCACCAAAAGAATATGCCTACCGGCATATTGTTCCAATGCCGGCAGCAACTCATCGATGGACGCACTACCCCTGTATGCAATCTGCGCCATATCAACCATTGCTATTTCAGAAACTCCATCAACGCTTTCTTATTTTCAACGGGAGCGACCGTCGGACGCCCCAAATCGGCACGAGCACCTTTGCAAACCTTCACTTCGAGCAATACGGGACCTTCCGCTGCCCGCAGTTCCGCCAACGCGGATTCCAGACTTCCGGCATCCGCAACCGATTTGACGGTCCTATAACCGCAAGCCGTTGCTATCTGCAGAAGATCCATTCGCAAAGCCACGGTAGGCTGTCCACCGACCGAGTCATGCGCCCCGTTATTGAACACGACGTGGATATAATTAGCCGGTTTATTATCTCCGATGATGGCCATGGACCCCATATGCATCAGTACGGCCCCGTCACCGTCAAAACAGAAAACCTTCTTATCCGGCTTCCGGAGTGCTATACCCAAAGCGATCTGCGAGGCATGCCCCATGGAACCGACCGTAAGAAAATCGCGATGATGACCTTGGTTCCGAGCTTCCCGGAACTCGAACAGCTCCCGAGAAATCATGCCGGTAGTCGAAACCGCTGCATCCTCCGGCGCCATGGAGGCAGCCACGATTCGGATGGCCTCCTCTCTGTTCAACGACAAACAGACATCGTCTTTTTTCTGCAGCGAGTAATTCTCGAACGTTCCTTTACGGATAACCAACGCAAACGGCTCGCCGGTACGATCCATATAAACTTTGGCTTCCTCGATCTGTCGGGAAGCCTCGTCTGCATCCTGCGACAATACCGCATGCTCGATTCCCATGGTTTCCAACAGCGGAAGCGTCACCTTGCCCTGCTTGACATGCTGCGGCTCGTCCTTGACTCCAGGCTCTCCCCGCCATCCGATCAACAACAGCATGGGAACATTATACACTTCCTTGTCGGAAAGCGACAACAATGGATTCACAGCATTACCCAAACCGGAATTTTGCATATATACCACCGGAATCCGCCCTGTAGCCAAATGATGACCGACAGCCAATCCTACGGCTGCACCCTCGTTGGCAGGTATGATATTATCGCTCGTTGAGGAGGTATCCGTAATATATGCACACATCGCTTTCAACAACGAATCGGGCACACCGGTAAAAAAATCCATCTGCAACGAACGCAGCTTCTCTACAAAGAATTCAGGACTAATCATTTTTCAGTAAAACTACTTTGTACCGGGAATCAGTTCGAGAATCTCTTTGACCGGCATACATAACGAATTGGCCTCATAGGAACGACCATGGGCGAGAATGGATTTTGCCGTATCGACCATGGCGGGATAAGCGCTCCGCAACATGTGGTTGGCATAAATAACCACATTAACGCCCCACTCGGCCAATTCCTCTTCGGCGATATGATTGTACGTCGTCGGTACGACCACTATGGGAACCGATGAATTGACTTTGCGCAATGCCGTGCAGAACTCCTTTATGTCCGCTCCCGACTTGTCTTTGCTATGAATCATGATGCCGTCCGCACCGGCTTCGATATAAGCAAGCGCCCGCTCCATTGCATCCGCCAGGTCTTTGCCTGCGATAAAACTCTCGATACGTGCAATGATCATGAAATCATCCGTAATCTGAGCGTGTTTGCCGGCTCTTATCTTGTTGCAGAAACCTTCGATCGAATCCTGCGTCTGAACGGCATCCGTACCGAAAAGAGAATTCTTTTTCAGACCTATTTTATCTTCGATGATAACAGCAGAAATGCCCAGGCGCTCCAATGTACGTACCGTGAAAACGAAGTGCTCGATCTTGCCACCCGTATCACCATCGAAAATAACCGGTTTGGTCGTACATTCAAGCGTATCGTTAAGATCGTGCAGGCGCGTAGTCAGATCGACGGCCTCGATGTCGGGTTTTCCTTTGGATACCGAATCCGTCAGACTGCTCGACCACATTCCGTCGAACTCCCGCTTGATGCCGTTGACCTCCACGTTCGTATGTTCGATGATCAAACCCGTCAGTCCGCAATGCGATTCGCAGATACGCACGATTTTTTTCGCCGATATCAAACGTTTCAGACGTTTCAGACGAATATCGGGCGTCGTACCGATCTCCTTGAGTTTCTCGTTCAGCTGCGTAGACGATATGCCTTTCGTATAAGGCACGTCGATCACTTTTCCGCCCCATTTCGCAAGCACGTCGATTACTCGCTGACGAGTCTCTTTCTGAACACCTTCTTTCCAATCGTCGCCATGCACTACATAATCGGGCTTGAGTTTCTCCAGATTCGGCACATAGTCCAACGTAGTCTGAGGAATCACCTCCGACACACCTTTCAGATTCTGCACAACCAATGCGCGTTGTTCATAATTCAGATACGGAAGTCGTTTGTAGCTGGCGATAGCGGCATCTGTCAACACCCCCACAATCACGCGGCCGTACTTACAGGCCTCGGAAATGATATTCAAATGCCCGGGATGAATAATGTCGGCACTCATACCGACGTAAACGGTTTTTTCCATAATGCTTTTCTGTTCTTGCTTGCTCTTCAATTTCTTGCAGCTTTTCACACCTCGGCAAAGTCCGAATTCGTGCGGACTGGACTCGGCTTAAGAAAAGGTGCTGTTCATGGCGACCGGACTATTGTTGGAAACCTGTGTCATAACCGGCCGAGGACCGAGACCGACAGACAATCAAGCCGTCTCCTCAGCGTTTTTAATCTCCTGATCGTATTGTTCGAAAGCAGAGTTCTCGGACTTGTACTCGGGAACGGTGCGCTTCATCAGACGGACCATTTCGGGAATATTGACGTCGCGGCCGAGCTCCTCCAGCCGGCACACGGCCTTGAGCGCATCGGCGTAATCGTACTCGCGGATTTTGGCGATGCGGATGCGGTCGTGCGACGTGGGCAGCGTATTCTCCTTGCTGGCGAGGACCTCCTCATAGAGCTTTTCGCCCGGACGCAGGCCGACATACTCGATCCGGATGTCCTTGCCGACTTCGAAACCGGCCAGGTGGATCATCTGCTCGGCCAGATGGACGATCTTGACGGGTTCGCCCATGTCGAAGACGAAAATCTGGTTGCCCGAAGAGATGGTCGCCGCCTCCATGACCAGTCGGCAGGCCTCGGGAATGGTCATGAAGAAACGCTCGATCTCGGGGTCGGTGACCGTAACGGGACCGCCCGCAGCGATCTGCTCGCGGAAGCGGGGAATGACCGAACCGTTGGAACCCAGCACGTTGCCGAAACGCGTGGTGACGAACTTGGTGCAACCCTTGACGACACCCTTCTCGACGGCCAGACCCAGCGACTGGATGTAGATTTCGGCGAGCCGCTTGGTGCAGCCCATGATATTGGTCGGATTGACGGCCTTGTCGGTGGAGATCATCACCATGCTCTCCACGCCGTATTCGATACACTTGTCGGCCACGTTGCGCGAACCGGCCACGTTGACCAGCACCGCTTCGCACGGGTTCTCCTCCATGAGCGGCACATGCTTGTAGGCCGCCGCGTGGAACACCACCTGCGGATGGTAGGTGCGGAAGACGTAGTCCAACCGCGTAGGGATGCGGACATCGCCGATGACGGGCACGAAATGGAGGTCGGAGTGCTCGTCCTCGAACTCGAGACGCAGGTTGTGCAAGGGAGTTTCGGCGTTGTCGAAGAGAATCAGCCGGCGGATCCCGAACTTCACCAGCTGGCGGCACAGTTCCGAACCGATCGACCCGGCCGCACCGGTCACCAACACGACCTTGTCCTTGAAGTTGGCGACGATCTCCTTCATCGAGATTTCGATCTCGGGACGCCCCAGCAGATCTTCGATCTTGATTTTGCGGATGCTCGACAGATTCAGCAGCTTGCCGCCCTCGATCTCGTCGATCACGGGAGCGATCAGCATCTTGATGTTGTACTGCTGGCAATACTTGACCAGGCGCTGCTGCTCGGACTGCGCATCGGTATGGTAGGCGAACAACACGGCGTCGATGTCATAACGCTTGCACAGATAATCGAGGTTTTCGCCCGTATTGAAATAGTAGATCGGACGCCCCGAAGCCGTATGCCCTTTGAGATGCTTGCCATAGGTGAGAAAACCGGCCACATGGTAGTGGCTGGAGTGGCTCAGACGCGTTACGAGGCCCACCGACTTGTCGCTGTTGCCGTAGATGAGCACGCGGCACAGCGAGTTCTGCTCCTTGACGCGCTTTTTCAGGATGTCGTAGACGAGGATCATCGCCACGCGAAGAAGCACCAGGAGGAAGATCGTGATGGCCACGTCGCAGAACAGAATTCCGATGAAAATCGGCATTGCCATGTCGATGGAACCGGTCAGCCACAAGAACAGGCCCAACAGCGCATCCTTGCCGAAAACAGCCAGGCAGATCGCGCCGATGTCGCGCAACGTCGAATAACGGATGATGGTGCGGTAAGTCCTGAAAGCCACGAACGTCAACAGCGAAAAGAGCGCGGCGCCGAGCATCCACAGCAACATGAACCGCCGGCCGAAACTATGATAGGTCCACAAGTCGCACACCAGCAGCACCGTCAACGACGATGCGATCGACGCAGCCACGTCGCAGCCCAATATCAGCCACGCGTTGAGATAGCGATCCGCCAGAAATTTTCGAAAAAAGGCATCCCTGTTTATCATAAAATCCATATCGACGTCTTCTGTTTTTAAAACTTTTCCTGCAACGACTGCCAAACAAAAGCCGTTCCCGAAAAAGCATTTTTCAGTTGTTTCTTACCGATACGCATATCGGCCTGTCTGCCCTCGGCGGGCACCGAAAGCCGCGCTTCACAGCGCTGCAACCGGATTTTCCTGCTCCCATACGTTTCTTCAGACGGTTGGAGCGAACCCGAACCGCACTGCGGGCCGGACACCCGACCTCCGAGCGAGCGACCGAAACGGATTCGCGTTACACCAAAACGCACGGCCTAAACATGGGTCTTATACCCTTTCAAGCACGATCGGAGCCTCTTTTCCCGAGCTCGGCAGGCACGTGCGGCGAAACGTCACGAAACCGATCCGCCACGCTACGGCCGACGGATTCCGCTTCATTTACCCGAGTCCCGACACGAAGCCCGGGCATCCGCCGGATTGCTCCCGAGCAACGCAAAATATTGGGAATCAACCGACGACAGACGGATTCCTTTACGCATCGTTTCGCAAACCGATCCGTACCGAACTGCGGGTAAAAGTTTGAATTAACGAGTGTAAAGGTATGAAAAAGCTACGATAATAGCAAACGACGGAGGAATGTTTTTCTACCCCCCCATAAAATAAATAAACATCTACAGACCAATAATTTACGCCATCAGATACAATGAAAAGATTTTTATCTGCTCTTTTCCGATCCGCCGAACGGACCGGGAAATAGTTATTTTAATATTTTAAAATAGCGATTTTTGATTCGAACTATTTAATATATCATTGCATTATAAATAAAAATAAATATTAATCCAAATAAGAAAGGAGTGTTGTTCGAAGAACCGAAACACGTTCGGAAACTGCGAATCGGGCATGCGTCCAATGCGCATAATTTGGCAGACTTGGCAGTTATAACAACAACGAGGATACACGACCTTTCCGACCGGGTGAGTACATGTCCGGTTCGAGTTTTTCCCATCTTGGGGTTATTGCCCCGCAAACGGCGGAAAAGATTTCCGCGCCCGGGCGGTCAGCACCCGGGCGCTTCGGGACCGGGGGGGGGCTGGGGCCCCGAAAGATATTAGCGAGAGAGGAAGAGGAAGAGGAAGAGGAAGAGGAAGAGGAAGAGGAAGAGGAAGAGGAAGAGGAAGAGGTGTGGAAGCATGGGCAGCTCGCGCGATATAAGCGGCCGGGGGGGGGCAAGCGATGCAGGTGGCGGACAATGGGCAAATAGGCAATGGGCAAAAAAAAACGGCCCGGCAAAGGGCCGGGCCGGAAACGCGAACCGGAATCCGCCGGTGCCGGACAGGCACCGGGGAAACCGGAAACGGTTCGGACTACTCGTCGTACTCGCCGCTGCCGTCCTTGACAGGCGGATTGTAGGAAGACTGCGGGGTATTCTTGTCGATCCACTCCTGCGTGAGCAACGAATCCTTGGGGAAATCGAGGTCCTCGATGCGGTTCACCGTAATCTGGTACTGGGCGTACTGGTTCAGACGGGTGGAATAGATGCTGTAGATGCCCAACACGTTGCCGACCGTACCGTGGCGCGGAACGGGCTGCATGGCGAAACGCGCGTAACCGCTCGTACGGATGGAATAGACGCCCGGATCGGCCGATCCGGAAGCGCTGTCGTTGAGCGTCATCAGCACGGCACCGTAGAGACTGGCATTATCGCGGCTGTAAGCCCAGTAGAACCACTTGCCGAAAACCGGCGAACCCGAATCGGTGACGATCCAGTTGGGGAAAGGATCGCCGTTGGTGCCGAAAGACGGAGCCTTCTGCTCGGGCTCCCACACGATATTGCCCTCGGCGTCGCGCACGATATTGCCCTCGGCATCGCGCTCCTCATCCTGGTAGGTGATGTTGGCGTAACGGATTTTCACCCCCTTGAAACGCATCAGACGGCCGTAGTCGTCGCGGCCCAGCTGGCTGTAGTTGGAAGCATCGACCTCCTTGACGTTGGTTGCGTCCAACTTGCAGGGCTCGCCCGGAAGCACGCGGTTGTAGGCGGGATTCGTCAGACTGCACCACAGATCGGGGCTCTCGAAGTTGGAATTGGCATAGTAACGGTCGCGCAGGCCCGCATTGAGGGCGTTGGAGGGCGCATCGCCCAGCGAAAGCATCATGCGGTAGTTGCCCAGGTAGAAATCCTTGAGCTTGACGTAGACCCACATGCTGTCGAACGTGTCGAGGTTGACGTTGAACGTGGTGTAGAGCGTACCGCAGAGCTTGAGCTCGATGGCGGCCGTGCCGTCGTCGATGTAGAGCGACTTGTAGATGTTGCCCTGCGAATCGGTCGAAATGACCTTGCCCTTGATATAGTAGCCGGCGGCTTCCTTCCAGAACTTCAGGTTGCCGGGATCGGTCTCGAACTCCGCCTCGACGGCCGATATGGGAGCACCCAGCTTGACGGTCTTGGTGTCCGACCAACTGTTGTTGGAACCGGTATTCTCCAACGAACCGAAATATTCGGAAGAGATGAACTTGTCCTTCACCTCCTTGATGGTTATGGGCTGGAGTCCCTCCAACTGCATGTCCTCGTCGGTCCATATCTTGGCCGGCGCCGGCGTATCGAAGTCGTTGTAGCACCCGGCCATGAAGAACGCGAGCGCTGCGAACAGAAGTATCTTATTGGTTTTCATAGTAAGTAGAATCGCTTTTCGGGGTTAGAAACGGAAATAGACGTTCAGATAGTAGGTAGTCCCGAGCATGTAGAAATACTTGGAATCGAAGCGCGAGAACTTCACGCCCTCCGGCGTGCGCACGCGGCGCAGACGCATCTGCTCGTAACCGCCGGTGCGGATGTCCTGGTTATTGAGGATGTTCTTCACTTCGAGGCTGAATCCGAGCATGTAGACACGGTGGATATACCAGTTCTTGCCCACGTTGGCGCTCAACGTACAGTAACCGCCGAACTTCTCCTGCGCGCGCATATCGCGAATGCCGCGGGCCGCCGCCTTCATCGCCTCGACGTTCATGTCGGAACCCTTCTGGCTCTCGTTGATAATGATGTTGGCATAGTACTGCGTGGCCTGCGAAGTGCGGTAGTAGGGATTCATCGAGAGATAGAGCTTGTCGTAGTAGTTGAAATTCAACCCTGCGAACCAGTTGCGCGGACCGCGGTAGTCGAGACCCACGTTGAGAGCCAGCTGCGGCGAACTCTCGACGTGCAGGCCGTCCCACAGCACCTTGTCGCCGCGGGCGATCTTCTCGCTGTTGTCGATCGTCTGCACGAAGTCGGGATTGGAGGTGTAGGTGTAATCGCCCCAGTTGATCGCACCGACGACTGAAATGCCGTTCCACACGGGCACCGAGACGGCGGCCTCGACGCCGTAGTAACGCTTGTCGATGCCGCTCATGGCGAAGTTGGTGAACGAACGCTCGACGTCGTCATAGAACGAGATGACCTTCGTCTGGTTGTGCATCGACGTGTAGTAACCCGAAACGCGGGCCTTGATGTAGGGCAGATTGAGATTGTAGGTCAGATCGGCACCGAAAATCTGCTCGGCCGAAACGCCCGGCGTGGTCGTGTTGCGCGTACGGGGCGAGACGAAGGCATTGGCGAACTTGGGCGCGTTCTGCATGTAAACGACGCCCGCTTCGAGCGAATGGGCGCCCGAGAAACGGTACGACAGATTGAGCTTGCCGCTGTAGACGAGGTAGTCGAGCTTCTTGGAATCGCCCAGCGAATTGTTGGGGAAGAGACCCTTGCGCCACAGACCCTCGCGGTGCATGGTCGAATAACCGACCTTGCCGGCCACGTTCATCGAGAAACCGCCGACGCCGTAGGTGTAGACGGCCCAGGCGTTGCTCTCGAGCAGGTGTGCGCGGTAGTTGTAGCTGATCTTGTCGCCGACGCGGGCCACGCGGGCGTGCCCGGTCTTGAGGTAGTAATCGAGGTCGTTCTGGTAGTTGAGCGCGCTCTGCGACATGTCGCGCTCGGCAAACTTGTCGACATCGTACCAATAGTCGCCGCCCAGGAGGTCTTTCACCTCGTCGTAGTACCAGGTGCGGTTGATGCGCAGGTTGGCACCGCCGACGATGCGCATGTTGTTGCGGATCTGATGCGAAACGTCCACGGCCAGGTTATAGTCGAGCTGGTCGGTATGGCGCTCCTCGATCATGAGGTTGGAACGATGCTGCGTGGCGAGCGTCTCCTTGAACTTCTCGTCGGTGCTGTCGGCGAACTGATCGATCAACGTATTGTCGATCAACTGGTTCTGATGATAGAAACGGTCATACTGCAACATACCGGTGAAGTTGCGTGCCAGCTCGCGGGCGCGGAAGATGTATTCCATCTTCGTCTCCTCGCTGGTCACGCCCGGCTCGATCTGGCTCAACAGCGACGACGGCAGATAACGGTAGTAGTCGCCGCGGGGATCGCTCGCGTCCTTCCAGGTGAGGGCCGAATAACCGTTCTTGCCGAAACGGAGCGCCGTGGCGGCGTTCAGACGCGTGCGGTCGTCGATGTCCCACGTATAGTTGAGCATGGCGATCGGCTCGTGGGTGTTGCGCACACGCGAATTGCGGAGTTTGCCGGCCTGGTAACCCACATTGGGGTTATAGTAATGGTTGCCGAAGAGGTCGTAGGCTTCGTCGGTCGATGCCTGCTGGGCGCCGCGCTCCGAAGGCGACGCGAAGAAAGTCAGAGCCAGGCGATGCTTGTCGCCGAAGAGCTTCTCGGCCGAGAGGAAGTAGGAATAGGAATTATAGTAGACTCCGTCCACATAGCCGTTGCCGCCCTGACGCGTACCGACCGAGAGGCCGTACGACCAACCGTTGTCGAGCTGGCCCGAAGCGTAGGTGACCAATGCGCGGAAACGGTACATCTGGTTGCCGTTGGCGACGCTCACACGCAATCCCTTGCGCATCTGCGAAGCGCGGGCGTTGACGTTGGTCATGCCGCCGATGCCGCCCACGCCGAAGTCGGAAGCGGCCAGACCGGGCAGCGTATTCTGGCTGCGCGTAGCGTCGTTGAGACCGCTCCACAACGACCAGGGGCCGTAGCCGGTCATGGCGTCGTTGAAACGGATGCCGTTAAGATAGATGTCGGAATACTGCGAATCGTAACCGCGGACGTTGAAACGCATCTCGCTGAAACGATACGACGCGACGCTGTTGTAAAGGTCCTTCGACGAAGAGAGCGACGACGGCAGCGACTGCTCGTCGGACGACGACGAATCGCTGTCGAACTCGGCGAAGAGCGAATCGTCGAAACCGGCCGAAGAAGCCAGCGGCGAAACGACCACAGCGTTCAGGTCGCGCATGTTCTGCCCTACCCTCACGCGGAGCTCGAGCTCTTCGAGATCGGGTGCGTCGAAAGCCACGCGGTAGTCGCCGGCCGGCAGATTCTCGAAAAGGAAGTTGCCGTCCTTGTCGGTCACGGCGGAGAGACCCGTCGATTCGAGCGTCACCTTGACGTTGCTCAACGCTTCGCGGCTGCCGCGCGCAACCACCTTGCCGCGGATACCGCCCTCCTGCGCGTAGGACACGGAGAAGGTCGCCAGAGCAAACAGAAAAAGAAGTAGAGATTTCAGTTTCATAGGAAAGTATTGTTAGCTTTTATTTGCCGATATAGATGAACACGGGGAAGTGGTCGCTGAAACCTCCCTGGAAGTTGTTGCCCACGAACGTACGCAGCGGATAGCCCTTGTACTGTCCCTCTTTCTGCAACATGTAGGAACGTTGGAAAATACCGCCGTAGAATTTCGACTTGCCGGCGGCGAGAATGCGCAGCGAACCCTCCGGAGCGAAGACCAGGTTGTAGGAGACGATGATGTTGTCGAAGAGGTTCCAGGCATCGCGGTAAGCCAGCGTACCGTAACCGGCCTTCAACATGGGGATGAACGGATTGAACATGTCGCCCGGGCACATATCCTTGGGCCGGCCCTTGGCACTCAGCCCCACGACGATGCTGTCGTCCGTGGCGTCGTCGTTCAGGTCGCCCATGACCACGACCTTCGTGGCGGGATTGGCCTGCTGCACCGAGTCGACGATGGCGCGCACCTGACGGGCGGCGGCCATGCGCTTGGGATCGGAAGCCTCCTTGCCGCCCAGACGCGACGGCCAATGGCTGACCAGGAAGAAGAAAGGTTCGCCGTCGATCGTACCCCACATCGTCACGAAGTCGCGCGTGCGGAAGTTGGGCAACTCAGCCATCTTGAAAGGAATGGGGGCGCTGCCCTCGATCTTGAAGACATCGGGACGATAGTAGAAACCCACGTCCACGCCGCGGGCATCGGGCGAATCGTAGTGCACGATGCGATAGTTGGCAGGCAGCAGCCGCGGCCGGCCGATGACGTCCTCCATGACGTTGCGGTTCTCGATCTCGGAAACGCCGATCACGGCCGGAAAGTCGCGGTCCTCGGCGGCGAGGTCGAAGAGCACGTGCTCGAGGTTGGCGATCTTCTTGTTGTACTTGGTCGAATTCCAACGCTTGGGACCCTCGGGCGTGAACTCGTCGTCGAGGATGTCGGGATCGTTGATCGTGTCGAAAAGGTTCTCGAAGTTGTAGAAGACCACTTTGTAGGGCTTCTGCGCAAAGCACGCCAACATCAGCGCGACGAACACTCCTGTAAAAAGGAATTTCTTCATGGTTGCCTTATTTTAGATATTTTGTTTCGGTCGGTTTCTTGTTTTCCGGCTTGCCGCCGGGATTTTCCGGTTGTGCGGATCGCCGCCGCAGCGGAATTCCAGCCCGGGAGGTTCCCCGTTGTGCGTTTTCCATATTTTGTTCTCCCGGAGCGCTGTCCTCGGTTCCGATTCCGGCCGGAGACCGGCCGCCGGCAGTCGTCAGATGCCCCAGTCCGAGGGTCGGTTCTGCGCCTTCACCGCGTCGGCCGCCTCGGGCGGGATGTTGCGGAAGAAGGTGAAGCCCGTTTTCCTCTCGATGTCGGCCACGGTCGTCGAATGATCGCGTATCGAACCCGAATTGGACGAGTTGTTCTGGAACCAGAACCCGATGGCATGGAGCTCGCCGGCCGAACATTCCCACACGGCCTTGCCGCCGGAACCGCGGAGCAGCACCTTCCAGCAATTGGACGGAACGCCTACTTTCTTGCCGCTTTTGTCGGTAATTGTTTTGTTGTCTGCAAAATAGGTGCCTGTCACGACAAAAATCGTATCGGCATTGTGAAGCGACCGCACTTCGCGTATTTTACTCTCCAACGCACCCCATACTCCGCCGTTGAAATTGCCGTTCTGAGGCATGATGTTGGTGGCGTAGAAAGTCATCTCGTTGGTTCCTATGGTGCTGTAACGGTCGGCCGAAGGAACCTGGTGGCCGCGCGCGTAGCCCGAACCGTAATAATCGATGATATTGGCCTGTGCCGACTGCGGAATGACGGGCTGCTGGTTGTTAGGATCGTAGGCCCACTTGTCGGTACGGTCTACAGCCGGAGAGACATAATTAAGCGTCAGCGGGTAAGCCGCCCAATGCGCCACACGCTTGCCGGTATCGAAGCAGACGGTGAAGTTGCGCACGTGTCCGCCGCGTTTCAGATCGGTGAAATAGGTCTTGTAAACATAGGATTCGTTCTGCCGGTAAGCGGGCTGCTCGCCCCACTTGCGGTCGTACCAAGCCGTTTCGGAATAAGCGCCCTGGGTGAACGTAAGCCTGCGGACCGTAGCATCGGCAAAAACCACGTCGATGGTCGCCGTCCGCTCCTGCTCCACTTCGTTGCGCAGCAGGTAAATTGTCATGGGGATACCCACCTGCCCCTCTTTAGACAAACGGGGGGGGGTTGCACCCGGCTCGAACGAATCGAACGCACACCAGGTTTCGTCGCCGTCCTGCTCCACGATCGTGGCGACGAAAGACATCGAACTGCCTGTTGCGAGAATCCGGTTCGTTGTGGCGTTGCAGTCTACGAAGTCGGAACGCAACACTACGTCGATCGACGCCTCGTCGTCGTCCTTACACCCCGCAAACAGCAGAAAGATGGCCGTCAGAAGAGCCGCCGGCCAAAGGTATTTCTTGAAAATCGTCATTCAGAAAAGTTCAATTTCATGCAGGTTTTCTCGCCTCGGCATAGCCCTGTGCAAGCACGGCTCTGCCCTCGGCTTATCGGAAACCGCGCAAAAATTCGATCTTGAGAAATTTCTCAAAGAAACCGAACTCTTGGCAGGGACAACGCCCCGCCAAGAGTAGGTTTCGAAAAAGGGAATAAACCGTACAGCAAGACTTCTTGCTGAAGAATTACTTATAAATTACAACGATCTTTTTGAAACGGGCCTGCACATTATTGGAAGCATCGCCATTGTTGGTGAACTTGACCGTCTGCGCATCGCCGGTCCATGATCCGCTTTCCGTACTTGCATCGCCGGCATATGTTCCCGAATCAACCGACAACTGATAGCCCATATACTTCTTATCAGAGAAAGTAAACTTAATGTCGATGATCTTCTTTCCCTCCGGAACAGAGAACGCAAACGTGTTGTAACGATAAATACGCAACTCCTTGGCGGAAGCATTGTACGTAGGCGAAGAGTTGCTGGTCCCCTTGTCGCAGGCAATCGTAACATCTCCGACCGTAGTATTTACAGCCGTTATCGTAGCATAATCGAACTCCACTTCGGCAGCACCGTCAGGCAATTGGGCTTCCTGCTCGACAGCGAGTTCAGCCAAAGTGGTTCCGTTCAAGGAAGCGACGAGCGTAGTGGTGTAGGGAGCACCCGAATCGTTGTTTCCCAAAGCCGTGATCGTCACCGAATTATCGCTTTGTTGCGGGGCACTGAACTTATCGCTGTTGCCGCCCTTGCATTCAAACATGACGAGCGCACTGGTAGCAATGTTCTGCGTTGTGAACGTAACCGTCTGAGGCTGCGGATCGCTGCCGGCGAAAGACTTGAGCTCAGAAGTGAATCTCAGAACCGGAATCGCCGTATTGTTAGCAACCTTGGTAGCGACGACCGTGAAGTAACTACCGGTTCCGGCGGCATTGCCATTGTTGACGAACCAACCCTCAATATCGACGAGATTGCCGACATACGTATCAATATTGAGATCGGCGCTCGGAGAAGAGAGAGAACCCGTATAAGTCGACTCGAACGGGAACGTCACATTGTAATAATTGCCGCTCTTGACAAGCGTACCGGTCATTTTGACGAAAGTCACTTTGGGCGAAGTCATCAAACCGGCAATATTATCGGCCGTGATCTCCACCGGCTGGGGGGGGGTCGGAGCCGTCCCCGTACCGGTTTTGGTCACCTTGGCGCCTTCGCCGAACTGGTACACGCCGCCGTAAGCAGCAACGGTACCCTTGACCGAAACGACATCGCCGACGGCAACTTCCGGAAGAGCATTGAGGAAGACCAACATGGTTCCCGTAGCATCCTGCATGACGAAACCGGCAGCATAAGTAGCAACGACCGTAGCATCCTTAACCTCGTAATCGCCGGCAGCGGAAATCCCGGAAATATTCACGACAGGAATGGGATCGCCGGCTTCCAGATCGACGACCTGACCGCCCGCACCCGTCTGCAGCGTAATGTCGTCGATACGCACGTTGGATGCAAGAATAGGCGACAGGAAACGGATGAAAAGCTTTTCGGCCGGAGCCTTGAGCGTAAAGTCGGCGGTAGCCAGCACCCAGTTCTTTCCGGCGCTGTTCTTGTCGCCATCGTTGGTCGTGTACTCGATAGTCGACCAGGTCGCACCATCGGCGCTAAGAGCGACGAGCAGGTTCGCGTTCGACCACGTATAGTCTTTCTTATCATAATCGATGGTCTGCTGACCGCCGAATGTCAGATGGAGATGGGTCTGCTCGGGCGTCAACGCGATATTCTGCACGATAAACCTGGCGGGCACATTGCCGAAAAAGAGAATCGGCGCACCCGAAGCTTCCTCGTAGCTGGACGAATTATTGGGAGACGACTTGCGCACCGAAACATTCGTGCCCGCGTAAGTTACGCCGGCCGCACCCTCACCGGTCTTGGTCCAACCCGTATACTTGTCTACATCGGTATTGGCCACATTGGCATCCGTGCCGAACGTCTCCTTGTAAATCAGAACGGGCGTCACGATTTCGCCGCTCGGCGACTGCAGAACCGTGATTTTGGCAGTAACCGTATAAGGTACGCCGTAAATCTCCCCGGTGGCCGAAAGAACGGCGACGGCCGAACGCTCCTCGATGCCGGCCGGCATGGGGTCGACGGTGAAGACGAGCGAGGAGGTGCCGGCCTTACCGGAAGTGATGTTGGGAATGCACCAATCCTGGTCGGACTCGAAAGCCAGCGTCCACGTACCGGACGAAACGACCGAAACAGCCTCGGTCTCGCCACCCGCGGAGGCGATGCCTATCGTCGTGGCCTCCTTGTCGTTGACCGTGATGGAGGCGTCCACATCGCCGCCCTTGTCGTCGTCGGAGCAGGCGCCGAAAGCAGCCGCAGCCAGCGCCGAGAAGAACAACGAACGCCAAAAATTCAAACTTTTCATAAAAAACGATTTTAATAAAACAAACAGTAGCAATTCCGGTTGAAAGGCCAACATCCTGCCGAAACAGAAATATTGATGTGTAAAGTTAAAATTATTTTGAATGGCAACAAAGTTTCTGCCACTTTTTTTATGACAGAAAGAGACCGCGGCATGCAAAAAGAGAAAAATCCGAAAGCAATCGGGGCGAAAAACCGAAAAAACCGACAGCCCGCCCGGGTCCGACACCCGAAGATCGCCGCCCGGGCGATCGGCACACGCAGAACGCCGCCCGCCCGAAGTTGCGGCACCGGAAAAGAAACGCCCGACCAAGACAAGGGCCTGTCTCCGAACACGGAAACAGGCCCCGAAAACGCGAGCGCCCCACCCTAACGGATGCGATCGGCAGCCCGGACGAGCACCTCGTCGCGGAAAATGGCCCGGGCGGCCAACCACACGAAGACGAGGCTGACGAGCGGCAACGCGATGGCGGCATGCACGCCCTGGAAGTGGGACTCCAGACCGGAAAAGATGCGGGAGCCGAGATAATAATAGATTCCCTCCATGACGGCCGCCCCGATGAGCAACACCGCCTCGACGACGCACAACCGGATCTGCAACAACCGCCGCCGGAAGAGAAAAAGCGTGACAAGCGGCAATGCACAAGCCGCGGCGAGCAAAACACCCATGTAGAGGGTCGGCTGCGACGCGGCACCGTCGAGCGAACGGAACGCGAAAGCGTAAAGCCGGAATTCGCTGCCCTCGCCGGCGAACCGGGCCAGCGGCGCGAAGAGCGTGACGGCCATGAGGGCCGATGCGACGAACAGATAGAGTGACTGGATACGCTGTATCATAATCAGAGTTTTTTATCGATCAGGTATTTGTTGCGGTCGGACGAACCGCGGTTGATCAATTCGCCGAGGAAACCGGCCAGAAAGAGCTGGACGCCGAGCACGACGGTCAGCATGGCCAGATAGAAAAGCGGCTGGTCGGCCACGGGGCGCAGCGGCAGTCCGTGCATCTGCTTCCACAACTTCCCGGCGATGATCCACACCGTCGTGCCGCCGCCGACCAGAAACATCAGCGTACCGAGACTACCGAAAAAATACATCGGCGAACGCCCGAAATGGGACATGAACAACACCGTTATCAGGTCGAGGTAGCCTTTGACCATGCGTTCGAGACCGAATTTGGAGTGTCCGTATTTGCGGGCCCGGTGCTCGACGACCTTCTCGCCGATGCGGCGGAAACCGGCCTGGCGCGCCAGGATGGGGATGAAGCGGTGCATTTCGCCATAGACCTCGATGGCTTTCACGGTCTTGCGCCGGTAGGCCTTCAGCCCGCAGTTGAAGTCGTGGAGCCGGATGCCCGACGCCACGCGGGCCGTCCAGTTGAAGAACTTACTGGGCCAACGCTTGCCGATGGGGTCGTAGCGCTTCTTCTTCCACCCCGAGACGAGGTCGTAGCCCTCCTCGAGGATCATGCGGCGCAACTCGGGAATCTCGTCGGGCGAATCCTGCAAGTCGGCATCCATGGTAACGACCACCTCGCCCTGCGCGGCCTCGAAACCGCAATAGAGCGCGGCCGACTTGCCGTAGTTGCGCGCGAAGCCGATGGCCCGCACGAAAGGATGCTCCCGCCGGAGCTGCTCGATGACGCTCCACGAACCGTCGGTCGAACCGTCGTCGACGAAGATGACTTCGCACGTCAAGGCATGGTCGCGGGCCACGCGGGCGATCCACGCAGTCAGCTCGGGCAGCGACTCCTCCTCGTTGAAGAGCGGCACGACGACCGAAATGTCGGGACTATTCGTTGTCATTGCCGGCGAAAGGTTGTGGAGCGCGCGCCGTCATGCCGGCGACGATCAATCCGAAGAAGAGCCCGAAAAAGACGCTCGACCAGATACCGCCCAGGATGGTGGAGAAAAGCGACGGTTCGGGCGTATTGCGGAGCTGCTCGACGAGCGCCTCCACGGGACCGGTCATGCCGCTCTTGCCGGCCAGGCGGGCGAAGATGTCGCCAATCTTGTCGACATAGTTGCCGTAGCCGAGCACGAGATGCAGGAAGATGTAGTTGACCACGCCGAGAAGCAGACCGGCCGGCAACGACATGGAAAGCACATAACCGTAGCCCTCGCCGAACGAGAACCCGTCGGCCGCCGCGGCCAGCGCGGAACGCCGGCGCGTGAAGCGCAACAACAGATAGAAATGCAGCACGGCAACCGCCAGCCACTCGATCATGATGATCGCGTAAAGCCCGATCTTACCGCTGAACAACACGCCGGTCTCCAGCACGGACGATGCGGCCAGCAACAAGCCTACGTAAGCACCGTACCGGGCGGCATCGCTCCAAAAAGTCTTTTCCATTGCAAATATGTTTTACATTCATTAATCATTAATCGGCAGCAACCTTTCGCGTCCCGGCACGGATCAGGCAAGCCTGGCTCTGCAGGCGGCCGCTCGAAAAGGCCGGAATCATACGGCCGCCCCCAGCCCCTCCGGCTTCGGCGGAACCCGACGCCCCGGCCGCAGCCATGGAAAGCGTCTATTGCAGCTCGCCCCGGCCCTGACGCAGGATTTCGGGTTCGTCGCCCGTGAGGTCGACCACGGTGGTGGGCTCCAACGCTCCGGGGCCGCCGTCGATGACCAACTGCACGTCGCGCAGGTAGCGCTCGTGGATCAACTCGGGGTCGGTCATATACTCCTGCGTCTCGTCGTCCTGCCGCACCGAAGCGGTGACCAACGGGGTGCCCGAAGCCTCGACGATGGCCCGGGCCACGGGATGCGCAGGGATGCGCACGCCGATGGTGCGGCGCTTGCCGAGCGTCTTGTCGGGCACGCGCGACGAAGCAGGCAGCACGAAAGTGAAAGGCCCCGGCAGATTGCGTTTCAGAATCCTAAACGCAGCGTTGTCCACCCGGCAGAACTCGGCGACCTGGGCCAGGTTGGCGAAAACGAGGGTGAACTCGTTCTTCTCCTTCAACCGCCGCAGCCGCTCGATGGCCTTGGCCGAACGCAGCGAACACCCGAAAGCGTAGACGCTGTCGGTGGGCCAGATGACCGTGCCGTCGTTCTCCAGCACCGCCACGACCCGCTGCAACTCGCGTTCCGAAGGATTCTGCCCGTAGATTTTCGTAAGCATGGAACAAATATAGGTAAAAACGGTGGAAAACAGGCGACCGTCCGCAAATAAAACGCTTTGCGGCAACGTCCGCCCGCCTGCCGGACACGACAATGCCCCGCCGATACGAACATGACAACCTATCCGTCAGCCGGTTGTCCCGAATTTCCGTTCGAACAGCAACCGGTTCTCCTCGCCCCAGGCAATCATGGCATCTATGATCGGCAGCAGCGACCGCCCCAACCCGGTGATGGCATATTCCGAACGCGGCGGGAGTTCCGCGAAGATGGTTTTCGCAACCAGACCGTCCTCCGCCAGTTCTTTGAGCTGGAGGTCCAACACACGGGGCGCCGCTTCCGGCAGCACTTTATGCAGTTCGCTGGGGCGCATCGGTCCGTTCCGCAGTTCATCGAGGATGCACGACTTCCATTTCGAATTGATCAGACTCATGGTCAGCCGCAGAGGACAACTCAGGTCGACGGGTATTTTTCTTTCGTACATGGCCGTTCAATCGGGTTACGCCACAAAAATAGCCATAATCCTCCATACGGAAAATATACCGATAATTTTTTCGGTATCCGAATCATTTTTCGGTACTTGCACCGATCGGCGGCACCCGTTAACTTTGCGGCCGTATAACCCCAAAAACACAATCACCATGCGCAATCCGATCCAGGAATACGAGGCTGTCGAGGCGGCCGCCATGAAATTTGTCAGAAGCGTGGCCGAGGGCGACAGCAGCCATGCACGCGAACTCTTCACCCACGATGCCGTGCTGTTCGGCTTTCTCGACGGGGCGTTGGAGCGCGGCTCCATTGAGCAATTCTACCGCAACGTCGACAGCGTCAGCGGCGGCGAGGGTTTCAAGGCCCGCATCGACGTTGTGGCCGTCGAGGAGACGCTCGCCGTCGTCCGTGTGCTCGAAGAGGGCTGGGGCGGCCGCATCGACTTCACCGACTATCTCCTGCTGCTGAAAATTGGCGGCGAATGGAAGTGTGTGGCGAAAGCCTACAACCAGAATTCCGACACCGTCCGGAAATAGAAGCCGGCCCGCGCCGAACCGAACCGAAAAGCCCGCCTTTCAAGGCGGCTTTTTCTGTCAACCGAAGCTGCCGGTCACCTGATCTTGCGCCGGTCGAGCTCGGCGCTGTAGGCGCGGGCATTCTTCATGTGCTCGTCGAGCGTGCGGGCGAAATTGTGGTAGCCGTCGAACGTGGGCCGCGCGCAGAAGAAGATGTAGTCGTGCTTCTCGAAGTTGAGCACGGCATCGATGGCGTTCTTGCCGGGCATGCAGATGGGCGACGGCGGCAACCCCTTATTAATATAGGTGTTGTAGGGCGACGGAAACCTGAGATGTTTGTAGAGGATGCGCCGCAGGGCGAAGTCCTGCATGGCATACTTGACCGTAGGGTCGGCCTGCAACGGAATGCCCCGTTTGAGGCGGTTGATGTAGACACCCGCCACGCGCGGCATTTCGTCGGTCATGCGGGTCTCCTCGTAGACGATCGAAGCCAGCGTCATCACCTCCAGGCGGCTCAGCCCGCTGCGCTTGCGCAAGGCGTCGCGCTCGGGAGTCCAGAAACGGTCGTACTCGCGTTTCATGCGCCCGACCAGCTCCTCGGGCGTGACGGTCCAGTAGAACTCGTAGGAATCGGGAATGAACATCGAAAAGAGCGTGATGCTGTCGAAACCCAGCTCGCGGGCCTTCGGACCCGAAGCGAGGACCGCCATCAACGCGGCGGAATCGGCCTCGATCTGCGCCGCGAGCTTGGCGGCCAGCTGGGCAGGAATGCGCACGTTGTTGATGGTCACGCGCACGGGAGTCTGCAATCCCAGTTTGATCGTACGGGCGATGCGGATCACGTTCATGCCGCGGGTCAAGGTATAATGGCCGGGCTTGAAACTCCTGGCGAGCCCGATCCGCTTCGCGTAGAAACGGAAAGCGGCGCGGTGGCGGATATGGGGCATGAGCGAATCGACGACCTGGGCGTAGTCGGCCTGCGAACCGATGTAGAGCTCGTACTCCGCACGCACGGCATTGCCCTTGAACTGCACGAAGAGTATCAGAGCGGCAAGCAGCGCCGCAGCGGCGCATGCGGCCAGGACGCTGAGGATTTTTTTACGCATTGCTTCACGAAATTTTTGCAAAGATATAAAAATTTCCTACTTTTGTGCCCGGGTGAGTCTCATACGACCAGCTCCTGCAGAATCCCCCAGGCGAGGAATCGAGCAAGGGTATGCGGTCGCAGCGGTGCGATATGAGTAGCTCACCCTTTTTTCATGCCCATACGTGACCCTCACGCAAAAGGGAAGGACGGGACCCGGCTTCGGATTCCGTCCTTTTGCTTGTCCGCCGTCCGGGAATCGGGATCTGTCCCGACGGTTTCCCGTCTTCCGTTTCCGGCATCGCCCCTGTCGCTCTCTGCCTTCGGCTTTCCGCTTAAAACGAAACTTTGGCGCCGACGGTGCAATTGACCCGATAACCCGGGTACCAGGGATAGTCGTAGAGCCTGCGGTCGAGCAGGTTGCGCCCCTCGGCGAAGAGGGAGACGCGCCCCGAAATCTTCCATTGGAAATCGACGCCGAGGTCGACGGCGAAAGGCACCGAATAACGCCCGAGCGAACGCTCGCCGTCCTGCTCGACGAACACGCTCCACCGGCGCCGGCTCTCGGCCCGGGCGGATATGCCGAACGCAATCTTGCGTCCGACATAGCGGACGGCGGCATCGGCCCGGAACGCCGGCTCGCCGTTTTCGAGCTTGTTGCGATGCCCGTAGATGAACAACGCTTCGTCGTTGTAGAGGAATCCGTGGACACCCAGGTCCATGCGCAACTGGCTGACAGGCCGATAGACTACCTCGCCGTGGAACGACGTGACGGTCTGCCGGGAAAGCGCGGGCAACAACTCGCCCGAAAAAGCCTGGGAAAAGGTGTCGTCGGCCAACAGATCGCCGTACCAGAAAAGATGGTGGTCGCGGACAGAAAAGGCCGCATAGACGCGATAGTCGAAGCGGTCGCGCCAGAGACTGCCGCCCAGACCGATGCGGACGTTGTAGTCGACCGAACTTTTGTTGCCCCACACCCCGCTGCGCACGTAGGGATTCTGCCGCGCGAGCGATCGGAAACTATTGTCGCGGACCCCGCCGTCGAGTTCGAGAAAAGGTTTGAACTCATGGGCGCCGAGCACGAAATCGAGCCGCGCGAAAGGGATGATGTAGTTGCCGTTCTCCTCGCCGGAGATCATGTCGTGGTAATAATCGGCCCCGACGACGAAGCGGGCGATCTCGCCGTCGAGCCCGTAACGCGCCCCGACGCGCACCTGCTGCTGCCGCATACCGGCCAGCGACTTGCGGCCGTCCAGCCATTCGTAACCGGTCTCCAACGTAACACGATGGCGTCCGAAAGCCCGTCCGATCTTGGCGGAGGCGCCGAGCCGGTTCTGGCGAGCCGGCACGGCCATGTCGGAATGGTCGAAGAAGATGCCGCCATGCACGCCGACCTCGAAGTTGAACCGCGAGAGGTCCTGGAAATCGTCGCCGATACGCACGGCGATGCCGGCATCGCCGTAATCGACGACGGGGCCCGGGGCTGCCGAAGCATCGAAACCCCCGCCGGCAGGCCAATGGCGCCCGTAGCGGTGGAACAACCGGTTGTCGTAGCAGACCTCGCCCTCGAGCAGGTGGCGCCCGATGTATTTGCCGGCGGCCGCGCCGACGCGGTTGGTCAGACGGATCGAATTGAGCTTGGCGCCGAAATCGTTGCGGATGTCGGCATAGCGCCCCTCGTGGTTGAGATAGCCCACGACGTAACCCGTACCGGAATTCTGCGACGCGGCATAGAAATCGACCACGGAATTGAGCGGATAACCGGCACCGGCCTTGACATAGAAGGTGTGCGGCCGGTTGAACTCCCAATAGGTGACCGACGCCGGCCGGATGGTGCGCGCGGCGAGCGCCGTGCGGATGGCGAGCGGCTTGACGGAGTAGTCTATGTCGGGGTGCATCCGCACCGTGTCGGTCATGTCGGGACGCACCGGGAGCTTGGAGGCGCTCTCCAGACCGGGGACATAGGTCTTTGTCACCTCGACCTGCTTGCCGACCTGCGCCGAGGCCCCGAGCGGCAGCAGCGAGACGAAGATGCCGAAAAGGAGGAGTCGTTTCATGGTCATTTCAGTTTTTGGATGCGCGCTTTCGCCTCGTCGACGATGCCGTCGTCGGAAGGCGAATAACCGTCGGCGATACTCTGCCAGGTGGCGCGCGCCTGGAACGCATCGCCGCGCCGGGCGTAGACGTCGCCCAGAAGCAGGTAGGCCCTGGCGAGCCAGTAGGCCTGCGGTCCGCGCTCGGAGTAGGCGAAAATCTCCTTCTCGGTGCGGTCCAGATTACCGGCGGCGAAGCTCTCCTCGATGAGGTGGTAGGCAGCCGCCGAACCCTCGCGCGAACGCACGTCGGAAGCGAGCGAGCGATAGAGTTTCGCCGCTTCGGCACGCTTGCCGCGGCTGCGCAGCTGCTCGGCCCACGCGAAGCGGGCTTCGCGCAAGGCGACGGCCCCGACATCGTCGCGGGCGCAGACATCGGCGGCCATGGCCTCGATCTTCGCCGGATCGCCCTCGGCGACGGTGGCCCGCACGTAGCCGGTCATGGCCTTCTCACGCTCGGAAGCAGCGGTAACCGCATCGTAGAGCTTGCGGTAGGCGGCGGCCGCTTCGGAGTAACGCTTGTCGGCGAAAGTCATGGCCGAGAGTTTCTCCAGCACCGTGATGCTGTATTGGTTGGTGCCCAGCCCGGCCAACTCCGAAAGCGTGGCGATGGCCTCGCTGCGCTGTCCGAGACGGAGATAGCAATCGCTCAGATAATAGAGCGCATCGGCCCGGTAACTGCCCTTGGGATAGCTGCGCACGTAAGAACGCAGCGTACGCGCGGCGATCTCGTGACGGTTGGTGAGGTAGAGTTTCTGGGCGGCGGCGAACGAAAGCGAATCGCGCGAGATGGAGGTCACGTCGCTCTCCATGCCCATTTTGGCGGCGTAGCCGAAATAACCCTCGGCGTCGCCCTCCGAGACATAGATGTCGCGGATGCCCTGCATGGCCTCGCGCGCCTCGGACGAACGCGGCGCGGAAGCCACGACCTGGTCGTAGTAGAACAGCGATTTTTTGCGGTTGCCCAGGTTGAAATAGGCAAGTCCCAGGTCGGAGCAGGCCTGCACGCGACGCGGCGAGGCGGGATACTCGACGAGGAACTTTTCGAGCTGCGCGGCCCCCTCGGCATAGGCTTCCCGGGCGATGGACATGCGGCCCAGCTCGTAGGAAGCGGCATCGGCATACTCGCCGGCAGGCTCGGCGGCGATCTTGCGCAAGGCCTCGGTTTTCTGCCCGGTCCGCCCGAGCAGGCCGAGCGTCACGGCGCGCTTGTAGGCGGCGTATTGCTTTTCGGGGGTGCCGATGGCGATAGCCCGGTCATACTCGGCGACGGCCTGTTCGAACTCGCGCGAGGCATAGCGGATATCGCCCAGGCGGTTGTGGGCGTCGGCACTGTAGCGGTCGCGTTCGGTGCGGAGGGAGAGAAAGCGCCGGAACGATTCGTCGGCCTCGGCCGGCTGCTGCCGCGAGAAAGCGCAATAACCAAGGTTATAGCAAGCGAAAGCATATTCCCGCTCGGTCTGGGGAGCGCGTTTGAGGTAGGTCCGGAATTTGGCGGCGGCAACCGTGAGATCGCCCTCGGCGAATGCGATTTCGCCCTGCCAGAAGATGTTGAGCGCCGCATACTTGGCGCTGACGCCCACGGCGGCCGACTCCTCCAGATAACGCCGCGCCTCGGGGATGTTGCCGGCGGCGTAGGCCTCCAGACCGCGGAAATAGGCGATCTTCTGCAAGGCAGCGCGCACTTCGCTGTCGGCCGCGGACGACGCCCGGATGGCCCGGTAGGCGGCATCGTAGTCGCGCGAATTGTAATAGGCGGCGATCAGCAGCGACCGGATCTCGCCGGCGCGGGGCGACGAGGGATAACGTTCGAGGTACTTGGTCAGCATGTTGATGGCGCCGTTGAACGCCTCGCTGTCGGTCTCGTACTGCAACTTGGCATAGTTGAAGAGGGCCTCCTCGGCGATGGCGGCGTCGAAACGCTCGTCGGCAGCCATGGCGAACGACTGCATGGCCGAACGCTTGTCGCCGGCGCGGAGGTAGCAGTCGGCCAGGTGATAGGAGGCATTCTGCGTGATGGCGTCCTCGGGACCGCAGGCCTTGCGCAGCCACTCGGCGGCCTCGGAGTAGCGGGCCGTACGGTAGAGCGAGAACCCCATGAGGTAGTCGGCATCGCGGTCGAACTTGCCGCCGGCCCGGCCGAACGCTTCGAGGTGGGCGGCACTCTGCCCGAACTCGTCGAGCCGGAACCACGACTCGGCGATGATGCGCTCCAACTCGGCGCGCCGCTCGGGGACGGCGCGGCCGACCAAAGCCTGGCCCTCCGTAACGACATAACGGTAATTGCCCTCGCGGAATTCGAGCTGCAAAAGGTAAAACGGGATGAGCTCGCGATAGGCATCGCTCTGCGTGAGCGTACCGAAAGCCAGTTTGGCGCGATCGTAACGCCCCTCGGCATAGTCGATATAAGCCTTGTGGTAGAGCGCATGGTCGGCATACTTGCTGTTCGGGGCGATGCGGTCGAAATAGTCGTAGGCGGCGGCGAAATTGCGGTCGGCGAACTCGACGCAGCCCATGCGGATGTCGTACTGCTCGCGCCGTGCAGGCGACAGGGCCTTGTAGTCGGTCTTATCGAACATTTCGCGGGCTCGGCGCATGTCGTCGCGGGCGCAGTAGCAGGAAGCGAGGGCGAAACGCACATCGTTGTTGTAGACCGAGCGCGGATGCTCGGCGATGAAGCGCAGCAAGGCGCTTTCGGCCTCCTCGCTGCCCAGCTCGACGGCGCAGGCGGCAAGGAAGAAGTCGATCTCCTCGGCCTCGGAAAGCTGCTCGGGCGAAAGGAGCCTGCGGGCGGCCAGAAACTCGTGGCGGGCATCGGCCCAGCGGCCCGACTCGAAAAGGCCGCGTCCGCGGTCGACGAAGGAACGGGGCGAATCGGGTACGGCAGCGGCAGGCAGCAAGCTGCAAAGCAGGATCAGCAGAAAGATATGTTTGCGCATAGGTGAAATCGGAGAAAACGACAGGACAAAGATAAGGTAAAAGTTGAAAGGTGAAAAGCGAAAGGTGTTTTTTCGGTTCGCCATCCGATTATGCGCCCGCTCGCCCGGCAACTATTTTGGCGCCGGGACACCCTCGGGGAACGGAATTTGCCGCAGGAAAGACATTCACCCTAAAAAACGAAGGAGACATGATCGAAAAAGCGACGGTCGAAATGACCGAAAACGGAAAGTTCCGCGCCGCGAACGGCTCGGGATGCGACACGATGAACCCCAAGGAACTGCTGCTCTACGCGGCGGCCCAGTGCTCGGGGCAGACGGCACTGATGGTAATGGAAAAGATGCACCTCAGGCCCAAGCGGCTGGAGATCGGCTACTCGGGCGAACTGAACACCGAGGCGCTGCAGGCCGAAAGCATGTTCCGCTCGTTCCACGTGGTCTACAACGTGGACTGCGGCCCGGGCAGCGACCAGGAGAAAGCGAGCCGGGCGCTTCTGCTCACGCACGAGAAATACTGCGGACTGACGCAGATGCTGCGCCGCATAGCCCCCGTGTCGCACGAGATAGCCGTGGTGAGCACCGAACCGGAAACGGTGTGACGACTCACGATGCAAAATTGATTCTGCATTGAAAAGCCCTGCGCCCGGAGCCGGCTCGGACTTGCAGCGTGTCCCCGCAGCCGGCCCCGGGCATTTGCCGCTTTCAGCCCCTCCCCCGTCTACGGCGCAGGCATCGGGGCGGCTTATAGAAACAAAATCCGGCTTTAGCCGGGCGAGCCGAAGCCCCGCCCCGCGGAGACTCGCAGAATTTACAAATCCCCGTTCTTAACGGGGCTCGCCCCGCAAGGCTTCGGCACGAATGCTTCTGCCGCCAATGTGATGTCGAGCGAAGCGGATCGACGAACGCAGTCTACGGAGACCGCTTGCCGCAAGCGTCGATCGACGAACGCAGCGAGAGCAGAGGCCGCTTGCGGACTCTTCCGAGCAAGGAGGAGAGAGACAAACGCAGTGCAGTCAAGAATCTGTATGCCGAAGATACGGATTCTTCGTCGCTATGCTCCTCAGAATGACAGCCGGGCGCTTGTTTGGCCACCCTTGCTGCGTTGGTCGATCCGCTTCGCCTCAGAATGACAAAGCAGGAATCGAGCCCTCGAAGAGAATTTATCAATACTCGATTATATACCTTGTTGTACCAACAAGGCTGTAATTTCATTTCTTTCGGATTTCCGACAGAAGCCCCTGCCTGAGGCGGGGGTTTAGGGGTGGGTCAGAACTTGAATACGCGGCCATAGCCGCGAATTACTGCGGTCGGATTCAGGATGCCGGTCCAAGGACGCTGCTACATCGAAGTATATAGATGGATTTCAATATAGTGATTCAGAATCGCACTACTCCTCCCCTGCCGTGATGCGGCGATAGTCGGAGATGGCGAGCGCGTAGTTGTAGCGGGCGGTGATGTCGTTGGTATAGAGCTGTATCCAGCTGAGCTGGGCCTGGAGCACATCGAGAATGGTGACCAGACCCTCGCCGTAGGAATAGGTGCTCAGTTCGAGGTTTTCGCCGGCGATGCGCAGGCTGCGCTCCGAAGCGTCGACCTGTGCACGGCTCTGCACGATGGCCGTCCAGCCGTTCATCTCCTCGAGCAGGATCTCTTCACGGAGCTGCTGCGCGTTCCACTCGCTTGCGCGCCGGAGCGCCTGCGCCACCCCTACGGCCCTGCGGCGCTCGCCGCCGTGGAAGATAGGGACGGAGAGCTTGACGAAAGCCGAGCCGTCGACGAGCGTGGAGCCGCTGCGGTTGGGCGTATGGGGCCGCCAGGCCCCTCCGATACCGACGCTCACCTGCGGATTGAAGGGCGCCCGGGCACCCCTGATGCTGGCTTCGGCCTGCACGATACGCAACTGCGCGGCAGCATAGTCGGGGCGCCGTTCGAGCGCTTCGGCATGATCGGCATGTTGCGGCATGAGGATGGAATCGCGCACGCTGTCGGTCAGACGCACCGGCGCCGAAGCATCGGCACCCTGCAAGATGTTGAAGTTGTGCAGCGCCACCTCGGCCCGCTGTTCGGCGGTGACGAGCTGGTAACGGGCCTCGCTCAGGCGGGCGTCGATCATCAGCACGTCGCCCTTGGCGATGTACCCCTCCTCGAAACGGCGGTCGACCACCTCCTTCAACGATACGATCAACCGCACATACTGCCGCATGGCGGCGGCGTAGAGCTCCAGCGCCGAGAGGTTCCAATAGGCATAGTCGGCCGCGTAGCCGATCTCCAGCCGCGAGAACTCCTCGTCGCACAAGGCGATGTCGTAACCCGCCCGGGCTCTATCTACGGCGGCCCGCACCGACCCTCCGCCGTAGACCACCTGCACGAGCTGCGGCAGAACGCTGAAAGTCCACCGCTCGGCATCGTTGGAACGCCGGACCGTGGCGGAAAAACTCCCGTCGAGCGAAAGCTGCGGCAGAAAACCCGTGCGGGCCTGTCCGAAACGCTGTGCGGCGGCTTCGGTCCGGGCAGCGGCGGCCTTGAGCTGCCAGCTGTACCGGAGCACGGCGCGCCTGTAGTCGCCGAGGGAAGTCTGCGCGGCAAGAGGCGCGCAACAAAGCAGGCAAAGGAGGGAAAGGATGCGTTTCATGCTTGGCGGATGTTGTAGAAAAGGGCATAGACGACGGGCAGCACGAAGACCGTGAGCAGCGTGGCGACGAAGAGCCCGCCCATGATGGTGGCGGCCATCGCCCCGAACATCGAATCGAAGAGCAGAGGCAGCATGCCGAGGATGGTGGTGCCCGAAGCCATCGCCACGGGGACGATGCGGCTGCGCGTGGCCGCAATGAGGGCGTCGTAGGGCGCCGCACCGCCGCGCCTCAACTCGCCGATCTGCTCGACGAGCACCACGGCGTTCTTGATGTTCATGCCCACGAGCCCCAGCAGTCCCAGGAGCGAGAAGAAGTTGAAAACCTTGCCGGTGACGGCCAGTCCGAGCACCACGCCGATGAAGATCAGGGGAATCATCGACAGAATGACGGTAGGCTCGCGGTAGTTGCGGAAGAGCAGCAGCAAGACGATAAGGATCAGCACCAACGTAAGAGGCATGTATTCGGCCAGCGCCTCGTTGGACTCCTGCTGGCTCTCCTGCTCGCCGAAAACTTTCATCGAATACCCCTCGGGCAGCGCGATCCGCCCGACCGAATCGCGCAGGGCGGCGAAAAGCCGCATGGTGTTGACGTCGCGCCCGGGGTCGCACTGCGCCTTCATGACGCGCTGGCGGTTGTAGCGCCGGATCACCCCCTGACGGAACCCGAACCGGAAGTCGTCGACGGCCTGGCCGAGCGAAAAGACGCGGCCGGCGGGATTGAAGATCGGCAGCGCCTGGAGGTTGGTGAGGTTGTAGGCGTCGACGTTCTCGTCCTTCAGCAGAATCGGCATGAATAGGTCGCCCTCGCGGTATTCGCCCAGGCGGTAGCCGTCGGTGGCGATGGTGAGCCCCTGCGCCAGCTGGCTGCGGGAGATGCCGATGCGCTGCCCCTTCATCTGCGAATAGAGGGGCATCCAGGCGGGCTCGCGGTTGCCCCAGCTGTTGCGGACGCGCACGGCGCCGGGCGTGCGCCACATGATCCGCTCGGCAGCTTCGGTGAGCCGGCAAAGGGTGTCGATGTTGTCGCCGATGAAACCGAATTCGATGGCGGCGTCGGGCACGGGCGAGAGTTTGAAAAGCGACGAACGCAGCCACACGTCGGGAAATTCGGCGGAGACATAGGCGTCGAAACGCTCCTCGACGACGGCGGTCTGCTTCTTGTCGTGCACCTCGACGAGGATGTTGCCGAAGTTGGGCCGCAACGACACGGAGCTGCTGGCCAGATAATAGCGCGGCGGCGTGGATCCCAGCGTCATCGAAACGCCCCTGACCTCGGGCTGCTCGCGCAACCACTGCTCCATGCGCAGCATGTTGCGCTCGGTTTCGCGGATGGAGAAGCCCTCGGGCAGCAGGACGTCGGCCCGGAAATAGGGTTTGTCGAGCGCCGGAAAGAAGTTCTGCGGCATCCGCCCCATGACGACCAGCGACCCGAAGAAAAGCAGGACCGCCCCGGCGACCACACCCCACCGCCGGCGCAGAAGCCACGCCAGCAGGCGGTCGAACGCACGGTAGAACTTCGTGTCGTAGGGATCGCCCGGCCGGGGCTTGACCCGCAGCATGAAATTGCCGAAAAGCGGCGTCTGCGTGAGCGCCAGCACCCAGCTGAGCAACAGCGACAGGGCCAGGACCACGAACAACGGCTTGACGATCTCGGCAACGGACGACGGAGCGAGGTAGAGGGGCAGAAACGAGAAGATGGCGATCAACGTAGCGCCCAGAAGGCTCCAGCGCGGTGCGTTGGCACCGTCGACAACGGCCCGGAAACGATCGGCGCCCCGCATCATGGACTGCTGGGCGTTGTCGGTGACGACGATGGCGTTGTCGACCAGCATGCCCATGGCGATGATGAAGCCGGCGAGCGACGTGCGGTTGAGCCCCTCGCCCAAAAACTGCATGAACAGCAGCGTGCCGCCGATGGAAAAGAGCAGCGAACTGCCGATCAGCACCCCGGCCCGGAATCCCATGACCAACATGATGATGGCGATGACGATGGCCACCGATTCGGCCAGATTGAGCACGAACGCGGCGTTGGCCTCGCGGGCGATGCGGTCCTCGGGATAGAGAACCGTCAGCTCCATGCCGACAGGCATGCGGCCGGTCTCGGCTGCGAGCAGGCGGGCGATGCGCTCGCCGGTCTTGACGACATCGGCCTGCGCCTCGGTGGAGATGCCGATGCCGACGGCGCGGTGGCCGTCGACCCGCATCAGGGTCTGCGGCTCGGCGTAGCCCCGCTCGACGCGGGCGATGTCGCCCAGACGGTACTGCTTGCCCGACGAGGAGATCAGCAGCTGGTCGGCGATGTCGTCGAGACTCTTGTAGGCGCCCTCCTCCAGAATCCGGATTTCGAGGGCCCCGGCGAGCTTCTCGCCGCTGCCGACCACGGCATTCTGCTGGCGGATGGTGGCGACGATGGTTTCGGGGCGGATGTCGAAATTGGCCAGGGCCGACGCCGAAACGTAGACGTTGACCACGGGCGTCTGCTCGCCGAAAAGGGTCACCTTCTGCACGCCGTCGACCGTCACGAGGGCCGTTTTCAGACGTTGGGCCCACTGCCGCAGCTCGTCCCAGGTGAATCCCTCGTCGACCGAAAGCCCGTAATAGATGCCGTAGACATCGCCGAAATCGTCGGCGACGGTGACAGGCGATGCACCCGACGGCAGCCGCGGCTGGATGTTGAGCACCTTGCGCCGCAACTCGTCCCACAACTGCGGAATCTCGCGTGCGGAGATGGCGGGGTCGAGTTCGACCAGAATTTTGGAGAGTCCGAAGTAGGATTCGGACGTGACCTTGTGCACGCCGCGCATCGACTGCACCTCGCGCTCCACGGGCTCCGTGACGAGCGATTCGACCTCCTCGGGCGTGGCGCCGGGATAGGAGCAGACGAGCGACGCGCTCTTGATGACGAAGACCGAATCCTCCTTTTTGCCCAACGTGAAGAAACCTGCCAGACCGCCGGCCAGCAGGATGAACAGAAAGAAGGCTACGACCTTGGCGTTGCGGACGGAATATTCGGGAAGCGTCATGACCGTATCATTTCAGAATGCGCACCTGCTCGCCGGGCTGCAGGCGGTAGACCCCCGCCGTGACGACTCGGTCGCCGGGTCCGACGCCGCTGTCGATGATCACGCGGTCGCTGCCGAAGAGCTCGCCGAGGGTCACCTCGCGCCGCTCGACCCGGTCGTCGGCATCGACGACCCAGACGTAGGTGCCGCCGCCCGTGGGTGCGTAGATGGCCGAGAGCGGCAACGAAACGGCATCGGGCACGGGATCGGCCGAGAACATGGTGACGGTGCACGACATGCCGGGCGAGATGTCGTAGCGCACCGTATCGACGCCGGCGAGCTTCAGCGTGACGGGGAATCCCGACGCGTCGGACGATGTGCGGGCATAATCTTTCAGCCGGGCGGCGAAACGCACGCCGCGGTAGTTGTCGAACGCCACCTCGAAACGGGTGGCCGTATCGGCCAACGCCCGCAGCCCCTGCTCGGGCATGGTGAACTTGACGGTCGTGGTATGCGGATCGACGAGCCGCAGGATGGCTTCGCCGGCCTGCACGCGCTGGTAGTTGTCGACATAGGTAGCCTCGATGACGCCCGGGAAAGGAGCCTTGATCTTGGTATCTTTCAGGAGGTCGAGGGCATTGTCGTAGGCCGAACGGGCCTGCGCGAAGTGCGTACGGGCCGCCTCGGCCTCCTGACGGGAGACGGCCTGATGTTCGAGCAGCCGCTGCATGCGCTGCTGCCGGGAGCGCGCCTCCTCGAAAGCCGAGCGCGTGGCCGACACCTGCAACTCGACGTCGCGGGGGTCGAGCTCGGCGAGCAGCTCCCCGCGCACGACGCTTTCGCCCTGCGCCACGGGGATGTCGGCCACCTGGCCCGCGAGCTTGAAGGCGAGGGTCACGGCATCGTCGGGCGTGGCCATGCCGGCGAAATCCTTGCGGATGGCCGATGCCTCCGCCGCGACAGCGATCTTGACGGGCCGCACCGGAGCGGAAGGAGCGACGCTCCCGGAACGGCAGGCGCCGCACGACAAAGAGAGAAGAAACAGGAAGAAAGGGCGCATACGAAAAAAGTTGGCTTCCTGCGGAAAGGAAGTCAACTTTCATACCACAGCCCTGCGGCGGGCCTCAACGGACCAACATTCGGACGATCACGCCCGTACACCGCAGTCCGCACGCCGCCGGGAGCCCTGCCCCGCCGACGCGTCAGAAGCGCAAATCGTCAATATCGCGGCAATTGGCCTTGGCGGCGATGGTTCCGTCGTCGAGCACGACCAGGCCGTTGTTGGCGCGCAGCATGGTTTTCATGGTCGAGGCGTCGATGTTGTAACACGGCACCCGCACCGAACCGAAAGCATGGCTGTAACCATCGTCGAGCGCATCGGGCGTCAGACAGACGACCTCAGCACCCTCGGCCCGGGCCGCGACGGCCAACCGCTCCATGCGCCGCTCGCACCGCCGCGACAGGCGGTCGAAACGGGTGACGCACAACATGTAGAGCCGCCCGGGAGTGGCCAGCACACGCTCCGTGGCGTTGCCTTCGGCATCGTGCAGCGAAAACTCGCCGATCATGAAACGCGAAACATGCACCGCCTCGGGAGTGCGGGTATCGACCCACTCCCACACGTCGGCATCCTGCCACTCGCTCTCCTCGAGCCCGAATTCACGCACCTCGCCCGTGCGGAGGTTGCGATAGACGAGGACGGTTTCGGCCACGGCACCCTCCGACTCGACCTCCGACATGGCCTCGCGGATGTTGACCCCGACGCGGTAAGGGAGAAAGTCGACGAGCGGAAGATGGCGGTAGCAATAATAACCCAGATACATCGACGAAGTGAAGAAGATGCAGGTCAGCGCGATCTCCAGCGCCTTGAAAGCGAAAATGCGGTCGGGACGGTAACGCCACCACACCACCACGGCCATGGGCAGCAACGCCAGATTCTTGAAGAACGTCTGCCACGGCGTGAGTTTCAGCGCCTCGCCGAAGCAACCGCAGTCCTCGACGGGGAGGACCGTGGCGCTGAGGAAGGTGAGCACCGTGAAAAACGACATCGATGCCAAGGCGAAGATCGAAATCAACCGGATGCGCACCTTGAAAAGCAGCATGCACCCCATCATGAGCTCGGCGCCGCACAGCCAGATCGAAAAACCCATGCTGGCGCGCTGGAGATACTCGATGCCGTAGATCGAGAGATATTCGTTGATCTTCAGGGCCGTGCCCCACGGATCGACGACCTTGGTGAAACCCGACACGACGAACGTGCAGGCCAGCACGAGGCGGCAGACGCAGGCCGCCCACTTGAACAGACGGCTACTTCGCATGGACGGGAAAGAGAGGATTCAACAAATCGCATATCTTGGCGAAGATGCCCTGCGGCGTCTCCATGCCGCCGCAATCGTTGCTGCAATCGACCACGCGCAGCGCAGGATCGAGAGCTGCGGTATCGAGGTAGACCTCGCGCACGGCACGCTGGAGGGCGAGCGACGACTCGTGGATGTCCTCGGCGCCTTGCAGGTAGCTGCGGTCGTCGCCCTCGCGCACGGCGGAGAGCTTGCGCTCAGTAAATGAAAAGGGTACGTCGAGGAACAACGACAGATCGGGCCGCGGCAGGGCGTTGTGTCCGAACTCGAGATCGAGGATCCAACGGGCCAGCCTGCGGCGCTCGTCGCCCGCGGGCAGCTTGGCGCACTGGTAACCGACGTTGGAATAGACATAGCGGTCGAGCAGCACGGCCTTGCCGTCGGCGATCCACTGCCGGATCTGGGGCGCGGCCTCGGCCCGGTCGCCGGCAAAGAGCAAGGCGACGAGGTAGGGATCGACCCGGTCGGCGCTGCCGAACTCGCCGCGCAGAAAACGGGCGACGAGCTCGCCGTAGACCGGAGCGTCGAAACGCGGAAAATGGAGATAGGCGCTCTCGATGCCGCGCTGCGCGAACCGCTCGCGCAACAAACCGATCTGCGTCGATTTGCCGGCACCGTCCAGGCCTTCGAGTACGATGAACATAGGGGTTTCTTCGTTTATGGCATTAGGAGCGCAACATGCGCACGGCCCGCCGCAAGCCCTCGGCCAGGGCGTCGACCTCGGAGAAGGTGTTGTAGAGGGCCAGCGAGGCGCGGCACATGCCCGTGACGCCGAAATGGTCCATGACGGGCTCGGCGCAATGGTGGCCCGTACGGACGGCGATGCCGAGCTTGTCGAGGATCATCCCGAGGTCGTAGGGATGCACGCCCTCGACGTTGAACGAGACGATGGGACACTTGTCGGGAGTCCGGCCGTAGATGCGGAGCCCGTCGATTTCGCTGAGCTCCGCTTCGGCCCGGCGGAGCAGGGCGGTCTCGTAGGCTTCGACCTCGGCGGGATCGAAACGCTGCACGAACTTCACGGCCTCGCCCAACCCGATGGCCCCGATGAAATTGGCCGTGCCGGCCTCGAACTTGAGCGGCACGGGAGCATAGGTCGTACGGGCGAAAGTGACGCGGTCGACCATGTCGCCGCCGCCCAGAAAAGGCGGCATGGCTTCCAGAAGCGCCCGCTTGCCGAAGAGCACGCCGATGCCTGTGGGACCGTAGAGCTTGTGGCCCGAAAAAGCATAGAAATCGAAGTCCGAAGCCCGAACGTCGACCCCGCCGTGCACGGCGCCCTGGCACCCGTCGACCACGACGATGGCGCCGACGGCGTGCGCCGCGTCGACCACGGGCCGCAGGTCGGGCCGCGAACCGAGCGTATTGGAAGCCTGCGTCACGGCGACGACACGCGTACGTGCGTCGATGAGCTGGCCGAGCAACTCGCTATGCAGACGGCCCGTATCGTCGAACGGCAGCATGCGGACTTCGGCGCCCTTGCGCTCGGCCAGCAACTGCCACGGCACGAGGTTGGAGTGGTGCTCCATCTCGCTGACGAGGATGTTGTCGCCCGCCCCGACGAACCTTTCGCCCCAGGCATAGGCCACGGTGTTGAGCGACGCGGTGGCGCCGGACGTGAAGATCACCTCCTCCTTCTCGGCGGCCCCGATCCACCCGGCGATCCGGGCGCGGGCCTCCTCGTAAGCCTCGGTGGTCTGCTCGGCAAGGAAATGCACGCCGCGATGGATGTTGGCATTCTGCCAACGCATGAGACGGTCGACCGTCTCGATCACCGACCGGGGCTTCTGCGCCGTGGCGCCGCTGTCCAGATAGACGAGCGGCCGGCCGTAGACCTCGCGGGAGAGAATCGGGAACTCCTCGCGTATTTGATTGACGTCGAACATCTTTCTTATCGGATCTTCTCCATTTTACGGGACATGGCGTCTGCCAGGGCCTCGCCCAAGGCGTCGATGCCGCAGCGCCGCACGATGTCGCCGGCGAAGCCCTCGATCTGCAGACGCCGGGCCTGAGCCGGACTCAGCCCGCGCTGCCGCATGTAGAGGATGGCATCGGCATCCATCTGCCCCACCGTGGCGCCGTGCGAACACTTGACGTCGTCGGCATAGATTTCAAGCTGGGGCTTGGCATCGATGCGGGCCGTTTCGCTCAACAGGATGTTGCGGCTCTGCTGGCGGGCGTCGGTCCGCTGCGCATCGCGGGCGACGTAGACCAATCCCCGGAACTCGCCCACGGCGCAGCCGCCGGCGATACCCTTGACGAGCGAATCGCTGCTGCAATCGGGCACGTTGTGGGCCGTATGCAGGTCGATGACGCAATGCTCCTCGCCGGCGGCCAGAAAGAGCCCGCCCAGCGAACTCTCGGCATGGGCGCCGTCGAGATCGACGCGATACGAGGCATTGGCGCTCGCGAGCTGCACGACCGTCATGCAACACCGGCTTCGGGCCGCCTGCATCACCGTTGTTTCGGCGAAAGCCTCGGCGAGGAAGATTTCGGTGAACTGCAAGGCGGCGTCCTGCTCCAACAAAACGGAGAGCGTCGCCGCGACGGGCTTCTTGTGCACGACGACCAGGCGCGCCGAAACGCCGGCGGCAACCTCGACGCGCAACTTTGCGGGGTCGACGGCGACGAACGGCTGCACTGCGTCGGAATCCTCCCCGATGCGGAGCCGCTCGCTCCCGACGGACCGGAACCCGCTGAGAATATCGGTCATGGCGGCCATTATTCCTTATACTCGTTAATCAACCAATCGTAACCCTCCTTCTCGAGCTTGAGGGCCAACGTCTTGTCGCCCGAGTGGATGATGCGGCCCTTGTAGAGGACGTGCACCACGTCGGGGACGATGTAATCCAACAAACGCTGGTAATGGGTGATGACCACCGTGGCGTTCTGCGGCGTATGCAGCTTGGTGACGCCCGTGGCGACGATGCGCAGAGCGTCGATGTCGAGCCCCGAATCGGTCTCGTCGAGAATGGCCAGCTTGGGGTCGAGCATGGCCATCTGGAAAATCTCGTTCTTCTTCTTCTCGCCGCCCGAGAAACCCTCGTTGACGGCGCGCGAGGTGAGCTTGGCGTCCAGTTCGACCACGGTGCTTTTCTCGCGCATGAGCTTGAGGAACTCGGCGGCGGACAACGGCTCCTGACCGCGGAACTTGCGCTGCTCGTTGACGGCCAGCTTCATGAAATTGGCCATCGTGACGCCGGGAATCTCGACGGGATACTGGAACCCGAGGAAAAGCCCCGAACGGGCCCGGTCCTCGATGGACATAGCAAGCAGATCCTGCCCCTCGAACGAAGCGGACCCTTCGGTGACGGTGAACTTTTCGTTACCGGCCAAAACCGACGCCAAGGTCGACTTGCCCGACCCGTTGGGCCCCATGATGGCGTGCACCTCGCCGGCCCGGACCTCGAGGTCGATGCCCCGCAAAATCTCCTTGCCGTCGACCGACGCATGCAGATTCTTTACACTCAACATATCTTTTTGCCTTGTTTTATGCTGTTAACCTACGCTGCCCTCCAGACTGAGGGACAACAATTTCTGCGCCTCGACGGCGAACTCCATGGGCAACTTGGCCAGCACCTCGCGGGCGTAGCCGTTGACGATCAGCCCGACGGCGTCCTCGGTGGAGAGGCCGCGCTGGTTGCAGTAGAAGAGCTGGTCGTCGGAAATCTTCGACGTGGTGGCCTCGTGCTCCACGACCGCCGAACGGTTGCGGCAGTCGAGCTCGGGGAACGTATGGGCCCCGCAGCGGTCGCCGATCAACAACGAATCGCACTGCGAATAGTTGCGCGCGCCCTCGGCCCGCCTGCCCACGCGGACGAGTCCGCGGTAGGAGTTTTCGCTGCACCCGGCCGAAATGCCCTTGGAGACGATGCGGCTGCGCGTATTGCGCCCGATGTGGATCATCTTGGTGCCGGTGTCGGCCTGCTGGAAATGGTTGGTCATGGCCACCGAGTAGAACTCGCCGACCGAATTGTCGCCCGCGAGGATGCAGCTGGGATATTTCCACGTGATGGCCGAACCGGTCTCGACCTGCGTCCACGAAAGGCGCGCGTTCTCGCGGCAGATGCCGCGCTTGGTGACGAAATTGTAGATGCCGCCGCGGCCCTCGCGGTCGCCGGGATACCAATTCTGCACGGTGGAATATTTAACCTCGGCGTTCTTCTCGACGACGATCTCCACGACGGCGGCGTGCAACTGATTCTCGTCGCGCTGCGGCGCCGTGCACCCCTCCAGGTAACTGACGTAAGCCCCTTCGTCGGCGACGATGAGCGTACGCTCGAACTGCCCCGTACCGGCGGCGTTGATGCGGAAGTAGGTGGAGAGCTCCATGGGGCACCGCACCCCCTTGGGAATGTAGCAGAACGACCCGTCGGAGAAGACGGCGGCATTCAAGGCGGCGTAGAAATTGTCGGTATAGGGCACGACGCTCCCGAGGTATTTGCGCACCAGGTCGGGATAATCGCGCAGGGCCTCGGACATCGAACAGAAGACGATGCCCATGCCTGCGAGCGTCTCCTTGAAAGTGGTCTTCACCGAGACGGAGTCCATGACGGCATCGACGGCGACGCCCGCGAGCGCCATCTGCTCCTCGAGCGGAATGCCCAGCTTGTCGAAAGTGCGCTTGAGCTCGGGATCGACCTCGTCCATCGACTCCAACTGCTTTTGGGGCTTGGGAGCCGCGTAGTAGATAATATCCTGGAAATCGATTTCGGGAATCGTCAGGTGCGCCCACGCAGGGGGCTCAAGCGTGAGCCAATGGCGGAAAGCCGCCACGCGCCGCTCGGTCATCCACCCGGGTTCGCCCTTCTTGGCCGAAATCAGGCGCACGACCTCCTCGTCCAGCCCCTTGCGGATCAACTCGGTGTCGATCTGCGTAGTGAAGCCGTACTTGTACTCCTGTCCGCCGATATGTTCCAGCAACTCTTGATCGTTCATTTATATATGCAACTTTTTTCCGCCCTGACAAAACCCCGAACTTGTTCGGCTTTGCCCCGGCTTAAAAACCGTCTCTGCAATGCTAAAATATCCTACTGCGACCCTGCAAACCCGATGCCGGGGAGCAACCGCACGTGCTCGCGGAGCAGCCTGCCTAAGCCGCAGAAAATTGGAACAAAGGTACGAAATCAATTTGCAATTTCAAACGCGAAAAGACAAAACTGCACCTCGCCGGCGAATTTGCGGCCGCGAGGAAAGAACGGCCCGCCCCGGCACGGGACAATGATTTGTCAAGCCGTATTTCACTCGGGAAGATGCAGGGACAAAGCACGCGGGCGCACGAAGTGCGGCAGCAGTCGGTCGATCGGCGCAACATTCCGTTTTCCGATTCGGCCTATCGATCGCTATTTCGGTCCTGTTGTTCGCCGGGCGCTCCGGCGATACAATCTTTTATTTATCTTGCGCCGCCGAAATGCAAACGAAGGTTCGGACCGGAATCTGCAAGCCGGCGAAAACCACGGTCACGCAGATGCCGGACCCCGAATCGGACGTATTCAAATATACTCTCGCACAGAGCCTTTCGCCGCACGGAACAAACGTTTTGTGTTATAGAAATAACGCAATAGGACTTTTTGGTGAAAAAATTGGTCCAAAATTTGCGGGGGGGGGATTTTTTGTATCTTTGCAACATCCGGGCACTACGCTGGATGTTCGGATACTGGGATGAAGACGCAACTCACATCCTTCGGGAGCACCGCTCGACATCTGGTCGGGCGGTGTTTTTCGTATCCGCCCGAAGCGGAGAGCCATTCGTTTTTCTTCATCGACCAGCGCGTGGAGCCGAGTCTCGAAGCCAAGCTGCACCGTCACGCTGCGCGGGAGCTGTATTATATTGTGCAAAGAGATGACCTTTTCGCAGTTCGTCACGCAACACCGCTTGAATATGGCCCGCGAGCTGCTGAAGCATTCACCAAAACGAGTATCGGAATTCGCTATACGGTCGGCTTCAACGACCTGCCGCATTTCGTGCGGGTGTTTACGAAAAATATCGGGATGCCGCCGTCGCAATACCGGAAAAGTTGCAACAGAATGAGAACTGACCGAATCCATTCCGCATCATAAGACTTCCGGACTTTAGCAAGGGAATGTGAAACTGCGGCGAAGAGAAAGCAAGCCGGCGAACGATTGCCGCAGAACCGGGGCCGAGCGGCCATATTATAATTAGAGAGATACGACCGGCAAAGAACAGCCAAATCCGCCCGAAGAAACCGACCGAAACAAAAACGACTCGCGACCCGGTTTCGGGCGGGCCGGAGAGCCGGCATAAATTACGGAAAAGAGTACACCCGCAAAAAGACAAACAAAAAGCGACCGCCGGAAAACCGGCAGCCGCCATTATGGATAAAAGCGAAAAACGCTATTCGCTCAGAGGAGTTACGCTGACGTAAGACTTGCCCTCGCCCTTCTTGCAGAAAGCGACCGTACCGTCGACCAGCGCGAAGAGCGTATGATCCTTACCCATGCCTACGTTCTCACCGGCGTTGTGAACCGTGCCGCGCTGACGAACGATGATGTTGCCCGCCTTTGCGAACTGACCGCCGAACAATTTGATGCCGAGTCGCTTGCTTTCCGACTCGCGGCCGTTCTTCGAACTACCTACACCTTTCTTATGTGCCATGTTGCTTCGGTTTTAAAAGGTTATGCGACGACTTCCTCGATGAGAATCTGCGTCAGATACTGGCGATGACCGTTGCATTTCTGGTATCCCGTGCGACGCTTCTTCTTGAAGACCAGAACCTTGTCGTCCTTCAGGTGCTTCAGGATCTTGCACTTTACCGTGGCGCCTTTCACTACAGGTGCGCCGACTTTGACCTGACCGTCGTTGTCTGTGAGCAGGACCTTGTCGAAACTTACGGACGAATTCTCTTCGCCCTGGAGACGGTGAACATAAAGTTTCCGACCTTTCTCAGCCTTGAATTGCTGACCTGCAATCTCTACTATAACGTACATCGAATGCGATTGGTTATATAATTCGGAGTGCAAATATACGCATATTTATCGTATAAACAACACCCGCGGGAACTTTTTTTCTCCGCCCCGCCCTCTGGCACGGTTTTGGGCGCTGCCGGGGCCGTTCCCGGGCTTCGGACCGGAGTTATACGCCATGCAACGGATATTGATCGCTTCCGACGACGGGTTTTCCCGCGAACTGATCCGCCTGGCCCTCGCAGGGCTGGGTGCCGAAGTGAGGTGCGCAGGGTGCGGCGCCGAACTCGAACGGCTCTGCGCCCGCGTGCTGTTCGACCTGATCATCGTCCTGCAGACGGCACCCTTTTTCTGCGGCCGCGAACTGATCGGCCGGCTGCGGCCCCCGGGACTGCGCCGGCCGCTGGTCTATGTGGTGTCGTGGCAGCAGAGCGAGCAGACGGTGCTGAGCCTGCTGGAGTGCGGCGTGAATCAATATCTGACTTTCCCCGTGAGCCTGCAACGGCTGAGAGCCAAGGTCGCGGGCGATCTGACATTGCAACAGCCATGAATGCTCTCTTGATCGCATGCCTCGCCTGCACGGCAGCCGCAGCCGCAGGCTTCGCGTTCCTGCTCGCGGCGGAGACGCTGCGGAACCGCCGCAGAACGTGTTATCACAACCTGCTGCGGCAACGCTATCTTCGCATCGTGATGCTGGCGCTCTTCGCCGAGCGGCCGGCCGTGCCGCACTTCCCCCTGCTGCGGCGTCGGGATTCGCGCCTGCTTCTGGCCGAGACGCTCGCCGGGCTGGGAGCGATGACCTACGGACTTCCGACCGGCCTGCTGTCCGAGATAACGGCCCGCTACCGGCTGGACGAATGGCTGCTGCGCCGCGCACGCTTCGCGCAGGGGTACCGCCGGGCCCGTTATCTGGCGCTGCTCTCCGAACTGCCCGCAACCGAATCGGTTTCCCGCCATGCGGCCCGCTACGGAGACAGCCGCAACCGCTATGTACGTTTCTATGCGCTGATGATCGCCCTCACGGCCGAACCCCCTGCCGCCCTGCAACGGATGGCCGGCTGCGCCTGGGCTTTCTCGTCCACCGAAGTCGCCGAAATCACGGCCGCTCTGCGGCGCGGACTGCTGCCCATCGCCTATCGGCCGCTCGTGGCTTCGGCATCGCCCAACCTGCGCCGCGTGGGGCTGAGCATCGTGCGGCAGTTCGGCATCGCAGAAGCCGGCCCCCAGCTTCTGCAACTGCTCGACGACGACGAAACCGCCGTTGCGCAGGCCGACGTTCTCCACACGCTGTGCGCCCTGCGGCGGCCGCTGCTGTGCCGCGAAGTGCGGCATTCGCTCGGGCGCATGAAACCGGCCGAACGCCGGACCCTGATGCGCTGCATGGCGCGTTCGAGCTACGCCCCGGAACTGCTGCGCCGGCTCTTCGACAAAAACGAATGCGCCTACTACGAAACGATCGTGCAATCGCATAAACGCTGTCTGGTATGATCGTTGCCGTCGCCCTTTTTTCGCTGGCGGTCATCGCCCTGGCCGGCACGTGGATCGCAATCCTCCTGCGGGCCCGCAACAAACACCTGCTGATCGACCGGATGCACGGACAAGTCAGCGACGCCGAAGGAAACATCGGATTTTCGCTGCTGTGCAGCGGCGTGCAACGTCTCGGACAAATCGAAAACCTGCTCTCGTCGGAATACGACCGCTGCGAGGTGATCGCAGTGCTGGACGCATGGCAGCAACGCATGCTTTTCGAGAAACTGGCCGCCCGCTACCGGATGATCCGCGTCGACTACCTGCCGTCCGACGAACTGCCCGTGCACGGTGTGCGGAGCATGTGGCGTTCGCGCCAACGCTGCTTCCGGCGCCTGGTGCTGCTCGACCGCCCCGAAGACTCAGCGGCCGACGACTGGAACGCCGCGGCATCGGTAGCCTCCTACGACTGGCTGATCCCCGTACGCGACGGCCAATACATGCTGCCGGGAGCGCTCGAACGGCTGGCCGCCGAGGCGGGACAGGAACGAACGCAACTCGTCCGCTCATGGATGGGGCATCCGTTCGCGCTGTTCGACCGCGAACGGGTGGCGGCAGCGGGAGGTTTCGGCAACCGCCCGGTCCGGCAAGTGCCGCGCCGCCACCGGCACCTCCTGTGGGAACCGCTCTTCTACCGGCCGCAAACGAAGTCGGGGCATCGCAAATGGCAGCCGTGGGCGGCACTGGCGCTTGGCGGCGCCATTGCGGCGACCGCAGCGACGGGACACGGGGTGCTGACGGTCCTGCTGCTCGATGCGGCAACGGCATGGAGCGCGGCGGCCTGTGCAGACCAGCTGCTCGCCGCAATGGCCGGTCGCACGGCAGGCTGTAAAATCGGTGTGAAAAATTTCACAGACTCGTAAAAATTAGCTATCTTTGACTTCGCCGGAGAGATACCCTCTCCCGACAACGGCAAACAAACAACGCGCTACGATGACAAACGACAAGATGGCGATGTATCTGCTGCCCCCGCTCTTCAACGCGGCAGTACGGGCCGGAGCCTCGATCATGCAAGTCTACAAGAACCGCGACGACTACGACATCAGCCTCAAGAGCGACCATACCCCCATCACCATAGCCGACCGCCTGGCCCACAAGACCATCCGCGAATATCTGGGACCGACGCGCATCCCCGTGCTGAGCGAGGAGGGGCGCGAGATGCGCTACGACGAACGCCGCAACTGGGAACTCTACTGGCTGGTCGATCCGCTGGACGGCACGGTCGAATTCATCAAGGGCAACAACGAATTCACGGTCAACATAGCCCTGATGGAGAACAACGTATGCACGGGAGCCGTGATCTACGTACCCTATTACGAAAAGATGTACATCGCCGGACGCGGCACGGGCACCTTCCTCAAGGAGGGCGTCGCACCCGATGCCGCCGCCGAATACACCTACGACCGAATCGTCGCCGGCTGCCGGCAGCTGCCGCTGGAACCGGACCACGAGGTGCTGCGCGTGGCCGTGTCGCGGTCGCACCAGACCGAGGAGACGCACCGGCACATCGCCCGGCTGCGCGAACGGCACCCCGATCTGGAGGTGGTCGAACAGGGCAGCTCCTACAAATTCTGCCTGCTGGCCGAGGGCAAGGTCGACTACTATGTCCGCACGACCCACACCTACGAATGGGACACGGCGGCCGGAGAACTGATTCTGGCCGAAGCCGGCGGCTCCACCCGCACGCTCCCCGACGACCGGGCGCTGCGCTACAACGAGGAAGACCTGCGCAATCCCTGGTTCGTGAGCCGGGCGAAAGGCTGCAAGGTCTGACCCGGACACTCGGCATCGGGGCGCCCGAAGCACACGGCGGTCCGCAGCACCGGGGAGAGGCCGACCGCACGGCTTTTGGCGAATCCGGTGCTCGTTGTTTTACGGTCCCCCGCTACCCCATCTCCGGGCCCGGCCTAACGAAATCCCCCTGCTTGCAGTCAGGCGTACAAACGAAACGGAGCGGCTCCCATAGAGGAAACCGCTCCGTTTTGGTGTAACTCCTACCCGACTACTCCTCGGATGCCGGCAGCTCGACAGCCTTGAACGTAGCGAGCACCTGACCGTCGCCGGTGAGGGTCAGCATATCGCCGTTGATGGAGAAGCCGTCGACCTGGTCGAGCATGTCGACGAACGGCTGCTCGTACTCCATATTGGGGCACGCCATCCGGGTCATGCCCATGTTATCGCCGAAAGCGAGGGTGCCGTCGATGGCCTCGTAGTTGCCGAAGAAACGGTTGCAGTTGGTGCGGCCCGAAACCATCATCTCCTCGCCGTTGAACAACAGCGTGAAGGCGTCCTCCTCGCTGTCGATGATCGCGGCAGGGATACCCTCCATCGAAACGAGCTTCCAGTTGGTCCCCGCAAGGGGTTTGTCATTCCGGCCACCGCAGCAAGCGGTCATTGCGCCGAACAACATGGCGGCTGCAAAAAACTTTTTCATGATTCGTCTTTGTTTTTTTAATGGTTCAACTTTCATACTGGCTTTCCGGCCCGGGCAAAATCCGTCAGGACCTTGCTCTGCCCCGGCCGGGCGAAAACCATCTTTCTGTCTGCCGGCAACCCGACAAATCACGGGCCACAAGCCCGCAAGGCACAAAGATAACGATTAAATCCCGACCGGCCAAACTTTCCGCCGTCAGCCTCAACGATTTCGCAGAACGCCTATCGCGGAAAACAACTTCGTGCAGATGCTTGGACGCAGCGCACGGGAAAACCGAGCGCGCCCGGTAGAAGCCGTGAACCGGCGTCACTTCGCTCTCGAAAAAGCGCAGGTGGCCAGCATCGAAATTACCGGATGCAAAGGTCGAAGACGACCAGGCATAGCCGTACGCACCGACAACATTCAAGGCTCCCATCTCGTGGCTGCGGTAGCCCGCAGCAGGAGTAAAAAGCAATCGCTCGGAGGAGTGCGGCGGAGGGTGCGGAACAATGGTTTTTGCTACAATTGCCGGTGCATCGCGGCTCTTTTGGGCCGTGCGGGCCGCAGCCTTGGCCGGCGCAGGCCCGCAAACATCCGGCTGTCGCCGGGCGTGCCCCGCAGGCTGCGACCGAATCCCCGACAGACTTACTTTGTCATTCTGAACGAAGTGAAGAATCTTTTCCCTTGCGAACCAAAGGCCGCGGACGGACTATGCCTTGCAAGGAGGAAAAAGACAAACGAAGTGCAGTCAAGAATCTGTCTACGTATACTTTTATACAGATTCTTCGTCGATCTTCCGATCTTCTCAGAATGACAATGCTGTCTTTGCATTGAATCATTTCGGATCGGAAACTCATTCGTATGCTCGCCCGGGCCGGCTGCGGGGGTCGCATCTTTGATGCGAGCCGGCCCCGGGCGCAAGGTCTTCCGTATCAGAAAGAGAACAGAGCCTGCGGGACATGCTTGCCATAATTGTCATTCTGAGCGGAGCGGATCGACGAACGCAGTGAGTGCAGAGGCCGCTTGCGAACTATGCCGAGCAAGGAGGAGAGAGACAAACGAAGTGCAGTCAAGAATCTATTTTGGACAAGGTTACAGATGTTTCGCTGCGCTCAACATGACGGTTGCAGCGGCTCTTCGCAAAGAAGTGAACGACAAACGCAGTGCGGTCAAGAATCTGTCTATGTATACTTTTATACAGATTCTTCGTCGCTCTGCTCCTTAGAATGACAAACTACTGAATTGTTCGCAAACTCCGCAGCAGACTGGAATATGCAACTGGCGGGAACGAGGGGAGGTAAAAGGGAAAGATAGATGTTCGGGGCGGTCGCAGCTTGCAGAGATAAACACTGGCGATAGCCGTGCGAGCCGAAGCCCCGCCACGCGGAGGCTCGCAAAACTCGCCCCGCTGGCTTCGGCACGAGAACAACTCCTGCACCGACCGAAGCAAAGCTCGCGAACTTAAACAGCGTGCGCTCTTTCTGAATAAAGCGAACGCAGCCTGCGGAGCAGCGAGCCCGGCGAAAGCCGAAGTGACGATCCACCGCGCTGGGAGGCTGCGGCCCGCGCAACACTGCAAATTGCAAAAAACAATCTCCGAAAAAAACGACTGCAAACAACGCAAGCCTACGAATTGCAAAACCACAAAAAAACAGCGATCAAACAACCGCAAAGAACGAATTCTTTTAACCCTCCCGCGTCATTACGCCGCCAGTGGACTGCTGAATCTACAAACCACGCTGACAAGAGCCGTAGCCCCTGTCACTCCGGGTGTGAAGTTGCTTGAGCGAAGATAAAACAAAAATAATTGATGCAAAAAAGAGTATTAAATATAAAACAACAGCACAAAAAGAACGCTGGCTTTCGGACTGCATGTCCGAAAGCCAGCGCCAACATCCGTCGGAAAGGCATCAAAGCCCGGAACCGACCGAATCGGCCGGAGCCGGCTTGTCGCCGACATCGACCAGGTTCTCCTCGGAGATGCCCAGCGACCGATAATAATCGTTGAGTTCGGCGACGATTCCGCGCCGTCCGGCATAGGAAGCCAGGTAGTAGAGATCGCCCAGCTCCTCGATCTTGTCCTCCATGACGCCGGCGACCATGTCGCCCTGCACCCCGTCGAAGCGAAGATAGTAATCGATGTATTCGATCAGCGTACGGGCGTATTCCGTCAGCAGTGCATCGCCCTTGTCGGCTGCCTCGGGCACACCCATGGCCGAAGCGGCATAGTAGGCCTCGAGGAAAGGATAGGTATTGGTATCGAGGAAGCGGATCTGCGATGTCGGGAGCCGCTCGAGTCCCAGGTCGAGAAGTTCGACGGCCTCCTGCGGACGATTCTCGCGCAACAACTCCTTGGCCACGCGCGCGAAAGAGTCGCGGGCATGCGACGCGGCGAGGTTATACTGGAGGAAATAGTCGACATAGACATCGGGATCGGCAAGGTTGCCGTAGCGGAAAGTATCTTTCAGAAGCGGCAGCGTATAGTCGGTGTCGATGCGCCCGATCTCCCACGGATTCTCCATGGGCGTGAGGATGGGCACGAACCGATAGGCATAGCCGTCGAACTGGAGGTAGTCGAGCAGTCCGAAATCCTGAAAGACATAGACCTGCGTCATGAAGATGGGGCGCTTCCAGTCGAAGTTGGCCAACATGTCGAGCAGCATCAGCTGGCTTTTGTCCAAGGCGTTCTTGCGCAGGTTGATGTAGACGGTGTCGACGATCAGATCGCGGTCCTTTTCGGCCACGATGCCCGAAGCGAGCACGTTCTCCTTGTTGACAGGCAGGGCGATGCGTTTGGTGGGGATGTAGTCGACGGCCGTTCCGTCCTCGAGCCGGATCTTGGTACGCGGATCGTCGCTGAGGACGAAATCCATGACCTGCCCGATCTCCACAGGGCGGTCGATGCGGTTGTCGACGGGCACCCAGTCGTTGACGTGGGTGTATTTCCGCTTCGGAAGCGAGAAAGGCACGCCGGCGGCATCGTTGGCCTTGGTCTTCATCTCGTCGATGTACCATTCGCCGCCCAGATAGGAGGTGTTCATGATGCGCACGTCGGGCCGTACGCCGTAGACCTCCTGGTTGTTCCACAAGGGGAAGGTGTCGTTGTCGCCGTAGTTGAGAATGATGGAGTTGGGGAGCGTCGACATCAGATAGTTCCAGCCGATGTCGCGGGCCATGTAGCGGCCCGAACGGTCGTGGTCGTCCCAGTTCTGTGCGGCAAGCACGGCGGGAACGCTCATGCAGACGGCGGTGGCGACGGCTGCGACGGCGACGTTGTTGCGCTTGGAGATGCGCACGAAAAGATCGTGCAGGGCCAAAACGCCGAAGCCGATCCAGATGCAGAAGGCATAGAACGAACCGGCATAAACATAGTCGCGCTCACGCACTTCGGCAGGCGACGCATTGAGGTAGACCACCAGCGCCACGCCCGTGAGAATGAAGAGCCACATGACGATCGAGAAGTTGCGCTGGTCGCGGTTGAGCTGGTAGATCAGTCCGATCAGTCCGAGGATGAACGGCAGGAAATAATAGGTGTTGCGCCCGCGGTTTTCGGCGATCTCGCGAGGCAGGTTGTCCTGCGGCCCGAGGAAAAGTTCGTCGATGGGCCGGATGCCCGAAAGCCAGTTGCCGTCGGTGATGGTGGTCGACGTGGGCTGGATGTCGCTCTGCCGCCCGACGAAATTCCAGAGGAAATAACGCCAGTACATGTAGGAGAGCTGGTAGTTGAAGAAGTAGTTGAGATTCTCGCCGAAAGTAGGCTCCACGACGCTCTTCACCTCGTAGCCGTCGTCGTAGGTGCGCTTGCGGCCGAAGTCGAGGACCTCCTGCCGGAGGGGCTGGCCCTGCCGGTCGCGCACGATCTCGCCGTTGTCGTCGCGGATGATCTCGGTCTTGGTGCGGTAGGCGGCCCACTGCTTGTACTCTTTCTCGCTCTTGCGGTAGTCCCACATGCGCGGGAAGAAGTGCATGAACTGCGGCTGGTGGGTGTAACCCGTGATGCTGCTGGCAGGCTTGTACTTGCCGTCCTCGTCGAGGTAATAGAAATGCTTCTCCTTGTAGTCGGCGGGCGGTGCGGAGTAGTAGGCGCCGTAGAGCAGGGGTTTGTCGCCGTACTGGTCGCGGTTGAGCACCGAAAGCAGCGCATGGGGATTGTCGGGCTTGTTGGAGTTCATCGGCGGATTGGCCGCAGCGCGGATGGTCATCGAGGCGTAGGACGAGAAGCCGACGAGGATCATGGTCGAGGAGAGCAGAATGACGTTCCACACGACCTTGCCGCGCTTGTGGGTCGCCCACGAAGCCCAGCCCAGGCCGCCGATGAGCGCCAGCGCGAAGAAGACCATACCGGAATTGACGGGCAGCCCGAGCGTGTTGACGAAGAAGAGGTCGAACATGGCCCCGACGTAGACCGTATAGGGAATGATGATGCCGTTGATGACCAGCAGAATGGCCCCGGCGATCAACATGGCGTAGAAGAATCCGCGCCAGGTGACGGTCTGCACCGTACGGAAATAATAGATGAAGACCAGCGCGGGAATGGTCAGCAGATTGAGGATATGCACGCCGATGGAGAGACCCATGAGGTAGGCGATCAGCACGATCCAGCGCGAAGCGCGGGGCTGGTCGGCCTCCTCCTCCCACTTGAGCATGAGCCACACGACCAGTGCGGTGAACATCGACGAGAGGGCGTAGACCTCGCCTTCGATGGCCGAGAACCAGAAGGTATCGGTGAAGGTGTAGGCGAGCGCCCCGACGGCGCCGGCGCCGAGGACGGCCCAGGTCGCAGGCACGGTCAGCTCACGGCCGTCGCGCGTGACGAGGCGGCGGGCCAGGTGGGTGATGGTCCAGAAGAGAAAGAGGATGCAGAAAGCGCTGACGATGGCGTTCATGGCGTTGACGGCCATGCCGACATAGTCGGGGTTGCCGAAAGCGAAGAGCGTGGCCAGGCGCGCAAGCATCATGAAGAGCGGCGCTCCGGGCGGGTGGCCCACTTCGAGCTTGTAGGAAGTGGCGATGAACTCCGAGCAGTCCCACAGACTCGATACGGGCTCGATGGTCAGCAGGTAGACGACGGCAGCGGCCGCGAAGACCGCCCAGCCGACGATGTTGTTCCAACGTTTGAAAAGATTCATATTGTTTTTAACGATATATTGTGCATTGCAGCGACGGCCTTAGCCTGCGGCGAGGCTGAAAAAATGCGCACCGGCCGCAGCCTGCGGGAAACGGACCTCCGCAAACCCGCCTTGCGGCGGGTGCCGGCCGTGCCCGGATTTCAATTTGCAAAAGTAATCAATTAACGGAGAATTGCAAAGGCTATTGCATGCAGGCCGAGGTCCCAAGTTTGTGAAGAAAAATTCAGATTGTCGCCAATAATTGTTACTTTTGTGGAAAATTTGCCGATGCAATGGAATCGAAACTGACGCTTTACAATACGCTTACGCGCCGCAAGGAGGAGTTCGAGCCCCTGGTCCCGGGCCGGGCGGGCATGTATGTCTGCGGTCCGACGGTCTACGGCGATCCCCACCTGGGCCACGCCCGGCCGGCGGTGACTTTCGACCTGCTTTTCCGCTACCTCAAGGCCGCGGGCTACAAGGTGCGCTACGTACGCAACATTACGGACGTCGGACATCTGGAACACGACGCCGACGAAGGCGAAGACAAGATCGCCAAGAAAGCGCGGCTCGAACAACTCGAACCGATGGAGGTGGCCCACTACTACACCGAGCGCTACCACCGCGCCATGGAGGCGCTCAACGTCGAGACACCCTCGATCGAACCGCACGCCTCGGGCCACATCATCGAACAGATCGCTTTCGTACAGCGCATCCTCGACGAAGGTTTCGCCTACGTTTCGAACGGCTCGGTCTACTTCGATGTGGAGAAATACAACGCCAAGCATAACTACGGCCGCCTGTCGGGCCGCAACCTGGACGACATCGTGGCCAACACGCGCGAACTCGACGGCCAGAGCGACAAACGCCATTCCTACGACTTCGCGCTGTGGAAAAAGGCCTCGCCGGAGCACATCATGCGCTGGCCCTCGCCCTGGAGCGACGGATTCCCGGGCTGGCACATGGAATGCTCGGCCATGTCGACCCGCTATCTGGGCGAACGCTTCGACATCCACGGCGGCGGCATGGACCTGATGTTCCCCCACCACGAATGCGAGATCGCGCAGTCGACGGCGGCCCTGGGCCACGATTCGGCACGCTATTGGGTGCACAACAACATGATCACGATCAACGGACAGAAGATGGGCAAGTCGCTGGGCAACTTCATCACGCTGGAGGAGCTCTTCACAGGCAGCCACCGGCTGCTGGCGCAGGCCTACACCCCCATGACGATCCGCTTTTTCGTACTGCAGGCCCACTACCGCTCGACGCTCGACTTCTCGAACGAAGCGCTCCAGGCCGCCGAAAAGGGGCTCGACCGCCTGATGAAAGGCATCGAGGCGCTCGGCAAGATCAAGCCTGCGGCGGCATCGACGGTCGACCCGTCGGAACTGGAAAACCGCTGCCGCGCGGCGATGGACGACGATCTGAACTCGCCGATGGTCATCTCGGCCCTCTTCGACTGGGTGCGCACGATCAACCAGCTGGTCGACGGGGCGCAGACCATCACGGCAGCCGATCTGGAGAAGCTGACGGCGACCGTACACCGCTATGCGTTCGACATCCTGGGGCTGAAAGACGAAAAAGCCGCCGGAACGGCCTCGGGACGCGACTACGTGACCCCGCTGGTCGAAATGCTGCTGGCCGAACGCCTGCAGGCCCGCGCCGCCAAGGACTGGGCGGCCTCCGACCGCATCCGCGACGGACTGGCCGCGGCCGGCATCCGGGTCAAGGACCGCAAGGACGGCAGCGACTGGGAACTGGAATAAAGTGAAAAGTAAAAGGTGAAAAGTAACGCATCGTTCACGCAGTTGTTTTCCACCTCGCAGTCAACGACAGACCGGATGAAGAACATTTCGCTTTTCACCCTTCACCCTAAACCTTGAACGAAGTGACAGAATTGAAGTCGGCAGCCACGGAATTGGGAACGGAACGCATCCGCAAATTGCTGGTGCAGTATGCCGTGCCGGCGATCATCGCCATGACCGCGTCGTCGCTCTACAACATGGTCGACAGCATTTTCATCGGGCAGATCGTAGGTCCTCTGGCCATTTCGGGCCTGGCGCTGACGTTTCCGCTGATGAACCTCGCTGCGGCGTTCGGGTCGCTCGTGGGCGTGGGCGCCGCGACGTTGATCTCGATGCGCCTGGGCCAGCGCGACTACGACACGGCCCAGCGCGTGCTGGGCAACGTAGTGGTGCTCAATGCCGTGATCGGCGTGGCGTTCGCCGCCGTGACGCTGGCCTTTCTCGACCCGATCCTCTATTTCTTCGGCGGCAGCGAAGCGACGGTGGAATACGCCCACGAATACATGACCATCATACTCTCGGGCAACGTCGTTACGCACATGTATCTGGGTCTCAACTCGGTGCTGCGAGCTTCGGGCCATCCCCGCAAGTCGATGTACGCGACGATCAACACCGTAATCATCAACACGCTGCTCGACGCGCTTTTCATCTACGGCTTCGGCTGGGGCATCCGCGGAGCAGCCATCGCCACGGTGCTGGCGCAGGTCGTATCGCTCATGTGGCAGTTCCGCATTCTCTCCGACAAGAACGAACTGCTGCACTTCCGCCGCGGCATCTACAAACTGAAGAAACGCATCGTCAAGGACATCGTGGCCATCGGCATGTCGCCCTTTCTGATGAACCTCGCGGCGTGCTTCATCGTCATCCTTATAAACAAAGGACTGCAACGCTACGGCGGCGACCTGATGATCGGCGCCTACGGCATCGTCAACCGCCTGGGCTTCTTCTTCGTGATGATCGTCATGGGTGTCAACCAGGGCATGCAGCCCATTGCAGGCTACAACTTCGGCGCCCGGCAGTACGGACGCGTGCTGCGCGTGCTGCGGCTGACGATCATGGGCGCCACGTGCATCACGACGACCGGATTCCTCATAGGAGAACTGGCGCCCGGATTCGCAGCCGCGCTTTTCACCAAGGACGAAGAACTCATCGGTCTGGCATCGACGGGCATGCGCATCGTCTTCGCCTTCTTCCCGATCATCGGCTTCCAGATGGTGGCGACCAACTTCTTCCAGAGCATCGGCATGGCCGGCAAGGCGGTTTTCCTGTCGCTGTCGCGGCAGCTGCTCTTTCTGGTGCCGGGGCTGCTGCTCCTGCCGCGTCTGTTCGACACGGCGACCTCGTGGAACGGAAGCTGGGGCGTATGGTGCGCCATGCCGCTCTCCGACCTGCTGGCAGCCGTCGTGGCATTCTTCATGCTGACCGACCAGCTGCGCAAGTTCCGCGCGATGATGGCGGCGCAAACACTCAACGAACCCCGCGATGGAGAATAGATTCGTGATCAACATCGGCCGCCAGATAGGCAGCGGCGGCAAATCGGTCGGCGAAGCGCTGGCCCGGCGGCTGGGCATCCGGCTCTACGACAAGGAACTAATCAACCTGGCGGCCAAAGAGAGCGGACTCTGCCCCGAAATCTTCGAACGGGCCGACGAAAAGGAGTCGCACAACCGCCTGGCGACCCTGCTGGGCTATCTGCGGGCTCCGTTCGCCGGCGATGACGGCGGCGCTTCCGACGTACTGTCGGGCGATGCGCTGTTCAAGATACAGAGCGACGTCATCCGCAACATAGCGGCCCGCGAACCGGCCATTTTCGTAGGCCGCTGCGCCGACTACATCCTGCGCGACCATCCGCGGGCGCTGAGCGTCTTCATCACGGCCTCCGAAGCCGACCGCGCAGCGCGCATCTGCGGCCGCACGGGCTGCACCGAAGCCGAAGCGCGCCAGACGATGGCCCACGGCGATGCGCGCCGTGCCGACTACTACAACTATTATAGCATGCGCACGTGGGGCGCCGCCGGCTCGTACGACCTGTGCGTGAGCACCTCGGTGCTGGGCATCGAAGCTACGGCCGAACTGATCCTGCGGTTCGCCGCACAAAAACTCGATTTGAAAACAGACTTATGATACTCGCCGAACAGATCAAGGAGCTCGGGACCCGCCGCGGAGCCCTCGAACGCTGCCTGGACATCGAACAGAAACGCATCGACCTGCGCAACGAAGAGGAGAAGACCCAGGAACCCGACTTCTGGAACGACCCGGCCGCGGCGCGCGAACAACTGCGCAAAGTGGCGGCCATCAAAGCGTGGGTCGAAGACTACGACGCCGTGCGCAAGGATGTCGAGGACCTGGAGCTGATGCCCGACTTCGTGAAGGAAGGGGTGGTCAGCGAAGCCGAACTCGACGAACACTACGCCCGCACGCTCGACCGCATCGAAAAACTGGAGATGCGCAACATGCTGCGCCGCGACGAAGACAAGCTGGGCGCCATTCTCGACATCAACGCCGGAGCCGGCGGCACCGAAGCGCTCGACTGGGCCTCGATGCTGCTGCGCATGTACACCCGCTGGGGCGAGGCCCACGGCTACAAGGTGAAGGTGCTCGACTACCAGGCGGGCGACGAAGTGGGTGTCAAGTCGTGCACGCTGGAATTCGAGGGCGAATACGCCTACGGCTACCTCAAAAGCGAAAACGGCGTGCACCGCATGGTGCGGCTTTCGCCTTTCAACGCCAACAACAAGCGGCAGACGACCTTTGCGTCGGTCTTCGTGTCGCCGGCCGTGGACGATACGATCGAAATCACGATCAACCCCTCCGACATCGAGTGGGACACGTTCCGCTCGTCGGGCGCCGGCGGTCAGAACGTCAACAAGGTCGAGACGGCCGTGCGGCTGCGCTACCATGGCAAGGATGCCGACACGGGCGAACCGGTGGAGTTCCTGATCGAGAACATGGAGACCCGCTCGCAGCTGATGAACCGCGAGAACGCCATGCGCATCCTGCGCTCGAAGCTCTACCAGCGCGAACTCGACAAGCGCATGGCCACGCAGCAGGCGCTCGAGGCCTCGAAGAAGAAGATCGAATGGGGCTCGCAGATCCGCTCCTACGTCTTCGACGACCGCCGTGTCAAGGACCACCGCACGGGGTGTCAGACCTCGGCCGTCGAGGCGGTCATGGACGGCGACCTCGATGCTTTCATCAAGGCCTATCTGATGGAGTTCGGCGCGCAGGCGTAAACCATCGATTCCGCATTCGAAATTCACATTCCGCTCTCCTCATTGCGAGGAGGGGCGTTAGTTCGATATAGCCATCCCGCTCCCCATCCCGCTCCCCATCCGCTCCGTCATCGCAAAGGCATCAAGAGCCATGGCAATCCGTCAAACGGAGCCCCGAAAGATTGATTTCATCGCTTTGCGGACCCATCGCAAACTCACACCCGTTTTTCCGTTTCTTTCTCGTTGCCCGGCCGGGGGCGGTCGCGCAAAGCGCGAGCCGGGCAACGAAGAATCGGTGACCGGTAAAGCAACGAAAACCGGTTCTTAGCCGGGCATCATCGCAAGCAAAGCATCGGCCCGGCACTCCGACCGACTCCCCTGTCACCTTGCGTCACCTCCCCCGGCACCCTATCCTCTCCGCCGTCTCCGAAGCCCGAATCCGGAAACAAAAGCCCGAATCCCAACAGCCGGCACCTCAAACGAAATTCCCGGCACCTCTTGCAAGAGGTGCCGGGAATTCATCATTACAAATAATAACGCTCAGAAAACCGAGCTGCGGGACAGCTGCCCGCCTCGCGCTGCCGAAGCGTCCTATCCCAAGTAGGATTTCAGCAGCTTCGACCGCGACGAATGGCGGAGACGGCGGATGGCTTTCTCCTTGATCTGACGCACGCGCTCGCGCGTAAGGTCGAACTTCTCGCCGATCTCCTCGAGCGTCATTTCCGAACACCCGATGCCGAAGAAATACTTGATGATGTCGCGTTCGCGCTCGGTGAGCGTCTCCAGGGCACGGTCGACCTCCGTAGAGAGCGACTCGTTGATCAGCCCGCGGTCGGCATTGGGCGAATCGGGGTTGACCAGCACGTCCAACAGCGAATTGTCCTCACCGTCGGCGAACGGGGCATCGACCGAGACATGGCGACCGGCGACACGCAGCGTATCGGTCACCTTCTCCTTGGGCAACTCGAGCTCTGTGGCCAGCTCCTCGGGCGACGGCGTACGCTCATGCTCCTGTTCGAAGCGGGCGAACGCCTTGTTGATCTTGTTGAGCGAACCCACCTGGTTGAGCGGCAGGCGCACGATGCGCGACTGCTCGGCCAGCGCCTGCAAAATCGACTGGCGGATCCACCACACAGCGTAGGAGATGAACTTGAAACCGCGGGTCTCGTCGAACTTCTCGGCCGCCTTGATCAGGCCGAGGTTGCCCTCGTTGATCAGGTCGGGCAGGCTGAGCCCCTGGTTCTGGTATTGCTTGGCGACGGAGACGACGAAACGCAGATTGGCCTTGGTGAGTTTCTCGAGCGCTTCCTGGTCTCCTTTCTTGATCCGTTGGGCGAGTTCCACCTCCTCCTCGACCGTGATGAGCTCCTCCTTGCCGATCTCCTGCAGATACTTGTCCAGCGAGGCGCTTTCGCGGTTGGTGATGGATTTCGTAATTTTTAACTGACGCATGTTTTATCCTCCAAAGTAATTTCTTCGTTATTACGACCCGCCCTGCGGCGCCTACTCCACCAGAACGTAGCTGGCGGCACGGCCGTCGGGATAGATGCCGTCGATCGAACGCACCTTGTCGCTCAGACGCCGCATGTCGGCCAGGGAGCGCACCTCGCGGTCGTTGATGTGCGTGATGACGAATCCCTGCTTCACGCGCGCCCGGGCCAGAATACCGTCGGCCTTGACGCTCACGACCTGCACGCCGCCCTTGATCTCCAGCTGACGGCAGAGCTTCTCGCCGGCATCCTGGAACTTGCCGCCCAAGGTTTCGACCACGTCGACGTCCTCACGGGTCAACAGTTCGGGTTTATCTGCCTTATTACGCAAAACGACCTCGAATTGTTTCAGTTTACCGTCTCTTTTTACCGACAAAACGACCTTATCGTTGGGTCGGCGCCGCGCGATCTGCTCCTGGAGGCTTGCCGACGAAGTGAGCGCCACACCGTCGATCTCGAGGATCACGTCGCCCTTGCGGATACCCGCTTCGGAAGCAGCGCCGCCCTCGGTCACACCGGCCACGTAAACACCGCCGATCTCCTTGATGCCCAACTCCTTGCCCTCGCTATCGATGAAATCCTGGTCCACCGGACGAAACATCACGCCCAGCAGGGCCCGCTGCACGAAACCGTACTCCTTGAGGTCGACGACCACCTTGCGCACGATCGACTCGGGAATGGCGAACGAGTAACCTACATAGCTGCCCGTCTGCGACTTGATGAGCGTGTTGATGCCCACCAGCTCGCCATGGGTGTTGACCAAGGCACCGCCCGAATTGCCGGGATTGACGGCCGCATCGGTCTGAATGAAGGCCTCGATGCTGAAATCGTTGGGAATCGCACCCAGGTTGCGCGCCTTGGCGCTGACGATGCCCGCCGTAATGGTCGACTGAAGATCGAACGGCGAACCGATGGCCAGCACCCACTCGCCCAGCCGCAGCGCGTCGGACGACCCGAAAGCCAACGTAGGCAAATTCCCGGCGTCGATCTTCAGCAGCGCCAGGTCGGTCGCCGAATCCTTGCCGATCAACTCGGCGTCGAAAGCGCGTCCGTCGTTGAGCTTCACGCGCAACTTGGTGGCACCGTCGACCACATGGTTGTTGGTCACCACATAGCCGTCCTCCGAGATGATGACGCCCGAACCGCCGGCCCGGCGCTCCTGGTAACGGGGTTCACCGCCGTTGCCGCCTCGCGGCTGTTGCTGCGGAAAACCGAAGAATTCGAGGAACGGATCGTAACCGAACTGTCCGCGCCGGGGCACCTCGACCTGCTGGATCGCCTCGATATTGACCACGGCTTTCACGGCGTTCTCCGCCGCGTAGGTCAGGTCGGGATACTGTCCCGCCTCGTAGGCGGTGAACTGCGCACCGAGGGCGGGCGTACGCTCCACCTCGCGCTCGATGTATTCCACCCGGGCACCGCTGTCGGCGACCGCCCAAGCCGAAACGCCGCCGGCCACGGCCGAAGCGGCAAGAATTCCCAAAAACAAAAATGCCTTTTTCATAGTCGAATGTTGGTTTGAATTATTCGTAGGCAATCTTCATCATAGGCAAAACCGGTATTTTGCAGGACAAACGCACCCTGCGCCGAAAATAGTATGCCGGAGTCGAACGAAATTGAAAATGAAAAGCTAAAAATCAGAAGCGAATTTTCAGAAACCGCCCATGCCGTCATACCGAGGGCTCAGAGCGGCAAACGCAGTACGGGCTGACACCTGCCAAACAAGAAGCCCGGTGCTGCCATGAATCCCTATCTTTTCGGGCGGGCCGCCGTTTCGAGAGACCTCGGCTCGCAAGCATGCACCGCAAACATTGGCCTGAACCTCCGTTCTCAATTCGCGGTGCAGCCCACGAATCCGTCTGCTGAAATATCCGAACCGGTATTCTGCACCGACACTCCGGCACAACATTGCTCCGGCATCCGCCCGGAACCCTGCAGAAAACCGCGCTCCCCTGCCCCTGCAAGAAAACCGGGAGCCCGGCCGGGCCCCCGATTCGCTCTCAGAGTCCGAATTCGCGGCGGATGGCATCGACGGCGTCGAGCTTCTCCCACCCGAAGAATTCGATCTCGCGCTCCACCTCGCGGCCGTTCTCCCAAACCTTCGCCGTCTGCTTGAAAGGACGGTTGCCGAAGTGGCCGTAGGAAGCCGTAGCCTCGAAAATCGGATTCTTCAACCCGAAGCGCTTCACGATGGCGGCAGGCCGCAGATCGAAGAGTTTGCCGATGCGGCGGGCGATCTCGCCGTCGGTCATGCCCTGCAAAGCCTCGGGACGCGGCGAACGGTAGGTATCGACATAGATCGACAGCGGCTCGGCGATTCCGATAGCGTAGGAGAGCTCGACCAAAACCTCGTCGGCAACGCCTGCGGCCACCAGGTTCTTGGCGATATGACGCGCAGCATAGGCGGCCGAACGGTCGACCTTCGACGAATCCTTGCCCGAAAAGGCACCGCCGCCGTGAGCGCCGCGGCCACCGTAGGTATCGACAATGATCTTGCGGCCCGTAAGGCCCGTATCGCCATGAGGACCGCCGATAACGAACTTGCCCGTAGGATTGACATGCAGGATATAATCGTCGCCGATCAATCCGGCGAGCTTGTCCCCCGCCCGCTCCAGGCGCGCCTTGACACGCGGGATAAGAATCGTGCGCACGTCCTCGCGGATGCGGTCCTGCATCCGGCGCTCGGCCTCCTGCTCGGAAAGGCCGCCGCCGGAAACGATGAACTCGTCGTGCTGCGTCGACACCACGATGGTATGCACGCGCAACGGACGCCCTGTCTGCTCGTCGTACTCGATAGTCACCTGCGACTTCGAATCGGGCCGCAGGTAGGTCATCTCCTTTCCCTCGCGACGGATAACGGCCAACTCTTTAAGGATGACGTGCGAAAGAATCAGCGTAGCAGGCATCAACTCGCGCGTCTCGTTGCAGGCGTAACCGAACATGATGCCCTGGTCGCCGGCCCCCTGCTCCTCCTCGGAACCGCGCTCGACGCCCTGGTTGATGTCGGACGACTGCTCGTGGATGGCCGAAAGGATACCGCACGAATTGCAGTCGAACTGGTACTCGCTCTTGGTGTAACCGATGCGATCGATGACACGGCGCGCCACGCCCTGCACATCGACATAAGCCTCCGAACGCACCTCGCCCGCCACGACCACCAAGCCGGTGGTGCAGAGGGTTTCGCATGCGACCTTCGAATTGGGGTCGCGGCGCAGGAACTCGTCGAGGATGGCGTCGGAAATCTGATCCGAAACTTTATCGGGGTGTCCCTCGGACACCGACTCCGATGTAAACAAAAAGCCCATTCTATACATTTTAAGGGTTAAACGTATAAATGGGAAAAATTGGCTGTTTGGAAATAAAAAATGTGCTGTTTTAGCGATTTTTTATTGTGGTTTGCAATCAGTCAAATCTTTCCACATTTCCCCGCCTTGCGGCTCGGGACGACAAAGATAGGAAAAAATCGACAAACGGAAAAATTATCGCCAAAGAAAGGTCCTCCATCCGCCATGAACGGACGGCAGCGACGACAACTATTTCCAACAATAGCAACTTCAGCGCAGATGCTTGGACGCAGCGCACGGAAAGGGCTGACGCCCGGCTCGGATAGCCCAAGGGGACAACGCGCACATCGGTGAAATCCATGTCGCCAGCATTGAGATTGCCAGCGGCATAGCTCGACGAACTCCAATAGTAACCGCGCGCACCGATGACGCTCAGGGCTCCCATCGCGCTGTAGCGGTAGCCCGCAGCAGGCGCGAATAGCAATCGCTTGAAGGAATGCGGCGGAGGGTGCGGAACAATGGTTTTTGCTACAATTGCCGGTGCATCGCGGCTCTTTTGAGCCGTGCGGGCCGCAGCCTTGGCCGGCGGAGGCCCGCAAACATCCAGCTGTCGCCGGGCATGCCCCGCGGCTGCGCCCGCCCCACCTCGACAACCCTACTTTGTCATCCTGAGCGTAAGCGAAGGATCTATTTGGGGAAAGGTTACAGATTCTTCGTCGCTCTGCTCCTCAGAATGACAATGCTGTCTTTGCATTGAATCATTGCCGTTCGGGAACTCATTCATGTGCTCGCCCGGGCCGGCTGCGGGGGTCGCGCCTATGGGCGCGAGCCGGCCCCGGGCGCAAGGTCTTCCGTATCAGAAAAAGCCTGCGGGACATGCCTGCCATAATTGTCATCGAAGAATCTATTCTGGGCAAGGTTGCAGATGTTTGACTGCACTTCGTTTGTCTTTCTCCTCCTTGCTCGGCATAGTCCGCAAGCGGCCTCTGCGCTCAACATGACGGTTGCAGCGGCTCTTCGCAAAGAAGTGAACAACAAACGCAGTGCAGTCAAGAATCTGTCTACGTATACTTTTATACAGATTCTTCGTCGCTCTGCTCCTCAGAATGACAAACTACTGAATTGTTCGCAAACTCCGCGGCAGACTGGAATATGCAACTGGCGGCAACGCAGAAAGGTAGAGGGAAAAGATGTGCGATTTGTTCGCAAATCTACCAACGTCGAATGCAAGCCGAATTCATAGAATCCGGAGCTCTTAGACGGGTAATTGCAGGTTGCAGAGCTAAATACCGGCTTCAGCCGTGCGAGCCGAAGCCCCGCCCTGCGGAGGCTCGCAGAACTCCCTCCGCGGGCTTCGGCACGAGAACAACACAGCGCCGACCGAAGCAGAGTTTGCGAACTTAAACAGCGTGCACTCTTTCTGAACAGAGCGAACGCAGCCTGCGGGAGTGAACCCGGCGACAGCCGAAGTGACGATCCACCATGCCGGGAGACTGCGGCTCGCGCAATTCTGCGAATTGCAAAAAACAATCTCCGAAAAAAACGACTGCAAACAACGCAAGCCTACGAATTGCAAAACCGCAAAAAAACAGCGATCAAACAACCGCAAACAAACAACGATTTTCTTTTAACCCTCCTGCGCCATTACGCCGCCAGCGGACTGCTGAATCTACATGCACCACGCTGGTACAAGCCGTAGCCTGCACCACTCCGGGTGTGAAGTTGCCGAAAGCGAAGATAATAAAAACA